>ENA-UPWK01000039-UPWK01000039.1-human-gut-metagenome-genome-assembly--contig:-NODE-39-length-126638-cov-5.707690_pt1 | contig 126638 bp, 131 predicted proteins | sample MGYA00250048_ERZ773373 | MGnify/ENA primary metagenome ERZ773373 (study PRJEB29103, sample SAMN06112059) | human gut metagenome | biome: human gut; feature: ankylosing spondylitis patient; material... | reverse complement strand
GGGTAAGCGTTCCGATAAGCATTATCAGTGCAGTTGTTTCGGAATATTTTGCACCCATGCCTGGTACTGATCCAGATCCATCCCCCGATCCAGCAGGAGCTTTGCGATGCCGGCCGCCTGGTTATTGACGCAGACATATAGAGCGGCGTAGTTATCTGGCTCCACCGGCATCCCGTGCTCCAGCAGCTTCTCCGCCATCCACTCCTGGTGCTGGCCCGTGAGGGTATGCAGGACGTCTGCCGCATAATTCCCCGGCTGGACGCCCTTGTCCACCAGCTCCATTGCGGTCTGGAAGTCCAGTCGCTCCGCAACCAGGCGGAGGAGATTTGGGGGCGCGGCGGCGATCTGCTCGGTTGTACATTGGACGATCAGGTCTTTGGCGATGTTTCGATGGCCATTCGTATAGGCATGCAGGATGACCGCGCCGGGGAGAGAGGGAAGCGGCTCCGAGAGGCAGCTTTCCGCCCGCTCTATGAGAGACCGCACCCGCTGCCCATCTCCGGTATCCACCGCCCGCTTGCAGGCGGTGAGGTAGGATGAGGGAGAGATGCTCTCCGCGTCCACCAGCAGGCTTAGGGCCATCTTCCTGCCCACCGCTCCCGGCCTGCCCGCCGCCTCTACCAGCAGGCTGTCCGCCTGATCCAGCACTTTGGGATAGAGGGCCTTAAATGACTCCAGCTCCCCGTCCCGAATCGCCAGCACCGTTTTATCATAGTCGCTGATGTGCAGGGGCCGTTGGCCCACCTCATCCATATAGGCGGTGATGCTCCCGGTCATCCGCCGCAGGAGCTGCTCTGTCTGAGACATGGCCTGCTCCTGCAGTTCCCGCTGTTCCACCAGCGCCTGGATGATGGTGCGCTGTTCCGCGGGATTCAGGTGGACGATCATGCCCTCCGGTTCCGGCTGTTCTCCTCGGCGGAGGTACCGGGCATAGGTTCCGCGGTCCCCGTGAAATGCTTTGGTGATGGCGGAGGAGATGAGGAACATTCGGTCCAGATCCGCTCCGGTTTCGCCCAGCGTTTTGCCTGTGATAAAGTTCCTTGTGACTGTTCGGTCATTTTCGTACCATTGCAGAGACACATCTAAATAGACGCCTTCACTGCCGCCGTAGTCAGTGGTGCAGAAGATATCCGCGCCCCGTGGGATCTCCCGGCCATTCTCCCAGTCACGGTTCATGAGAAAATACTCGTCCGGCAGGTATCCCATACCCTCCAGACGGTGCTTCAGCTCCTCAAAGACCTCCTGAGCGGTACGCTGTCCGGCATACTGCATCTGCCGGGGATTTTCCGGGAACGGCTCTCGACGGGATAGTTCAATTGGTTCCATTTCAGTTTCCTCCTGCATTCATTTGGTTTTGTGAGTTCATTCATATCGCCGTGTGTCCATAAAAATCAAGGGTTGAAATATCAATATTCTGTTATCATCAGGCGGTAATCGCCATTCTAACAATCCTATGACATAGGCTGCGACCGATAGCTGCGTCACGAGGAAGTTGCCTCTATATATACAAAAGTGTTTTAAAGAAAAGCTGCTGCACCAGAGATTTTCCTCCAGGCAGCAGCTTCTATTTGCTTTTGCTTCTGATTTAATTGCTTTGGTGCTTAAGCCGAACAGAGCCAATAATTATTGGCACAAGCAGAACCAGACATAATGCTACAGTTTGTAACAAAAAAATAAGGCTAAATTTTATGCCCCGCAGACATACCACCAACTGCCGCTCCCATTGAACAGGGCCATTATTATAATTTAGTGTGTTGCTTTTCAATGCTTTTGGGGCAGATTTTTTCATTGCCTCCATCAGCAAAATTGAAAATGTACTTTCAAAACTACTAAAAGAATATGATTCGGTAATACGGCCTTACCGCCTTCCTTTCGGCGGCGTTGCCAAATCGTCCATCTTGACACCCAGGGCTACGGAAATCCTATAAAATGTCTCCAGCGAAAAATTATAGCCCACCTTTTCGCTCTCGATCTGGCGGATAAAATCATGGGACCGGCCTACCAGCTCCGCCAACTCCGCAGCAGTCATTTTCTTTTCTCTTCGATATTTTTTGATGTTGCGCCGTATCGTATCATAGATGTTATCATCAAAAGCAAGCTGCTCCATGTGCGTCATCACCTAACAAAAGTTTAGCCGAACGCAACGCAAATGTATGTTAGGTGTTTTCTCACAGACAGCTTGCCTTTTTGACAATTATATGATAAATTGATTCCATCAGAAAATATTTGGGAGGTATAGAGAAATGGTTAAAAAATCGCTTTCCCTGGCGCTGGCTCTGGTGTTATGCTTGACCCTTTCCGCTCCTGCACTGGCGGCTGGGCCGATCTTTACCGATGTGCCCGCAGACCACTGGGCACATGAGCAGATTGCAAAAGCCTACAACATTGGCATCGTCAGCGGCACGAGCTATAACGAGGCTACGGGCGCGCGGACATACAGCCCAAACGGCACGACTACCATTGCCCAGCTGTTGGTGATGGTCACCCGGTTCGCATATCCTGACGAGGTAGATGCCAGCACGGCGACAGGCTCTTGGTACGCTAAGAACTTGGAGGTAGCGAAGGCTCACAAGCTCACGGAGGGCTTTGCCGATGTGGACGTGAATACCGCAGCTACCCGTGAGCAGTTGGTAACCATTCTTTGGCGGGTGGCGGGAAGTCCGGAGCTAACGTCCGTCCAGCAGTTGAGCTGGCTGAATCGGAAGGCAGAGTTTTCGGACCTGAGCGACACGGCTTCTTATGCGACGGTTGCCATTGCGTGGGCCGTGGAATATGGTATTGTTTCCGGCACTGCGGTTGCGAGCATAGAGAGGCCAATGGTACCCTTAAATCCAAAGGGGACCGCGACCCGCGCCCAGGTGGCCGTTATCATGGTCCGCTATCGGGATGAAGTCTATTGCATCAAAATTCCAACTCCCGATGAGATGAAGCCCTCCGATACGAACGCTAAGAACCCGGACGGGACCACTAATGCGGACAATGTGAATCTGCTGTCCAACGTGGGCAAGTCCGCCGACTACCCTACCTCAGGTAAGGGTTCCTCTGACACCATGAATGAAAATGGCTACTTCACAGCAGCCGATGTGGACATTGAGAATGCCAAGTTGCGCTACGAGGCGTTGGAGTTCATCAATGCTTACCTGGAGAGCGAGGGACTGAAGCCCGCCGTGTGGACGACCTCCGATGAGATGGAAGAATACTGCCTGATGCGAGCGAAGGAGGCTGCCGCCAACTTCACGCATGACCGACCGGACGGAAGCGATAGCCTGTTGGGCGAAAACCTTGCAAAAGGCTATGGTAACGCCAAAAATACTGTGAACGGGTGGGTTAATTCGACGTTACACGCTTCGACACTGCGAGGTGGAAGTTCAACCTATGAAGGCCAAGAAGTATGTGTTGCTAGTTATGGTGATACATGGGTTTACGTGCATGGAAACGATAAAGACTTGAAAGATGGTGCAGTTCCACTTATTTCCATCGCTTCGAACAATTATTATTTCTGAGTAAAGCGAAAATTTGTTGTCTAATACAAACAGCCGACGACTACCACTGACCGTTTATAGCATCCCTTTTGTTCTGCCTATCCTTCCGAATTGAACGTGCACATTCAAAACAGCGGCCCAGGGATTTCCCTGGGCCGCTCTCCTTATGCCTCCACCATTTTTTGCAGGCAATCTCCACATAGAATGTTGACGGCTTTAGTCGCCCGGACAGACTGCCCACATTTAGGACAAATCAACTTTCGTGTGCTGCTGGGGCGTTTACCTCCCTGGATGCTCCCGGTTCCCGCCTGGGCCGCTCCCCGAACATTTTCTTTAGCTGCCAGCCAGCGCATGGCTTCCGGATAATCTTCGTGTGTGTCACGGATATGTCCGGCTGGACCGCCCTATCTTGATTTCGTTCCACCCTTTTGAAAGTGCATATTCAATCAGATTGTCTCCCGGCGTGGTGTTCCATCCATATTGCCCGCATGGTATGCAGGTCAGGCCCCGCCGCTCCGCCTCCGCCTTAAACCGCCCGTTATGATACTTCCCGCCCCGGCTGACCTCCTTGATATTATGCTCCCGGCAGTACAGATGCACCATTTCATGGAGCATGGTATCAAGGGTTTCTTCTATGGGGTAATTCAAAACCTCGGCGGCAATGTTGAGTTCATACGCGCCGCCGTCCTTCCTCTGCCAGACCTTGGCCGTGGTGCAATGGCCGTAGGTCCCCGGCTTGCTCTGCACCGTAATAATGGGGACGGGTAACGGCTCTCCGGCAAAGAAATCCGCGTTAAGCGCGTTATAGATGTGTTCCAACTGACTGACGGCCCGGCTCATTTTGGTGGTCTGTTTCATAGCAGGTTCCTCCCATCGTGAAAAGTAGGTGTAGCAAACTCGCTCGCGAGTTCGCTTGATTACCCACCAGCATAGGCCCTCATGGTGTCAAGGATGGGCTTTGCCCACTTGCGAAAAAACAGCTCCGGCATCCGCCGAAGCTGTTTTTTCTGTCCTTGATTCCATGAGGGCCTGAGCTATTCCACCATCAGAAGCTTATCCTCCATTTTGGTTCGCCGTGCTTCAAGTATTTAAGCTCATCTTTGATTTGATCCAATAGAGCTTGCTCTGCCACTTCGCTGGCGGGTAACTGCATTTGTATTTCTGAAAAGCCCCTTACATCGGCCTCTATCATATCATTCATGTTAAGAATCACGCCTTTGTCACTGATAATGTATGTCTGGGTCCTATCGATCTTTAGATGTAGATATGCGTCGATCAACTGCAATACCTTGTCACCTGTAAACACTTTGCTGGTTACACTTGCTAATGCATCCTCTACTCCGCTGTTAATATCCTCTTGGAATTCTTGATAGGAGCGTACAAGCTCTTCATCTGTCTGTTCAGGTGTTTCCGGTGGCCCCTCCTCCGCCATTTGCTGTTCCCACGCCATATATTCTTCATCCAGAGGATGTAGTGCTTCAAACTCCTTCATGGAATGATTATCCGCCAGTTCCTCCAACAACTGATTGACGGTCTGCGTCATGGTTAGATTTCCCGCTCCAGCATACTTGTGAAGTTGTTCGATGGCTTTTGAGGAAAGTCCGGTATATTCAGATATTTTCCGTACATCGGCAGTACTGACACCATCAAAACGTAATTCTTGCACATTAGTAAAGCCCAGCAGATAATCCACGGAAATGTTGAAATGGTATGCAATTTGCGCAACAATATCCAGCCTTTTTGATTTGTTCTGACTGGATATGTAGGAATGGAAGGTTTTTTCGTTTACGCCTGCTTCCATTGCAAGCTCCTTGTGGGTACACCCGTATTTCTTGCCCACCGGTTTGCCGTCTGCTGATAATTGGCTGTTCTGGAATCTGCGTTCCTCGATAATGTCCTTAAATGTGTCTTTGAAACGGTTCGCAAATGTTTCATCAATCTTTTCCTTGCTGATAGTCCCTTGCGCCATATTCAGAACCCCTCTTCTTGTTTGTAAAATCTATAATATCGGATTTTTTATTGCTCGTCTATAACTTTGGATATTTTAAGCAAAAAGTACGCCAGAATTGTTTTTTTGTGGTATAATCCAGACAATCACGAAAGCTTTCTGACAAAAAACAAACCGTGACGTACCGGCCATACGCCGCGAGATTGGGGTTAATCATGAAAAAGAAAATATCGAATACTACTGCACGAATTATTGCGGACAACGCCGCTGACCTCCGCTATCAAAAGAGATGGTCCCAGGCGAAGGCCGCAGAGGCAGCGGGCATCTCTGTACGCACTTATATTGCACTGGAATTGTGCGAAACAGTCCCCAAGCTTGAGACAGTTGTCAGCGTTGCACGCGGGTATGAAGTGACAGTTTCCGAACTGATCGGGGAGGTCCCTCGTTTCGGAAATGTGCAATCCAGTCTACATGAACTCAACGAGGGTGTGCGCACTCTAAACAGCTATCTTAAGAAGTTTGATTCGGAGGCGGCATAACTAACTACTGCAGTGCGTTGCAGATTCCGCAGGATTCTCTGTGATGTGGCGCGTGGTGTTCTAGTCGAAGACGGTCTATACTATAAGCATCGGGGGTCAAGCAATAGCCCCCGATGCGGTGGCCGCCGTAGCACATCCCGTGTACCTTGAAAATTATAGTTAAAAAAGGAGGTTTAACTATGAAAGTTAAACTGCTCGGTAAATCCCACCGTGATGGCATTAGCGCCAAGACCGGAAAACCCTATAATATCAACTCTCTGCACTGTGTGGGCAGCGCCCGCAACGTGGAGGGACAGGCCGTGATGGTTGTTACCGTCAACGGCGCGGAGCATCCCTATGAGGAGCTGAAAATCGGCGGTGAGTATGTGGTGGAGTACGACGCTACCGGGGCACTGGTGGATTTTGCTCCCGCCCCCTCCACTGGCACACCCAACGCTGGTGGTGGCCGCTAATTACCCGGTTGCCTGTCGGAGCAGAGGGGGGATTCCCCCCTCTATTCCGGCTGGGCAATGAAGGTGACACCACATGAGCGCAGAAGTCTCAAAATCCTGGTTTGCGGTCCTAAACAATCCCGCCGAACGCGGGTATACGGGTACGCCGCAGGAGATATGCGAACAGCTCCGGGACGAGTGGATTCGCGACAGCACCACCCGCTCCGGGGCCTGGGCCTACTGCGTCAGTGCTGCGGGCCTCCACCATATCCACATGGTCCTGGAGGACAAAGTAGCCATGCGGTTCTCCATGGTTAAGAAGAGCTATGCCGAGGGGATGCATTTTGAGGCGACCAAAGGCAACAAGCAGCAGGCGGAGGACTACATCAACAAGCGGCATCCGTATGACGAAAAAGGAGAACAGGTCCTTTGTGTCGTACATGCCGGGGAAATTCACGGGCGGCAGGGGAAACGAAATGATCTGGAACGGATTGAGGAGCTACTGAACGATGGCAAAACGCCGGACCAGATTCTGCGAGAGAGCTTTTCTTATTACCGCTATGCCTCCATGATTCGGCAGTCGTTTTTCGATAAACGGCGCCGAGAGGTCCCCCCTGAGCGCAACGTCACGGTACACCTCATTGTCGGTCCCCCTGGGTCCGGCAAGTCCTATCATTATCCAACACTGTGCAAGCAGTACGGCGAAGATCAGGTCTACATGATGACGGACTACTCGAACGGAGGTCTGGACCATTACGCAGCCGAGCCGATTCTCTTTATGGACGAATTCAAGGGACAGCTCCCGTATGCGGTTTTTCTCTCCATGACGGACGTTTATAAGGTGCAGCTCCATGCGCGGTATGCCAATGTCTGGGCGCTTTGGCGCGAAATCTACATCACATCTGTCCTGTCCCCCGAAGAACTATATGCAATTATGGTTCCCTTTGAGCTGCGGGCAACGGATTCCATCTGGCAGATGCTGCGGAGAATCAACGACATCACCTATTGCCACAAGGTGGGCAGCACCTATAAGCGGCACACCATTCCCATGGCCCAGTATAAGGGGATGCAAGCCCTCATATCCGACGCGACCGCTGACGATGAAGAGGTCCAGCTTGTCCTACTGTTCCCGACGTGATTTTGGAAGCGAGGTGGTGGGGTAGTGTTACCCCACCACCTCGTTACAGTTACAAACCTCCCTGATAGGCTTGAAAGTATAAGAACTCCTTTGTAACCTCTCCCGATTACAAAGTGTTTTTCCGTTACACAGAAAGAAGGTGTTTTCATGCATGATAAATACACCATCCAGCAGATTCTTCAATTCCGCTATCTGGGGATGTTTCTTATCAATGGCTTTTGGAAGATTATTTCTAACGTGAAATACGAAATTTGTTTTTTTGCCTGCATATGCCTCTATTTTTTCGTCGGAACGAATCTCATTTCCAGTTACACCGGCCCCCTGGCGAAGATGTGTGCCGCCATTTCCGGCATCGCGCTTCTGGTGGTGGGTGTGCTGCTTCTGCTGGTTTCCGTCTGGCGAATCGGCGCACCAAAGGGCTACATCGGCATCATGCAGAATATGTACCGTGTGGGCCTTGTCAATTCCGCCGGAGAGGCCCCGGTGCTGTTGGACCGCCGCAAATCAGACAAGAAGCCCAGGACCGAGATTTGGGAGTTTGAGAGCTACGGTGTTCCGTTTTCCGCATGGCTGGACTACGCCGAAAAGCTGGAATCCGCCCTCGATGTGGCGGTTATCCAGACAGCCCCCGGCAGGGATGGCCGCAAGGTGCTGCTGACGGTAATTCCGCATCCCGGCCCCTGGCCTGAAATTCTTCCCTGGAACAATAAGTACCTCCACAAGAAAGATTCCGTCCTGGTGCTGGGAGAAAACCGCTGTGAACAGGTCACGCTAGACCTGTCCGGCATTCCCCACATCCTAACCGCTGGCCGCACCGGGAGTGGTAAATCCGTGCTGCAAAAATCCCTTATGCTCCAATGTCTGGCCCATGGGATGCAGGTAGTTCTAGTGGACTACAAGATGGGGGTAGATTATAGCCGGGAATGGCCTAAATACTGCCAAATCATTACAGACGATGATGCCATGCTGAATCGGCTGAAAGAACTGCAAAAGGAAATGCTTTCCCGGTATCAGCTTTTTACAGATAAAGGATACTCTAACATTGATGAATACAATTCCGCTGGTGGCTCCATGCGGCGCATTTGTCTGTTCATTGATGAAATCGCCGAATGCCTGGACAGAACCAACGCCGCCGATAAGGAACAGAAAAAGACCATCAATGTTATTTCAGAGGCCATTTCCGGTCTTTGCCGCCTGGGTCGTGCCGCTGGCATCCATGTTTTTCTTTCAACGCAGCGCGGGTCTGCTGACGTGCTCTCCGGTCAGATTCGAAGCAATGTCTTTAAGATTCTCGGCGCGGCTGACGATAATCTAAGCATCCTGACACTGGGTAACGCAGAGGCCGCTAGGAAAATTCCTGCGGATGCACGGGGCCGCTTTATCGACGAGCGCGGCAATATGTTTCAAGGCTATTACTCGGATTACGGCCCGGATGTATTTGCACCATTGGAGGGTATGTGATGACCTATAAAAACTATGCGGATTTGCCGCTGGCACTGACCGTCAAACAGGTATCGGAGATTTTAGGAATCGGACAGAATACTGCTTATTGCATGGTACGTTCGGGACAGATTAAGAGCATCCGAGCCGGACATCAATACAGGATTACCAAAACCGCGCTGCGGGATTATTTAGAGCGTTCTGCGGCTTAAAAAAGATTGACCCACCGCCACGCACGATATATCATAATTATGGTATGTCTGCGTGGCGTAAGGAGGTATAGATACAATGTCACGCAAAAAAGAAATGGGGCGAGGGGCAAATGGCACTGGCTCCATTCGTAAAATCACCAGCACCAGAAATGGAAAAGAATATACCTACTGGCAAGCCCGTTATACGGCAGGATATGACCCAGGTACAGGGAAACAGATTCAGCGATCTATCACGGGTAAAACACAAAAAGAAGTTGCCCAAAAGTTGAAACAAGCTACCTATGAACTGGACCAAGGAACCTATAACGAACCTTGCCGCATGACAGTCAAGGACTGGCTGGAAATCTGGAAGGCGGAATACACGGGGGATGTGAAAGAGTCCACCGCATACATTTACAAGAAAAATCTGGATATGTATGTTATCCCGTTTTTGGGAGCCGTCAGGCTGGAATCCCTTACGGCTCCGATGGTCCAATCCCTCTATAATCGCTTGCTAAAGCCAGAAACGGAGAGGGTAAAGGCGTTATCCGCCAAATCCGTTCGGAATGTCCACGGTGTACTCCATAAAGCTTTGCAACAGGCGGTCCTTGTTGGTTATATCCGCAACAATCCGGCGGATGCCTGCAAACCGCCTAGGGCGGAGAAAAAAGAAGTTTGCCCGCTGGATGAATCCAAAGTGGCGGACTTCCTAAAGGCAATCCAGGACCACCCTCACGAATACTTGTATAAAATAACACTATTTACAGGACTTCGGGAGGGGGAAGTGCTGGGCCTCACTTGGGACTGCCTGGACTTCGAGCATGGGACGCTTCTCATTAAGCAGCAGCTTCGCCGGGAACAGCAAAAAGGCGGCAAATATTATTTCTCACCGCCGAAAAACAGCAAGCCCCGTGTTTTGTCCCTCGCCCCCTCTGTGGTCCGTCTGTTCCGCTGTCAGAAACTAAAGCAGAACTGTCAGCGGCTGGAAGCCGGGGAGCTATGGACAGAAAACAACTTGATTTTCACCAACCAAACCGGAGGCTTCCTTTCCTATCGTACCGTGTATGACTGCTTCAAGCGTGTTATGGCTAAAATCGAATCCCGCGCTACCCGGTTTCACGATTTGCGGCATACTTACGCCGTTTTAGCAATTAAGAGCGGTGACGACATTAAGACAGTACAGGAGAACTTGGGACACGCTACGGCGGCCTTTACGCTGGACGTGTATGGACACGTCACCGATCAAATGCGGAAGGACAGTGCTGACCGCATGGAGCAGGTCATTCAAAGCGTCTCGGCTGGCTAAATTTTTTTGCCAGCAATAAGGCTAAAAATAAGGCTAAACGTCTTTTGAAAGCAAGAAAAAATCCCTCAAAGCCTTGCGGCTCTAAGGGATTGTGTGGTGGACGATACAGGACTCGAACCTGTGACCCCCTGCACGTCAAGCAGGTGCTCTAGCCAGCTGAGCTAATCGTCCAAAACGGAACGTATATAGGATACACGAAAACGCACCTTTTGTCAACACTTTTCTTGCGCGATCCTGTTTTTTTTGTTATACTGCTGACAGCACTATGACAGGAGGATCACTATGAATCGTGTGGCATTGGTCACTGGGGCTTCCCGGGGGATCGGGAGAGCGATTGCGGCGGAGCTGGCGGAGGAGGGACATGCTGTCTGTATCAATTACCTGACGCACCGGCAGGAGGCGGAGACACTGGCGGAAAAAATCCGGAACCACGGTGGAAATGCCATCGCGGTTCAGGCGGATGTGGCGGACCGGGCGGCTGTGGAGGCGATGGTCCGCACCGCGGAAGCGGAGCTGGGTCCCGTGAGCCTGCTGGTGAACAACGCCGGCATTGCGGGGCAGATCCAGTTTCAGGATATCACGGACGCCCAGTGGAACCGCTATCTGGGCGTGAATCTGGGCGGCGCCCGAAACACCATCCAGGCGGTGCTGCCCCACATGCTCCACGAGAAGGCAGGCTGCATCGTCAACATCTCATCCATCTGGGGACTGCGGGGAGCCTCCTGCGAGGTGGCGTATGCCTGCACCAAAGCCGCTCTCGTGGGGCTGACCCGGTCCCTGGCGCTGGAGCTGGCGCCCTCCCACATCCGGGTCAACTGCGTGGCTCCCGGCGTCATCAACACCGACATGGTTCAGGTCCTGGGACAGGAGACCCTGCGGGATCTGGCGGAGCAGACGCCTCTGGGACGGCTGGGGACGCCGGAGGACGTGGCCCACGCCGTTGCCTTTCTGGCCTCCGACAAGGCATCCTTCCTCACGGGGCAAATCCTCGCCGCCGACGGCGGGTTCATCGTTTGAAGACTGCCGAACAAGAGAGCCGGGCGCCGCATGGGCGGCGCCCGGCTCTCTGTTACGTCCGCCCCGGCAGCGGCAGCGCGTGGAGGATCACCCGGCCGAAGCAGGCGAGCGTCCGGCCGCTGCCGGCGGTGAGTACCACGTCCGCATCGGCCCGCGCCCGGTTCAGGGAGAAAAGATACACCGTTCCGGCGGGATCCTTGTAATACTGCTTGCAGAAGATATCCCCGTCCACGCAGAAGATCCCCACGTCCCCCGCCTTCAGGGGATCGCGATTCACATAGACCACAGAGCCGTCCGGGATGTAGGGGACCATGGAGTCCCCCTGGATACGCACGGCAAACTCTGCGGACTGAGGCACGCCGTCTGTGACCTGGAGGTAGTCGAAATCCTCGCCGAACACCGGCGCCGCATAACCGGCCGCCGCAGGAGTCCGGTACAGGGGAATGACCCGGGGCTCCTGCTCCGGGGCTGCGGATTCCTGCTGACAGGCCCGCAGCGCCTCCACCATCGTCTGGACGCTCTCCCGCCCCAGGGGAGAGAGGGAGCGATACTGCTCCAGCAGCTGCCGCTCCCGCTGAGTCAGGACGTCCGCGCCGCGGCGAAAGCTGTCCTGAAACAAGGTGTTGGGGTCCGTCTCCAGACAGTCGAACAGCCGGAGCATCATCTCCTCCTTAGGGAAGCTGACACCGGTCTCGTAGTTGCTGACAGTGGACGGTGTGACGCCCAGCCGATCCGCCAGCTGGGGGCGGGAGAGAGCCAGCTCCTCCCGACGGGCTTTGATCCGGTCTCCAAATGCCATGGATCCCATCCTTTCCGATGTTCTTGACAGTATCCTATCGGATTTCAAGGAAGCTGTCAATCCAATTTTACAAGAAACTTGTAAAATTATACTTGACTTTCAAAAAAACTTGTGCTACTGTATAGCTGTAAACAAGATACTTGTAAAATAAATAAAAATTTACAAGTATCTTGTTTATCAAAATGAAAAAAGCGCCCGCGATTGCAGGCACCTTTTTGGTGGGGGAAGGTGGATTCGAACCACCGAAGCCGAAGGCAACAGATTTACAGTCTGCCCCATTTGACCGCTCTGGAATTCCCCCATATTAAAACTGGAGCTGGTGGACGGATTCGAACCCCCGACCTGCTGATTACAAATCAGCTGCTCTACCAGCTGAGCTACACCAGCAGTTCCAACAGCAGAATTTATCTTACCAGATAAGCGCCTGTTTGTCAACAGAAAATTTTTGCTTTTCCACCCGTTTTTTTCATTTTGCCGGCGGGGCACATGAGACTTGCCGGGATCTGTATACAGGAAAGGAGCATCGCATTTGGAAACAAAGGAACATACCCGCCGACGGCGGACACTGCGCTGCTCGCTCTGCGGGCTGGAGATCACAGAGGGAGAGGACTACTGGTACTGCAACGGCAGCAGCGTATGTGGGGCCTGCCTCCCGGTGTTCGCCCGGGCGGAGCTGGCTCCCTTCCGCCAGGTGCGGGGAAGGGAGGCGGCGCCATGACGCTGCTGGAGATGTCCGCCCTCTACGCGGAGAGCGCGGCCGCCCTGCGGCGGCGGATCGGCGAGCTGCGGCAGGCGGCGCGGGAGCTGAAGGACGAGGAGGACCGCCGCCTTCTGCAGCGGCGGATCACAGAGCTGACGCCGCTGCTGCAGGAGACCCGGGAGCTGGCGGCGCTGACGGCCCATTATTACGACAGGAGCTATCACAGACATGAGAGATACACGCTTTGACGCCCGCAGCAGCGAGTGGATCGGGGACATGACCGTCTGGCTGCGGGACCATGCGGAGGATAACAGTGAGCAGCTGGAGCGGCTGCGGCGCGGCCTGCGCCGGGCCCGGGAGCAGGAGCTGACGCCCCGGCAGCGGGAGATGGTGTTCCTCTATTACGACCGGGGACTGAAAATGTCCCAGATTGCTCAAAAGCTGGGGGTGAACCGCTCCACCGTCTCCCGCACGGTGAAGCGGGCTAAACAGCGGCTGTACCGCTGCCTGCGGTACGCCCTGTAATTTTCCCTCTTGAGGTTTTGCGGGATACACCGTATAATCGGTATCAAAGAGGGACCATGGATATCCGCAGAAGGGAGCTGCACTCCCAAGGGAGGTTTTACCCATGCTGTACACTACCCTGCACAACCGAATCCTGCGGCTGGTGCTCGCCGTGCTGGGCGAGCTGATCGCGGCCGCGGCGCTGAATCTCTTCATTGTCCCCCTGAGCCTGTACACCGGCGGCCTGCTGGGCTTCTGCCAACTGGTGCGAACGCTGCTGCAGGACTTCCTGGGCGTGAGCTTCGGGGCCTACGACATCGCAGGCGTCCTCTATTTTCTGCTGAACATCCCGCTGCTCATGATCGGGTATCGGAACCTGGGCAGGGGACTGGCGGTGCGGACCATCATCTGTACGGTATCCTACTCTGTTTTTTACAGCATCATTCCCATTCCCACGCAGCCCATTGTGGACGATTATCTGACGGCCTGCCTGCTGGGCGGCATCCTCACCGGGATCGGCAGCGGAATCGTCCTCACCTGCGGCGGCAGCGGCGGCGGGCTGGACGTGCTGGGACTCATCATGAGCAAGCGGGACAGCGCTTTTACGGTGGGTAAATTTGCGCTGGGCTTCAATGCCCTGCTTTATACGGCCATCCTGATCCTGTTTGACCCGGAGGTCGCCATTTACTCCGTGATTTACAACTTCGCAAACTCCATGATCCTGGACAGGATGCACCAGCAGAATGTCACCGTTCAAGCCCTGATTTTCACGCGGGAGGACGAGAGCGTCCTGGCGGACTTCATTATCAAACAGCTGGGGCGGAGTGTGACCTACTGGGACGGCGTGGGCGCCTACACCAAGGACGATGTCCGTGTGTTGTGCGTGTGCCTCTCCAAATATGAGATCGAGGAGCTGCTCCACATGGTGCACTCTGTGGACCCCCACGCGTTTTTGACTGTGCAGGAGGGCGTCCGGGTATTCGGCAACTTTCCGCGGAAGCTGGGATGAGGAGAGGAGGATCGCCATGAACGGACCCATTGCTGTATTGGCCGGCACACCGGTGGACACCCGGATGGGCGTGGCATATCTGGAGGAACGGGGGCTGCCGGGCGTGCCGTTTCCCCTCTCCCGGGGACCCAGGGAGCAGACTGCCTTTCAGCACGCCCCGGCAGCGGACAAGCGCCGCCAGGCCCTGGCGGTGCTGAGGGGCGCCATGGCCCAGGGATGTCGGCGGGCTTTCGTCTACTGCAACTCCCTGTCTGCGGCAGTGGATTTCCCGGGGCTTGCGGAGGAGACGGGGATGCGGATCGTGACGCCGCTGGACGTGTACCGGCGGCTGGCGCCCTGCTACCGGGCGCTGGGAGTCATCGCCGCCAACGCCCAGGGACTCTCCGGCATCGAGAAGGTATTGCTGGAGGCCAATCCCGCCCTGGATCTGCTGGGGGCCTGTGCGCTGCCGGTGGTGCTGGCCGTGGAGGCGGGGATGCCGCCGGAGGAGCTGGTGGAACGCCACCGTCTGGTGGCGCTGGCAGCGTGGTTTGCCGACGGCGGGATGGAGGCGCTGGTGCTGGGCTGCACGCACTTCCCCTATTTTAAGGAGGCCCTGGCGGCCCGGACAGGGCTGCCGCTGGTGGACCCGGCGGAGGAGATGCTCCGCCTGCTGACCCAATGAAGAAAGCGGACCGTGGTTTTCCACGGTCCGCTCTATTTGGCGTGGGAAAGATCACCGACGGCGCCGGGAGCGGTGCGCCGGCCGGGGTCTACGGGGAGCGCGGCGGCGCTTTGCCAGCCGCTCCCGGCGGCGGTCCAGGGCCGTGGTGCAGCGGTCAAAGCACCACTCCAGGCCCATCTGGATGGGCACCACCAGCAGCACCAGCACGATCAGCACCAGCCAGGCTGCAAAGGACAGGGAGGAGAGAGAGAAGAACGCCCCATAGAACACCACCGCCACGAACATGGCCGCACTCATGGCCACCAGCAGCACCAGCCGCTTGGCATCCAGGGGTCGGGCAGCGTAGTAGATCACCATGAGACCGTTTACCGCCATCAGGATCACGCAGATGGTGGAGAGCTCTGCCAGCGTCAGGTCGAAGGTGTAGACGAACAGCTCCGCAAAGAGGATGACGAAGATGGCTGTGAGACCGCCGGGAAAAGCCCGCCGCAGCACATTGTGGAGGAACTTGCCCTTCACCAGGTCGTGGTTGGGCTCCAGCGCCAGGAAGAAGGAGGGCACGCCGATGGTCAGGGCGGAGATCAGCGTCAGCTGGATGGGAACAAAGGGATAGGGGAAGGCGGCGAACAGGGTGATGAGGGCCAGGAAAAAGGACAGAATGTTCTTCACCAGGTACAATGCCGAGGCCCGCTGGATATTGTTGATGACCCGGCGGCCCTCCGCCACCACCTTGGGCATGGCGGCAAAGTCACTGTCCAGCAGCACCAGCTGGGCCACCTGGCAGGCGGCATCCGCGCCGGAAGCCATGGCCACGCCGCAGTCGGCGTCCTTCAATGCCAGCACGTCATTCACGCCGTCGCCGGTCATGGCCACCGTGTGGCCCTGGCTCTGGAGGGCCCGGACGATCTTCCGCTTCTGGTTGGGGACCACTCGGCCAAACACAGTGTACTCCCGCACGGCCGCGGCGATGTCTTGATCCGTCTGGAGCTCCCGGGCGTCCACCCACTGCTCTGCGTTCCGGATGCCTGCCTGGGCCGCCACAGCGGAGACGGTCACCGGGTTGTCGCCGGAGATGACCTTCACATCCACGCCCTGGGTGTGGAAGTAATCGAAGACTTTGGGAGCGTTGGGGCGGATGGGATTCTCCAGCACCAGCAGGGCCAGGGGGATCACCACGCCGTGGAGGCGCCCGATCTCCGCCCCGTCGCACTGGGCCAGCAGCAGTACCCGGCAGCCCTGGGCGGCGTAGGGGGCAGTACGCTTTTCCAGGGCGGCGAAGTCCTGCCCCAGGATATACTCCGGTGCGCCCACCACATAAGCCCCCCGGTCCAGGAAATTCACGGCGCTCCACTTGGTGGCGGAGGTGAAGGGCACGGCTCCCCGGTCCGGCCAGCCGGGCCCCCGGGGAAACTTGTCCGCGATGGCCTTCGCCGTGTCGTTATCCGGATCCAGCACCCGGTAAAAGGCACCCAGAATGTCGGTGATGTCCGTCTCGGAACAGGACTCCGGGTCCAGGGGCACCACCTCCCGCACTTGCATTTGAGGACTGGTGACGGTGCCGGTCTTGTCCACGCACAGCACGTCCACCCGGGCCAGGGTCTCGATGGCGTTCATCTCGTGGATCAGCGTCCGATTCTGGGCCAGCCGCACCACGCTGACCGCCAGGGCAACGCTGGTCAGGAGGAACAGTCCCTCCGGGATCATGCCGATCAGGGCCGCCACCGTGCTGACCACGGACTGCCGCAGGCCCAGATCCTGATTGACGAACTGGTTGTAGAACAACGCTGCGCCGATGGGGATCAACACGATGCCGATGAAGCGGATCAGGCTGTCCAGGGAGCGCATCATCTCGCTTTTGCCGGGGCCGTCATCTTTCTTGGCCGCCAGCGTCAGCTTGGAGGCGTAGGAGTCTGCTCCCACCTGGTCCATCCGGGCCCGGCACTTGCCGGAAATGACGAAGCTGCCGGACAGCAGCTGGTCCCCAGGCTCCTTGGTGACGGCGTCCGCCTCGCCGGTGATGAGGGCCTCGTTCACCTGCACCTGCCCGGTGAGGACCGGTCCGTCCGCAGGGATCTGGCAGCCGGCGGTGAGCTCTACCACGTCCTCCCGCACCAGCTGGTCCACCGGCAGATCCCGGACCTTTCCGTCCCGAATGATCCGCACCTTCGCGGCGGAGAGGAGGGACAGCTTCTCAATGGTGCGTTTGGAGCGCAGCTGCTGGACGATGCCGATGACGGCATTGGCTGCCACGATGAGGAGGAAGGTCATGTCCTTCCAGTCCCCTACCAGCAGCAGGCACACCGCCAGAACCACGAAAATCAGGTTGAAGTAGGTGAAGATATTCTCCCGGATGATCTGCTTATCGCTTTTGGTGGGAGACTCCACCGGGCGGTTGTCCCAGCCGGCCTCCGCCAGGGCCTGAGCCTGGGCGGAGGAGAGGCCGCTGTCCGCCTTGGGGGCACAGCGGGGCATCTCCTGGCGGCCAGCGGCCGCGGCCTCCGCGGGGGCCGCTTTCCGGTGCGGTTTCACGGACACTCCTCCTTCGACAAAATTTGATTCATTATAGCAATTTTCGGAAGATTTGTATAGAGATGAATTGAAAACTTTCCGTGCCGCAGCAGGCGGAGGAACGCCTTGCTGCCCGTGGAGAGAATATGGATGTCCTTTACATAAAGACAAACTGTAAAAACGATGTCATTGAATGAAAAACATTGGAGGAGTTGTGCATTGTATTCTGCCGGGCACGCCGATATAATGAAGCATAAGAAAGACGTGGGAGGGGAGTCCATGCTGACTTTGGATATGGTCCGGGAGGCCCAGGAGGCCCTGCGGGGCATCGCCCGGCGGACACCGCTGGACAGGGCCCCGAAATTTGGGGAGAACGTGTACATCAAGGCGGAAAACCTGCAGCTGACCGGGGCCTTCAAGCTCCGGGGCGCCTACAACAAGATCCGCAGCCTGACGCCGGAGGAGGCGGCCCGGGGCGTCATCGCCTGCTCTGCGGGGAACCACGCCCAGGGCATTGCCCTGTCCGCATCCCGGCTGGGGATCAAGGCGGTGATCTGCATGCCCGCCGGGGCGCCCATCAGCAAGGTGGAGGCCACCCGTGGCTACGGCGCAGAGGTGGTGCTGGTGCCCGGCGTCTATGACGACGCGGCGGCGGAGGCGGAGCGGCTGACGAAGGAGCAGGGCTACACCTTCGCCCACCCTTTCAACGACCCGCTGGTGATCGCCGGCCAGGGCACCATCGGCCTGGAGATCCTGGAGCAGCTGCCGGACGTGGAGCAGATCGTGGTGCCCATCGGGGGCGGCGGCCTTATCGGCGGCATCGCCTTTGCGGTGAAGCAGCTGAAGCCGGACTGCCGGATCGTGGGCGTCCAGGCGGCGGGCGCGGCGTCCATGTACCTGTCCCGCCACGCCGGGGGCCCCACGGAGCTGCGGAGCGTGTCCACCATTGCGGACGGCATCGCGGTGAAGAAGCCGGGTGATCTGACCTTTGCCCTGTGCCAGCAGTATGTGGATGAGGTGGTCACTGTCAGCGAGGACGAGATCGCCTCCGCCATCCTGGCGCTGATGGAGGGGCAGAAGACCGTGGCGGAGGGCGCCGGCGCCGTGCCGGTGGCGGCGGTGATGTTTGGCAAGGTGGACACGTCGGAGAAGAAAACCGTGTGCGTGGTCTCCGGCGGCAATGTGGACGTGACCACGCTGTCCCGGATCATCACCAAGGGCCTGTCCAAGGCCGGGCGGATCGCAGAGATCAGCACGAAGGTGGCGGATAAGCCCGGCAGCCTGCTGCAGCTTTTGAAGGTGGTGGCGGACAGCGGCGCCAACATCCTCAGCATCAACCATGCCCGGGAGGATCAGCATTCCGACGTGGGAGCCTGCATGGTCTCCATGGTGCTGGAGACCCGGGACGCCGCCCATGTGGAGCAGATCCGACGGGAGCTGATGGCCATGGGCTATGAGCTGGAAAAGGAGTAAAAAGGCGGGCATCCAAAGGATGCCCGCTTTTTTTTCCTCAATTCCCGGTCTCCAGAGAGATCTGATTGAACATGGTCAGGATATCGTCCATAGAGGTGGCCCGCTTTTCCGCTCCGGCCCGGTCCAGCACCACCCGGCCCCGGTTCATCATCAGGATCCGGTCTCCATACTCCACCGCGTAGCGGAGGTTATGGGTGACCATCATGGCCGTCAAATGCTTTTCACGGATGACTCTGTCCGTCAGGGCCATGATGACCTCAGCGGTCTTGGGGTCCAGGGCCGCCGTGTGCTCGTCCAGAATCAGGAATTTCAGGGGCGTCATGGTGGCCATCAGCAGCGCCACCGCCTGCCGCTGGCCGCCGGAGAGAGCCCCCATCCGCACATCCAGCTTATCCTCCAGTCCCAGGCCCAGGGAGGCCAGCTGCTGGCGATAGAAGTCGATACGCTTTTTATTGACGCCCCGGCCCAGGCCGTAGGACCCGCCCTTGTTATCCGCCAGGGACAGATTTTCCAGCATGGTGAGGTTGGGGCAGGTGCCGGCGGCGGGGTCCTGGTAGACCCGGCCCATGGTGGCGTGCCGCTGGTAGTCCTTCAGCTTGGAGATGCTCCGGCCGCCCACCAACACGTCACCGCCCTCGATGGGGATAGAGCCGCAGATGATGTTCAGCAGGGAGGTCTTGCCGCTGCCATTGCTGCCCACGATGGCCACGAACTGGCCCTCATCCACTGTCAGGGAGAAGTGCTCGAACAGCCGCTGCTCCGTCAGGGTGCCGGGGTTGTAGATCTTCGTGATGTCCCGTACTTCAAGCATGGATGATCGCCTCCCCCTTCCGGCCGGACAGCACCAGCACCAGCAGGAACAGTGCAGCCGTAATCAGCTTCATCATATTGGTGGGCAGTCCCAGGCTCATGGCTACCTGGATGCACAGCTTGTAGAGCACACTGCCCAGCACTACCGCCGTGGTGCCCTGGGGAGAACCCAGGAAGCGGAGGGGCCCGGACTTCCGCAGTCCCCGGGCCAGCCGGGTGCCGGTGTAGAAGTGTATGATGGACACACCGATAATCACCGCCGCCAGGCCGTACACCAGCTGGCCGGTACCCATGGTGGCGGAGAAGCTGCGGGTTTCGTGGCAGACGATGCAGCCGCCGAAGGCCACCAGGGCGTTGGAGATCACCAGCCCCAGGATCTTTACTGTGCCTCGGTCCTTGGCCAGGGTGGTCACCAGGGTGGCGTTGTCGCCCACCGCCCGCAGCAGCAGGCCGGACTTCGTGTGGAAATAGGCGTCCAGCAGCAGCTTGATGACGATGACCAGCGCCAGGGACACAATCAGCTTCCGCCCGGAGAGGGAGAGATCCCCAAACAGGGCCATCACCGGGGCAGAGGTGAAGATGGTGTCCGTACCCCGGTCGATGGTCAGGTTGGACCCGGCGATCTGCAGGTTCACAGAGAACAGGGCGGTCATGGTGATGATGCCCGCCAGCAGGTTCCGCACCTTCAGCTTCACGTGAACCAGACCGGTGAAAAGTCCCGCCAGACCGCCCACTATCAGGGAGGCGGGCAGGGTCAGCCAGGGATCGACGCCCTTGGTCATCAGCACCGCCGTGACAGCGGCCCCCAGGGGAAACGTGCCATCCACCCCCAGATCCGGAAAGTCCAGAATGGAATAGGTGATATACACGCCGTAGGAGATCAGGGCGTAGATCAGCCCCTGGATCAGAGTGCTGGTCAGCAGTTCCATCACATCCATGAGATGAGAAGCCTCCTTGTGAAAAGATCAGATCACGGTGCTGCAGAGGGTGCCGATGCCCTCGATGGCGCATTCCACCGTGTCGCCGGACTGGAGGAATCTGGGCGGATCGAAGCCCATGCCCACTCCCGCCGGGGTGCCGGTGGCGATGATGGTGCCCGGCAGCAGCGTCATTCCCCCGGTCAGCTCCTCCAGGATCTGCCCGATGGAGGTAATCAGCAGAGCGGTATTGGACTTCTGCCGCAGCTCGCCGTTGACCCGGCTGGTGATCTCCAGCGCCGGGGGATAGACGATCTCGTCGGCGGTGACCAGCACGGGGCCCATGGGCGTGAAGCCGTCCAGACTCTTGCCGAAATACCACTGCTTATGGCCCGTCTGCAGGTCCCGGGCGGATACGTCGTTGAGGATGGTGTAGCCGAACATGTAGTCTGCCGCATCGGCGGCTTTCACGTCCCGGGCGGCTTTGCCCAGCACCACCGCCAGCTCCACCTCATAGTCCAGACGGTCCGTAAGGCCCGCGTGACGGGGGATGACGCCGTCGGGCTTCCCGGCCTCGCTGACCCGCTTGGAGAAGTAGACCGCCGCTGTACTGTTCTTGGTGAAGGCATCGGCGCTGTACCGGGCGGATTCCTCCGCGTGGTCCCGGTAGTTCATGCCCAGGCAGACCACATCCTGCCGGGGGCGGGGGATGGGAGCCAGCAGCTCCACATCTGACAGCGGGACCGCACCGCCCCGCTCTGCCGCCGCGGCGGCAGAGCGAAGGTCGGCAAGGGTCATGGTTTCGATCAAGGTGTTCATATCGGCGGCGGGGAGGGGCAGCACGCCCCTTCCATCGGCGGTGAGGGCGCCCACATGCTCGGCGCCGCTGAGACGATAGGTGACAAGCTTCATGAAGAGTTCTCCTTGGTAATGGATGTTACAGATGTTATTCCGCGCACTCCTGGGCCTCCTGGGCGATGTCGTCGGGAATGGTGATGCCCAGCTCGGCCGCCGCGTCGGAGTTGATATACAGGCCATAGTTTTCGATGGTCTCGTAGGGCAGGTCTTCACAGGCGGCCTCGCCGGTGAGGACTTTGGCGGCCATCAGGCCGGTCTGGATGCCCAGCTGGATGTAGTCCAGGCCCGCGCCGCCCACGCAGCCCAGCTTTACCTGCTCCACCTCGGAACCGTAGACAGGGATACCCGCCTCGTCCGTCTTCTCCAGAATGGCGCCCAGCACGCCCACCACATTGTTGTCCGTCAGGTTGGACAGGCAGTCCACCCCGTGGGACAGCAAGGTATCCACCGCCTGGGTGACCTCTGCCTGGGAGGTGACGCCCACCGCGTCAATGGTGAAACCGTAGTCCGTTGCCAGCTCATCATAGACGCTGATGGAGTAGACGGAGTTGGCCTCGCTGGTGGTGTAGACGATGCCGATGGTGTCGGCATCCGGCTGCAGGGCCCGGATCAGCTGGAGCTGGCCCTCCACCGGCAGGGCATCGGAAGTGCCGGTGATGTTGCCCGCGTCCAGGTGGGCGCCCACCGGGTCGGTGATGGCGGTGAAGATCACGGGGATGTCCTTGTCCTCCGCGGCATTGAAGCAGGCGATGGCGGAGTTGGTGGCGATGCCCACCATCAGGTCCGCGTCCTCGGCGGAAAACATCTGGCCGATTTGGGTAGCCTGGTTGTCGTCGAAGTTGGCGTTCTGGTAGTCCACCTCAAAGTCCGTGCCCTCCACCAGACCGGCCTGCTCCAGGCCCTGGAGGAAGCCCTCCCGGCAGTTGTCCAGGGAGCCGTGCTGGCCGTACTGGCTGATGCCGATCAGATACTTGACGGGCTCACCGCCGCTTTCGCCGGAGGAGGTGTCATCGGTGCCGCCGCAGGCGGCCAGGGACAGGATCATGGTCAGGGACAGGCCGCAGGCGGCCAGCTTCTTCAGCAGATTCATCATAATAGATTCTCCAATCTTTGATACAGAATATTTGAAAGGGGTCCATTCAGGGAATTGATATTGCAGCACAGGCCGCGCCATCGTCTGGTATTGTGTTTCATATCTCCATACTCCCTTCCCGGACCGATCAGGGGAATCAAAAAAAGCCCTGCCCCATATTTGGGACAAGACTTGAAACCATCCTGCGGTACCACCCAAGTTGACGCAAAGCGCCCGCTCGTTCCACGTACATTCATACGCGCCGCCCGGATAACGGGTGCGGGCCCCGTCAGACGCTACTGAGCATTTTGCCGTTTGCGCTGCCCTCGCAAGTCCATTCGCTGGAAAGTTCTCTGCCGTGATCCCACCATCCACGGCTCTCTGAAAGGTGACCTGACCAGGTACTCCTCTTGCTCATCGGTTTTGCTTGATTGCTTTGCATTATACGAAGCGGCGGTGGAAATGTCAACCGTGATTTTGCACAAATCTTTTTTGTTGCTTTAAAGAGATAAAATCCGGGGCAAGAACTACCCCGGCAGGATGGCCCTGCCGGGGAGTAACATGCAGTTTGAATCGGGTTTTCCGCGGCTCAGGAAAGCAGCAGCTTGTCGTCGGCTTCGTCAGAGCCGCTGACTTTGCTGAACAGGGCCAGCAGGTCGGGAACGGTGAGCTTCTTCTTCTCCTCGCCGGACACGTCGATGACAATACGGCCGTCGTACATCATGATGAGCCGGTTGCCGTGGACGATGGCGTCCTTCATGTTGTGAGTGACCATCATGGTGGTGAGGCCGTTTTCCTCCACGATCCGGTCGGAGAGCTCCAGCACCTTGGCGGCGGTCTTGGGGTCCAGGGCGGCGGTGTGCTCGTCCAGCAGCAGCAGCTTGGGCCGCTTCAGGGAGGCCATCAGCAGCGTCAGCGCCTGGCGCTGGCCGCCGGAGAGGAGCCCCACCTTGCTGGTCAGACGGTCCTCCAGACCCAGCCCCAGGTCCCGCAGCAGCTCCCGGTAGTCCGCCCGCTCCGTCTTGGTGATGCCCCAGCCCAGGCCGCGGGGCTGGCCCCGGCGGGCCGCCAGCGCCAGATTTTCCTCGATCTGCATGGTGGGAGCGGTGCCCATCATAGGGTCCTGAAACACCCGACCGATGAATTTGGCCCGCTTGTGCTCCGGCAGGCGGGTCACGTCCACCCCGTCGATGACGATAGCGCCGCTGTCCACAGAAAAGGTGCCGGCCACCGCATTGAGCATGGTGGACTTGCCGGCGCCATTGCCGCCGATGACCGTGCAGAAGTCACCGTCCTTCAGCGTCAGGCTGACGCCCCGGAGGGCCTGCTTTTCATTGACCGTCCCGGCGTTGAACGTCTTCCAGATCTCCTTGATCTCAAGCATCCTGATCCCCTCCTGTTTTTGCTCCGGCATTGGCGCTCCCGGCGGGCACCTTGACGTGGGCGTATTTCCCCTTCCAGTAGGGGATGGCCAGGAAGGCCGCCACGATCAGGGCGGTGATGAGCTTCATGTCATCGGTGTTCAGGCCCAGCCAGATGACCACCTGGTACACCAGGTAGTACAAAATGGCGCCGATGGCCACAGCCAGCATCTTCAGCGCAAAGTTGCGGAACACTTTGCCGAAGATCACCTCGCCGATGATGACGGCGGCAAGGCCGATGACGATGGCGCCCCGGCCCATGTTCACATCCGCGAAACCCTGGTACTGGGCCAGCAGGGCGGAGGACAGGGCCACCAGTCCGTTGGACAGCATCAGGCCCAGCACCTTGGTGAAGTTGGTGTTGATGCCCTGGGCCCGGGACATATTGGGGTTGGAACCGGTAGCCCGCAGGGAGGCACCCAGCTCTGTGCCGAAGAACCAGTACAGCAGGGCAATGACCGCCGCCACAAAAATGGCTACCACCAGGATGGGGTTGTCCAGGCTCAGGGAGCGGACGCTCTGCTGGTCCACCAGCAGGTCATACTGTCGGGAGCTGACGGGCCGGTTGGCCTGCCCCATGATCCGCAGGTTGACGGAGTACAGGGCCAGCTGGGTGAGGATACCGGCGAGGATTGCCGGAATGCCGCAGGCGGTGTGGAACAGGCCGGTGACCAGTCCCGCCAGCACACCCGCCAGAAACGCCCCCAGCATCGCCAGCGGCACCGGCGCCCCCGCCATGGTCAGCATGATGAAGGCGGCGCCGCCGGTAGCCATGGTGCCGTCCACCGTCAGGTCGGCCACGTCCAGGATCCGGAACGTGATGTAGACGCCGATGGCCATGATGCCCCAGATCAGTCCCTGGGCGGCAACACCCGGCAGGGCGTTGACCAGATGCATGATGTTCAAGTGAAATCCCTCCAAAATCCCCCGGCTGTTTCCGGAGGCAATTTGCTGCTCTATTCTAGCAAAGTTCAGCGGAAAGGGGAAGCCCCTTTTCCGCTGAAAGTGTGTTGATAAGATTTGGATGACGGGACGGAAGGGTGGACGGACGCCCTGCGGAGCATACCGCAGACGCCGCCCATAGGACGGAGACCGGGCGGCGGAGAGCCCCGGAGAGGGCTCCCCGCCGGTGAAGGCGGAAGTTTTGCAGACAAGAATTTGAAAACATCCGCCGGCTCTTTATCGGTTCTCCGTCCATTCGTCCTTATTCGGCGATGGCCTCATAGCCGTCGGGTGGGGTCAGGCCCAGAGCCTCGCACATGGTGGGGTTGTACTTGGGGGTGAACTGGGGGGCGTACTCGATGGGCATGGTGGCGGGATCGGCGCCGTTCACCAGGATATCATAGGCCATCTCACCGGTTTTGTAGCCGATGTCATAGTAGCTGATGGTCAGCGTGGCTACGCCGCAGCCCTTGCAGATGCCCTCCTCACCGGCGATGATGGGAGTGCCGGTGTCCAGGGAGATGTTGCCGATCAGTTCGGCGTTGTTGGCGGCGGTGTTGTCGGTGGGAACGTACAGGACATCGCTGGCCGTGCAGGCTGAGGAGGCCACAGCGGACAGGTCGTTGGAGTCGGAGAAGGAGTATTGGGTGCAGGTATAGCCCAGATCCTCCAGGTAGCCCTGGACGGTGTCCACCTGATACTGGCTGTTGGGCTCGGCGGAGCAGTACAGCAGGCCCACAGTCTGGGCGTCGGGGAACCAGGTGTGCAGCATCTCAGCCTGCTGGTCCAGGGGCGCCAGATCGGAGGTGCCGGAGACGTTGTAGCCGGTGGTGCCGGTAAAGCCGTCAATGCCCAGAGCCACGCCGTACTCGGTGATGGAGGTGCCCAGAATGGGAATGGTGCTGGTGCCGGTGGCAGCGGCCTGGAGAGCGGTGGTGCCGTTGGCCATGATCAGGTCCACGCCCTGGGAGACAAAGTTGTTGGCAATGGTGGTGCAGTTGGCGGTATCGCCGGAGGCATTCTGGGGGTCGATGGTGACACTGTCGCCCAGCAGTTCCGTCAGGGCGTCCTGGAAGCCCTGGGTGGCGGCGTCCAGGGCCTCGTGCTGGACCTGCTGGATAATACCCACGGTGTAGGTCTGGCTGCCGGAGGCGGACTCGTCGCCGCTGGTATCGGCATCGGTATCTGTGGACTGGGTGTCGCCGCCGCAGGCAGCCAGGCTCAGAGCCATGACGGCGGTCAGCGCAAGGGCAAGAAACTTCTTTTTCATCGCAGAGATCTCCTTTTCAAGATTGATCGCGGGGAAATTACAAAAAGCGGCTCTGTCCGAAGAGCAGAGCCGCCTTCCATACGGGGTGAGATCCACCGGCCGCCGGACCTTCACTGGCTGCTCTGCCTATGACAATATCGGCCCGCATAGCGGACCTGGCAGCCATAAAATCGAGAGAACCCCGCCACAGTGCGGAACGCTGCTGCAAACAAAACCATGGAAGAGCTCCCTTCTGCCGACCGGCCTTTGTACTTTTACACCATACTGCTTTAAACAGGCAAAGTCAATGGTGAATTTATACAAAATCTCTGGAAAATGTTTCAGAGGCAGGAGATTTCCCAAAAAACAGAGCCGCCCGGCGGCTTCCTCAGCAGAAAGCGCCGGGCGGCGGGGCCACGCGCTCCTCAGCCCCACAGGGCGGAGAGCATGGGAATGACCTGCTTTTTCCGGGACATGACCTTGGGCAGGAACACCACGTCCTCCGCATCCTCCACATTGAAGGCCTGGCGGATGCTGTCCCTGTCGCCCACGAACAGCAGCTGGGTGCCCTCCAGCAGTACATCGGTAATCATCAGGATTACCATGTCGAAGCCCTGCTTCTTCTGCAGGGAGCTCATGAGCTGCAAAAACTCTCCCTTGCGCTGGAGCAGCTGGTCGGAGTCCATGCAGGTGACCTGGCTCACCGCCAGGTTGTGGCCTGCGATGTGGAACTCCTTGTAATCTGTGCGGAAGATCTCCTCTGCAGACTTCGCACCGCCGCCGGAGGCGGAGAAGATCACTTGTCCCAGCGCCTGGAGGGAGATGTTGGCGATCCGGGCCATGCGGTTGGCCACGTCGATGTCCCGCTGGGTGCAGGTGGGAGACTTGAACATGACCGTATCGGAGACGATGGCCGCGGCCATCAATCCCGCCATCTTGGCGGTGGGCATCAGGCCCTTGTCCTGATACATCCCCGCCACGATGGTGGTGGTGCTGCCCACGGGCTCGTTCCGGACAGTGATGGGATTCTTGGTCTGGATGTCCGCCAGCCGGTGGTGGTCGATGATCTCCAGAATCTCCGCCTGGTCCAGGCCCGGTACGGACTGGGCCTTCTCGTTGTGGTCCATCAGGATCACCTGCTTGCGGCGGGGCCGCAGCAGATGGTAGCGGGACAGGGTGCCCACCACCCGCTCCTCCTCATCTAGAATGGGATAGGCCCGGAAGCGGCTTTCCAGCACGGTGTTCTGCACGTCGTCGATATAGTCGTCCAGGTGGAAGCACACCAGATCCTTGTTCTTGCAGATGCTGCTGATGGGCATGGCATGGTAGATGAGCCGCACTGCCCGGTAGGCGTCATAGGCGGTGGAGATGATGCAGGTGTCCGTCTGCATGGCCAGCAGCTCCGGGTCCACCTCCGCCTGACAGACGATGATGCAGCTGACGCCGATCTCCAGCGCACGGCGGATCATGTCTGGCTGGTCGCCGCAGACCACGATGCTGCCCGGGTCGGAGAACACCAGGTTCTCCCGGCTGGCGGGCAGGGCGATGGTGACCTCACCGGAGATCACGTCTCGCATCTCGCCGCCCTGGTTGAGAATTTTGCCCTCCAGCACGGACAGCAGGTTGTACACCGGGATCTCGCCCACCTTAGGGTTGCGGACGGAGGACATGTCATAGTTGGCCACATCCCCGGCGGAGAGCATTCCGAACAGGGTCCCGTCCTCATTGGCCACGGGGATGGCGGAGATCTTGTCCTTCTGCATGGTCCGCCAGGCCCGGCTGATGGTGGCAGCGGCGGACAGGGTGGCGGGCGTGTCGTAATCCAGGTCCCGGACCTGGGTACGCACGTTGTTCAGCAGCTTGGGGGGCTGGAAGCCGAAGCGATCCAGCACGGTCTGGGTCTCGTCACTGATCTGGCCCAGGCGGGCGGCCTCGTACTGCCGCTGGCCAAGGGCGTTCTTCAGCGCCGCGTAGGCCATGGCGGAGACGATGGAGTCCGTGTCCGGGTTCCGGTGTCCGGTGATATAGATGGTGTCCATGAATACTCCCTCTCAAGTGGATGCGGGGCATCCAATTTTTGGCGTGTTGATAGCTTTATTATGCGTCTCCGGTGCAGGTTTGTCAACAGCCCGCAGGCCGGAAAACCGGGGGCCGGAAGGGCAAAAACTGCCTCCGCCAGCGGGGGCGGAGGCGGTTTTGCGCCGGTGCGCGACGGCGTTCACAGGGTTTCCAAATAGGCCTCGATGGCCTCGCCCATGAAGTGGGCCGTGCCGGGGCCGTAGCTGTCCAGAACCTCTGCAAAGCGGTTGTCCCAGCTGTACAGGTCCGCCAGGCGGCGGAGCTTCTCCTCGTCGCAGCTGCGGCTGAACTTCACCAGATGGGCCTGCCAGCGGAGCACCAGCTCACGGGCCTCCGGACTGGCGGGGTCGCCCTTGGCCGCCTCAGCGGCAAAGGCCATGAGAATGGGGTCGGCGTCCTCCTGCTCGGCGGACGCGCCGATATAGCTTGCCATGGGATTTTTCCTCCTTGCGTGGGATTGAATCGGGGTCAGAGAATGACCAGCTCCTTGGGGGCCAGAGTGAGGTTTTGACAGCCCTCCGGTGTGAGGTACAGCACGTCCTCAATCCGCACACCCAGCTTCCCGGGCAGGTAGATGCCCGGCTCGGCAGAGATCACCGCCCCGGCGGGCAGGGGCTTGTCGTTGGAGGGAGTGGCGTTGGGCCCCTCGTGGATCTCCACTCCCACGCCGTGGCCGAAGCTGTGGCCGAAACAGGGACCGTAGCCCGCCTGCCGGATGATGTCCCGGGCGGCGCCGTCCACGGCCTTTCCAGTGGCCCCGGCCCGGGCGGCTGCGATACCCGCCAGTTGGGCCTGCAGCACCGTGTCGTAGACCTGGCGCATCTCATCCGTCACGGATCCCACCGCCACGGTACGGGTCATGTCGGAGCAGTAGCCGTGATAGATGCAGCCGAAGTCCATGGTGACGAACTCCCCGGCCTGGATGACCTTTTCCGAGGGTACCCCGTGGGGCAGGCTTCCGTTGGGGCCGGACACCACAATGGGATCGAAGGACTTGTCCTCCGCCCCGTAGTGGAGCATGAGATACTGGAGCCGGGCGGCGATCTCCTTCTCCGCGACGCCGGGCCGGATCTCGTTCAGGATATCCGTCAGGGCCTTCTCCGCAATCCGCTGGGCGGCAATCATGATCTCCAGCTCCTCCGGGTCCTTTACCGCCCGCAGTTCTGCCAGCAGGTCCGCCGCGGGCACCAGCTCACAGGGCAGAGCCCGGGCATAGGCGTCGTGCTCCCGGACGGTCATATAGGCGTCCTCAAACCCCAGGCGCTGGATGCTGTGGCGCTGGACGGCCTCCATCAGCAGGGCGGAATAGCCCCGGCCGTGGCCTGCCTCCTGGACCTCCGCATCCTGCACATGCCGCCGGGCGGCCTCTGTGTACCGGGAGTCGGTGAAGTAATAGAACTTCTCCCGGGTGACCAGGGCCATGCCGTCGGTTCCGGCGGAGTGGAAGCCGGAGGCGTAAAAACGGTTGGCCTCATGGGTCAGCAGCATACCGTCCAGGTCACGGGATTCCAGCTGGGCGGCGATTTTAGCAAAGTGATTCATCGTGTTACCTCCTGAGCCTCCATTTTCATCACAGAGGCCTTTACAAATCCATAGAACAGCGGATGCGGCCGGTCGGGACGGCTCTTGAACTCCGGGTGAAACTGGGCACCCACGAACCAGGGGTGGTCCGACAGCTCGATGATTTCTACCAGGCGGCCGTCTGGGGACAGGCCCGCCAGCCGCATACCGCCCACCTGCATCTCCGCCCGGAAATCGTTGTTGAACTCGTAGCGGTGGCGGTGGCGCTCGGAGATCTCTGCCGCGCCATACAGCTCCCGGCTGCGGGAGCCCTCCGCCAGCACGCAGGGGTAGCGGCCCAGCCGCATGGTGCCGCCCTTGGCGGTGACATTCACCTGGTCCGGCATCAGGTCGATGACCGGGTGGGCGGTGGAGGAAAATTCGGAGGAGCTGGCGTCTGCCCAGCCCAGCACGTGGCGGGCGAACTCGATCACCGCCATCTGCATCCCCAGGCAGATGCCGAAGTAGGGAATGCAGCGTTCCCGGGCGTACCGCACGGCCGCGATCATGCCCTCGATGCCCCGGTCGCCGAAGCCGCCGGGCACCAGGATGCCGCTGCAGCCCGCCAGCCGCTCCGCCGCACTGGCCTCCGTCAGGGTCTCAGAGTCCACCCACCGGATGTCTACTACCGCGTCGTTGGCGGTGCCCGCATGGTTCAGGGACTCCACCACGGAGAGGTAGGCGTCGTGGAGCTGGGTGTACTTGCCCACCAGGGCGATGGACACCCGCTTGCGGGCGTTCTTCTCCCGCTTCACCATGGCGCTCCACTCCCGCAGATCCGGCTGGTGAGTGATGAGGCCCAGCTTCCGGCACACCACCTCGTCCAGACCCTCCTTGGCCATCAGCAGGGGCACCTCATACAGCGTCTCCGCCGTGGCGTTCTGGATGACGCAGTCCGGCTGGACATTGCAGAACAGGGCAATCTTCCGGCGGATGTCCTCTGTGATGGGCACGTCGCACCGGCATACCAGAATATCCGGCTGGATGCCCAGGGACAAAAGCTCCTTCACGGAGTGCTGGGTGGGCTTGCTCTTCAGCTCGCCGCTGCCGGGGATCTGGACGATGAGGGGCACGTGGATGAACACCACATCCCCCTGGGGCCGCTCCGCCGCCACCTGCCGGATAGCCTCCAGGAAGGGCTGGGACTCAATGTCGCCCACGGTGCCGCCGATCTCCGTGATGACCACGTCCACGTCCTCTTCCGCCATGGCGTAGATGCGGCGCTTGATCTCGTCGGTGATGTGGGGGATGATCTGCACCGTGGCGCCCAGGTAGTCGCCCCGGCGCTCCCGGTTCAGCACGGACCAGTAGATCTTGCCGGAGGACACGGAGCTGTTGCCGGTGAGGTCCTCGTCCACGAACCGCTCGTAGTGGCCCAGGTCCAGGTCCGTCTCGGCCCCGTCCTCGGTGACGAACACCTCGCCGTGCTGATAGGGACTCATAGTCCCCGGGTCCACATTGATATAGGGGTCGAACTTCTGGTTCCGCACCCGGACACCCCGCTGCTTCAGAAGCCGCCCCAGGGAGGCCGCGCAGATCCCCTTGCCCAAGCCGGAGACCACGCCGCCGGTAACGAATACAAATTTCGTTGACATGCCGCTCACCTTGCCTTTCCACGCACACAGTTTTAGCAGGAAACCGAATTGTACGCCCCGGGCTGACAAACAAAAAACAAACTTCATGCGCGGTACAGTGCACCACGAATACAGGCAAATGCCGCTGCGCATGAAGTTTTTGCGCATCATTTCCGGTTGCCCCAAAGGGGCGGGGAAATGGCGCATTTTCGTTTTTTGTTATGCAAAAGCATAACAAAAAACACCGCCGGACCGATTTTGCGGCTGAAAGTCCCAGTCTCTTTCGGGACGTTCGGCCGCGGTCCGCGGTGTGTCTGTTCGGTTGTCGCGTTGCGGCATCCGCCGCAAACCGCTGCCCAAAGCGTTTCCAAAAAATACTGTTTCAGTGTAGCACCGGCTTGGGAAAATGTCAACGGCCGTCAGATGGCAAAACCGGCAGAATCCGCAGGGCGATTCCAACTGGTTTTCTGTGGATTTCGGCAAAGGCCGGGCGCGGAAACTTCGCGCCCGGCCTTTGGAAGAGTCATGGAGCCCCGTAGGTCTGGTGGATCTGGACCAGCTCCATGGGGGAGTCCACCCAATTCTCCACATACCCGCAGCCGCAGCAGACGTAGCGGATCACCGGGACCTTGCCCAGCAGGGTGTACCGGGTGGTATAAATGTTGCTGCCGCTAGCGTAGCGGCTGGGGTGGTCGGGGATTCGGACGATGTCTCTGCTGCCGCACTTGGGACAGGTGTGCGAATTCTTCATTTCGGCTCCTTTCGATTCAGGAGGGCCGCCCCGCACAGGGCCAGCAACGCGGCCAGGTCCGCCGGGGCCGGCGCCGGGCGGGGCGGGTTGGGGGAATGTTCCATGCCGCTCACCGATTCCGGCGGCTGTAAAACCGAATGGAAAGGGGAATGGATACCGCGGTCAGCACCACAGCCACCACCAGGGGAGCCCAGGTCTGGAAGCCAACGTCGGGCCCGCCGCTCTGCTCAATGGTGGCGATGCCCCCGGCGCTGGCGCACACCAGGAAGATGATGAGGAACATGACCAGCCGCCCCTTCTCCACGCCGAACCGGAACATCATGGGCAGAGTGATGTCCAGGATGCACACGGCCACGCACACGGACAGCAGGATGACGGGGATGGAGGGACCCTCCACATCGCTGAGCCAGATGACCGACAGGATGGTCTGAAGGACAAAGGTGGCCGCCGCCGAGACGGCCACGGCGATCCAGCCGAAGAGATACTTGCTCAGCACCACGTCCCGGGCGGAATACGGCATCATGGCAGCCATCTGGTCCCAGCGGCTCCGCTCGTCATAGGCCAGGGCGGTGTAGGGCAGCATAGAGGCATACACCACGGCAAAGGTGCTGTAAAACGTGCCGGGGATGCAGGAGAACACCAGAATTAACAGCAGGAAGATCTTCATCTGCCGGAAGATCACGTAGTAGTCTTTCAAAAGCAGGGCAGTCATTGCTCCTTCGCTCCTTTCACCAAAAACAGGACGATATCCTCCACCGTGGGCCGCTCCAGCGCCCAGCCCGCAGGCACCAGCGCCCGCTTCACCAGGCACCGGACGCCGCCGAAGCTGCTGTTCTCCCGGGCTACCACGGCCCCGTCCTGAAGGCTGTTCACTTGATCTGCCGTGCCCACGAAGATGCCATACTCCTCCAGCAGCCGATCCTTCTCGTCGCAGAACAGCAGCCGCCCCTGGTGGAGGAAGGCGATATAGTCGCACAGCTTTTCCAGGTCGCTCAAAATGTGGGAGGAGATCAGGATGGAGTGGTCCTCCTCCCGGGTGAACTCGTTGAAGATCTCCAGCACCTCGTCCCGGACGATGGGGTCCAGGCCGGCAGTGGCCTCGTCCAGCACCAGCAGCCTGGGGCTGTGGCTCAGGGCCACGGCGATGGCCAGCTTCATCTTCATGCCACGGGAGAAGTCCTTGAAGGGCTTTTTCTCCGGCAGGCCGAAGCGGGTGAGGTAATTCTGGTACTGCTTTCCGTCCCAACGGCGGTAGGTCTTGGCCATGACGCCTCCCACCTGAAGGGCATTCAGGCTCTCTGGGAAATAGGCCTCGTCCAGCACCACGCCGATGTCCTCTTTCAGGGAGAGAAACTCCGGCGAGGCGGAATCCGCCCCCAGGACGGTGCAGGTGCCGCTGTCCGGCCGCAGGGCCCCCATCAGCAGGCGGATGGTGGTGGACTTGCCGGCGCCATTCTCTCCCACCAGGCCGCAGATGGTGCCGCTGGGCACGGTGAGGGACAGGTCCTGTAAGGTAAAGCCGGGAAAGTGTTTCGTCACATGGCTCAATTCAATGGCGTTCATACGTGAGGTTCCTCCTCTTTCAGCAGGATGCGGAGCATTTCCATCAGCTCCGGTGCCGAGACGCCGCACTGGGCGGCCAGCTCCACGGCGGCGTCCAGGTGGTCCTCCAGCTCCTTCAGCTTCTGCTCCCGGATCAGGTCCAGATTCTTTTCCGCCACAAAGCAGCCCTTGCCGGCCACGGTGTAGAGGAAGCCGTCGGCCTCCAGCTCGTCGTAGGCCCGCTTGGTGGTGATGACGGAGATCCGCAGGTCCTTGGCCAGGGCTCGGATGGAGGGCAGCGCCTCTCCGGGGGAGAGCTTCCCGGCAATGATCTGGGCTTTGATCTGGGAGTAGATCTGATCGTAGATGGGTTGGTTGGTGGTATTGCGGATGATGAGTTCCATGGAAGTCACTCCTGTTCGTACTGTACATTTACAGTATATACAGTATGCACGGATTGTCAAGAGGGAAATGCTGGATCCCGCAAAAATTTTTGTGGTCCTTGGGGCTAGGCTCTCAACAGAAAATGTGATACACTACTAAAGCTGAGACTGACGGCTTGTCCGGAGAAAAGGAGGCGAGCGCCGTGGAGACCATCCCCGGCAGCGGAAACTGGAAGCTAACCATCCGCCGGGAGGCGGCGGGGATCACCATCCTGCGGGCGGCCACCTGCGACGCCCGGGCCCGCCTGCCGGAGACGTTATACGGCCTGCCGGTGACGGCCCTGGGGGACCACGCCCTCTCGCCCACCGCCGCTTCCGCGGAGGGGGAGGACCTGCTGGTGACCTGCGGCGCCGGGACGGACCCGGGGACCTGGAGCAACCGGGACCTGGAGGACCTGACCCTGCCCCGGTCCCTGGAGAAGGTGGGGGATTACGCCCTGATGAACTGCGGCGGCCTGCGGACCCTGCGGCTCCACGACGGCATCGGTCAGTGGGGCGGCGGGGTGCTGATGAACTGCCGACGGCTGGCAGCCTTCCATCTGACCCGGGTGGGGGAGCAGGGGGACACCCTGGCCTGGTTTGCCGACGAACTGCCCTGGGAGCTGGACGTCACCGTGGAGGAGACGGACGGCACCGTGTTCCGTTTGCTCTTTCCGGAGTACCGGGAGGTTTATGAGGAGAACTGCCCGGCCCATCACTTTGATTACAACATCTTCGGCGCCGGATATCCCTATCACCACTCCTTCCGCCGGAAGCGGCTGGACCTGCGGACGTATGACGAGCTGTGGAGCGGTTTCCTGGGCATGGAGCACGATGAGGACTGCGCGGTGCGGCTGGCCTTCTGGCGGCTGCGCTACCCGGTGGAGCTGACGCCCCGGGCGGAGGGGCAGTACCTGTCCTACCTCCGGGCCCACGCCGGAGAGGCGGCAGTCTGGCTGGTGGGAGAGCGGGACATGCCGGGGCTGGCGTTTCTGCTGAGGACGGCGGAGCCGGACCGGGAGGCCCTGTCCGCCGCCTGCGCCTTGGCGAGGGAGAGCGGGGTCTCCGAGGCCCTGGCCCTGCTGCTGGAACAGCAGCGGGATGCGGCCCCCCGGGGGCTGGACAAGACTTTTGACTTATAGCAGGGAAGGAGGCGCACCATGGCGGCCAAGGACCTGACGGCCATCGGACTGGAGATTTTGCAGACGGCCCGGAATGAACTGTATCTAAATCTGCCCTATCTGGATGTGGCGCTGTGCAGCCTGGACTTCCAGCCCGGCGGCGGTGTGACGCTGTCCCTGGCCACCGACGGGGAGACGCTGTACTACGACGGCAGCTTCCTCTCGGAGCGGTATCTCCGGTCCCGGACGGCGGTGGACCGGGCCTATCTCCACGTGCTGCTCCACTGTATGCTGCGGCACCTGTGGAAGAAGCGGGGCAGAGCGCCGGAGCTTTGGGACCTGGCCTGCGACGTCGCGGTGGAGAGCATCCTGGACGAGCTGGACTACCCCTGCCTGGCCGGAGGCTTCGTCCCCGCCAAGCAGAAGTTCTACGGCGAGTGCCGGGCAGAGATGCCGGTGCTGACGGCAGAGGGTATCTACCGCCATCTCCTGCGGCTGGACCTGCCGGAGTACGAGCTGGCCCGGCTCCAGCGGACCTTTCTGGTGGACGATCATGGACTGTGGGATCCGGACCAGCAGGACCAGGAGCAGCAGAAGCAGCGGGAGCAGAAGTGGCAGGGCGTCTCCGAAAAGACCCAGACAGGACTGGAGACGGTGCTGGCCGGCAAGGCCACCGGCGGCGAGGCGGTGCTGGAGCAGATCCAGGTGGCCAACCGGGACGACGTGGACTACCGGACCTTCCTCCGGAGGTTCGCCGTACCCCGGGAGGTGATGGCGGTAGACGGAGATGCCTTCGACTACATCTTCTACACTTACGGCCTCCAGCTCTACGGCAACATGCCCTTGGTGGAGCCGCCGGAGACGAAGGAGGAGAAGCGGATCGAGGACTTCGTCATCGCCGTGGACACCTCTATGTCCACCTCCGGCGAGCTGGTGCGGCAGTTTCTGGCCTGCACCTACGCCATCCTCCGCAGCACGGAGACCTTCACTCGGAAGGTGAACATCCGCATTCTCCAGTGCGACGACCAGGTCCGGTCCGACACCCCCATCCGCGACCTGGAGGAATTGAAAGCCTATATGGAGAACTTCTCTCTGATGGGCGGCAGCGCCACGGACTTCCGGCCGGTGTTTGAACACGTGGCGGAGCTCCAGGCAGAGGGGGCCTTCACCTCCCTTCGGGGGCTGGTATACTTCACCGACGGCATGGGCGTCTATCCCCGGAAGCGGCCGCCCTATGACACGGCTTTCGTGCTGCTGGAGGAGCCGCCCCTGTCCGTAAAGATGCCACCCTGGGCTATCCGGCTGGTGGTGCCCACCCCGGCCCTGGAACAGGCCGCCCGGGAGGCAGCGGAGGAGGCCAAAGCCGCCGGGCTGGACCTGATCGATTTGGACGAACTTCCCCAACTGTAAGGAGCTAACGATATGAACATCAAACAGGCAAAGCAGGAGATCACCAATACCTTGAAGGCGTATCTGGCCAAGGACCAGCTGGGGAACTACCTGATCCCCACAGTGCGCCAGCGGCCGGTGCTGCTGATGGGCCCGCCGGGCGTGGGCAAGACCCAGATCATGGAGCAGATCGCCGCCGAGACCGGCGTGGGCCTGGTGGCCTACACCATCACCCACCACACCCGACAGAGCGCCATCGGCCTGCCCTTCATCGAAAAGCGGACTTATGGCGGGGAGGAGGTCTCCGTCACCGAGTACACCATGAGCGAGATCCTCTCCTCCGTTTACCGGCTGATGGAGCGGACCGGGCTGCAGGAGGGCATCCTCTTCCTGGACGAGATCAACTGCGTCAGCGAGACCCTGGCCCCCATGATGCTCCAGTTCCTCCAGTGCAAGACCTTCGGCAACCAGGCGCTGCCTGAGGGGTGGCTCATCGTGGCGGCGGGCAACCCGCCGGAGTACAACAAGTCCGTCCGGGACTTCGACGTGGTGACCCTGGACCGGGTGAAGCGCATCGACGTGGAGGAGGACTACGGCGTGTGGAAGGAGTACGCCCGCCGGAAGAACCTCCACGGGGCCATCCTCTCCTACCTGGACATCAAGAAGGACAACTTCTACCGCATCGAGAACACGGCGGACGGCCTCCAGTTTGCCACCGCCCGGGGCTGGGAGGATCTGAGCGAACTGCTGTACGCTTATGAGACCCTGGGCATCCGGGCGGACCGGGAGGTGGTGGGGCAGTACATCCAGATGCCCCGCATTGCCAAGGACTTCGCCAATTACCTGGAGATGTTCTACAAGTATCAAAAGACCTACCACGTGGAGGGGATCCTCAGCGGCACCTGGGAGAACATCACCGTGCTGGAGCTGCGGGAGGCGCCCTTTGATGAGAAGCTCTCCGTCATGGGGCTGGTGCTGTCCCGGCTCAGCGAGGAAGCCCGGAACACCCGCCGCCAGGACGCCCTGACCGACGCCCTCCACACCTCCCTGACAGAGTTTCGGGAGAAGATCGCGGACGCGCCGCCGCTGACGGTGCTGGACCAGCTGCTGTGGAAGCGGCGCACTGCCATGAAGCAGGCCAAAGAGGCCGGCCAGTTGGACAAGGAGTCCCGGGACCTCAAGCAGCGGGAGATCAACGTCCTGGAGGACTACCGCCAGCGGCTGGACCGGGAGGCCGTGGCCCCGGAAGGGGCTATGGACGCCGTCCGGGGCTGGTTCGGTGAAGAGGTGGAGCGGCGGAAGGCCATGGCCATGGAGACGAAGGACATGTTCGACAACGCCTTCCGTTTCCTGGAGACCACCTTCGGCGACAGCCAGGAGCTGGTGATCTTCGTCACGGAGATCACCGCCGGGTACGACACCTCCTGGTTCGTGGAGCAGTTTGGCTGTGACGCCTATTTCCGCCACAACCGGGAGCTGCTGTTTGACAGCACCCGCCACCGCATCCGGGAGGAGATTGCCGCCGCCAAGGCGGCAGAACAGGAGGAAAACACATGAGTGAAGAGTGGAAGCAGATCGAAGCCGTGCTGGACGAGAAGGTGCGCCCGTCTCTCCGGGCCCACGGGGGTGAGCTGGAGATCGACCACCTGGAGGACGGCGTGCTGTATATCAAGCTGCTGGGCCAGTGTGCCGGGTGCCCCTCCGCGGACCTGACCAACGAGACGCTGATCGAGCATGAGCTGACGGCTGCCCTGCCGGAGCTGGTGCAGAAGGTCGTGGTGGTCCAGACTGTCAGCGACGAGCTGTGGGAGCAGGCCAAGCGGCTGCTGCGGGACCATCATCTTTGAAAGTCGGCAGCCCCTGAAGAGAAAAAAGCGCCCCCGGCAAAAGCCGGGGGCGCTTTTCAACAGCTTACCAGCTGTGGTGCTGCCAGGACTCTTCGGCAGTCATGGCGAAGTAGTCGTAATTGGGGGCGGGGCCGCTGTCGCCCCAGGTGGTGTCGATGTGGTAGTCTGTGCCGTCCAAGGTGGCCACGGTCCAGATGTGGGAGTTGTTGGAGAGGGCTGTGCAGTCGATGCCCTCCAGCTTCAGCAGCAGGTTGTAGGCGCCGGTGTACCCGTCGCACACGGCGGTGCCGTTTTCAAACAGGCTGTATGCAATATGGCTCAGGGAGCTGTCCCCGGCGGTGTAATCATAGACGCAGTTATCGCAGATCCAGGTGAAGTAGACCCGGGCCTTCTCATAGTCGGACATGGAGGTGGTGATCTCTCCGCTCTCCCACAGGGCATCATGGACGGCAATGGCCGCCTCCATGGCCGCGTCGCGGTAAGTCAGGATCTGATCTCCCGCGCTGGCCGCGGAGAAAGTGAGGGTGATGGACCCGTCCGCAGAATAGGTGCAGTTGACCGTGTTGTAGCACTGCTCACAATAGGTTTTCACAGCTGCCAGGGCCGCCTCCATCACCCGTCGGGCGGAGGTTACGGAGAGACTGGGGTACTGCAGGACCAGCGTGTTCTGGTTGGATGCCAGCATGTAGCGGACGCTTTCATCTATCTCCGCCGCAGTGGCGGGAGCGGCGATATACGTCCCCAAGGGCACCAGATCTCCCATGGCAGCGCCCTGGGCGCTCCAGGACTCCTTTCCCAGGTCCCAGTCCGGCGTTGCCCGCAGGCTTGGATCCACCATGCGGGTCAGCATGGCGGCGGCCGCGCCCCGGGTGATGGGCTGGTCCGGCAGGAAGGAGCCAGCGGCGTCGCTGCCTACGGACACGCCGGTGCGGTAGAGGGTCAGGATGTCCTGGTAATAGGGGGTGTACTCGGTCACGTCGGTGATGAACTGCCGGCTGGCGTAAGCCTGAGTTACCAGGTCCGCATGAACGGGCGGCAGGGCCTCCTCTGGAAGCGTGTTCGCCAGCACATGGGCCACCTGGGCCCGGGTGGCGGGGGTGGAGAGGGACTCGTCCAGCTCCGTGCCGATGACACCCTCCGACTGGAGATAGCGCAGGTACCGGAGGGCCGCGGCCTCATTCTCGGCGGCGTAGGCGCCTGGACCTGCCTCCGCGTCTCCGGTGCGGTACAGACTGCGGATGCGCCCGGCGAAAATCACCACCTGCCCAACGGTCAGCTGGTCTCGCAGGCCGAAAGTGCCGTCGGCCTTGCCTACGGAGAGACCATACGCATACAGCGCCGCCACATTGTCGTAGAACATGGACTCCGGCGTCAGGTCGGAGAACTGGCCGGCGTAGGTTTTGCTGCGGACAAAATTGTCCGGGGTGTCCTGGGCGGCCCAGGCGGGGACAGTAAGAGCAAGCGCCAGTGCCAGCACCAGCGCGGGGACCCGTTTCTTCATGACGGCACCTCCTTATACAAAATGAAAGATCGAATTCAGGATTTCTGCCTGATGGAACAAAACGCGGACAGGGGCCTTTTCAGGAGGGAATGTCCAAATCCTCCATGGTCCGGTCCTCCACATAGGGATTCAGGTACTGGTTGACCAGCTCCAGAGTGGCGTCCGGGTCCAGATAGATGTAGGGGGAGCGCCACTCGTTGGGCAGAGTGGAGAAGGAGATCTTATCCACGCCCATGCTGATGGCCTCCTTCCCCAGCCAGGCCAGGTTCCCAAGAGACAGGTCCGTGTCCACATACTGCTGGAAGATCTTGGCGAACTCCCCCACCTTGTCCACGTTGGAGAGCGTCAGCGTCTGTTGAGCCACGGCTTTTAGGAAGTTCTGCTGGGTCTGCATCCGGCCGATGTCCTCGCTGCCGTAGCCGGAGCCGTCATTATTGTGGCGGAAGCGGACCACCTTCAGCGCCTCCGCACCGGAGAGATGCTGCATCCCGGCGGAGAAGTGGATGTGCAGGTCCTGGTAAGGATCGTCGTAATTCATGCTGATGGGGACTTCAAAGTCCACGCCGCCGATGGCATTCACCAGCGCGGCGAAGCCGTCCAGATCTACGGTTACCGTAAAATCCACTGGGATGCCCAGCTGCTGGGAGATGGTCTCGGCCAGCAGAGCGGTCCCGCCGGAGTTATAGGCGAAGTTGATCTTGTGGTTCTTTCCATTGATGACGGCCTTGGTGTCCCGTGGGATGCTGACACCATAGATGTAGTCGTTCTCCGCATCCACAGCCACCAGGATATTGGTGTCGCTGCCGCCATTGTGGTCGTCCACGCCGGACACCAGAATGGTGTAGAAATAGGGCTTGCGCTCCAGATGGGCCGCCTGGGCCAGGGCTTCTGCGTCCTGGGCGGTGTCTTCGGCGGAGACCTCCTCCGCTTCGTCGGGCCGGGTGGTTTCGGCGGGGACCTCAGGGGGACGGAAGAGACAGAAGTAGCCGGCATACAGTGCGGCGGCCACAAAGACCACGAGAAGCAGCAGTCTGCTCCAGCTGCGCCGTCTCCGGCGGGTTCTCTTTGCCATATTCAAAACGCTCCTTACAGCCGCGGCGGTGCCGCGGGGGTTTCTTTGGAAAAACTGGGTGAGAAGATTTACATAATACTCGTTGCAACATTATAAAACGGGAAGCGGAAAAACACAAGAGGAAAATGGCGTGCCGGAGCGCGGCACGCCATTTTTCAGGAACTCTCCGCATCTTCCCGGGTCTCCTCCGGAACCAGCTGCTGCAAGAGCGTCTTGATGTCAGCCAGCAATTGGTTCTGATAGGAGAGGGCGCATCGTATGTAATGGAGTGCCGGATCCAGGTCCTGGATGGGCTCCACGCCCTCCACCGGGTGAGGCCAGCGGCGGACGGGAGGCTCCGGGGTGGCCGGCACTGCGGCGACCGGGGGCTCCGGTGTGGACCGGGCCACGCGGCGGCAGCGGGATTGCTTTGCCATATCGATTCCTCCGTTGCGAGCTTTCTAAGACTAGTCTATGCGCATTTTATTCCCCGCGGTACTTTTTCCGGGTGGCGATGCCGCCGCGGATGTGTCGCTGGGCCTTGTTCACCTCCAGGACTTCCTTCACCTGCTGGTACAGCACCCGATTGAACTGGGGCAGCCGTTCGGAGATGTCCTTGTGCACTGTGGATTTGCTGATGCCGAATTTCTGTGCGGCGGCGCGGACCGTGGTCCGGTTTTCGATGATGTACTGAGCCAGCCGTTCGGCCCGCTCCTCCATGTTACCCTTCAAAACACAACACTCCCCGCCTCTTGTTGCTCCATCCTATGCGGGGAGAAAAAGGGATATGCGCGGACTGGGGCGGAGGGAAGAGAACCTCTTCTGTCTTTAGACGAAAAAGGGCCCGTCCGGGTTTTCCGGACGGGCCCGCGGGGGATTATTTTTTCAGCTTCTGGATCTTCTCCAGCCGGTTCAGGGCCTCGTTGAGGGTGTCGTCATTCTTGGCGAAGTGGAGGCGGATCAGGTGGTTCACCGGCTCCCGGAAGAAGCTGGAGCCGGGCACGGCCCCCACGCCCACCTCCCGGGCCAGGTTCTTGCAGAACTGCAGGTCGCTCTCATAGCCGTACTCGCTGATGTCCAGCAGCACGTAGTAGGCGCCCTCCGGGTCATTGTGGGAGATGTGCAGTTCATCCAGCCCCTTGAGAAACAGGTCCTTCTTGTGGGTGTACTTGGCCAGCAGGTCGTCATAGTAGTCCTGGCCGAACTCCAGGCCGGGGATTACCGCCTCCTGCAGCGGCGCGGCGCAGCCCACCGTCAGAAAGTCGTGGACCTTCTTGGCCCGGTCGATGATCTCCTCCGGCGCGATGATGTATCCCAGCCGCCAGCCGGTGATGGAGTAGGTCTTGGACAGGGAGGAGCAGGACAGCGTCCGGTTCCACATCCCCGGCAGGGTGGCGAAGTAGGTGTGCCGGTGGGGGGCGTAGACGATGTGCTCATACACCTCATCGGTGATGACGTAGGTGTCGTACTTGGTGGCCATCTCCGCAATGGTCAGCAGCTCCTCCCGGGTGAAGACCCGGCCGCAGGGGTTGGAGGGGTTGCACAGCACCAGGGCCTTGGGACGTTGGCGGAAGGCAGCCTCCAGCTCGTCCACGTCAAAGGTGAAGGCGGGCGGGTGCAGTGGCACATAGATGGGCTCCGCCCCGGAGAGGATGGTGTCTGCCCCATAGTTCTCATAGAAGGGGGAGAAGACGATGACCTTGTCCCCGGGGTTGGTCACGGTCATCATGGCGCACATCATAGCCTCGGTGGAGCCGCAGGTGGCCACGATTTCCTTGTCCGGGTCGATGGTGCGGCCCATATAGCGGGACTGCTTGCGGGCCAGGGCCTCTCGGAAGTTCTGGGCTCCCCAGGTGACGGAGTACTGATGGGGGCCCTCCCGGGCCACCTGGGCCAGCCGTTCCAGGATCGCCTGGGGCGGTTCGAAGTCGGGGAAGCCCTGGGACAGGTTCACCGCGCCGTACTTCAGGGAGACGCGGGTCATCCGCCGGATCACGGAATCGGTGAAACTGGCGGTGCGTTCAGAAAGAGGCTGGGGCATGGTCAAAATCACTCCTTAATTTGGAACAGTTGGGAAAAAGTCCTGCCAAAGCGCAATATTTTTATCAGTATAGCACGTCACGGGACAGCTGTCACCTCCAGAATCCGCAAAGGGGCGATACCTGATGCGAAAAAACGTTGGGAATTCCGGGGGGATGTGCTATAATAGATGAGAAAGGGGCACGGCCATGCACGTTGCATTTTCCGCTCTGCTGGCGGAGGGGCGGCCTTTTCTGGGGACCTTCATCCAGTCCGCTGCACCGGAGTTTGTGGAGGCCGCGGGCTACGCCGGGTTCCGGTTCTTGACCGTGGATCTGGAGCACACCTATTACGGCCCGGAGAAAACTGTGGAAATGGTCCGGGCCGGGGAAGCGGCGGACCTGTGCGTCCTGGCCTGCGCGACACCATCCTGATGTACCAAAAGTGCCGGGAGATTATGGAGCAGGTGCTGGAACCCGGAGCCATTTGATTTTCAAAGCAACATAACGATAGAAAGGAAGCTGCGAACATGAACGAGACATTGAAGGTTTTGAAGGAGCGCCGGAGCGTCCGCAAGTACAAGGCGGAGCAGATCAGGGACGAGGAGCTGAACGCCATTCTGGAGGCGGGCACCTGGGCGCCTTCCGCCAAGGGACTCCAGACCTCTGTCATGGTGGTGGTACAGGACCCGGAGACCATTGCCTGGATGTCCAAGCTGAACGCGGAGATCCAGGGCAATCCCGGCACGGATCCCTTCTACGGTGCCCCCACCGTGGTGGTGGTTCTGGGGGACGGAGAGAAGCTGAACTGGCTGCAGGACGGCTCCCTGGTGATGGGAAACCTGATGACCGCTGCCGCGGCTTTGGGACTGGGCTCCTGCTGGATCAACCGGGCCATGGAGCTTTTTGACCGGCCGGAGGGCAAGGAACTGCTGAAGAAGTGGGGGCTGCCGGAGACCTACCGTGGTGTGGGCAACTGCATCCTGGGGTATGTGGAGGGGGACCTGCCCGCCCCCAAGCCCCGGAAGGACGGCTGGATCCTCCGCGTGTGACAGATACACAGGGCGGCGGGAGCATTCCCGCCGCCCTGCTGTTTTGCTGCGGTAGCCCTTGGCGAATCGTATGCAATCGCTTCATTTGGTGAAATCAACAGAGAGGCCTGTAGATATGATCGGCTTGTGATTGCGCTCAAAAAGATGAAAGTTCCCACTTGATTGTATCCATATCCACATAGGCATGTACTGGATTGCGTGGATCAAGATAAATAACGGGCTGCTGAAAATCAGTAGCCGGCTTTATCCATGACAAGAGGCTTTTGACTGTATAAGTCCGTCCGCCATAACAGTAGGAGCATTGAACGACCCACGGAGAGCATTGCCCGGGCCAGTTTACAAATGTCTTTGTGTTCCAGTTGATCCAAACTAGATGTCGAACGGATTGAATTTTTCCGACCACTGAAATGCCGTTTGTTTTTAGGTGCTTTCTGCGCTGCTCCTGCAGACCGCACCTCGCCAAACAGACAACACTGCCCAATAAAAGGATCGCCCCGATTGGGATAAAAAACCAATTGCAGCCGCCATTCACAGGGATGTCTGTGATATAAAAGAGCATCCCGAGGAAAACAAAAATGATTCCCATCAACCCAAATATAAAAGCGCATAAGGACCAGATCGTTTGGGGCTGGCGCATACAATCCCTCCTGATACACAGGCTCACTGGAAACACCCCTATTTTATCATACAGACCCATTTTTCACAAGGTCGGTTGGTGAAAGACGGAGTTCAGGCCATCACAACGGAGCTTGAAAAGGGAACTGCGGACCTCCCCCCCTTGCGTCGGCGGGGAAATTGCGATACACTGGACGGGAGAACACGAAGGCGCTGCCCCGGGAGACCGGAGGGGCGGCCGCCGTTTGGAAAGGAAGAACCACCATGCCAGATATCACCGCGGTAACCCATGCCCAGAACATCCGCTACGACCGGAAGGCGGAGGCCCTTTACATCATCGACCAGACCCTGCTGCCGGGGGAGGAGAAGGAGATCCGCCTCCAGACCATTGACGAGATGGTGGAGGCCATCCGGGCCCTGCGGGTGCGGGGGGCCCCGGCCATCGGCATCTGCGCCGCCTACTGTATGTATGTGCTGGCCAAGTCCATCCGGACCGAGGACCGTCCCACGTTTTTGAAGCGCCTCAGCGACTATGGCCAGCAGCTGGACGCGGCCCGTCCCACGGCGGTGAATCTGGGCTGGGCCATCCGGGAGATGATGCGCACCGCCTTGGAGCATGTCCACGATACCCGGGGCCAAATGCTGGACGCTTTGTACGAGCGGGCAGTAGCCATCCATGAGGACGACATCGCCAAATGCAGGGCCATCTCCGAATACGGTCTGAGTCTGCTGAAGGAGGGCGACGGCGTCCTGACACACTGTAATGCCGGGCCCCTTGCCACCTCCCGATACGGCACGGCCCAGGGCCCCTTCCTGCTGGCGGCGGAGCGAGGGATGCACATCCGGGTATTCGCCGACGAGACCCGCCCCCTGCTCCAGGGCGCCCGGCTCACCAGCTATGAGCTCCAGCGGGCCGGGGTGGACGTGACGCTGATCTGCGACAACATGGCCTCCATTGTCATGAAGAACGGCTGGGTCCAGGCCTGCTTCGTGGGCTGCGACCGGGTGGCCGCCAACGGCGACACCGCCAACAAGATCGGCACCTCCGGCGTGGCGATTCTGGCTAAGCACTACGGCATTCCCGTCTACGTGCTGGGCCCCACCTCCACGATTGATATGGCCTGCCCCGACGGGGACCACATCCCCATCGAGGAGCGGGACGGCGAGGAGATCAAGACCATGTGGTACGAAAAGCCCATGGCTCTGCCCGAGGTGAAGTGCTACAACCCCGCCTTCGATGTGACGGACCATGAGCTGATCGCCGGCATCGTCACAGAGAAGGGCATCTGCCGCCCGCCTTATACCAAGAGCCTGAAGGCGCTGTTTGACGACAAGAAGTGACAACGAAATGGAATATCTGACATCTACATTACAAGGAGGAATCAAAAATGGCCATCAAGGAATCCCCATCCGCCTCTATCGCGGCGGAAGAGAGCCAGATTGCAAAAGCTGTGCTGATGCCCGGCGACCCCCTGCGGGCCAAGTACGTGGCGGACCACTATCTGGAGGAGGTGGTGTGCTTTAACACCGTCCGGAACATGCTGGGCTACACCGGCACCTACAAGGGCAAGCGCATCTCCGTCATGGGCCACGGTATGGGCGTGCCCTCTATGGGTATTTACAGCTATGAGCTGTACCAATTCTTCGGTGTGGATACCATCATCCGCATCGGCTCCGCCGGCGGCATCGGGGATGATGTGAAGGTCCGGGATGTGGTCATCGCCCTGGGGGCCTCTACCAACTCCCACTTCGCCGACCAGTACCGGTTCCCCGGCCAGCTGTGCGCCACCGCCGACTTCCGGCTCCTCCGGGACGCGGTGGAGACGGCGGAGGCCATGGGCGTCCGGGCAGATGTGGGTCAGGTGTTCACGGCGGACCAGTTCTACAACGACAACCCCGACGCCGGGGCCATGTACCGGAAGTTCGGCATCCTGGCGCTGGAGATGGAGACGGCTGGCCTCTACTGGACGGCCCAGCGGCTGGGGAAGCGGGCGCTGTCCCTGCTGACCATCTCCGACCACATCTTCACCGGGGAGTCCCTCTCCGCCCAGGAGCGGCAGGACTCCTTCCACGAGATGATGGAGATCGCCCTGGAGACTGCCTGGAAGTCCCTGGAGGGCTGACGTATGGCGCTGTTCGGAAAGCGTGAGAAGGCCTATGAGGTCTGGGGCGACAAGCCCCGGTGGAAGGAAGCCCGGCAGCGGCTGAAGGATGCTGGCATCAAGGTCATGGAGACCGGTTTCTATGAGACGGAGGCGCCGGCGTGCGGCTGCGGCGCCAAGCTGGACCACCGGGACTTCGGCCCCAACGGGAAGATCGACCGGCTGACCTACTACATCTCCGTGAAGCCGGAGGACGTGGAGCGGGCGAAGGAGCTGCTGGCGGATCTGGTAAAGCCGGAGCACGTGGCGCCCCAGTAACCGGAACTGCAAAAGATAAGGACCCGCTGGGGCGTGTGCTCCGGCGGGTCCTTCTTCTGCAAAAAACGTTTTGACAGGACAGGCAAAGTTTTAATTTAGAGCAGTGCGGGCCCCTTCGTCTGAGAGCCGTCCGATAGAGGCGGCCGCACAGTTCTCTGCGCTGCTTCCGGAACGGTTCGGCCTGCCTGGGAATGCCTCAGCTCACTCCACTGTCAGATCGTACACCACGCCGCCCACAGAGATGGAGGCCATGTCCTCCATGGGGAGGACCTCAGAGAACACCTCGCCCTTGGAGCAGACAGTGACGCCATCCTCCGGGCCGATGCTGCCGCCGGCGTTAGACAGGTCGATCACCGTGCCGTCGGTGAGGGTCAGCAGGATTTCCACGTTTTCGAAGTACCGCTGTGTGGTGAGGCGGTCCTCTTCGCTTTGCCGGCCGCTGCCGGAGTTGCTCCACACCACCTCGCTGTCCACGGCGTAGTCCACCTTGTAGGCCACGGGAGAGAGGGTGATGGAGTCGATGGTGAAGGTCATGCCGTCCTGGGTGAAGGTCTCGCCGCCGCTCAGAGTGACGGAGCTGTCCTCGTAGGTCATCTCAAACTTGAGCCTCCACTTGCCCTCGATGATGGGTACGGCCTCGCCGGCCTCCTCGTCCCACTTGTAGAGGTTCTCGAACACACCGGTGGCGGTGCAGTCGTTGATGGGCTTGTCGGCGCTGACCGTCTCCACCATCTGGATGGAGCTGGCTGCGGGATCCTCCACCACAAAATAGCTGCTGCCGTGGCTTCCGCCCAGAATGCTCAGGTCCGTGCCGTTGCCGTGGACCAGCAGCATTTCGCCTGTGATGTCCTCCGGCAGCAGGCGGGTACCGTCGTCCCGACTGATGGTGTAGACGATAACGGCATTATACGCATCGCCCATGACGGCGTCGGCGGTGACGGTGACGCCGTTGTCCGTGTCGCTGGCGCCCACGGGATAGCCGATCTTGTCGATGATCTCCGTCTGAGCGGGTGCCCCGCCAAAGAGGGGAGAGAAGACCTCCGCAGCGGACCGCAGGATGCCGGTGGCGCCGGCGGTGCCCACTGCCAGCACCAGCACCGCCGCAGCGGCGATCAGGGCTATCCGGCGGACGGGGCGGCGAGCGGGCCGGGTCTGCTTCCGCGCCGCCTCCGCGGCCCGGCGGGCGATGGCGGCCTTTTCCTCCTCTGTAAAGTGCAGGCTGTTCAGGGACTCCTGATATTCAAACGAGCTGTTCATAGCCATATCCTCCCAAAAGTTCTTTCAGCTTCGTCCGTCCCCGGGCCAGCCGGGTGTGGACGGTTGCGGTGGGGATGCCCAGGATTTGACCGATCTCGGCAGCCTGGTAACCCTCGTAATAGAACAGGTAAATGACGGCCCGGTAGTGGGGCGGCAGCTGATTTACCGCCTCCAGCACAGACCCGTCGCCCGCCTGGGGGGCGGGGACCTCCAGTCCGACATCCAGGGATTGCGACCGCTGCCGCCAGGGGCTTTTCAGCAGGTCCTTGCAGGCGTTGGCCGCCATCCGCAGGATGTAGGCCCGCTCGTGCTCCGGGCTCTTAAACTCCCGGGGCTCCATCAGCAGCTTCACGAAGACCGTCTGGCAGATATCCTGGGCATCGTGGGTGTTTTTCAGATAGGTGTAACTGAGGCGGAGGATCGCGTCGGCGTATGTGTTGGCCAGCCGCTCCGCCTGTTCCATATCGTCCATGTATCTCAACTCCTTTGGAGCGCTCTCACCCAGGATACGATCCGGCGGGGAAAAAACTTTCAGGGAGGGGAAAGTTTTTTTCAGGGCAGGAAAAAGCGGCCCCTGGGGCCGCTTGGATCCGGTTTTATTCTCCCACGATTAAAGCAATCAGCTCCACGGGTTCCGTGCCCCGGTTCTCCAGGCCGTGGACCTCGCCGTAGCCGGTGGCGCAGATGTCGCCGGGGCGGACCACGATCTCCTTGCCATTGTCGTTGAACACGCCCTCGCCCTTGATGATGTAGTAAAACTCGGTCTCATGGTCGTGGGGGTGGTCGCCGATGGAGCAGCCTGGGTCCACGGTGACGTGGGCGAACAGGCGGCCGTGGTTATAGAGGCCCTCCTTGTCCGTCAGGTCCTTCATGTGGATGAGGCCCTTGCCGTTCTGGACGCAGGCATCCCGACGGGGGCACTTGTCGGATGGGGTGAACATGGCAGTCTCTCCTTTTTATTGATCTGCCGGTGGTCTTGCAGAGCCCCGGCGAAGATGATACCATCATAGCAGAGGCAAAGGGGAATGTCCAGCCGGGAAATCTCCGGCGGCGGGCGGCTTTTTTGCGAAAAAGGCTTGACTGTCAAGTCCCTTGATACTTTATCCTGAGGCCAAAGGAGGCGGTATCATTGACCAGCAAGGAGATGGAGGCCCGGTCCGGCGTGCCCCGGGCCAATATCCGCTACTACGAGGCGGAGGGGCTGCTGGCCCCCGCCCGGTCCGGTAACGGCTACCGGGATTACAGCGAGGAGGACCTGCGGACCCTGGAGAAGATCAAGCTGCTGCGGCGGCTGGGAGTAACCATCGAGGCGCTTCGGGCCTTGCGGGACGGCAGGGCGGAACTTTCTGCCGTGCTGGACCGGCGACTGGCGGAGGTGGGCGGCGAACAGGCCGCCCTGGGCCGGGTGGAGCGGGTCTGCGGCGACCTGCGGCGGACCGGCGCCACATTCACCGGCCTGGACCCGGGGAGGTACCTGGCGGACCTGGACGCCCCGGCCCTGCCGGGGGAGGGCGGCCCCTGGTGGGAGAAGGCATCTGCTTCGGCCCTGCCGGAGACGGACCGGCTGCCTACGGTGTGCAGCGCCTCCCGGCGGCTGTTCGCCCGGATGTTCGATGAGATGCTGGTGCGGGTTCTCATAGCCTCCGGGCTGTGTCTGGCGGGAATCAACCTGGCGGCTGTGAGCAGCTTTGTGGTGAGCCTGACGGCTGTGGTGCTCCTAGCCTTTGTGGAGCCGCTGTTCCTGCGGCTGTGGGGCACCACGCCGGGCAAGGCCCTGCTGGGGATGCGCCTGACAGGCCCGGATGGGAAGAACGTGCCCTATACTGAGGGGCTGGCCCGGTATTTTTTGATGATGTGGTACGGCCAGGGCTTTGAGATTCCCGTCTGGTCCCTGATCCAAGGGTACCGCTCTGTCCGGCGGTGCTGGAATGACGAGCCCCAGCCCTGGGATGTGGAGGTGGCCTACATCGCCAAGCCCTTCCGGGCCCGGTACGGCGTGGGCCTGGTGCTGGCGACCCTCCTGGTGCTGACGGCGGGAGAGGCCGCCAACAGCTGGTCCCAGACGCCGCCCAACCGGGGAGACGTGACGGTGGCGGAGTTCGCGGAGAACTACAACCGCCAGGCTGACTATCTGGACTTTGGCGGCAGGGCCTATCTGGATGAAGACGGCCAGTGGCAGGAAAAGCCGGAGGATGGCAGCCAGATCATCTCCCTGGAAGACCTGATGGATGTGAACCCCTGGGACGATGCCAAGGCGTTCCACTACACGGTGGAGGACGGCCATGTCACAGCGGTCACCATGTCCGGAACCTTCCAAAATACCACAGCTATGTGGGTGGAAACACCTGACAGCTATGTGCCCCAAATCGTGACGGCCCTGGTCTGGGGGCGCAGGGAGGCGCCTTTCTGGTCTCTCTCCCGGCAGGCCCAGCTGCGGGAGCAGGAGGAGGCGGACTGGGAGCGGGGCTTCACCCTTCATCAGCCGGGGGTAATCATCACGGCAGAGGTGGAGCAGACAGGCTTTTGTTACTTCCAAGGCATGGGCTGGCAGCCGGTGGAGGAGGGCAACCGCCTCTCCTTCACCTACACCGTGGCCCTGGACAACGGATGACCGGAAGCAAAACGGCACGGCGCGGAGATCTCTCCGTACCGTGCCGTTAATCCTGGGCAAACAGGGCGTTGTAGTCCACTTTCAACGCCTCGGCCAGCTTGTCGATCTCAAAAATGGAAGTGGAGCGGTAGCCCGTCTCGATGTGGCCCAGCATGGTCTCCGTGATATCGCAGCCGTTGGTCTGCAGCTGGGCGGCCAGCTGCTTCTGGGAAAGGCCGCGGAGCTTCCGGTAGTATTTCACTTTCGCGCCGATGTTGCGGGTCAGAGGGGTACTTCTTTTCATTGCCATACTCCATAGAATCATGGGTTTTCTTTAAATGATAAAAGGAGCATTTGTCGGAAATCCTCTATCTATGAAGAAAATTTCATTTTTAGGGCTGGAAATGTCAGGGCGGGAACAGGGGAAAGGGAGATTGCAAAAACACCATCCTGGGTGTAAAATCACGTTAACTTCTGTTTTGTGCGAAGTTGAATTTGTTAAAAGCATAGAATTTTTCTTACTACCGAATTACCGCTTTACTTTGCTAATAAAATAAAGTAAAATAAATGCTGAAATCAACGCGGGCTGATAGTCCGCCGGGAGGAGAGTCCCCATGGAACTGGATCTGAACGTCCTGCGGCCCCAGGAGCGGGCATCGCTGCAGCTGCGGCTGCTGTATGAACAGGAGGGCTTCCGCAAATACCACATGGGTCGGTTCGAGGAATACGGTCTCTATCAGGAGAACCGCCGTTTTCTTTCCAGCGAGCAGGTCATCACCTTTACGGACCTGGACGGGCGGCTGCTGGCGCTGAAGCCGGACGTGACTCTCTCCATCGCCAAGAATGCCCAGGTGGGGCCCGGCGGCTGCGGCCGGTACTACTATCAGGAAAACGTCTACCGCCCCAGCCAGGAGAGCCATACCTTCCGGGAGATCAGTCAGATGGGCCTGGAGTGCATCGGTGCCGTGGATGATGCCGCTGCGGCCCAGGTGGTGTCCCTGGCCCTGCGGAGCCTGGCCCTGACCGGGCGGGACTTCGTGCTGGAGATCAGCCACATGGGCTTCGTCACCGGCCTCTTTGACGCGGTGGGCGCCCAGGAGGCTGTGCGGCCCAGGCTCCTCACCTGCATCCGGGACAAAAACGTCCATGAGCTGCGCAAAGCCGCTGAGGCCGCGGGCCTCTCCCGCCAGGGGACGGACGCACTCTGCCGCCTGGGGACTCTGGCAGGGCCCTGGCAGGAGGTTCTTGCTGCCGCGGAGGTGCTGGCCCTGAACGCCGCCATGGGGGCGGCGCTGGAAGAGCTGCGGGGCCTGTGTCGGGCGCTGGAGGACCAGGGGCAGACGGACCACTGGAAGCTGGACTTCTCCCTGGTGAACGATATGGAGTATTACAACGGCTTGGTGCTCCAGGGATATCTGGCGGGAGCGCCCCGGGCAGTGCTCCGGGGCGGGCAGTATGACCCCCTGGCGGAGCAGTTCCGCCCCGGCGCCCGGGCCATCGGCTTTGCGCTGTACTTAGACGAGCTGGACCGGCTGTCCGACGCGGCGGCGGAGCCGGCTGGCCTGGTGATGCTGAACGTGGCCCTGCCCAAGGGCCGCCTGGGAGACAAGGTTTACGACCTGCTGGCGGGCGTGGGCTACGGCTGCCCGGAAAACTACGCCGACACCCGGAAGCTGGTGGTGGAGAACCGAAAGGCGGGCATCCGCTACTTCTTGGTGAAGCCCAGCGACGTGGCCATCTACGTGGAGCACGGCGCGGCGGACATCGGCATCGTAGGCAAGGACATCCTGGCCGAGTCCGGCGCGGATGTGTATGAGCTGCTGGACACGGGCTTGGGCAGGTGCCGCATGTGCGTGGCCGGGCCGAAAGACTTTACCGAGGACCAGAGCCGGGCCCTGCGGGTGGCCACCAAATTCGGGAATATCGCCAAGCGGTACTACGCCGCCCAGGGCCGGGACATCGACATCATCCAGCTGAACGGCTCCATTGAGCTGGCCCCCATCCTGGGCCTCTCCGATGTGATTGTGGACATCGTGGAGACGGGCACCACCCTGCGGGAGAACGATCTGAAGGTGCTGACGGAGTTCATGCCCATCTCGGCCCGCTTCATCGCCAACCGGGCCAGCTACCAGTTCAAGCACCAGGAGATCGAGGCGCTTCTGGGCAGGCTGAAGGAGGTGACGGAGGCATGATTCCCATCTATGAGGCGGACCGCCTGGAGGACCTGCCCCTCTTTGACCGCCCCCCCCAGGCGGAGGAGGACGTGGATGCGGCGGTGGCCGCCATTCTGGCGGACGTCCGCACCTGGGGGGATGAGGCCCTGCGGGAATACACCCGCCGGTTCGACGGCGCAGATCTGGAGCGGTTTGAGGTGACGGCGGAGGAGCTGCGCGCCGCCTGGGACTGTGTGGACGGGAATTTCCGGGAGACGCTGCGGCAGGCGGCGGACAATATCCGGCACTTCCATGAGGCACAGGTCCACCGGGACTTCTGCCTGACGGACCGGCCCGGCGTGGTGCTGGGCCAGCGATACACGCCTGTCGAGCGGGTGGGCATCTGCGTACCCGGCAGCCCGGTGGCTTTTCCCTCCACCATTTTGATGAACGTCATCCCTGCCAGGATCGCCGGGGTAAAAGAGATCGCGGTGGTGACGCCGCCGAACCAAAACGGCGCCATCTCTGCAGAAGCTCTGGCAGCGGTAAAAATCGCCGGGGCGGACCGGGTGTTCAAGATCGGCGGCGCCCAGGCGGTGGCGGCCCTGGCCTACGGCACGGAGACAGTCCCCCAGGTGGACAAGATCGTGGGTCCCGGCGGCGTCTTTGTGGCTGCCGCCAAGCGGAAGGTGTTCGGACAGGTGGACATCGACATGATCGCCGGCCCCAGTGAGATCCTGGTGGTGGCGGACGGGAAGAGCGACCCCGCCTGGGTGGCGGCGGACCTGTTGAGCCAGGCGGAGCACGACGCCCACGCCGCCGCCGTGCTGGTGACGGACAGCCGCCCTCTGGCGGAGGCCGTCCAAAACGAGGTGGAGCGCCAGCTGACGGACCTGCCCCGGCGAGATATCGCTCAAAAGTCCTTAGAGGCCAACGGTAAGATCCTGGTGACAAAGGACCTGGCCGCGGCAGTGGAGGCCGCCAACCGCATCGCTCCGGAGCATCTGGAGTTGTGCGTGGACGATCCCTTTGCCCTGCTGCCCCTGGTCAAAAACGCCGGCAGCGTTTTTCTGGGCCGCCACACGCCAGAGGCGCTGGGGGACTATTTCGCGGGTCCCAACCACACCCTGCCCACCAGCGGTACGGCCCGGTTTTCCAGTCCCCTCAGCGTAGACGACTTTGTGAAGAAGACCCAGTTCATCTACTACACCCGGGAGGCGCTGGCAGACGCCGCCCCCCGGATCGCGGACTTTGCAGAGCGGGAGGGCCTCCACGGCCACGCCCGGTCTGCCCTGTCCCGCACGGAAGAGAAAGGAGAGTGATCCCATGAGCCGCTGGATTTCCCAGGAGGCGGAGCGCCTTGCCCCCTACACCCCCGGCGAGCAGCCCCAGGATCAGCAGTATGTAAAGCTGAACACCAATGAGAGCCCCTTCCCCCCGTCGCCCAAGGTTCTCAAGGCCATCAACCGGGCGGAGATCCTGAAACTGAACCTGTACTCCGACCCCACCTGTGCCGCGCTGACGGAGGCCATCGCCAGGCGCTATGAGCTGAAAGCCAAGAACGTGCTGGCGGGCAACGGCTCTGACGAGGTGCTGGCCTTTGCCTTCCGGGCCTTCTGCGGAGCGGGGCAACCCGTGGCCTTTGCGGATGTTACCTATGGGTTCTATAAGTCCCAGGCTGCCCTGTTCGATCTGGATGTGAAGATAATCCCCCTGCGGGAGGACTTCACCTTACATGTGGACGACTATATGGATTTCCCCGGCACCATTGTCATCGCCAACCCCAATGCCCCCACCGGTATTGCCGTGCCCCGGAACGACATCCAGCGGCTGCTGGAGGCGAACCCAGACCGAGTGGTGATCGTGGACGAGGCGTATGTGGACTTCGGCGCCGAGAGCTGCGTGCCCATGATCTACCGTTATGACAACCTGCTGGTGACCCAGACTATGTCCAAGAGCCGGTCCCTGGCCGGCGGTCGGGTGGGCTACGCATTGGGCAGCCCGGAGTTGATCGCGGACCTGAACCGGGTGAAATACAGCTTCCATCCCTACAATGTAAACCGGCTGTCCATCGCGGCAGGGGCCGCCGCTGTGGCGGACGAGGCGTACTTCGCCGCCTGCACCGCTGCCATCCGGCAGACCCGGGCCTGGACCGTGGGAGAGCTGGAGAATTTGGGCTTCACTGTCCTGCCCTCCCAGGCCAACTTCGTCTTTGCCCGCCACAGCCAGCTTCCCGGCGAGACCCTGTACCGGAAGCTGAAGGAGAACGGCGTCCTGGTCCGCTGGTTCGACGCGGACCGGATCCGGGACTATATCCGCATTACCATCGGATCCATGGAGCAGATGGAGACCCTGGTGGAGGAGCTGACGGCCATCCTGGAAGAGCTGTAAGGAGGCGGAGAGATGCGCACTGCTGATATCAGGCGGGACACCCGGGAGACCCGGATCCAGCTCTCTTTAAACCTGGACGGCACTGGGAAGGCGGACATCGCCACCGGCGTGGGGTTCCTGGACCACATGCTGGAGCTGTTCGCCCGGCATGGGGATTTTGACCTGACCGTCCGCTGCCAGGGGGACACCCAGGTGGACGGCCACCACAGCGTGGAGGACATCGGCATCTGCCTGGGCCGGGCCTTTGCGGAGGCCCTGGGGGACAAGCGGGGCATCACCCGTTACGGCCAGTTCCTCCTGCCCATGGACGAGACGCTGGTGCTGGTGGCCTGCGACCTTTCCGGCCGGGACTATTTGGGCTGGTCCGTGGATCTGCCCGCCCAAAGGGTGGGGGACTTCGATACGGAGCTGGGCAAGGAGTTCTTCCTGGCCTTCGTCCGGGCGTGCCCCATGTCCCTCCACATCCGGCAGATGGCCGGGGAGAACACCCACCACATTCTGGAGGCCGTGTTCAAGGGCGCGGGCCGGGCCTTGAAGATGGCTGTGGCCCCGGACGAAAAACACCGGGATGAAATTCCCAGCACGAAGGGTGTGCTGTAAATGATTGCAATTGTAGACTACGGCGTGGGGAACTTGTTCTCCCTGCTCTCCAGCCTGAGGGCCCTGGACCTGGAGGCGGAGGTCACCGGCGACGCCGGCCGCCTCCGGGCGGCAGACCGGATCATCCTGCCCGGCGTGGGCGCCTTTGGGGACGCCCGCGCCAAGCTGGATGCCACCGGCTTGGTGCCGGTGATTCAGGAGGAGGCGGAGAAGAAGCCTCTCCTGGGCATCTGCCTGGGGATGCAGCTGCTGTTTGACAAGAGCTTTGAGTACGGGGAGCACCCCGGCCTGGGGCTGGTGCCCGGCCAAGTAGTGGACCTCCGCCGGGACCTGACGGACAAGACGCTGAAGGTCCCCCACATGGGCTGGAACAGCTTGCAGATTTTGAAAGATGACCCCCTGTTCCGCCACGTCCGGGACGGAGAGTATGTGTATTACGTCCACAGCTTCTATGCCCGGGACTGCGCCGCCGGCACTCTGGCCGCGTCTCGGTACGGCAATGTGGATGTCACCGGTGTGGTGCGCCGGGGAAACGTCTACGGCACCCAGTTCCACCCGGAGAAATCCGGGGGCACGGGACTGCGGCTGCTGCGGGCCTTTGCAGAACTGTGAGGGAGGATGCCATGAGACCTATGAGACGACAGGACAGGGCCGTCACGGCTCCGGAGAAGGTCCGGGCGGTTATCGACGCATGTGAAGTCTGCCGCCTGGGCCTTCAGGACGGCAGAGGCGTCTACGTGGTGCCGGTGAACTTCGGCCACACGGTGGAGGGCGGCCGCCATGTCTTTTACTTCCACGGCGCCGCGGAGGGGCGGAAGGTGGACCTGGTCCGCCGAAACGGCTGGGCCGGGTTCGAGCTGGACACCGGCTACCGGCTTCAGGGGGCGGAGGCGGCCTGCGGCTACACCGCCGCGTTTCAAAGCGTCATCGGCGAGGGTCCCATCCGTGTGGTGGAGACGGCGGAAGAGAAGCGGCGGGGTCTGGCGGCTATCATGCGCCAGGCTACCTGCTGCGGGGACTGGACCTTTCCGGACGCGGCGGTGGACGCCGTGTGCGTCCTGCGGCTGGATGCGGAGGAGCTCTCCTGCAAGGAGCACCTATAATTAGATTGGGAGGAGACGGCATGAGGCGGATCTGGCTGGGTTTTGCCTGGATTCTGTTCGGCATTCTGCTGGGATTGGTAGGGATTTGGGATCCTTGGATTCCGATTATCAATCCGCCACGCGACTTTTGGGGCTGGGCCAGTCTGCTCTGTGGGATCATCGGTCTGGTGCTGGTGCTTCTGGACAACAAGAACAAAGATTGACAGAGGAGACGTGGTCTATGCAGATTTTTCCCGCCATTGACCTGCGGGGCGGACAGGTGGTCCGCCTGTATCAGGGAGACTATGACAAAGAGACGGTCTACGCCCAGGACCCCTGCGCCGTGGCCCGGGACTTCATCGCCGCCGGTGCCGGATACCTCCATGTGGTGGACCTGGACGGCGCCAAGGACGGCACCCTGGCCAACTTTGACACCATCGCCGCCATTGCCGGACAGGGTGGCCTCTACATCGAGGTGGGCGGCGGGATCCGGGACGAGGACCGCATCCGCCGGTACCTGGATCTGGGTGTGGGCCGGTGCATCCTGGGCACCATCGCGGTGAAGGATTTCGACTTCACGGAGCGGATGGCCCAAACATACGGCGACCGGATCGCCGTGGGGGTGGACGCCCGGGACGGCTACGTGGCCGTCAGCGGCTGGAAGGAGCTGTCTGCGGAAAAGGGCGTGGACTTTTGCCGCCGCCTCCGGGACGCGGGCGTCCAGACCGTCATCTATACGGACATCAGCCGGGATGGGGCGGAACAGGGCACCAATCTGGCGCTCTACCGGGAGCTGGCAAAAATTGAGGGCCTGGACATCACCGCCTCCGGCGGCGTCAGCAGTCTGGAGGAGCTGCGGGAGCTCCGGAAGATCGGGACCAAAGCCGCCATTCTGGGCAAGGCCCTGTACACGGGCCGTCTGGATTTAAAAACGGTCATCCGGGAGGTGGGCGCATGTTAGCTAGGCGGATCATCCCCTGCCTGGACGTGAAGGACGGCCGGGTGGTGAAGGGGACCAACTTTGAGGGTCTGCGGGATATGGCAGACCCGGTGGAGATGGCCCGGTTCTACAACGAATCCGGGGCGGACGAGCTGGTATTCTATGACATCACCGCCTCTGCGGAGGGCCGGAACCTGTTTACGGACATCCTGCGGCGGGTTGCGGGCGAGATTTTCATTCCCCTGACGGTAGGGGGCGGCATCCGGACGCTGGAGGACTTTGACCGGGTCTTGAAATGCGGCGCCGACAAGGTGAGCGTCAACTCCGGCGCCATCGCGGACCCCGCCATCATCGGCGCGGCAGCCAAGAAGTACGGCGACCAGTGCGTGGTGCTCAGTATGGACGTGAAGCGGGTGGACGGGCAGTTCCGCCTCTTCGCCAAGGGCGGCCGGGAGGACACCGGCATCGACGCTATGGAGTGGGCCGCCCGGGGCGTGGCCGACGGCGCCGGGGAGATCGTGTTGAACTCCATCGACACCGACGGCGTCAAGCAGGGCTTTGACCTGGAGATGCTGGACGCCCTGGCATCACGGGTGAGCGTGCCCATCATCGCCAGCGGCGGCGCCGGGAAAATGGAGGACTTTGCCCAGCTCTTCACCCACCCCGGCATCGATGCGGGGCTGGCGGCGTCCATCTTCCACACCCGGCAGGTGGATATCAAGGAGCTGAAGCGCTATCTGCGGGCGCAAGGCGTGGAGATGCGGATCTGACAGAACGCCCGGTCCCGGACGGGAAGCGGAGTCCCAGCCGCCCACGGGCGGCATACCCAAGAAAAGGAGACAGCACCATGGATTTGAAATTTGACGCAAACGGCCTGATCCCCGCCATCGTCCAGGACCACTACACCAAGGAGGTCCTGACCCTGGCCTACATGAACGCAGAGAGCCTGGCCATCACCATTGACGAGGGCCGGACCTGCTTCTTCTCCCGCAGCCGCCAGCAGCTCTGGCGCAAAGGGGAGACCTCCAGCAACGTCCAGCATGTGGTGTCCATCACCGCGGACTGTGACAAGGACGCCCTGGTGGTGGAGGTGGTGAAGGACGGCCCCGCCTGCCACACCGGCGCGGAGAGCTGCTTCTTCCGGCCGGTCTACCTCTCCGAGGAGCTGAAGGCTTTCAGCTATGAGGGCCTGTACCGTCTGATCCAGGGGCGGAAGACCGATCCCAAGGAGGGCAGCTACACCACCTATCTCTTTGAAAAGGGCTTGGACAAGATCCTGAAGAAGGTGGGCGAGGAGTGCACCGAGGTCATCATCGGCGGCCGCAAGGAGGACAGGGAGGAGACCATCTACGAGATCGCCGACCTGACCTATCACGTGATGGTGCTGATGGTCCAGATGGGCATCACCCTGGAGGACGTGACGGCGGAGCTGGAGAAGCGCCATGTCATCGACCACAAGGTGAAGCAGGAGCGGATGCAATGAGACTGACACCGGAATGCTGCTCCGTCCACACCCACTCCGTCCTCTGCGACGGGAAGGGAACCCTGGCGGAGATGGCTGCGGCCGCGTATGCGGCAGGGGTCCGCTTCTTCGGCGCCTCCGGCCACAGCCACACGGAGATCCCCCACGACGCGGGCAACGTCCTGCCAACCGATCCGGCGGAATACCGGGAGCAGGTGCTACGCCTCCGGGAGGAATACGCCGGCCGGATGGAGGTCCTGCTGGGCATCGAGCAGGACAGCCGGTCCGCACAGCCGGTTCCGGACTGGGCGGACTACTGGATCGGCTCCGTCCACAACCTCTATGACCCGAAGACCGGGAAGTACCATGGCATAGACTGGGACCGGGAGCGGCTGATCGCCTGCCGGGACCAGATGTTCGGCGGCGATATGCTGGCCCTGACAGAGGGCTACTACCGGGATGTAGCCGCCATGGCGGACCGAAGACCCGCCATTCTGGGCCACATTGACCTGGTGACCAAGCTGAATCGGGGAAATGCCCTGTTTGACGAGGACGATCCCCGCTGCCGCACGGCGGCGCTGGAGGCCCTGCACCACACGGACCCGGATGCCACGCTGCTGGAGGTCAACACCGGCGCCATCTCCCGGGGATACCGGCACACGCCCTATCCGGCGGTGTTCCTTCTGCGGGAGTGGCGGGGCATGGGAGGACAGATCATCCTCACCGCCGACGCCCACAGCCCGGAAACGGTCGTGTACGGCTACGGCCAGGCGGCGGAGCTGGCAAGAGCGGCGGGTTTCCGGGAATGTGTTCTGCTGACCGGGAGGGGTTGGAAGCCCTGCCCCCTGTGAAATGACGGGAAACTTTCATAAAAAAGGCGCGGTGAAAACCGCGCCTTTCGGTTTGAATGCCAGTTGTAGCGGTGCGGAGAAATTGATAAAATAAAAACAATCTTACCGAAGAACAAAGGAGACGGGCCATGTATCATACAGTGATCTTTGACCTGGACGGCACCCTGCTGGACACGATTCAGGACCTGACCAATGCCGGAAACTGGGTCTGCCGCCGGAACGGCTGGCCGGAGTACTCCGCAGAGGAGTTCAAGACCATGGTGGGCCATGGAATCCCCAATCTGGTGCGGCGGTTTTCTCCGGAGAAGAGCCGCAGTCCCCTGCTGCTGGCCAATACTCTCGCCCAGTTTTCCGCCTATTACGGCGCCCACAACATGGACGAGACACGGCCCTATGACGGCATCCCGGCACTGCTGGAGCGGCTGGGGAGACGGGGAGTGACCCTGGCGGTTTACTCCAACAAGGCGGACGGCTTTTGCCGGGAGATCGTGGAACACTACTTTCCCGGTGTCTTCCATCTGGTGCGGGGCCAAGTCAAGGGAGTGCCGGTGAAGCCGGACCCGACGGGCATCCACGCTCTGCTGGCCGACCTGGCAGTGCGCCCGGAGGAGACGTTGTTTGTGGGAGACAGCGGCGTGGATATGCAAACGGCCCACAACGGCGGCCTGACGGCCTGCGGCGTCACCTGGGGATTTCGGAGCCGGCAGGAGCTGGAGGACGCCGGGGCGGACCATCTGGCGGACACGCCGGAGGCCCTGGGGGACTATATCCTGGCATGAGAAGAGGCGGAGCCGCGGCTCCGCCTCTGTTTTTTATTGGACCGTGACGGTGTATGTGTCCGGCAGTGCGGCGGCAAACAGCTGCTCTACGCTGGAGACGGCTTTGGCGCGAGCCTCCGCCAGAAGCCCGCGGGACAGGGCTTTTTCCTCCATGGCTGCCTTCTGATCCGACTGGAAGGAGGTGAAATCCTCCACTGTGAAGGGATTGAAGATGGAGGTCTTCTCGTCGAACACCTCCATGCTGTCCTCATCGATCTCGTGGGAGAGGATCTCCGCCTCCGGCAGTGTGATGGTGACCGTGGTGCCGCTGACGGACACCTCCGCCCCGTCCAGGTCCACCCCGGCCTTGACGGTGCCGTCGTAGGTAAGAATGAAGGACTTGGTGGTGAAGGGAATTTTCACCCCGTAGAAGTCGTTGCTGCTCTCGAACTGGGCCATGTTGGTGTAGGCGTAGGTGACCGTGGCCAGCTCCCGGATCTCCGACAGCTGATTCTGCAGGACGACCGTGTCTATTTTCGCTGTCTCAGACCGGCCGGCGGACCACCGCCCGCCCAGAAAGCAGGCGCCGCCCACCAGGGCGCAGAGAAGGATGCCCAGCCACAGGTACCGGGCTGTCCTCAGGGGGTGGAGGGGTTCTTTCACAGTGCTCATAGCGGCTCCTTTTCCACTTCCACAAAATGTATGCTTTGCCTTATTGTACCATGTTCCCTGGAAAAGGCAAGGACCTTCCCAAGCCCTTTCGGAAAAAGACAGGGCCGCAGCTGTTGCCGCGGCCCTGTGTGTTTTCTGCGCGCCGTCTTCCTGTTCAAACAGGCAAAACGCTTCTCTGTCCGTTTTTATGCTGTGCGGCCGCTGGCGGCATTTTCATGGTCCGTCAGAAGCCCGTCGGAATCGTGGACCCGGGCATTGCGCAGCATTTGTCCGTAGGATACGCCGGGACGGCTGTTCTGCTTGGTGACGGCATCCTCCACGGTGGTGTCGCCGCCGGTGAGGGCGCTGTCACCTCTGTCGGTGGTGTTCTGGTCGTTCTTGTGATCGCCGGTCCCGTTGTCCTTGTTGCTATTGTTGTTGTCGGGGTCCAGGATGTCCTCGCCGGCATCCATGATGTCTTCGCCAGCGTTCTGGATATCCTCTCCGACCGTGTTTTGGCCGTTGTTATCTTGGTTGGTGTCTTTGTCGTTGCCGCCGCAGGCGGTCAGGGCAAACACCACCAGGACAGAGGCCAGCAAGAGCGTAAACTGTCTTTTCATGGGTTGACCTCCCTTTGCGCGGGCGTTTGTTTCGCGATACCCAGGTGTTATTGTCTCCGTGGCGTCTGGATTTAGCAGCGGAAGTTTCCGCCAGCGCCGGACAGTCGAATGTTGTCCGAATTTTGAAAAAGTGCTTGCATTTTCCAGCAGGATATGATATATAAATAATAGTAATTATTACTATTTAAGGAAGAAAGCCTATGCCGCAGCGTTTTTCCCAGCAGCGGGAGCGGATCTACCAGACTGTGCTGGAGAGCCGCGCCCATCCCACGGCGGAGATGGTCTATCAGCAGCTGAAGCCGGAGATGCCCCGGCTGAGCCTGGGGACCGTGTACCGCAATCTCCAGCAGATGGCCCGGGAGGGGCGGTTGACAGAGCTGGACGGCCCTGTGACCCGCTTTGACGCGGTGACTCGGCCCCATACCCATTTCCGCTGCCGCGCCTGCGGGGCTGTGCTGGATCTGGAGACTGTGCCCTATGACGAGAGGCTGGACCGTCTGGCTGCGGCCCAGGGCTGCGTGGTCACGGGCCACACCCTGATATTCACCGGACACTGCCCGCGCTGTGCGGGACAGGACGGCCGGCATGAGTATAGACCAGAGGAAAAAAGAGGCAATTGTAAAATTTGAAAGGAGTCAGACACATGGAACTGAAGGGCAGCAAGACGGAAGCCAATCTGTGGATCGCGTTCGCCGGGGAGTCCCAGGCCCGGAACAAGTACGACTATTTTGCCAGCAAGGCCAAGAAAGAGGGCTACGAGCAGATCGCGGCCATCTTCCAGGAAACCGCTCTGAATGAGAAGGAGCACGCCAAGCTGTGGTTCAAGGCCCTGGACGGCATCGGCAGCACTGAGGAGAACCTGGTGGCTGCCGCTGCAGGCGAGAACGAGGAATGGACCAAGATGTACGCCGAGATGGCGAAGACCGCCGAGGAGGAGGGCTTCCTGGCGCTGGCCGCCCAGTTCGAGGGCGTGGCCAAGATCGAGAAGACCCACGAGGAGAGGTACTTAAAGCTGCTGGACAACCTGAAGAAGGGCGAGGTCTTCAAGAAGGGCGAGAAGGTCATGTGGTTCTGCCGCAACTGCGGCCATGTGGAGATCGCCGAGAGCGCGCCGGCGGTGTGCCCGGTGTGCAAGCACCCCCAGGCCTACTTCCAGGTGAAGGCCGAGAACTATTGATCCCACTGTCCACAGGGGACCTCCTTTTGGGAGGTCCCCTGTCTGCGTCTCCAGCCGCCCTTGTAGAAATAGATAAAAAAGAGGGCGTAACTGCCGGAAAATTGTGAAAGATAGGCTAAAAGACGAAAAGACTGTGTACGGTTTCCTGGAAATTTTAAAATGTTTGTGAAAAACGCCGTTGACTGTCTGTGTAAAACCGGGTATGATGTTATCAGAAAAATCATCGGTTATCATGTGGAGCTGTTGGAACAGACTTGGTTGACTTGGTATAGAAAAGGAGAGCTGGATCATGTATACACAGGAGATCACCGTAAATAATGAGGTAGGTCTGCACGCAAGACCGGCCACGTTCTTTATCCAGAAAGCAAATGAGTTCAAGAGCGGCATCTGGGTTGAAAAGGAGGATCGCCGCGTCAATGCCAAGAGCCTGCTGGGCGTTCTGTCCCTGGGCATCGTGAAGGGCACCACCATTACGTTGATCGCCGACGGCGCCGATGAGAAAGAGGCTGTCGAGGCGTTGGTGGAACTGGTCAAGGACAACTTCGGCGAATAACACATTCGATACAGGAAGTACGACACGGCCCTGCGGCGCGCAAGGCCGTGTATCTTTTATGCGAGGAGGCGGCGGGCGTGACAAAGGAAGAGCTGCGGGAGAAGGCCAACGACCTGCCACTGGCGCCGGGCGTCTATTTGATGATGGATAAAACAGGCAGGGTCATCTACGTGGGCAAGGCCAAGAAGCTGAAAAACCGGGTGAGCCAGTATTTCCAGGACAGCGCCTCCCACACCGCCAAGACGCGGAACATGGTGTCTCAGGTGGACCGCTTCGACACCATCTTCGTCACCAGCGAGTTCGAGGCCCTGGTGCTGGAGAACTCCCTTATCAAGCGGCACATGCCCCGCTACAACATCCTGCTGAAGGACGACAAGGGGTACCCCTTCGTCCGCCTGTCCAAAGAGGCATACCCCCGCTTCTCCCTGGTGAACAAGATGGCCAATGACTCCGCCCGGTACTTTGGGCCCTTCGGCGGTCGGTTCGAGACCCGCCAGGCCCTGGACGCGGTGTGTGTGGCCCTGCGGTTGCCTACCTGCAGCCGGAAATTCCCACGGGATATCGGGGCAGAGCGCCCCTGTCTGAACTTCCACATGGGCCGGTGCGACGGATTCTGCCGGCCGGAGATGACAGCAGAAGCGTATAACCGCCGGATCGAGCAGGCGGTGCAGCTGCTGGAGGGGAGGAGCAAGCAGCTGCTCCGGGACATGACCGCCGAGATGGAGGCGGAGGCGGAGGCCCTCCACTTCGAGCAGGCGGCGCTGCTCCGGGACCGGATTAACGCCATCGGTGCCCTCAGCAAAAAGCAGACGGTGATCGCGGGCCTCTGTGCCGATACGGACATCTGGGGACTGTACCGGGGATCCGGCAAGAGCTGTTACGCCATTCTCCACATGGAGGAGGGAAATCTGGCCGGCCGGGAGACGGAGCTGTTCTCCGCCCCCAACGAGGAGTCGGAGGCCGAGATGCTCTCCGCCCTGACGGCCCAGTACTACCTGCCCCGGGCCATCCTGCCCCACGAGATCCTGCTGCCCATGGAGACGGAGGACTGCGAAGAGCTGTCGGAGGTCCTGACGAAGCGGGCGGGCCACAAGGTATGGGTCCACGTGCCCCAGCGGGGAGAGAAGGCGGAGCTGCGGGCCATGGCCCAGCGGAACGCCCAGGAGGAGACAGAGCGAGCCACCACCGTGGAGGAGCGGACTGCCTACACCCTGGAGCTGCTGGGGAAGATGCTGAATCTGCCGGAGCCTCCGAAGCGGATGGAGTCCTTCGACATCTCCAACACGGGAAAGAGCGACATCGTGGCCTCTATGGTGGTATACAGCGGCACCCGGCCGCTGAAGTCCGCTTACCGCCGTTTCCGCATCCAGTCTTTGGAGGGACATCCGGATGACTACGCCTCCATGCAGGAGGTGCTGCGCCGACGGCTCCAGCGGGCAGCGGATGGGGACGAGAAGTTTCTGCCCCTGCCGGACGTGTTTCTGATCGACGGCGGCGAGACCCACGCCCGGGCAGCGCAGACGGTGGCCTGGGAATTCGGCGTGGATGTGCCCATCTTCGGCATGGTGAAGGACGACCGCCACCGAACCCGGGCCCTGGTGACGCCGGAGGGCCGGGAGATCGGCATCGTCACCCAGCAGGCGGTGTTCTCCCTCATCGGCCAGATCCAGGAGGAGACCCACCGCTTTGCCATCACCTACCACCACGAGAGCCACAGCAAAAGCGCCACCCGCTCCGCCCTGGACGGTATCCCAGGTGTGGGCGAGAAGCGGCGGGCGGAGCTGCGGAAACACTTCGGCACCATCAAGGCCATCCGGGAGGCGGATGTGGAGACCCTTGCCGCCGTGGTGCCCCGGGCCGCCGCCCAGGCGGTGTGGGAACATTTTCACCCGAAAAACGAGAACGTCTGAAAGCCAGCGGCACAGCCGCTGGCTTTTTTGCGGGAGATGAGGAAAAGGATGCAGCCATTTCGTTTGATAAACAGATCGTGAGGAAAGGACTGGCATTTTCATGAAGAAGGAACACTGCGTTTTGATCCTGATCTGCTGCTTTCTCATGGCGGCTTGCGGTCGCCTGGAAGACATTCCGGAGGATCTGTCGGCGTTTCCAGAGACGGAACGGAAGGAGACCGCCGAGACCCCGGCAGGGCCGCAGTTTGAAACCCTGACGGTTGCCGATGATCCGATCACGGCAGAATTCTCCCTGACCACCCGGCAGGAACAAGCGGCGTTTCTCTATGTCACCGTGGAGGAGGATTGCACGACCACGGTGAATTGCACCTATGCCTCCCAGGACCAGCCGGTGACGGTGTGTCTGGCCGGTGGGGAGTCCTGGGGAACTGCCGGGGGCATCGGAGGAGGCATACGGCGCCATCTGGAGCAACTGGCCGGTGACGCTGCGGCAGGGGGAAAACGTGTTCTGCATCACCGGCGGCGGGAGTTTCTGCCGGATGCGGCTGGAGCTGCTGGACGCCGCAGGCGTCTCCTGTGCCGGGGCCTTCCCGGAGGGGACAGAACTGGTGCCGCCGAAGGGAATCCGGACAACAGGCGGCAGGGATTGATGGATCGACTTGCGGGCGCTTCGCGGAAAAGGCCGCCCGGAGCCAACAGCTCCGGGCGGGTTGTTTGTCAGTAGTCGATTTTGCGGAGGACCCAGGCGACAGCAACCGCCAGGAGGACACCAAACAGCATCCCGCCGCAGGCCAGCATGGCAAAGAGCAGCAGGAAGGCGGTGGACTCCGTATCATAAAAATCGGTGAAGACCGCCACCAGATGGGCGGCGGTGTCCAGATTTCTGCTCAAAAGGAAGAGCAACCCCAGGCAGATAGTCAGGATCAAAATCCAGGGCCAGACCCGCCGGCCTTTCCGGGCCCACAGAAAAAACGGCATCCCTGTCACCAGGGCCGAGATCCAGGCGTAGAGGAACAGGATCAGCGGCGTCGCACTGCTGGAGAGGAGCTGTTCCAGCCTCGCCAAGAGAGGGACAGCGGCATAGGGAACGAAGATCGCCGCCAAAACCACCAGCACAGCCAGCGCCAGTTCCCGTTGAGACCAGGACTTCATGGGGCGCACATCCTTTCAAAAGATGGGGCTTTTCTCCATTGTATCAAGGGCAGTCAGACCTGTCAAGAAAAGAACGGCCCCCGGCGGACACTGTCCACCGGGGGCCGTTTTCAGTCGATCTCCTTATACATCAGCTTGTAGTAGCTCCACTGACGCCATTTGGCGATCTTCGCCGCCTGTTCCTCCGTCAGCTGGTCCGTCACTGTGCCGTCTGCCAGCTGATACGCCTGCTTCTGCACCACAGGCAGCTCCCGGCGCAGCTGGTTCAGAAAGTCGAACCAGGGGCTCTCCCCGGTCCGCCCGATGAGCTCCAGCACCGCGGCCCCCAGGAAGCTGGCGGAGAGCCGCCCATCCTCCGGCAGGTCCAGGGACGCTACGGCGGCCTCCCAGTCCAGGGCCTGCGCGGCGGCGTCATTGGCCCAGATCACATAGGGCGTCTCGTAGGAGGTCAGCGCGTCCCACTCCGGCCGGGCCGTGAAGCCCAGCTCCGCGTAGGCCATCTGGTTGTCGCCCAGATAGGGCAGGTGGTCTCCGAAGAACACCAGCACCACCGGCTCCTCCGCGGCGGAGAAAGTGTCCACCAGACGGCCCAGCATGGCGTCCGCGTCCCGAGCCCCTTCGGTGTAGACTCTCAGCAGCGTCTCCACCTCGTCGGACACCGCCGTGTTCAGCGGCACCTCCGGATAGGCATAGCTCTCGCCGTACTTGTCCAGGGTGTAGGACATGTGGTTCTGAATGGTGGTTGTGTAGTGGAACAGCGTCTCGCCAGCGGCCACAGTGTCCGCGAATTCCTGTTCAATCAGGCCCGCCATGTAGTCATCCGTGACCCAGCGGCCCTTGTATGTAAGCGCCTCCATCTGGTCAGCAAATACGGTCTCCTCCGCCCCGAACCAGCGGTAGACGTTCTCCCGGTTGTAAAACCAGTCGTCCCCCGGGTGGAAGAAGGAGGTGTGGTAGCCATCGCCGCCAAACACCCGGAAGAGGCTGTCCAGGTTCCGGTTTACCACCCGGAAGGAGGAGGTCGTTCCGGCAGCGAGCGCGTTGGTCTGCATGCCTGTCAGCACGTCGAATTCCGTGTTGGCAGTGCCGCCGGCGAAGCCGGGCACCACGATATGGCCGGCGACGGCGTGGGGATCCTCCCGCAGGGCGTGGAGGTTGGGCAGGGGGTCGTTCTCCGCTGTGAAAGCGAAAGCGTCGCTGTCCGTGATATCGGAGAAGGCCTCATCCATCACCATAATGACGTTCACATCCTTCCCCAGACCGGTGTCGCCGCCCTGGTCCCAGCCGGCCGCCTCCGACCGGCTGAAGCCCTCAGGCTTGTCCACCGGGTAGGTGGTGAACTGGTGGCAGAAGCAGTAGGGGAACCCCAGCTCGTTGAACACGGAGGGAATATAGTAGGCGTTAGACACCCGGAAGGAGTTGTACAGATCATTGGAGGCATAGACTGTCAGGATCAGTCCTGCCAGCACGGCAAAGCTGGCGGTAGCCCCCAGCAGGCTTCCCACCCAGCCGCGGAGCCGGGCGATGGGGAAGGGGCGGCTGCCTACGAAGAGCCCCAGGGCCACCAGCACCAGCGAGAACACCACGACGGCGGCGATGGACGGTACCGGGAACTGGATGTCGTAAGTCCCCACAGCGCTGCCCGCTTCTTTCAGCAGGGCAAAGTCCCGGGGAAACACCGGCTCGTCCCGTACCTCGATCTTGATGCGGTTGGCGATAGACAGGGCGCAGACGGCGAAGTTCGCCAGCGCCCCGGCGAAGAACACGTTCCGGAGCAGGCAGGTGAACACCAGCAGCAGCATCCCCACCGGCAGGCAGTTCAGGATAATCAGCAGCGGCTGCGCCCGGAAGACGGCCAGGACGCTCCGCAGGGCATTGGGCTGGCACCAGAGCGCCAGCAGAGTGATGGCGCCCGCCAGCAGCACAGCGGCCAGAAGCGTGGCCCACAGGGGCAGTCGGACTTTGGGAAAATGGTCATGGAGCTTCAAGAGCAGACGGTCCTTTCTGGTTGGATTTCCACACACACAGAATACCTCCATTATAAGGATTTTCCGGAAAAAAGCAAGGCTCCTGCGAAGTGTAGAGTGCCTTTGAGACAGTTTTGTGGTATGATATGGCTGGAAAAGGAGCGGATGGCATGGACGCAAAAGCCACCGGCGGGCTGATCGCCCGGCGCCGAAAAGAGAAGAACTGGAGCCAGGGGGAACTGACGGAACGGCTCCACGTGACGGACAAGGCCGTGAGCCGCTGGGAGACGGGCCGGGGCCTGCCCGATGAGAATCCTTGGGCGCCTGGTCTCGCATAAGACAAAAATCCCCTCCGTTCAACAACGGAGGGGATTTTTGCAGCAAGGTTATACACCCCGTATCGAATTTCGAAGAAATTCGGATCCATTTTCGGCAGGACATGCGCCTGCCGAAAATACGTTGATCCGTGCGCCTTGGGCACACACCAGTCCGCAGACTGGTGGTAGGGTGGTTAGGAGGGGAGCCCGCTCCCCTCTTAGAACGTCACGACTTCTTGCTGGGGCTTCTCACAGGGCCCGATGGAGATCACATGCATCACCGGCCCCTTGCCCTTGTAAGCGGCGTGCTTCTCCACCGCCATCCGGCCGGTGACCTCCACCCAGTCCCGGTTCTGGTACTGGTTCAGGTTCATGCCCTTGGCGATGAGACCCATGAACTGGATGTCGTTCTCACAGCAGGTCATGACAAAGCGGCCGGGGCAGTGGATGCCCGGGTACTTCTTGGAGTGGCACATGATAAGCTTCATGTGGACCATCTTGCCCGCCCAGCGGTCCGGGTGATCCATCACGTCCACATACCACACACCGAAGTCGTCATCCGGCACGTCGATCAGGTCCTGGCTCAGGTCGAAGGGGCACTCGTCGCCGGTGAGGTAGTCCTCGCTGGTGCCGTCCTCCATCTCCAGGTAAATGTCAGCCCGACGGTTCACCATCCGAAGGTTCCGCTTCCGCAGGGCGTCCCGCAGCTCCGGCGTACAGCGGTTGAACACCAGCATGTCCGCGTTGGTGATTTTCTCCATCATCAGCTGGCCCATATTCTTGGCGTACATCTCAAAGGTGGGGGCGTAGACGAAGGTCATGATCTGGTACAGCACCCAGTTGGCGGGCAGAACCTCCCGGTACAGCCGCTCCATCTGCCACATGCCGTTGTACTCGATCAGCACCTGTTTGGGGTGGTACTCTTTCTCCAGCTCCTTCAGGTAGGAGCACTTCAGGTCCTCCTCGTCCTCAATGGTGATGACCGTCACGTTGTCCAAAGCGTTTTTCTCGTACTCCTCCTCGCCCTCTTCGCAGCAGAGCAGCAGGGTGGGATCCTGGCGGGCGAAGCCGTCCTCCAGGATGCCGTTGATGAAATTGGTCTTGCCGGCATCCAGAAAGCCGGCCACCAGATAAACAGGAATGTCTGCCATTATAATGTGCATTTCCTTTCGGGTAAAATACGCGGAACGGGCGCCCGGACAGCAGGAAATCTGACTTTCGACTCTGACAGTCCCCCGCACCGGCCACCGCGGCGCGCTGAAGCTCTTTTGGCTCTTTTCCCTACTTCGGGGACGGACTCCACTTGATTTTGTGCAGCAATATCAAGTGTGGTTACAGTCTTTCAAGAAAAGAGTTCACAGACCGAAGAGCTGGGAGAGCTTGTCCTCCTGCAGCTCGGCGCCGATGACACACAGCCGGCCGGTGTAGTCGGGATGGCCTGCCCGGACCTCATGCTCCTCGGGGACGAAGTCGAACTCGATCCACTTGCCGCCCTCGCCGTTCACGATGCCCTTGGCCCGCAGGATCTTGCCGTAGTCGCCGGAGTCCAGGGCCGTGAGGATCCGCTCAATGTCCGCCTGGGCAAACACCTTGGGGGTCTCTTTGCCCCAGGAGGTGAACACCTCGTCGGCGTGGTGGTGATGATGGTGGCAGGAGCAGTTGGGATCGTCGCACTCGTGGTCATGGTGATGCGCGTGTTCATCGTGATCGTGATGGTGTTCATGCTCCTCGTGGTCGTGATGGTCATGATCGTGATGGTGTTCGTGCTCCTCATGCACATGCTCGTGGTCATGGTGGTGATGCGCATGCTCGTGCTCCGCCTCGTCGGCGGCGTGCTCGGCGCGCATCTTCTCCAGCAGCTCGTCCGCCAGGGACACCTTTTCAATGGCCGCCAGGATGGTCTTGCCGTCCAGCTGGTCCCAGGGGGTGGTGAGGATGGCGGCGTCGGCGTTCTTCTCCCGCAGCATGGCCACGGCGGCCTCCAGCTTCTCCTGGCTCATCTTCTGGGTCCGGGAGAGGATGATGGTGCCGGCGGCCTCGATCTGGTTGTTGTAGAACTCGCCGAAGTTCTTCATGTAGACCTTCACCTTGGTGGCGTCCGCCACGGTGACGAAGCTGTTCAGCTTCATGTCGTCGGTCTCATCGGCGGTGTTCTGCACCGCCACGATCACGTCGGACAGCTTGCCCACGCCGGAGGGCTCGATGAGGATGCGGTCCGGGTGGAACTGGGCCTGCACGTCCTTCAGCGCCTTGTGGAAGTCCCCCACCAGGGAGCAGCAGATGCACCCGGCGGACATCTCGCTGATCTGCACGCCGGACTCCTTCAGAAAGCCGCCGTCAATGCTGATCTCGCCGAACTCGTTCTCGATCAGCACCAGCTTTTCGCCGGGAAAGGCCTCCGCCAGCAACTTTTTGATAAGAGTGGTCTTGCCGGCGCCAAGGAAGCCGGAGACAATATCAATTTTGGTCATGGTATCAAGTCCTTTGTTTAAAATTTTTACCGTACTTTATCTTACCATCAAACTGGAAAAAAGCAACTCCTCCAGAAAAAAATTCACGAATTCCGCCATTTCCCATCCGAATGGGGAGACGGACCTGCACACGGTCCCGGACATGCCGGCAGGGGCAGGCGGCCCCCGCCGGTGGCACCTGAAGAAAGCGGACTCAGAGTGCCCGCCGGACGGCCCGCCTCTGCCGGAGTCTCCGCCCGCGGCGGATCTCCGGCTGGAAGGCCTCCAGCTCCCGGGCGGCGGTGCCGGAGAGGAGGAGCAGGGAGATCAGGTTGGGCACTGCCATCAGGGCGTTGAAGATGTCGGAGAGATTCCATACCACCTCCAGGCTCTGAGTGGCGCCTAGAAAGGCCGCCAGGGCGAAGAGAATTCGATAGAGAGGGATGGCCCGGCGGCCGAAGAGAAATGCAAAGGCCGTTTCCCCGCAGAACTCCCATCCCAGGATGGTGGAGAAGGCGAACAGCACGATCCCCAGGGAGACCAGCAGCCCCCCCAGGGGGCCCAGCACGGTCTTAAAGGCCAGGGCGGTGAGGGCCACGCCGTTTACCTGCGCGCCGGAAGCGTCGGCAGTCCCCAGCACGCCGGAGGCGCAGATGCACAGGCCCGTGACTGTGCAGATCACCGTGGTGTCGAAGAATACGCCGGTCATGTTCACATAGCCCTGACGGGCGGGGCTGTCTGTGGCGGCAGAGGCGGCGGGGATGGCGGCGGAGCCCATGCCCGCCTCATGGGAAAAGCAGCCTCTGGCAATGCCCCAGCGGGCGGCGTTCAGGGCGGAGGCGGTCATAGTCCCCGCCGCGCCACCCGCAGCGGCGGCGGGAGAGAAGGCCAGGCGGAACATCTCTGCCACGGCTCCGGGCAGAGCGGACAGATGCCCCAGCAGCACTGCGGTGCCCGCCAGCAGGTAAAGGACCGCCATGAGGGGCACCACCACGGAGCAGACTCCGGCAATCCGCCGGATACCGCCCAGAATGACCACGAGAGCCAGCAGAGCCACTGCCACCCCGGTGGTCCGGGCCGGAACGGAGAAGCTGTCGGCCAGCGCCCCGGCGATGGAATTGGCCTGGGCCATGTCCCCCATGCCCAGGGAGGCCAGGACTGTGAAGAGGGCGAAGAGAAAGGCCAGGGCACCTCCCAGCCGCTTCCACCGCAGGGCGGCGCACATGGTATACATGGGGCCGCCGCGCATTTCGCCGCCGGCGTCCCGCTGGCGGTACTTGACGGCCAGCAGGCACTCCGCGCACTTGGAGGAAAGGCCGAAGAGGGCGGAGATCTCCATCCACACCAAGGCACCGGGGCCGCCCGCCACCAAGGCCGTGGCCACGCCCACGATGTTTCCGGTACCGATGGTGGCGGCCAGCGTGGTCATCAGGGCGGAGAAGGGGGACACATCGCCGGCCCCGCCTGCCTTGGCGCGGGAGTCACGGCCGAGAACACTTTTCAGCGCCCAGCCCAGGTTCCGCCAGGGGAGAAAGCGGGTGCGCAGGGTGAGGAAGACGCCGGTGCCCATCAGCAGCACCAGCATTCCCGGGCCCCAGACCCGCTGGTCCACATACGCGATCCACTCTGAAACTGTCATGGAAGCAGCTCCTTCCGAATTGGGGGATACTTCCAGCATAGCGTCTTTCCGGCATTTCATGCCATCAAAAACGCGAACGCCTGTACAGGCGTCCGCGCGGGAGAGAGGATTCAGCTCTCCATGTGCCGGCCCAGAAAGGCGGCGATGGTCTGGGCCAGCTTGTACTCGGTGTCGCCGGTGACGGCAGCGGGATCGCTGGAGATGAACAGCACCAGGCCCAGCAGGTCGCCCTCCGCCAGGATGGGGGCCGCCACGGTGGTCAGCAGGCTGTCGATGCCCTCCGTCACCTGGAGGGGCTGGCCCTCGCCGGTGTACTGGTAGATTTTCCGACTCTCCATGATCTGCTCCAGCTCCGGGGTGATCCGCTTGCCCATAAGCTCCCGCTTGCTGCCGCCCGCCACGGCGATGACCGTGTCCCGGTCCGTGACGGCGCAGACGCTGCCGGTGGACCGGCTCATGGTCTCGCAGAGCTCCGCGGCGAAGTCCTCCACACCGCCCAGCAGCGAGTATTTCTTGAAGATGACCTCACCCTCGCGGCTGGTGTAGATTTCCAATGGATCGCCCTCCCGGATCCGCATGGTGCGCCGGATCTCCTTGGGGATTACCACCCGGCCCAGGTCATCGATCCGCCGCACGATTCCAGTTGCCTTCATATCGAAAACTCCTTTTGTCTTTCAGATTTTTCAGGATGATTCTGCTTGGCAAAAGCTAGTATCCGCAGGATTTGTTTGGCTATGCAGGCCCGGCGGGTGGTTTCATTTGGCAATCAATCCGTCTCCGGCAGGTACTCCTGGACCACCAGCCCGTCGGTGGATACCAGATAGTTGGTGAGATAGGACAGGTGATCGCCGTCCACCAGCCAGGAGACCCGGTAGTTGTAATAGTCCACTCCGTCCAGAGTAAGCGGCCCTTCGTAGCCGTAGGACATCACATTGCCGGTGGCCTCGTCCACTGCGCCCAGTTGCTTTTCCAGAATGGCGACGCCTTCCTCCGGCGTGATGGTGTCCGTGGCGGAGAGCCCTTCCGCTGCGGCTCCGCTGGCCTCTGGTGCCGGATGACCGCAGGCGGAGAGCAGGAGCAGCAGCACGGCCAGTGCCGCACAGAACAGAGAGCGGGATTTCATGGGATTCTTCCTTTCCGTTCCGCCCAACACGGGCGGAAAATTTTTCCTCTGTTCAGACGAGATTAAAAAGCGGAAAGTTCCGGGAAAAATCCTGACCAATCCCACAAAAAGCACCAAACATTCTTGTGAAAATACGGGAAAAAACTGGGAAATCCCACCAACTTGTGCCGCCCTTTTTCGACAGGACCATCCTTGACGGTATTTTTCCCAGGAAGTATAATATAAACAATTATATGCATATCCAGATTCCGCGCAAACGCTTTACTCTAAGAATGACGAGCCTGCCGGGGATACTCCGCGGCGGGGAGAGGAGCTGCTGCCATGGCAAAACAAGGACAGGCGGACCGTTTCCACCAGGGGACGATGACGGACGGCTGGCGCTGGTTCGGCGCCCACCCTGCCAAAAAGCGGGGCAGAGATGGCTGGACGTTCCGGGTCTGGGCCCCCCATGCGGAGGCGGTGTCCGTCGTGGGCGACTTCAACGACTGGGAGGAGGGAGCGGCCCCCCTCGCCCGCAAGGGCGAGATCTGGGAGGGCTTTCTGCCGGACCTGCCGGTCTATACTTCCTATAAATATGCGGTGCGGGGGGCGGACGGCCAGGTCCGCCAGAAGGCGGACCCCTACGGCTTCCACACAGAGACCCGGCCGGCGACAGCCAGCAAGCTGTATGACATCAGCGGATTCAAGTGGACGGACGGCGCTTTCCGGGAGAGGAAGGCCAAGCACCCGGTCTATACATCACCGCTGAATATCTATGAGGTCCATCTGGGCTCCTGGAAAAAGCGGGGGAACGGGGACTTCATCGACTACAAGGACCTGGCGAAGGATCTGGCCGCCTATGTGAAGGATATGGGCTACACCGCCATCGAACTGCTGCCGGTGACGGAGCACCCCCTGGACGACTCCTGGGGCTACCAGTGCACCGGGTACTTCGCCCCAACCTCCCGGTTCGGCACGCCCAAGGACTTCATGTGGTTCGTGAACCACATGCATAAAAACGGCATCCTGGTGCTGCTGGACTGGGTGCCCTCCCACTTCTGCAAGGACGCTCAGGGCCTCTACGAATTCGACGGCACCTACTGCTATGAGTACAGCGATCCCAACAAGCGGGAGCACGCCGCCTGGGGCACCCGAGTCTTCGACTACGGCCGGCCCGAGGTGAAGAGCTTTCTCTTCTCCTCCGCCCGCTTCTGGCTGGAAGAGTACCACATCGACGGCCTGCGGGTGGACGCGGTGGCCTCCATGCTGTACCTGGACTACGACCGCCAGGGCGGAGCCTGGACCCCCAATCAGTACGGTGGACACGAGAACCTGGAGGCCATCGAGTTTCTGCGGGAGCTGAACACCATGGCCTTCCAGACGGACCCAAGCGTGCTGATGATCGCCGAGGAGTCCACCGCCTGGCCCCTGGTGACCCGCCCGCCGGACGTGGGGGGATTGGGCTTCAATCTGAAGTGGAACATGGGCTGGATGAACGACATGTGCCACTATTTGAAGCTGGATCCCTATTTCCGCCAGTACAACCACAAGGACATCACCTTCTCCATGATGTATGCCTTTTCTGAGAACTTTGTGCTGCCCATCTCCCACGATGAGGTGGTCCACATGAAGGGGTCCATCGTGGGGAAGATGCCCGGGGACTACGACAACCAGCTGCGGTGCCTGAGAGGCTTCTACGCCTATCTCCTGGCCCACCCGGGGAAGAAGCTGCTGTTTATGGGGGCGGAGATCGGCCAGTGGCACGAGTGGGACTCCGACGGGCAGCTAGACTGGTACCTGCTGGACCGACCAGAGAATCAGAAGCTCCGGAAGTTCTTCCGGGAGATCAACGCCTTTTATAAAAAGACGGCGGCTTTGTGGGAGGTCGACTTCGACTGGGCGGGCTTTGAATGGCTGGTGCCGGACGACAACCACAACAACGTGGTGGTGTTTCTGCGCAGGGACAAGAAGGGCCGCGACCTTATGTGCGCGGTGAACTTCTCGCCCAACACCTATACGAACTATCGGATGGGCGTGCCGCCCCACAGGCGGTATGTGCCCGTGTTCAATACCGATGACCCCACATACGGCGGCGACGGTTTCGGCGATTCTGAGGCGGTGATGGTGGAGGCCGTGCCCTCCCATGGAAAGGAATGCTCCGCCGCCATCCGGATCCCGGCCTTCGGTGCGGTGTTCCTGCGGGGCGAGGGGACGTTCCCCAGACCCAGGAAGAAACAAGAGGCAAAGGAGTTGGAAAAGACATGAAAAAAGAGTGCATCGCCATGCTGCTGGCCGGCGGCCAGGGCAGCCGCCTGTACGTCCTCACCGGCGACATGGCCAAGCCCGCCGTGCCCTTCGGCGGGAAATACCGCATCATCGACTTTCCCCTGTCCAACTGCACCAATTCCGGCATCGACACCGTGGGCGTGCTGACCCAGTACCGGCCCCTGGAGTTGAACAGCTACATCGGCAGCGGCGTGCCTTGGGACCTGGACGGGTCCACCGGCGGCGTCCACATCCTGCCGCCCTACATGGGCAGCAAGGGCGGCACCTGGTACAAGGGCACCGCCAACGCCATCTATCAGAACATCGGGTTCATCAACCTGTATGACCCGGAGTATGTGGTGATCCTCTCCGGCGACCACATCTACAAGATGGATTACTCCAAGATGGTGGAGCGCCATAAGGCCGTGGGCGCCGCCTGCACGATCTCCGTCATGGAGGTGCCGTGGTCGGAGGCGTCCCGCTTCGGCATCATGAGCGTGGACGAGAACGACCTCATCACGGAGTTCGCAGAGAAGCCCAAGGAGCCCAAGAGCAATCTGGCGTCCATGGGCATCTACGTCTTCACCTGGAAGACCCTGCGGCGGTACCTGGAGGCTGACGAGGCCAACCCCAACTCCGAAAATGACTTCGGCAAAAATGTGATCCCCGCCATGCTGGGGGATGGAGAACGGATGGCCGCCTACCGCTTCAGCGGTTACTGGAAGGACGTGGGGACGCTGGAGTCCCTGTGGGACGCCAACATGGATATGCTCTCCCCGGAGTCGGGCCTGGACCTGCTGGACGAGTCCTGGCCCATTTACGCCCGGTCCGTCAACGCGCCGCCGGCCTTTTTGGGCCGCCGCTGCCAGATCAGCCACAGTGCCTTCAACCGGGGCAGCGATCTGGAGGGGACGGTGGAGAACTCCGTCCTGGCTCCCAATGTCACCGTGGGGGAGGGGGCCCGGGTGTCCTACTCCGTCCTGTTCCCCGGGGTGACCGTGGAGCCCGGCGCCGTGGTGGAATACGCTATCCTGGGCGAGGGCTGCCGCATCGGCCGCAACTGCCGCCTGGGCGGCACGCCGGAGGAGACGGCGCCGGATCCCTGGGGCCTGACGGTGCTGGCGCCGGGCTGCGTCCTGGAGGATGAGAAGCGGGTGCGCCCCGGCGTGATGCTGAACAAGAACGGCGAGGAGGTGTCCAGATGAACGGCATGCACGGGATCATCTTTTCCTATGAAAAGCGCAATGACCTGCGGGAGCTGGGGGAGATCCGCTCCGCGTCGTCCATCCCCTTCGGCGGGAGGTACCGGGCGGTGGACTTCGCCCTGTCCAACCTGGTGAACGCCGGTGTCACGGACGTGGGTGTGGTGCTTCACGGCCATTATCAGAGCCTGCTGGACCACTTGGGCACCGGCAAGGACTGGGACCTGTCCCGCAAGCGGGGCGGCTTGAAGATCCTGCCCCCCTTTGCATACAAGCAGCACTGGGGCGAGGCGGCGGTCTTCCGGGGCAAGATGGAGGCCTTGGCGGGCGTCCGCTCCTATCTGGAGGAGATCCGCCGGGACTATGTGGTGCTTATGGACGGCGACCTGGTGGTGAACCTGCCCCTGTCCGACATCTATGACCAGCACATCAAGTCCGGCGCGGACATCACCGTAGTCTGCGGCAACGACAGCTTTGAGACGGAGAACGGCACCTATTTTGAGCTGGACGGCACCGGCCGCGTCACGGATGTGTTGTATCACCTCCACCGGCCCAGGGGCTACCGGGGGCTGGAAGTGTACATCCTCTCCACCAGGCTGCTGCTGGATCTGGTGGACGAGTGCGCCACCCGGGATCAGTACAGCCTGCGGCGGGACGTGCTCCAGGCCCGGAAGGACAGCCTGAAGCTCCAGGGATACATCTGGGGCGGCTTCGCGGCGCAGATCCGCTCTGTACAGGAGTATTACGACCGCAGTATGCAGCTGCTGGACCCGGCCATCCGGGCGGAGCTGTTCTGTGCCGAGCGGCCCATCCGAGCCAAGGCCACTGACAAGTCCTCCGCCTACATCGGACCCGACGGCTACTGCGAGAACTCCCTGATCGCAGACGGCTGCAACATCGAGGGCGTGGTGGAGAACTCCATCCTCTTCCCCGGCGTGGTGGTGGAGGCCGGCGCTGTGGTGCGCAACTGCGTGCTCTTCAAGGAGACGGCGGTGCGCCGGGGCGCGGCGGTGTCCCATCTGATCGCGGATAAAAATGTAGAAATCCTGCCGGACCGGACGCTGATGGGACACAGCTCGTATCCCATCGTGCTGGCCAAGGGCAGTCAGGTGTGAGTGCGGGAGGAAGGCTTCCAGGACGGCGAATAGACGGGCGGGGCTCCGGCTGACGGAGTCCCGCCGGTCCCTGACCCTGCCGGAGGGCGGGGCGCATGAGCGTGAAAGGAGAGGACTATGAAGATTTTATATGCGGCCAGCGAGGCGGTTCCGTTCTGCAAAACCGGAGGCCTTGCGGATGTGGCGGGCTCCCTGCCTGCGGCGCTGGCGGCCCAGGGCGCGGATGTGGCGGTGGTGCTGCCCCTGTACCAGAAGGTGAAGGAGAAATTCAGCGACCAGCTGCATTTTGAATGCTACGACTATGTGGACCTGGCCTGGCGCCACAGCTACTGCGGGCTGTTCTCCATGGAACGGGACGGCGTCACCTGGTACTTCCTGGACAACGAGCAGTATTTCCGGCGTCCGGAGTTGTACGGCTACATGGACGACGGCGAGCGGTTCGGATTTTTCTCCCGGGCCGTGGTGCGGATGCTGCCCCACCTGAGGTTCTGGCCGGAGGTCATCCACTGCAACGACTGGCAGACCGCCCTGGTGCCCATCTATCTGAAGGACGACAGCGTGCGGGAGGAGCGGTTCCGGAGTATCCGGACCGTGCTCTCCATTCATAATATTGAGTACCAGGGCCGCTACGGCCGCCAGACCCTGGGGGACCTGTTCGGCCTGGACCACGGCTGGGCGGATGACGGCACCATTCTGATGGACGGGGACGTGAACCTGCTGAAGGGCGCCATTTTGTGCGCCGACGCCGTCAACGCCGTCTCTCCTACTTACGCCAACGAGCTGAAGATGCCCTACTTCGCCCACCGGCTGGACGGCATCATGCGCCGCTGCGGCTACAAGCTCTCCGGCGTGCTGAACGGCATCGACGTGAAGCGGTATGACCCCGCCGCGGATCCCCACATCGCCGTCAATTACAGCGCGGCGGACATGGCGGGCAAGCAGGCGGACAAGGCGGAGCTGCAGAAGCTCATGGGCCTGCGGCAGGAGCCCTACGTTCCCATCGTGGGCATCGTCAGCCGCCTGGTGTCCCACAAGGGCCTGGATCTGGTGTGCGAGGTGCTCCACGACATGATGGAGCTGCCCCTGCAGATGGTGATCCTGGGCAAGGGGGACCGGAAGTACGAGGAGTTCTTCCAGTGGGCAGCCCAGCAGTATTCCGGCCGCATGGCCGTGCGCCTGGACTACAACGAGGAGCTGTCCATGGCCATCTATGCAGGCGCGGATCTGTTTCTGATGCCCTCCAAGAGCGAGCCCTGCGGCTTGAGTCAGATGATCGCCATGCGGTACGGCACCGTGCCCATCGTCCGGGAGACCGGCGGACTGAAGGACACCGTCAGCCCGTACGAGTCCTGGAGGGACGCCGGCAACGGATTTACCTTTGCAAATTACGCCGGCAGTGATATGCTGTATGTGATCCGGGAGGCGGTGTATCTCTACAAGGACTATCCCGACGCCTTCGCCCGGCTGCGGGCGCGGGCTATGGCCTGCGATTTCAGCTGGGCCCGGAGCGCGGGGGAGTACCTGCACATTTACAGCACCGTCACCGGCCAGCCTTGGCCCCCTGCGGAGGAGCCCGTCCGGACAGAAGACTCCGCCCCGGCGGAGGAATCCGCTCCCGCGGAAGAGACCGCCCCCGCGGAAGAGACCGCCCCCGCGGAAGCGGCGGAGCCCGCATCTGACGAACCTGCTCCGCAGCCGACCGCGGAAGCGGCACAATCGTCCGCCGAGCCGGCGGCTGAGGAGGCCGCTCCGGCCGCACCGGAGAAGAAGCCTGCCGCCAGAAAGCGGACGGCAGCCAAGAAACCGGCCGCCAAAAAGACGGCCGCCAAAAGCGGCAGGAGGACGCCTGCCAAGAAAGAGACCAAACCCAAGAAGGGGACCGCCGGGAAACAGGAGCCGGCGGAGTAAGGAGACGCATGACACCAATTACCACACAGACCCTGGAGAACGCCCTCACCGCCAAGCTGATGGTCAGCTTCGGAAAGACGGCGGCGGAGGCCACGGATGGAGAGATGATGCGGGCCAGCGCCCTGGTCCTGCGGGACATGATGGCTCTGCGGGAGGTGGAGACCCGTCAGAAGGCCCGCCAGCGGCATGCCCGGCAGGTGCACTACCTGTCTCTGGAGTTTCTGATGGGCCGCAGCCTGATGAAGAATGCCTACAACCTGGGGCTGCTGCCCCAGCTGCGGGAGGCGCTGGAGCACCTGGGCTTCAAGGCGGCCGACATCTTTGAGATCGAGCCGGACGCCGCCCTGGGCAACGGCGGCCTGGGCCGCCTGGCCGCCTGCTATCTAGACTCCATGACTACGCTGGAGATCCCGGCCACTGGCTATTCCATCTGCTACGAGCTGGGCATCTTCAAGCAGAAGATCGTGGAGGGCCAGCAGGTAGAGCTGCCGGACAACTGGAAGGACCTGGGTGCGGCCTGGCTGATGCCAAAGCCCGCGGAGACCCAGGAGGTCCGCTTCGGCGGCACCGTGCGGGAGTTCTGGGACAACGGCCACCTGCACATCGTCAATGAGGACGCCACGGTGGTCCAGGCCGTGCCCTGCGACATGGAGATCGCCGGCTACGGCACGGAGCATGTGAATGTCCTGCGGCTGTGGGACGCCCGGTCCACCCAGCCGGTGGATATGTCCCTGTTCTCCCGGGGCGAGTACCTGAAGGCCGCGGAGGACGAGGCCATGGCAGAGACCATTGCCAAGGTCCTCTATCCGGAGGACAATCATCTGGAGGGCAAGTCTCTGCGGCTGAAGCAGCAGTACTTCTTCGTGTCCGCCACCCTCCAGTCCATTGCGGCCAAGCACACCGAGCTGTACGGCACCATGAAGAACTTCCATGAGAAGAACGTCATCCAGATCAACGACACCCACCCGGCCCTGGTGATCCCGGAGCTGATGCGGATCCTGATCGACGACGCCGGCATGGACTGGGATGAGGCGTGGGACATCACCACGAGATCCGTGGCCTACACCAACCACACGGTCCTTTCGGAGGCGCTGGAACGCTGGCCCCAGAGCCTGGTGGAATTCCTGCTGCCCCGGGTGTGGCAGATTATCCTGGAGATCTCCCGCCGCTGGCAGAAGAAGGTGGAGGACTTCTACCACGACCCCAAGAAGACGGAGAAAATGGCCATCGTCTGGGGCGGTCAGGTCCGCATGGCCAACCTCTGCATCGCCGGCGGCATGGCGGTCAACGGCGTCAGCGGCCTACACTCCGAGATCCTGAAAAAGGACGTTTTCAGGGACGCCTACGGCATGGAGCCCTGGAAATTCCGGAACGTCACCAACGGCATTGACCACCGCCGCTGGCTCAGTGAGATCAACCCCGGACTGGACGGCCTGATCCGGGACCTGACCGGCGGGGACGACTATCTGCTGCACCCCCAGGCCCTGAAAAAGCTGGATGACTATGCCGATGACGCCTCTGTTCTGGAGAGGCTGGGTGCCATCAAGCGGGCCAACAAGGCGGCCTTCGCCGCCCATGCCAAGAGGACCCGGGGCGTGGAGCTGAACCCGGACGCCATCTTCGACGTTCAGGTGAAGCGGCTCCACGAGTATAAGCGGCAGCTTTTGAACGTGCTGCACATCATCGCATTGTACCAGAAGCTCCAGGACGACCCCAACGCCATCACGCAGCCCCACACGTTCCTGTTCGGCGCCAAGGCGGCGCCGGGGTATGCAGTGGCCAAGCGGATCATCCGCCTCATCAACTCCCTGGCGGATCAGATCGACCACGACCCTATCTGCCGCGATAAGCTGCAGGTGGTGTTTCTGGAGAACTACCGGGTCTCCCTGGCGGAGCAGCTGATGCCCGCCAGCGAGGTGAGCCAGCAGATCTCCACCGCCGGCAAGGAGGCCAGCGGCACCGGCAACATGAAGTTCATGATGAACGGCGCCCTGACCGTTGGCACCCTGGACGGTGCCAACGTGGAGATGCACGACCTGCTGGGGGACGAGAACATGTTCCTCTTTGGCCTGCGGGCCGACGAGGTGGAGCAGCTGAAGCGGGAAGGCTATGTGCCCCAGCGGCTGTACAACCGGGACCCGGTGCTTCACCGGTGCCTGGACGCGCTGCGGACCGGCTTCCGGGACGGTGTCCGGTACGACGACCTGTACCAGCGGCTGCTGTTCGGCGCCGGGGGCAGCCCCGCGGACGAGTACTTTTTGCTGGCGGACTTCCAGGCATACTGCCAGGCGGAAAAGCGCATGGCGGAGACCTATCGGGACCAGACGGCCTGGAATCGCATGAGCCTGCACAACATCGCCCGCAGCGGCGTGTTCGCCGCCGACCGGGCTGTGGCGGAGTATGCCGACAACATCTGGCACGTGCCCCACAAGTGATCCGATCTGAGAAAAACGCAGAAAACCGGAAACGGCTCAGCCGTTTCCGGTTTTCGAGATCCCGCTCCTGCGCGGGGCGCATGATTTTTGAAAAACTTTGGGACTGGGTGAGATATTTCACCCCGGTGAGGGATATTCCCGATAGAAAGGCCTTTCCGGGCGGCGCTGCCGCCCATCCCAACAGCAAGGTGTGATGAGATTGACAGACGCGGCATTCGAGGGGGCGGTGGAGCGCTATGGCGACACCGTGTTCCGGCTGGCATACAGCTATTTGAAAAACCGCGCCGACGCGGAGGACGTGATGCAGGAGACGCTGCTGAAGCTCTATCTGGAGCGAAAGCCCTTCCGGTCGCCGGAGCATGAGCGGTACTGGGTCGTCCGGGTGGCGGTGAACGAGAGCAAGAAGCTGCTCCGCTCTCCGTGGCGCAGGCGGACCGGGCCTCTGGAGGAGGCCGGGGAGCCGGTGTTCGACACGCCGCAGCAGAGTGAGCTCTACCAGCACGTGATGGGCCTGCCGCCCAAATACCGGGCCGCGGTGTATCTCTACTACTACGAAGACTGCTCCGTACAGGAGATCGCGGCGGCCATGGGGGCCAATCCGTCCACCGTGCAGACCTGGCTCATGCGGGCCAGGGGGAAGCTGAAACTGATCTTACAGGAGGCAGAGTCATGATCGACAAGAGACTGTACCAGGAGACCTTTTCCCATCTCCGTGCCTCCGACCAAGCCAAACAGGAGGTTTTTCAGAAAATGCAGGAGATGAAGCACAGAAAGCGGATGCCCCGGGTCCTGCGGGGCGCGGCCATTGCCGCTGCCATGGTGATGGCGCTGGCCGTCACCGCCGGGGCAGTGAACGTGGCCACGGACGGGGAGTTCTTCCGGCAGTTCACCATCGTCTGGACATCCGGAAATCAGTACCTAGCCCAGGATAACCAGGGCAACGAGGTGTATGTCACCGTAGCGGCCGGGGAGCCGGTCACCAAGGAGAACGGCCGGCTGATCCTCCACGCTCAGGGTGAGGAGATTGACATCACCGAGGCCATGGAGACCGCGGGTGCCTATCACTACGCCTACGATATGGATGTGGTGCATGAGGACGGCAGCCGGGAGACCCGGACTGTCACCATTGACGTCACTGGCGACCTGGACCGGTGGACTGTGTCCCAGGACAACGGGGACGGCACCAGCTATGAGACTGTCAGCGGCGACAACGGGCTTACAGAGTTTTCCGGCACCATGACCGGGCAGGCAGCAGATCACTTTACCGCGGACCTGCCCGATGCCGACGAGAGCAGCGTGGTCGAGGCAAAAGCACAGGAGATTGCCCCGGCAAATTGAAGAAACCTGAAAAACGCGGACAGGGAGCTCTCCCTGTCCGCGTTTCAGCGTTCCTTGCTGAGACCCAGCAGGTAGTCCGTACTGACCCCGTAGTATTTGCTCAACGTGATCAGATGATGGATCGGAAGCTCGTTGGCCCCGCGCTCATAGCGGGCGTACATCGTCTGGGATGTTCCGAGCACCTCAGCGATCTGGGTCTGGGTCTTGTCAGCATCTTCCCGCAGGTCCCGCAAAATGCGTACATAATCCATTCCGCCGTTCACGTGGCACCTCCGTATCCGCTCTGGAGCTTTCTGGTTCTTACAATGTACCATAAAATTTGTGAATCTTACGGGGCACAATACAAAATTTTACTACAATTATAAGACAAATTTACTCAAAAAACGGAGGAATGCGGGGAAATGCGAACATATTCCGGGACTGCTTTTCTCCGGGAGAGCAAGGAGCGGCCGGGCGGGGCTGCTCCGCATGGACGGGCGTTTTCCTTGACAGTGCTTTACAAAAGCGTATTTTCCATATATAATAATACCCGTTTCCCCCGGCGCAGTCCATAGGAAGCCCGGAGAAAAGAAAAATTTTGACGGCAGAGCGATCTGCCTGCGGACCCCAGAAGGAGGACCCGGCTGACTATGAGCAACCGAAAAAAGAGAGAGGCCCTGCCCCGCGACCTGGAAATCCGGGGGGCTGAGATATTTGGAAAGCACCTGTCGCCGGAAAAGCAGCGGGCGCTGCTGATCGTGACGCTGACGGCCTGCGCCCTGCCAATGATCCTGGGCGTGCGGATGTGGGACCGGATCCCGGAGATTGTGGAGACCGGCCTGATCGGCCCCGGCGGCCAGGATGACTCCCTGCCCCGGTGGGCGGTGGCGCTCCTCCTGCCCGGTTTGATGTGCCTGCTGGAGGCTGTCGCGCAATTCATGCTGCTGCAGTATCAAAAGCGGATGAAGATCCCACCGGCGTTTAACCGGCTCATGGGGCGCTGGGGCTTTCCAACCATTTCCCTGCTGTTCTGCAGCGGCGCCATTTTGGAGACTTCCGGCCAGGGGCTAAGTCTGAACTTCTACACGCCCTGCATTCTGGGTCTGGTGCTGATGCTGCTGGGCTCCCACATGTTCGACTGCACGGAGGATGCCAAGCTGGCCCTGCGGTTCTCCTTTACGGTAAACAATCCGCCGTTGTGGAAAGAGGTCCACCGGTTTGCCGGCTGGCTTTGGATGCTGGCGGGCCTGGTGGTGGCCGCCGGCGCTATGGTGACCAGCGAGACCACGTTCTTCTCAGCCCTGCTGGCACTGGTAGTCCTGGTAGTGCCCATGATCTACGGGCGCAGCCGCGCCGGCCAGGCCAACGGATAAACGAAAGAGGAAGAGAGCCATGGAATTTACGGAAGGCGTCCGGTTCGACAGCCTGCACCTGTCGCCGGAGATCATACGCGCCATTGAAAAACGCAACATTGAGGTGTCCACCCCGGTCCAGGCAGGCTGCATCCCGCCTATGATGGACTGGCAGGATGTGATCGCCAAGGCCCCCACCGGCACCGGCAAGACCTTTGCCTACGGCATCCCCATCGTGGAGCATGTGGACCCGGAGGACGAGAGCGTCCAGGCGGTAATCCTGGCCCCCACCCGGGAGCTGGCCATCCAGATCACCGACGAGATTCGGGACCTGGCAGCCTTCAAGCCCGGCGTGCGGACGGTGTGCCTCTATGGCGGCGCCCCCATCGGCCGGCAGATCGACACGCTGAAGAAGCACCCCCAGATCGTGGTGGCCACGCCGGGACGGCTTTCCGACCACATGAAGCGCCGCACCGTCCGGGTGGACACGGCGCAGACCGTGGTGCTGGACGAGGCGGACCGGATGCTGGACATGGGCTTCATCCATGACGTGACCCGCCTGCTGGACAAGATGAACAAGCGGAAGAACCTGGGACTCTTCTCCGCCACTATCTCCCGGGAGGTCATGGACATCGCCTGGGTGTACCAGCGGGACGCGGCGGAGATTACCGTCCGGGAGGATGAGCAGAACAAGCCGGACATCAAGCAGTTCCGCATGGACGTGCCCCACGACGGTAAGGCAGACGCCATTGAAAAGATTCTGAACGAGACGGGTTTCGACCGGTGCATGGCCTTCTGCAACACCAAGGGCTCCACAGAGCGGATCACCAAGTTCCTGCAGATGCGGGGCATCGACGCGGAGTGCATCCACGGCGATATTCCCCAGCGGAAGCGGGAGCAGGTGATGGAGAAGTTCCGCCGGGGCGAGTTGCGGGTGTTCGTCTCCACCGACGTGGCGGCCCGTGGCATCGACGTGGATGATGTGGACATCGTGTTCAACTGCGACGTGCCGGACGAAAACCAGGACTACGTCCACCGGATCGGCCGGACCGGCCGGGCCAGGCGGCAGGGCGTGGCAGTGACTTTCATCTCCGACTATCCTGCCAAGATGCGGATTGACGATATCGCCCAGAAGACCCGGAACGAGATCGTTCCGGTGAAGTTCGACGAGGACGGCCGCCTGACCACAGCGTGAAAACGGCTTTAAACGCCGGACGCGGAAATCCGCGCCCGGCGCTTTTCACGCCACTGGTTCCGGCTGGGAGACAGGGCATTTTCGAGTTCTTGCTGTGGTTTGTGAATAAATTTTTAATTTTGTAATTATTTGTTACTTTTTGACGGCTCGTAACTTTACAAGCTGCCTGATAATCTTTATAATAGACCAGGTCCTTTGATATGCAGGGGTGCCCGGCAGGGGTGCCAGTTTTAGACTCCAGAGCGGGAGGAACGATGATATGAAGAATTGGAAGCGCCGGTGGGCGCTGTTCTTGGCGGCGGCGCTGCTGGCTCTCAGCCTGACCGGCTGCGGCGGAAGCGGGGAGGGGCCGGCCCTCTCCGTCTGCGTGGGCGGCGCGCCGGAGGAGCTGGATCCCATCTACGCCACAGAGACGGCGGACCAGACCGTCCTGGTCCACCTGTATGAAAATCTGATGCGGAAAACAGGAGACGGCTCCGGCGGGACCACGGTGACGAACGGCGCAGCCAAGAGCGTCAGTACGGAGGAGAATGCCGACGGCACCGTGACCTGGACCTTCAAGCTGCGGAAGGCCGAGTGGTCCGACGGCCGGGCGGTCCGGGCCGGGGACTTTGTCTTTGCCTGGCAGCGGCTGGCCGATCCGGCCAACGATTCCCCCAGCGCGTCGCTGCTGTCCGTGGTAGCAGGCTACGACGCCGTGCGGGAGACCGGCGACGTGTCGCTGCTGCAGGTGACGGCGGAGGATGACAGCACCCTGGTGGTGGTGCTGAACGGAAAGTTCGACTGGTTTTTGACGGAGGTCTGCACTGCGCCCGCCACCATGCCTCTGCGGCAGGACTTGCTGCAGGAGGAGACCGCTGCCGCTGACGGGGAGACCGCCGAAGCAGCGGCGGAGCCGGCGGAGGCGGCGGAGGCGGCCCCTTGGTGGAACGACCTTACGGGCCTTGTGACCAATGGGCCGTATCAGGTGAGCGGGTATGAGGCTGGTGAGGCGCTGACCCTGGAGGCCAGCGAGACCTACCGCAACAGTTTCTCCGGGCCGCAGACCCTGACGTTCCGATTTGCGGAGACCGCAGAGGCGGGACAGAACCTCTACGACGCCGGGGAGGTGGATTTCCTGGGCATCCTCCCGGCGGAGCAGCTGACGGCCTTGATCGAGGCGGAGAGCCGGACCCTGGCGCGGGAGCTGAGCGTTCAGGCGGTGGTGTTCAACTGCGCGCAGGATACGCTGATGGATGCCCGGGTCCGTCGGGCGCTGACTCTGACGGCGGACCGTTCTGCCGCTGCTGAGGCGGCGGGCGCCACGGCGTATGCCGCTGAGGGCCTGATCCCTCCCGGCGTGCCGGGGAGCGGAGAGCAGGATTTCCGTACAGATGGCGGCGTGCTGCTGGACAACGACCCCGCGCACCGGGACGAGCTGGCGGAGGAGGCCCGCGGCCTGCTGGCGGAGGCCGGATACGCCGACGCCCGGGACCTGGGGGAGCTGGAATATCTCTACGTGGACGAGGGGAACGGCGCCGCCGTGGCCCAGGCGCTGGTGGACGCCTGGCAGAGCGCCCTGGGCCTCCAGGTGACGGCCCGCGGCGTCAGCCGGGAAGAGCTGGACACCGCCCTGCAGGAGGGGACCTTCACCCTGGCAGGAACGGAGATCCGGGCTTTGGGCAACGATGCGGAGTGCTTTTTGATGCGGTGGGGCTCCGATAAGCCGGAGAACCTGGGTAAATACGCCAACAGCGCCTATGATACCCTGCTGTCGGTCATCGCCGGCGCGGAGGAGGGGGAGGCCCGGATGGGCTGCCTCCACGATGCGGAGGCCCTGCTGCTGGAGGAGGGGGCCGCGGCGCCCCTCTACACCAGCGTGACGGGCTGGACACTGCGGGACGGCTTCTCCGGTGTCCTGCGGGACGCCCGGGGGTGGTTCAGCTTCGCAGCCGCTGGCAGGACCGCCTGAGATGAGCCGGAGACGGCGCCCTGAGGGCGCCGTCTTTTTTGTGCTCCCGGCGGGCCGCAGTGCCGCTGATAGCAGACATAAGACCTGCTGAAATAGACAAAGCGCCCCATCAGCCAGGCTCAAAATATGACGGCGGGATAAAATTGACAAATCCGGGCTGGAAGCCGTTGCAACCGGCGGCGGGGTTGGTGTATACTAAGCTGAACCAAAAGATTCCCGCCTGCCGGCGGAGAGAAGGAGGAACGATATATGAGCCAAGCATTCAAGAAGGTCCTGGTCGCCAACCGGGGCGAGATCGCCATGCGGATCTTCCGGGCCTGCCACGACCTGGGCCTCCAGACCATTGCCATCTACTCCAATGAGGACGTATACAGCCTCTTCCGCACCGCCGCGGACGAGTCCTATCTGATCGGAGAGAACGAGAGCCCCCTGGGCGCCTATCTGGACATCCCCCGGATCATCGAGCTGGCTAAGAAGCACGGCGCCGATGCCATTCACCCCGGTTACGGTTTCCTCAGTGAGAACGCGGATTTTGCCCGGGCCTGCGAGGCTGCGGGCATCAAGTTCATCGGACCCTCCTCCCAGGTTCTGGACCTGATGGGCGACAAGCTGTCCGCCAAGCAGATCGCCGTGGCCTGCGGCGTACCCACCACCCCCGGCACCACAGAGCCCCTGAAGAGCCGGGAGGCTGCTCAGAAGCTGGCTATGGAGTTCGGCTTCCCCGTCATTCTCAAGGCGGCCGCCGGCGGCGGCGGCCGCGGTATGCGCCGGTGTGACACCGTGGAAGAGGTGGGCACCAACTTCGATCTGGTGAAGGCGGAGGCCAAGAAGGCCTTCGGCAATGACGACATCTTCATGGAGAAGTTCCTGGTGGAGCCCAAGCACATCGAGGTGCAGGTGCTGGGCGACGAGGAGGGCAACGTGGTCCACCTGTTCGAGCGGGATTGCTCTCTCCAGCGGCGCTACCAGAAGGTGGTGGAGTTCAGCCCCGCCTTCTCCGTGGACAAGAAGATCCGTCAGGCCCTGTATGAAGACGCAGTGAAGATCGCAAAGCACGTGGGCTATGTGAACGCCGGCACCCTGGAGTTCCTGGTGGACAGGGAAGGGCACCACTACTTCATCGAGATGAACCCCCGTATCCAGGTGGAGCACACCGTCACCGAGATGGTGACGGGCGTGGACCTGGTGCGCTCTCAGATTCTGATCGCCGAGGGCTGTCCCCTCAGCGATCCCCGCATCGGCATCAGGAAGCAGAGTGACCTGCACCTGAACGGCTACGCCATCCAGTGCCGCGTCACCACCGAGGACCCGTCCAACAACTTCGCTCCCGACACCGGCAAGATCACCTCCTACCGGTCTCCCGGCGGCTTCGGCGTCCGGCTGGACGCGGCCACCGCCGGCGTGGGCAGCGAGATCTCCCCCTACTATGACTCCCTGCTGCTGAAGGTCACCACCTGGGATAACACCTTTCAGGGCGTGTGCCTGAAGGCCGGACGGGCCATCCGGGAGATCCACATCCGGGGCGTCAAGACCAATATCGCCTTCATCTCCAACATCCTGCAGAACCCCACCTTCCTGGCGGGAGGCTGCCACACCAAGTTCATCGACGAGACGCCGGAGCTGTTTGAGCTGAACGAGGGCCAGGACCGGGCCACCAAGATGCTCAAGTACATCGGGAACATCGTGGTGAAGGAGCGGGACGGACACAAGATGTACGATCCCTGCCGGTTCCCACCGGTCACCGGCAACCGGCCCGATGGCCTGAAGCAGATGCTGGACGCCAAGGGACCCAAGGCCGTGGCGGACTGGGTGCTGGGGCAGAAGAAACTGCTGATCTGCGACACCACCTGCCGGGACGCCCACCAGTCCCTGCTGGCCACCCGGGTCCGCACCCGGGACATCGTCAAGGGTATGGAGGGCACCAGCGAGATCCTGGCGGATGCTTTCTCTCTGGAGTGCTGGGGCGGCGCCACCTTTGACGTGGCCTACCGTTTCCTCCACGAGTCCCCCTGGGAGCGGCTGGACCTGATCCGGGAGAAGGCCCCCAACCTGCTGCTGCAGATGCTGCTGCGGGGCGCCAACGCCGTGGGCTATACCAACTATCCCGATAACGTGATCCGGGAGTTCATCAAGGAGGCCGCCCGCAGCGGCATCGATGTGTTCCGGATCTTTGACTCTCTGAACTGGATCCCCGGCATGGAGGTGGCCATGGATGAGGTCCTCAAGCAGGACAAGATCTGCCAGGCCACCATCTGCTACACCGGCGACATTCTGGATCCCAAGCGGGACAAGTACACCTTGGACTACTATGTGAAGATGGCGAAAGAGCTGGAGCACCGGGGTGCCCACATGCTTGCCATCAAGGATATGTCCGGCCTGCTGAAGCCTTACGCCGCCAAGAAGCTGGTGTCCACCCTGAAGCAGGAGATCGGCATTCCCATCCAGCTCCACACCCATGACACCACCGGCAATCAGGTGGCGGCGCTGCTGCTGGCCGCCGAGGCCGGTGTGGACGTGGTGGACTGTGCCATCAGCTCCATGGCAGGCATGACCAGCCAGCCCTCTCTGAACGCCGTGGTGGCGGCCATGAAGGACACAGAGCGGGACACCGGGCTGGATCTGGACCGGCTCCAGACCCTCACTGATTACTGGGAGGATGTGCGTAAGCGTTACGACTCCTTTGAGGGCGGCCTGGAGTACAATACCACGGATATTTACCGCTACGAGATCCCCGGCGGTCAGTACACCAACCTGAAGCCCCAGGTGGAGTCTCTGGGCCTGGGCGACCGGTTTGTGGAGGTCAAGGAGAACTACCGTAAGATCAATGAGATGGTGGGCGACATTGTGAAGGTGACGCCCTCCAGCAAGATGGTGGGTGACCTGGCCATCTTCATGACCCAGAACAACCTGACCCCGGAGAACATCGTGGAGAAGGGCGAGAGCCTGGCCTTCCCGGACAGTGTTGTCAGCTACTTCTCCGGTATGATGGGCCAGCCTGCAGGCGGGTTCCCCAAGGAGCTGCAGCGGGTGGTCCTGAAGGGCAAGAAGCCCATCACCTGCCGTCCCGGTGAGCTGCTGCCCCCCGTGGACTTTGAGGAGAAGAAGCGGGAGATGCAGTCCTTTGATGCAGATCCCTCCTGGCGGGCCATCCTCAGCTACTGCCTGTATCCCAAGGTAGTGGAGGATTATGTCAAGAACCAGAAGGAGTACGGCTACATCATGCGGCTGGGCAGCCATGTGTTCTTCCACGGTCTGGCGGTGGGCGAGACCAACAAGGTCAACATCGCCGACGGCAAGACCCTGGTCATCAAGTACTTAGGGTTGGGCGAAGTGGACAAAGAGGGCATGCGCACCGTCAGCTTTGAGCTCAACGGCATCCGCCGGGATGTGCAGGTGCCCGACGAGGAGGCCCAGAAGAACATTGTCAAGGTCCCCATGGCGGACCCGGAGGACAAGAGCCAGGTGGGCTCCTCTATCCCCGGCGCGGTGAGCAGGCTCAACGTCAAGGTGGGCGACACCGTGGAGAAGAACCAGACCCTGGTCACCATCGAGGCTATGAAGATGGAGACCGCCATCACCGCCCGGATGTCCGGCACGGTGTCGGAGATCCTGGTGAAGGAGGGCGAGACCGTCAAGGGCGGCCAGCTCATCTTGGTCATCAAATAAGCATACGCCGCAGAAGGCCGGCCCCGGTGGGGCCGGCCTTTCGGCATTTCAGAGAGGTGGGACGGGAAAAATGAAGGTCGTGCAAATTGGACTTGCAGAAATATTAAAAAATTGTAAAAAAAACCTTGTAAAATGAATGAGGATAAGGTATGATATGCAAAGCGACATACGAGCTGTATCGACTAACAGGAAAAGAGGAATGGAAACATGAAAAAGTGCTTATCCCTGCTTCTTGCCGCGCTGATGCTGGCGGCGGTCCTGACGGGCTGCGGCGGCAATCCCTCCACGGAGGAGACGGATACCCCCGCCGACACCGGCACTGAGCAGGCTGCCCAGACCAACTGGAGCGTCTCTTCCGTCACCGGCACCGGCACGGAGCTGAAATTCCGCACCGGCGGCGACCAGGGTACTTATTACGGCTTCGGCAGCGTGCTGGCGCAGGCCATCACCACCAACGGCAACGGAACCAAGGTCACGGCCGTGGTCAGCAACGGCTCCCAGGACAACATCGAGCAGATGCAGATGAACGTGGCCCAACTGGGCTTCGTCCAGTCCGACGTGATGAGCTACGCCTATAACGGCGAGCGGCTGTTTGAGGGGTTCCCCTATGCGGATTTCTCCACTGTCGCTGCTCTGTATATGGAGCAGGTGCAGATCGTCACCTGTGACCCGGACATCAAGTCCGTGGCGGATCTGGAGGGCAAGACGGTCTCCATCGGCGCCTCTGGCTCCGGCGTGTACTACAACGCCCTGGATATCCTGGCCGCCTATGACCTGACAGAGGATGACATCAACGCCCAGTACCAGGACTTCGGCGCCAGCGCCGACGCCCTGCAGGACGGCAAGATCGACGCCGCCTTCGTGGTGGCAGGCGCCCCCACCGTGGCTATCACCACTCTGGCCACCGCCAAGGACACCTATCTGGTGGGCCTGGATGACGAGCACATTGCCAAGCTCCAGGAGTCCTCTCCCTACTACGAGGAGTACATCATCCCCGAGGGCACCTATGAGGGCGTGCCGGAGACCAAGACCGTGGCCGTGGTAGCCACCGTCATCGCCCGGGACGATGTGTCTGAGGAAGATGTGTACAACATCTGCTACACCATCTTTGAGAACATGGACAATCTGGCCCATGACAAGGCAGGGGAGCTGGATGTGGAATTTGCCTCCGGCGTCACCGCGGTGCCTTATCACGCCGGCGCGGCCAAGTACTTCGCCGAAAAGGGCTTTGACGTACCCACCAAGTGATCTCAGGCGGAGCCTGATCGGGAACTACGGCGGAATCTCCGCCGTAGTTCCTTGACTTCGGGTCGGTCCCGGCCTGGAAGATATCTTGCGAAATGAGAGGGGACCCTATGGCACTGTTCAAGAAACACAAGACGGAGCCTGTGCCGCCGGAGGATACCGGCGCCCACGATACCTCCGTGGGGACCGCCGCCGATGTGGAGGCGGTCATGAAAAAATACGACCGGGAGTCCAACACCCGGGTCTGGGAGGGTCTGCCGAAGCTGGTGATCCGCTGGCTGATGGTAGCGTTCTCCGCCTACTGCATCATCGACACTGTGTTCCTTTCCACCCGGCAGGAGGTTCGGCTGCCCATGTTCGTGGGGCTGATCCTGCTGTTCGGCTTCCTGACCTTCCCGGCCAAAAAAGGGGACGAGCGGGTCAACCACATGCCCTGGTATGACATCGTGCTGCTGATTGCCGGGCCCGGCGCCTACTTTTTCTACGCCGTCAATGCCCAGAACGTGGTCCAGATGTCCGCCCGGGTCATGCAGAACGACCTGTACATGATTATCGGCCTCATCGGTATCCTGGCCCTGGTGGAGCTGTGCCGCCGGTGCGTGGGCCTGCCGATCCTGTGCGTGGCCGGTGTGCTGCTGGTGTACACCTTCTTCAACCTGGGCGGCAGCGCAGATTTCAAGATGACCCTCTATCAGGTCATCCGCACCATGTTCTACACCTTCAACGGCATCTTCGGCGGCCCCATCAGCGTGTGCGCCAAGTTCATCGTGGTGTTCATCATCTTCGGCGCCTTCCTGGAGAGGACCGGCATCGCCCAGTTCTTCATCAACCTGGCCAATGCCGTGGCCGGTGCCGCCCCCGGCGGCCCCGCCAAGGTGGCCGTCATCTCCTCCGCCCTGTGCGGCATGGTGTCCGGCTCCTCCGTGGGCAACACCGTCACCACCGGCTCCGTCACCATCCCCATGATGAAGAAGACGGGCTACAAGCCGGAGTTCGCCGGCGCCGTGGAGGCGGCTGCCTCCACCGGCGGCCAGATCATGCCCCCCATCATGGGCGCCGCAGCCTTCCTGATGGCAGAGTTCACCGGCGAGCCCTACGGCACCATCGCCATGCGGGCCATCCTGCCGGCGGTGCTGTACTTCACCGGCATCTACATCGCCGTCCATCTGGAGGCCAAGAAGCTGGGCCTGAAGGGCATTCCCAGAGAGCAGCTGCCCCGCGTGCGCCAGCTGCTGCCCAAGATCTACCTTCTGGCGCCCCTGGTGCTGTTGGTGGTCATGGTCTCCACCAACATGTACACCATGGCCTTCTCCGCTGCCATCGCAATCGTGGCGGCCGTGGCCGTAGGCCTGGTCAACAACGTGGTGGAGATCGCCAGCAAGAGCAGCAACCGGGAGGACTTCCTCACCTTCGGCAAGATCATCGACGCCCTGGAGGGCGGCGCCAAGGGCTCCATCACTGTGGCGGTGGCCTGCGGCGTGGCCGGCATTATCTCCGGCTGCATCACGGTGACGGGCCTGGCCTCCAAGCTGTTGAGCACAATCGTCAGCCTCTCCGGCGGCCACATGATTATCGCCCTGGCGCTGACCATGCTCTGCTGCATCGTGCTGGGCATGGGCGTGCCGACCACCGCCAACTACTGCATCATGGCGGCCACCTGCGCTCCCATCCTGATGGATCCCTCCATCGGTGTCACCAAGATGGCGGCCCACTTCTTCGTGTTCTACTTCGGCATTGTGGCGGACATCACGCCGCCGGTGGCCCTGGCGGCCTATGCCGGCAGCGCCATTGCCAAGGCGGATCCCATGAAGACAGGGTTCAACGCCACGAAACTGGCCATAGCGGCCTTTATCGTGCCGTACATCTTCGCTTTCAGCCCCCAGATGCTCTTTGTGGATGTGACCGGTGCCTTCCAGGTGGTGCAGATCTGCATCAGCGCCCTGCTGGGCATCTTCGGCGTGGCGGCGGCCCTCAACGGATTCCTGTACCGGCCCATCCCCGCGCTGCTGCGGGTGGCCATGGCCGTGGGCGGCCTGGGTATGATGATCCCCGGCACGGCCACCGACATCGCCGGCTTTGTGTTGGTGGTTGGCATCGTCCTCTATCAGCGCTTCAGCGCCCGGCGCGCCGCCATGGTCTGAATGACCTTGAAAGTGCTCCCCGGCTTCCGGGGAGCACTTTTTCACACATACCCGCAGGTTACAAGAGATACAGGCCGCGGGAGAAACTGTAACTGTTTTGTTATTGCTTTGCCCTACATACTGTACTATTATAAGCAATACAGTTGATGCATCTGTGAAGAACAAGAAGAGGAGTACATACCATGGCTGAAGTCAAAGACCTGGAGAATGTGGAACAGGAAGCGACCGCTCCGGCGATGGAGGAGACGGCGGCGGACAGCGCCGCCCCCGCGGAGACGCGCGTAAACCTGAAGGCCCGGTGGCAGGCGATCCCGCGGAAGAAGCGGCGCCGGATCATCCGCCTGTGCATACTGGCACTGCTGCTGGTGATCGCCGCGGTGGTGCTGCTGAAAGTGCTGGGCGGCAAGAGCAGCGATGAGGGAGAGGCGGTCACCGACATTGTGCAGTACGGTTCCATCACCTCCACGGTCCAGGGCAGCGGCCTGACCAAGGCCAAGAGCAGTGAGACAATCACCATCACCACTGTCGGCACAGTGGTGGATGTGCTGGTGGCGGAGGGTGAGACGGTGACTGCCGGCACGCCGCTGTTCACCATCGACTCTCCGGCGGCAGAGACCGCCGTGCAGAAGGCCCGGAGCAATGTGGAGGGCTATGAGAAACAGCTCTCCCAGGCCCAGAAAGACATCGCAGGACTGAATCTCTCCGCCGGCTATGCCGGCAAGCTGATGGAGACCGTGACGCTGAATCCCGGTGATTCCATCACCAAGGGCCAGAAGGTGGCGGTCCTCTCCGACGATACCCGTCTGCGGCTGGAGCAGTATTACAGCTACGCCTATGCGGGCGACCTGCAGGTGGGACAGACGGTGAATGTTTCGATCCCTGCCCTGATGACCTCCGTTCCCGGCACGGTGGAGGCGGTCCACATGGTCAGCCGCATCACGCCGGAGGGGTCCAAGCTCTTCTCCGCCGACATCATCGTGGAGAATGAGGGAGCCCTGACGGCGGATATGGTGGCCTCTGCCACCGCCACTGTGAACGGTGAGACCGTGTACCCCTATGAGGCTGGCAAGCTGGCGTACTACCGCACCGGCGACCTGGTTTCCACGGTGGATGGCACGGTGATTTCCAGCAATCTGGTGGACTACCTGCAGGTGGCGCCCGGCCAGGTGCTGGTGCGCATCGACGGGGAGGAGAGCGAGAGCCAGCTCTTCACCATCCAGCAGAACCTGGACACTGCCCGGGAGGAGCTGAAGACTGCGGAGGAGAACCTGGCCAACTGCAACGCCAAGGCTCCCATTGACGGCATGGTAATCGGCCTGACCATCCAGCCCGGCGATGAGATCGCTGCAAATACCGCAGTGGTGACCATCTCGGACACCTCCAGCGTGGTGATTACCGCCAATGTGGACGAGCGGAACATCAGCTACATCAAGCCGGGGATGCCGGTGGAGCTGAGCCAGTGGGGGACCCCGGCCTTCGGCACCGTGGAGACGGTCAGCCTCTCCAGCACGGTGAACAACGGCGTGGCGACCTATCCTATCACCATCTCGGCGGACAACAGCGAGGGCACCCTGCAGGTCAACAGCTATATCGACTACACTCTAACTGCCAGTGAGAATGACAACTGCTTGGTCCTGCCGCTCCAGTGCGTGCGTACTGTGACCCAGGAGGACGGCTCCACCGTGAACGTGGTGTTTGTAAAGGGCAGTCGGCCGGACAACGCCATTGAGACGCCCACCCTGAGTGAGGAGATCCCGGAGGGCTTCTGGGCGGTGCCGGTGGAGATCGGCATCTCCGACAACTCCAATGTGGAGATCAAGTCCGGTGTGGAAGAGGGGACCGAGGTCTTCACACAGATCCAGTCCCTGCAGGCGTGGGGTTGATGCCCATGGCGAAGAACTTAGTAGAGCTGCGGGACGTCTATAAGATCTATGGCGAAGGGCGGGAGAGCGAGGTACGGGCCCTGGACGGCGTCTCCCTGACCATCGGAAAGGGCGAGTTCGTGGCGGTGGTGGGCCAGTCCGGCTCCGGCAAGTCCACCATGATGAACGTGCTGGGCTGCCTAGACATCCCCACCCGGGGGACGTATCTCCTGGGTGGAACGGACGTCCGGGAGCTGACGGACAAGGAGCTGTCCCACATCCGCAACAAGCAGATCGGCTTTATCTTTCAGCAGTACAACCTGATCCAGAGCCTGACGGTGCTGGAAAATGTGGAACTGCCCCTGATCTACCAGGGGGTGAATGCCGACGACCGCCGGGACATGGCCCTGGAGGCCCTGGCCCGGGTGGGGCTGGCGAACCGCATCAAGCACCGGCCGGTGGAGATGTCCGGTGGCCAGCAGCAGCGGGTGGCCATTGCGCGGGCCATCGCCACCAAGCCTCCCATCATCATGGCCGACGAGCCCACCGGCGCACTGGATTCCCACACCGGGCAGGAGGTGCTGAAATTCCTCCAGGAGCTGAACAAGGAGGGCAGCACCGTCATTCTCATCACCCATGATAACGGCATCGCCGCCACGGCCCGGCGGGTCGTCCGCCTGGCGGACGGCAGAATCATTGAGGACCGGGAGCAGGAGGTGGACTGGCTTTGAATATCCAACAGGCCGTGAAGATGGCGTGGAAGTCCATCTGGGGCAAAAAGGGCCGGTCCGCCCTGACCATGCTGGGCATCATCATCGGCATCGCGGCGGTGATGACCATCGTGTCCGCCATCAACGGCTATACGGAAAAGACCATGGAGCAGTACGAGGCCATGGGCAGCAACAAGCTCACCGTCAACATCTGGAACTACCTGTATGACGAAGATGGCAACAGCCTGGGTCAGGATTACTTTCCGGCGCTGTACGACTACTGCAACAGCATCAAGGAGTATGTGCTGGGCGTGACGCCCCAGGCGTACTGCAACGCCACGGTGGTATACGGGACCAAGAGCACCGCCAATATGAGCTATAATTACGATGAAAACGGCAATCTCACCGGCGACGTGCCGCCCAGCATTTACTACGGCAGCGACCAGTACAGCATCTGCAACAACCTGGCGCTGGCCTCCGGCCGGGACCTGTCCGTGTTGGACATCCGGGGCTACAAGCAGGTATGTGTGCTGGGGGACCGGGCGGCGAAGATCTTCTTCGACGCCGCGGACCCCGTGGGCAAGGTGCTCCAGCTCAACGGGCAGAGCTTTGAGGTGGTGGGGGTCTATGCCCCCCGCCTTACCGGTGAAAGCGCATCCGCCAGCCAGATCGACAATGTCATCATTCTGCCCTACACCGCCCGCCGGGTGCTGGGCGGCGACGCACCGGAGCAGTTCATCGTGAAGACCCGCAGCAGCGAGGACATGATCGAGGCCAGCTCCCGCATCGGCGGCTTTTTGAAGGGAGTGGTTAATCCCAACGCAGGCGGCTTCCAGGTGGACCAGGAGAACTCCTGGCAGCAGGAGCAGAACAAGCAGATGGGCATGATCTCCCTGATTCTGGGCGGTATCGCCGCCATCAGCCTGCTGGTGGGCGGCATCGGCATCATGAACATCATGCTGGTGACCGTCACCGAACGGACCCGGGAGATCGGCATCCGCCGGGCCATTGGTGCCGAGCGGAGCAGCATCGTCATCCAGTTCCTCATCGAGGCGGCCATGCTCTGCGGCATCGGCGGCATCATCGGCATCCTCATCGGCACCGGCGGCAGCCTACTGGTGGGACGGCTGATGTTCCAGATGACCATCTACCCGGCGGCGTGGATTACCCTGTGCGCCTTCACGCTGTCGGTGGCGCTGGGAATTTTGTTCGGCATTTATCCGGCGGCAAAGGCCGCCAGGCTCCAGCCCGTGGAAGCACTGCGGGCAGAATGAGAGGGAGAGACTGATGAAGAGACGAATCATGACATTCCTGCTGGCCGTGTGCATGGCGGTTTCCCTGCTGGCGGTGCCGGCGGGGGCGGCCAATACCGCAGCAGTCACATTTTCTGATGTCGGGGACAAGAGCACGGCAGTGGCGGTGGAATCCCTGCGTCTGCTCGGTGTGCTGGACGGCTATGGGGATGGGACCTTCCGCCCCGGCACTGTCCTCACCCGGGCGCAGTTCTGCAAGATGGCGGTCTACGCCATGAACGGCAGCAATGAGCTGGGACGCTACCGGACCGTCACGGTATTTTCGGATGTGAAGCCCTCTTATTGGGCGGCGCCGTATATCAACATGGCCGCCAAGGGCAAAAACATCATCTCCGGCTACGCAGACGGGAAATTCCACCCCGACCGCACGGTGACCGTGGGCCAGGCGGTGACCATCCTGCTGCGGATGCTGGGCTACAAGGACGAAGACGTCGGCGGCGTCTGGCCGGACAGCTATATGGCGGAAGCCGCGCTCATCGGCCTGACCGACGGCGTCAGCGGAACTGGAAACGAGGGCCTGACCCGCGGACAGGCGGCCAAGCTCTTTTTGAATCTGCTTCGGGCGGACCAGAAAGAGGGCGGCAGCTATCTCGCCACACTGGGCGAGACCCGGACGGGGCAGATGCTGGTCTCCTCCACGGCTGACGGACCGCGGGGCGCCGGAACGGCGCTGCAGATGGCCTCCGGCGCAGTTTACTCCCTGGCGGACGGCAAGGTCTCCAACGGCATGCTCAACGGCACCAAGGGGACACTGCTGCTCAGCAAGAACGGTAATGAAGCCCTGACCTTTGTGCCGGATTCCGTGGGCAGCAGCAAGGTCGTGGTCCTCTCCACGGCCAAGGCCACGGAGCTGACGGATACCACCGGTACCAAGTACGTTATGGACAACGACACCGGCGTCTACTACAACGGCAAGGAGTCCGTGTGGAGCGAGGTCTACTCCTGGCTGAACGCGGGCACCTCCCTGACGCTGTATCTGGATGCAGGCGGCGGTGTGGACTATGTGTTCGTCGGCGGCGGCGGGACCACGTCCAACGAGGCGGTCATCATCTATGAGAAGGGGTCCACCTCGGGCTTCAGCTCTCTGGCCGGCGGCACCAGCGGATACGCCATCTACAAGAACGGCCTGCCCGCCACGGCCGGGGATATGCGCAAGTACGACGTGGCAACCTATTCCAGCACCACCAACTCCATCCGCGTGTGCGACACCCGGATTACCGGCTACTATGAGGATTGTTATCCCAATCCCAAGGAGCCCACGAAGATCACGGTCCTGGGCTATGAGTTCAACGTGCTGCCCACCGCTATGCAGACGGTCTCCCAGTTCAAGCCCGGCGACCAGATCACTCTGCTCCTGACCGAGGACAATCAGGTGGCCGGCGCGGTGGCGGCCAGCGGCAACACGGCCACCGGCAATGCCATCGGCATCGCCGAGGTCTCCAGCGGAAGCGCCACGGTGGACCTGCTCTGCGGCATCCAGGTGAAGGGCTCGGTCAGTCTCTCCGCCAGCGATGTGGAGCGGCTGAACGGCCAGCTGGTGCGGGTCTCCTCCAGCCGGAAGGGCGGCCTGTCCCTGACCCGCCTGACGGGCGGCGTCTCCGGCGAGCTGAATGTGGCGGAGCGCAAGCTGGGCAGCCGGAATCTGGCGGACAATGTGGTTGTCTTCCAGAACGACGGCAGCGGCCTCACCGCCATCAGCCTGTCCCAGATCGCGGACGGCAGCGTGCCCGCTTCCCAGATCACCTACGCCGGCACCGACTGGGCAGGCAGGGTAAAGGTCATCGTGCTGAATTCCGCCATCGGCGGCGGCTACATCTTCGGCCGCGCCAACTATACCGCGAACTATGACGAAGAGGGCAACCGGGAGGGCAATGCCCAGCTGTCTGTGGAATACGGTGCGGGCAAGAGCACGCCCACCTTTGAGACCGGCTATGTGGTGCGCAACGGCGACATCGTGGGCATCACCATCGTCACCTCTGGAAACACCCAGCGGATCGGCAGCCTGGTCTATCCTGACGAGCTGCGGAACGTGCCCAACACCGCTTGGAGCGGCAAGGGTGCCGTCACGGTGAACGGCCGGACCTACACGGTCCCTGCCAGCGTCCCCTGCTACAACACGCAGACCAAGAGCTGGGTCACCCTCACCGAGGCCAGAGCCTATGCAGACAGCGCCACGCTGTATGTGTACCAGGGCGTGGTCCGCTTCCTGGAAGTGGGCTGAGAGAACCGGCTGAAATCCGGGACAGATCCTCCTCTGAAAACGGTATATGTCCCATAAAAAACGGGCCGCCCCTTGTGGGGCGGCCCGTTTGCGCAGGGCGGCGCGTTGGGAAACGGCGGCGTCATACCACCTGGAACAGGTAGAACTTCAGATAATTCGTCTCCTCGACGCCCCAGAGGATGGGGTGGTCGCAGGCCTGCTGCCGGGCCTCGATCTGCCGCAGCTGCACTCCGGCGTCCCGGGCGGCGCTGTGGAGCATGGCTGCGAACTTCTCCTCCGTGGCGAAGTGGGAGCAGGAGCAGGTGGCGAGAAGACCGCCCCGGGGCAGCAGCTTCATGGCCCGGTAGTTGATCTCCTTATACCCGGAGATGGCGTTGGCAACGGTCCTGCGGGACTTGGTGAAGGCCGGCGGGTCCAGGATGATGAAGTCGTACCGCTTCGGCTCCTTCTCCAGCGCGGGCAGCAGGTCGAACACGTTGGCGGCCACGCAGTCTACTGCGCCGGTGAGGCCGTTGCGCGCCGCGTTGGCCCGGGCCATCTCCACGGCGGACTCCGACACATCCACGGCGGTGACGTGCTTCGCCCCGCCCATCGCGGCGTTCAGAGCGAAGGATCCGGTGTGGGTGAAGCAGTCCAGCACCGTCCTGCCCCGGGCGATGCGCCCCACCGCCCGGCGGTTGTACTTCTGGTCCAGGAAGAACCCGGTCTTCTGGCCGTTCTCCACGTCTACCAGATATTTCACGCCGTTCTCCGTGATCTCCGTCACTGCAGAATCCGGCGCCGCTTCCCCCGGCAGGGGATACCACCCCTTGCCCTGGGGCAGCCCCTCCTTCTCCCGCAGGGCCACGTCGTTCCGGAGAAGGATCCCGCGGATCGGGAACCCGTCCGCCCGGAGGAGCTCCGCCAGCGCCGGCAGCAGGATGTCCTGGATCCGCTCCATGCCCACGGACAGCACCTGGACGGACAGCAGGTCGTGGAACTTGTCCACCGTCAGTCCGGGAAAGGCATCTGCCTCCCCGAAGATGATCCGGCAGGCGTCCAGGTCCTCCGGAGACATCACGCGCTTCCGGTATTCCCAGGCCCACTGAAGCTTCCGGCGCCAGAAGGCGGCGTCGAACTGGTCATTGGCGCTGCGGGACACCAGCCGCACCCGGATCTTGGACTGTTCCGACAAAAAGCCCGTACCCAGATACCGGCCCTTTTTGCTGATCACGTCCACCAGGCCGCCGTTTTCCGCCTGTCCCTCTGTGGCTGTAATTTCTGCGTCATAGACCCAGGGATGGCCCCGGAGGATGGCGGCCTCCGCTTTGGCCGTGACGGTGTATCTGGGGTAATTCCGTTCCGCTTTCATGGCATGATTCCTTTCCCTCTGATATTTCCAGGCCAGTGTATCACATTTTTGAGGGAAACGCCATAGACTGGGAAAAAAGGAGGGACAATTCCATGCCCAAGATCTATCTGAGCCCGTCCACTCAGGACTGGAACATGTACGTTACCGGCAGCGGGTCCGAGGAGTACAACATGAACCTGCTGGCAGACGCCCTGGTGCCCTATCTGCTCTCCAACGGCATCCAGTACCAGCGCAACCGGCCGGAGATGACTGCCGGCAGCTCCATCCGGGAGGCCAATCAGGGGGAGTATGACCTGTATCTGGCGCTCCACTCCAACGCCGCCCCAGAGGGGCGCTATGGCGAGGAACGGGGCATTATTGCCTTCTATTACCCCGGCAGCGTGGGCGGTCAGCGGGCCGCAGAGCTCATCGCCCAGGAGCTGCGGAAGATCTATCCATTGCCCAACAAGGTCACTACCCGCCCCACCACTTCACTGGGAGAGGTCCGCCAGCCCCGGTTTCCCTCTGTACTGCTGGAGATCGGCTACCACGACAATTACAGCGACGCCACCTGGCTGGAGGGCCACTGGGATGCCATCGCCCAGCAGATTGCCCGGGGCCTGACGGAGTATTTCGGCCTGCCCTTTATCTACCCCATGGACCCGATGCAGGGCACCGTGTCTGTGAGCAACGGCACACTGAACCTGCGGGACTATCCATCCTCCTCCGGCAAGGTGATCGCCAACCTTCCCAACGGCGCCACTGTTACGATCTACGGCGAATGGAACGGCTGGTATGTGGTGCACTACGGGGATCAGGTGGGGTATGCTGCCGCGGCATACATCAATACGTGAGAATCCGCCGGCTTCCCGCCGCGGCGGGAAGCCGGCGGGCCGGAGACAGGGGTACACCTGACAGACCTCGTAAAAAACTCCAAAAGCGTTCGGCGGAATTTGGGTAAATATACAGATTTGCCTTGACAGAAGAGGGCAGAACGATTAAACTAAAAACGGATAATTGTCGGCAGGCAACAGGGGGCCTTCCGATTGTTTTCTGCCCATGCGGCCCATGCGGCCTGCATATAAAACCCAAAGCGTACAGGATACCGGACACAGGAGGAGAAGATACCGTGATTGGAAACGTCGTTGCCGCCCTGATCGGGCTGGCAGTTGGCGGCGTGATCTGCTTCTTCCTCGGTATTCGCTACCGGAAAACCGTTTCTGAAAAGGAAATCTCAAGCGCGGAAGAAGAGGGAAAGCGCATCATCAACGAGGCCATCAAGAGCGCCGAGACCAAGAAAAAAGAGGCACTGCTGGAAGCCAAAGAAGAGATTTTGAAGAACCGCAGCGAGTACGAGAAGGAAGAGAAGTCGCGCAGAGCCGACCTGCAGCGGCAGGAAAACCGCCTGCAGCAGAAGGAAGAGAACCTCGACCGCAAGACCGAGGCTCTGGAGAAGAGAGAGGAGTCCCTGGCCCAGAAGCATGCGGCCATCGACAAGGAAAACGAGGAGATCAAAGTCATCAAGCGCAGCCAGACGGAGATGCTGGAGCGGATTTCCGGCTTCACCGCCGAGGAGGCCAAGGCCTATCTGATCGCTCAGGTGGAGGCCGAGGTGACCCACGAGACCGCCCTCAAGATCAAAGAGGTCGAGTCCCGGATGAAGGAAGAGTGCGAGGCGCGCGCCCGGGAAGTGGTGGCCCAGGCCATCCAGCGGTGCGCTGCCGACCAGGTGGCCGAAATGACCGTCAGTGTGGTTCCCCTGCCCAATGACGAGATGAAGGGCCGCATCATCGGCCGCGAGGGCCGCAACATCCGCACCATCGAGACCCTGACGGGTGTGGATCTCATCATCGACGACACGCCCGAGGCCATCACCGTCTCCTGCTTCGAGCCGGTGCGGCGGGAGATCGCCCGCCTGGCCCTGGAGAAGCTGATCGCCGACGGCCGCATCCATCCCACCCACATTGAGGAGATGGTGGAGAAGGCACGCCGGGAAGTGGAGAACACCATCAAGGCAGAGGGTGAGCGCGCCGTGTTCGAGTGCGGCGTGCGGAACCTGCACCCGGAGCTGGTGAAGATGCTGGGCCGCCTCCACTACCGGACCAGCTACGGCCAGAACGTCCTGCAGCACTCCATCGAGGTCAGCCACATCGCCGGCATGATGGCCTCCGAGCTGGGTGCGGATGTCCAGGCTGCCAAGCGGGCCGGCCTGCTCCACGATCTGGGCAAGGCCGTGGACCACGAGCTGGAGGGCACCCACGTGTCCCTGGGTGTGGAGTTCGCCCGGAAGTACAAGGAGCGGGAGGACATCATCCACGCCATCGAGGCCCACCACAACGATGTGGAGCCCCGGACCGTGGTGGCCTGTCTGGTGCAGGCGGCAGACGCTATCTCCGCAGCCCGCCCCGGTGCCCGGCGGGAGAACCTGGAGAACTACATCAAGCGTCTGGAGCAGCTGGAGACCATCACCGGCTCCTATCCCGGCGTGGATAAGGCCTATGCCATCCAGGCCGGCCGCGAGGTGCGGGTCATGGTGAGGCCCGAGCAGGTCAGCGAGGACCAGATGGTCATCCTGGCCCGGGACCTGGCCAAGAAGATCGAGGAGGAAATGGAGTACCCCGGTCAGATCAAGGTCCACGTCCTGCGGGAGACCAAGGTCATCGAGTACGCGAAATAAGAATTGCAGCAAGGCGGCGGGCCATCGGCCCGCCGCCTGTTCTTGGTTTCGAAGAAGGGTACTTCCGTCAGCAGATGGGAGCCGCCGGAGCACATAGCCTGCCTATATGGACGAATCTCCTGCAGGAAAGCGCCCTGCTTTCCTCTCAAATATCAAAGAGAGCAAGCTTCGGCTCAATATCAGTTCTGCAAATGCGGAACCAGGGAGCCATAACAGTTGACTTTTTCTCCCAGAGTGGATACAATAAATGTTCAGTGTAAACTGCGCCGAAGGACGGCGCGATCATAGAGAAAAGGATGAAGACTATGGCACAGGATAAGAGACAGGTGGACGCCATCACCGCACGGGACGTAGACTTCGCCCAGTGGTACACGGACGTCTGCAAGAAGGCGGAGCTGATCGACTACACCTCCGTGAAGGGCATGTTCATCTACCGGCCCTACGGCTACGCCCTGTGGGAGAATATCCAGGCGGAGCTGGACCGGCGCTTCAAGGCCACGGGGCACGAGAACGTGTACCTGCCGGTGCTGATCCCGGAGTCCCTGCTCCAGAAGGAGAAGGACCATGTGGAGGGCTTTGCACCCGAATGTGCGTGGGTCACTGTGGGCGGCAGTGAGAAGCTGGAGGACCGCTGCGCTATCCGCCCCACTTCGGAGACGCTCTTCTGCGAACATTATGCCAACATCATCCACTCCTGGCGGGACCTGCCCAAGCTGTACAACCAGTGGTGCAGCGTGCTGCGGTGGGAAAAGACCTCCCGCCCCTTCCTGCGCCATCGGGAATTCCTGTGGCAGGAGGGCCACACCATGCACGCCACCGCCGAAGAGGCCCGGGAAGAGACCATGCAGATGCTGAACATCTACGCGGACTTCATGGAGAACGTGCTGGCTATGCCTGTCATCAAGGGCCGCAAGACCGACAAGGAGAAGTTCAACGGCGCAGAGGAGACCTACACGGTGGAGTGTATGATGCACGACCACAAGGCCCTCCAGGCGGGCACCAGCCACTACTTCGGTGACGGCTTTGCCAAGGCATTTGACATCACGTTCACTGGCAAGGACAACCAGCCCCACTATCCTCACCAGACCAGCTGGGGCGTCAGCACCCGGATGATCGGCGGCATCATCATGACCCACGGCGACGACAACGGCCTGGTGCTGCCGCCCCGGATCGCTCCCACCCAGGCGGTGGTGATCCCTGTGGCGGCCCACAAGCCCGGTGTGCTGGAGGCGGCGGCCTCTCTGCGGGACCGGCTGAACGCGGCCGGCGTGCGGAGCAAGATGGACGACTCTGATAACTCCCCCGGCTGGAAGTTCGCAGAGTATGAGATGAAGGGTGTGCCCGTCCGGGTGGAGATCGGCCCCAAAGACATGGAGAAGGAGCAGTGCGTCATTGCCCGGCGGGACACCGGCGAGAAGATCACCGTGGCCCTGGCGGAGCTGGAGAGCGCCGTGAAGGCCCTGCTGGATCACATCCATGACAATCTGTATGCCATGGCCCTGAAGAACCGGGAGGACAACACCTTCGACATCCAAACTCCCGAGGAGGCCAAGGCCATTGTGGAGGGGAAGGGCGGCTTCCTCCGGTCCAAGTGGTGCGGCAGTCTGGAGTGTGAGCTGGCCATGAAGGAGCGGGCCGGTGTCAGCTCTCGCTGTATGCCCCTGGTCCAGAGCGGCACGGAGGGCACCTGCCCCGTGTGCGGCAGGAAATGCACCACCGACATCTACTGGGGTGTGGCTTATTGAGAACGAAAAGGGAGGAGGGGAACGCCCCCCTCCTCTCTTTTTCAGCAGTCCGGAAGGGCTGAAACCGACGGTTTTCCTCCAAAATTTCGGAAGAATTGGAAAAAGATCCAGCCCTCCAAAAAAATCTTCATATTTTCATAAAAAACAGAGAAAATAGGCTTGACATTAGCAAGATTTTCTTTTATGATAATAAAGCTCGCGTGGAGGGCAGAACTGCGCCCAGCGAGTACTGCGATGAACCGGGAGATTGCTCGAAAGAGGTAACTTCCGGGGAGTATGTCCGATAATCGGGCGGCTGAGAAGGATCTGTACGTTGCGTAGATCGCTGCGCCATGACAGGATACCGGCCGTATCATGCGCCGGTATTTTTCATGAGCTGGAATGATACGCACGGTTAAGCGTATAGAAAAATTCTCTCGCCGTAGGTCGTCGAGACTCGTGAAACTACCTACGAAATCAGGAGGAAACAACCATGGCTCAGAAAGAAATGATCCGCATCCGGCTGAAGGCCTATGACCATCAGGTCATCGACCAGAGCGCAGAGAAGATCGTGGAGACCGCCAAGCGCACCGGCGCGTCCGTGTCCGGCCCCATCCCCCTGCCCACCAAGAAGGAGGTCGTGACCATCCTGCGCGCCGTCCATAAGTACAAGGATTCCCGCGAGCAGTTCGAGCGCCGCACCCATAAGCGCCTCATCGACATCCTCAAGCCCTCCCCCAAGACCGTGGAGGCCCTGATGTCCCTGGAGCTCCCCGCCGGCGTCGAGATCGAGATCAAGCTGTAACGAAGCGTGGAGAAGCCGGGAGCAGGCACGCAGTAAATCGCGCAGATGAAAAAACAGGCGACGCCAAAGGCGGAGCGGCATTTTTCACGGAGCGATGAACAGCGTGACGTTGCGAAGGCTTCGCAGCGTGACACAGCCATCTCAGACAACTACCTTTGTGTACCCGCAGTCCGCCGCGCTTTTGAGGCGGACGGGTCAAGTTGGCACGAAGCGCCTGAGCCGTCGTGAGCAGCGGCACAGCGGCCGCGCAGATGAAAAAACAGGCGACGCCAAAGGCGGAGCGGTATTTTTCACGGAGCGGCAAGCAGTGACGCGTTGCGAACAGGCGAGGCGTGACAGCGTCAACCAATAACCTTATTAAGGAGGAACTATCATGGAAAAGGCCATTATCGGCAAGAAGATCGGCATGACGCAGATCTTTGACGCCGACGGCAAGGTCATCCCGGTCACCGTTATTGAGGCTGGCCCCTGCACCGTGGTGCAGAAGAAGACCGAGGAGAAGGACGGCTACAACGCCGTTCAGCTCGGCTACGGCGACGTGGCGGAGCGCAAGCTCACCAAGCCTGAGCTGGGCCACCTGAAGAAGGCCGGCGACGCCCGCAAGAAGACCCTGAAGGAGTTCAAGCTGGCCAAGGCCGCCGAGATGAACGTGGGCGACGAGGTGAAGGTGGACGTGTTCGCCGAGGGCGACCGCGTGGACGTGACCGGCATCAGCAAGGGCCACGGCTACCAGGGCGTCATCAAGCGCCACGGCGCTCACCGTCTGAAGGAGACCCACGGCTCCGGTCCTGTGGTCCGCCACGCCGGCTCCATGGGCGCCAACAGCGATCCTTCCCGCATCTTCAAGGGCAAGATCGGCGCCGGCCAGATGGGCAACGAGCAGGTCACCGTCCTCAATCTGGACGTGGTGAAGGTGGACGCCGAGCTGGGCATCCTCGCCGTCCGCGGCGCGATTCCCGGCCCCAAGGGCGGCATCGTGTATCTGCGCAACTCCGTGATCAACGTCAAGGAGAAGGGCGCCGCCGCTGGTATCTCCAGCAACCCGCAGAAGGCTTCCGCCCGCGTCAATCCCCAGAAGGCTTCCGCCCGTAACAAGTAAGAAAGGAGAGAAACCAAATGCCTAAGGCAATTCTTGTGAACATGGCCGGCACGCAGGTCGGCGAGGTGGAGCTCTCCGAAGCTGTGTTCGGGATCGAGCCCAACCAGACCGTCGTCCACGAGGTGGTCAAGAACCACCTGGCCAACTGCCGGCAGGGCACCCAGAGCGCCCTGACCCGCGCCGAGGTCTCCGGCGGCGGCATTAAGCCCTGGCGCCAGAAGGGCACCGGCCGCGCCCGTCAGGGCAGCACCCGCGCCCCCCAGTGGACCCACGGCGGCATCGTGTTCGCCCCCAAGCCCCGCGACTACAGCTACGTGCTGAATAAGAAGGTCAAGCGCCTGGCCCTCAAGTCCGCCCTCTCCGCCAAGGCCGCCTCCGGCGACATCGTCGTCGTGGACAGCCTGAACCTGGACGAGGTCAAGACCAAGGCCATGAAGGGCTTCCTGGATACCGTCGGCGCCAAGAAGGCCGTCGTCGTCACCCCCGAGGTGAACGAGACCGTCATCAAGTCCGCCCGGAACATCCCCGGCGTGGTCACCACCACCGCCAAGATCCTGAGCGTTTACGACATCGTGAACGCCGGCAAGTTTATCGTTGACAAGGCGGCCCTGGCCGTCATCGAGGAGGTGTTTGCGTAATGGCTACCACCGCTTATGATATCATCAAGCGCCCCATCATCACCGAGCAGTCCATGGCGGAGACCGAGGCCAAGAAGTACACCTTCGAGGTTGCCAAGAGCGCGAACAAGATCGAGATCGCGAAGGCCGTCGAGGAGATCTTCGGCGTGAAGGTCGCCAAGGTCAACACCCTGAACATGCAGGGCAAGGAGAAGCGCACCGGCCGGTTCCCGGCTGGCCGCCGTCCCTCCTGGAAGAAGGCCATGGTCACCCTGACCGAGGATTCCAAGACCATCGAGTTCTTCGAAGGCATGGTGTAAGGAGGATAACGAACAATGGCTATCAAGACTTATAAGCCCACGACGCCCTCCCGCCGCCACATGACCGTGAGCGCCTTCGAGGGCATCGACAAGAAGGCCAAGCCCGAGCGCAGCCTGACCGAGAATCTCAAGAAGAACGCCGGCCGCAACAGCTACGGCCGTATCACCGTCCGCCACCGCGGCGGCGGCAACAAGAAGAAGTACCGCATCATCGACTTTAAGCGGGACAAGAACGGCACCGCTACTGTCATCAACCTGCAGTACGATCCCAACCGCTCCGCCAACATCGCCCTGATCCAGTACGAGGACGGCGAGAAGCGCTATATCCTGGCTCCCGTGAACCTGAAGGCCGGCCACAAGATCATGACCGGCCCCGACGCCGACATCCTGCCCGGCAACTGCCTGCCCATCGCCAACATCCCCGTGGGCGAGATGATCCACTGCATCGAGCTGTACCCCGGCAAGGGCGCCCAGCTCGTCCGCGCCGCCGGCGACGCCGCCCAGCTGATGGCCAAGGAGAACGGCATGGCTCAGGTGCGTCTGCCCTCCGGCGAGGTTCGCTACGTCCGCGAGGAGTGCAAGGCCACCATCGGCCAGGTGGGCAACACCGACTGGGCCAACATCCAGATCGGCAAGGCCGGCCGTAAGCGCCACATGGGCTGGCGGCCCACCGTCCGCGGTTCCGTCATGAACCCCTGTGACCACCCCCACGGCGGCGGCGAGGGCAAGAGCCCGGTCGGCCGTCCCGGCCCGGTCACTCCTTGGGGCAAGCCGGCTATGGGCTACAAGACCCGCAAGCTGAAGAACCGCACCGAGAAGTTCATCGTCAAGCACCGCAACGCGAAGTAAGGGAGGCAGTAAAAGATGAGCAGAAGTATCAAGAAAGGCCCCTTTTGCGCCCCCGAGCTGCTGAAGCGGGTCGACGAAATGAATCAGACCGGCGAGAAGAAGGTCCTGAAGACCTGGAGCCGCGCCTCCACCATCTTCCCCTCCTTCGTCGGACACACCTTTGCCGTGCACGACGGCCGCAAGCACGTGCCCGTCTACGTGACTGAGGACATGGTGGGCCACAAGCTGGGCGAGTTCGCCCCCACCCGCACCTTCCGCGGCCACGCCGGCAGCAAGACTGGTAAGTAAGGAGGAGGAGAGAAACATGGAAGCGAAAGCACATCTGAGATATGCCCGTATCTCTCCCCGTAAGGTCCAGATCGTCTGCGACCTGATCCGCGGCAAGAGCGTGGCCCAGGCCAACGCCATCCTCATGGGCACCCCCAAGGCTGCCTCCGAGCTGCTGCTGAAGCTCCTCAAGAGCGCCGCGTCCAACGCGGAGAACAACCACCAGATGGACCCCGAGAAGCTGTATGTTTCCCAGGTGTTCGCCTGCCCCGGCCCCATCATCAAGCGGATGATGCCCCGGGCCCAGGGCCGCGCCTATCGCATCAACAAGCGCACTTCTCACATCACCATCGCGGTGGCTGAGCGCTAAGGGAGGAGGAAGAATATGGGACAGAAAGTGAATCCCCACGGCCTGCGCGTGGGTGTCATTAAGGATTGGGACTCCCGCTGGTACGCCCGCAACGAGAAGGTCGGCGACCTGCTGGTGGAGGACAAGAAGATCCGGGACTACCTGAAGAAGACCCTGTATTCCGCCGGTATCCCCAAGATCGAGATCGAGCGCGACAACGCCAAGGTTCGCATCTACCTGCACTGCGCCCGCCCCGGCGTCGTCATCGGCAAGGGCGGCGAGCAGATCGAGCAGTACCGCCTGACCGTTGAGAAGATGATCGGCAAGCCCGTCGCCCTCAACATCGTGGAGGTCAAGCAGGTCGACACCAACGCCCAACTGGTGGCTGAGAACATCGCCCAGCAGCTGGAGAAGCGCATCGGCTTCCGCCGCGCTATGAAGAACGCCATGGGCCGCGCCATGCGCATGGGCGCCCGCGGCATCAAGACTCAGGTGTCCGGCCGTCTGGGCGGCGCTGAGATCGCCCGCACCGAGCACTATCACGACGGTACCATTCCCCTGCAGACCCTGCGCGCCGACATCGACTACGGCTTTGCGGAGGCTGCCACCACCTACGGCCGCATCGGCGTGAAGGTGTGGATCTACAAGGGCGAGGTGCTGACCCAGACCCTGCGCACCACCCCCCGTACCCTGGACACCAAGAACTTCAAGGAGCGCTCCGACCGCCCCCGCCGCGACCGGCGTGACGGCGACCGCAAGGGCGGCTTCAACCGCAACGGCGGCTTTAACCGCAACGGCGGCCGTCCCCAGGGTGGCTTCAACAACAACCGTCCTCAGGGCGGTGCCCGTCCCCAGGGCGGCGCCCGTCCCGCTGCTCCCAAGGAAGGAGGCTCCAACTAATGCTGCTGCCTAAGAGAGTGAAATACCGCCGCGTGCACCGCGGTCGCCTGAAGGGCAAGGCCATGCGCGGCAACACCGTGACCTACGGTGATTTCGGCCTGCAGGCCACCGAGCCCTGCTGGATCACCAGCAACCAGATCGAGGCCGCCCGTATCGCCATGACCCGTTACACCAAGCGTGGCGGTAAGGTCTGGATCAAGATCTTCCCCGACAAGCCCATCACCGAGAAGCCCGCCGAGACCCGCATGGGTTCCGGTAAGGGCTCCCCTGAGTACTGGGTGGCCGTGGTCAAGCCCGGCCGTGTCATGTTTGAGATCGCCGGCGTTTCCGAGGAGACTGCCCGCGAGGCCCTGCGTCTGGCCTCCCACAAGCTGCCTGTCAAGTGCAAGATCGTGGCGAAGCAGACCGCCGAGACCGAGAATGGTGGTGAATGAAGATGAAGGCTACTGAAATCCGCAAGATGAGCGCCGCTGAGCTGGAGAGCAAGCTGGGCGACCTGAAGAAGGATCTCTTCCAGCTCCGTCTTCAGCATGCCACCAACCAGCTCGACAACCCCGTGAAGATTGCTGAGGTCAAGCGCGACATCGCCCGCGTGAAGACCATCATCCGTGAGCAGCAGCTCGCAGGCCGATAAGAAGGAGGAACGAGATCATGGAGAACAGAACTTCTTCCCGCAAGACCAGAGTCGGCCTGGTGGTTTCCGATAAGATGGACAAGACCGTGGTGGTGGCCATTGCCGACCGTGTGGCCCACCCCCTGTATAAGAAGATCGTCAAGAGCACCTATAAGCTGAAGGCGCACGACGAGAAGAACGAGTGTGGCATCGGCGACCGCGTGCGGGTCATGGAGACCCGGCCCCTGTCCAAGGACAAGCGCTGGCGCGTCGTCGAGATCATCGAGAAGGCGAAGTAAGGAGGTGCCGGAATGATTCAGCAGGAAAGCTATCTGAAGGTCGCCGACAACACCGGCGCCAAGGAGATCAAGACCATCCGCGTGCTGGGCGGCTCCAGCCGCAAGTTCGGCAACATCGGCGACGTGGTCGTCGCTTCCGTCCGCAAGGCACAGCCTGGCGGAACCGTGAAGAAGGGCGAGGTCGTCAAGGCCGTCATCGTCCGCTCCGTCAAGGGCGTGCGCCGCGCTGACGGCAGCTACGTCCGCTTCGACGAGAACGCCGCCGTCCTGATCAAGGACGACAAGAATCCCCGCGGTACCCGTATCTTTGGGCCCGTGGCCCGTGAGCTGCGCGACAAGGATTACATGAAGATCCTGTCCCTGGCTCCCGAAGTGCTGTAAGGGGGTAGGAGAAGACATGAATAAGATGAGCATTCGTAAGGACGACCTGGTTGTCGTCCTGTCCGGCAAGGACAAGGGCAAGCAGGGCAAGGTCCTGGAGGTCATGCCCAAGTCCGGCAAGGTGGTCGTGGAGAAGATCAACGTCGTCTCCCGCCACACCAAGCCCCGTAAGCAGGGCGAGCAGGGCGGCATCCTCAAGAAGGAAGCCCCCATCTATGCCTGCAAGGTGCAGCGCGTCTGCCCCAAGTGCAACAAGCCCACCCGCCCCGCCCACAAGCTGCTGGAGGGCGGCAAGAAGGTCCGCGTCTGCAAGAAGTGCGGCGCCGAGATCTGAGAGAGGAGGAGTGAACAATAATGGCTGATAAGAAAGTGCCCAACCTGAAGGCGAAGTACCAGGCCGAGGTCGCTCCTGCTCTGATGCAGAAGTTTGGCTACAAGTCCGTCATGCAGATTCCCAAGATCGACAAGATCGTGGTCAACTGCGGCTGCGGCGAGGCCCGTGACAACTCCAAGGTTCTGGAGGCCGTTGTGGGCGATCTGACCAAGATTACCGGCCAGAAGGCCATCATCACCAAGGCCAAGAAGTCCGTGGCTAACTTTAAGCTGCGTGAGGGCATGCCCATCGGCGCGAAGGTCACCCTGCGCGGCGACCGCATGTGGGAGTTCCTGGACCGCCTGTTCAACGTGGCCCTGCCCCGTGTCCGCGACTTCCGCGGCATCAACCCCAACGCCTTTGACGGCCGCGGCAACTACGGCCTGGGCATCAAGGAGCAGCTGATCTTCCCCGAGATCGAGTACGACAAGATCGATAAGATCCGCGGCCTGGACGTGGTCATCTGCACCACCGCCAAGACCGACGAAGAGGCCAAGGAGCTCCTGTCCCTGATCGGCGCTCCCTTCGCCCGCTAAAGGAGGAGAACGAAATGGCTAAGAAGTCTATGATCCTGAAGCAGCAGGCGGAGCCCAAGTTCTCCACCCGCCGCTACAACCGCTGCAAGATCTGCGGCCGTCCCCACGCCTACCTGCGGGACTACGGCATCTGCCGTATCTGCTTCCGCGAGCTGGCTTACAAGGGTCAGATTCCCGGTGTCAAGAAGGCGAGCTGGTAAAGCCAGCCCGCCTCTTGGCCGGTAATTTGAATAAATCCCCCGCCGGCGAGCAATAGGTCGCAGTTGCCTAGCTGCGATACCTTGCCGCTGATACGGGCCCTGCCCGTAACTCTAATAGGAGGTAAACATCATGCACATCACTGATCCCATTGCGGATATGCTCACCCGCATCCGCAACGCGAACAACGCCAAGCATGACACCGTGGACGTCCCCGCGTCCAACATGAAGAAGTCCATCGCGCAGATCCTGCTGGATGAGGGCTATATCAAGAACTTCCAGCTCATCGACGATGGTACCCAGGGCGTCATCCGCGTCACCCTGAAGTACAATCCCGGCAAGGAGAAGGTCATCACCGGCCTGCGCCGTGTCTCCAAGCCCGGCCTGCGTGTCTATGCCGGTGCTGACGAGCTGCCCCGGGTTCTGCATGGCCTGGGCATTGCCATTGTGTCCACGTCCAAGGGCGTCATGACTGACAAGGCCGCCCGCGCGGCCCATGTCGGCGGCGAGGTCCTGGCGTTTGTCTGGTAAGGAGGGAGAGTAGAATATGTCTCGTATCGGAAGAATGCCGATCTCCATCCCCGCCGGTGTGGACGTGAAGATCGAAGCCGGTAACCTGGTTACCGTAAAGGGTCCCAAGGGTACCCTGACGCAGCAGCTGCATCCCGCCATGACCATCACCCAGGAGGGCGATGTGATCCATGTGACCCGTCCCAACGACGAGAAGGCCAACCGCAGCCTGCACGGCCTGACCCGCACCCTGCTGCACAACATGATCGTGGGCGTCACCGAGGGCTTCAAGAAGGAGCTGGACGTCAACGGCGTGGGCTACCGTGTGGCCAAGGAGGGCAACAAGCTGGTCATGAACCTGGGCTTCTCCCATCAGGTCACCGTCGAGGAGATCGAGGGCATCACCATTGAGGTGCCCAGCGCCAACAAGATCGTCATCAGCGGCACCGATAAGCAGAAGGTCGGCCAGTTCGCCGCCGAAGTGAGAGAGAAGCGTCCGCCTGAGCCGTACAAGGGCAAGGGCATCAAATACACTGACGAGGTCATCCGCCGCAAGGAAGGCAAGACCGGCGTCAAGAAGAAATAAGGAGGTGTGCCACTATGATCAACAGACCCGATACCAACGCTCAGCGGCTTAAGCGCCACAAGAGAGTGCGCGGCAAGATTTCCGGCACGCCCGAGCGTCCCCGCCTGAACGTGTTCCGCAGCAACACCAACATCTATGCCCAGGTCATCGACGACGTGACCGGCAAGACCCTGGTGTCTGCTTCCTCCCTGGAGAAGGGCTTCGAGGGCAAGGGCTCCGACTGTGAGGCCGCCAAGAAGGTGGGCCTGGCTGTCGCGGAGCGCGCCAAGGCCGCCGGCATCGAGACCGTCGTGTTTGACCGCGGCGGCTACGTGTACCACGGCCGCGTGCAGGCCCTGGCCGAGGGCGCCCGTGAGGGCGGCCTGCAGTTCTAAGGGAGGAGGAAAACGATAAATGGCTAGATTTGAGAGAGAACCCAGCGAGTTTACCGAGAAGCTCGTTGCCCTGAACCGCGTGTCCAAGACCGTGAAGGGCGGCCGCATCTTCAAGTTCGCCGCGCTGATGGTCGTGGGCGACGAGAAGGGCCGCGTGGGCTTCGGTCTGGGCAAGGCCGCTGAGGTGCCCGAGGCCATCCGTAAGGGCATCGAGGATGCCAAGAAGAACATGTGCACCGTGACCCTGTCCGGCACCACCATCCCCCATGAGGTCATCGGCGAGTTCGGCGCCGGCCGCGTGCTCCTGAAGCCCGCCGCCCCCGGTACCGGCATCATCGCCGGCGGCCCCGTCCGCGCCGTCATGGAGGCCGCCGGCATCCGTGACATCCGCGCTAAGTGCCTGCGCTCCAACAACCCGCAGAACGTGGTCTCCGCCACCTTTGAGGGCCTGAAGTCCCTCCGTGGCCCCGAGGAGGTCGCCCGCATCCGCGGTAAGAGCGTCAGCGAGATCGTAGGTTAAGGAGGGCCGTGAACATGGCTAATCTGAACATCAAGCTGGTCAAGAGCCTGAACGGCCGTATCGCCAAGCACAAGGCGACCGCCGAGGCCCTGGGCCTGCGCAAGATCGGCGACACCACCGTGCAGCCCGACAACGAGGCGACCCGCGGCAAGATTGCGAACATCGGCTACCTGCTCCAGGTCACCGAGGAACAGTAAGGAGGTGCGCGAAATGAATCTGCATGAACTTTCCCCCGCTCCCGGTTCCAACCCCAAGGCCTATCGGAAGGGCCGCGGTCACGGCTCCGGCAACGGCAAGACGGCCGGCCGCGGCCAGAAGGGCCAGTGGGCCCGCTCCGGCGGCGGCGTGCGCGTGGGCTTTGAGGGCGGCCAGATGCCTCTGACCCGCCGCATCCCCAAGCGCGGCTTCCACAATATCTTTGCCAAACCCCTGGAGGCGATCAACGTCTCCGCCCTCGAGAAGTTTGAGGATGGCGCTACGGTCAATGTGTGCGACCTGCTGGAGAAGGGCATCCTCTCCAAGTGCGAGTACGGCTACAAGGTGCTGGGCAACGGCACCCTGACCAAGAAGCTGACGGTCCGTGCCTCCGCCTTCTCCGCCTCCGCCAAGGAGAAGATTGTTGCGGCAGGTGGAAAGTACGAGGTGGTCTAAGTGATCGAGACCATCCGTAACGCCTGGAAAATTCCCGAGCTGCGGAAGAAGATCCTCTTCACCGTGTTTGCCCTGCTGATCTTCCGGCTGGGCTCCGTGGTTCCTGTCCCCTTTATTGATAGCAATATGCTGGGCGCCACCCTCAACAACATGGGCGGCATCTTCACCCTGCTGGGCGCCATGAACGGCACCGCCTTCTCCATGGCGGCCGTCTTTGCCCTGGGCGTGCAGCCGTATATCAACAGTTCTATTATCATCCAGCTCCTCACCGTTGCCATCCCTGCCCTGGAGCGGCTCCAGAAGGAGGGCGGCGAGGAGGGCCGGAAGAAGATTGCGGCCATTACCCGCTATGTCACCGTGGCCATCGGCCTGCTGCAGGGCTTCGGCTACTACACCCTGATCCGCACCCAGGGCGGCGGAACGATGCTGGACACCGCCGGCCTGCCTGGCTGGTGGGCGGGTATCGTCATCGTACTGTGCTTCACTGCCGGCTCCGCCTTTGTCATGTGGCTGGGTGAGCAGATCACCGAGTTCGGCATCGGCAACGGCATCTCCATCATCCTGTTCGCGGGCATCCTGTCCCGCGGCCCCAGCATGATCCGCACCATGTATCAGGGCGTCCGCAACAATCTGGACGGCGTTACCGGCGAGGGAATCTTTAATCTGCCCGTGTGGGCCATCCCGCTGATTCTCATCGGCATGCTGGCCATCGTGGTTCTCATTGTATTCATTCAGAATGCGGAGCGCCGCATTCCCGTCCAGTACGCCAAGCGCGTTGTGGGCCGGAAGATGTACGGCGGCCAGTCCAGCCACATCCCTCTGAAGGTGAACATGACCGGCGTTATGCCCATCATCTTTGCCCAGGCCATCGCCTCTCTGCCCGCTACCATCGCCGCGTTTGCCGGCGTGAGCAAGAACGACCCGGGCTTCTGGGGCGGCTTCCTGCGCGTCTTTGACACCACCAGCATTTTCTATATCGTGGTGTATTTCCTGCTCATCGTGGGCTTCAGCTTCTTCTACTCCACGATGCAGTTCAACCCTGTGGAGGTTGCCAACAACCTGAAAAAGAACGGCGGGTTCATCCCCGGCTTCCGCCCCGGCAAGCCCACCGCCGACTTTATCCACAAGGTGCTCAATAAGATCACCATGTTCGGCGCGCTCTACCTGGCGGTGATCGGCGTCAGCAGCCTGGCCATCGGCGGCACGTCCATCATCATCGTGGTCGGCGTCGCGCTGGAGACCACCAAGGCCCTGGAGGCCCAAATGCTGATGCGCCACTACAAGGGCTTCCTGGAGTAAGGGGAATCAGGATGAAAATCATTCTTTTAGGCGCACCTGGCGCCGGCAAGGGCACCCAGTCGGAGATTATCAGCCGCAAGCTGGGCATCCCCACCATCTCCACCGGCAATATCCTGCGCGCAGCCGTCAAGGAGGGCACTCCCATCGGCTTGCAGGCCAAGAGCTATATGGACGCGGGCAAGCTGGTTCCGGATGAGATCATCATCGGTATCATCCAGGAGCGGCTGGCCGAGCCCGACTGCGCAGGCGGCTTCATCCTGGACGGCGTACCCCGTACCATCGCTCAGGCCGAAGCCCTGGAGCGCCACGGCATCCGCTTTGACGCGGTCCTCTCCCTGGAGGTGGCCGACAGCGTCATCGAGGCCCGCATGACGGGCCGCCGGACCTGCCATGCCTGCGGAGCCACCTACCACGTCGTCATGGCGCCCCCCAAGCAGGAGGGGCTCTGCGACAAGTGCGGCGGTGTGCTGGAGCAGCGCAAAGACGACCAGCCCGAAACCGTCAAGCACCGGCTGGAAATCTACCATAGTCAAACCGAGCCGCTGAAAGGCTTCTACGAGGAGAAGGGCGTGCTTAAGCGCGTGCCCGACCTGGGCGGCATCGAGGAGACAAACACCAAAATCATGGAATTGCTGGGGAAGTGAACGAGATGGATATGATCTCTCTCAAATCTCCCCGCGAAATCGAGTGCATGCGCCGGGCCGGGCGGCTGACCGCCCAGGCCCGGGCGCTGGCCGGCTCCATGGTGCGGCCCGGCGTGACCACCCATGAGATCGATACCGCCGTGCGCAAGTTTATCGAGAGCCACGGAGCCAAGCCCTCCTTCCTGGGCTACAGCGGTTTCCCCGGCTCCGCCTGTATCTCGATCAACGAGGAAGTCATCCATGGTATACCCGGTCCCCGGAAGCTGAAGGAGGGCGACATCGTCAGCGTGGACGTGGGCGCCTTTCTGGACGGCTTCCACGGCGACTGCGCCGCCACCTTCGCCTGCGGACAGGTGAGCGACGAGGCCATGCATCTGATCCATGTGACCGAACAGAGCTTCTGGGAGGGCATCAAGCTCGCCCGCTCCGGCAACCGGGTCTATGATATCTCCCACGCGGTGCAGCAGTACGTGGAAGCAAACGGTTGCTCCGTCGTGCGGGACTTCGTGGGCCACGGTGTGGGGGCCAAACTCCACGAGCCGCCTGAGGTACCCAACTTCGGCCCAGCGGGCCATGGCCCCCGGCTCCAGCCGGGTATGACCATCGCCGTGGAGCCCATGGTGTGCGCGGGTGACTGGCGGGTGAAGGTGCTCAAGGACGGCTGGACCACCGTGTCCGCCGATGGGAGCCTGACCGCCCACTATGAAAACACCATTCTCATCACCGACGGGGAGCCTGAAGTGCTTACCCGGGTGGAGGATTGAGTATGGGATGCGCGTGTGCGCAGATTGTCCGCTCCCTGGCCGGGCATGACAGGGGAGGGCTGTTCTGTGTCCTGGACACCGACGGCCCCTACCTGCTGCTCTGCGACGGGAAGCGGCGGAAGCTGGAGAACCCCAAACGGAAAAAGGCGGTTCATACCGCCCCCGCCGGTGATTTCCAGCACCCTGTCCTGGATCAGCTCCGGACAGGCGGGAACCTATCCAACCGAGACATACGGAGGGCGCTGGCCGCTTTCCGAGCTGAGGAACTAAGGAGGGTATGACGCTTTGGCAAAGGACGATATGATCGAAGTGGAGGGCGTCGTGACCGAGTCCCTTCCCAACACCACGTTCCATGTGGACATCGGAAACGGCCATATTATTCTGGCCCACATCTCCGGCAAGCTGCGCATGAACTTCATCCGCATCCTGCCCGGCGATAAAGTGACGGTCCAGATGTCCCCCTATGACGTAACCCGGGGCCGGATCACCTGGCGGTCCAAGTAATCTGTCAGGCTGGCCGGACCGTCACTGGGGCCCCGCAGTGCGGGGCGCGCCTCTGGCGCGGAGGGCGGCGGAATTCACTTCCGACGCCCGCAGATGGAGTCGGGGTCCCCACACGGCGCCTGCGCCGGGTGGGGCGTACGGTCCAGATGTCCCCCTATGACGTAACCTGGGGCCGATTACCTGGAGATCCAAGTAACCGGCTGATTTAACGCGGCGAAATGGAATTGCGCCGCCTCCCCCTGGGAGAACCCATCAATGACCGGAGCGGGTAAGCGGGGCCTTGCCTCCGCCGTTCCGGGGCCATCAAGGCATTCAAGGAGGTTTATCATGAAAGTAAGACCGTCCGTGAAGCCCATGTGCGAGAAGTGCAAGATCATTAAGCGCAAGGGCAAGGTCATGGTTATTTGTGAGAATCCCAAGCACAAGCAGAGACAAGGTTAATAGGAGGTGCTGAAACAGTATGGCACGTATTGCTGGCATTGACTTGCCGAAGGATAAGCGGGTAGAGATCGGCCTGACCTATATCTACGGCATTGGGCGCACCAGCGCCAACAAGATCCTGGCCGAGGCCGGAATCAACCCCGACACCCGCGTGAAGGATCTGACCGAGGAAGATGAGGCCAAGCTGCGCGAGATCATCGGCCACAGCTACACTGTGGAGGGCGACCTCCGCCGTGACGTGGCGATGGACATCAAGCGCCTGACCGAGATCGGCTGCTACCGCGGCATGCGGCACCGCAAGGGCCTGCCCGTCCGCGGTCAGCGCTCCAAGACCAACGCGCGCACCCGCAAGGGCCCCAAGCGCACCGTCGCCAACAAGAAGAAGTAAGGGAGGGAGAAACACATGGCTACCGCTACCAAGGGTAAGAAGGTTATCCGCAAGCGCCGCGAGCGCAAGAACGTTGAGAAGGGCCAGGTGCATATCCGTTCCTCCTTCAACAACACCATGGTCACCGTGACCGATATGGGCGGCAACGCCCTGTCCTGGGCCTCCTCCGGCGGCCTGGGCTTCCGCGGTTCCCGTAAGTCCACCCCCTTCGCCGCGCAGACCGCCGCCGAGACGGCCGCCAAGGCCGCCATGGAGCACGGCCTGAAGACCGTCGAGGTGTACGTGAAAGGCCCCGGCGCCGGCCGTGAGGCCGCCATCCGCGCCCTGCAGGCCGTGGGCCTGGAGGTCACTCTGATCAAGGACGTGACTCCCATCCCCCATAACGGCTGCCGTCCGCCGAAGCGCCGCCGCGTGTAAGAGAAGGAGGAAGAACAAATGGCAAAGAATATGCAGCCTATCGCCAAGCGCTGCCGTGCGCTGGGCATTTCTCCTGCCGCCATGGGCTATGCCAAGAAGGAGAGCAACCGCAATCCCGGCGGCCAGATGAGAAAGAAGAAGAGCGAGTATGCCCTCCAGCTGACCGAGAAGCAGAAGGTCAAGTTCGTCTACGGCATCATGGAGAAGCAGTTCCGGATGTACTATGAGAAGGCCGCCCGTATGCCCGGCAAGACCGGTGAGAATCTGCTGACCTTCGTGGAGCGCCGTCTGGACAACGTGGTGTACCGTCTGGGCTTCGCCATGACCCGCCGTGAGGCCCGTCAGCTGGTGGGCCACGGCCACTTCACCGTCAACGGCCAGCGGGTGGATATCCCCTCCTACCTGGTCAAGGCGGGCGACGTGATTGAGGTCAAGGAGTCCAGCCGCTCCTCCGCCAAGTTCAAGCGCCTGACCGGCGAGGACGCCCCCACCGTTCTGGTGCCCAAGTGGCTGGAGCGGGACAAGAACGCGCTGAAGGGCACCGTGGTGCAGATGCCCGCCCGCGAGGACATCGATCTGCCCGTCGAGGAGCACCTGATCGTCGAGCTGTACTCCAAGTAACACTGCTTGTACCCTCGATTATTGGTGAGCTGTATAGGGCTGCGGGCCTTGTGCCCGCAGCCGCGAAAAGGAGGGTAACACATGGTAGAAATCGAGAAGCCCCGCATTGAATGTGTGGAGAACCCCGGCGACGGTTCCTACGGCAAGTATGTGGTGGAGCCCCTGGAGCGCGGTTACGGCACCACGTTGGGTAATTCCCTGCGCCGCATCCTGCTCTCGTCCCTGCCCGGTACGGCGGTCACGTCCATCAAGATCGCAGGCGTGCAGCATGAGTTCTCCACCATCCCCGGCGTAAAGGAGGACGTGACCGAGATCGTCCTCAATGTAAAGAGCATCATCGCAAAGCTCCACTCCGAGGGCGTAAAGACGGTCTATATTGAGGCCAGCGGCGAGTGTGAGGTCACCGCCGGCGACATCAAGGCCGACGGCGAGGTGGAGGTGCTCAACCCGGAGCTGCACATCGCCACCCTGGGTCCCGACGCCAGCCTCAACATGGAGCTGACCCTGTCCCACGGCCGCGGCTATGTGCCTGCCGACCGGAACAAGCCGGCCCAGACCATCATTGGCCTGATCCCGGTGGACTCCATCTATACCCCGGTGCGCAAGGTCAACTACACGGTGGAGAACACCCGTGTAGGCGACGCCACCGACTACGACAAGCTGACCCTGGAGGTGTGGACCGACGGGACCATCACCGCCCGGGACGCGGTCAGCCTGGGCGCCCGCATCCTCTGTGATCACTTCGTCCTCTTCACCGATCTCTCTGAGACCATGGGCTCCAAGTCCACGGTGGTGGAGAAGGCGGAGACCCAGCGGGACAAGGTGCTGGAGCTGACCATCGAGGAGCTGGATCTGTCTGTCCGCTCCTTCAACTGCCTCAAGCGGGCCAACATCAACACCGTCGAGGACTTGATCTCCAAGACCGAGGACGAGATGATGAAGGTGCGCAACCTGGGCCGCAAGAGCCTGGAAGAGGTCATCAACAAGCTGGCCATGATGGGCCTGCACCTGGCCGACGAGGAAAACTGACGGCCGGAAGAAAGGGCGGCCCGGGGGCACGTAACGTCCCCTCCCGGGTCCGGCCGGCTCCCATGGAGCGCCCTTTCGGGGGAATCTCCCCACGGACGAATTTAAGAGTAGGAGTTCGCCTTGGCGAACATCCGTTAGGAGTGGAATCTCATGTCTCACAACCGTAAGCTTGGCAAGCCCACGGATCAGCGCATCGCGATGCTGCGCGCCATGACCACCTATCTGCTGGAGAACGGCCAGATCAAGACCACCGTCTCCCGCGCCAAGGAAGTGGCTCCCATGGCCGAGAAGATGATCACCCTGGCCAAGAACGCCAATCTGGCCAACTACCGCAAGGCTCTGTCCTACCTGACCAAGGAGGATGTGGCCAAGAAGCTGTTTGACGAGATCGGCCCCAAGTACGCCACCCGCAACGGCGGCTACACCCGCGTCGTGAAGATCGGGCCCCGCCGCGGCGACTGCGCCGAGATGGCCATCGTCCAGCTGGTGTAATCACCCGTAAAAGAGCATCAAAAACGCGCCCAGCCTGCGGCTGGGCGCGTTTTTTCGCTTATGGGGGGCGGGACAGGAAAAGTCAACCTTCCCCTTGCATTTTGCAGGAAGCTGTGCTATACTACACACTAATAAACCAAAAAGGAGACGGTGAGCCCTCGTGGACGAACCTCCGCCTAGTTGCAAGTACATAATGGAATCGGTCAGGGACAGCCTTACCCGCGGGGGATAGGGTTGTCCCTTTGCGCGTTGATTTCAAAACTGAAAGAGTTGGAGTTGAATATTTTCTTATGTTGGACAGTGCCAGTATCGCCATGATCGTGGGTCTTGTGTTCTGTGTTATCATGTCAGGCTATTTCTCTGCCACGGAGACCGCCTTTACCTCCCTGAACCGGGTGCGGCTCAAGAGCTGGGCAGACGGAGGCGACCAGCGGGCGGCCCGTACCCTGGCTCTGGCGGAGGACTACGACAAGCTGCTCTCCACCCTGCTGATCGGCAATAACATCGTCAACAACGTGGCCACCACCATCGGCGCGGTACTCTTTATCCACCTGATTGATGAGGTGACTGGACCTACCGTGTCCGCCATTGTGCTGACCGTGGTGATCCTGATCTTCGGCGAGGTCTCCCCCAAGAGCCTGGCCAAGGAGTCCCCCGAGCGGTTTGCCATGTTTGCCACCCCGCTGCTGGGGGTGCTCCGTACGGTCCTTACCCCGCTGAACTTCCTGTTTACCCAGTGGAAGCGGCTGCTGTCCAAGGTGTTCCGCAAATCGGCGGACGGCGGCATTACCGAGGAGGAGCTGGTCACTCTGGTGGACCAGGCGGAGAGCGAGGGCGGCCTGGACCAGCATGAGAGCCGCCTTATCCGGGCGGCCATCGAGTTCCACGACCTGGAGGTGGAGGAGATCCTCACCCCCAGGGTGGACATCGTGGCGGTGGAGGACACCGACTCCATGGAGGAGATCGCCAAGATCTTCGCTGAGAACGGGTATTCCCGCCTGCCGGTGTACCACGAGGACATCGACAACATCATTGGCGTCATCCATGAGAAGGATTTCCACGCGGCCCGCTACCGCGGCCTGACCAGCGTGAAGGAGATGCTGGGCTAAATCACTTCGTCCGGCTGGTACAGTTCTTCTCTCTCTACCAGTGTCGCCAGATCTGTCGTGTCATACAGTGCA
>ENA-UPWK01000036-UPWK01000036.1-human-gut-metagenome-genome-assembly--contig:-NODE-36-length-131439-cov-23.337152_pt1 | contig 131439 bp, 92 predicted proteins | sample MGYA00250048_ERZ773373 | MGnify/ENA primary metagenome ERZ773373 (study PRJEB29103, sample SAMN06112059) | human gut metagenome | biome: human gut; feature: ankylosing spondylitis patient; material... | reverse complement strand
GCACTCTACCAGCATAAGGATCGGCCTGGAAACCGTGCGGTACAGGAACCAGGAGAAAAGTGCCGCTACAATCAGGACAATAACAAAAATAATGGGAAGCGACCCGGAAAGCTGTTTGAGAAACATAGGAAACGTTGGCATTTGCGTTACTTGAACTACGTACCAGCCGGTGTGTGCATCCAACGAATAAACGGTTACCAGACTTTCAGAAAAAGAGGTATAATACCCCTTAGGGCCCGAAACCAGCGCCATATCCAATACAGGCGCGGAATTATCGCTTACTGCTTGCGATACCGTTTGCTCAAGTACGATTTTCCCTTCTGCGTCTGTTAAATAGATTTGCGTGGTAGAGGAAGCATAGCTGCTCAAGTTGTCGGATACGCTCCGTTTGAGGATGCTGACGACGGCTACCCCAATTGGTTGATTCGCATTGGCATTTTTGATGAGGCGCATCGCAAACAATAAATGAGAAGCTTTTGGCGAAACTTCTCTTCCATCTATCCATACAATCCGTCCCCCGGCATTTTTTATCGATGTTAACCATTTCTCTTGAAGGGTTTGAGCATCTGAAAGGAAACTATGCGTCAACGCAGCAGAATTATAATACACATAACGATTTCCCCAAAAATCGAATAGTTCTATTTGACAAATGAAATAGGGATTGGAAAATTTATGCCGAGAATAATATTTTTGAAATAAAGCCTGATTTCCTTGGTCAGGATGTGTTAAAAGCTGATGAATCTGGCTATCAATGTACATATCGTCAGTGGTAAGTGTGACATCTTGAAGGTAATTATCCAAATTGCTGCAGACATATGCCGAATTTTGCAGCGAAGAGTCTGCCAACGCATTCATATAGTACCGAAAATAGATATAAAAAGTCCCAAATGACACTAACAGCATTAATGATAAGATGCCAAAAAACAGTAAGAAAAGGACTTTTTTATAAAAATAGTTTTTGTATATTGTTTCGTCAACCTTCAAATCACTCTCTCCCTCATATGCAATTTTTCATTACTCTATGTGCACAGCAAAGATGATTGTATGGTTTTATTACATTCGATCAACATTTAATTATACAAAATAATTGTACTATATATGTATTATATCATTAGATTACAATAATAAGAAATATATATCAACAGTACAATATTGCCAAAAAATTTTATCAAAATTTAGAATTGTCCCGCAGTGTCTTCAAGTTTGGATATCTCCTTTTACCATCCAGTATGAGTTCAAATAAGCCAACATTTTGAATATTCAACAATCTATCGAAAAAACTGCTGAGTCTGCCGCATCGGACGAAAATTGACAGATGACGCTCCGCAGCGTTTGCTGAAAAAGCAACAGCATTTGTAATAGTATTCAATCCATTTTCAAAATAGCGATTCCTACTATTTCCCGATTTCAGCCTTCGCAATGCAAGAATCAGCTTCCAGCAGTTTGAACAGATCCATGCAATGGAAAATATAATTTACAATGAGCTTCGTATGCGTGGTTACAGTGGGGTGGGCTTTTTTGTAAAGAACTGCAATTTTTTTGGCCCCAGCTCGGATGTGCCGTCCTCAGTTTATTGAGTTGTATTACGGTAGCCTCATCCAACTTTGACGGGCTGTTTTCCGGTGCTCTGCTCCGGTCTCCAAGTCCGTATAACCGTATTCAAAAAAACGGTTTTTGCACTTATGACCCGTTTTCTCTGATATCCCATATTTCTGACAGAGTTCTTTAAAATCACTTTTTCCTCTCGTCAGATATTCCTGTATGAATTCTTTTCGTTGTTCCATCACCGTGACCTGTCCCCCTTCCAACCCAAACAGAAGCGCTCTTTTTCTTTTGTTCATTTTATCTTTTTTACTTATCCTTCTCATGATACTGTACACATCTCGATTTTTAGGGTCTCTGTTTCAAATTTCCTCCTGCAAAAGGGGACACTTTTCCCCTGAGCTTGTAGCCTGTGAAAAAATAGCCCCAGCTGCGGTAGCTGGGGCCTGTTTTCTATGTAATTTTCACCCTATACTCAACGTCAATGAAAAGTGCTCGTAGGGTTGTTAAAATCAGAACCTTTTCTTTATAGCCTTGTTCAAGGTAGGTAATTAATCTAAACAAAACACATTTATGAGACTATTTGTACAAGGAGCAGTATTACTGCTAGGTATGGGATTCTTATCGGCTCCCGCTAAGGCTCAAAAGGTGGTCATCGAGGATGACGCACCAAATTCGATAGTCCTTGTCAGCCAAGACAAGGCAGGTGATGAAATCGTGAGGATAATGAATGAGACGCAGAGCCCTCGTTTCCACGACCCGAAAGCCCCCCGCTTCGTATTGACCGATCGTAAGGGACGTTTCGCCTTGGGTATCGGCGGTTACGTGAAGGCTACGGCGGAGTATGATTTCGGCGGGATTTCGGATGATGTCGATTTCTATCCGTCCATGATCCCGAATGGTGGGCAGAACTACGTCCGTAACCAGTTCCAGATGGACGCTACTACCAGTACGATATTCTTGAAATTAATGGGTCGTACCAAACACCTCGGGGATTTCGTCGTGTATACGGCGGGTAACTTCCGGGGAGGCAGCAAGGTCTTCGAGCTCCAGAACGCCTATGTGTCTTTCCTTGGTTTCACGATGGGTTACGATTATAGTACCTTCATGGATCTGGCCGCCCTTCCGCCCTCGATCGATTATGCGGGGCCTGCCGGACAGGTTTTCAGCCGTGCCACCCTGTTACGCTATGAGCGTGCTTTCGGTAAGGGATGGAAAGCGGGTGTAGGTATCGAGATGCCAGTGGTGGATGGCATCACGAACCAAAGCGTGAATATCAGTAACCAACGTATGCCGAACTTCCCTGCCTATATCCAATACGCTTGGAATAAGAGCAGCCATATCCGTGTAGCTGGTATCGTACGTAATATGACGTACGAGAACTTGGTGGCGCAACGGGCCGAGTCTAAGGCCGGATGGGGCGTGTTTGCCGCCTCTACGTTCAATGTGACGAGCAAGCTGAACTTCTACGGTCAGGCTACTTACGGCCGGGGGATCAGCCAGTTCTTGAATGATATCAGTAATCTGGACGTGGATCTGGTTCCGGACCCCGAGGCCAAAGGCAAGATGCAAGTGCTTCCGATGATGGGTTGGTACGCTGGCTTGCAGTATAATATCACGCCGAAGGTATTCGTCTCCAGCACCTATAGCCAGACTCGTTTATACAGCGAGAATGATTACCCGGTTACCCCGTCGGATCAATACCGCTACGGTCAATACTTGGTAGCCAACATTTTCTGGAACGTGAACGCTAATCTGCAAGTCGGCGCCGAGTACTTGAGAGGCTGGCGTACCGATTTCAACGATATGACCCGCCACGCCAACCGACTTAATGTTTCCGCTCAATATAACTTCTGATAATGTAGCGTTTTGTTGATGTGCCACACCGGGGGATTCTTGGTGTGGCATTTCTTTTCGAGGCGATTGGCAGGTCTGCGATTAATAGATGTTCGCCATGCTAATCAGCGGCTCATACAGCTTCTCGATATCCTGCGAATCGATCTCGATTTCTACTTGATCACCGGGGATAAGAGTCTGTCCGGCGGGAGCCAAGTCCTTGCGATCCCGGTGAATAGTCTTGATGATACAACGTTGGGGGAGGGTGAGGTGATCTACCTCCTTCCCGTCGAAATAGGCACCTGTCATGATCTCTACGAACAGGCTGGAACGCCCTTCGGTACGGAAGGCTGGAGTCGAGATCATCTCGTCGTAGAGAACCACGTTAAAAGGTTTTATCTGTAGCATTTCCGTGAAGTAATACGTAAGCCCGCCGACAATGATAGAGGGGTAGAATACGTCCAGATGCCCGGTTATCTCCGTAATCAAGACGATACCCGTCAGCGGTGTCCGGACTACCGCCACCAAGAAACCTACCATGCTGATTAACATGATATAGCTGATGCTCTCCGTTTCAATGAAACCATACTTCACCAATAATAAGGCGATGATCTGCCCGAACAATCCCCCGGTAACTAGTGTAGGGATGAAATTCCCTCCCGGCAGTCCGGAGGAGAAAGAGAGAGACGTGAATATCAAGTGGATGAGCATCATCGCCGCTATCCATAAAACGGGGTGATATCCATGCATCGCTTGCATGATAAGGAATTGCTCGCCTCCTCCTGTCAAGTCGATCTCCGTCAATGAGATCGTATACGCTATGATAAGCAGGTACAACATCTTCATATAAGGAGGATGCTTCAGTCTGGTAAAGAAATCCTTGCACCAAAGGGTAAACATCGAGTAAATTTTCCCGAAGACGGAAATAACCACGGCCAGAAATAAGAACAACTTCAGTTGATCTATAAAAGTAGCCTGCGGGGCAATAGCGCTAATCTGCGAGTAGGGGTTGAAGGGGAAAATCAAGCTCGCTACGCCTCCCGCCACGACCCCTGCCAGCAAGGTGGTAATGGCGGTCTTGGGAGCGTCGAACCGTTCGATGGACTCGATCACCAAAAGTGAGGAAGCGAGGGGAGCGGCGAAAGCGGCGGCCAATCCGGCACCTGCGCCGGCGGCCAAAAGTTGCTTGCGCTCTCCAGCCAATACGTGTCCCCATTTGGAAATGATATTCCCCACGTAAGATCCGATTTGTACGCATGGCCCCTCACGACCGAGGGACAGGCCGGCGCTGATCGCTAATATCCCTCCCGTGAACTTGGCGATTAATTGCGTCAACGGGTTCTTATAAGTGATCCTGCCATTGATAACCGCACGTGTCTGGGGAATGCCCCCACCGGTAATCAGCGGCATCTTCTTGACCATCCAATTCACGCAAAGCAATATACCCCATAGCGTGAAGAAGAACAAGACATGGAAATACCAAGGGTAATGACCGTCGAAAAAAAGTTTCCGGCTATTGAATAACTGCTGGAGCAGATAGTGATAAGGTACCGCTACCAACCCGGTCAGCAATCCCACGAAAATGCTTACAAAATAAAGTCTGGCGTCAATAAGTTTCAATTTCCAGATCCGCCAGCGCCTCAATTTTGTTATATCTAAGAGATCATTATCCATCGGACTCACCTTGTTTTCGTTTCCTGTTACAACAACCAAGGTAAATAAGAGGTTTAAAATCTCATTCCATTGAACCTTTTTTAAAAAGCCTTGTTATTAAGATATAGTGTTTTTCATGGTATTAGAATTAAGTTAGATTAGGTTATCCGTCTTGTTCGTGAGAATAGGGCGGTTTTCCTGTTTATAGGGGTTTGTACTTTGAGGCGGTTAGGATTTCTTGGGCGTCGTTGTTTTGCATCAACGCCTCCGGGGTAGATCCCGTCTCCTTCATGTACTGGTTGATGATCTGCCAGCCTATCCAAGTCCCGATATTCCCGGGAGCGTCGTTCTCGGGGAAAATGGCCGGGGTATCCTCGAAATACTGGGAAGTTGTCAGTTGATCCGGGGTATAAAGATGCTTGCGCTCGATGATTGCTTTCCAGATTGTTCCTTCGTTGTCCTTGCACCAGTTGTAGGCCTGTTCGGTGTATCCCATTAGCTCGGCGGCATCGGGAACGCCTAGGGCTTGCGAGAGCAGGTATTTGATTTTTCCCTCGTAAATCATCCGGTCCAGCAATACGTTCTCTTTTCCCGCGAAAGGATATTCGGACATGAGCCACCCCGCCAGATAATCCGGGACTACGAGTCCACGTTGCATTTTCAATTTCTGGGAGTCATAGAAGAAATCTTGATACAAGGGATAGTCCTTTCCCATGTACTTATCGATGGAAAGGGAAAGCAGGCTATCGCCTACCAATACGTTCTGGTTGAAACCGGATACATGCATATAGATAGCAGGGATCTGCATCGAGGGGAAATTCTCCTTTAGATAGGCGAACCCGTATCCCAAGGATTTCTCGATATCCTCCACGGAATCATATTGGGTGATAGCGTCACGATACAAGCCTTTCAAGGTAGGCTCCGAGTAATAACTCCGCATTTTCTCGAAGAAGCCGGGAGTCTCGATGGTTTGCAGGTTTAATATGCCTTTCCCGATGATATCCAGCATTTCCGGGTATTGTTTGATTAGTTCGGGTCGCAAGGTGGTATCTCCCGTATCGATCAGCCGGAATAAATCCTTGTCAAAGCGATTGATATGCAGGGGTTCGACGGTAGCGTAGTTGATCGTATTTGTGTTTTGCCCGTTGCAGCTCAATAGCGTAGCGGACAAAATACAGGCCATGATGAGTTTTGTAACCATATCTCTTCGTATAATAATGTAATATGATAAGAAACGGATCGCATGGGGTAATATTGTGTGACTGGCATCTTATTACTACCTTTGCCTCCCTTTTATTTAAGATTCATCATGCGATATACGAACAAACAAATTCTAAAGATCACGTATCCGGTATTAATCAGCTTGCTCATGGAGCATATGATCGGATTGACGGATACCGCTTATCTGGGACGTGTCGGCGAGGTCGAGCTAGGTGCCTCCGCCTTGGCAGGAGTCTATTATCTCGTGATTTATATGCTGGGCTTTGGTTTCAGTGTAGGCGCTCAGGTGCTGATGGCACGTCGTAACGGTGAGGGGGAGTATAAACGGATCGGCGAGGTTTTCACGCAAGGCGGGCTATTCCTTTTTTTGCTGGCGGCGGTGTTGTTTACGGCCTCTAATCTGCTTACGCCCTATCTGCTCCACCGGATGATCGGTTCGGAAGAGGTGTATCGAGCGACGATGAGCTATCTGGACTGGCGGGTGTACGGGTTCTTCTTCTCTTTTATAGCGGTGATGTTCCGAGCGTTTTACGTGAGTACGACGAATACGAAGATCTTGACGGCCAATTCGGTGGTGATGGTGCTTACCAACGTGGTCTTGAACTATATCTTGATATTCGGTAAGTTCGGGTTCCCCGCTTTGGGGATAGCGGGTGCCGCTATCGCTTCCTCGATCTCGGAAACTGTTTCCGTATTGTTCTTCGTGATTTATACTTGGAAGAAGATAGATTATAAAAAATATGGTCTGTTTCGTTTTACGAGAGTGGATTTTAGGATGCTGGGACAAATACTGAGTGTCTCTATCTGGGTGATGATCCAGCATGGGATCGCTTTTGGGGGATGGTTTATCTTCTTTATCGCTATGGAGCATCTGGGTGAGCGGCCGTTGGCGATTACGAATGTGGTACGTAGCATCTCCTCGTTCCTGTTTATGTTCGTGAATGCTTTCGCCTCCACGAACAGCTCGCTGGTAAGTAACTTGATCGGCGCCGGGGAGTCGGACCGGGTGCTTCCGCTTTGCCGGAGGATGATCGGGCTATGCTATGCGTTCGTGCTACCGATCGGTATCTTGATCGCTATGTTCCCGTCTACCGTATTGCGTATTTATACGGATAACCCGGACTTGATCGCTAGCTCGATCCCCTCGTTGTGGGTGATGCTGTCTTCTTATCTCTTCGCCGTTCCCGGTTTTATTTATTTCTTTAGCGTATCGGGGACAGGCAATACCCGCCGTGCGCTGGAAATCGATATGGCTAGCATATTCGTGTACGTATTATATATATTGTATGTCGCCGTATGGTTGCGTGCGGACGTGGCGGTTTGCTGGACTACGGAGTATGTATATAATATCATGATCCTTTCTTCTTTCTTCTATCTGTGGAAAGGAAATTGGCGTAACAAGAAAATCTGAAGACTTATCTTTTGATTAGTACGGTAATTCGTAAGGATAAATCAAAAAAGACCATCTTGGCATTCACGTTCTGTGTGATATGGCGTTCCGCTTTCGCCAATTCTTCCATCAAATCGATCACGTTTCGTTCGTTCACGAAAGGTGAGAACTTAACAGAGAAGCTTGCCTCGTCTAGATTCATATAATTAAGTTCGGGTGATTGGAACCGGTACATGAAGTTCTCCCGGATCAAATGCTGGCAATAGGAGAGGAAGTTCTTCTGTCGCTCCCGTCCGATCCCTGCCATGACGTCTGCCATCGCTTTCATGCCTTTTACGTTTCGTGCCCATGAGTTTCGCATCATGGCCTTGAATTGCTCCAGAAAGAATTTATTTTCCTCGCCCAAGCTAATCGCCTCCATTGCCTTGATAAAACTTCCGGAGGAGAGGTGAGCGACGTGTTTAGCGTCGTCGGGCGAAAGCCCGAAACGGGATACCATGGCATTCATGATCGCGTTGGTCTCAATGGGACGGATGTGGATGCGTTGCGCACGAGATTGGATGGTCCCGAGGATAAGATCCGGAGTCTCGGATACCATAAGGATAACCGTTCTCATAGGAGGCTCCTCTATGATTTTCAGAAGCTTATTGGCACAAGTAGGATGCAGTTTCTCCGGCAACCAAACCATCAAGATACGATATTCCGCCTCATAAATCTTTAGGCTCAGTTTATGGATAATCTCATCGCTTTCCTTGGAATAGATGATGGCTTGTGAGTTTCCGGCCTCGATATAATCCAGCCATTCATCCATATTGAAATAGGGATGTTCTTTGAGGAACCCACGCCATTCACTGAGATAATCATCGCAGACCTCTTTCTTTTTCTCTTTCTTGGCTACGATCGGGAATACAAAATGTAAATCGGGATGTGCCAATTCGTCATATTTGAGGCATGACGGGCAACGTCCACAAGCGTCCGTGTCCGTCCGGTTCGTACAATTCAGATAACGGGCGTAAGCCAAAGCCAGCGGAAACGCCCCGGCTCCCCCTTGCTCTGTGAATAACTGTGCATGGGGTACGATCCCCGTCCGAGCCGATTGTCTCAACCGTTCCTTCACTTCCTCTTGCCCGATGATATCTTTAAAATACATGAGATATTTCCTTTTCTATAGAATAATGAACGAAGTTACGGAAAAGTATTCAGATATCAAAAAGCGCGAGGTTTTGTAAATATCAATTGACATATGTAGAGTAAAACTAAGAACGGATACAATACCAAGTCAAGTCCAATAAAGAATATGTATTTCATTACCTTAGAATTTTAAAAATAACCATACTTAGTACATGATTGTTCAATCGTGTACTTCTATTAGACAACTCAGCGTACAAAAACCCCTATTGTATTTCAATAAATTTCTTTCGCTATTTTGTAAACGCTATCCGAGGCCATCATTGTGTAGAAATGTAAGCTCGGTACGCCATGAGCGATCAGATCCTTGCACTGCTGTATACACCATTCCACACCCACCTCTTTCGCTTCCGCATCATCTTTACATTTACGTAATTCTGTTGCGAAAGGCTCCGGGATATCCGCACGGAATATCTTCGGAAGAACCGTTAATTGGTTCTTGAAAACGATCGGTTTGATACCGGGGATGATGGGAACCGTGATACCTTCCGCACGGCAACGATCCACGAACGCATAATATTTTTCATTATCGAAGAACATTTGGGTTACCAGATATTCAGCGCCATTTTTTACTTTCTCCTTTAAGTAATAGATATCAGATTCCATATTGGGCGCTTCCTCGTGCTTCTCCGGATAGCAAGCCATGCCGTACGAGAAGGGAGTCTCTATACCGTCTATCTTGGAACCGTCTAATGCGATACCTTCGTTGAAATGATTTACCTGCTGCTGTAAATCAGTCGCATGATCGTGGTATAACTCCGGGTTTTGCTGGGAGGCCTCTAAGGTCTTTATATCTCCCCTTAATATTAAGAGGTTGTTTACGCCAAGGAAGTTCAAATCGATCAAAGCGTATTCCGTCTCGTCTTTCGTAAAGCCTTTACATATAATATGGGGTACGGCAGGGATACCGTATTTATTCTGGATAGCCGAAGCGATCGCTACGGAGCCCGGACGTTTACGGATGTTTACTTTCTGGAAACTTCCGTCTGGTAAGGTTTTATAGACGAACTCGCTATGGTGGGAGGTGATATTTATGTATTTAGGGTCGAATTCCTTCAACTTGTCAATTACATTATACACCTTCTGGATACTGTTACCTTTCAGCGGCGGTAATATCTCGAAAGAAAAAGCGGTACTCTTACTATCCCTTATCAGATCAATGACTTTCATATTTTAATTATTTTTGACGCGAATGTAGCAAAAATCTTGGTAACATAGATTTTAATCCGCTATTTGTATATATCCATGCCACGGCTCTTTCATTTACCCATCCGTTTCGGCAGGCCGGAATGCATGAATCTCAAGTGAAATTCCGCACAATAAGTTTACGAGAGAAAGTTGTGTATAAGAATCTGATAATCAGTATTTAAAAAACAGGATAATCTTTCTGCGAAAACACGTACATGTTTTTGGTAAAAGTCGTACGTGTTTTCCGGAAAGGTCGTACGTGTTTTCCGGAATCCTTCCACCGAAAACAAAAGCGCATGTTAAAATTTACAAGAAACCCCACTTTAACGAAATGTTAAATGAAAAAGCCGTGGCCTTCCGTTTGCTTTTTTTAGTTTATAGGCCGAACTATATATAAATTAGCGTATATTTGCGGTACACAAAATCTCCCATAGCGACGGCTATGGGCGTTTTTGCTTTTGAGCGATATTATTAACAGTGTAATTTGTTAATTTTAAACTAATTACAGCAAATTGTATAGATATGGAAAATTTAAATTGGTCTGAGCTGGGATTTGGTTATATCAAGACAGACTACAATGTAAGATGCTACTATCGTGACGGCAAATGGGGTGAGTTGGAAGTTTCTTCATCCGAGATTATCAATATTCACATGGCCGCTACTTGCTTGCATTACGGACAAGAGTCTTTCGAGGGTTTGAAGGCCTTCCGTGGAAAAGACGGTAAGATCCGTGTATTCCGTATGGATGAGAACGCTAAACGTATGCAATCTTCCAGCCGGGGTATCAAGATGGCTGAGTTGCCTGTAGAGATGTTCGAGGAAGCTGTACGTAAGGTCGTGAAATTGAACGAGCGTTTTGTTCCTCCTTATGAGAGCGGTGCCGCTTTATATATTCGTCCGTTGATGATCGGCTTGGGCGCTCAGGTGGGTGTGAAGCCGGCTCCCGAATATATGTTTATGATATTTGTCACTCCGGTAGGTCCGTATTTCAAGGGTGGATTCCAGCCCTCGAAGGTGTGCGTGCTTCGTGAGTATGACCGTGCGGCTCCTAACGGGACAGGTACGATCAAGGTCGGTGGTAACTATGCCGCTAGCTTGGTAGCCGGCGAGATCGCTCATTCCAAGGGATACGCCGCCGTATTGTATCTGGATCCGAAAGAGAAGAAATATCTGGATGAGTGCGGTCCGGCTAACTTCTTCGGAATCCGTGGCAATAGCTATATCACTCCGCAATCCCACTCGATCTTGCCTTCGATCACGAACAAGAGCTTGCAGCAATTGGCCGAGGATATGGGCTTGACGGTAGAGCGTCGTCCGGTTCCTTTCGAGGAGATCGCTACATTCGACGAGGCTGCCGAGTGTGGTACCGCCGCGGTTATCGCCCCGATCTCGCAAATCGACGATTTGGATGAGAACAAATCTTTTGTTATCGCCAAAGACGGCAAACCGGGTCCTGTTTGCGAGAAACTATATCATAAGCTACGTGCCATCCAGTATGGCGACGAGCCGGATACTTACGGATGGATCTCGATCATTGAATAATATCTTTTGTTTCGTAAGGACTGGAGTGCGCTCCGTCTTTACGAGACAGAATACGTTGATAGGCAATTGTTAGTTTGAACTTTACTTTTTGCAATAAAATTGCAATCTCCGCATTGCAAATGAGAAAAGATGTTTATCTTTGCATCGGTAATTCCAAATTTTCAATTACCAATTATGTAGGTGGAAGCATTCTTTAAAACACATAAATATCTGGTAGAGCATCTGTATTCTCCGGTACGAAGGGGATTGATGGATGAGATCAATTGGGAGGATCGGTTGATCGGTGTTAAAGGTTCGCGAGGAGTCGGAAAGACCACTTTCTTGTTAGACTATGCCCGTGAATATTTTGGTGCCGATAATAAGGAATGCTTATACATTAATTTAAATCATTTCTATTTTACGGAGCGTACACTCGTTGATTTCGCCGCCGAGTTTCGGGCTAAAGGCGGAAAGGTGTTGTTGATAGACCAAGTATTTAAGTATTCCAACTGGTCGAGAGAGTTGCGGTATTGCTATGATAATTTCGAGGACTTGAAGATCGTTTTCTCCGGCTCGTCGGTGATGCGTCTGAAAGAGGAGAATCCGGACCTGTCCGGCAAGGTGGTATCGTATAACCTCAGGGGGTTCTCGTTCCGTGAGTTCTTGAACTTGATGTCGGGGAACCAGTTTCCCGCGTACACGTTCGATGAGGTATTAGAGAATCATCAGGAAATCGCCAAACGTATTTGCTCGGTCGTAAGGCCGATGGCTTATTTCCAAGATTATCTCCATCATGGTTTCTATCCGTTCTTCTTGGAAAAGCGCAACTTCTCCGAGAATCTGCTGAAGACCATGAACATGATGCTAGAGGTGGACGTGTTATACATAAAACAAATCGAACAAAGCTACCTACCAAAGCTACGCAAACTACTCTACTTATTGGCTACGAGCGCTCCTTGTACCCCAAACGTGAGTCAGTTGAGCAAGGATATCGAGACATCCCGGGCCACCGTGATGAACTATATCAAGTATTTGACAGATGCTCGTTTGATGAATATGCTGTATCCGGTGGGCGAATCCTTTCCGAAGAAGCCCTCCAAGGTATATATGTATAACTCGAACCTGATGTACCCCATCCGTCCGATGGAGGTAAATGCCGGGGCGGTGCGTGAGTCGTTCTTTTATAACCAACTACTGAAAGACAATAAGCTGAATGAAGGAATCAAGAACGCCCACTTTCTGGTGAATACGATGTATAATTTCCGGATCGAGGAAAGCATGAAAGTGAAGAACAATCCGGATATGTATTATGCTGTTGATAAGACCGAGATCGGGGAGGGGAACATGATCCCGCTTTGGTTGTTCGGTTTTCTATATTGAGTAAGGATATTTTTTAATACTAATAGTTTTATAGGTCTATGACAAAACAGAAGAAATTTTTAACCTGTGATGGTAATCAGGCCGCTGCTCATATCTCGTATATGTTCAGCGAGGTGGCTGCGATTTACCCCATCACTCCGTCGTCTACAATGGCTGAATATGTAGATGAATGGGCTGCAGCCGGACGTAAGAATATTTTCGGCGAGACTGTAATGGTACAGGAAATGCAATCAGAGGGTGGTGCCGCAGGTGCTGTTCACGGTTCATTGCAAGCGGGTGCCTTGACAACAACCTACACTGCTTCTCAAGGTTTGTTGCTTATGATCCCTAATATGTACAAGATCGCCGGTGAATTGCTTCCTTGCGTTTTCCACGTATCCGCTCGTACATTGGCTTCTCATGCGTTGTGTATCTTCGGTGACCATCAAGACGTGATGTCTGCCCGTCAGACAGGTTTCGCCATGTTGGCCGAGGGTTCCGTACAGGAGGTTATGGACTTGGCCGGTGTCGCTCACTTGGCTACGATCAAGTCTCGTGTGCCGTTCGTGAACTTCTTCGACGGTTTCCGTACCTCTCACGAGATACAGAAGATCGAGGCTTTGGAGAATGAGGACTTGGCTCCGCTTATCGACCAGAAGGCCTTGGCCGAGTTCCGTGCCCGTGCCTTGAACCCGGAGAGACCGGTCGCTCGCGGTATGGCCGAGAACCCGGATCATTTCTTCCAACACAGAGAATCTTCCAACACGTACTACGAGGCAGTTCCCGCTATCGTAGAGGAATATATGAACGAGGTTTCCAAGATCACAGGCCGTAAATACGGTTTGTTCGATTATTACGGAGCTGAGGACGCTGAGCGTGTGATCATCGCCATGGGTTCTGTTACAGAGGCCGCTCGTGAGGCTATCGATCACTTGATCGCTAAGGGCGAGAAGGTAGGTTTGGTATCCGTTCACTTGTATCGTCCGTTCTCCGCTAAGCATTTCTTGGCTGCCGTGCCTAAGACCGCTAAGCGTATCGCCGTATTGGATCGCACGAAAGAGCCGGGTGCTAACGGTGAGCCGTTGTATCTGGACGTAAAAGACTGCTTCTATGGTCAGGAGGATGCTCCGGTTATCGTAGGTGGCCGTTATGGTCTGGGTTCTAAGGATACGACTCCGGCTCAGATCCTGTCCGTATTCGAGAACTTGGCGTTGCCGATGCCGAAGAACCAATTCACGATCGGTATCGTGGATGACGTTACTTTCACTTCTCTGCCTCAGAAGGAAGAGATCGCCTTGGGCGGTGAGGGTATGTTCGAGGCTAAGTTCTACGGTTTGGGTGCCGACGGTACGGTAGGCGCTAACAAGAACTCGGTGAAGATTATCGGTGATAACACGGATAAATACTGTCAGGCTTATTTCTCTTACGACTCTAAGAAATCCGGTGGTTTCACTTGTTCTCACCTGCGTTTCGGTGATCATCCGATCCGTTCTACTTATTTGGTGAATACCCCGAACTTCGTGGCTTGCCACGTTCAGGCTTATTTGCGCATGTACGACGTGACTCGTGGTTTGCGTGAGAACGGTACCTTCTTGTTGAATACCGTTTGGGGCGCCGAGGAGTTGGCTAAGCACTTGCCTAATAAGGTAAAACGTTACTTCGCCCAGAAGAATATCACTGTATATTATATCAACGCTACACAGATCGCCTTGGAGATCGGTTTAGGTAACCGTACCAATACGATCCTCCAGTCCGCTTTCTTCCGTATCACGGGTGTTATCCCTGTAGACTTGGCTATCGAGCAGATGAAGAAATTCATCGTTAAGTCTTACGGTAAGAAGGGCGAGGACGTGGTTAACAAGAACTACGCGGCTGTAGACCGTGGTGGCGAGTACAACCAATTGACGGTTGATCCCGCTTGGGCTAACCTTCCGGATGATGAGGCTGTCGTAAACAACGATCCCGCTTTCATCAACGAGGTAGTTCGTCCGATCAACGCTCAGGATGGCGATTTATTGAAGGTTTCCGCATTCAAGGGCATCGAGGATGGTACTTGGGCGCAAGGAACCGCTAAATACGAGAAACGTGGCGTGGCCGCTTTCGTTCCGGTTTGGAATGAGGCGAACTGTATCCAGTGTAACCAATGCGCTTACGTTTGTCCTCACGCTTCTATCCGTCCGTTCGTATTGAACGACGAGGAGCAGAAGGGCGCTAGCTTCGCTATGTTGGACGTGAAGGCTCCGGCCGCTATGAAGGGTATGAAGTTCCGTATGCAGGTAGACGTTATGGACTGCTTGGGTTGCGGTAACTGTGCTGATGTTTGTCCGGGATTCAAGGGCAACAAGGCTTTGTCTATGGTTCCGCTGGAAGGCCAGTTGGCTGAGGCCGATAACTGGAACTACTGCGTAGCTAACGTTTCTTCTAAGCAAAACTTGGTAGACGTGAAGTCTAACGTGAAGAACTCACAGTTCGCTACTCCGTTGTTTGAATTCTCAGGCGCTTGCTCCGGTTGTGGCGAGACTCCGTACGTGAAGTTGATCACCCAGTTGTTCGGCGACCGCGAGATGGTGGCTAACGCTACCGGATGTTCTTCTATCTACTCCGGTTCTGTTCCTTCCACTCCTTATACAACGAACGAGAAGGGTCAAGGTCCTGCTTGGGCAAACTCTTTGTTCGAGGATTTCTGCGAGTTCGGCTTGGGTATGGAATTGGCGAACGAGAAGATGCGTAAACGTTTGGAAGGCTTGTTGCAACAGATCACCGTGGGCGAGCATGCTCCGGCTGAGGCGAAAGAAATAGCCGCCGCTTGGATCGCTAACCAGAACGACGCCGAGAAGACGAAGGAATTGGCTCCGCAAATCATGGCATTCGTTGAGCAAGGCATCAAGGAGGGTTGTCCGGTTTGCGCTCAGATCAAGGAATTGTCTCACTTCTTGGTAAAACGTTCTCAATGGATTATCGGTGGTGACGGTGCTTCTTACGATATCGGTTACGGTGGTTTGGATCACGTGATCGCTTCCGGCAAGAACGTAAATATCTTGGTATTGGATACCGAGGTTTACTCTAACACGGGTGGTCAGTCCTCGAAGGCTACTCCGGTGGGCGCTATCGCTAAGTTCGCCGCTTCCGGTAAGAGGGTACGTAAGAAAGACCTTGGCTTGATGGCTACTACTTATGGTTACGTATATGTGGCTCAGATCGCTATGGGCGCCGACCAAGCCCAGACATTGAAGGCGATCCGCGAGGCCGAGGCTTACGACGGTCCTTCATTGATCATCGCCTACGCTCCTTGTATCAACCACGGTTTGAAGAAGGGTATGGGTAAGTCGCAAGCTGAGGAGAAAGAAGCCGTAGCATGCGGTTACTGGCACTTGTGGCGTTACAACCCGGCTTTGGAGGCAGAGGGCAAGAATCCGTTCACCTTGGATAGCAAGGAACCGGATTGGAGCAAGTTCCAAGACTTCTTGAAGGGTGAGGTTCGTTTCGCTTCCGTAGCTAAACAATATCCGGCTGAGGCCGCTGAGTTGTTTGCCGCCGCCGAGGAGAACGCTAAATGGCGTCTGCGTAGCTACAAACGTATGGCTGCCGAGAATTGGGATGTAGAGGCTTAATATAACAGGTCTTTTATTATAGAATGAGGGCGGTGTCTCCGGAAACGGAAGGCACCGCTTTTTTTATGGGGTGGATGGGGGAAGCTGCACATAAGGCAATACGGACCTGTACTACCGTATGTGCAGGCCTGTACTTCCTTATGTGTCAGCCCGCGCTACTGTATCTACAAGTCCGTACTAACGTATCTACACGTTTGCACGAACGTATCTACACGTTTGCACGAACGTATCTGCAAGTTTGCACGAACGTATCTACAAGTCTGTACTACCATATCTGCAAGCCTGCGCTACCGTATGCGCGGTTTGTCAGAAGACCGGGATCGAATAGACCAGCCCCAGCGATATACGGTGTGTATCCGGTTCTATGGCTCCCATTTGCGTGGCGGCTTTCTCTAGGATAACGCCCCGGTAGGTGTATAGGACGAATACGAAAAGGTCGAGTTGCTTGAAGGGGAAGAATTCCACGCTACTCTGCGCGTTCCACGAACGGCGGTACATCCCTTTCCGGAAATCACCGTTGCTCTTATACACCCGGGCGGTCTCGTACGCCCCTTTCACGTAAACGTTCCATTGGGGGTGGACACGGTAATCCACGTCGCCGATAATCGATAGGTATTCGGTGTTCATGGCGGTATGAGGCGTGCCGGGCAGACGGCTGACGACCCCATGTTGGTCGATCCCTTGGCGGGTGTACATAACGTCGAGGTATGTTAGCAACGGGCCTTTCTCATAGGTATTGCCACAGGTGAAATAGTAGGAGTAGCGCTTGCGGGTCTGCTGTCCGACGGCGGTGGCATAACGCAGTTGCAAGGTCTTGTCCAGATAATAGCTATTCCAGTTGACCGTGTACATAAAGGGTATCTTGGCCTTGGCAGTACCCTCGGGAAGTCCGGTAGGGTAGATGTCCTCATCGTTACCGTTGCGGTTATTCACGATCTGGAAACAAAGCTCGTGGTCCGGGTTGACTTGCCAGTTGCCCGAGATACCGGCTTGGTAGGCGGTCAGTAAATTATTGAACTCGCTAAACTCTCGTACCCGGATGGAATTGACGTAATACTCGTATCCCCCGAAATTAACGAACTGCTTGCCGATCGTGAAATTGAGATTATGCCGTGCCTTTAGGTTCACGTAAGCCAGCTCGAGCGAGGAGGAGAGGTTGTCGAGCGAATAGGGATCGGAGTATTTGTTGAACGACTGCCGGTAATGATACCCCAGCCACTTGCCTACATCCCCCTTGATCTCCAGCCGGACACGGTTCAGCTTGAAGTTCATACCGTCTAGCTCCTTTCCGACAAACTCAGCGTTGGCCGAGGTGAAAAGCTGGAAGTTCATCTCGGCGCTATTGATCTTGATCTCTCCGTTCGATAATCGTTCCACGAGTGTAGGTTCCCCGTTATTCTCCCGAAGGGTCTCTTGGGCCGTCAGGCTGGCGTTCGTGGCTAGACAAAGCAAGAAAAGTAGAAAATGTTTCTTCATACGATAGATTTAGTTGGTAACAGACTACAAAAGTATAAAAAACGTCTTAACCAAGATACGTTTAAGGGGATGAAAATGGGGGGGTAGGGGATGCGGACTTTCGTGCTATCCGCATCCCGAGGTGTATACGCTTTCGCCAGCGTCCGTCTAGAATCTCAATTGAGAATTCAATTCCGGGAACTGCGCTTGATGCCAATACGGGTAGATCGGGGTCGTCTGGCTTGCCATATCGAGGCGCTTCACCTGCTCCGGGTTGAGGTTCCAGCCTACGGCCTCTAGGTTCTGCCTTAGCTGCTCTTCCGTGCGGGCTCCTATGATAAGGCTGCTTACGGTAGGCCGTTGCAATAACCAGTTCAAGGCGCATTGGGCTACGCTATGCCCGGTCTCCTCGGCTACCTGTTCCAATACCTCCACGATGTCGTACAGGCGTTCGTAAGAAGTAGCCTCGTCGGGTATCGGGCTTCCTCCGCGAGCGACACGCCCGTCCGTCGGGATCGGGTTATTCCGGCGGTACTTCCCGCCCAGACGTCCGGCGGATAAAGGGCTCCAGATAATGGCGCCCACCTTCTGGTCGATGCCTAGCGGCATAAGTTCCCACTCAAACTCCCGGTTCAACAAGGAGTAATAAACCTGTTGGGCCACGTACCGGCTCCATCCATACCGCTCCGATACGGAAAGCGACTTCATTAAGTGCCAGCCGGAGAAGTTCGAGCAAGCGATATAACGGACCTTCCCGCTCGTCACCAAGTCGTCCAAGGCTCGGAGTGTCTCCTCTACCGGGGTATTCGCGTCGAAACCGTGCATATGATAAATGTCGATATGATCCGTGTTCAATCGTCTCAGGCTCGCCTCGCACGCCTGTATCAGATGGAAACGGGAAGAACCGATGGCGTTACGGCTCTCCGGGCTTAGGTTGAAAGTCGCCTTCGTGGAGATCAAGAGGCGATTCCTCAATCCGTGGATCGCCTTTCCCAAGATTTCCTCGGAAAGACCGTTGGAGTAGACATCCGCCGTATCGAATAGATTCACCCCGGCGTCCAAGCAAAGATTGACCATACGGGTAGCCTCTTCCACCTCGGTATGTCCCCAACCTTCAAAACCATTCGTGCCACCAAAAGTAGCCGTACCTAAACAAAGTGCCGGAACGTATAATCCGGAACCTCCTAGTTGTCTGTATTCCATAAAAAACTATATCTATTATTTGATGAAGGAAATGAAAATACAAATGTAACAAATAAAGTGTATCTTTGTCATTAAAAGAAGATAATAGGTATAAGTATGATTAAGGCAGTATTTTTTGACATTGACGGTACGTTGGTAAGTTTCAAGACGCATAAACTACCGGACTCTACGGTCCGGGCCTTGGACCTGTTGCGAGAAAAGGGAATCAAGGTTTTCATCGCTACCGGCCGCCAGTTGCAATCTATCAATAACCTCGGGACGCAAGAGTTCGATGGCTATGTTACCTTGAACGGAGGATATTGCTTGGCCGGAAAAGATAAGGTTATCTATAAACATAATATCCCGTCGGAGGATATAGAGGCGTTGATCCGCTATCAAGAGAATGAGGAGGCGTTCCCGTGCGCCTTGGTGGAGGAAGATGGGATTTACCAGAACTACGTGGATGATTCTGTGCGACAGCTTTACGACATGCTAGACTTCCCTCATCCTCCCTTGCGTCCTTTGCGTGGCAACGGGGGTAAGGAAGTATACCAGCTGATAGCCTTTTTCTCTCCCGGCCATGAAGAACGTATCATGTCCGTCTTGCCGCATTGCGAGGCTACTCGCTGGAACCCGCTATTTGCGGATGTCGTGCCGCGGGGGAGCAGTAAGGCGGTAGGGATCGATAAGATCATCGAGCATTACGGGATCTCGCTCCACGAGACGATGGCTTTTGGCGATGGAGGCAACGATATGGCCATGCTTCGCCACGCCGGGATCGGGGTAGCCATGGGTAACGCCGGCGACGAGGTGAAAGAGGCGGCGGATTACGTGACCGACTCCGTAGATGACGATGGTGTCATGAACGCTTTAAGACATTTCGATGTTATATAAATAAACAGTTTAATAACGCTAAATCACAAACGCTATGATTGATGAATTGGTAAGCTATAATCGTGAGTTCGTAAAGAACAAGGGGTATGAGAAGTATATCACGAATAAATATCCCGATAAGAAGATCGCCATCGTGTCTTGCATGGATACCCGGCTGACCGAGTTGCTACCCGCCTCCTTGGGCATCAAGAATGGAGACGTGAAAATTATAAAGAACGCGGGGGCGATCATATCCCACCCCTTCGGAAGCGTTATCCGGAGCTTGATGGTGGCGATTTACGAGCTTGGGGTTGTAGAGGTAATGATAATCGGGCATACCGATTGCGGAGCCAAGCACATGAATAGCTCCGAGATGATCGAAAAGATGAAAGAGCGGGGAATCCCGCAGGAACGAATAGATATGATCCGATATTGCGGTATAAACTTCGAGTCGTGGTTGCGGGGATTCGAGACCTCCGAGGCTTCCGTGCACGAGACCGTGGAGCAAATTCGGAATCATCCGCTGATTCCGTCGGATATAACGGTAAGAGGGTTTGTAATAGACTCTGTTACAGGTGAATTAACGCCGGTGGAGTAATCCCCGGCGTATTTAGACTTATTTGCACAAGTCATAAATAATCGAAAAAATGAAATATTTTATTATGTTCTACAACATTGTTTCGGATAAAATGGTTATCTTTGTAACGAATTAAGATAGAAAGATCGTTTTAGGATTATTTATTAACTGGCTTTCCAAGCGTGGGAAGCGTAAAACAAAAAGATTATGATGATGAGAGAAAATGAGAAAAGCCTTCGTGCTTTAGCGATGTTGCGTTATCAAGCAGATCGTTACCAGTCAGCTGGCAATGGTGCCATGAGTCAGCGATTAAACGCTGAGATCCGTCGCCTTATGAGCGAAATGAGTGTAGATGCGGATAAGAACTAAAAGACCGCGTCTTTTTTAAGTAAAGAATTAAAGTAAGAAATAAATTAGATGTCATCTCTTACCTCCGTTCAAAACGGAATGGTGAGAGATAGGAAATGAGGATTACCTTTGGCGATACGGCCGGGTGAGCCTTTTTTTTGTGCCCTTTCCTTTCCTCCTCCTTCGCGTATCAGGGAAATTACTTATATTTGTGGATGAAAAAGCTAAAACAATAATCATTTGAACACAAAAACGATGAAAAAAGCAGGATTACTCTTAATGTCGCTGGCATTAAGTACGGCTCTTTGGGCGGAAAGTCCGGAGAAGAAAGGTTTGGACGTGATAAATAGATCGACCGCCGAGGCGCATATCGGTTTCTTGGCCGATGATGATCTGGAGGGCCGTGAGGCCGGTTTCCGTGGAGGCCGTATAGCGGGCGATTATATCGTGGCGAACCTGAAATCATTGGGTATCGACCCTGTAGGAGACTCTTATTACCATCCGTTTGAGGCTTACCATATGGAACGCCAGAAGAGAGGGGCCCGCTGGCAGGTGCAGCCGGATTCCATAGCGGCTATCAAGCAAACCGGTGTTTTCCAGAAACTTTCCTTGAATAATATCTTGGGTAAGATAGAGGGCAAGAACCTGAACGAGATCGTGATTGTCGGCGCTCACTATGACCATCTGGGTATCGACCCGATGCTGGATGGCGACCAGATCTATAACGGGGCGGACGATAACGCCTCCGGAGTCTCTGCCGTTTTGCAGATAGCGAGGGCTTTCCTTGCCACGGGCCAGCAACCGGAGCGAACCGTTATATTCGCTTTCTGGGACGGTGAGGAGAAAGGGCTTCTCGGATCGAAAGCCTTCGTTCAGTCTTTTCCAGAGATAAAGAACGTGAAAGGATATTTGAATTTCGATATGATCGGCCGTAACAATAACGAGGCGAAGCCTACCCATGTGGTTTATTTCTATACAGAGGCGCACCCTGCTTTCGGCGATTGGCTGAAGAACGATATCAAGAAATACAACTTGAATCTGGCACCGGATTATCGTCCGTGGGATAACCCGGTAGGAGGGAGTGATAACGGTTCCTTCGCTAAGATAGGTATCCCTATTATCTGGTATCATACCGACGGGCATCCGGATTACCATCAACCGAGCGACCATGCCGACCGGATTAATTGGGACAAGGTGGTGAATATCACGAAGGCCTCGTTCCTTAATATGTGGTATATGGCGAATGAGAAAGATTTTTAGAGATTATACGTCTTTTTCAATAGAAGATATCTAATAAAAGTAAGTTAACTTCATCGGCGAAGTAAGTTAACTTACTTTGGCATTTTAATTAACTTACTTTGCCGATGAAGCTGGCTTGCTTTTATATTCTGAAAAAACGCTTGAATTACTGTAATTTCATATCTTACCGCAGATACTTAGTTCTACATGAACTCAAGTCGATTTTAACTTAAAATCGTTTATATTTCTAATTTTATATTGTAAAACATAAAAAATAAGGGAGGATTTATTTAATTATAATAACACTATGTAATGAATATTTCATATCTTTGCCTCCGATATAAAATGTGCTAGGTATTTTGGCGCCAACTAAATAAAACAACTTCTACTTAAGAAAAGTTCATGTAGGACTCCGATAGTTAGCCCATTTTTTATTTGAACTTAATTACGCTAGAACTCAGGAGTGAGTGTATGTATGTGAATAATTTTAAAAGACAAATGTTTCGCCAAGACATTGTCTAATTATTTATTAATAAAACCATCAGTTATGTTGAAAAACTTTAAACCTGTCAGCTTAATTCTATGTGCGGGTGCGTTATGCTTCTCGGGAAGCATGTATGCCAACATCGCACCTGTTGAGCAAGGTACCTCTATCTCCCAGCAAAACGGGAAAGTAACAGGTACAGTGGAAGATGATTTCGGCCCAGTGACCGGAGCGTCTGTTGTCGTGAAAGGAACGTCTAATGGAACGATTACCGATATGGACGGTAATTTCACCTTGGATGGCGTCAAGAATGGTGATGTAATCCAAATCTCATTCATTGGTTACTCCACCATGGAGCTTACGTATACCGGTAAGCCGGTAGGCGTTATCAAATTAGCGGAAGACACCCAGAAATTGGATGAGGTCGTGGTTACGGCCTTGGGTATCAAGCGTGAGAAGAAAGCGTTGGGATATGCTACGCAAGAATTGAAAGGAGACGAACTTGTAAATGCACGGGAAAGTAATATTGCGAATGCGTTATCTGGTAAAGTATCGGGTTTGCAGGTAGTTCGTTCTAGTAGTGGCCCTGGCGGTTCTTCAAAAATTGTATTGCGTGGTAATAATTCATTAACTGGATCTAATCAGCCGTTGATTGTTGTCGATGGTATTCCAATGGATAACTTTACTGGAGGAGTTGATGATGCTTGGGGTAATAGCGGCGTGGATATGGGTAATGGTTTGTCAGATATCAACCCGGAAGATATCGAATCCATGAACGTGTTGAAAGGAGCTTCAGCCGCCGCGTTATATGGTTCTCGTGCAGGTAATGGCGTAATTTTGATTACGACGAAATCGGGTAAAAAGCAAAGTGGATTAGGTATTACTGTAAATGCCGGAGTTACAGTGGAAAGCATGTTTTTGAAACCAGAATTACAGAATACGTATGGTCAGGGTACAAATGGCATATATAATGTGAAAGACCGTTCAAGCTGGGGGCCTGTTGCCGATGGTTCCGTAACAATTGATCGCTGGGATGGGCAGAAAGTCCAGATGTATACTTATGATAATATAGATGCTTATTTCCAGAAAGGAACTTCATTCAATGAAGGTGTATCTTTTCAGCAGAGCTATGATGGGACGGCGGTATTCGCCTCAATTAATCGCTCTGATGATAAGGGCATCGTTCCGGGTGCATCATTAAATAAAACGTCTCTTACTTTGCGTGGAACAAGCGAGTTCGGTCCGGATAAAAGATGGAAATTAGATGCAAAAGCCAACTATTTAAATAATAACGCAAAGAATCGTCCAATCCAAGGTATTAACCAATCGAATGCCTTTAGTACGATCTATAATTTACCACGATCGCTGGATATTAGGGATCTGGAGAACTGTTTGGACGAAAATGGAAATATGATTTGGTGGGATACCGAGAGTACTCCCCAAGAAAATCCGTATTGGATTAAAGATTATAGAACAAATCAAGACTCTCGTAATCGTTTGTTAGGTACAATTTCTCTTTCTTATAAGATAACGGACTGGTGGAACCTCGAGCTAAAAGGCGGTACGGACTATTATACGACTACGACTACAAATAAGGTATATTCTGGTGGTAATGTGAATCCGAAAGGGCGTTACTCTGAGAAGTCGGAGACTTTTTATGAGAACAACTATAGTTTCTTGACTACCTTTAAGAAAGATAACCTTTTTAGCAAGTTTGGTGGTTTTGTGACCGTGGGTGGAAACTTGATGATGCAACGCCGTAAGAAATTAGAGGCTGGTACGGGTGATTTATTGATCCCGAATCTATTTGCGATGTCTAATGCCGCTGACAAGAATAATATGACGCATACATCTGAGGATGTACAGCGCAAGATGAATTCTATTTACGGTTCTTTGCAAATGAACTGGGATGGCTGGCTGTTTATGGATATTACGGCTCGTAATGACTGGTCTTCCACTATGAGTAAAGAAAACCAATCTTATTTTTATCCTTCGGTTAGCTTATCTGGTGTTATTTCAGATATGGTGGAAAAGGTTGGCGGTACAATGCCGGAATGGATGAGTTTCGCTAAGGTTCGTGCTTCTTATGCGGAAGTAGGTAATGACCTTGATCCATATCAATTGTATACTGTATTCAAGGTTGATAAAGATCCAAATGGTAACCCAACTGCAGCTCTAGGAACTACTTTATATGATTCTTCTGTACGTTCAGAGTTGATTAAATCTTGGGAAGCCGGTATTGATTTGAAGTTTTTCAATAATCGATTAGGTATTGATGCGGCTTGGTACAAATCTAATGCTACCCGCCAATTGCTAGATTTGGCAATGGATCCATTTTCTGGTTATTCCAAACGTAAGATCAATGCAGGTAATATTCAAAATTCAGGTGTGGAATTAATGCTTTATGGTACTATTTTGCAGAATCCTAGAGGCTTAAATTGGGAAACAACATTGAATGCTTCCTTCAATAAAAATAAAATCATAGATTTGTATGAAGGAGTAAATGAATATGGCATCAAGACTTTTGATGATTTAAAGATTGTAGCCCGTACGGGTAGTTATTATGGCGATATTTATGGTAAAAAATTCCAACGTGTTGAAAGTGGGGAACATGCTGGTAAAATTATTGTAGATGCTCAAGGTTTACCATTAGTTACTTCAGATGATTATTATCTGGGGAATCAACAGCCTGATTGTATGTTGGGATGGACTAACTCGTTCTCTTATAAAAATATTTCTTTGAGCTTTTTGATTGATGCTCGTATTGGTGGAAATATTTACTCAGCGACCACTGCTAATTTGTACAAGGCAGGTAATGCCGCAGGTACCGTTATAAATGGAACCCGTGAGGAATTTGTAGTTCCGAATTCAGTGACTTCTGATGGAAATGGTGGTTATACGGCAAATTCTAATGCTGTTACTCCTGAATTGTACTGGGGACGTGCTGCCGGAGGTAATATCGGTGTGGGTGAGGCATTTTTATATGATGCTACTAATATTCGTCTACGTAATATTACCGTTGGTTATGATTTTGAGAAAAAATGGTTAGAGAAAACCCCATTACAGAAAGTACGTGTATCATTCGTGGCGAATAACGTTTGGATGATTGTAAATCATTTGGAAGGTATTGATCCGGAATCTATTTCGGCTACAAATTCCAATGCTACTGGTTTTGAGAATGGGGCAGCTCCGACTTCTCGCTCTTTCACATTTAATGTAACAGTTGGTTTCTAATAAGAAAGATGATTTTAAGTATGAAAACATTAAAAAGAACAATAATAGGGTTAGCTTCATTAGCCGTTTTATTTACTGCATGTAACGACTTTGAAGAAATAAATAAAGACCCGAATGCCGTAGATGAAAGTGCGATCAAAGTATCTTATCTACTGAATAAATCAATCATGGGGGCACAGCAGAACCCGCATATCGCAGAGCGTGTGTTCGTGTATCAATGGAAAAGTGCGGCTCGTTTTGAACGTCGTAGTGGTTTAGCTACAGGTGCGAATTATAATGATTATAATACGGACTACTTTGGCGTTGATTATGGAGTGGGATGGCTGAACAATGTTAATATGGCCGTGAAAATTGGTACGGAACGTGCCGCCAATCCGGAGTATCCTTATGAGAACAATTTGCTACAGATGTCTCGTATTTGGCGGGCTTATGTCATCTCTGAATTGGCTGATAACTTTGGTCCTGTGCCTCCGGCAAACGCTTTTGATGGTATCGTAGAATATAAGAGTATAGAAGATATTTATGATTTTATTATTTCTGAATTGAAAGATGCCGCTGGCAAGATAGATGTAAATGCGGATATGAGCGCTATTACATCAGAGAAAACGGATGCTTTCTATGATGGTGATGCCTCTAAATGGATAAAGTATGCGAACTCATTACGCTTGCGCTACGCTATGCGTTTATCTGCTGTAGATCAAGCTAAAGCAAAGGCTGCTTTTGAGGATGCCGCTTCGACGAATAATTTTATTACTACGCAAGATGAAATTGCTCAGGTGCAAGAAAAAGGCGGTTGGACTGATCTTGATGGTGTGATGTCTCGTCCTTGGAATGCCCAACCCATTTCGGTCACCATTAATAATATGATGATTGGCCTAGGAGGAATCGATTTCCAAGTTCCTGCGGCGATAAAAGAGGATGTGGTATTGAAAGATGCTCGTAATTATCTAGGCCTTCGATTAGAAAAACACTTACCGGTTTCTACGAATGATCCGGCTGCAGGCTATTTCTTTGATGCTCTTCCTTCAAAGATTGATCCTCGTGCTACTAAGTTGTTTCATATTCCGGGATATGATGATGGTACTGTTTATTTCTCTAATATCGGTTTGGCTGATAAGGCTCGTTTAGCGGATCCTGCTACTGGAAATGTTGAGGATAACAATAAGACATATTTGGAGTTGAACGTGAAATATACTTGGAATACTTGGGTTGCTGGAAAATGGGATAAATACTCAGCGCTAACCAGCGAATTGACAGGAGCAAGTAAGACTTATCCTTCTTTATCCAAGATATATCGTGAAAGTACGAATAAGCGTGTATGGTTTGGGCCGTGGGAGACGGAGTTCTTATTGGCTGAAGCTGCGTTGTATGGTTGGAACGTGTCTGGTAGTGCGAAATCTCATTATGAGGCTGGTATAGCAGCTAGCTTTGAATATCACGGTGTATCTGAGTTCTTAAATGATTATTTGAGTTCTACGGAATATAACCGTGTAGGTACTTCTGTCGCTTTTGATCATACGGCGGAAGCAAAGTCTTATACGGCTGAATATGTAGATGGTTATACTGGTGAGAAAAAGACTACTACTTATACTTATCCGAAAAATTCTATTTATAAGAATGGTACGGTCAATAATGATAAGCTGACAAAGATAATCTCGCAAAAATACTTGGCACAGGTTCCTTGGTTACCTTTAGAGGCATGGTCTGATCATCGTCGTTTAGGTTTGCCTTTCTTTGAGAATCAAGCTGTTGAGATAGATTATAATGTTTCTAGTAACGAGTTGCCTCTTACTCGTGCTAACTGTAAGGAATGTAAGTGGGAATTCTATCAAGAACGTCTGCGCTATCCAGCGAATATGGAAATCAATAGTAAGGATAGTTATATGAAAGCTGTTGAGCTATTGGGTGGAGCTGATTTAATTTCTACTCCGCTATGGTGGGCTAAACATTGATTTATATGAAAGCTCAAGGTGAAGGATTATGCTTCCACCTTGGGCTATTTTTGTTAACTTAATAAATTGTCTGATTATGAGAAAGTTATTAATGGTATTGTTTTTATTTGGAACAATTAGTGTTTTTTGCAATGCCCAAATAGATGGTTATTATGTAAAAGACAGTGGTAATCTAGCGCTTTTTGCCGATGGAGAACCTAGAACTAGTACTTCAATTGGTATTGAAGCTGGGAAATCAGTGGAAATTCGTTTTACTCAACCTTCTACTGGAGATTTCTTGTGGCAAAAAATAAGTGGTAGTGACTATATTCAATTTAATCCCGGTGGGTCTGGACGTTTTGCGTTAATTTGGACACAGGGTGCAAGTAAAGGGGACTCGGCTGTTTTTTGTGTCACAGACAAGAATGGTGATGTGCTGACGATTACTATTCATGCTTATTAGACTTTATATAAAATAAAATATCTACTTCTTGTCTTTTGACAACTTTGTATTGTAACTGATTCGGAAATCATAGAGAATAAATATTCTTACGAGGAAAAGGGCGTATCGATGTAAATGTCGGTATGCCTTCTTTTTTTGTAGTGATGGTTTGTATGGTAAACCGGAGCTTTTAGGGGCTTCTGAAGTGAATAACTAACGGCTTGTCGAGTCGTAAGCTTACGGCTACCCCTAGTGAATAACTAACGGCTTGGGAAGTGAATAACTAACGGCTTCCTGCCTCTTTTACGGTTTGGTTATCCTTTGGTGAAAGTTTCTGTAAATCAATTTTTTATGAATGTTAGTGAGGATAACTCTTATTCGTTTTGTCTGTAAGGAGAGAGTAGTTGCGGTATCCTCACCAGTTACCTCTTGTATATGTTAAACTCAAAACATATCTGCCCTTTTTATGTTTATACAGGATAAATGACATTCGTTGACGCAAAAACTAAAACATTGTCTAGAAAAATAAACAAAAAACAGTAGTTATGTTGAAAAGATTCAGACCAGTCAGCTTAATCCTGTTGGTAGGGGCGCTTGGGTTCTCGGGAAACTTATACGCCACGCCTATGTCCGGGATTCCGAGGGTTGACATTTCACAGCAAAACGCAAAGGTGTCGGGAATAGTTGAGGATGCCTTAGGGCCCGTTACCGGGGCGTCCGTAATCGTGAAAGGAACTACCAATGGTACTATGACCGACTTGGACGGACATTTTACCTTGGATAACGTGAAGAAAGGGGATATCATACAGATATCGTTTATCGGTTATACCTCGCAAGACATCCCATATACCGGCCAGTCCGAGATTACGGTTAAACTCGTGGAAGATACCCAGAAACTCGATGAGGTGGTGGTGACTGCCTTGGGTATGAAACGGGATAAGAAAGCCTTGGGCTATGCCATGCAGGAGTTGAAAGGGGACGACCTCTTGGCCTCCCGTGAGCCGAATTTGGCGAACTCCCTTTCCGGTAAGGTTTCCGGTTTGCAGATCGTCCGTTCAAGCAATGGCGTAGGAGGGTCCTCTAAGATCGTACTTCGTGGTAATAACTCATTGACGGGTAGCAACCAGCCCTTGATCGTCGTAGACGGTACCCCGATGGATAACTTCACCGGTGGCGTGGATGATGTATGGGGTAACTCCGGAGCGGATATGGGTAACGGCCTTTCGGATATCAACCCGGAAGATATCGAGTCCATGACGGTATTGAAGGGTGCTTCCGCCGCCGCCCTTTATGGCTCACGTGCCGGTAACGGTGTGATCTTGATCACTACCAAGTCCGGACGTAAGAACGAGGGACTCGGTATTACGATCAACGCCGGTATCACCGCCGAGACGATTTTCCTGAAACCTGATTTACAGAACGACTTCGGACAAGGCTCCGTGGGCGTTTACGATAACCAATCCCGCCTTAGCTGGGGACCGAAAGCCACGGGACAAATGGTAACCGATTGGAGAGGCAATCAAATCCCCCTGCATACTTATGATAATATCGACGCTTTTTTCCGCACCGGAACCTCCTTTAACGAGGGTGTCAGCTTCCAGCAGAACATAAAGGGGACGGCGGTATTCGCCTCCGTAAACCGTTCCGACGATGCTAGCATCACCCCACGCTCAAAACTAAACAAGACGAATATTACCTTGCGTGCCACCACTTTCTTGGATGAGGCGGAAAAGTGGAAAGTAGATGCCAAGGTGAATTATATCAATCAAAACGCACATAACCGCCCGATTCAGGGCGTGAATCCCTCGAACGCTTTCAATACGATCTATAACCTGCCTCGTTCCTTGAATATCCGTGAGTTTGAGGATGACGTGGATGAGCAAGGCAATATGATTTGGTATGACGCCTCCAAGAATCCGCAGGAGAACCCTTATTGGGTGACCCGTTATCGCCAGAACGAGGATACCCGTAACCGTTTGTTAGGAAATATCTCCTTGAAATATGCCCCGACCGATTGGTTCGATATTGAGTTGAGAGGTGGTACGGATTATTATACCACGACGAAGAGCGAGAAAGTATATGCCGGTGGTAATACCAGTCCGAGAGGTCTGTATACCGAGGGATCGGAGACCTTCTATGAGAATAACTTCAGTTTCTTGGCTACGGCCCGGAAGGATAATTTGATCGATCGGCTGGGAGGTTTCGTTACTTTCGGTGGTAACTTGATGCTCCAGCAGCGTAATAAGATGAACGCTTCTGCCGGAGAGTTGTTGGTGCCGAACTTGTTCTCGCTGAATAATGGCGTGAATAAGCCAACAGTCACTTCCGAGTTGATCCGCCGTCGTATGAATTCCTTGTACGGGTCGTTGCAGTTGAACTGGGATGGTTATCTGTTCTTGGATGTTACGGCACGTAACGATTGGTCGTCTACGATGTCGAAAGCCAACCGCTCTTATTTCTATCCATCTGTCAGTTTATCGCTTGTGATCTCAGATATGTTGCCGAAGATTGGCGGAAGCATGCCGGATTGGTTCTCTTTCGCTAAGGTACGTGCCTCCTTCGCTGAGGTAGGTAACGACTTGGATCCGTATCAATTATATAACTTCTACTCTGTAGGCAAGGACCCCAACGGGAATACGACGGCGAAACCGGGTAAGGTACTTTACGACTCGGACGTACGTAGCGAGTTGATTAAATCATGGGAGGCCGGTTTCGATATCCGTTTCTTCAATAACCGATTGGGCTTGGATGCCGCTTGGTATAAGTCCAACGCTACCCGCCAGTTACTGGATTTACCGATGGACCCGTTCTCCGGCTATGCTTCCCGTAAGATTAACGCAGGTAACATTCAGAACGAGGGTTTGGAGATCTCCTTGAACGGTACGATTCTAGACAATCCCGCCGGATTGAGCTGGAGCTCTACGGCGCAGTTCTCCTTGAACCGGAATAAGATCAAAGAATTATACGAGGGCGTGAATCTATATGATATAAAGACGTTCGACGCTATCCAGATCGTAGCTCCGGTAGGTGGTTATTATGGTGAGATCTACGGGCAGACCTTTATGCGTGTGACCGATGAGAATAGTCCTCACTATGGAAAGATCGTCGTAGGTGATGACGGTTTGCCTTTGATCTCTACCGAGAAGTCGAAAGTAGGAAACCAGAGTCCGGATTGGATGATGGGTTGGACCAATAATTTCTCTTATAAAGGTTTTAACCTGAGCTTCTTGATAGACTTCCGTATCGGTGGTAGCATCTATTCGGCGACAGCCTCCAACCTGTATACCCGGGGTAACGCCGCCGGAACAGTGGTGAATGGTGATCGTGCCGAATTCGTGGTACCGAATACCGTGGTTCAACAGGGCAGTGGTTATGCGGAGAATACGGTCGCCGTCACTCCCCAGAACTATTGGGAGCGTATTGGGTCTACCGGAAATTATGGTTTACCAGAGGTTTATACCTATAGCGCCACCAATGTCCGTTTGCGTAATATCACCTTTGGCTACGAGTTCAATCGACAGATGTTGAAGAAAACGCCTTTCCAGCGTGTACGTCTATCCGCTACTTGTAACAATGTTTGGATGATCCATTATAACTTGCCGGGTATCGACCCCGAGTCCGTTGCCGCCACGAATACCAACGCTACCGGATTCGAGAATGGAGCCGCGCCGACCAGCCGTTCCTATACGTTTAATGTAACCGTGGGATTCTAATGGAATAGATGATAATTTGAATTACGATAAAAATGATGAAGATGAAAACAAGAAATATACTTTTTACCGGACTGGTATCGGTGGCTGCTCTTCTTTCTTCCTGTAATGACTTTCAGGAGATCAATGAGGACCCGAATCTTGTGGGAGAGGATAAGGTGAAACCCCAATGGTTCCTGAATGCCTCTATCATGGGAGACCAGATGAACCCAGAGATAGCCGAGCGTATCTTTATCTTGTACTGGGACCGTGCTTCCCGTTTCAATAGGGGAAGTGGTTTTACGATCGGTACGGATAACAATGATTATAGTACTACCTACTTGAGTAACGATTACGCCGTGGGTTGGCTGAACCAAGTGACCAAAGCGATCCAGTTAGGAGAGCAGATGGTTGCCAATGGCGAGGCGGATACCTATCCTTATTATAAGAACGTGATCCAGATGTCCCGTATCTGGCGTGCTTACTTGAACTCGGAAGTAGCTGACGGTTTCGGGCCGATCCCAGCGTTAGCCGCTTTCTCCGGTGTACCGGCTGAGTACGATAGCGTAGAGGCTATCTATCAATTTATATTGAAAGAGTTACGGGAAGCTGAGTCTGCGTTGGACCCCTCCTTGGATATGTCCGCTATGGCTAACGAGGATGCTTTCTATGCGGGAAATGTTGCGAAATGGAAGAAGTACGCCAACTCCTTGCGTATGCGTTTGGCGATGCGTATCTCAGCTGTCGATCCTGCCTTAGCGAAAGCGGAATTTGAGGATGCCGCCTCTAAGACATTTATTTCCGAGCCAACCGATATCGCTTCCGTGCAGGAGAAAGAGGGTTGGGATGAGCTGACGAGCGTGATGTCTCGTCCTTGGAATGGGCAGGCGATGTCCGTGACGTTTAAGAACTTGGTAGTTGGTTTGGGTGGACAGGAATTTCCGTTGCCGGACTCCTTAAAAAGCCATTTGAAGAATCCATACGATTATCAAGGTTTATATTTGAACCAGCACTTCCCGCTGACGACGAATGATCCGTGCGCCGGTTTCTATTTCGACGGTATACCTCAATATGTAGATCCCCGTGCCCCGAAGTTGTTTAGTGTAGTGGGCTGGGATGATGGTGTGGTTTATTCCGATTATATCGGTGCGGCCAGCGAGGTGAAGCCGGTTCACTTGAAGAATCCGGCGGATAATACCCAGAATATGTTGACGATCGATCCGAAATATACGTGGGGCACTTGGGTCGCCGGAGAATGGGACGTGAAAGCCGGTCTGGTAAGTGAGCTGACAGGTAAGAATTATAATTATCCCTCTATATCGAAACAATATCGAATGAGCACCAATAAGCGTGTCTTCTTCGGCCCGTGGGAAAGTTACTTCTTATTGGCGGAGGCTGCGGTGAAAGGCTGGAAAGTTCCGGGAACGGCTAAATCCAATTATGAGTCTGGTGTTACGGCTAGTTTTGAGTATCATGGCTTATTGAGCCAAGTCGGTGATTACCTATCGTCTCAGAAATACAACCGTGTAGGTACTTCCGTCGCTTTCGACCATACGACAGAGGCGAAATCGTATACGATCCGTTATACGGACCCATATACGAAGGAGGTAAAAAGCCGTACGTATGAATATCCCCATAACTCGATCTACCGGAATGGCGCTTATAATAATGACGCTCTGACGAAGATTATCACCCAGAAATATATAGCGCAAGTTCCTTGGTTGCCGGAAGAGGCTTGGAGCGATCATCGTCGTTTAGGTCTTCCTTTCTTCGAGAACCAAGCGGTAGAGAAGGATTACAACCCATTGAATCAAGTTCCTTTGACGGTCGCTACCTCTAAGGAATGCCGTTGGGATTTCTACCCGAAACGTTATCGTTATCCGGCGAATATCCAAACGAATAATCAAGTGGGTTATGCGCAAGCTCTCCAGCTTTTGGGCGGCCCGGACTTGACGACTACTCCACTTTGGTGGAACGCTAAATAGCGAACCTGCTTGGTCTGTTTTATATATACTTTTTCGGTGTCACGCATTTACTTGTGTGGCACCGTTTTTTATGGATATATTTCACTATCTTTGGTACGAATATAATGTGAACCTATATCCCCATGAAAAGACGTAACTTCTTTCGATCTATCGCTTTAGGCGGTGTAGGGGCGGCGCTTACTCCCGTGGCGAAAGCGGCCTCTTCTTTGGCTTCGGAGAAAATGAAGCCCCAAACCAATGTGAAACAGGCATTGGCTATTCCTCGTAACGAATATTCCATGCCGGGTAAATATCCCGGAAAAGTAGTCAAGATGAATTCCGCCCATGGTGTCGTGGATGGTAAACCATCTGAGGCCGTAGCCTACGAGATGCTTAAATCCGGAATGTTATATCTGACCGGCGAGAGTGATCTGAAAGCGGCTTGGCTGCGCTTCGTCGGGCCGGAAGATGTCATTGGCTTGAAAGTAAATCCGATAGCGGGAAAGCTCTTGTCTACTTCACATGCGGTCACCCAATCCGTTATCAAGCAATTGGAGGAGGCAGGTATTCCCCGGAAGAATCTTATTATTTGGGACCGTCGTGAGGTCGATTTAAAAGAGTCCGGCTTTACGGAGGAGAATTATCCCGGTATCCGTATACTTGGAACGGAATATCAAGACGAGAACGGTAGTTATATCGATGCCGATGGAAAGTATTACGGAGAGAACCGTATCGACCGCAGTCAATATTTCCGGGCGGCTATAGTGGAGGAATACGATGCCTACACGATGCCCTATATGATTAACTCGGGAGAGGAGTCTTATTTCTCTAAGATCTGTACGGAAATGGTGACTAAGATCATCAATATCCCTGTATTGAAAAACGCCGGAGTCTCGATCACTTCCTGCATGAAGAACCTAGCGTTCGGAGCTATCTCGAATACGAGCAGGCTTCATAAAGAATTATGGCATGAGACCTGCGCTTATGCTTGTGCTTTCCCGCCTCTTCGTGATAAGGTGGTATTGAACATCGTGGATGCGTTGAAAGGCTGTTTTGAGGGTGGCCCGGAGGCCAATCCCCAGTTCATTTGCCAATACAATGCGCTGCTGCTCGGCTCGGATGCGGTAGCCGTGGATAGTGTCGGTTTCGATATGGTACTCGCTAAGCGGATCGAGGAGGGGATACAAAAACAGGAAAAGCCCGGTAGCCGGCGTTTCTTGGAATTGGCGGAAGAGATAAAGCTCGGGATTGCCGACCGAAGTAAAGTGGATTTAAAGGAGATTGATTTATGAGAGGTTTGATACGTTGTTGTCTCTTTCTTTGCTTTCCGGTTCTGTTATGGGCACAGGATGGGGTACAGGTAAAGCGGGAGCGTGTATTTACCGGTTCCGGGCTTTATGGTTTCATGAATGGAGGGGCCGAGCAGTTTTTGGAGTATGGCGTTTCCCGGTTAACGGCAAGAGATGTCGTTTACAAAGGAGAGGATTATACCCTAGAGATTTACGAGATGCCTAGCCCCGAGGATGCGTTTGGTATTTACTCTTTGCATATATTTAAATGCGAACGGACTGATGTCTTGGGATGTATTGATTGTTTATCTCCCTATCAGTTACAAGCCGTGGTAGGGAATAAGTATGTATCGGTGGTTTTCCCTTCCGGTTCCTCGGCCGCTAAGGATGCGGTAGACGAATTGATCCGTCTTTATTTACCGATGGATGGTAAGGAGGCTCCTCAAATTCCGGAGATACTTGGGATTCGTTCCCCTTATTCGGGTGCGGTGAAATATTTGCGAGGTCCAATCTCTGTCTCAAGCGCCAGTACGTCTTTGGCTGAATTGCTGGAAGATTGCCCGTTCACGGGAGTCTGGTTCGTCGGAGATAGGAAGACCGATGATTATCAAGCCTTGATTTACGTGAAAGATCAAGAAGCCTTGAAACGTTTAAGTGAGAAAATACCGGTCTCTTCTTGCATCCGTCAGGGAGATGACTTTATTTATATAAAAGGAACGGAGGAGGAAGCTGCGGACGAGTCTCATGGAGACTTCGGGTTTTAACCCGAGTCTCTTATTCAATCGTGCTTAGCCATTTCTCCAGTTCGTCAGTCCATTGACGTTTGTATACGAAGTTGTCCCGGAACCCAAAACTATGGCCGCCCTTTGGGTAAATATGCAAGGAGGCGGACACCTTGTTCTTTAGTAAAGCAAGATAATAAAGCACGCTATTCTCCGGGCTAATCGCCTCGTCATCCGAAGCCAACGCTATAAAAGCGGGAGGTGTCAGTGAGTTTACGTGTAATTCCAGAGAGAAAGCTTCCTCTTCCTCATGCGTGGGATTCGCTCCTAATAGCCGTTCCCTCGATTTAAGGTGCGTTAAATGAGGTAGCATACTGATAACCGGATAAAGGAGTATTTGGAAATCCGGACGTGCGTCGTCTACCCCGAATATTGCGGCATGCCCGGCGATATAACCGCCAATGGAGGCACCCATGACACCGACCTTCGTAATCTTCCACTCTTCCGAGTAATTACGGAGGATGCGGAGACCTTGGCGAACATCGTCCAGAGGGACTTCCCTATGTCCGTTCGGCATCCGGTATTTCAATACGGCATAAGTAATACCTTGCGCGTTAAACCATGCGGCCATATCACGCCCCTCATGTCCGATCGAAATCTTGGAAAGTCCGCCACCCGGACACATCAAGATCGCCTTGCCATTCGGCTTCGTCGCCGGATAAACCAATAAGGAAGGATTCGATATATTGGATATGGCATTCGGGGCATCTTCCAATTCTACGCCGGCCAATCCATTACTAGTGGGCGCTCCATCCGGCCAAAGTAGGATAATCCTATTTTTCTGTTGTACTGTTTCCATTTTCTATATTCTGAATTGTGTTTATAGTATAAAACAACGTTGGCCTTTGATTAGTTTAGCATTCAAGATCTTTTCGAATCATCATCGTATATAAAAAAGTCCGGAAAAGACGAGGGAAATCACCCTCCATCCTTTTCGGACTTTTATCCTATTACATTGAAAGGTAAATTATTGCATACCTTCCGTAGTCATTTCCTTATTAATCTTTTTAACCAATCCCTGAAGAACGGCACCCGGGCCTAACTCGATGAAATGAGTGGCACCGTCGGCGATCATGTTTTGTACGCTTTGGGTCCAACGTACCGGGGCGGTTAACTGTGCGATCAAGTTAGCCTTAATTGTTTCCGGGCAAGTCTCAGCTTTCGTGCTTACGTTCTGGTAAACCGGGCAAGAAGGTTTATTGATCGTCGTAGCCTCGATAGCGGCAGCCAACTCCGTACGAGCCGGTTCCATCAATGGAGAATGGAACGCTCCACCTACTTTCAACTTCAAGGCACGCTTAGCGCCTGCGGCCAATAACTTCTCGCAAGCCTGATCGATACCGGGGATAGAACCGGAGATTACCAATTGGCCCGGGCAATTATAGTTAGCGCAAACCACTACCTCGTCCTTGATGCTTGCGCAAATTTCCTCAACCGTCGCGTCCGGCAAGGCTAATACGGCGGCCATTGTAGAGGGAGTTGCCTCGCAAGCCTTTTGCATAGCCATGGCACGTTTGGAAACTAATACCAAGCCGTCCTCGAAAGACAATGCTCCGGCAGCTACCAAGGCAGAGAATTCTCCTAATGAGTGACCTGCGGTCATATCCGGCTGGAATTGATCACCTAATGTTTTCGCGAGAATGACAGAGTGTAAGAAGATCGCTGGTTGAGTAACCTTGGTTTGTCTCAGATCCTCGTCTGTTCCGGCAAACATTAAATCCGTGATACGGAAACCAAGGATCTCGTTAGCCTTCTCAAACATCTCTTTAGCAAGAGGATTATTATCGTAGAGGTCTTTGCCCATACCTACGAACTGTGCCCCCTGACCGGGAAATACGTACGCTTTCATCTTTCTAATTTTTTTCTAATTTCAGTTTTTTAAGACGGTGCAAAGGTAATAAATTTGGAATAATGAGGCTACTATTCATTACAAATTGTATCTTTGCCCCCATAGAAACGAGAATATTAATGACTAATATTATAATATCATGAATGAATTACTATTTTTAGGAAACTTAGGTACTGGCGAGATCGTGATCATCGCCATTGTTGTGTTGTTACTTTTCGGTGGAAAGAAAATTCCTGAGCTGATGAAAGGTATCGGTAAGGGCGTGAAGAATTTCAAGGACGGTGTAAAAGGTTTGGAAGACGATATCAAATTAGACGATACGGAAAAGAAGTAAAGGAAGATGCAACAAGAAGAAATGTCATTCTGGGATCACCTAGAAGAACTTCGTTGGACTTTATTTCGTTCTGTTTTAGCGCTCTTTGTTTTTGCTATAGCCGGGTTCTCGGTAATGCCGTGGCTGTTCGATAATGTCGTGATGGCCCCGTGTAGCTCCGATTTCATCGTCTATCGGGAAATGTGTAAGATTAGTTCTCATTTTTCTTTTCTCCCGGACTTTTGTAATGATACGTTCCATGTGAACATTGTCAATATCAAACTGGCTTCCCAGTTCTTCACGCATATGACAAGTTCTTTCTGGCTGGCGTTATTATTGACTTTCCCCTATTTGATGTGGGAGATCTGGAAGTTCGTAAGTCCGGCTCTCTACGAGAATGAGAAGAAAAATGTACGTTGGGTATTCTTGTTCGGAACGATAATGTTCTTTATCGGATGCTCAGTGGGTTATTTCTTGGTGTTCCCGATGACACTACGTTTCTTGGCGACTTACGAGTTGAGTGCCGCCATTACGGAACAGGTATCCCTTGATTCTTACATGGATAACTTCTTGATGTTGATATTCGTGATGGGAATCGTATTTGAGATGCCATTGGTATCTTGGCTATTATCTCAGATAGGGTTGCTAAACCGCTCGTTCTTTCATAAATACAGACGGCATGCTGTTGTCGGCTTGTTAGTTGGTGCGGCGTTCATCACTCCAAGTAGTGATCCGTTTACGTTAAGTATCGTATTCTTACCGCTCTACGGTTTGTATGAGTTGAGTGCGTTCTTCGTGAAGAAAGCCCCAAAGGAAGAAGACGAGGAGAATGAGAATGAGGAAGATAATAATGAGGAATAAATCCCGAAAGTTATAATAATGTAATATAAAAGGGGCGTGATCCATAACGGATTACGCCTTTTTTTGTGTAGGCCTTGTTTATCTGTTTTTCTCTAGGCTCAATATGAACCGTACCAATTCCGGATCATAATGTGAGAAAAACAGGCTTTGGGCTTTGTCTAACTTCGCGATTTCATTCATGTCCTGTTCCGAAAGTTCAAAACTGAATACGTCGAAGTTCTCTGCCATCCGTTCTTTATGCGTGGATTTGGGGATAACGACTATGTTGCGTTGGATGAGGAAGCGCAAGGCGACTTGCGCCACGGATTTATTATATTTCTGTCCGATTCCCGTCAATATCCCGTTCGTGAAAAAGTTATTGCGCCCTTCTGCGAAAGAGGCCCATGACATGATTTGTGTACCATATTCCCGCATGATTTCCTCTGCTTTCACTTGCTGATTGAAGACGTGTGTTTCCACTTGATTCACTGCGGGTTTTATTTTTACATGTTCCGCTAGGTCGATAAAACGGTCCGGGTAAAAGTTACTTACGCCGATGGCCCGGGCTTTCCCTGCACGGTAAGCCTCTTCCATGGCACGATATGTTCCATAATAGTCGCCAAAAGGCTGGTGAATGAGCAGAAGATCAACATATTCGGTCTGTAATTTGCGCAGAGACTCATCGATGGAGGCTTTCGCCTTTTCCTCTCCGGCGTTGGTCACCCATATTTTTGTGGTGATGAACAATTCATCGCGAGGTACGCCACATTTACTTATGGCTTTGCCTACACCTTCCTCGTTATAGTACGCTTGTGCCGTGTCGATGGAGCGATAGCCTACGCTGATAGCGTCCAATACGCAACGTTCACATTCCTCGGGGGCTATTTGATATACACCATAACCCAAGATCGGCATTTCTACGCCGTTGTTCAATTTTACTGTTTTGTTCATCGTAATGTTATTTAAATTGTGGTCGCAAAGTTATGTCTGATAAGCGGATATGACGATAAATAAAAGTCGGTGCTATTTTCATTTTTTTCGGTTGTTGAGTCTCGATTTTATTTTTATATCGTGTTTTTCTGTATCTTTACTCTGTAAACAAGAGAACTGATTATGAATACGGATATCCTATTTGCTGACAACCTCGATGATATGATTTCCGGGAGTTTTGACCGGTATTGTACACATGCGCTTTGTCGTGAGGGTGAAGCTTCATTCCTGATGACGGGCGAATGGTTTCGGATGAGGAAAGGGGATTGCGTTATATTTACTCATAATGAACTTATATCTAAGATAGAGATAAGCGACGATTTTCAGGTAACGGTACTTTATATCTCGAACAGTTTTTCATTCAAGAATATCCCTCAAAATGATTATGACGTGATAGGAAAGTTGACACTACTCCGTAACCCGATCATGTCGCTTACAGAGCGAGAACAGCGGATATTTATGGAAGATATTGAACTTATCCGCAGGCGGTTGACGGACCATACGCATCGTTTTCATGACGAACTAATCGGTTGTTTGGCTAAAACTTTCGTGCTCGACCTTTACGATTTCCATGCACGAATTTATGAATCTCCTTCTGTATCGGAACAAAATGCCGTGTTGATGGAGCGATTTATAAATCTGCTAAAAGCGGGGGATTATCGAAACCACAGGGAAGTATCCTATTACGCTTCACGGCTCTGCATTACGCCTAAATACCTTACGGAAGTTTGTAAGAAAGCAAGCGGATTTACAGCTAATTACTGGATAGACCGTTTCACCATCTCCCGGATTACCCACTTGCTTTCAGACAAGAACCTGACATTGAAAGAAATCTCAGACAATATGAATTTCTCTTCTTTGTCTTTTTTCAACCGTTACGTGCAACGATTGCTGAAAGTCTCACCATCAGAATACCGGAACGGCAATCTGATTACTTAAGCTTTTAACAGTGGTAATTGACTCAACATATTTCTAAGCTTAATCGCTATCCGTGGCATAGGTTCGGCGACGGTAAGTCCTACTAGATCGTATTCGGACGCAATGTCATTGATGACACGTACTACCTCGTTTATTTTCATCCCGTTCGGTTCTACGCCGCCCCCGGCTATCATATCCGCCGGATCAATGACATCCATATCGAAATGGATGACAACCTTGGAAGCACCTGTCCCTTTCAGCCATTCGAGGATAAGCGAACTATCAGCCGCCACTTCTTCCGGCGATAAACCTTTTATACCTAATTCTTTCTGCCGTTCCTTCATACCCTCGTCCTATGAGCGCAGACCTACGATCAACGCATTTGAGGGCTTGAATGTTCTGGGTAATAGATGGATGATCTCCTCATCACCCATTCCTAGACAAGCTGTAAGAGTCATAGCGTGGTATTGATGTTTTATTTTTCATGTTATCGTAGTTTTTGTACAAAGTTAAAGGATTCCACCGAATTCTCGTCTTGATGAAAAAAGATTTTCTCCTTGATGAAAAAAGATTCTCATCATAATGAAAAAAGATTTTCACCCCGATGAAAATAGAAAGTTTTCCCCGTAAACTGTTTCTCTTTCGAAATAATTTATGTATGTTTGCTCAAACTCAAAACGAATTGCATAACATGAAGCACATGTCTATATTGGCGGTCTCTTTGCTGGCACTCGTGGCCTGCACGCCTGAAAAGAAACAGGAGGCGGATTACTCGCAGTATGTGAACCCCATGATCGGTACGGATTTTACCGGCAATACCTACCCGGGAGCCCAAGTTCCTTTTGGTATGGTACAATTGAGCCCGGATAACGGTTTGCCGGGTTGGGATCGCATCTCGGGGTATTTCTATCCGGATACGACGATCGCTGGCTTTAGCCATACGCACCTTTCCGGTACGGGGGCAGGCGATTTATATGATATCTCTTTTATGCCCGTGACCCGTCCTTATAAAGAGGCCCCTGCGCCGTTAGGCATTTACTCCACGTTCTCGCATAATGACGAGGCGGCTTCCGCAGGATATTACCGGGTATTGCTGAAGGATTATAACATTAACGTGGAGCTTACGGCTACCGAGCGTTGCGGTATCCAGCGGTATACCTTCCCGGAGGCCGAGGCTTCGGTATTCTTGAACTTGAAGAAGGCGATGAATTGGGACTTTACCTTGGATTCCAAGATCGAGGTGGTAGACTCTACGACGATTCGTGGATACCGCCTATCCCAAGGCTGGTCTCCCTTGCAGCATGTTTATTTCGAGACCCGTTTCTCTAAGCCTTTCGTGGCTTGTCATATGGATACGACTTCTATCGTGACCAAGGAAAAAGGTTGGATCGGTACGGCCTATGTGGCCCGTTTCGATTTCAATACGAAGAAGGATGAGGAAATCCTTGTCACGACCGGAATCTCTGGTGTCAGCATGGAGGGAGCGGGAAAGAATTTGCGTGCGGAAGCCCCGAAGGATGATTTCGATTACTATCAAGCGCAGGCTAGCGCGAATTGGAACCGACAGCTTTCCAAGATTGAGGTGAAGAGCCGGAATACGGACGATATGGTGAAATTCTATACGGCCTTGTATCATTCCATGATCGCCCCGACGATCTATAGCGACGTGGATGGTTCTTATTACGGCCCGGATCAGCAAATCCATAAAGCGGACGGATGGACGAATTACTCTACTTTCTCTTTATGGGATACCTACCGTGCCTCCCATCCGTTGTTTACGTATACGGAGCCGGAACGGGCGAATGATATGATCAAGGGTTTCTTGAAGTTCTATGAGCAGAACGGGGCTTTGCCTTTATGGAACCTTTATGGCTGGGAAACGAATATGATGATCGGTTATCATGCGGTGCCCGTTATCGTAGACGCTTATCTGAAAGGTATCGGTGATTTCAATGCCGAGAAAGCGCTGGAGGCTTGTATAGCGACAGCCAACCGGGATGACTATCGGGGTATCGGCGATTATAAGAAGTTGGGCTACGTACCGGCTTATAGCGATCCGAAAAAATGGGAGAACTGGTCTTTATCGAAGACCTTGGAGTATGCCTATGATGATTATTGCATCGCTAAGATGGCCGAGAAGATGGGGAAGAAAGAGATCGCCGACGAATTCTTTAAACGTTCACAGAATTATCATAATGTGTACAATCCGGCAACTTCCTTTATGCAGCCTCGTGATGAGAAAGGAAACTTTGCCGCTAATTTCAGCCCCGATGATTATACGGAAGATATTTGCGAGAGCAATGGTTGGCAATATTTCTGGTCCGTGCCGCAAGATCTGGACGGTTTGATCGGATTGGTAGGAAGTAAGGAACGTTTCGCCGAGAAATTGGATAGTATGTTTACCTATGTCCCCAAATCGGATGAGGAATTGCCTATCTTTAGTACAGGCATGATTGGTCAATATGCGCATGGAAATGAGCCGAGCCATCATGTGATCTACTTATATAATAAGGTCGGCCAGCCTTGGAAGACCCAGAAATACGTGGCTCAGGTATTACATGATTTGTATCTGAATACCCCGGACGGTATTTGCGGTAATGAGGACTGTGGGCAGATGTCCGCTTGGTTTGTGTTCAGCGCCATGGGATTCTATCCGGTTGATCCGATCAGTGGCCAATATGAGATCGGCTCCCCGTTGTTCCCGGAAGTGAAGATGCATGTAGGTAATGGCAAGACCTTTACGGTTTTGGCTCCCGAGGTCTCTGCGGAGAATATTTATATCCAATCCGTGAAGCTGAACGGACAACCTTATGATAAGAGTTATATCACCCACGAGCAAATCATGAGCGGGGCGACATTGGAGTTCGTCATGGGCAGCCAGCCGGGACCGATATGGTATACGAACGAATGAAATAGCTCTCTATGATATAATGAAGAGAAGTGCCGTGGTCATATCGCCACGGCACTTTTTTTAATCCGGTTCATGCGAATCTTTCCCATAAGCCTTGACAATATCCTTTACGATGTACCAGAGTACGAACACGACCATTATGCTTCCGATCAATATCTTTCCCACTCTTATGATAGAATCGATGTATTCTTCCATAATGTTATTATTTAAGAGATTACCGTTCGAGGTAAATGTACGGATAAAAATCGGGAAATAAGTCTATGTCTCTAAGATAATTCAGATATTTGTTCTATTTTTGAGCATTGTATAAATGATTAAATATAATAGCATGTTAAAACAAATGATAGCCTTGACGGCTTTGATGGTGTCATCCATTGCTTTTGCGCAAGACCGGGAGTATGTAATCGTGGTACATGGTGGTGCGGGGGCGATGGCCGGATTGGAGGAAGATCCGGTTAAGTCGGCTCAATATTACGCCGCATTGGACTCCGCTTTAATGATTGGAGATAAGGTCCTTTCTGCGGGAGGCGAGGGGCCGGAAGCGGTGATGGCCGTAATCAATTACTTCGAGGGAAATCCGTTGTTTAACGCCGGAATTGGTGCTACCTGTACGGCGGAGGGAACTTTTGAGTTGGACGCTTCCATCATGGAAGGCAAGGATTTAAGCGCAGGCGCTGTAGCTGGCCTAAAACACGTGAAGCATCCGATCAATGCAGCCTATGCCGTAAAGACAAAATCTCCGCATGTCATGCTGAGCGGAGCCGGTGCCGAGGAGTTCGCCAAGGAACAAGGCTTGGAAATGGTAGAAGACAATATGTATTTCGCTACGCCCAAGACGATGGAGTGGATCGAGAAGTTAAAGCAAGAAAGTAAGAAGAACGGTACGGTAGGCTGTGTCGTTCTGGATAAGCAAGGAAACTTAACGGCCGGGACCAGTACCGGCGGTATGTTTAAGAAACGTTGGGGGCGTATCGGTGATTCGCCCGTGATCGGGGCGGGAACGTATGCGGATAATAACAGTTGCGCTGTCTCCTGTACGGGGCATGGAGAGTATTTTATCCGTCATGCGGTAGCGTTCGATGTGTGTGCCCGCTATAAATACCTTAAGGAAAGCGTAGAGAAAGCGGCGGATTATATCATCCATACGGAATTGAATACGAACGCCGGCAACGGCGGCTTGATCGCCGTGGATAAACTAGGAAATATCGCCATGCCTTATAACAGTGGCGGCATGTTCCGCGGATTCTTGTATAAGGAGAAAGGTCGTCCGGAAATTAAGAAGGGCTGCGGTATCGGAAAGAAGATCGTTGTGGTAGGGGAAAAGTAGTTTTTTGTATCTTTACGCCAAATTCAGGATAGAATGGCGAAAACAAAAACCGTATATGTCTGCTCTAACTGTGGCGCTGATTCCCCGAAATGGCTGGGTAAATGCCCGAATTGTGGGGAGTGGAACACCTATGTGGAGGAGATCGTAACGAAGGAGCCTGCCGTGAAGCGGCCAGTTCCCGGTATTATGGAGGGCAATAAGATCCGTCCGGTGTTATTGCGTGATATAACGACGGAAGAGGAGGCCCGTATCGATTTAAAAGATGATGAATTAAACAGGGTCCTCGGCGGAGGCTTGGTGAAAGGCTCTTTGGTCTTGATCGGGGGAGAGCCGGGAATCGGAAAATCTACCTTGGTCTTGCAAACCGTGTTGGGCTTGACAGGCTTGAAAACCCTATATGTCTCGGGCGAGGAGAGCAGTCGCCAGTTGAAACTCCGGGCGGACCGATTATCGCATGATAATCCGAACTGTTTCATCTTATGCGAGACACATCTGGAACAGATTTTTACGCAAGCGGCCAATATCCAGCCGGACTTGATGATCATAGATTCCATACAAACCATCTTTACGGAAGTCGTGGAATCTTCCCCCGGCAGTGTTTCCCAAGTACGCGAGTGTAGCGCCGCTATCTTGAAATACGCCAAGGAAAGCGGTGTCCCGGTCTTATTGATCGGCCATATCAATAAGGAAGGCAGTATCGCCGGTCCGAAGGTATTGGAGCATATCGTGGATACGGTGTTGCAGTTTGAGGGCGATCAGCATTATATGTATCGTATCTTGCGGAGCATCAAGAACCGTTTCGGCAGTACGGCGGAACTAGGGATTTACGAGATGCGCCAGAACGGGCTTCGTGAGGTCAGCAATCCATCCGAGTTATTATTAACCCAGAATCATGAGGGACTGAGCGGTGTCGCCATCGCCGCCGCTATCGAGGGGGTACGTCCTTTCTTGATCGAGACGCAAGCCTTGGTCAGCTCGGCGGTTTACGGTACGCCGCAACGTAGCGCCACCGGATTCGATTTACGCCGAATGAATATGTTATTGGCGGTATTGGAGAAAAGGGCGGGTTTTAAGTTGATCCAGAAAGATGTTTTCCTGAATATCGCCGGAGGTTTGAAAGTGAATGATCCGGCTATCGATTTGGCGGTAATCAGCTCCATCCTTTCCTCTAGCTTGGATATCAGCATCGAGCCGGGTGTTTGTATGGCCGGAGAGGTGGGCTTGTCCGGAGAGATCCGTCCGGTCAACCGTATCGAGCAACGTATCTTGGAGGCGGAGAAGCTGGGTTTCTCCCGGATTATCATTCCGCATAATAATCTAAAAGGTTTCGATACGGCGAAAAGTAAGATCCAAATCGTACAGGTAAAGAAAGTGGAGGAAGCCTTTCGGCAACTATTCGGTTAATATATAATAAACAATGATAAAAGAATTACAACTCAGGATATTGCCGGAAGAGGCTGTTAATGAGCAATCGCTAAGGCAAGTAGTAGCCCGTGAGACGGGTGAGGCTCCGAAAAATATCCGGGCCGTACGTGTATTGAAACGTTCGATAGACGCACGCCAGCGAACGATATTTGTCAACGTGAAACTGCGTGTTTTCATGAACGAGATGCCCAGCGAGCCGGAATATCAATCGATAGAGTATAAAGATGTCTCGGCAGGGAAACCTGTGATCGTCGTAGGAGCCGGTCCGGGAGGTCTGTTCGCTGCCTTGCGCTTGATAGAGTTAGGTTTGCGCCCCATCATCGTCGAGCGAGGTAAGGACGTGCGGGAACGCAAGAAAGATATCGCCTTGATCAGTCGTGAGCATAAGGTGAACGGAGAATCAAATTATAGTTTCGGTGAGGGCGGTGCCGGCGCTTATTCTGATGGAAAGCTGTATACCCGTAGCAAGAAAAGAGGCTCGGTAGATAAGATACTGAATATCTTTTGCCAGTTTGGGGCCAGTCCCTCTATCTTGGCGGATGCCCATCCGCATATCGGAACGGATAAGCTCCCCCGTGTGATCGAGAATATCCGGGAGCAAATCAAGCGATGCGGAGGTGAGGTACATTTCGAGACCCGTATGGATGCTTTTATCATGAAAGAGAACGAGGTGATCGGCATCGAGACGAATACGGGAAAGAGCTTTTACGGGCCTGTTATCTTAGCTACCGGCCATTCCGCCCGTGATGTCTATAACTATTTATACGAACGCCAGATCCAGATCGAGGCGAAAGGGATCGCGGTCGGTGTTCGTCTGGAACATCCTCAGGAATTGATCGACCAAATCCAGTATCATCGGAAAGAAGGTCGTGGGAAATATCTTCCTGCGGCAGAGTATAGTTTTGTGACGCAAGCGAATAACCGGGGCGTCTATTCCTTCTGTATGTGTCCGGGAGGTTTCGTGGTTCCTGCGGCGAGCGGACCTAAGCAGGTCGTGGTAAATGGAATGTCGCCTTCCAACCGGGGTTCCCGCTGGTCTAACTCAGGGATGGTGGTAGAGATCCGTCCGGAAGATTATTCCGAACTGGTAGGGCAGGAGGAGCTTTATCTTCGGAATGGCGAGAAGGTAGATGCGGATTCCCCATTAGCGTTGATGGCCTTTCAGGAACGTCTGGAGGAGGTCTGCTGGCTAAACGGAGGCATGAAGCAAACGGCTCCCGCCCAGCGCATGGATGATTTCATGCGGAAGAAGAACTCTTTCGATTTACCGGTTTCCTCGTATACGCCGGGTCTGCTGGCCTCTCCGTTGCATTTTTGGATGCCGGAATTCGTGACCAGTCGCCTGCGGGAAGGTTTCCGTTATTTCGGTAAGGTCTCTAGAGGCTTCTTGACCAACGAGGCAACCATGATCGGCGTAGAGACCCGTACATCCGCTCCGGTTCGTATCCTCCGTGATCGGGATACCTATCAACACGTCACGGTAAAAGGTCTTTTCCCTTGCGGTGAGGGAGCGGGGTATGCGGGAGGAATCGTATCCGCCGCCATCGACGGGGAACGTTGTGCGGAAGGAGTGTATAATTTAGAATCCAATAAATAAGAAAAATGAAAAGTGGTATGAAAATAGGAATATCCCTTTGTCTGGGAGTTCTTATGTGTTTGAATGCGGGTTGTACGGGAAAGAAGTCTGCCGCGGAAGAGCCCGAGTTAACGTACAGTAATCCTTTGTCGGTCCAGTTTGGCGATCCATACGTATTGTTGGCCTCGGACGGACGTTATTATATGTATGGTACCGGTGCCGGGGCTGTAGACGGTTTTTGCGCCTATTCTTCCGATGATTTGATCCATTGGAAGTCGGAAGGGCAGGTTTATCGGGGCAATACGCCCGATTCTTGGGCAATCGCTAATTTCTGGGCGCCGGAAGTGTACGAGCGTGACGGGAAGTTCTATATGTTCTTCAGCGCGGATTGGCGGAAGAATCCGACCAACGAGGAGGAAAATTTCCGTATCGGCGTAGCTGTGTCGGATAAGCCGACCGGACCATTTAAGGAATTGGCCGATGCTCCTTTGTTCGATCCGGGATATCCTGTAATCGACGGAAACTTGATCGAGGATGAGGATGGCCGTACCTATCTCTATTATTCCCGTTGTTGCTATAAGCATCCGGTAGAAAGCGAGATCGCCGATGAGGCAAAGAAGAAAGGCATGTTCGACTCCGTTGAGGAAAGCTGGATTTACGGGGTGGAGGTCGCTCCGGATCTTACGCACGTGATTGGGGAACCCGTACTTCTGCTGCGTCCGCCTGTGAAACTGGATGACGCGCAAAGTGAGTGGGAAAGTCGCTCGGTTACTAAAGGGGAGGTCGGACGTCGTTGGACGGAAGGCTCTTTCATGCTACGTCACAACGGCTTGTATTATATGATGTATTCCGCTAATTATTTCGGCGGGGCGAATTATGCGGTGGGATATGCCGTGTCCGAACATCCGTTAGGACCGTTTGAGAAGGCTTCTAATAATCCGGTGCTGGAGAAGAACGTGGAAAAAGGCGGTATCGTCACGGGTACCGGACATAATAGCGTTACTTGGTCGAAGGACGGAAAACAAATGTATTGCGTTTACCACGGGCGTACCCAGAAGACAGGGGATGAGCGGGTCGTATTCATCGATAAAATGCGAATCGATGAGAATGGCCTTCTAGTCGTGGAAGGCCCTACCACCGATCCGCAATCTATTCAATAGTTATTTATCTCTTCCAGCAACGCCACTCGTTCCAATGAGAACGTAGTGTCGTTGCGTTGGATATATTCCAATAGCTCTTTCGCTCTTGCCCGGAGTTTTTTACCTTGCGCCTCCGGCAAAAGGAAACTTTCTTCCAGCAAGGTCTTGGTCGCCAGTTCCATGCGTTGGAGGCCACACGAGTCATCACCGTCCAGATAAGTGCGGATGCCGTCGATAGGCGTGTTCAGCAAGAAATCGTTATCCAGTTTTAAGGATGTGTAGACGGATTGGATTAACTCGGGGTTCTTGCGTGCCCCATCGTTGGAATTACGATTGAAGATGATCTGGGCGATCACTTTGCCCAGTTCCTCGATCTGTACCATGATGAAATCTCTCTTTAACATAGGAGTGGTGAATTATTCGATCGTTATACTTTGGATGCGGATGTCTTTCTTCGGACGGTCATTCTGATCTTTCGGCTGGGTGGCGATCTGATCCAGAACGTCGAACCCCTCCGTCAGCTCCCCGAAGATCGTATAAGTGCCGTCCAGATGATGGCAACCGCCTACGGTGGTATAAGCCTTCCGTTGCTCGTCCGTAAATAGCAAATGCCCGGGAGTTGCTTGAATAACGGAGTCTATCTGGGCGTTGATCGCTCTCAATCGCTTCTGGTACTCCCGTTTGTTACTCATCTTTATCATATTCAGCTCCGCACGTACCGGTGCGTAAAACTCCTTCAGGGCCTTTTGCCGGGCCGGATAGTTGGCGGTACGCTCTAACGTATCCAGTTCGGTTTCCCTATAGACCTTCCCCTGCACGATAAAGAATTGCGACATGTCCGATTTCTTTTGCGGGTTGACATCGTCCGGTTGGCGGGGAGCGGCCAAGGCTCCTTTCTTATGGAAATATTTCTCGTTGATCTCGGGCAGGATCTCGGCGGAAGGATCGCCAAAGCCGCATTTGGCACCGGCGGGAGCGTTCTTGGAATCCGGGGCTCCTCCTTGGATCATAAACTCCGGCAGGACACGGGTGAATAAGGTCCCGTTGAAATCCCCCCGTTTCGCCCGTTCGATAAAAGTACGGGTGTGATTAGGCACATCATCGTACAGGATGGCCTTCATAGTACCTACATTGGTTTTAATAACTACCGTTTTTCCAGCTTCTTGCGCCGAGGTGGCTACCACGCAAAGGAACAATGCTGATAAAATGTAATATATCTTTTTCATGAGATTTTAATTTAAAAGGTAAATATAGGTGTTATGTTGTAAAACACAAAGTAAATGCCTAACTTCGCGTCTTTATTAATAGGTAATAAGATTTTTAAAGATTTTAGCATGGATTGGATAAACGATTTATTATGGGGAGAAGGTATCGGGCATTCTATCCTTTTACTATCTTTCGTGATTGCCGCCGGCATTCAGTTGGGAAAGATAAAGGTGTTTGGGATTTCGCTTGGGATTACCTTAGTGTTGTTTGTAGGTATTATTTTAGGGCATTTCGGGTTTACGGTTAACCACAATGTGATTCATTTCTTTAAGGAATTTGGATTGATCTTATTTGTTTATTCGGTAGGTATGCAAGTCGGGCCGGGTTTCTTCTCGTCTTTTAGGCAGGGGGGAATCACGTTGAATATGCTAGCCTGTGGAATTGTCTTCCTTGGCGTGGCTACGGCTTTGGTATTGCATTTCGTGACAGGTATTCCGATGCCTACGATGGTGGGTATTTTATCGGGGGCGGTGACGAATACCCCCGGATTAGGTGCGGCTCAGCAGGCTTATTCCGATATGTACGGGGTTTCTGATAATACGATCGCCTTGGGTTACGCCGTGGCTTATCCGCTGGGCGTGATCGGTATTATTCTTTCGATCATTTTCGTACGTTACGTATTCCGTGTGAATTTCGATAAGGAGAATGACGATTTGAATAAGGAGGATGCCTCGCATACGAATGAGGCGAAACCGATCTCGCTGGTCGTAAAGAACCCTGCGGTTTTCGGTAAGACGGTAGGGGAGTTATCCGGTTTGATGGATCATCTGGATTTCGTGATTTCCCGTGTATGGCGTAATGATAACAAGCAGATCGAGATCGCTTCCGCCGGTACGATCTTGCATGAGGATGATAAGATTTTCGTGATCACGACCGATCAAGATGCCGACTCCGTAAAGACATTCATCGGCGAGGAGATCGATATGGAGCGCAAGCAATGGATTCGTATGGAGAGCCAGTTTATCAACCGCCGTATCTTGATCACGAAACCGGAGTTGAACGGCAAGAAGCTGGGACAGTTGAAACTGCGTAAATTATATGGTATCAATATCACCCGTATCAACCGTGCGGGCGTGGACTTGGTCGCTACGCCGGGCCTGACGTTACAAGTGGGTGACCGTGTGAATGTGGTGGGTACCGAAACCGCTGTCTCGAATGTGGAGAAGGTATTGGGTAACTCCATGAAACGCTTGAACGAGCCGAATTTGATCACGATCTTTATCGGCATTGCCCTCGGTATTGTCTTGGGTAGTATTCCTATTACGTTCCCGGGCATTCCGCAACCGGTTAAGTTAGGTTTGGCGGGAGGTCCGCTGATCGTGGCGATCTTGATTAGCCGTTTTGGTTACCGTTATAAGCTGGTTACCTATACGACCCAGAGCGCTAACTTGATGTTGCGTGAGATCGGTATCACCCTCTTCCTCGCTTGCGTGGGTATCAGCGCCGGCGATGGTTTTGTGGATACGATCGTGAACAACGGCGGATTCGCTTGGATCGGTTACGGTTTCATTATCACGACGGTTCCTTTACTGATCATCGGTTGTGTAGGCCGCTATTTCTATAAGATCAATTATTTCACCTTAATGGGCTTGATCGCCGGTAGTACGACGGATCCGCCCGCTTTGGCTTACTCGAACGCTACGGCTGGAAACGACGCTCCTTCCGTAGGTTACGCAACGGTATACCCATTGACCATGTTTTTGCGGGTGCTTACGGCGCAATTATTGATCTTGTTCTTCGCTTGATGCGGTAGTTATAATGGTGCCGTCTTACACGTATACCGGCATTGCCTCACACGTATATCGACGTAGGCCTATGCGAACGTAGGCGTGAGGCGATGTCGGTATACGTGCTGGATGGAGTTGACGCCGGGGAAAATAAAAAGCATAGATGTATTAAATTTACCAGTTTAAAAGGCAATGTTATTCGTAGCATTGCCTTTTTTGTTAGCTTTGTGGGAGTATAATCTAATTTAATATCGTGGAAAGAATGAGTGTAGAGAAGAAAAACGCTTATATCGGAGTGGATTTAGGGGGGACGAATATGCGTGCCGGCCGTATCGCAGGGGATCGATTAGTGGCTCGGGGGAACGCCCCGACTCCCCAGGACGCCGCGGATTGCGGGGAGACATTGGAGGCTTTGATAGAGGTGATCCGTTCCGTGTGGGACGAGGGCGTGGTAGCTATCGGTATCGGTGTGCCGAGCGTGGTGGATCGTGAGAAGGGGATCGTATATAACGTAGTGAATATCCCGCATTGGGAGGAGGTACATTTGAAGGAGATCTTGGAGGCTCGCTTCTCCGTGCCGGTTTATGTGGATAACGACGCGAATTGCTTCGCTTTGGGTGAGCGTATCTTTGGCGACGGAAAGACGGTTGATAACTTCGTGGGCCTCACCTTGGGTACAGGCTTGGGGGGTGGAATTATCCAGAAAGGCAAGCTGCTGGCCGACGCTAATTGTGGCTCGGGAGAGTTTGGCATGATTCCCTACCAAGGACAGATCTTGGAATATTTCTGTAGCGGTTCCTATTTCATGAACGTATGGGGCGTGGATGGGAAGGAGATGTACACCCGTGCGATGCGGAAGGACGAGCAGGCGCTGGAGGCTTATCGGCAGTTGGGCGTACATGTGGCCGCCGCTATCAAGATCGTGGTATTGACGGTAGATCCGGAGATGATCGTCTTCGGAGGCTCGGTGACCTCCGCCCATGAGTTGTTTGAGGAGAGCATGTATGAGGACTTGAAGGATTTCGCTTATCCGAACTCTATCAAGAACTTGAAGATACGTTTCTCTAAGCTGGAGAATCCGGGGCTATTCGGTGCCGCTTCCCTTTGTTATGATAAATAAAGACGGATAATCAATTGTTTACTTAAATCTGATTCATACCATGAGACATGTATTTTGTAGGAAGATCGTTTTCCTTTTGGCCGCTTTACTGGTTGTATGTGGCATGTCGGCCCGTAAGCCGATCAAGACGTTATTAATAACGGGGCAGAATAACCATAATTGGCAGGTGAGCCATGTGGTGCTTAAACAGATATTGGAGAACTCGGGACGCTTCTCCGTGGATTTTGCGGTCTCTCCGGAGGCGGGGAAGGATATGTCCGGCTTTGTCTTGGATTTCAGTCCTTACGAGCTGGTGGTGCTGGATTATAATGGGGATGCTTGGCCGGAAGAGACAAACCGTCGTTTCTTGGAATATGTGCGAGGAGGTGGTGGTGTCGTGGTCTATCATGCCGCTGATAACGCCTTCGTGAACTGGCCGGAATACAATAAGATTTGTGCCTTGGGCGGTTGGGAGAACCGGGATGAGAAAGCGGGACCCTATGTATATTGGAGCGATGGTAAGTTGATAAAGGATAGCTCGGCGGGCGTGGGTGGCTCTCATGGCAAGCAACATGAGTATGTGCTGAATGCCCGGAACCATGAGCATCCGATCATGAAGGGGCTGCCGAATAAATGGAAACATGCGCAGGATGAGTTATATGATCGTATGCGTGGCCCGGGAAATATAAAGGATTGCTTGTATACGGCTTATTCGGACAAGGAGACCGGAGGCTCCGGCCGTGAGGAGCCGTTGATCTTTACGGTTGATTATGGGAATGCCCGTATATTCCATACGATGCTAGGGCATGCGGGGGAAACGGTAGAGAATTGTCCGGCTATGCAATGCGCCGGCTTCCAGATCACCTTGTTAAGAGGTGCGGAATGGGCCGCTACCGGCAAGGTAACCCAAAAAGTTCCCACTGATTTCCCGACGGAAAAACAAGTATCTAATCGGAGTAATTATAAGCGGTGATACTTGGTTTATTAGAATGCCCATTGTAAGCTCCTTATGATGGGCATTCTAGCAAGCTAACAATGGGCATTCTAAGGAGCTTACGATGGGCATCGTGCTATTTTGCTGAATCCTCGTGCGATAGATAGCCGTCGCTTAATGTGAATCGGGGATCTTGATCCGCCAGAAAGCGGATGGCCGTGAGGCTTTTCTCTTGAGGGAAAGGTAATTTCTCAATAAGCTCTTTCACGGGGATAGGGGATTCCCCGGCCAATACCTTTACGAGACTTTCCCGGATAACGCTGAATTCCCAATTCATAAGCTGTGATTCATGCTTCGATAGGCATACGTCGCAACAGCCACAAGGGGCGGAATCTTCCTCGCCGAAATAGGATAGGAGCATGCGGCTACGGCATACCCGCTCCTCGTTGATATATTCCAGCACCTTCTCGATCCGTTTCCCGAAACGCTCCTTGCGTTCCTCATACGCCGAGCGGGGTATGGAAAGATACCGCTGTTCCTCCCGGGTCTGGGTATAGATAATCAACGGGGTTTTCTTATGCGGGATGTAGTTTACGATCCGGTATCTGGATAAACCTACCAAGGTCTCATACACCTCGTGAGGCGTTACTCTCGCACGGGTAGCGATTACGCTCTCATCTATATAAACATAATCCGCGAATAACCCGGTGTAAGAACGCAAGATTGTCTGAATCACCTCATCCGTTCGCTTGTTCTCACTTAAATACCTGTAAAGCTCGTCACGGGTAGCCGTGAACATCAGGCGGGAAGCGTTGTCCACCTCCTCCGTATACTCGATATAGCCCGATAACCCAAGGATCTTCAAGGCATGATGCGCTTGCAATAAAGAGAACTTATAAGCGGAACAAAAATCCGTTAACGAGAAATCGTGTACCGTATCTAGCCCGTACCCTACGGCGATCTGGTAATAATTACCCAACGCCTCATAGACCCGGTAGATAAACTCCTTGTCCGGAAACTCATCCGCCAGCCGTTTCTTTAGCTTGGCGCTATCCGTGGAGGAACAAAGAGCCACGGCGAAGGCTTTCTTCTCATCACGCCCCCCGCGTCCGGCCTCTTGATAATATTCCTCCAACGATCCCGGCATATCCATATGCACGACCAATCGCACGTCCGGCTTATCGATACCCATACCAAAAGCGTTGGTCGATACGATTACCCGGCACTCGTTGTTTTTCCAACGGGCCTGACGCAGTTCTTTCTCGTCACGGTTTAATCCGGCATGGAAGAAATCGGCGGAGATACCCGCCTGTTGCAGCACGACGGCGATCTCCTTGGTGCGTTTCCGATTGCGGACATATACGATGGCCGTACCCGGAACTTTTCCTAATATATAAACGAGTGTATTTAACTTATCTTCCGTCTTCCGGACAATATAAGCCAGATTTTTGCGGGCGAAGCTCTTTTGAAATACGTTCTTCTCCTTGAACCGCAGACGCTCTTGTATGTCATTCACCACTTCCGGGGTAGCCGTGGCGGTCAAGGCCAATACCGGAACACCCGGCAATAAGTCCCGGATCTCAGCGATATTGAGGTAAGAAGGACGGAAATCATATCCCCATTGCGAGATACAGTGACTCTCGTCGATCACTAGCAAACAAACTTGCATGGCCTCCATCTTGATCCGGAAAATATCCGTACTAAGCCGCTCCGGGGAGACATACAAAAACTTATACCCCCCGAAGATGCAATTCTCCAGTTGCGTGATAATCTCTTGCCGGCTCATGCCCGAATAAATAGCCGTAGCCTTGATGCCGACCCGGCGTAAGTTCTCCACTTGGTCTTTCATCAAGGCGATCAAGGGAGTGACGACGATGCAAATCCCTTCCATCGCCAAGGCCGGCACCTGAAAGGTGATGGATTTACCACCACCTGTAGGCATCAGCCCAAGCGTATCTTTTCCGGCACAGACGGAATGGATAATATCCTCCTGCAAGGGGCGAAAAGCAGGGTATCCCCAATACTTCTCTAATATCTTATGGTAGACGTCCACCTGTCCTCCTCATATATCGTCGGGTTTGATGTCTTTGATCATCAGCTGGATAGAGGTGTTGCCGTTGTAGGTGTTCTCCTCCACCGTGTAGCAGATGTTGAAAGGCTTCATACCCTTGATATGGTCGTTGTGCCTGTGCATGCCGAAAGCGATGGCGTGCATGGGGGTGCTTGAGTTTCCGTCGATCAATTCCAGCTTGAGATGCTCCAGTTCCTTACCCACGAGCTTACTGGTGCCGTAGTCCTTTACGCCAAGCGAACAGAATACAGGCTTCTGGTTGTCCGGTCCGAACGGGCTCATCTTCTTTAGGTCGTTCACGAACTTCTGGTTGATCTCTTTCAAATCCAAGATAGCGTCGATATCGATCTGTGGGATCATCTGTTCCGGTATGATCTCCTCGGATGCGATCTTCAAGAAACGCTCGGTGAATGCCTCTAGGTTCTCCTCCCGAAGGGAAAGCCCGGCGGCGTAGGTATGTCCCCCGAAATTCTCCAATAAATCCCGGCAACTCTCTATCGCCTTGTAAATATCGAAACCCGTTACGGAACGTGCCGATCCGGTGATCAACTCGGACGATTTGGTAAGAACGACCGCCGGACGGTAATACTTCTCGGTCAAACGGGACGCTACGATACCAATCACGCCTTTGTGCCATCCCGGGTTATACACCACGATCGCCTTCCGGTCATCCATGTTCTCTACTTCGTCGATGACAGCGTTCGCCTCGTCGGTGATCTTCTTGTCCAATTCCCGGCGTTCCTCATTATATTGGTTGATGCTCTCGCTCTTCTCCCGGGCACTGGCGCTATCCTTGGACAGTAGCAGTTCCACCGCCTCCTTCCCGTTCATCATACGGCCGGAAGCGTTGATACGGGGACCGATCTTGAATACGATATCACTGATCGTGATCTCCTTTCCGGTCAATCCGCAGATATCGATGATCCCTTTCAGCCCGAGGCTGGGGTTGCTGTTCAATTGTTTCAGCCCGTAATAGGCGAGGATGCGGTTCTCTCCCGTAATCGGGACGATATCCGAGGCGATACTGACCGCCGTCAGTTCCAACAACTTCTCCAGATCCGAGAACGGGAAATTATTACTCTTGGCGAACGCCTGCATGAACTTGAATCCCACTCCGCAACCCGATAAATGCTCATACGGATAGATAGAATCCGAGCGCTTGGCATCCAATACGGCGACAGCGTCCGGCAAAGTGGCGTCCGGCATATGGTGGTCGCAAATAATAAAGTCGATACCTTTCTCCTTGGCGTACTCGATCTTCTCGATCGCTTTGATACCGCAATCCAGCGAGATAACCAGCGACACGCCGTTCTCGGCGGCATAATCGATACCCTTGTAAGAGATACCGTACCCCTCGTCGTATCGATCTGGGATATAGAAATCCAAGGTAGACGAGTAAGGTCTTAAATACTTGAAGACGAGCGATACCGCTGTCGTTCCATCCACGTCGTAATCGCCGTAGATCAAAATCTTTTCTTTATTCCCCAAGGCTTTGTTCAAGCGCCTCACCGCCTTATCCATATCCGGCATAAGGAACGGGTCGTGCAAATCGTTCAAGCTGGGTTTAAAGAATTTCTTCGCCTCTTCGATCGAAGTGATACCTCGTTGAACGAGCAAGAGACAGATCACCGGGCTGAATCCTAATTCAGCCACCAATTGGTCTCTCTTATGTAACTCTTCTTCTGATGGGGTTTGAAAGTTCCATTTGTTAATCATTATATATTGTTTTTTTCTTTTTTGCTTGCCTGATACTACGGATACCTTGTCATCCTTAATCTACCGTATGACAAAGGCGAGATTTCCGCAATATATTTCAACCCGTAAAGTTAGAAATTAAATATGGTATATCCGGTATGGCTTAAAGAAAATAGTTTTTTTGTTATTATTTTTTTGAAGTAGGAGAATGATTCGTACATTTGCCTAAATATTATAAAATACAATGACGGAAGATATTAAAAAAGCTTGCGAAGTAATGGCCGCAGGCGGCATAATACTTTATCCTACAGACACTATCTGGGGAATTGGTTGCGACGCTACCAATGAAAAAGCCGTACAAAGAGTGTACGAGCTAAAGCGAAGGGCAGACAATAAGGCTATGTTGGTCTTGATGGACAGCGAGGCTAAATTGGATAGGTACGTGTCGGATGTTCCCGATATCGCTTGGGATTTGATTAGCGTGTCTGATAAGCCGTTGACCATCATTTACTCAAGTGCCAAGAACTTGGCGACAAATCTATTGGGAGCCGATGGTAGCGTGGGTATCCGCATCACGAACGAGGAGTTCTCCAAGAAATTGTGCGAGCGCTTCCGTAAACCCTTGGTCTCTACTTCCGCCAACGTAAGCGGCGAGCCTTCTCCCGCTAATTTCAGCGAGGTATCGGAGGTGATCAAGGAGGGTGTGGATTATATCGTGAGTTATCGTCAGGACGATATGAGCAAGGCCGCTCCGTCCGGCATTATCAAGCTAGGAGCCGGTGGGCTTGTGCAGGTAATTAGATAAGGATGAAGAAAAGCGTACAAGCCGGAAAATATATTGTCTCGGATTTTATAGCGTCGTCGGTAGTCTGGTTATTATTTAACCTGATACGCTATGAGGAGGTGGCGGTGTATGAAGGGTTTGATACCGTCGGGGCCTTTTTGCTGCATATCCCCTCGTTGAAGGGGCAGCTATTGATCCCGTTTTTCTGGTTCGTATTATATTGGTTTTCCGGTTATTATAATAAACCGTTCGGTAAGTCGAGGCTTACTGAGTTGTTCTCTACCCTTGGGAGCGTGTCGATCGGTGTCGTGATCTTGTTTTTTGCCTTAGTGCTGAATGACTTGCCCCGTTCCTATCATGTGTATTATGATATGTTTTTCTCTTTATGGGGATTACAGTTTGTCTTGACGTATATTCCCCGGTTATTGATTACGCAGGCCGGGTTACGGAAGATAAAGTGCAGGGAATGGGCGTTGAACGTATTGATGATTGGGGCGGGGAAGAAGGCGGCGTGTATTGCCGACGACCTGTATGGGTTGGGTTATAATATCGTCGGTTTTGTCTCCGATGGTACGGAGAAAAAGGGCGGGGTCGCCGGAGATCGTGTGATCGGTAGGCTGGAATCTTTGCCGGTGATTGTAGAGGAGAAAAAGGTGGATGAGCTGGTTGTCGCCTTGGAGACGGTGGATAATAGCCGTTTGATGGATATCCTGTATTCGTTATATTGCTATAAACGGCCGATCAAGATATTGGCGGATAAATCCAGTTCATTATCGCAAGTAAAGATCAAGGCGATAAAGGGCGTTCCGCTGGTGGACGTGACGGATAACAACTTCTTGCCCATCGAGCAGAATGTAAAGCTCTTTATGGATAAGATGTTATCTCTGATTTTCTTGGTGCTCTTATCTCCCTTGTTCCTGTATATCGCTTGGCGGGTGAAGCGGGATTCCCCCGGCCCGGTGTTTTTCAGTCAGGAACGGATCGGATACATGGGCGAGCCTTTCATGATCTATAAGTTTCGTACGATGTATACGAACGCCGAGGAAGAAGGTCCGTTGCTCTCTTCCGAGGACGATTCCCGTATCACTCCCTTCGGACGGGTGATGCGGAAATACCGCTTGGACGAGTTACCGCAGTTTTGGAACGTGCTGAAAGGGGATATGTCGCTAGTTGGCCCCCGTCCGGAACGTAAATATTTCATCGAGCGGATCGTGAGGAAAGCCCCCTTCTACTATCTGCTGCATAACGTACGTCCGGGAATCACCTCGTTGGGTATGGTGAAATATGGATATGCCGGTAGCGTGGATGAGATGATCGAGCGCTTGGAATATGATATATTATACTATGAGAATATGTCCTTGATTCTGGACATAACGATTCTCATTTATACAGTTAAAACAGTGTTTACAGGTAAAGGTATTTAAAATGGCTAACGAAGGGTTATTCTATAAATTGTTGTTATGGCGGGAAAAGCGCATCAAGGAGAAGCATTTTATCCTTATTATCAGCTTTATCGTGGGAATTTGCACAGCTGCGGCCGCTATCATATTGAAACAATTGATCCATTTCATACAACATGTATTGACGGGTAATTTCAGTGCTGACGGCGTGAACTATCTCTATTTGCTTTATCCGGTGATCGGTATCTTGTTGGCCGGCTTGTTCGTGAAATATATCGTGCGTGACGATATCGGCCATGGGGTGACGAAGATCTTGTATGCCATCTCGCAACGAAAGAGCCGTATCAAGCCGCATAATACATGGACGTCTATCGTAGCCAGTTCCGTGACGATCGGCTTTGGTGGATCGGTCGGGGCGGAGGCTCCTATCGTATTGACAGGGGCGGCTATCGGTTCTAATCTGGGACGGGTGTTCAGGATGGAGCAGAAGACGTTGATGTTGCTCGTGGGATGTGGTGCCGCCGGAGCGATCGCCGGTATCTTCAAGGCGCCTATCGCCGGGTTGGTGTTCGTGATCGAGGTATTAATGCTGGACCTTACGATGACTTCCGTGCTTCCTTTGCTGATCTCGTCGGTGACGGCGGCTACGATGTCTTATATCTTTACCGGTACCGAGGCCATGTTTAAGTTTTCTCAGACCGAGGCATTCGAGATCGAGCGTATTCCTTACGTGCTCTTGCTGGGTGTTTTTTGCGGATTGGTATCCCTTTATTTTACCCGTGTGATGAACAAGGTGGAAGGGATGTACCGGAAGTTGGGTACGTATTGGAAGAAGTTCATGTTGGGCGGCGTGATGCTGAGTATCTTGATATTCCTGTTCCCCCCACTATATGGTGAGGGCTATGATACGATCGGCTCGTTGCTGAACGGGCAGTTCTCGCATATCATGGACAAGAGTTTGTTTTACGATCTGAACGATACGTATTTCGGGGTCTTGATCTTCTTGACCTTGATCTTGCTTACGAAGGTATTCGCTTCCAGCGCCACGAATGCCGGAGGGGGTTGCGGTGGTATCTTCGCTCCTAGTTTGTATCTGGGCTGTATCGCCGGTTTTATCTTTGCGCATACGTCTAATTATTTCCCGTTCACGATGTATATCTCAGAGAAGAATTTCGCTTTGCTGGGTATGGCGGGCATTATGTCCGGGGTGATGCACGCTCCTTTGACCGGTGTTTTCTTGATCGCCGAGCTGACGGGTGGGTATGATTTGTTCCTCCCCTTGATGATCGTCTCGATCAGTTCCTATATCACGATCCTTATGTTTGAGCCTCATAGTATCTACTCCATGCGTTTGGCACAGAAAGGCGAGTTGCTGACGCACCATAAGGATAGGGCGGTGCTTACCTTGCTACGGGCGGATAGCGTGATCGAGAAAGATTTCCAGATGGTGTCTCCGGAGATGACGTTGGGCGATATGGTAAAGGTCATTTCTCGAAGCGGACGTAACACCTTTCCTGTCGTGGACGAGCGGGGCGTGTTGCTGGGTATCGTCTTGCTGGATAATATCCGGAATATCATGTTCCGTCCGGAGTTGTATAATCGTTTCCATGTATCGAAGTTCATGGTTTCCGCCCCGGCCAAGATCGTAATCAACACGCCGATGGATCAGATCATGCAGACGTTTGATGATACGAAAGCGTGGAATCTTCCGGTGGTCGATGAGAATGGCCATTATATCGGCTTTATGTCGAAATCGAAGATATTTAATTCCTATCGGGAGGTATTGGTCGATAACTTTTCCGGGGACTAACTTGTTAAAAACAGATCCAATTTATTGTATATGAAGAAAGAGGATTTACGAATCGTATATATGGGCACTCCCGATTTCGCCGTGGAGAGCCTGCGTGCCTTGGTAGAAGGTGGATATAATGTGGTAGGTGTCATTACGATGCCGGATAAGCCAATGGGCCGTCATGGTAGCGTACTTCAGCCGAGTGCTGTGAAGCAATATGCCGTATCGGTGGGTCTTCCGGTCTTGCAGCCAGAGAAATTGAAGGATGAGGCATTTTTAGAGGAACTGCGTGCCTTGCGGGCGGATTTGCAGATCGTGGTGGCGTTTCGTATGCTGCCGGAGGTGGTCTGGAATATGCCCCGTCTGGGAACTTTTAATCTGCATGCCTCCTTGCTTCCGCAATACCGGGGCGCCGCTCCGATCAACTGGGCGGTTATCAATGGTGATACGGAGACCGGCGTGACTACTTTCTTTCTTACGCATGAGATTGATACGGGTAAGATCATCCGTCAGAAACATCTGCCGATCGCTGATACCGACGATGTAGAAACCGTTCACGATGCCTTGATGGCGATGGGGGCGGGGTTGGTTACCGAGACCGTGGACTTACTGTTGGATGGAAAAACAGACGCTATCCCTCAAGAGGAGTTCTATAAGGATGCCGCCGAGTTGCGTCCGGCCCCGAAGATCTTCAAAGATACCTGTCATATCGACTGGAACCAACCGGTGAAGAAGATCTATGATTTCGTCCGTGGGCTTTCTCCTTATCCTGCCGCTTGGACGGAATTGATCTCAGCGGATGGCAAACGTATGGTCTTGAAGGTTTACCAGACGGAGAAGCGTCCGGCAACGCATAACTTCCCGGTAGGTTCTATCCATACAGATCATAAATCGTATATCGATGTGGCCGTGAAGGATGGTTTCCTTCGATTGCATTCCTTGCAACTTGCCGGAAAGAAACGGATGAATATAACGGACTTCTTGAACGGTTTCAAGCAAATCGCAGAATATACGGTTGGCTGATGAACGGGACGAGACGTATCATATACATTACGTTAGGAACGTTTTTTCTCATATTGGGAGCGATCGGCATCTTTGTCCCTTTGCTCCCGACCACTCCTTTTTGGTTACTGACTTGTTGGTTTTATGTCCGTAGCTCGGAGAGACTTTATAACCGGGTGATGAGCAATCGTTATTTCGGGCCGCATATTAAGGGCTTTGTGGAAGATAAGGCTATTCCTTTGCGTTCCAAGATTATCACGATCGCTATCATGTGGCTATCTACGATCATTACTTCCCTTTTGCTAGTCGGCTATTGGTGGGTGAAAGCTTTGTTAGGGCTTATCAGTATCGGGGTCTCATGGCATATCCTCTCTTATCCTACTAAAAAAGAATGAGATAACCTGTTCATCCATAGGATTACTGGGGTTATCCCTCTTTTATCGCTTTCTATCGTAGCCTTACTACTTTATCGGTCTTCTTTCAAGGCCTCTTCCAAGCTGATTCCTAGAGCTTCAGCTACTCCCTTACCGTAAGCAGGGTCTGCCTTGTAGCAATTGCGTACGTGGCGTTGCTTGATGAACAGTTGGGCGTTACCCATCGCACGGGCGGTATTTCCGAATAACAACTGTTGCTCTTCCGGCGGCATCAAACGGAATAAGGCACCCGGTTGGCTGTAATAATCATCATCATACTCACGCTCGTTGTAATTATAAACATCCCCGTGTACTTTCAAAGGCGGTTCCTTCTTCTCGGGAGAGTCTTTCCATTCGCCGAAGCTGTTAGGTTCGTAACCCTTTGCGGCTCCATAGTTTCCGTCTACACGCATCGCTCCGTCACGGTGATAGGCATGGAACGGACAGCGGGGCTTGTTCACCGGGATCTGCTCTAGGTTCACGCCAAGGCGGTAACGCTGGGCGTCGCCATAAGAGAATAGACGACCTTGTAACATCTTGTCTGGGGAGAAGCCGATACCTTCGACAGTATTCATCGGGTTGAATGCGGCTTGCTCCACGTCTTGGAAATAATTCTCCGGATTACGGTTCAACTCGAGAATACCGACATCCATTAACGGGAAGTCCTTATGCGGCCATACTTTCGTGAGGTCGAACGGGTTGATCGGATAGGTCTCGGCCTGCTCCTCAGTCATCAATTGGATCTGGAATTTCCATTTCGGGAAGTCCCCACGCTCGATACTCTCGAACAAATCACGCTGATGGGATTCACGATCCTTGGCGATGATCGCAGCCGCTTCCTCGTCACTCAAGTTCTTGATACCTTGCAGGGTTCTGAGATGGAACTTCACCCAGATACGTTCGTTCTTATTGTTGATAAAACTGTACGTATGGCTACCGAAACCATGCATATGTCGATAAGAGTAAGGAATGCCGCGAGAACTCATCGTAATCGTTACTTGATGCAGGGCCTCAGGAAGCAAAGTCCAGAAATCCCAGTTGTTATCCTCGCTTCGTAGATTCGTTTTCGGGTCACGTTTGACCGCATGATTCAAGTCCGGGAACTTTAGGGGATCACGCAAGAAGAATACGGGGGTGTTGTTACCTACCAAGTCCCAGTTACCCTCCTCTGTGTAGAATTTCATGGCGAATCCACGGATATCACGCTCTGCGTCAGCTGCTCCGCGCTCTCCGGCTACGGTGGAGAAACGGACAAAGCAGTCAGTTTTCTTGCCTACCTCGCTGAAAATAGCCGCTTTCGTATACTTTGTGATATCATGTGTAACGGTAAAGGTACCGAATGCGCCGGAACCTTTGGCGTGCATGCGTCTTTCTGGGATCACTTCACGGTCGAAGTGCGCTAGCTTCTCAATGAACCAAGGGTCTTGTAATACCATCGGGCCACGTGGCCCCACTGTTTGTACGTTCTGATTGTCCGCAACAGGGCGCCCGTTGGCGGCAGTTAGTTTTTTGTCTTCCATAACTTTAGTTTTTATGTCGCAATAAAGAATTTTAGATAAAGTAATCTTTAAATAAAACTGTTTAGAAACAACAATTGTTTTTAACTTCCTGACAAAAATAAGATGTTGTTAGACAGTTGTCAAATAGTTAATATCTATAAATATATAGACGGGTAGTAGAAACTCAGTGGGGATAGGCGCATGAGTTATAAAAGTATCTTAGTTTCATCGCCCCATACACCTAAGATACTTCGCCAATGAACTTAGGATACTTTCTCTATGAAACTAAGATACCTTGTTTAAAAGGTATGGATACAAAAAAGCGGTTGTCTGGCAAGATGCCAAGCAACCGCGGTATGGTTTGAAAAAATCAAATGTTCACCTTCCCGGTAAAATGGGGTGTTACTTATTTATTGTAACCCCATTTTGTTAACTCCGACTGACCGATAGCAGCGAGTGATCTCAAGCAGCTATCCAAAAAATGTCTAATAAAACTTTTCATAGCTCATTTTCTTTTTAATTAATAAATCTGTGCCTTTCGACACGTTCTAAATCTCACATAACTTTTGAAGTCCGAGTAACGAATGAATTGAAAACCTAAACCTTTAACCTTTTAACCTATTACTAACCTAATCCCGGACTTCTGATAACCTTAACCTAAACCTTCCTCTTTTTCATCGTGAGGTTTACCACATGCGGTAAACCCAAATTGTCCAAGGTTGAAACCCTAGCAAATCGATGTAACGTTTAAACAATCTCTTTACCATATTTGCTTTACAATTATGTTTTACGACACAAATATACGGCGTTATTCCATACGTGGTATGTTTTATAGCATGTTTTTTGCGGATTCCTATGTTTTCTTGATCTATGATAAAAAAAGCGGGAATCAGATTCATATAATGATAGTATTTGAACGTTTGGCATGTCTATTGTGTTACCATGCCATTGCGTTTCTATTTCTATTTGCTACATTTGCGGAGCTAAATGTAAGATAATGTAATATATATGAGTAGAAAAGAGGAGTACAAAGAGAAGAATCTATTGTATTTGGACGAGATCGCTTCGGAAGAGGGAATCCGGACATTACCGTGTGGTATATTATATAAGGTAATACAAGCGGGTACAGGCAAAGTCTCTCCTAATCGGGAAAGCGTCGTTTCCGTACATTATAAAGGAACGTTGATTAACGGAAGGGAATTTGATAACTCATGGAAACGGGGTTGCCCGGAAGCCTTTCGCTTGAACCAAGTGATTGAAGGCTGGCAATTGGCTCTTCAAGAAATGCGGGTAGGGGATAGATGGATAATCTATATCCCTTACAATTTTGGTTATGGTAATCGTGCCTCGGGTCCGATCCCTGCTTTCTCCACATTAATATTTGAGGTAGAGTTGTTGGGAATCGCCTAATTCCAATCATAGAATATATAATAATGTATCCGAAGGGAGTAAAAAAGAATAGCCATGGCTAAACCCATGGCTATTCTCTTTTTGCCTCATTAGAGGATTGGAAACTTTCTATTGTTTAGGCGTAACATCCGTCTTCTTTCCTTTATTCAGCCATTTCTCTTGGATGGTCTGCATCAGTTCATAGAAGTTAGGGATGAACATCGTGGCGAATATCGTATTGATAGCCATACCGAATACTACCGCCGCACCTAAGGATATACGGCTGGCCGCTCCTGCTCCGGTAGCGAAAAGCAAAGGCATGACACCCAATACAAAGGCGAACGAGGTCATCAGGATCGGACGTAAACGAACGTGTCCGGCTTCCAAGGCGGAATCCCGTATCGGATTACCTTCCTTTCGGAAATCCCGGGCGAACTCTACGATCAAGATACCATTCTTGGCGGACAAGGCGATCAATAAGATAATACCGATCTGGGTATATACGCTTACCGGAACCCCCATCACCCAGCAGCCGATAATAGCTCCCAACAAGGCGATCGGCAAACCCATGATAGCCGCCAACGGACTTGTCCAGCTCTCATATTGAGCCGAGAGAACCAAGAAAGCGACTAGCAACGCCATGGCGAAAATAATCACCGTCGTAGATCCTGCTTTCGTCTCTTGATAAGCGACCGAGGTCCATTCATATCCAAAATTATCACCTAATTGTTCCTGTATCAGCTCCTCCATCGCTAGGATCGCTTCTCCGGAGCTATATTTCGGGTTGGCGATACAAGTAATAGCCGCCGATGAATACATATTATATAAGTTGATCTGGTCTAATCCCAATTGCTCGTCTAATTCGATAAAAGAGGAGAAGGGTACCATCTCTCCTTTACTATTCGCCAGACTCAAACGGAGTACATCATCGATCACTTTCTGCGCCTCTCCGTTCGCCTCGATCTTAACTTGGTAAATACGTCCGAACTCCACGAAATCGTTCACGTACGCCGCTCCCATATAATAGCTGAGCGTGGAGAATACTTGATTCAACTGAAGACCGAGCATCTGCACCTTATCCCGGTCTATCTTCAGTAGATACTGCGGGGTATTGGCCTGATACATACAAGAAAGGTTCAGCAATTGCGGTTTTGAGCGGTAGCTGGCCAGCAATGTCTCCACGGCATGCTGCATCTCCGTCGGACCTAGGTTCTTACGATCCTCCAATTGCAGTTGCAAGCCGCCCGAAGCGCCCAACCCCGGGATAGCTGGCGGTACCATACCGAATACCTGCGCTTCTTGGATAGCCGATGCCTCCCGGTTGAAACGGTTGGTCACGGCCTCTGCCGTATGCTCCTTACCTTTACGTTCGTTCCAGTTCTTTAAGATCACGAAGAAGGTAGCCGTATTGGATTGCTCCCCTCCACCCATCACGGAGAATCCGCTAACGCTGATGAATGATTTCACCTCGGGGTACGTCTTTAGGATCTCGTCGATCTGCTTGGTGACCGCCTCCGTCCGGTTCAAGCTCGCCGCCGGGGGCAATTGGGATACGACAAGGAAATAGCCGTCATCTTCTTCCGGTATAAAGGTTGTCGGCCAGCGCATAAATAAGATAACCGCTACCGCCGTGATGATGCCGTAAACGACCATCGCCGTTCCCGGTCGTTTCAGCATCCGCTCCACGATCGAGTCGTACATTTTCTGGGTCTTTCCATATATCTTATTGAATCCTTTGAAGAGGAAGAATTTCGGTTCTTCCGTATTCTTCTCCAAGAAAAGGGCGCAAAGCGAGGGCGTAAGCGTAAGCGAGTTAAATCCGCTTAATACGGTAGCGGCGGCGATTGTCAAGGCGAATTGCTTATAGAGCTGCCCGGAGATACCGCTGATAAACGTTGTCGGGATAAATACTGCCAATAATACCAATACCACGCCCACGATAGGCCCTACGATCTCATCCATGGCCTTCGATACCGCCTCGTGGGCCGTATATTTCCCGGTATCGAGGAGCCGGGTGGAGTTCTCTACCACCACGATGGCGTCGTCTACCACCACCGCTATCGCCAGAATCAAGCCGAATAAGGTCAACGTATTAATGGAGAAGCCTAAAGCCGCCATGACCGCCAGTGTACCGATCAATGAGACCGGAATCGTAATGAACGGGATGACTACCGCCCGGAAATTCTGTAAGAATAAGAAGATAACCAAGACCACCAGCAAGGTTGTCTCCAAGAACGTGATAAGCACCTCATGGATGGAGGCGTCGATCACCTCGGTCGTATCCAAGGTCACTTTGTATTCCACGCCTTCGGGTAAGGAACTGCCTAATTCTTTCATCTTGGCCTTTACCACCTTCGATACATCCAAGGAGTTGGAGCCCGGCAACTGGTAGATCGCTATCGCAGCAGTCGGCTGTCCGCTTAATTTAGAGACCACGTTGTAAGAGGAGCTACCCAACTCTATGCGGGCGATATCCTTCAATCGCAGGATCTTGCCACCTTGCCCGGTCTTAAGGACAATATTGCCGAACTCATCCGGTGTCGTCAACCGTCCTTTCACGGTCAAGGTATATTGATAGGGGTTATCCGCCCGTAGAATCGGTTGGCCTACGTAACCGGCGGATACTTGGGCGTTTTGCGTGGATATGGCTTGATAGACCATGTCCGGCGTCAAGTTACGGATACGCATCGCCTCCGGGTCTAGCCAGATACGCATGCTATAGTTTCCGGCTCCCATCACCTGTACCGAGCCTACACCCGGCAGGCGGGTTAGCTGGTCTATCATATTTAAGGTGGCGTAATTACTTAAATACAACCCGTCGTAAATGGAATCCTTGGAACTTAGGGTAAGCATCATCACGATATTGGAGGATTGCTTGCGGGTGGTGATACCTTGTACGATCACGGGTTCCGGCAAGCTACTTTGGGCGATACTCACCCGGTTTTGCACCATGACGGTCGCCATGTCGATATCCGTTCCCACGGCGAAGGTGATCGTCAGGGAGTAAGCCCCCGAACTGGAGGAGTTTGAACTCATGTAAAGCATACCGTCCACGCCGTTTACCTGTTGCTCGATCGGTAAACCTACGGTCTGCGCTACGGTCTGTGCGTCCGCCCCGGGATAAACGGCGGATACCTGTACGGTAGGCGGCGTGATCTCCGGATACTGGGCGATCGGTAATATATTGAGGGTGACCAAACCCGCTACGACGATGATCAGAGCAAGTACCGTGGCGAATATCGGTCTGTTAATAAAGAACTTTACCATAGCTTGCTTATTTTATAGGTTTGATAGTCATGCCATCCCGTACCTTAAGCAGGGCGGAAGTGACATAGGAATCTTTGGGGCTGATACCGGCGGTCACTTGGCGAAGCGTATCGTCTACCAATTGGCCCACCTCGATAGGACGGTATCGTACGACATTGGAGTCGTTGACGATATAAAGGTACTTCCCTAATTGGTCGGTACCGATCGAGGCGTCGCGAACCAAGACCGCATCCGGCTGCTCTGCATACGGCAGGGTGATGGTGACGTATAAGCCACTCTTCAATACATGCTTCGGGTTATCCAGATTGGCACGTACGTTCAGGGTACCGGTCGATAGGTCGATATTTGGGGATAGATAATCCAGCCGGCCCGTATACGCATTGCCGCCATCCTTGCCTATGCTGACGAGGATCTCGGTCGGAAGTTTCACGGTGCTATCGTTGCGGGCGGCTTCCAGCATCATCTTCATGAACTGGTTATCCTCGATATTGAAATTGGCGAACATCAAGTCGTCCTTGTATAAGGTGGCCAAGGTAACCGGCTGGACGGCTCCGTTGATGTAATTACCTATATCGTAGCTGGCCCGGGTAACCGCACCGTCGAAAGGCGCACGGATATAGCAATAGCTCAAGTTGGTCCGTGCGGTATTCAACTCCGCCTCGGCATTCTTCACGGCAGCCTCAGACTCCGATACGGTAGCCTCCGCTTGGATCACTTGTATCTGGCTTACGGCGCCGCTCTTAGCCGCCTCCTTCATACGCTCGTAGTTACTGCGTGCATATTCCAGCTGGGCTTTGGAGGTCTTTACGGAAGCCTCGGCTTGGGTGACGTTATCTTGATAGGTGTCCGGTTCGATCACGAAGATAAGATCGCCCTTCTTCACCCGGCTTCCGGCCTTGAGGTAAGAGGTACGCAAGTATCCGTTGACACGGGCTACCAAGTCTACTTTCAGTTGTGAACTAAGGTATCCGGGGTATTCTTTCGTCAAGGTAATGTCCCTCACGATCGGCGTGGATACGCTTATGGAGGGCACGGGCGTTTCCATCGGCTTGCTTTTCCCCTTGCAAGACGCCAGTAATAAGGCGGAGGCTCCGATAATCCCTATGTAAACAAATGTCTTCATATCTTTTGTCTTTAATGATTATTTATATTAATTGTTTGAGTGGGCTTTTGTTCGATCGGATCGAACGGCCTACATAGGATTCCATCCTCCACCCAACGACTGATAAAGCTGTATCAAGTTCAGTAGGGAACTACCTTGAGCCTGTGTCAATTGGTTCTGGTAGGTGAGGAGGGAGCGTTGCGCGTCCAGTACGTTTTGGAAAGGCGTAAGGCCCTGCTTATAGAGGTCTAGGGAAAGATCCAAGGTCTGTTTTCCTTGGTTTACCACTTCCCGGAGGGCTACGATCTGCTTGATCGAGTTCTTGTACGAGCTCATGGCGTTATCCACTTCCTGCACGGAGGTAAGCACGGTCTGGTTGAATTGCCGGATCGACTCGTCCAACTGGGCTTTCGCCAACCGGGTAGCCTGTATCTTCTGGGTGCCTTGGAAGAAGTTCCACGTAAGGGTAGGGGCGATCTCATAGGTCAAGCTATTATGATTCGCCAGCTTGTCGAAGTCGTGGGAGGCGAAACCGATCGAACCTTTCACGAATACTTTCGGCCACCAATCGGACTTAGAGGCCCCGAGCGAGGCGGCAAGCGCATTGACCTGCCGTTCTGCCGCACGTACATCCGGACGGCGTAGCAACAGGTTTGCCGGTAGCCCTACACCGACCGGCTCGATATATTCCGGCAAGGAGGCCTCTGTCTCCATGATCTTTTGTAGATCGGAAGGGTACAGGCCTAACAGGATCGCCAAGGAGTTCGCGTATTGGATGATACCGGCCTCCAGCATCGGTAGGGAGGCTTTCGTGCTGTAGTATACGGATTGCGCCTGCGCTACATCCAGTTTGGAGACTAGCCCGGTCTCATACCGTTTCTGGGTGATCTGTACGACCGTCTGTTGGGAGCGGCAGTTCTGTTGCGCTACCTTTACCTCTTGTTGCAGTTCCCTCATATTGATATAGGAGGAGGCTACTTGGGCGCAAAGGGAGACCATGGCGGCGTTGTATTCCTCTTTCGAGGCGGCGAAATTCTCTTTCTCCGCTTTCACCCGGTTCCGGATACTCCCGAATACGTCCACCTCCCAGTTCATATCTACGGTAGCGCTGGAATATTGGGTGATCGCCTTGGGTACCTGATTGATATTGCCGCTACTTTGTTGCCGTGTCCATCCGGCGGAAAGCCCTAGGGTGGGCGAGTAGCTTCCTTGTGCCGACCGCAGGTTGGCTTTCGCCATGGCGATCCTGTCCATTGCCATTCGCACGGAATAGTTTTGTTTCACGGCTACTTCTATCAGCGAGTCCAGCAACGGGTCCTTAAAATTTCTCCACCAATTATCTTCTACGGGAAGTGTCTGCTGGAAATCACTCCCTTCCTCAGACCATGACCCGGGTAGGGCACGGTCTAAATACGTATGCTCTGTCTGCGCCATTACCCCGATCGGTACCAGCAAGCACAACAAAGCATAACATGTCAGGCGTAAATGTTTGTGCATAAATATATATGTTTAGATTTAGCTTTTAGCAAAACAGTTAAGGGTGGGAAATGTTTGTATCTTTGTCTATTTATATATCCCAAAAACTGAAATGTATGGATATCTTATTGGTTATACTAGGCGTTATCTGTTTGTTGGTGGGATTGGCGGGGTGTTTTTTGCCGGTCTTGCCGGGGCCGCCGGTGGCGTATTTGGCTTTGTGGCTGCTGCATTTTACAGGCTATGCGGAATTCACGGTTACGGAGTTGGTCGTGTGGGGATTGCTGGTCGTGTTGGCACAGGCGATGGACTATGTTACGCCCATGCTGGGGACTAAGTATAGCGGAGGGTCCAAGTGGGGAAATTGGGGATGTGCCGTGGGAACCGTGGCCGGCATATTCGTGTTTCCGCCTTGGGGGATCTTGCTGGGTCCATTCGTGGGGGCTTTCGTTGGAGAACTTTTGGGAGGCAAGGCGTCCGGAGATGCGTTGAAGGCTGGTTTTGGGGCGTTCGCTGGTTTTTTATTGAGTGTCGTGCTGAAGGTTACCCTTTGCGGCTATTTTATTTATAGCTTTGTGAGAGGGATAATTAATTGAAGATGGTAATTAATAATGTGAGATATGTTTGAGAAAATAGTAGTGGTAGATTCTACCGGGTTGAATACATGGGGAGTGGAGCGTTTGAAGGAGCTTGGAAAAGAGGTTGTTTTTTATACCGGCATTCCGGAAACGGATGGGGAGACCGTGAACCGGATCGGGGACGCAGATTGTGTGCTCGTCTCTTATAATACACAGATCCGGAGGAACGTGATCGAGGCTTGCCCGAATATCAAATACATCGGGATGTGCTGTACCCTCTATAGCGAGTCTAGCGCGAATGTGGATATAGCCGCCGCACGTGAGCGGGGGATAACGGTCTTGGGCATCCGTGACTATGGCGATGAGGGAGTCGTGGAGTATGTCATTAGCGAGCTGGTCCGTTTGTTGCATGGTTTTGGCGGGAAACAGTGGAGACATAAGGCGTATGAGCTGGGCGGGCAAAAAGTAGGCATCGTGGGATTGGGCCGTACCGGGAGAATGATCGCTGACGCTCTTCGTTTCTTGGGGGCTGAGGTTTATTATTTCAGCCGTACCCGTAAGCCGGATGCCGAGGCCGCCGGTATCGCTTACCTGCCTTTGCGGGAGTTGCTGCCGGAGGTGGATATTTTATGTACTTGCTTGCCTCGTAATACGATTCTTCTGGGGGCGGGTGAGTTTCGTTTGTTCGGTAATCTGAAGATATTGATCAATACGTCGGTAGGGCCGACTTTCCGTGTCCCGGATTTACAACGTTGGCTTAGCGCCCATAAGCGGAATTTCTTCTTATGCGATGAGGTAGGTATCGGGAATTATGCGGATACCTTGACGCAGTTCGATAATGTCATATATACCCCGAAAGTCTCCGGCCACTCGGAGCAATGTATGGAGCGATTGTCGCAAAAGGTAATAGCGAATATCGAAAGCTATCAGAATTGATATATCCAGTTGTAGAGACGGGGCACGCCCCGTCTCACCACCGTCTGATAGTACTTTAAGTTACCATTTCGCAGGGATGAGACGGGGCACGCCCCGTCTCTACAACTGGGGACAGTATTGATAGGGCTTATCCCCCTATCAACTTTCTTTCTCGATCTGCTCCTGAACGATAGCGTCTACGACAGCTACGGTAGTCAGGTTCACGATATCGCGGGTAGAGCTTTCTACGTCGGTGAAGTGGATCGGTTTGTTCAATCCCATCTGGATCGGGCCGATCGTCTCGGTGATACCCAGCGTATCCAATAGCTTATACGCGCTGTTGGCGGAGCTTAGGTTCGGGAAGATCAAGGTATTCACGTCTTGCCCTTTCAGCTTGTTGAACGGGTACATATCGTCGCGCAACTTCTTGTCGAGGGCGAAGTTTACTTGCATCTCTCCGTCTACTACCATGTCTGGGTATGTCTTATGCAAGAAGTCGATCGCCTCGTGCACCTTCAGCGGGCTACCCTGCTTGTCGGCCCCGAAGTTCGAGTAAGATAACATCGCCATCACCGGCTCGTGAGCGAAGAACTTCACGGCGTCGTGCGTCAGGCGGGCGATATCGATCAATACCTCGGCCGACGGATGACGGTTGATCAACGTATCGGCCATAAAGAACGTACCCTTCTTGCACGTCAGGATGTTCAAGGCGCCGAAATGTTTGTAACTCGGGCGGATGCCGATGATCTGCTCCGCCATCTTGGTAACCTCCGAGTAGCGGCTGTATACACCCGTCACGAAAGCGTCGGCGTCGCCGGTAGCCACCATCATCATACCAAAGGCGTTACGGTCTACCATCTTCTCGCAAGCCTCCGAGTAGGTCACGCCCTCGCGCGCCTTCTTATCGGAAAGGATGCGGGCGTAGCGGTGGCGGCGTTCCGTCTCGCGGTCGTGGCGGAGGTTGACGATCTCGATACCGTCCAGACTGATATTCTCCTCGGCGGCGATCTTGGCCAGACGCTCCTCGTTACCCAGCAAGATCGGGAAACAGATACCTTCCGCTTTCGCCTCGGCGGCGGCTTTCAGCATATTCACGTGGTTCGCCTCGGCGAATACCACCCGTTTCGGGTTCGCTTTCGCCATATCGGTGAACGAGCGCAAGAGTTTATTATCGTACCCCATCATCTCACGCAAATGGTTGGCGTAGCCCTCCCAGTCGGTGATCGTCTTGCGAGACACGCCCGAGTCGATAGCGGCTTTCGCCACGGCGCAAGATACACGGGTCAGCAAGCGGGGATCGAGCGCTTTCGGAAGGATATAGTCGCGTCCGAAAGTGGTTCGTTTCAGCTTATAGGCGGCGTTCACCACGTCGGGGACAGGCTCCTTGGCAAGGTCGGCGATGGCGTAGACGGCGGCCCGCTTCATCTCCTCGTTGATCGCCTTGGCGTGCGTATCCAAGGCGCCGCGGAAGATATAAGGGAATCCCAGCACGTTGTTGATCTGGTTCGGATAGTCGGAACGTCCGGTAGCGAAGATGATATCGTCCCGCGAGGCCATAGCATCGGCGTAGGAGATCTCCGGGTTCGGGTTCGCCAAGGCGAATACGATCGGGTCGGCGTTCATGCTACGTACCATCTCCTTGGTCAATACGTTCGCCACGGAGAGGCCCAAGAATACGTCGGCTCCCACCACGGCCTCCTGCAAGGTCTTGATCGGACGGTCGGTAGCGAACTCCCGCTTGGCGGCGTTCAAGTCCGGGCGGCTGGTAGAGATAACGCCCTTGCTATCGCACATGACGATATTCTCCTTGCGCGCTCCCAGCATCACGTATAATTTAGTGCATGAGATCGAGGCGGCTCCGGCGCCGTTCACCACGATCTTCACGTCCTCGATCTTCTTGCCGGCGATCTCCAAGGCGTTGATCAGCCCGGCGCCGGAGATGATTGCCGTACCATGCTGGTCGTCGTGCATGACGGGGATATCCAGCTCGTTCTTCAAGCGAGTCTCGATCTCGAAACACTCCGGTGCCTTGATATCCTCCAAGTTGATTCCTCCGAACGTGGGCGAGATCGCCTTCACGGTCTGGATAAACTTCTCCGGATCTTTCTCGTTCACCTCGATATCGAATACGTCGATGCCTGCGAATATCTTGAATAGCAATCCCTTGCCTTCCATCACCGGCTTACCGGCCAAGGGGCCGATATCGCCCAGCCCGAGTACGGCGGTACCGTTGGAGATTACGGCTACCAAATTACCTTTCGCCGTATATTCGTACGCGTCCAGCGGATTCTTCTCGATTTCCAGACACGGCTCGGCTACGCCCGGCGAATAAGCCAGGGATAAATCCGTTTGCGTGCTATGAGGCTTTGTCGGGATGACCTCGATCTTACCCGGTTTGCCCTCGGCATGGTACCGAAGGGCCTCCTCTTTTGTAATCTTTGCCATAGGTATGTTTATTAATTATGTTGTTCCTATTTAAAACCACCGCAAAAGTAACAAATTATTATGAGTTTACTAGGTTTTGCTTACAAATAGTTTTTTCAAGAAAGTGCGAATAGTAATCCGGTTTTAACTTGTGAGAGTGGAACTCTATTGTTATATTTGAAGATTTAATAATCAGGGCCTCCATCCAAGAGAGACCTATAAATCTATTTATCATGGCAATACTAGTAAAACCCGTGCAACGAATAAACCCTTTGGACAAGGAAGCGCCTAAGAAATGGTATGTAACTCAAGTAACTACCGCCCAAGCGGACGAGACCGAGGTAGCGATGGAACTCGCCGACGAGACTACGTTGAACCCTTCCGAGGCGATGATGGCCATCCGCCAGCTTCGTAAGATCTTGCTTCGCAGGCTGCTGGGAGGAGAGAGCGTGAAACTGGGTAACTGGGGTAGTTTCAGCGTTACGCTTTCCAGTTTGGGGGTACCTACCAAGGAGGAGGTCAACGCCAAGAATATCAAAAGTGTGAACCTTAACTTCCAGCCTGACGAGGCTTTCAAGACGGATCTTCAGAAGGCTACTTTCGCTTGGGTGGACAAGCTGGCGGAAGGACGACCGGGTGGCTCCGGCGGCTCCGACTCGGAATCTCCGGACGAGATATAGGCTAGGATGATAGCCGCGGGCCGGTATCCGGGCAGGTACTCACGTGTACCCGCTCAGATACCGGCTTTTTGTTGCCCGGATACAAGCGGGTACCCGTACGGTTACGCTCTTGCACTTACGTATCTGCGTCCTTGTATCTACGTATCTGCATCTTCGTATCCGTACGGATACACGGATGCAGATACGTAGATACAAGAATGTAGCCGTACGGATACGAGTAAGGAAGATGCCGGGTAGATAAATAATCGTGGAAGAGGTGTAGGCGTTGTCCCTGCGGGACTCTGGTTGATTATGAGATCAAAGATAATAATATTTATTAAATAGCTGGTGAAAATCAATAATAGTCTTAAGAAAAAAAACAATAGTGTTAATGAGCGGAGTGAAATAAAACCATTTACCACCAGAGTCCCGCAGGTACTCGTAAACTTAAAGAACCATGAAACACCTACTTTATATATTTTTAGTTTTAGCAACCTTGCTTACGGGGTTGTACTTGCTACCTAAGCATACTCCCTTATTTGAGTATTATAGGCTGAGGCCTGTTTTTGAGGTAGCTACTATCGTATTTTTAATCGGTGTCTTATGCTTGTATGGGCGGGAGAAGAGGCAAGTCAAGATGATCTTCTCCCGTCTGTCTCAAAAGAATTTCTTCTTGGATTTGGCCATACAGTGTGGAGGCATATACATCTGGGAGTTTAAGGACGAGGAGTTCTTTTTCGAGTATCCTGTCGGTGACCAGTCATCACGGATCGAGTTGGAAGAGATGTGGAGGCTGATACATCCCGATGATCTCACTGCTTTCAAATTACTTTGGCAATCCTTATGGAAGGCGGACAAGGAGGTATTCCAATGCCGTGCCCGCTTCGCCGGATCTGATTATGAATGGTGGGAATTCCGCTTTAGCGCCATGCCTGCGGTAGATAATGCGGAGGGAGGCAAAGACGTGAGCGGTATACTTATCAATATCAATGACATGAAGAAACGGGAAAAAGAGCTTATCCTCATGAGGGGATATGAGCAAAAGTTCTTGGCGAACATGAGCCATGAGATACGTACGCCGCTGAACTCTATCGTAGGCTTCTCGAACCTGCTGGCCTCGGAGAAGGACTTAGACGAGGCCGACAAGCAGCTGTTTGCCAAGACGATCAATCAGAGCTGCGATCTGTTGTTGGTGCTCATCAATGATATTCTGGAGGTTTCGAGACTTCAATCGGGACAAATGAAATTCGAGAAAGAGAGCTGCTCCGTCAAGGAGTTGGTAGACGACCTTTACCTCGCCCATCAGTTATTAGTCCCCGCCCACCTACGATTCTCGAAAGAGGCGGAGGGGGATTTGTTTATCTATACGGATAAAAAGAGACTTTCGCAAGTTATAACCAATTTCTTGACAAACGCTTGTAAATTCACGAATAGCGGATATATAAAGTTGGGATTTAAGCATCTGAGGGGCACGGATGAGGCGGCGATATTTGTCGAGGACTCCGGGATCGGTCTATCGGAGGAGGAACAAGAGAAGGTATTCAGCCGTTTTTTCAAGCAAGATGAATTCAGCCAAGGGGCCGGTCTGGGGTTGTCTATCTGCCAAGGAATCGTACAAAACTTGGGGGGACGGATAGCGCTGAGTTCTAAGCAGGGAGAAGGAAGCCGCTTCTCGGTCGTGCTGCCGGTATATAAGGGGGGATAGTGGAGCGGGAAACGGATGTCTTGCCGCCCCCGGACGGGATTCTCATTTTACTCCTCTTTTTGCTCGGTTTTTGTGGATTTACCCCTTTGGGTTATAATGACGATGATTCCATTGCTAGCTTTAGGTCCCCATATGGCAGCGTCTGATCCTTTTAGTAAAAATATCTCTTCTATGTCGTTGACGGGGTAATCTAGGATGTCGAAATCGATAAAAGGCGTGTCATCGATCACGACTAGGGGTTTCCCTTCATTTTTTGATCTAAAGGAAGTTATTGCGTCACGGAGTACCGGATAATATTTTTGCTTAACGTCATCGAAGATAAATTTAACCCCGCTAAAGCGAGATAATAACGATTTCATCTCATTTATATGCCACCGTTCTATATCTTGGGAGCTATAAATACGGCTGGAAGCTTGGACGGGCGAATAGAGTCCTTGATTCTGTTTTTCTTTCTTGAATGCCTTGATTTCTACATTCTCCAACTCGATGGTCTTCCATATATCATCATCTGGCCTTTTATCAGGTTCCGATTGTTCCTGGTCGATTGTTAAAGTCTTGGCCAAAGTATCCAATACGAGATTCTTCCGTATGGAGTCGGTTCCCGGATCGTTCATGATAGGAAGTAGCCTTATCTTGAAGTCCGGAGGCAAAGATTGGAGTGATGAGATATTTTCTAGCTTGAAAAACGGTCGCCCGGAAAGTAGATCGCCATTACTATCTACTAAAAGAAAACTAGACAGTCCGGTCTTGATGTTTTTTTTCTCGAATACGATCCATCTCCTTGAGAAATCCCAAATGTCTTTATAAACGATGGAGTCTTCGGATTGTAACAGTATATATAAAGTGTCTTTAAATTGCAAATGCTCTGGTTTTAAGGCGGAGACTAATATTTGGTCTTCCTTGAAATGTACTTTTATCCCTATTGACAGGGTTGCGGCAGGTAATATAAAGCTTTTTTCTATACCTTCTGTGCTTTTACAGTTCAGATAATAGGTCCTTCCTTCATTTGGGTAAATATTGAAATATCCTAATCCGTTATATAAGGATTTTACGTTTTGTACAATATTACCTCTGTCATCCACGATCTCTCCTGAGATATCTAATGTTTTACCATCTCTGCTTTCTGCCTTGAATGCGACTACGCAGGCGGTATTTAATATCAATCGGCCCCCTTCCGGATAGAATGAGACTGTGTAAGCCTCATTTCCCTCCTTGATATCCGGATTTGATGCGGTCGATTTATCCCCGTGAAGCAATGGGAGAAAGAAAACTAGAACGTTTAATATCAGATGGTACATGATTTTTATTTAGTTTTTTTATTGTAAACTATGTCATTGCCTTTAGGAAATCTATGATATCCGTTGCTATGGGAAAAACGGTTGATGATCATTCTTCGCTCTAAATGTAACAAAAGAATTTATAAACTTAGGACTAAAATACATATATTATGATGTATATTGCTGAAATAGACCTGAAAAAGAAGAAACGACAACTTATTCCCTTGATGCGGATATGTCTCTTTGGCTATGTTGACGGCAAAAGAAAGAACCTAGAAAAAAATTGTACCTTTGCTTTTATAAATATGACAATATATGGCATTGAAACTTATCCATACGGCCGACTGGCATCTGGGCCAGACCTTTTTCGGCTACGACCGGGAGGCGGAGCACGAGGCTTTCCTCGGTTTTCTGACGAATCTATTGGTGGAGCGTGAGACGGATGTCCTGTTGATCGCCGGCGACGTGTTCGACGTGACGAACCCTTCCGCGGGGGCGCAACGCCGTTTCTATCGTTTCCTGCGGGAGGCGAATCGCCTGAACCCGGGCTTGCAGATCGTGATCATTGCCGGCAACCACGATTCCGCGATCCGTCTGGAAGCCCCGAATCCCTTGCTGGAGGAATTGAATACCTCGATTGTCGGTATCGTGGGGAGGACGGATTCCGGGGAGATCGACCTCGCCTCGCTCGTCGTCCCTTTAAGGAACCGGGCGGGAGAGCGGGAGGCGCTTTGCCTGGCGGTGCCTTTCCTCCGCCAAGGGGATTACCCGGCGGCGCCCGAGGGAGAGCCCGACTCGTATGTGGCGGGTATCGGCCGGATGTACCGGCAGCTCTACGCCTATGCCGATGCCCAAAGGAATCCCGGCGAGGCGATCGTAGCCTTGGGACACCTCCACGCTACCGGAGCCGAACTATCGGAGGACGACCGGAGCGAGCGTGCGATCATGGGAGGTCTGGAGTCCGTATCCGCGGATACCTTCGACGCCGGGATTGCTTATACGGCGCTGGGGCATATCCATAAGGCGCAACGGATCGGCGGGCGCGAGGCGGTACGTTACGCCGGAAGCCCGCTTCCCATGTCGTTCTCGGAGAAGAATTACCGGCATCAAGTGATAGCTGTAGCGGTCGAGGAGGGGAAGGTCGCTGGTATCGAGGCGATCGAGATACCAAGAGTCGCGGACTTGATGCGTATACCGGACAGCCCGTTATCACCGGAGGAGGTCTTGCGATGCCTCTCCGGGCTTCCGGAGCCGGAGGAGGGCAGGGAGGACGAGAGCCGCTGGCCTTATTTGGAGATACGGGTCCTGCTGACGGAGCCGGACCCTACGTTCCGCCATCGGGTAGAGGAGGCGTTGGTCGGGAAGGCAGTCCGCCTCACCTCCATCGTTCCTTCGTATCCCCGGCGGGAAGGGGAGGCGGAGGAGAGGGCCTTGTCGTATAACGATTTGCAAAAGATAGCCCCGCTGGATATGCTGAGGCATACGTTTGCCGTGAAATACGGAGGCGAGTTGCCCGAGGAGATAGAGACATTGTTTAATGAGGTGATGAGGGAGGTTGCTTTATGAGAGTGCAGGCGATCAGAGGACGCAATCTGGCGTCGCTGGAAGGAGAGTTTTCCATTGATTTTACGGAAGAGCCTTTGGCTTCGGCGGGTATCTTCGCTATATCCGGGCCTACGGGGGCGGGAAAATCCACGTTGCTGGATGCCATGTGCCTCGCCCTTTTCTCCCGTACGCCGCGAACGGAGCTGGCGAAGGAGAATAACGTGCGGCTGAGGGACGTGCAAGAGGAGGTGTTGCCGCAAAGCGACCCCCGCTTCCTCTTGCGCCGCGGGACGGCCTCGGGCTATGCCGAGGTGGATTTCGTGGCGCTGAACGGGTGTCGGTATCGCGCCCGCTGGTCCGTATCCCGGGCCCGGGAGAAGGAGAGTGGACGTTTGCAGGCCGCTCGCCTTACATTATATAATATAGATGCCGGGAAAGAGGAGCCGGGAACCAACAAGGACCTGCAAGCCCGTATCATCGAGCTGATCGGTCTGACTTTCGATCAGTTCACTCGTTCGGTTCTCTTGGCCCAGAACGATTTCTCTACCTTCTTGAAAGCGGAGCAGGGCGAGAAGGCCTCCTTGCTGGAAAAACTGACCGGTACGGAGCAATACTCGGAGATCTCCCGCCGGATCTTCGCCAAGAACGCCGAGGCGAAGGAGGCCTACGAGCAGCTATACGCCCGCGTACAAGGCATAGAGCTTCTGTCGGAGGAGGAGGTGGAAGCCTCCCAAACCCACCTTTCGGCCTTGGAGGTGGAGCTGGCCCGTCTGGAGAAGGCGAAAGTCGAGCGGCAAAGCCTGCGGGAGGCCGTGAAAGCGGCCGAGGTCCAGATCGCCTCGAAGGAAAAACAGCGGGAGGAGAACGCCCGTTTCTTGGAACGGGCGTTGGCATCGCTGGAAACTGCGAGGAAGGAGTATGAGCAAGGGGAGGTGCGATTGGCGAGGACGGATGAGGAATCTAAGGGCTTGCGACTGGAATTGCAGCAGGCCCGGAAACTGGACGTGCAACTGGAATCGGCCTTGAAAGCCCGCTCTGAGGCCGATGAACGGATGAAAGACTTCTCCCGGCGGAAGCAGGAGGCGGAAGAGAAACTCAGGAAGGTGGAAGAGCGGCAGAAGAAAGCCTCGGAGGAATGGGACAAGCTGACGTCGTGGCGTGAACGCTACCGGAGCAAGGAGGGGATCGCCGAGCAACTGTCGGCCTTGCTGATCCATCTGGATACCTGCCTCACGGCTCGCCGGGCAGTCGAGCGGTCGGACAAGGCCTTGATAGCTATCCGACAGAAAATCCAGCGGTTGGAGGTGCGAGGACAATCCTTGCGGCGGGAGGCGGAGACGCACGCCAAGGAACAGGTAAAGATTGAGGAAGAGCGGAAGTCCGTAGCGCTTGCCCTCCAGGAATTGGAACCGGAGGCTTTGGATCGATCGATCGAGACCTGCCGTACGGAACGGGAGCGTTTATTGTTGGAGCAAGCCCAGTTCGTGACGACTGGCGATATCAAAAGCCTGCGGGACAAGCTGACCGCCGGAACGCCTTGCCCGGTCTGCGGAAGCCTTGAGCATCCTTTCGCCTCTCACGAGGCGCATGAGCGTCTGTTGGCCTTGGCGGATCACATCTCGGAAGCTACCCTGCGCCTCAAGCGGCTTCTCGACCGGAAAGAACGGCAGGAGGCCTGCGGGAAACAACTCGCCGCCCTGCAACAGAAAGAACTGGAGCTGCATAAACAACTCGCTGCGGACGAGAACGCACGGACGGAATTAAGGAACCAGCTACAATCCCTGTCCGAGCAAATCGACCGGGAAGAACTGGATAAGCGGGAGCAGCAGGAGAAGCTGTCCCAATCCCTATCCGCCGCCAACGCCCTGTTCGGGAACGACGCATGGCAGACGGGCTGGAACAAGGATCCGGAAAGCTTCCGGGAGACCTTGACGGATTTCGCCCGCCAGTGGCAAGCCAACGGGGAACGCCTGCGGGAATTGGAACGGGAGCGGAGCGCCTATAAAGCGGAACGGGAGTCGTACGAGGCTTTCCTCCCTCCCTTGCGCAAGCAGTACGAGGACGCCGCAAAAGCCTACGACGAGAAGAATCAATCCTATACCCGTTTGCGCTCGGAACGGAATCTCCTGCTGGGAGGCCAGCCCGCCGACCAGGTGGAACGTACCTTCCACGAACGGGTGGAAGCCTTGAAGAGCCATTTGAAGCAGCTGCAAGAGAGTACGACGAAGCACGCCGGCGAGGTGGAGCAATACCGGGGGATTACGGAACAGATCAAGAAGGATCTGGTGGAGACTTCCGGCCTTCTTTCCGCACGCCGGCAAGAACTGGATAACTGGTTGGCCGCCTACCAAGAGACCTACGAAGGCAAGACGCTGGAGGAATCCCTGTCGGAAATGACGGCCCAAAAGTCTGAATGTAGTTTCCGTCTGCGTACGCACGAGGAGAATAAGCGGAAGATAGCCGGCTTCCAGCAAGAGCTCTCGGAGCGGAGGGCGATGAGCGAGCGTTGGGCGAAGCTGAATGAATTGGCAGGCTCGGCGGATGGCGCTAAGTTCCGTAGGATCGCCCAAGGCTACACCTTGGATGTCTTGTTGAGTTACGCGAATGTGCAATTGCGGCAACTATCCCGGCGTTACCGGTTGGAGCGTGTGCCGGATACCTTGGCTTTGCAGGTGATCGACCAAGATATGTGCGACGAGATCCGTACCGTGCATAGCCTTTCCGGAGGGGAATCTTTCTTGGTCTCGCTGGCCTTGGCGCTAGGCTTGTCTTCTCTCTCCTCGAACCGGATGAAGGTAGAGAGCCTGTTTATCGATGAGGGCTTTGGCTCTTTGGATGCGGAGACGTTGCGGGTCGCTATGGATGCCTTGGAGAGCCTGCGTACGCAAGGGCGCAAGATCGGCGTTATCTCGCACGTACAGGAAATGACGGAACGTATTCCCGTGCAGATCCGGGTGAACCGGGCGGGAAACGGACGGAGTTATCTGGAAGTCATATAGCTTTACCAGCCATTGTGATGAATCTGTTGGACGTTGTATTTGTTTTTGGGAGTCTCTTTCTGCATGGGGTATCCCACAGGTATGACGTTCAACGGCATGATATGATCCGGTAGCCGAAGCTCTTTCCGGACGATCTCAATCCGGTCCGGATAGGGGTAAACAGCCGTCCATACGGCTCCCAATCCCATGGATTCGGCGGCAAGTAACAGGTTTTGCGAGGCGGCGGAACAATCCAGAAACCAAGCGTTGGAGGATTTGATCGTATCGCCGCAAACGACGATCGCTTGCCTTGTCTCTTTCAGCATCCGGGCGAAGGGAAGGCCTTCGGCCATCGTATCCAAGGCTTTCCGGTCGGTTACGATAATGAATTCCCAAGGTCGCCTGTCACGGGAGGAAGGGGCGGCCATTCCAGCTCGTATCAGTTTGTCTATCTTTTCCTTTTCTACCGGGCGATCTTTGTACTTACGTACGCTTTTGCGATTGAGTATCGTTTCCAAGGTCTGGTTTTCCGGTTCCTGCCGCTGGTTCCCCGTAGAGGAGCAGGCCATGAGGAAAACGGTGATCAAGAAGAAAAGACAGATTCTCATAAAGACGGGTTTATATGGTTTATAACGGATTATTTACTTAATATCAACGTAGAAGGCATCTTCTGCAAGGCTTCTTTCCGGTGCTCGGAGACATCGTTCCATGTCTTATAACTGATCAGCATGAAGTTGAAGCCGTTGAAAGACTGGGGCGTAAGGTCTTTCTCTCGTAGAAGCGTGGTCTGCTTCACGTCTTCCGTGAATCGCAGGATTCCTTCCTTGATCACCTCGTTCCCCGGGGTCGTACTGCTGGATTTATCAAGTACGCTGGCCGAGCCGTGTGTAGACTTCAATAAGGTCTGGGCGTATCCCAACAGGAATAAATCCTCCTCGGAGTCGATGACCACGATCACGTTCGATGCCTTGACGAAATTCCGGTTCACGAATACACCTACCGGGCAATTGCTTTGCTCGATAAACATCTTCGTCTTGTCTTTCAATAAGGCACCCGGATAAAACCAGGATTCCGGAGCCTTGAAGCGTTTGAAATAACGGTTGTAGAACGAGGCCCGGTAATGGCTTGCCGCTATATCGTCCGGTGTGTTGCTCATCGATATCCCGGAACCGACCAAAAGGAAATCGTACCCCTCATTGTTTACGATGCTACAAATATCCACTCTGGCGTTGTTCGATACCTCGTAGCGGGTCTGTATCTGAATGCCCAGCTTCTTGGCCCCGTAAAGGATCGGGCCGAAGCTGACTTCCTCGAAATTATCCGTGTGTAGCGGGTTTACGTCCGAGCCAACCGTTAAGTGCAGTGCCGTCAGCTCCAGCTTGTTTTTGCCTTGGGCGAACATCTGGTAGGCTACGTCCAGCATGATCTGTCCATTTCCGGCTCGTCCGAAGGACAACAGTACCTTGAATATCCCCTCCAATGGCATTCTCTCTTTTTGCTCCATCAGCTTGTCATGCGCCCGGTAACAGAATTTGATGAATGAGACCAACGGTGTTGTCATAAAGGTGGTGACCAGCGTCATTAGCACTAAGATCACGAATACGGAAGGTGTCAATATCCCCATCTCGTACCCGATCGTCAATACGACCAGCTCCATCAACCCGCGGGTGTTCATGAGCGCCCCTATGTATAGGCTATCCTTCCAGCTCTCACCCACGAATCGGGCGGAGAACATCGCTCCCCCAAACTTTCCCGCGATGGCCACGACTATGAAGATAAGGCATAGCCACCATAACTCAGGCTTGTTTAGAAGACCTATTTCCGTACGTAATCCGGTGGATACGAAGAATAAGGGAAGAAATAGCGCAAGGGATACATCCTCTACTTTCTCGGTCATGATCTTGCGGAATTTGACATTTCCCGGCATCACCACCCCTGCGATAAAAGCGCCGAACAAGGCATGCAATCCCAATATCTCAGTCAGATAAGCCGAGGTGATCAATAGCAAGAAGATGAAAGCGACCAGCCCCTTGTCGATTACCTCCTTGTTGTGGTAAATATGTCCGATCATCCGCAGGAATGGCCGCACCGCCAAAAACATAAACATTATGTAAAGGACCGAGAATAAGATGTTGTAAACGGCACTTAACATCGAACCCGCTTGTGCGATCGCTATGACAACCGCTAGCAAGCACCATGCGGTGATATCCCCATTCGCCGCGCTTGCCAACGAGATGGTACCCAAATGTGTCTTGGTAAGTCCTTTCTCTTGGATAATACGTGCCAATACGGGAAAGGCGGTAATACTCATGGCGATACCTATAAACAAGGCGAAAGAGAGGAAAGGCGTACTCTTATCCGCATATTTGTCGTACACGAAATAGGCGGTCAGCATACCGAAAAAGAAGGGGACGATCGTACTGGTATGACTGATTAAGATCGTCTCTTTCAGCTTTTTCCTTACCTCGGAGATGTTAAGTTCCATCCCGATAGCGAACATAAAGAGTATAAGTCCGAATTGACTCAGCATATTTATATTCACCAACGATTCCACAGGGAAAAGGAAGGCGGAAGCCTCCGGGAATAAATTGCCTAATACGGACGGCCCTAGCACGATTCCGGCAACGATCTCACCGATGACGGTGGGTTGCCCGATCTTCTGGAATAACCAACCGAACAAACGGCACGTAAGCAATATCGTGATGATTTGTAAAAGCAGAATTCCTATGGAAGACTCGATATTATGTACTAATAATTGAGTAAATATGGTAAATCCCTCTTCTAAATTACTAGGTGCGTTTTGGATGGACGCAATCGAATTTTCCAGTTGCTGACTTTCCCCTTCTTTGGCGATAAAGTACATCAGCGAACCGAAAATGAGGATCATCATTAGGTAAAAGGCTATACTTTTTGTTCCTTTGCTCATCTTTGTACGGTTTACCGCGAATATAAGAAATATCCTAATATTATCAATGGGTATGTTTTTTTCTTTTATCTTTGCCGAGAACCAAATTATAATAAATCATGGAGTCTCTAAATCTGATAAAAAATGACCCGTGGCTGGCCCCTTATGAGGCGGCTATAGAAGGCCGGTATCAATACGTGATTGATAAAGAAAAGAGCCTGACGAATAATGGTAAACTAACCTTATCCGAGATGGCTTCCGGATATCTTTATTTTGGGTTACACAAAACCACGAAAGGGTGGGTGTTCCGTGAATGGGCGCCGAATGCTACCGCTATTTATTTGATTGGAACATTCAACGGATGGCAGAAAGATAATAAATACAAGCTTAAACGTAAGGCGAATGGCGTATGGGAGATCGCTTTGACCGATGCGCAGATGTATCATGAGGACTTGTTTAAGTTGCTGGTCGAGTGGGACGGCGGTAGCGGAGAACGTATTCCCGCATGGACTCGCCGGGTGGTGCAAGATGAGCAATCTAAGATATTCAGCGCTCAAGTATGGAACCCGGAGAAACCTTATAAATTCAAGAATAAACGATTCAAACCTAAGAAGTCTCCCCTTTTGATCTACGAGTGCCATATCGGTATGAGCACCAACGAGGAGAAGGTGGGGACGTATAATGAATTCCGTCAAAATATATTGCCTCGTGTAGCGAAGGATGGTTATAACGCCATTCAGATCATGGCTATACAAGAACATCCTTATTATGGATCGTTCGGCTATCACGTAAGTAGCTTCTTCGCCGCCTCTTCCCGTTTCGGTACGCCGGACGAGTTGAAACAACTGATCGATGAGGCGCACGGGATGGGTCTCGCCGTGATCATGGACATCGTACATAGCCACGCCGTAAAGAACGAGGTGGAGGGATTAGGCCGCTTTGACGGTTCGTATGACCAATATTTCCTGAGTGGCGAACGCCGTGAGCATCCGGCATGGGATTCCCTGTGCTTCAATTATGGAAAGAACGAGGTGCTTCATTTCTTATTGTCGAATTGTAAGTTCTGGCTGGAGGAGTATAAGTTCGATGGTTTCCGTTTCGACGGCGTGACCTCCATGCTTTACTACAGCCATGGCTTGGGCGAGGCTTTCTGTAATTACGGCGATTATTTTAATGGCCACCAAGATGGCGACGCTATCGCTTATCTAACCTTGGCCAATAAATTGATCCATGAGGTGAACCCGGGCGCTATAACGATCGCCGAGGAGGTGAGTGGCATGCCAGGCTTGGCAGCTAAGATAGAGGATGGTGGTTATGGCTTTGATTATCGCATGGCTATGAACATCCCGGATTATTGGATCAAGACGATCAAGGAAAAGAAGGATGAGGATTGGCATCCGTCTTCGATCTGGTGGGAGACGACGAACCGTCGTGCCGATGAGAAGACGATCAGTTATGCCGAGAGCCACGATCAAGCCTTGGTGGGTGATAAGACGATCATCTTCCGCTTGATCGACGCCGATATGTATTGGCATATGCAAAAAGATGACCATAATTTCATGGTAGATAGAGGTATCGCCTTGCATAAGATGATCCGTTTGGTTACGGCTTCTACTATTAATGGCGGTTATCTGAACTTTATGGGAAATGAGTTCGGGCATCCGGAATGGATCGACTTCCCGAGGGAGGGCAATGGATGGTCTTATAAATACGCTCGCCGCCAATGGGATTTGGTGGACAACTTGGATTTGAAGTACCATTTCTTGGGCGATTTCGACCGTGAGATGTTGGAATTGATCGGGGATGTGAAGAATTTCCAAGATACCCCTATCCAGAAGGTTTGGGATAATGATGGCGATCAGATATTGGCTTATATGCGTAAAGACTTGGTTTTTGTGTTCAACTTTAGCCCGACGAAATCGTTCACGGATTACGGTTTCTTAGTTCCGAAGGGAGAATATGAGGTCGTATTGAACACCGACGCTACCCGTTTCGGGGGGTTTGGCTTGGCTGATGATACCATAAGGCATTTCACGCAATTTGATCCGTTATATAAGAAAGAAAAGAAAGAATGGCTGAAACTTTATATCCCGGCACGTAGCGCCGTCGTATTAAGGAAAGTGAAGGTCAAAAAGTAAAACTCTATACACAAAACACGTTATGTTATATCCATTTACATTTAAGCCGATCCTCAAGAAGGTGATTTGGGGCGGTTCAGATATCTGCCCGTTTAAGGGTATTACTCCGGTTGAGAATGGTGTAGGCGAGAGCTGGGAGCTTTCTCATGTTGAGGGAAATTATTCAATCGTCGATAATGGCGAGTTGGAAGGTAAGTCTTTGGATGAGTTGATCCGCTCTTATGGCAAGGAATTGCTGGGAGAGAAGGTGATGGAGAGATTCGGGACGACTTTCCCGTTGCTTATCAAGTTTATCGATGCCCGTGATAATTTATCCATTCAAGTTCACCCGGACGATGAGCTGGCGAAAAAACGCCACAACTCTTTCGGTAAGACGGAGATGTGGTATGTGATCAAGGCAGAGAAAGGCGCTGGCCTGTATTCCGGTTTCTCTGAGCAAATCGACGCTGAGGAATATGTGAAACGTGTGGAGAACAATACGATCATGGATGTGCTTCAACGTTACGACGTAAATGAAGGCGATGTATTCTTCTTGCCGGCGGGACGTGTGCATGCGATCGGAGCGGGTTGTTTTATCGCCGAGATCCAGCAGACCAGTAATATCACGTATCGTATTTACGATTACAACCGTAAAGATGTGAACGGTAATGGCCGTGAGCTGCATACGGAATTGGCGAAAGACGCTATCGATTATACGTTGTATCCGGATTACCGTACTCACTACAAAGGTCATACGAATGCCACGGTAGAGTTGGCGGACTGTAAATATTTCACGACAAACCTTTTGGATCTGGATACGATTATGGTTCGTAATTTCTCGGAACTGGATTCTTTTGTCGTTTACATCTGTATGGCAGGCAAGGCTTCCATCCGTGATAATAAAGGAAACGAGATCTTTGTTCACCAAGGTCAAACTGTCTTGATCCCCGCTGACACGGAGGTAATAACCATCTCTCCGGCTCCGGGCGCTAAGTTCATGGAGACTTATATCGGTCAATAAGATCACTCACTAAAATAATAATGAAGGCGGGAACATGCTGTTTCCGCCTTTTTTATTATCTTTTTCGGCAAACGCAGTCCACCAGATGATCGTTGATAAATCCCGAAGCCTGTAGGTGGGCGTAACAAATTGTGGCTCCGAAGAATTTGAATCCTCGTTTCTTCATATCTTTGCTCATGGCTTCGGATTCGGGAGATGATACCGGGATCTCACTCAATGACTGAAAGGTGTTGATAATTGGTTTTTGGTTAGGAAAGAATGATAGGGTGTAATTATAAAAGCTACCGAACTCTTTCTGTATGGAGAGAAACTGCCTTGCGTTTGTGATTGTCGATTTAATTTTCTGACGGTTTTTCACAATTCCCTCAAACTGCATCAACCGTTCAACATCTTCATCGGTCATTTGCGCCACTCTTTCGACATCAAAATCACAAAATGCCTTGCGATATCCCTCACGCTTCCTAAGGATAGTTATCCAACTTAACCCTGCTTGAGAACTTTCCAGCACAAGAAACTCGAACAGTGTTTTATCGTCAGTCACCAACTTCCCCCACTCTTGATCATGGTATCTCATATACAACTCGTCAGTTCCGCACCAACCACAACGCCCGTTTATTATATCTTGCATAATCATAAGATTTTTGTTTTATAGTCCATTAACAAATTCAGGGTCAATTTCAAATGCTTTGTCGTATAATCTGATAGCCCACTTTTTATCCACTCCATCTAAATCTATATAATTCTCAACAATACCTTTTTGATATTGGACTTCTTTTAATGTAGGATTAAATTTTTGTATTGCTTTTTCCATTGATCTTTCTCTTTTTTTAGGCCTATTTTGTCTACCATATGATGTTATATATAAATGTTTTACTTTCTCTAAAAATTTAGTAAGCATGTCTTTTGTGGGCAAGCAAACTTTTCCATGCATAAAAGGAGATAATTGTCCGATGAGTAAAGTGTTATCAAATAATTCTCTCCATACTCTTTCCTCATAAGCATTTTCAGAACCATGATGGGGTATTTTGAATAGAGAAGCCTTATTATTTAATACACAGTTACAATTATCTAAAATACAAAGCCAACCATGTTTATTATCAGGAGATGTTTCCAGATCACCACCTAAAATAACAGTATGTTCATTGACACTGACTTGTAATACAACGCATTTTTCATTAGGGGTACGAACTATTATTTTTCTATTGGAATTTGGAGTATAATCTTTGATCAATTCAGACACCTCTGTTCCAAACTCGGATATAACGGCATCAGAAGGAGAAAGGGCAAACACTTTTACATCTAAGTTGTTCTGGCTCAAATTAAACAGTAAACGATCCTGGACTATTGTTTTTACAGATGTTTTTCTTTGGCTAACTATCTGTAAACATTTTGCCATTATATCAGTCGAAGAAGTTTTGGCTAGTAATTTGTCCTGTCTGCTATCTAATCCAATAAATTCCAAAAATTTTTCTTTATCGGACGTGATGGCCAAAGAAAATGATGCTGATCTGCACTCATCTAATAAACTATCCATGCCAAGAATATGATCATTATGCCAGTGGGAGCAAACAATGAGTTTAACATCTGAGGCAACATTAACTCCTTGAGATTTTAAATATTGAAGAGGTAATGATTCTTTTGTTACAGGATCTAAACAAGAATCAATCACCATCCAGTTGTTAGCTCCTAATTGCATTACGACTGATTCTCCATATCCTCCTCCTGTTCCAATTAATGATACTTTAAAATAGTTCATTCCCACGAAATTTTCTCTTTAAGGGTTTTGACATTGTCAATTATTGAATCAAATTCTTGAACACCTAAACTAATGCTTCTTTTAAATCGAACAAAAGATTGTTTAATAACTTGCCCATATTGATTGGCATAACCTATGCTCCAATAAAAAGTAGCCCCTATGGTCAATAAGCTTAAGTCAGATTCAGATATATCTTTTATGTCAAAATCTGCTATTTCATACGTTGAATTTTCACTATTATCTATTAATTTAGCAGTAAAGGAATCTTCTCTTATATCAATAACATAGCCTGTCCAATTTAAAGATTGACAAATGTAGTTTAAACTGTTTTTGTTTTTTTGCGGCATTAATGAATCTAACCTTTTGTCATATAGGTTAATGTCATTACTATAACGTGTCTCACATTTAGCTAATGAGCGGATTCTTTCTTTGACCGGAATTTTTAATTCTTGTAATGCCAAATTCCCATAAACAGAAGCCATGTTATCTGTATAATCTTCGCAAAAAGGATAATAATCTTTTTGTATGGTTGAATTTTCCATTATATGAAAATTTTAGAAAGAATATTAGTAACTATTTTTCTGGAATTATCTGCGCAAAAGTCATTTTTATCTTCTACTAAAATTGCAGCCTTATTTCCAGAACTGTTGTTTGGCAGAATAAAATGATTATTCACATTGAAATTAACACCAAAGTTAACTTTTAGTTCCAGTGGAGTAGGAGATATATTGATTCGTTTCAATAGCTGTTTTGCTTCTTCTTGAGTTTCAACTATCTCTATATTTAACAACTTTGGAGAGTCTAAACTATCACTCCAATTCGATAAAGGAGCTAAACTATCACCAAATTTATAGTAATTCTCTTCGTTTTTAAGAGATAAATCATATATATTGTTTATTCCAACAGCTTTTATAGGTGTCTCCCCCAAAATTCTAAACACGTTAGATGCTAAATCTTTCATAGGGGAGAAATATGGACTTTTCATAGTTTTAAACTCACAACGATTTCTCGACACTTCAACGCTAAGCCACTCCCCTAACTGGAATCTGGACAGTTCATTCATTACAACGTCAATTTTAGCGTTTTTTGCCTCTTCTTCTTGTATCAGATTCTTAGAAGCCAGCCAAAAAGGTTGAAATATAGAGGGATTGAAATCACCTAAAAAAACAATTCCTCTAGTTTCTATCTGTAAGTATCTATCTAACATGTTGAAAATCTTAATATTAACAGTTATCAATATGCATCAAAGGTAAAATAAAATATTGAATATTCAATGAGGAATTTTATTTTTTAAATAAACTATAACTCTATTACTCCCAAGAGCTTTTGAATTACTATTATAATATGTATGTGTACATTAATAATAGATGTTGGTTGCTTTAATCATGAAGGTATCGTTTGGACAGGTATTTGGTGGATGATGGTTAAGGCGTTGTTATATAGCATATTTAATATGATGTTTGGATTGTATAAACGGCTGGTTTAAACCATCGTTTAGACTCGCCGACAAATGTACATATTTTTTTTCTTTTACAAATGATGTTTTCATATTATTTATCTCCTCTACTTCAATTCATTATGCTTTGATTTTCGGACATTGCTTAATTTGTTTCCCATAATAAAAAAATGGCAGTTTTAAACGATCGTTTTCGTTAGTCGTTTCTCATAGAGGTGAATTTGTAGAAATCTAATAACCAGGAGGAAATCATTCTCCGCAAAAGAAGAGTGAATATGTTGAACAAATTGAAAGGTTGGCTTGCGCCGAACACCGTGACAAAAGATCCGAATGATCGTATCCTCGTGCTGGATGCGGCGGGAAAAGTAGGAATTGATAAGATCATCGAGGAGATGCGCTCCGAGGATACGGGCTTACGTCCGGAAACCCTTACGCACGTAGTAAGTCTTTACGACCGGGTGGTGGCACGTCTTCTAATGAACGGCTACCAAGTGAATACGGGCTTATTCTACGCCGTTCCCCGTTTCACGGGCGTGATAGAAGGTGGTAAGTGGACACCCGGCAAGAACGGCATATACGTATCCTTTACCCAAGATAAGGTTCTTCGTCAGGAAATCGCCAAGACCGAGGTGGAGATCCTTACTGAGAAACCAAACGTGATGTACGTTATCGAGACCGAGGATCGTTCGACCGGCCTCAAGGACGGCAGCATGACGCCGGGACGCAACTTCGCTATCCGGGGAGCTTACCTGCGTGTGGAGGGAGAAGATCCTTCCGTGGGTATCATTTTCACTCATTCCGAGACGAAGGCGGAGACTCGCCTTACATCCGATCTTTTTGGAATAAACAATCCCTCGGAGCTGATGTTCATCGTGCCTCAGGATCTGGTGGAAGGAAATTACGAGTTGACCATCCGCACGACCTATACTCGTGGTGGTGTACCATTGAAACAACCCCGTAGCCTATCTATCCCAGTATTTATCGGTAATGGCGGAGGTGGTTCGGATAGTGAAAGTCCGGACGAGATCTGACGCTTTATTCATAGCCTTTAGCAACGATCGTGTGCTAGGCCTTGCACGGTATGGATGCTAACACTAGCATCAATGGTGTGCAAGACTTAGCACGTTGTCGTTGCTAACGAGTATTGAGGAGAAAAGGAAACTATTAAAAATGTAAATATGAAATCTATTGAGATTAAAAGCTTAAAGCGATTATCGCCCCAAGATCATTTACTGTTTATGCAAGGGGTCTGGGCAAAAATTATAGAGATAACTCCAGCTCAACTAGATGTAGAACAAGTGTTTCATGATTTTTCGGAGGTGTTGAGTGAGTTGGAAATAATAGTGGTCTGTGGAAATAAAGGAGAAAACATTATTTCAGATGATGATATTCTATTGCTTGCACGGAATAAAATGGATGACGCTTATCTAAATTTATTCCGAGAGATTTGTAAAATGGATAACTCGGATTTATTCGCTTCACTAGATTCATTGACTTAAAAAAATAAAATCATGAAATATTTTTACGGATGTTTGAGAAGAGTAAGCTTCATAATTACGTTTTTAATATTGTGTGAGGTTTGCGTTTGGGCAGATGGTACTATAACTATAACTTCTTATAATGAGGTCTCTACCACTGGTACCGGTATTACTGTAGGGCCAACTAAGCACATAGACCTGGCACCGGGTACTTATCATGTTTATGGTAATAACATACTTAGTAGAGTGTGCTTTTACATTGAAGGGGATGTAACAATTCATTTACATAACGTGTATTTAAAAAATGCGGACTCTCCACCTTTTTTCATGAATCACAATAGAAATTATACGCTGAGATTGTACCTATATGGAAAAAATAGGTGTATTGGTTCTCCCGGATATGCGGGTATTGGAATATATAAGTATGGTAGTAATGTCCATACTTTACATATTTATGAAGGAAGTACTAATGCTTCTTTGACTTGTGAAGGGGGGAAAAATGCCGCTGGAATAGGAGGCAGCAGAGGTGGTAATGAAGGTTGGAGCGCAGGAAATATATATATACATGGAGGTATTGTATCAGCAACTGGAGGAGAATATGCTGCCGGTATTGGCGGCGGCGGTACCGAAAATTTGAAAGAGGGAGCGGGACGTGGTGGACATGTGGAAATTGATGGAGGATATGTAACTGCTGAAGGGGGACGTTTGGCCGCTGGAATTGGAGGAGCTACAAGCCCTACTTGGGCGGGTCGTGGAGGTACTTATATCCAAAGGGGTGGGGTGGTATATGCGACAGGAGGAGAAAAAGGCGCTGGTATCGGCGGTGGAGGTATTGATCAGATTTCTACTAATAATGCGGGATTGGGTGCCAATGTGACAGTTACCGGCGGATATCTGAGTGCGAAAGGAGGTAATTATGCTCCGGCTATTGGTGGTGGATATAATGCGAAAGGTGCCAATTCCGGTGATGGAGGAGATGTTGTTATCTCGGGAGGTACCGTAGAGGTTCACGGTGATGGAGATGGTATAGGGTCTGTTGCCGGAACTGATGGCGTGAAGGTCTCTAGTGGGACGTTGAAGATTGACGGAGGATCTGTTTATTTCGCACGTAATAACAACCCTTCCCACATGGTGAATAGTGCGGGTAAGAAACTATATTGTGTAAAGACGAATGCCTTGAATATCCCTAATGCAACGGACGTTCAATGTTCTTATAATGGCGGGAGTATTTTCACGGCCCGACTTTCCTCTGGGTATTTTTATTTCTGGATGCCGGCCAATAACAGTAAGGGAACCCTCCGTATCAATGATTTTACCTCGTTGACTTTACCGCCTATAGCAAGTAATAACAATAATCTTGCTCCTCTTATCTTTAGTTCCGGCTCTACTAAATACCAGACGCTGGATGCCCCCTTTACAAATGGCGTGACTTCCGAGCTTGTCTTGGAATCAGATATACCCATGTATAAGGACCTTTCGACAAAAAGTAATATGGTGATAAATCTGAATGGACACCATATTACCCCTTATAAATCTGAGGCGAACGTGTTGACGGTCGCAAACGAGTTGACCTTGAAAGCTTCCTCTGCCAGTACTTTTTCCGGTACCATGAAAATGATGGGCAACGGTTTGATCAAATTGAGTCCTAGCTCGTTCGATAATATAACGCTGGGAAACGTTTACGATGGTGCTACGCCTGTCTATCTGGCGAGGGTTGCGAAAAAGACGGAATATACCTATGGTGATTTCTATGGGAAACTGTTGTATGGCGAGAAAGCGGATAAGGAGGTCGTGAGGCAATATAAGGATTATAATGTCTACTATGGCTGGTTATCTGTTGCCTATCCCTCATTGAGTTTGGTAACAGGGGACGGTACTTTCTTTTTTAGCTCTATAAGTCAGACGTTGTCCCAGAAGATGAAACTTTATCTTGATGATATGACCACGGTTTTTTCCATTCATCAAGGAAGCATTACGGTAGATGCTACCGGAGATATAAAGTATTTTGATACGGGGGGATCTTCTTATCGAACCTCGAAAAGTAGGGGGAACATATTGACCATCACCAATAGCTCGGGGAGTGGTACGAATTATAATGTGACTGTTCAGTCAGGGCGTACGATTATGTTTAAGAATAATGTAATTGGAAATCAACTGTCTGTCAATGCGGGTACGCTGCTGATGCAAGGTAACGCTACGTTCAACTCGGTATCGCTTGGTTCGAGCGCTACGTTTGACCTCAGCCAAGCCTCGGGCTTAAGCGTGAAGAATAAGGATGGTTTCCCATTGAGCGATAAGATTCTCTTGGGAACCTCTACCACTCCGCTAATAAATTTGAATGGCAGTAAGGTATGGATGGCCAAGATATCGACGACTAATTATGGTGTTCTTTCCGACGTGAATCAAGCGGGGAAGACATTTACTAAGGGGGAGCGCTATTTTGGTGAGACGAATCCTTATTATTTCTGGTTGGATGATTTGGATAAGGACTTGAATTTTACAGCTCAATCTAAATATTACTATGCGGAGACGGTACAGCGACATGGAAAAGAACTGGCTCCTATTACATACAAAACCAGTATTACATCTTCCGAGGGATCGACCGTGCGTTATAAGAATCTGGCGGCTGCGTTTAGTACGGCAACCGCAGGGCAAACCATTCGGTTGATAGATAATTATTCCGCTCCCGTAGGCGAGACGGCTACCTTGTCCATAAGTAAACCTTCGGTCACATTCGATCTTACAAGTTATACGATAGCGGGGACTTTAGGGTTGGATGCCAACGGAGGTCGTCTTGTCTTAACCAGCACGAACAATGGTAAGCTGGGAGCCGAAACAACACTATCCGGTTTGATTTATACGGATATATCCAGTGATAATCTGACGGGTACAATTAAAAGGAATGGTAATGTGGTCGTACGTTATTTGGCTAATAAGATTTTCGCTACGGACAAGATCGTGTATTCATGGAGGGACAATGATTATTCCGATGAAGCAATGATCGAGAGCGGTAATGCCTGCTTATGGTTGAGCAAAGACATCGACTTGCGGAATGTCGATCTAGGTTTCTCCTCTAATATGGAGACTGATAAATGTGGCGAGATCTTGATTGGGGGAAAGTTGACAACCCATAGCGCGAACGTGACGACGGTGAATCCTTATTTGAATATCGCCCACGCACCTATCTCGATAGAGAAAAATAGCGATAAATTGAAATTGACCTTTAAAGGCGTAAGTGTAGCGGACTTTGCGGAGCAGCAACCCATCACGGTATATGGTACGGGTACCAACCCGATCACTGTGACTGGAGGTGTTAATGTCCAAAATCTTACTTTGCGAAATATATCCATTCCATTAACGGCTAGCCAAGATTATCCGGCTATCAGTATCAAAGATAATGGTAGTAAATTAAACCTGTATTTAAGTGGTAAAAATAATCTGAAAGGAGGTAGCAAGAGTTCCGGAGTAAGTGCGGGGATTAGTGTGGAAGAGAATGCCTCTCTTGCCATTTATAATGATATTTCTTCTGATGAACAAAAAAATGGAACTGGAAAGCTTATCGTTAAAGGAGGGGCATATATAGGTAATGTGGCGGCTGGAATTGGAGGTAATTACGGAGTGAGCGCCGGAACGATCGAGATCCATGGCGGTACAATCCGTGTGGAAGGGGGATTGCCCGCTTTTCATGGCATAGGAAACGGTGGTGGTGTGTCAGCTGGCCAAACCCCGGTTAAAGTTTATTCTGGTAGCGTAGATGCGAGCCGCGAGTGGAAAAACAAAACACCACATCCTTTTCAGAATAGCAAGGGAGAGGCTGTCTATTTGATGACTGTCAATACAGGGCTGACACCGAATAAAAAATATATTTGTACCTATCCGGATTGTGAGCCGGAATCGTTTCCTATTGTGACTGATGAATTAGGTAAATGTTATTTCTGGATTGTCGAACGTACGCAGGACAAGAAACCACAAGCGACTTTTCTTGATCCGGCCACGAATAACACCACCACGATTCAATTGGTGAAAGTAGATAAAAATGATAAGAATGTAGCCCCGATCGTGGCCGAGCTGGTGCAACCGGGTAAGGAGGTGGAATACCATAACAACTTGAAAGACGCTTTCGATGCCGTGACCGTCTCCGGCGCTACGATCCGCTTGTTGATCGATATTGATAATTTGTCTACCGTGCAGACCGTCAAGACCGGTTATAAGGTGACGCTGGATCTGGATCGTTATAACTTGGACACCAAGAACAGCAAGGAGGCCGGTTTCATAGCCGAGACAGGAGGATACCTCTATGTCACAGGCGAGGGCGAGAGTGGTACCGGTAACATCAAGAGTACCTTCAAGATCAGCGGTGATATCTATATCGCCGGCATTGTGCCACTTACTGATGCCACGCCGATGTTAGGCGACAAGGCCGTGTTCCGTACCTTGGTCAACGGATTACCGGACAGCCCGAACAACATCTATACGTATAGTTATGGTAGTGTAAGTAACCGTACCTTCTACCTGCATGACGGGATGGCTTGCCTTTGGCTGCCGGATACCAGCGGGGAACTTACCTTCCGTGTCACGCAGGGAAATAATGTTACGGACTATACCGCCGGAACGATCACCACGAATACGCAACGGACCGAGTCGATGGGATGTCAGGCCGTGGGCGTGATAGCCCGTGTGGTGAAAGGGGAGACGGTGCGTGACTTCAATAACCTCCCGGATGCTTTCAGCATTGCCGCGGAGACGCCGGGGAACGAGGTGAGGCTCCTTGCGAACGTGGCCTTGACGAAGTCTGTCACAATAGCTGGAAATAATGACTTTACGCTGAACCTGAACGGTATGGGTTTAACTGGAGCTACCGGTACCATCTTGACAGTGGGGGCGAACCGTTACCTAACGATAACGGATAATAGCACGGGAACCAAGGGGAACGTACAGATGGATATGTTGCTGTCGGGGCGCTTGTTCGTTTCCGGTAATGTGAACGTGAAAGGGAACGTGGTTTCTTCTTCCGGTTCGGCCGATGCCTATTTATGGCGTACGATGGTAGACTTGAGCAATCTGTCCGACATACCGTCGGACGTCAGCATACAGGGAGGCAATACCTCGAAGGTATTAGGGCAGGAAGGATGTTACTGGCTACCGAAAGGGACGAATCAGGATTTCACCTTCACCACCGGAGGAAATACCTATCCGATCACGGGAGTGAACATCAATGATAACCATCAAGATAACCTTATAACTTTGGGTATAGGCAACGAGGAGGCCCGTATCACGGGTAAGCAGAAATATGACACTTTCGCCAAGGCATGGGCTGCCGCCGCGGACGGTGACGAGATCGTATTACTGAAAGACGCCACGATCGCCGCTAAGCTGACGCTGGATAACGACCGGAACATTCGTGTGGACGTGGCCCGTTATACCTTGGGGGCGAAAGATGGCGCTACGATAGAGGTAGGAGCCAATACGGTCTTACGGGTCAATAGCGGTAACGGTAATGGCCGTATGCTGGTTCCGGTGCAGAATAAAGGCGTGCTGTTCATAGGTTCGGGCATCCAGTCCGACCGTTTGACGGACAAGGTGACGGATACGACGGGAAATAACGTATGGCGTGCCTTGGTATCCAACTTGCCGGACGGTATGCCGGATGATGGTATCTACACCTTCAGTTTCGGACAGGCCGATCCTCAGACCGGATCGTTTTACGTATCCTCTCAGACCGCTTGCCTGTGGTTGAAGGAACGGAAAGCGGAACGGCTTACTTTCCCGCAATTCAATAGTTATACGGATAATGTCACTATCGAGAAGACTCATGCTAATCAAGTGATCTGGGGGCAGAGTAACGTGGCGCAGGTACAGAACACGATGTATACTAAGCTAGGAGAGGCGTTCGCCAAGAACACGAACCAAACCGTGACCCTGCTGAAGAGTGCCGTGTTGGAAACCACGCAGGAGATATCTTCCCGCATGAAGTTGGAGATGGGGGGCTATAGCGTATCTTCTTTGGGATCGCCAGCCACTGAGTTCAAGGTGCTCTCCACGGGTAGCCTGAGGGTAACGGGAACCGGTAGCGTAAGTACCAATTTCCGTCTCGATTTCAGCCAGCGGGTGGAAGGTAGTAACGCTAATTTAGCGGTAGAGCCGACCGTGAACATGAGCGGGCAGGTATCGGATGCCGCTAACACGGCTTATTGGCGTACGACCGTGACAATGCCTTCCGGCGTGCAAGGTGAGTTGGAGTATGTCTATGGTGCGCAGAGGGGCAAGGTAACCGCCGTGGATGGAGAGCCGTTGACGCTTTGGTTGACCGTTCCGAGGGAGGCCCAGAATATCAAGCTGACCCGTGGGCAGGATAGCTGGATTGCCACGTCTATAAAGATCACAGGTACGCATGTGAACCCGATCAGCGTACAGTATATCAGCGACGAGGCTCGTATCCAAGGTGGCGATTACTACAAGACACTTGCGGAGGCATTGACTGCCGCGGCCGGAGGACAAGAGGTCGTGTTGGAGCGAGACCTGTCCGGCGTGTCCGGCACGTTGGCTTTGGGAGGTAGCGTGGTAGGCACGGTAGGCCTTGATCTGGCGGGTAGGAGGTTAGCCTCGGCAGGTGCGATATTCGATGCCGGGAGCGCCCAATTGGTGATAAGAAACGGTGACTTGAATGGCGATCTTCAGATACGGGGGAACGTATTTTCCCATCCTTCCCTTTCCATGAATGGCACGCAGGTGAAAAGGAGCGGGGATAGCAAACCGGTATGGCGTACGTTGGTGAAGTTGCCGTCGGGAACCTCGGGATCTATCTCATATACGATCTCCGGCGGTACATCCGTAACTACGACAAATATACAGACGGTAGACGGCGTGCCTTACGCCTGCCTGTGGCTTCCCTCCTCGAACGAGGTGAAGGATTACGTCTTCACCATGAGCGACGGTAAGGTCTATCCGGTATCGAACGTCTTGATCTCGTCCAATCATGGTAATGAATTGGATGTTACGAATAACAATCCGGTGGTGAAGAACCTTACGACCGGTAAGGAGTACGCCAGCTTGAATACGGCGCTCTCTACTTCCGCAGATGGTAACCAGTTGCGATTGCTGAAAGATATCACTCTCTCGGTGACACAAGCTGTCTCGGCGAACGCTACGCTGGATTTGAATGGCCATACGCTGACCTCGTCCAATAGCGGTGGTTTCGACCCGGCTTCGGATAAGACTTTGTCCATAAAGAACGCCTCTGGCAACGGTCGTATGATCGGCTCTTTCTTCTTTACGAATAGTCGTGTAAGGATTGAACCGGCGGTAGACATTATCGGTGAGGTTCGCTTGGCGGGCCGTCCGGTATGGCGTGTATGGGTGAGCGGATCGGGCGAGGCCCTTTGCTGGTGGGAGGAGTCCTACGGACTGTCTTACGATCGTACGATGAGAATAGGAGGCAAGACTTACGAGGTTACCCTACCGGCCGGATTATCCAACCATGCCAGCCAAGTGAAGGCGTACGAGGTGGTTACGGTGTCCGTAAGCGGTACGGCATCGTCTTCGGAATTATCGGATCGTAACGTGGTGGTATGCGACGGGGTCACGTTAAGGATAACAGGAAACTTTACATTACACCGCTTGACGATCGAGCAGGATGCGGAAGTGGTGGTAGAGGGTAACGTGCTGGCCGAGGCGGGCATCGTTTATAAGAGGACTTTCAGGGATAAGGAGAAATGGAACGCTTTCTCATTACCGTATACGGCTTCTGTAGTCACCTTCATCGCTGCCGATGACAAGCCTTTCGCCCTGACTCCAGCCTTGAGGGATGGAACGGGCGGCAATTACTGGCTGGGCGAGATGGGATCGGACGGTAGCTTCGAGCACGTGTCCGCACCGGAGATCGTGGCGAACCGGGGATATTTGATCGCTGTTCCGACAGGCTTGACCAACCAGGCGATCTCGTTTGTCTCTTCTCCGAACCAATGGCTGAAACGTCCGGCGGTTACGCCGCAACGTCCGCAAAGCGGGTTCTCTATCTTCGGCAACGGTACGCTTGAGGCGCAACCCGTGACGGAGGCTTGCTATACGTGGGACTATACGAACCAGAACTTCCGTCGCCAGTCGAACGGGGCGGATGTAGAGCCTTTTACCTGCTATGTGATGGCGGATGCTTCTTACACGGCGGAGACAATGTTGTTACGCATATCGGATATCGTGGGTAACGAGACGGTGGAGAAGGGTATCGCCGGTAGTGGTATCAAAGTGACTACCCGCCCGGGATGTATCGTGGTAGAGGTGGCAAGACCTACGCAAGTTTGGGTGCATACCTTTGACGGGCACTTGGTACTTAGCCGTCGTTTAAGCGCCGGAACCTCGCTGATCCATGTTCGTGAGGGCTACTATATCGTGAACCGAGAGAAAGTATTTGTACGTCCGTAATCTAAAAATATAGGAGAATAAAGTAATGAGACTATTTATACGATCCATAGAGCCTGAATGCTCAGGACAATCCAGACAATTCACTCGGGAAGCCTTTTGCGGGCTTCTCGGGCTCCTGCTCATCTTATTGCCCGATGTGGGACATGGGCAGGGCATCGTGGGCCCGGATAATCCGCTTCCGGGCAAGGTGGTGGTAACCGTGGACGGCACGGGATACGGTAGCTTGAAGGAGGCTTTCGATGCCGCTCCCGATGGCGGTACGGTGAGGCTGGAGGCGGGTTGCTCGCTGGATGAGCAAATCGGTCACTTGACTAAGTCTGTGACTCTCGATCTGAACGGGCATACCTTGACGGGAGAGGCACCCAAGGCGGCAATGTCGCTGGATAAACTGTGGATGAAGAATGGCACGGCGGTGGGGAGCCTCAAGCTCGGTGGAGAGGTGTATGCCGCCTCTTCCGTCCGGATGGATGGGCTGGATGTCACGGTCACGGGTGCAGGATCAGCGTACCGGGGATACCGGGTGCTAGTAGGGCTCAAGCCGGAGGGGACGGGCTCATTTGTGTCGCCTAGCGCTGATATTCAATATCAAGGGGATTCGTATACCCCGGCTTATGATGAAAAAAACATCTCGGAGATCGCTTGTCTGTGGTTGCCTCAGAATATATTGACGGCTCCCTTGACGTTCTCGGGTGCTGACGGCAAGAATTATACGACGATAGAGAAACTGGCGGTCACGGTGCATGCCGATGCTCCAGTGGCGATCCGGGAACAATCCGCCTCGGAGGTGACCTATGAGGCGGAGATCGGTAAAACGAAATACGAGACCTTGCGGAATGCCTTGGAAAAAGTGGAGGAAGGGAATACGATCAAGCTCTTGGCTAGCGTATCGTATGGTGAGAGCTATACGGTAGACCGGGAGTTTACGATAGACTTGAATGGTTGCGCCTTAAACCGCCAGACGGGAGCGGGCGTTACGGTGAGTGGATTTACGATTAATGCTGATAAGCGATTGACTTTGGAAGGAGACGGATTTTTTGGAATATCCGTAGTCATGAACGGGATGTTGGTTTGCCCCTCCTCCGTCCGTATGACCGGACAGGTCATGCGTGGAGGGGAGGAGATTTGGCGTACGTTGGTGAAAGGTTTCGACGGTACGCCTTCCTCTTTGATTTATAAGGGTAATCCGGTTCCTTACTCAGTTATTGATAATAGTTCTCTATGGGCATGGTTTCCCTCCTCGGGTACGTCCCAAGAGGTAAAGCTGACAATAGGAAGCAAGGTATATACGGCTTCGACTATCGCCCAGACACACGATAACCGGGTAACGTTGAAAGAGGTGGTGTCCCTGGAGAATATAGCTTCTGCTACCGTGGGTACCAAAGTAACGCTATATCCTACCTTGGAAGAAGCGTTTTCTGTACCCAACGTCACGAAAGTGACCTTGTTGAAAGACCAGTCTTTCCGGGGTACGACCCCGGTATCGGGCAATGTCACGCTAGACCTTGCCGGACATACGCTTACTTGTGAGGGAGCTACGCTGAACGCTGGCAACGGTAGCTTGGTGGTTTTGAGCAGCGCCGGTTCCGGCAAACTGACGGGTAGCTTTAATTTAAGCGGATTGGTTTATGCGGAGGGTTCCAACTGGGAACTAGGCACGGCGATGCGAGGCGGTAATACGGTGTATCGTACGATGGTGACGATGCCCGTAACGTATACGGGTGGTCAAGCCTCTCTCGCTTTGGGTACCTCTACCTACACGGCCTTGGTGCGGAATAACACTGCCTGCCTATGGCTTCCCGCCACGGTAGGCGATGAGCGTTTGAGCTATACGCATACGGACGGCAAGCTTTATGCTGCGAATATCCGGATCAAGGCGCATTCCGCTACGCCGCAGATCTTGCCCCGAGTGAAAGTAGCGGAGATCGGTACTACGGGCTACGGCACGCTGACCGAGGCTTTCGCCGCCTTGACAGAGGGGGCTACTGTCAAGCTTTTGTCATCGCTTACGCTCAGTGAGACGTTGGAAGTACCGGTAGCCGTTACCTCCGCCACGCTCAATTTAGACGGGCATTCGTTGACAGCGGCTACGGGGGCCGGTTTCAGGACTTCGCCCGCCGGTACATTGGTGTTGATGAACGGGCATATCAATGGTAATTTCTTGATAGACGGAAACCTTTATGCCGGGTCGGATATAAGCTTGGTAGGCTTGGCCAGCCGGGAGGGAGCCGGAGTGAACCGGGTATTGGTGGAGAACCTGCCTGCCGACGCTAAGTCGTATAGCTATAACGGACGGCTTGAGCAATCCTTAGGATATGTACGGGATAGTCGTGCCTGCCTTTGGATCACCGCGCAACCCGTAGAACGTGATTTCGTGGTATCTACTTTTTCGGGTACGGACTATACGGTCAATAATATAACGATAGCCTCCCATCATGGTAACGTGATCCGGGTGGGTGAGCCGAATAATGAGACACGGATAGGCGATACGCAATACTCTACTTTCGCCAAGGGATTGGAGGCGGTGAAGGAAGGAGAAACGCTGGTGTTGCTGAAAGACATTACCCTCGGTTCCTCTCCCGCCGGAAAGAACGTGAGTTTCACGATCGACTTGAACGGCCATCATATCCTTTCCAGTAGCGGGGTACAGGTAAGTATCCCGAATGATTGTGTCGTGAACGTAAGCGGAGGTGAGGGGAAGACCGGCAGCGTTGCCTTGAATTTTGATTTTAAGGGTAGCGGATGTGTGCTTGCCCTGGGCGACGTGATCATGACAGGTATGGTGATCCGTGACGGCAATCCGACCCGAACAGCCTACCGTACGTTGGTAACCTTGCCGGGAACGAGCGACAACGGCTCTTATTCCTACAATGGGGCGCAAGGAGACTTATATGCTCATACGAGTTGCCTCTGGTTAGCCTCCACCCCGGGTGTATCCTCTGATTTCGTGGTGAGTACGGGTGGACAGAATTATACGGTTCCGGATATCTCCATAGCTTCCAACCATAGTAATTTGATCCTCGTGGGCGATGTGAATGGCGTGGCTTCCGTGGCGAACGTGGCCTACAATACGTTGGAGGCTGCCTTGGCCGAGGCGACCCGCCTCGGGAATCGTACACCTATCACCTTGCTTCGTGACGTGACCTTACAGGGGAATACTTGGCTTTCGACGGATATCCTGCTGGACTTGAACGGGCATAACCTGATCGCTACGGCGGGAACGGGTTTCTCCATGCGAGAGGAGAGCATATTTATTATAGAGGATAACAGTGCCGGCAAGTATAAGGGCGGACTATACGGGGATTGTATCCTATCCGGCCCGGTGTTTGTGGCGGGTACGGTATCGGTAAACGGTACGGTGAAGAACCAATCCGGGATGCCTCTGCTGCGAACACAGGTGACGGGCCTTAACTCCGCTACGAACCGGTATGGTATCTCGTCAATGACCTTGAAGGAGAACGTGGATTTTTATGCCGCCGTGTACGGTAGCGAAGCCACGCTTTGGATGCCGACCATGGATTGGGAGGAAGAATTGTGGCTGAGTCATTCCTTGGTGACGTACACGGTAACGAATCCCCAGGACGCTCATCTGCACAATCGTGTGTTACGGGCGTACCCTCGTATAGTCGTGGACACCGACAAGACCTTGGACCATACGAATCTGAATCGTCTGACCGATCTGGTGATCCGTGGCGGGGCTACGGTGACGATCGATGGTAGCGTTACGGGGATCCGTCGTTTGATATTGGAGGATGGTTGCCAAGTGCTGACCAATGGACAGGTATTCGCTATGGAGGGTATCCGGTTTGTTCGTACGTTCGAGTCTCTACGGGATGTGGATGGTCCTCGCTGGGAAGGTTTCTCGCTACCTTTTGAGCCACTTATGGCTTATGTGATAACGGAGGATGCCGGTGGTAAAAAGCAAATTCGTACGATCACTCCCGCCTCGTCCATGACCGGAGGCGATTATTGGTTGCAGGAGTTGGATGCTGAGGGACGTTTCCATTATCCGGATGAGCCTCGGATTTATCCGAATAGGGGCTATATCATCGCTATGCCATCGGGTAAGGAAACCGGCAATGAACGGGAGAGCCTGACGGATAAACCGGTGACGTTCGTGGCGGGGGGTATTCAATTGCTACAACGTGAGGAGACGGTTCCGGATGAACCGGAGTCAGGTTTCAAGCTCTGCGCCAACCCGACCTTGCACGACTTCTTATTGACTGGCATCTGCTATACGCTGGACGAGAAAGGAAAGACTTACGAGCGTCGCATGGATGGGGCGATGATCCCGCCTACGGGTAGCTATATCCTCGCCGAGCGGGAATTGGCCTTGCAATACCGTTCCTTACGAGTGGATAATGGTGCCACGGGCATAGAGATCGTAACGGGAGACCAAAAGTCCAGACCGATGATTTACGGCACACAGGGGATGGTGGTGATCGAGAGTGTTGAACCGGTGGAGGTATGGGTATACCGTGCGGATGGGCGGTTGGTATCGCAGGAACGTATACCGTCGGGAACCAGCCGTTTACCGCTGCCTGCCGGGTATTATCTGGTGAATGGCGTGAGAATCGTGGTGAGATAAGAGATTGGATGAATGGAAAAATCAATTGATATGGGAAGATATAGAAATATGGTTTGGGTGATCGCCGGATTATTGTGCCTGGCGGTCACGGCTTGGGGTCAGGTAGGACCGGGACCGGATGGCCCGACGGTTCAGTATACGATTACCGCATCGGCGGGAGATCATGGAACTGTCACACCCTCGGGAACGGTTCGTGTGACAAGCGGGAAGGAGCAGCGTTTCCGGATCTCACCGGACAAGGATTATCTGGTGGATCAAGTGCTAGTGGATGATAAGGCGGTGGATTTTACCGCTGAAGGAGGCATCTATACATTTTCGGGGGTAACAGGAAATCATACGTTGAAAGTAAGCTTCCGGCAGGAGGTATTCAATATAAGTACTAAGGTCTCTCCGGTTGGGCAAGGGCTCATATCTCCGGTCTCTGCGGAGGTGGGGAAAGGTAAGGACGTCTCGTTTGCCGTACGGGCGGAAGAGGGGTATACGTTAAAGGACGTGAAGGCATCGTCCGGGAAAAAGCTTGCAGCCTCCGGAACGGAAGGTGATTATATCTTACAGGGCGTGACAGCGGACGATGTGGTGACGGCTACGTTTGCTCCCAAGGAATATATGATTAAGACCGATATAGGCGAAGGGGGGGAGTTGGCTCTATCACCTTCTGTGGGATCATCTGGCAAGTTGGCGTATGGCACGAAGGTGACGGTTACAGTAACGCCGGATAAAGGATATGAGACAGAGAGCGTACGCTTGAACGGTATTCCTCTATACACGGAAACCTTTGAGGTGAAAGAGGATGCTACGGTATCCGTATCCTTTAAGAAAGCGACATATGTAGTCACGCTGACCGCCCCGGAAGGGGGGACGCTGACAGCCAAGAATGGTGCCGTAGCCTTACGCAACGGCTCCTACCAACTACCTCACGGTACGGAACTGACGCTGGAGGCGAAGGCGGCGACGGGCTATGAGTTCGGTTCGTATACGAGTGTTCCCGAAACAGCGATTCGTGATCACAAGCTTACGGTTACCGGTGCGGTAACTCTTGGCGCAGACTTTGCGTTACAAGGTTATCCGGTGACAATCAAGCTTCCGGACACTTCCGATGGTGTGTTGTTGGTGAACGGTCTGGAAGCGATAGCGGGTAATAAAACATATCCTTACGGTACGATATTGACGTTAGGTAACCGTCCGAGGGATGGTAAATTATTCGGCTCGTATACGGTATCGCCGGGACGTGCGCTGAGTGGTAACCGGGTTACCGTAACAGAGGCATTAACGATCGGTGTTCTTTTCAAAGTTGAGGAGCCGGGTAAGCCCGGCGAGGAAGGAGGACAATCTTATACGGTTACTTTTCCTTCTTCCGTGAATGTGCGTACGCCGGAGGGAACGATCTCTTCTGGAGTGTTGGTAAAGGAGGGCACGGTGTTGACATTGGTGGTATCGAATACTCGTTCTGACGTGCTGTCTGCATTGACGGTGAACGGGAATCCGGTGGAGTTTACTTCTAGCGGGGATGTGAATGTGGGTTACCATACTGTGACATCGGCGGTGGCTATACAGCCTTCTTTCCGGAAAAATACTTTCCGGGTGAACTTAGATGTCCCGGTTGGGGGGAATCTAGAGGCTCGTGATGGATCTACCTTGGTGGAAAACGGTCGGGAGGTGGACTATGGCACGGTCTTGCGGGTTACGGCGACCGCTTCGGAGGGTTATAGTCTGGAGAGGATATTGGCAAATAGTTCGGATATAACTTTGTCCGGAGAAGTGACCGTAACGGAGGGTATCCGCTTATCGGCCTCATTCCGGAAGCAGTCAGGCTTCGATCCTGAACCTGATCCGGGTTCCCCTGATCCGGATCGTCCGGTCGGTATAGATTTAAGCCCACAAGAGAGAATTTATAACCGTGAGGCACAAACATTCAACTTGAATGTATTGCCCGGAGGTGTGGCCGGGCATGTGGAAATCGGTTACATACAAGATGGTAAGGCTGTGGTTCCTCGGAGGGCGGGTATCTATGACGTGACGTTGAAGCGTCCGGCGGATGCTGTTTTCGGGGAGTTGGACTTGACGATTCCCGGCGGATTGGTAATCCGTAAAGCTCCGGTATCTATCTTGAAAGTAAATTATTTACAGGATCAAGTCATGGGGGATCTAGCGGTGACCGAAGCGAGGATAGAAGGAGGCAAAGCCGTATATCTGGATAAGGACGTGAAGGGTTCTTTCTTTTGGTTGGATAACGGGAAAACGGATCTGTCCGTTACGACCTCCAGTTATTATACGGTCTGTTTTAAGCCGGACGATACCGATAACTACCGGGAAGCCACGGCGCAAGTGTATGTGCAAGTGGGAGAAGTCACTCCTAAGAGCTATACGCTTCATTGGACCCGGGAAGGGGAGGGAGAAGTGAGGCTTTACAATGGTACGATGCCGGTACCCTTGTCCGGTCCTTTTTATCAGGGGATGCCATTAAGTGTAGAGGCGGAAGGAAGTGAGGGGTCTTATTTCGTACGCCATGAGATCGAGCGTATGGCTTACGCTGACAATCCCTATCATCTTATCGTAAACCGGGATATGGATATAAAGACGGTATTCAAGAAAAAAGCCGATCCGGCGAAGGAACTGGCGGTGACGATTACTCCACCCTTGAACTTGACGTATGATGGTGATGCCAAGTTGGTTTCCGTATCGTCGGTTCCTTCGCTTACAGGCTGGGAAGTCGTCTACAAGGATGCGAATGGAGTGAGTGTGGTACCCCGTGAAGCTGGTACTTATACGGTGACGGTGAGCCGTCCGGAGGATGGTCTTTGGTTGGCGGTGGAGAAACAGCAGACTTTTACGGTAAAAAAGGCAGTGCCTGTGGTAGCGGTCTTACCCAAAGCGTCGAACGTGCAGATCGGGGCTTCTTTGGGTGATTCATATTTAAGCGGTGGAGAGGTGAGTGTAGAGGGCGTTGGAGCTATCGCCGGTACGTTCCGCTGGGAGGATACCGGAAAACTCCTAACCCAAGCGGGTACCTTAAAGGGAACCGTGAAGTTTACGCCGGAAGATTTGACGAATTTCTATTCTATACGTGTCGAGGTAGATGTTTTGGTTGTGACAGGCCCAGAGGGCGAGGTAACCCCGGTTATCATAACCTATGGCCGTCCGGACGGTGGTTCTCTCTCGGTAACATTGGCGGACGGTACGCTGGTGAAAAACGGTGATCCTGTTGTGAAAGGAAGTGAATTGCTTATCAACGTGAAAGCGGACGCTTACCATACGTTCTCAAGTCTTCGTGTAGGAGGTGAGGATTACACGGCACGTGCCTTGGAAGCAAGTGGAAACGTACGTGTGGTGGTGAATGCTTCTAAGCATATCGAGGCGGTCTTTGCCCGTACGGGATGGCCGGACGTTCCAGAGCCAGTCCCCTCGCATTATACGATCTGGGTAAGTGCTACGGATGGGGGAAGCGTAACTCCGGGTACGAGTAAAGTCGCCGTGGGAACTAGCCTGTCGTTCCGGATCATTCCGGAGGAGGGGTATGAGATCGTGGATGTGCGGGTGAATGGGACTAGTATCGGTACGGTCGGCTCGTATACGTTCGTGAATGTCCGTGCGGATGCTACGCTGGATGTTCGTTTTGGAAAGAAGGGTATTCCGGTCTATACGTTGACCACCCGTATTAGTGGAGGAGGAGGTATCGTTTCTCCGAGCTTAGCCCGGGTTTCAAGGGGTGGTGGACAGACGTTCTTGATCGTACCGGACGAGGGTAACAAGACGATAGACGTGCTGGTTGGCACTTCGGACAAGGATTTGAGAAGCATGGGTGCGTTGTTATCGTATACGTTTACGGATGTCCGTGCGGATTCGCTATTGGTCGTGGCTTTCTCCGGTGTTACAGGGATCGATAAAGTGGGCTTACCTTTGGTGAAGGCTTATGCCATTCAGGATGTTCTATATGTGGAAACGGGATTGCCTACTACGGTGCGAGTCTATGATATCACCGGAGGAATCCGTTACTCGTCGGTTGTGACCGGTGATACTCAGATAACGGGTTTGACGAAAGGTGTTTATATGGTTGTGTTGGATAGAGGAACGGGCCGTAAGGTGGTAAAGGTCCGGATAAATTAACAGGAGGTTTATGAATATGTACGGAATAAGGCTATTAATCGGGATGATGTTTCTTTTCTTGCTGGAAGGATGTAAGAAGGAGGAGATAACGTGGTCGGTTACGACGGGAGAAACTCGTCTGACGCTTCATTATGATTGGGTGGGTACTCCGGAGGAATCTCAAGTTCCCAAAGGAACGTCCCTTTTACTATATCCTTCCAATGGAATGGGAACGGAAATAATAGAGACCGGGCTAGACGGCTATACAAAGGCGAAGGAACCTGATACCTATGGCGTGGTGGTGTACAACCGAAATTTCAGTAACATGGAAGTGACAGGATTGGAATCCTTGGATTCGGTAACTTTCCACTCGGCTTATGCGAAAGATGGATTTCTATTGGAACCTAGTTGGCTATTGGCGGCTGTAAATCCATCCGTAATGGTAAAAAAGGAGGAGGAGGCAAGAATAGACATGAAGATGCGAGCCTATGTACATCGCATATATCTGATAGACGCAGGCTTGTCTTCATCCGACATCCTTACTTGTGAAGGAACGATCAGTGGATTACGTACCGGCGTACGATTGAAGGATACGAAGTGGGAAAATGGAGATGGTAAGATGCGGGTTCATTTTGAGCGTACGGATGCTGGCTGGATAGCCTCTTTTCTTTCTTTTGGTATCGATCCTGAATCTGAGTGTCTATTATCTCGTACAATCACATATAAGAATGGTCATGTGGAGAATATAACCCAAGACTTAGGGCGTGAGATCGTAGAACTGGCACCGGAAGGGACAGGGGAGTCCCAATATATCCGGTTAGATAATTCTGATATTACGTCATTATTTCAAATACGGGCCAATGACGTGGCGATATCTGGAAACACCTTGTTGCTGGCATCGGATGATGGTATTTATGTGTCTGAATCTATCTCAAGTGCTTGGACCACTCCCGTACGGATTGAGGGAACTGAATCTCTGGGCACCCCTTTTCAATCCATAACCCTTTGCGAAGGACATGGACTGGCTACGGATCGGAAAGGTAATTGTTTATATCTTTCTAAGGAGATGCGACAGTGGAAAGCGAAGCATATACCACTTCCTGTAAGTAGTGGCAAGGTAAAAGAGGTTGCCGGTTTTGGAAAGGCGGTGGCGATAAGTAAGGAATATGCGGCGATATCAGCTCCGGGTAGCTTGCTATGGGAAAATTATGGGGATGGCGCTTACAATCAATTCAAGGATGCGGGTGTGGTTTATATATACAGGACGGATTCGTTGGCTGTAGGAAACTTTTCTCCATACCGTATACTTTCTCCTTCTCCTCTTATGGCTATGACTGGATATGGAAACGAGCTTTCGATGGGTAGGGAGGATTATCTGGCGATAGGGGTACGTGAAGGTATTCAGTCATACTCTGCCGATATAGTGGATCTTTCTTCATTTAAACGAGTTCCTTTCGATACGGAAACAAATCCTTTGGGTTTCGAACAAGTTATCACGGATGGAAAAACGTTCGTGATAGGTAATCTTTCCAAGACTGTCGTTTACAAGATAAAGGGGACAACTTTATTGGAGGCCCCTGCGGATTTTCCTGTATTAGAGGATGTAAGAGCATGGTCTATATCCGGAGACCGGATGATTGGTGCCGGAACGGTTTATCGTGAGACTAGCGAGGGCTGGCAACGAGAAAGATTATTGGTAGATTCCCTGTCTTTGCCCGGCGGTATCCCGTTAGGTTGGGGGCGGTGTTGTGCCTTGGATAGAGACCGGGTTGTAATCGCCAGTGATGAAATGGTTTATGTGATAGGTTTATAAAAAACAGCTAATAGAAAGAGATGGCAAGCGATTTTGCCATCTCCTTTTATCTCCTTTTTATATCTTTTGGGTTATTGCTGATTTTTCGGATAGGGATAAAAAGACAATCCGTTATACATAAATCGATAAGTAGGAACATCAACGCCGAGCGTCTCCGCTTGACGAATTACATATCCTGTCAATGTTTCCAACTCTGTTTTTTTCCCGGCGAGAAAATCACTATGCATGGAAGTCGTGGAGCCGGCCGGCATCATCTTTTGCATCTCGATGGAAGTATAGACGATGTCATCGGGTAAACTGACTCCCATAGCCTCCGCTACGTTTTTTAATTCCGTACCCAAGGCGATGAACAGGTCGATATGTTGGGCTAATACTTCATCAATGGGTTGGTTGAAGAAACTCGTAGCCGTAGCCGCCGTAGAGATCATGAAGAATTTCTTCCAGATGCGTAGGTCTATATCCGCTGGATTAAAAGCGTTTAACCGGGCATACATAAGTAATTTAAGCAACTCGGTTTGCTTATCTTTGTTTGCATCTTTGTTGCCGAAGAAAATACGTTCCTTCAAGGAGAATTTCTCGACAACACCCGGCTCTGTCAAGCGGGAACCGATGTAAACACATCCTTTCCAGACCTCTTGCCCGGGTAGTATATTATGAATTCGTTCTTCGATATCCAATCCGTTTAGCAAGGGGATGATAACGGTCCCAGGTCCGATAACAGGCTTTAGCTGCTGGATGTTTTCTTCTAGATCGTAACTTTTTGTACAACAGAAAAGGTAGTCTACCGGCCCTATCTCGGCGGGATTATCGGTGGCTAGTGCCGGAGCCGTATGGATTGTCCGGATGCCTAGTTGCATTTGTAAACCGTTTTCACGGATAGCCTTTAGATTTTCTCCACGGGCGATAAAAAAGATATCTGCTTTTATTGTTCCTTGATAGCGGGCGGCGACCATACCTCCGTAATAACCACCCACCGCACCGATACCAGAAAACGCTATTCTTAATTTAGCCATACTATTATATTCCTTTTATTTGCAAATATGAGAAAAAAAAGGCTCTCATTTATATCAGTTTCAGTTCTTTTAGTAAATCCGGAATGGATTGTTCGAAGTTCACGCCAAAGCGATAATCCGTTTGCGCCTTGAATGTTCGAAGAATACTTTCTGTTGTGAAGCGAACGGCTATTTCCGCAGATCTCTCCAAGTTGAAATTATTTAACAAACCGGACAGTAAAGCACTTGCGAAAACATCTCCCGTACCATGATAATAACCGGGTATTTTCTCTGTTAAAACATACTCTGTCGCATTTCGTTCCACATCGAAAGTGGCGGCTCCCAGTTCTTTCTCGTCGAAATAGACACCGGTCAAGACAACTTGCTTAGGGCCTAGCTGACTTAGCTTATGTAAAATACCATCGATATAAGCTTGGGTATAAGGACCTGCTTGATAGGGTTCGCCCAACAATAATGCGGCCTCCGTCAGGTTCGGTACGATAATGTCCGCTTTTTCACAAAGGGATCTCATTCCTTTGGCGAATTTAGGGGTGAATATCTTGTATAGTTCTCCGTTATCGCCCATGACAGGATCGACTAGAATCAGGTTATCTTCCCGCTTGAAAAGGGAGAAGAACTCTTTTACGATATCTAATTGCTCGAAAGATCCAAGAAAGCCGCTGTAGATGGCGTTGAAACGGATATCTAATTCTTTCCAATGCTTCATGAACGGACGCATATCTTCCGTCAAGTCTCTATATGTATAGCCGAGAATACCTCCTGTGTGTGTAGAAAGTATGGCCGTAGGTAAGGCGCTTGTCTCTATTCCTGCCGCCGAGAGGATCGGGAGGGCAACTGTCAATGAACATTTGCCGAATCCCGATAGGTCATGAATGGCGGCTACTCTTTTTTGTTGTTCCTTATTCATCTTGAATCGATTAAAATGTGATAGGAAAACAAGAGCGGATCGGGAAAGGTTTATTTTACTTTCCTAGAAATAGTTCCATGTCTTCGTCCACGCTACCTATTCCGGCGATCCCGAAATTATCGACCAATACTTTGGCTACATTCGGCGACAAGAACGCTGGCAATGTCGGTCCTAAGTGAATGTTTTTTACGCCTAGGTAGAGTAGGGCGAGTAATACGATTACCGCTTTTTGCTCGTACCATGCGATATTGTATACGATAGGTAATTCATTGACATCATCCAGCCCGAAGATCTCTTTTAGCTTGAGGGCGATCATCACCAATGAGTAACTGTCATTACATTGTCCGGCATCTAATACCCGTGGAATACCTCTGATCTCACCCAAAGGCAGTTTGTTGTAACGATATTTGGCACAACCGGCGGTTAATATGACGGAATCTTTCGGTAATTTCTCGGCGAATTCGGTATAGTAGCTACGGCTCTTCATTCTTCCGTCGCAACCTGCCATGACAAAGAATTTACGAATCGCTCCTGATTTTACGGCATCGACAACCTTGTCGGCTAATTGGAATACCTGCTCATGAGCGAATCCACCGATGATTTCCCCGTGTTCGATTTCCGTTGGAGGGGCGCATTTCTTTGCGTGTTCGATTAACGCAGAGAAATCCTTAGAGCCTCCGGACTTACGATCGGCGATATGTGGGAATCCTTCGAACCCGGTAGAGCCGGTCGTATAGACCCGACCGGCGTAAGTGGCGGAAGAACGGGGAGGGACAAGGCAGTTGGTCGTAAACAGGATAACTCCGTTGAATGTCTCGAAATCAGATGTTTGTTTCCACCAGGCGCTACCGTAGTTTCCTACAAAATGTTTGTACTTCTTGAAAGCCGGGTAATAATGTGCGGGAAGCATCTCGCTATGTGTATAGACATCTACGCCTGTACCTTCGGTTTGTTCCAGCAAGTCTTGAATGTCTCTCAAGTCGTGCCCGCTGATAAGTATACCCGGGTTCTTTCCTACGCCGATATTCACTTTCGTAATTTCCGGGTTGCCATAGGTGGAAGTATTCGCTTTATCTAATAAGGCCATGGCTTTTACTCCGTATTCGCCGCAGGTGAGTACCCATTGGGTTAAATCGGCGGCGGTCAGGTCCGATTGAGTTGTTGCGACCAAGGCGTCTTGCATAAAGGCATGGAGGCTGGTATCCTCGAAGTCTAGATTGTAAGCGTGTTCCACGTAGGCAGCCATACCTTTTACCCCATAAGTGAGTAATTCACGTAGAGAGCGGATATCCTTGTTTTCTGTGGCGAGAATACCTACTTCTTTCGCTTTGACCTCCATTTCCTCTACTTTGTCCGATTTCCAAGTCAGACAATCGCAGGTTAAGGATGGATGGATTCCCTGTCGATGTAGCTCGTCGAGAAGGTTCTCTCGTAGCTGATAGGCTTCTTTGATCTTTGAGACGAATCTGGATGAATTGAAATTGGCGTTTGTGATGGTCATGAAAAGTCCGTCGACGATAAACTTATTGGCCGTGGATGATTCCACGCCTCGCTTGCGTAAAGTCGTTGTTAGTTTGGAGATTCCCTTCATTAAGTACATCAGTAAATCTTGTAATCCGGCCACTTCGGCGGTCTTACCACATACACCTTTTAATATACAGCCCTTTCCTTGGGCGGTTTCTTGACATTGATAACAGAACATAGCTTTTATTTTTTAAGTTTATCGCGAATGTAGGGGATAGAAGATCGTTTAACCTGTAACAGTTGTTACACTCTTTGATTATTTTCTTTATCTTTATCCGCAAAAGGAAGTTTTATGAATCTGAGTTTGTGTCCTATTTGCGGAAAATTGTCTGAGGAAGAGCAAACCGCTCTTTTCAGTTCGTTGGATTATTCGACAAGGTCGTTTAAGAAAGGTGACTGGGTGGCTCGTCAGGGAGATGCCTTATCTTCGCTTTTTCTATTGAGTAAAGGACGGGTAAAGACAGAGATGATCACCGAAAGCGGGACAATTCTGGAAGTAGAGACTTTATCGGCGCCTACTCCTTTGGCCTCCGCATTTTTGTTTGCGGAAAATAATCGCTTCCCGGTAGATGTTATCGCCTTGGAGGAATGCGAGATCATTTTAATACCTAAGAATGCGGTGATGCGTTTGCTGGCGACAAACGAGCATTTTCTTCAAAGCTATATGGCTTTTAACGCCAACCGGACACAATTTCTTTCTGAACGTCTTCAATTATTATCGATTAAGACCATTAAAGGTAAACTGGCTTACTATATACTTAAACGTATTCAAGGGGATCATTATAAGCAGGATCGTAATCAAACAGAGCTTTCGGAATATTTTGGAGTGGCCCGTCCTTCATTGGCCCGTAGTTTCTCGGAAATGATAGAGGAAGGGGCTATCTCCCGGGAAGGGAAAATAGTTGATATGAATAAGCTGAAAAGCTACGTGCTTTGAAAATCCATCTACGAATGTACTTGTTCTCGAAACAACTTCCTCTCTATATATGTTACTAGAGTAGATGATTTTTCATTCGACATGGTTATGATGATAAATGAATTAAATACAGACTTGATTGAAGCTTTAAAAGAAAAACTTCCCCCTAAGACAAATTTGGCGAATCTGTTGATGGATACCCTTTATATTGGCAGAGAAGCCATTTATAGGCGCTTACGTGGCGAGGTTCCTTTCACTTTGGAAGAGGCAGCTCTTATCTCAAGGAAATTGGGTGTGTCATTGGATAAAATAGTAGGGGTTAGTTTTAGTGCCAATGCCGTGTTCGACTTGAATATGGTAGATCACGATGATCCGTTTAATGCTTATTTTACGATCTTGTCTAGATATGTGAAGATCTTTAGGGCCTTTCAGGATGATCCTACTACGGCTTTGGGTACCTCTTCCAATACTATTCCTCAGACCCTTTATTTGAAGCATGACCTTTTGTCAAAGTTTCGTTTATTTAAGTGGATGTATCAGAATAAGCATATCCAATGCAATCATTTTGAGAATCTGAAGATACCGGAAAAACTGGTTGATACCCAAAGAGAATTTGTATCGTTGACACAGTATATCCATTCTACGGATTATATTTGGGATAATATGATCTTCCATCATTTGGTCAATGACATTAAATATTTCTCCGATATCCATCTTATTTCCTGTGAGGATATACAACGTATCAAAGAGGAGTTATTAGTGTTGGTGGATGAATTGGAAGAACTTGCCATGAGAGGAAAGACCGAGGCTGGCAATAGTGTACGAATTTATGTATCGCATATTAACTTTGAGGCTACGTATAGTTATCTGGAAACAAGTTCTTTGCAGTTAAGTATGATACGGGTTTACTCGATAAATTCTATTACGACACAGGATTCTGAGATGTTTAATAGCTTGAAAGACTGGATTCAATCTTTAAAAAAGTTCTCTACCATGATCTCCGAGAGTGGAGAGATGCAACGTATCCAGTTTTTCAATAGACAAAGGGAGATTATAAATACGCTTTAGGGTTTGAACTTGTTTCGATAAATGAAACAACCTAGATCTTCCGATTGCGCGATTCGAAATTTATAGGTGCTTTTTTAGTTTAATTTCGTTTTCTATCTTTTTCTGTCTGTATTTGCTTTAATTAGAAAAGGAACAATTCTCATAGGCTTGCTTTATCGTACAAAACTATCGTTTACATGTTTTACATTTGCCTAATGTATCAAGGAATATTAATAGTTGGAAATAAGGTATAAGGCAATGAAAGATAGTATTGTAAATGAATTGATAACCGCAATGAAAGATAGGCTTCCTCCCGGACAAAATCTTGCTAATTTCTTGACGGATACTTTATGTATCGGGAGAGAGGCGGTGTACCGCAGGCTTCGGGGAGAGGTCGCTTTTACGATTGATGAGGTTGCGCAAATTTCCTATAAGTTGGGGATCTCCATAGATCAGATCATAGGAAATCACTTGCATAATAGAGTGACTTTCGATATGAACTTGCTCCGGTCTGCCAATGCGATAGAAAGTTATTATGAGATTATTGATCGTTACTTACGGATATTTGACTATGTGAAAGGAGATAAGAGTACGGAGGTTTGTACGGCATCGAATGTTTTGCCTTTTACGCTTTATTCCTCTTTTGAATATCTGTCTAAGTTCCGTCTTTGCCGCTGGTTATATCATCATGGACAGATAAAGACTCCAAATTCTCTATATGGGATGGCGGTGGAAGAACGAATTATAAATGTACATAAAAAATTAAGTTATAGCGTAAAGAATTGTCCGAAAACCAGTTTTATCTGGGATATGAATATTTTTGTTTCTTTCGTGAAAGAGGTCCAATACTTTGCTTGCCTGAATTTGATATCGAAAGAGGATGTTCTGTGCTTGAAAGAGGAACTTTATCAATTACTTACTCATATGGAGGCTTTATCTATCACAGGAGAGTTCAGTGAGGGCCATAAGGTGTTTTTCTACTTATCAAGCATTGATTTTGAGGCAACCTATACTTATATAGAGAAGCTGGATTTCCAAATTAGTATGCTACGAGTTTATTCAATCAATTCTATGGACTCCCAAAGTCCGCAGATTTGTAAAATGCAACGAGATTGGATTCAGGCATTGAAACGCCATTCTATCCTAATATCCGAAAGTGGAGAGGCACAACGTATCGATTTTATAAAAAGACAGAGATCGGTTATTGATATATTATAATTATAGATAAGACGAAATATAACGGACCTAATTTCTACATAAATGAATATTATAAGGGATGTTTATTGAGCCTTTAAGCGATCTTTCGTTTAAGGGCTTTTTCGTGGATTCTTATTAATGTGATTTGTTTCGATAATCGGAACTGTTTGATAAGAGTCTTGCGTATAATAGAAAAATAGAGCCTTTTGATCTTGTTTTTCTGGAAACTGTAACGGTCTGAAAAATAATTGCATAATTAGATGTAAACTGTGATTCATATTGTCATTATTGGGTGCATATTTAGTTTATTGTGACTTTTTATATCGTGATATTTGCATTATAACATTAGAGCAATTTTTATGATAGTGGAAGAGTGTAAAATATATAAAGGTTTCGTGGCAGTCTTGTTATTGATAATCCTTTTCTCATGTACGGATGAGACAATGATTAGCGGTAATGTGGAAGGAGCCTATATTTCTATTAGGAATATAGATTCTCAAAATACGACTCATTCGGGTAGCGAAGAGGACTACGACGTGAATACGCTTCGTGTTTTGGCTTTCAATAAGACAACGGGAGCGTGCATATCTAATATTCACTATAGTAAGAATCAATGGATAGAAAATATCATCCGGCATCCAATCGTAGCTGGGAATTATGATTTCGTATTTTTGGCGAATGAACCGACGGATAACGTTATAGCCAATAAACTGAACACTCTTTCACGTTATGACGATTTGAATCTTATCGCTTATCCCGCAAGCTCTTTTTCTTCGGAGAAATCGATCCCAATGATGCAGGAAATAAATAACGTAGAGGTTTTACCAAAAGGTAAAGGGGCTAAATTGAGTGATGGGACAACGGTTTCTTTATTACAACTGGCCCTTAATCGTCTGGGAGTTCGAGTAGATGTTGTTTTGGAGGCGGCAGATAATTTCGATGATATTTTTAATGGAGTTATATTTAGTGGTATCCCTAATTTGATCCCATTGACAGCTCAATATAGTGGCTCTACTATTGAGAGGAATGTAACACGTAATTTTACATTGAGAGAAGATGGTGATTATTTCTCCTCTGTTACTCCAAATATTCCCGGAATGAATTGGGCTCGGAAGATCACTCGTATTATTTTGCCCTCTAATGAGTTGGAGAGAAAGAACGATCCGGCAAATGCGGTGGTTTTTACGGTAGATATGGAGGATAGCTATAATCCCTCCTGTGAGTTGAAAATAAACTCAGAGCCGGTTGATTATAACTTGCCTAAAAATACGAAGCTAGATCTTACCGGGATCATTAAACAACCCTTGGAGATGAATATACAGGCATCGGATTGGGATTCAATAGCAAATGATTGGAATATATCTGGTAATAGAGTGCTAAATGTGTCACATACGGAGGTCGATATTACCGATTTTAACGGGGCACGAATCTCTTTCTCGTCCAATATGCCGGTTGTGAGGGTTTTTGATAAAGTAAAAGTGCTAAGTACAAACACTTATAAGGAAACGAATGAGGTGTTTAACGCTTTGTCGAGTCAAGAGTGGCAGCCGAACGCTGATGAGAGGATTTCGTATGATCCGAGTACTGGAGCGGGCTATATGGATATCTTACTTGATTTGCCAAACTATATTATAGGTAAGGAAACCTATGAGATTACATTGATGGCTGCGGAAGACTTCTCGGGGAAGAACGCTATTCGGAGAACGATAACCGTAAAGGTCAGTCAATATGGAAATCGTTATCCGTTTGATATTAATTCAACGAATCATCTATGGTCTAACCCTTATGTAGGGGCTTTCTATAAGGATGATGAAAGTGGAGAAAGGATAATTAGTGGGAACAAGTGGAGTTATTGGTATCAGTGGCGTGTGGAAGTTCCAACCGAATATCAGGATTTTATAGTGATAAGCTCGACACCTAGCTTTGATCCTAACGTTGGAACAGGTTCTCCGGGAGATCCGGAAGACTATCCGGTTATTCCTAATTCACAGAAAGGTGAGACAGGCAGTTTTGTACAAGGAAGAGGACGTGTTTACTTCCGGATAGGATTGAAGAGCAAGAATCCTAGAAAAGGAGTGCCTAGATATGGTGTCGTAAAGCTTTCTTATACGGAAAATGGGACGACTTACGAAACTGATTTATATGTCCGCCAAGGAGAGGCGCCTGATTATATAATGCGGAGGGGTACAAACGAGGGGCCGGATTTAGGTGTAAAATTTAGTGCGTACAATTTGACAGCTCGGTCATTCTTAAATGATGTTGATACAAAGGATGAATGGAAGCAGATAGATAAAAGCACTGATCAAGTTGATTTTGTTAAGTATCCGACTCAAGCCGGCGCTCATTTTCAATGGGGATTACCGGTAGCATATGCTTCTTTAGCACTTCGTGCGTATCACCCTACCAACGTGAATAATAAGAGTGCTACGTGGGAGTTATCGGAATGGCCGATAAGACGTATTGAGACTCCCACTTTTTGGGATGCTACGAGCGGGGATAAACTGAAAGATTATTACGAGATCTGTCCCCCGGGTTATCATCGTCCAAGCGACGGTCCCTTGGATAGGATTGTGTTGAATAGTTATACCTATAATGATGTATATAAATCCGAGATAAGAATGTCGTTATTCCGTAATCCAATGAAAGGGGATGGAAATTGGGTGACGGCTGAAAAACCGATTGATCCACAGAATAAACCGGAGAAATATATCCCTAAGATTCTGGAAGAGATCAAGTACGGATTCTATGCGGATGGTTTTTTCGACAGGCGTCCTATCGTGGAAAGAGATATGATCGATGGCATAGAAAGAGGTTCGGGGAAAGTCAGTAAGTATAAAGGAGTGTCTTTAGATACGACGGAAGCGGCTTATGGGGGTGTCTTGATATTTAATCCGGACAATAACGCCTCTATTTTCTTTCCGGCCGCAGGCCGAAGATGGCATACGGATGGTAGTTTGGAATATGCGAGTGAGACAGGGTATTATTGGTCTTCTTCGGCGGCTCCGGGGTGGACTGATACGTCAAGTGGAGAAGAGAAAGGTTCTGCTCACGGTAATATTTGGGGGATAGAGTATAATTATTTAGCGACAACTCCCAAGTCTTCGAGTCATCAATTTGGTTTTACAATTCGTTGCGTGAAAGAATGAGAATAATTAGTATGCATATGATCGGTTTTTGGGCTCTGTTATCCCTATTAATGCTATCTGGCTGTGAGCATGAATTTGCTTTATCTGAACAGGTAGGAGAGGAAGAAGTCTTTTCTGAAAAAGTACAGCTGGAGATTTTCGCCCGTGCTAATTCGTACCATCTCCCGTCAACAAAAGGACTTATGGATGAGGGTACGGTGGGTAAGAACCCATGGATGTTTGTTTTCAAAGGGGAAGGGCCTAACGCTACTTTTGTGGAAGCCGTGCAAGCCTTTGAATTAGCGGGAAAAAGATATGTGATATTGACTAAACAATCGAATGATAGTAAATATCAGTTATTGATATTGGCTAATTCACCCGATAGATTTTATTATGGGGATGCGGTTACGGAATATGGATTCGATGAAACTGGATTTTCTGCCCAATTGATGCAAGGTTTGACGACATTGGCTGATTTCTGTACGAATATGCTGACGGCTCCATTGGCGGTACCTTCGGTTTCTGTCATTCCTTATAGTGGTAACGGGCAAGTGATCCCGATGAGTTATTTACTGGAAGTAGATAAGATAGATCATACAACAAAGATCGAGAATACGGACGGAACGCCCTTGATGCTTACCCGAGCGATCACTAAAATGGTAATTGTCAATAAGGCGACGAACTTTGAGCTAAAGGGAGTTGTGGCGGTTATGAATGTACCTAGGCAAGGACCGTTTCATACGCTGGATGGTCTCATTAGGGATAATACCTCTAATTTGACTGAATACAGGAATGATGCTGCTTATTCATCCTTATTGGTTCAGGCAGATTTCATAGATGGGGGGGAGAGTACTGAGAATGATCCAGTCTATTTATATGAGTCTGATATGCGGAATAATACACACTTGATTATTCAAGGTGCGTATGGGGGACGGGATTATTTCTATAAAATGGCGATCGTCAATAAGGATGTCCAGTTAATGGATTTACAACGTAATCATTCTTATCAATTCACTATTGTTACGGCAAAAGGTCCCGGCTATGATACGGTAGAAGATGCAAAAGCCTCTAAACCTTCCAACACAGCTCTGGATTATGAGATCTCAGTTGATAATAGAGACTCATACGAAGTTGTAGCGAACAACGATTTCTTTCTGGGAGTCAGTAATTCGGTATTTATCGCCTATACGAGTGAGGGTGCCAATTTTGAGGTTTTTAAATTGATTACGGATTGCCGGACTCGTTTTCCGAATGCCTGCCGGATTAGTGATAATGGAAACGAGGTCGGCATTGGGGTACCCTTGCTGGTAAACCCATCTAATGGAGCGAGAATACCGATCGTGGATGATACGACATCAGATCCGAATATCACGGCTGTGGAAGCTCAAATATCGAATGGCTTGTTAGATCATGCGTATATCACGCTGAAATTGGGGACTCTCGAAAAGACGGTGCGTATTAGGCAAAGATATGCTATACCGGCGGCTGGAGTGACAATTAAATATATGCCGGCTGCGGATAGCAGCGATAGTTTCGATATGAACTACTATTGTCTTTCCGCATATGTGGAAGATGGGGCGGATGATCCTAAGAGCTGGATAAAGCTGCGTCCTTCCGTCGGCGCTGTACGGGAGGACACGGATAAGATCACGGTTGATGATGGGACAATTTATATTGAAGTCTTGGGGAATACAATGTCCAAACAGAGAAGTGGCATTATATACCTGACTACTATAAAAGATCCCGGTGTATCCTCGAATACTAATTCTGTACAACGTATAAAGTTAAATATTAGTCAATTATCCCAAACGGTCGTGACGGATTAAAAGATGACTAAGAGATAAAAAGTGATAAGTGTTTAGTTAGAAACAGTTTAATTGTTGTAAAATGAAAAAGAAAAGACTTTTTATGTTTGCGCTTGCGACGCTAGTGTTTGCTGCGTGTAGTGATGACCATGCTATTTCGGATGGGAATAGCGATGTAGTAACCGATCCTTCGGGCGATGCGTGGGTGGCTTTGAATATTAAGACTCCCGCCGCCGTTACCCGTGGATTGAATACCCCTAATCAAGAGAATGCGATAACAGGCGAATATGAGATTGAGGATGTTAAAGCGATTTTCTTCGATGGCGATCAAGATGCGAGTCTAGTTACAAAAGTGATAGACCTAAGTACCGGCTCCGGTGATTTGACATCTTCCGGCGCAAGCAGTAGCAGTAAGGCTTTTCAGATTCCGGCTACTTCTAAGACAATACTGATTATCGCGAATCCGGGTACCGGTTTCTCCAGCGTCGGGGAAGGCTCTAGTTTCGTGGATGTGAACAAGGCGGTGAAGGATGAGTCGATAACAACGAGTGTCGCGAAAACAGGAACATTTTTGATGACAAACTCAAAAGGTCATCTGGAACCTTCGGATAACTCGGGAAATACGATAAACTTAACTCTTTATAAGAGCCAAGATGTCGCGGTAAAGAATCCGCTAGCGATTTATATAGATCGTGTTGTCGCTAAAGTACGTGTATATACCAGCGATGGCGCTATGGATAATAGCACGGCATCGATCTATAGCCCGAAATGGATTCTGAACGTTACTAATAAATGGTATTATCCTGTATCGAGGAGGATTAAGACTTGGAATGAAGATCCTGCCAATACTCCGGATGCTCGCGGTACTTGTGTCACTCCATTCGATAGGTATGAGATCGGTTCATACCGGGTAGACCCGAATTACAACAATACGAATATCGGTGAGTGGAACGAGGCGAATCAAGTGGCGTATACGAATAATTACAATTTTGTGTCTGCTTCGACGAACGCATCTGCCATATCTTGGAATGAGATAAGTTCAGCATCTAATCCCGTTACTGAATATTGTCTGGAGAATACACAAGAAAAAGAGTATAACAACCATGCTTATACGACCCAAGTCCTTTTACAAGCGAACTTCGCGCCGAAGAAACTGAAAAAATTAGATGGCGGTACGGTTGATGTGGGAGAGGGTGAGTCTTGGATGATCGTAAATGGCGTAAGCTATACATATGATACCTTGATGGACTGGATAGAAAATGAGTTGACAAAGAAATATAAGGATGGGAACCCTGACGGTTATCCAACCTCTATATCAACAGCCTTCAACCGGTATGTAAAATACGTGGATTCCTCCAAGGAGGTTACTATTCCAACCGGAGATGAATTTAAGCAATCCGGTCAAAGCGCAGAAACGCAGGCTGCGGCACTTAAACAGAAATTTGTAGACGCAAGGCTTGTCGTAGAGAATAAAGGGGCGGGTAGTTATGGTACGGTCTTTTATTATGATGGTGGTGTAAGTTATTACAAGATCATGATTAAACATGATGACTCGGATAAGGCGATGAATGAGTTTGGAGAGTTTGGGGTTGTGCGTAATTCCGTTTATGATATTAATATCAAGGGATTTAATAATCCGGGTTATCCTACTATTCCGGATCCGGACCCAGATACGCCAGATGAGAATGATGAGACATGGTTGTCTATCCAGATTAACGTGAACCCGTGGACTTGGTATAGCCAAGAGGAGATCTTATGATTTTAGGTTATTAGTTAGGTATCGCAGGTTAGAAAAGGGGAGTTTCCAAACAGTGTTTTTTCCTTCTGGGAACTCCCTTTAATTAGAGTAAGGATTAATTAGAAAAATAGAAAAATATGAAACAGAACCGTCTTATACGTTATACAATTTGGGGAATCCTTATTATCTGTCCGTGGATATTGACCTCTTGCGATATGTTTCATGAGGATCTTCCCGAATGTCGTTTATTTGTCAAGTTTAAGTACGACTATAATATGCTTTTCACGGATGCGTTCCATACGCAGGTGGATAAAGTGGAGCTTTATGTATTTGACAAAGACGGAAAGTTTCTGTTCAGTCAAGTAGAGGAAGGTGAAGCGTTGGCGACAGGCAATTACCAAATGGAGGTAAAGCTTCCGATAGGAGAATACCAATTTCTGGCTTGGGCCGGCGCACGTGACTCCTACGATATTTATACGCCTAGGGGAGAGAATACGATTACTGATATGAGGTTAAGGCTGAAACGTGAGGAGTCTCTTATCATCAGTAAAGAACTGGAGCCTCTTTGGTATGGTTATATCAGTGACGTTGATTTTACAGGGACCAGCCATCAGACTGAGACGATTGATCTGATAAAAGATACGAATAAGATACGGTTTGTTTTTCAAGGTTATTCCGATAGTTATATCCGGGCTGCCTCCGGAGATAATTGGAATGTGAACATGAATGATTATGAATATGAGATCATCGAGTCGAATGGCCATCTGGCCTATGACAACTCGTTATTGGAGGATGATGTGTTAAGTTTCCGACCTTATTATATGGAACAAAAGTCATCATCGGCGGCAGCTGTCGAGTTGAACACGATGCGGCTGATGGAAGATCGGCCGACACGTTTTGTCGTAACGGAGAAGTCTACCGGCAAAAAGGTATTCAATATTAATTTGACAGATTTTTTAGCCTTGACTAGTATGGAGGGAAATAATATGGATGTACAAGAATATCTGGATCGCCAAGATAGATATAAGATTATCTTTTTCTTTGCTGATAATACATGGAATGCCGTACAGGTAAATATAAATGGCTGGACATGGTATCTCCAGTCCGAGGGGATATGAAGGGGCTTTACACGATAAAGGTTAAGGAACTAGCTAACTTTGCCCGGATTCTACTTAAGGATTGAGCCGTGACACCTAGATAAGAAGCTATATATTTTAGGGGGACGGATTGGATGATTTCGGGCTGCTTGTCCAATAGAATGGCGTAACGTTCAATGGCGGTTCGTTTGTAAGAACTTAACCATGAAGTCTCGATCTCAAGCATAAAATTCTCTAGAATCCTTCTTCCGATATTTGCTAATTGCACGGAGGATTGAAATAGGATTTCTAGTTTCTGTTTGGATAGGCAATACGCCTCGCTTTCCGTAACGGCTTCTATGGTATAAAGAGAAGGAGAGCCGGAAGTATATCCCCATACCGGGAGTGCGATCTCGCTCTCCACGGCGAACCAAAAGGTATCTTCCGTCCCATCTTTAAATGTATAAGCCCGCCAGATTCCCTTGGATAAGATATACATATTCGTGTTTATCTCACCTTCATGTACGATTATATCTTTGGGGACAAACGACATCATCTCTGCGCTTTCCAGCAATAACTGCATGGCCTGCTCAGAGATTGAAAACCGTTCCATCACTTTCTGGCGAACTTCCTCTTTCATGCTCTTCTACGTTTCAATAGATAGTATACCACTATGATTACAAAAGTAATTAATTCCGACAAAGGTACGGCCAGCCAAATACCTTTAATTCCGCAGACAACAGGTAGGTACATGAAACTTAGGGTGATAATCACGATTCCTCGTAGAATAGTGAATAGCGTAGCGGGTTTGAAACGTTCTATGCTCTGGTAGTACCCGATACAAACGATATTGAGAGCGAAAAAGACATATCCCAAAGAAAAATAGGGAATGCCGGAGACCGCTATCTCGTAAGCGTTGCCATGATTACCGAGAAATAAGGAGGAGACTTCCGGGCAGAATAAAATAGTACCCACGCAGGCGAGTCCTCCGCACACGACAGCGCATAGCAGGGCTAACTTAAACGCCTGCCGTACTCTTTTCCACTGCTGTATGCCATAGTTGTAGCTTATGATCGGCTGGGTAGACTGGGCGATCGCATTGTTCACCATGAATACGATAGGAAAGCAATAACAGGCTACACTATAGGCGGCAACCCCGTCTTCCCCAAGGTATCTCATGAATATATAATTACCCACCAGCATCATACAAGCGATAGCTGCCTCAGTTAAGAACGCGGAAGAACCAAGCTTTACCATGTATCCGATATTGCGGATTGTCAATAAGATACTTTTAAGCGAGAATTTAGGGCGGTAAAGATGTAATACTTTAGAAAAACCTACGATATAAACCACGATCATAATACTTCCTACGATTACGGAAATAGCGGAAGCTAAAGCGGCTCCCATTAATCCCCAATGCAATGGGAAAACGAAAATATAGTCTAATGTTAGGTTTATCAGGGCCGGGATAGCGCTGCATAACATGGCGTATGTAGGTGATCCGTCTAACCGGATAATGAATAACCCGATATTCAATAACATGTAAAAGGCAAGGAACGGGGCGATCCAGTTCATATATTCCAATACGGAGGGCAATAATTGTTCGGAACTACCCAATAAAAGAGCGACCTCAGCACGGAATGTCATCACTAACAAGGAAAGCGATAACATAATACATAATGAGACCGAAAGCGCTTGCGTGATATTAATATTCGCTACCTTGACTTTCTGGTGTGAAAGGTGGATCGAGGCGACGATAGATGCGCCTACTCCGAACATAAGCCCGATTCCGGTTGCTAACATGAAAAAAGGAGCCACGATATTTACCGCAGCTAAGGCGTCACTTCCTACGCCTCTTCCTACGAATATTCCATCGGCGATATTTATAGTGGCGGAAAGGACCATACCTAATAAGGTAGGGATAAACATCATACGGAACAACTTCGGAATGTTCATTGTTCCAAAATCAATACTGTCTTGCATCATCAGTTTCTTTTCTTTTTATTTTTGCGGCACAAAAGTAGGCTTCTCCATTTAGAAAAAAGTTACCATTAGGGTAAAAAATGGAGTATTTATCAAGTTTGAATTCGATAGCTTATATTTCCTTTGTACATTTGTCCATAATTAAATATTATAGTGACATAATGAAAGACGCATTTATAAAACTGCATATATCTATTATTTTGGCAGGTGCGACGGGCATATTTGGAAAATTGATTAGCTTGAATGAAGCCCTATTGGTCTGGTATCGTATGATGCTTGCGTCTTTGTTGTTTTTACTCGTTTTATCCGTCGGCAAAAGATTGAATCGAATTTCTTTCGGGGATGCCTTGAGAATAGGGGGAGTAGGGTTATTGCTGGGATTGCATTGGGTTTTCTTTTATGGAAGTATAAAGGCTTCGAATGTGTCTATTGGAGTGGTTTGTTTTTCTCTGGTAGGTTTCTTTACGGCTTTTCTAGAACCATTGATTAATTGTCATAGAGTGTCTTTCAAGGAGGTTGTTTTTAGTTTGTTGACTTTATTCGGGGTGGTGCTGATTTTCCATTTCGATACTCGCTATCGTTTAGGAATAGGTTTGGGTATTATATCATCCGCTTTAGCGGCTTTGTTCACGATCACGAATAAGAAGATCGGAAATAATTATTCAACAAGTACCATGCTCTTGTATGAAATGGTAGGTGGCTTTATCGGGCTTTCCTGTATTTTACCGTTCTATTTGCGATATTTTCCTGTATCGACGATTGTTCCCGGGCTATTAGATTTTACTTATTTATTGCTTTTAGCTTCTGTTTGTACGATTGGTTTGTATTTACTTCAGATACAAGTCCTGAAAAAGATCTCTGCGTTCACGGTAAACTTGAGTTATAATCTGGAACCTATTTATAGCATTATCTTGGCTATGCTTCTTTTTAGTGAGGCTAAAGAGTTGAACGCCGCTTTTTATATAGGGCTAGGGGTAATAATATTGTCTGTCATCTTACAAACACTAAGTGTTATTCGATCAAACAAGAAGATTTAGTGTAGGTAACAAAAAATCTAAAAAGTCCCACAAATCCAACGATTTGTGGGACTTAACTGTTCATTGTCTGGTTAGTTCTGCGGAGAGAGCGGGATTCGAACCCGCGAAACCCTTTAGGGGTTTACACGCTTTCCAGGCGTGCCTCTTCAACCACTC
>ENA-UPWK01000033-UPWK01000033.1-human-gut-metagenome-genome-assembly--contig:-NODE-33-length-134783-cov-81.415653_pt1 | contig 134783 bp, 105 predicted proteins | sample MGYA00250048_ERZ773373 | MGnify/ENA primary metagenome ERZ773373 (study PRJEB29103, sample SAMN06112059) | human gut metagenome | biome: human gut; feature: ankylosing spondylitis patient; material... | reverse complement strand
ATCCCGTCGCCGTGTTGGCGTGCCGAGAAATCTACCATCCCACACCTTTTTGTCAATTTTTTTCCGAAAGTTTTTGCACTTTTTCTCCACCGCCGTTCACGCCATGCCCCGTATCCACATACTTAACCAACCTATAATCAATAAGATATTCTTTTGTCATACTCACCCCCGCCTGCCACGTTTTTTTTGAACATTTCCTCCCTCATATTTCTGCCTGACTATCCTTCTTGATGTTCAGACAACCTCCACCCCCCCTGCAAAGAAACTCCGATTCCAGAATCAGGCTCCCAAACTGATGAAGGCTGCGTTTGATATGCCGAGTTCTTTCCAAACCATTCGAGCAATAAAACAGGGGCGCAGCCAGCGCTGCGCCCCTGCCCGCTCCCGACCATACGCCGGCAAGCATGCTTTTCAGTTATTTTTTCTCCCTGGTGAAGTCCAGTTTGCCGCCTTTTTCCCGCACCACTATTTCCGTTCCTTCCGGGAAGTCCCCTTCCAGAAGTTTAAGGCTGAGCGGATCCAGAAGATCATGCTGGATGGCCCGCTTGAGAGGCCGGGCTCCATAAACAGGATCAAAACCGTGATCCGCCACCAGAGCCGTAGCTTCCGGAGTCATGCGCAAAAACAGGCCGTTGGCTTCCAGGCGCCTGCGGACACGCTGAAGCTGAATGTCCACAATGCCCTTGAGTTCCTGCGCCGTGAGCCGGTCAAAGATGATGATTTCATCAATGCGGTTCAGGAATTCCGGACGGAAGTGGCCGCGCAATGCCTCCAGGGCCTTGGCTTCCCGCTGTTCCGCATTGGCTTCATTGAGGATATACTGGCTGCCGATGTTGGAGGTCATGATGATGACCGTGTTGCGGAAGTCAACCGTACGTCCCTGGCCGTCCGTAATGCGGCCGTCGTCCAGTACCTGGAGCAATACGTTGAAGACGTCCGGATGGGCCTTTTCAATTTCATCGAAGAGAACCACGCAGTACGGACGGCGCCGCACGGCTTCAGAGAGCTGACCGCCTTCTTCATACCCCACGTATCCGGGAGGCGCTCCGATGAGGCGCGCGACGGAATGTTTTTCCATGTATTCGGACATGTCAATGCGGACGATGGCGTTTTCATTGTCAAAAAGGAATTCCGCCAGCGCCTTGCTGAGCTCCGTCTTGCCGACGCCGGTGGGTCCCAGGAACAGGAAAGAGCCAATGGGCCTGTTTTCATCCTGCAACCCGGCGCGGGCGCGTCTCACGGCGTCGGATACGGCCTTAACGGCCTGTTTCTGCCCGATTACGCGGGCGCCCAGGCGTTCTTCCATGTGCACCAGCTTGGCACGCTCCCCTTCCTGCAGACGGGCGGCGGGAATGCCGGTCCAGGTGGCAACCACTTTGGCGATGTCTCCTTCCGTGACTTCCTCCTTCAGCAGCCCTCCATCTTCTTTCTGCATTTTACTGAGCTTTTCTTTGCCTTCCGTCAGAGCGCGCTGGGCCTCCGGAAGTTCGCCATAGGTGATTTCCGACGCGCGGGTCAGGTCACCCATCCGTTTGGCCCTTTCGCTTTCCAGCTTGAGGGCTTCTATTTTTTCCTGTTCCCTGCGGACGGCGTCCAGCACTTCCTTTTCACTTTTCCATTTGGCAATCATGGAACCGGATTTTTCCTTCAAGTCGGCCAGGTCCTTGGTGATTTTTTCCAAACGGGCCTTGCTGTCGGCGTCTTCTTCCTTCGCCAGCGCCTGCCGCTCCATTTCAAGCTGCATGGCCTCACGTTCAATCTGGTCAATTTCCGTGGGCATGGAGTCCAGCTCAATTTTGAGGCGGGCTGCCGCTTCATCCACCAGGTCTACTGCCTTGTCAGGCAGAAAACGGTCGGAAATATAACGGTCGGAAAGGGTGGCCGCCGCCACGATGGCAGCGTCCGTAATACGCACTCCATGGTGGACTTCATAGCGTTCTTTCAAGCCGCGCAGGATGGCGATGGTATCTTCCACGCTGGGTTCGGAGACCATGACGGGCTGAAACCGGCGTTCCAGAGCCGCGTCTTTTTCAATGTATTTGCGATATTCGTCCAGTGTCGTCGCGCCGATGGTCCTCAGTTCCCCGCGGGCCAGGGCGGGCTTGAGCAGGTTGGAGGCATCCACCGCCCCTTCACTGGCGCCCGCGCCTACGATGGTGTGCAATTCATCGATAAATAAAATGATTTCACCATTGGAATCCGTTACTTCCTTGAGGAAGGATTTCAAGCGTTCTTCAAATTCGCCGCGATATTTGGCCCCGGCGAGCATGGACCCGATGTTGAGGGATACAATGCGCTTGTTGCGCATGCTTTCCGGCACATCGCCGTTGACAATGCGCCGCGCCAGACCTTCCGCAATGGCGGTTTTGCCGACGCCGGGCTCCCCGATCAGTACGGGATTGTTTTTCGTCCTGCGGGAAAGAATCTGCAAAACACGGCGGATTTCCGTATCACGGCCGATGACAGGGTCAATTTTACCGGCACGGGCGCGGGCCGTCAGGTCCGTCCCATATTTTTCCAGCGTCTGGTATTTGCCTTCCGGGTTGTCGTCCGTCACGCGCTGGTTGCCGCGCACTTCCTTCATGGCGGCCAGATAGTTATCCTTGGTCAGGCCAAAGGTGTCCGTCAACTGGTGCACTTTGTTTTGCGTGTCCAACGCACCAAGCATGAAGTGTTCCACGCTGAGGTAGTCATCTTTGAGCTTTTTACGTTCCTCTTCCGCAGCCTGCATTACCGTAGCCAGGTCACGCCCTATCTGGGGCTGGGTGGTAGCACCGCTTTGAGTAGGTTCGTGGGAAACTTCCCTCTGGGCTGCCTGGAGAAGCAGTCCCGGGTCGCAAGAGGCCTTGCGGAGAATAGGGGAAAGAATGCCGCCTTCCTGCTCCAGCAACGCCACCAGAACGTCCAGAGAGGAGATTTCCGGTTTTCCGAGCCGTCCTGCAGTTTGCTGCGCCTGCATCAGCGCTTCCTGAAATTTTGTTGTTAGATTGTTAAGCATGGTATGTTGGTGTTTTAGACATAAGAATAACTCCAACCGTTGAATGGAAAAACAGGATTTTTCCTGTTATCTAAAAATTTTTTGCCCCTCCGGATTCCCCGCAATATCACTTGCACGCTCAACGAATTATTGGAGAGTCCTCCCTGGCAAGGAAATCCTGTCCCGCTTTCCCATGGGTCTGGAGCATCCGGTATCCCGGTAACAGTGTAAAATCCTGAACGCCAAGGAAAATATTTCCGGAAAGAACGGCAGCCCCGTATCGGATAGAAACGCAGGAATAGCCCTTGCCCATGCTCCAAAATAATCGCGTGGGCAAGGGCGGCAATGCCAAATACCACGTTCGCGGTCTACCCAACTGACAGAAGAAGGATTTTTCCATTCCATTGATGGATACAGCGGTATTCCCCACCCGCAAGAAGACTAAAATGTGAAAAAATGCTTGCTCACATGATAATGGCATATTAGTTATGTAATCAGTTACGTATTCAATAACGGAAAGATATGGATTTTTTCGATAGGACAGGTAAAATAGCCATTGGAAGCAGGCTGCGCATGCTGACGGATGCCGTGACGTCTGATGCAAGCCAAATTTATGAATTATACGGCATCGACATCAAGCCGAAGTGGTTTCCCCTGCTTTTCGTTTTAGCCGACGGGAAAGAGAAAACAATAACGGGCATAGCGAAGGAAATAGGGCACAGTCATCCATCCGTGAGCAATATCGTTGGAGAAATGACGGCAAAAGGATTGGTGAATGGCCTTGAAGACCAGACAGACAAGAGACGCACCGTCATCGCCTTGTCTCCATATGGAAAAAAAGTTTCTGCCATGCTGGCAGAACTTTGCAAAGACGTGGAGGCTGCCGTAGAGGATATTTCCAGGGAAACGCGCCATGATTTGTGGAGAGCTATCGGCGAATGGGAAGACCGGCTCGCTGAAAAGAGTCTGCTGCAACGGGTCAAAGAAGCCCGGAAAATGAGGGAAAGGGAGCATATCAGGGTAGTTCTTTACGAACCGCGTTATAAAAATGTATTTAAATCACTTAACGTGCAGTGGATTACGCAACATTGGAAAATAGAACCGCACGATCTGGACTATCTTGATCATCCGCAGGAATATATTATCAACAAAGGAGGCTTTATCTTTGTAGCCCTTTACAGGGGGAAACCCGTCGGAGTTTGTGCCCTCTGCAAAATGGATGACCCGGTATATGATTATGAACTGGCGAAACTTGCCGTTCACCCTCATGCGCAGGGCAAAGGCATCGGGGAAATACTTTGCAATGCCGCCATAGACAAAGCAAAGGACATGAAGGCGAAAATTCTTTTTCTTGAAAGCAACACCCTGCTCAAGCCCGCCATACACACATATAAAAAGCTGGGATTCATGGAACTTGCGAAAAATCACCCGACATACGAACGCGGAAACATCCAGATGGAACTGAAGATAACGTACTGATATGAAAATCATAAAAAATAATAAAATCATAGTTCGCAAGGAAGATGCATCGAAGAAAATCTTCAAGGGCGTTTCATTGGATTCGCTCGCTGTCGGAGAGAAATCAATGGTAGCAAAGATGAACTATGTGAAAGGCAACTTCGCCTCCACCCACCAACATCCGCATGAACAATGCGGGTACGTCATTTCAGGCGAATACCGCCTGAATATGGAAATGCCGGAGGAGAATATTGAAGTGTTGCTTCATGCAGGGGACAGTTACGCCATACCGGGCAATACGCTTCATTCCTTTGAGGTGATGGAAAGCGGCGAGGTTGTCGATGTGTTCACGCCGCCAAGGGAGGACTATTTGTAAACAGCCGAATTTGGGGCTGAAGAAACTTCATATCAGCCTAATAAAACTGACGAGAGGATGTCGCCCCCCTGTTGCTGCACTCTGAAAGGATTATCCGGCAGCATACCGTACGCCGGCCAATCTGTCGTCTCTGTTTTTCAACAAATCCGACCAAACCGGCAAAATCCAATATAAAAACCGCCCCGGTAACCCGGAGAAAGACGCGGAACCAAGGCACCGGCTGATGCCGGACGATTTTTCCGCCAGGATATCCCCCGGGCCAGGGCGGTCAATTACATCCCGCTCATCGGGAACAATGTATCCAGCGCAGCGTTCAGCGTCATTACGTTGATTACGTTTTCCCCCAGAATTCCGCCCCGGACGAAGTGTTCAGCCACCAGTTCCCGGATTTTTTCCGGAGGCACTCCGCGCGCGGCGGCAACACGGTTCAACTGAAATTCCGCCGCTTCCGGAGAAATGAAGGGTTCCAGACCGCTGCCGGACGCAAAAAGCATGTCCTCAGGGACAGGCGTTGTCTCCGGCAGATTGTGGGCTTTCAGCAGAGCCGTCTTTCGCTCCGCCACCACCCTGACCAGCTTCCCGGAAGTCCAAGAGAGGTTGCTGGCTGCGGAAGGCATGGTAGCGTATCCTCCGGCGGAGGGCCGGGGCCAGAAATATTTGGCGGAGGTAAAAGGCTGGGCAATAAGCTCCGAAGCGATGATTTCCCCCCGTTCATTCCGGATTAGAGAACCATGCGCCTGATGAGGGAAAAAAATCAGGCTGATCAGCGTAACGGCCAAAGGGTAAATGCCGCCGGTAATGATGGCCAGAGACAGAAACAGGCGCAAATTGGGAAATGTCCACTTCATAATGATTCAGCAGGTTAGGATTGGATTTTCAAACAAGGCGCCATGCACTGATGACCATATCAATAAGCTTGATGCCCATAAAAGGCGCAATCAGGCCGCCCACCCCGTAAACGAGGATATTGCGCTTCAGCAGGGAGGCCGCCCCCGCCGGACGATAAGAAACCCCCTTTAAGGCCAGCGGAATCAGCGCCACGATGACCAGGGCGTTAAAAACCACAGCACTGAGAATAGCGCTTTGCGGGGAATTCAGACCCATGACGTTCAACGCGGAAAGCGGTCCACTGGTCATGCCGTCGGCCACAAAGAGGCCGGCAAACATGGCGGGAATGATGGCAAAGTATTTGGCTATGTCGTTGGCGAAAGAGAAGGTGGTCAGCGCACCGCGGGTAATCAGCATTTGTTTGCCGATTTCCACGATTTCAATCAGCTTGGTCGGATTGCTGTCCAGGTCCACCATGTTTCCCGCCTCGCGGGCAGCCTGCGTTCCGGTGTTCATCGCCACGCCCACATCGGCCTGGGCCAGTGCGGGAGCGTCATTGGTTCCGTCCCCCGTCATGGCCACCAGACGGCCGGCAGCCTGTTCCTCACGGATGCGCGCCAGCTTCATCTCAGGCGTAGCTTCCGCCATAAAGTCGTCCACGCCGGCTTCCGCCGCAATGGATGCGGCAGTCAGAGCATTGTCCCCTGTCACCATGACAGTCCGGATACCCATGGCCCGAAGCCGGGCAAAGCGTTCCTTGATGCCGCCCTTGACAATGTCTTTCAGATAAATGACACCCAGCACGTCTTTTCCCCGGGCCACTACCAGCGGCGTACCACCGGCACGCGCGACATTCTGCACCATCATTTCCACCTCTTGCGGGAAAGTTCCTCCCCGGATTTCCACCCACTGCGCCACGCTTTCCGCCGCCCCCTTCCGGATGGAAACGGCCGGCTGGCCATCGTGCTCCGCCATATCCACGCCGCTCATGCGGGTGGAAGCGGAAAATGGAATAAAAACAATATGGTCCGCGTCCATATGGCGGCTCCGGATTCCAAACTGTTTTTTAGCCAGCACTACGATGCTGCGGCCTTCCGGCGTTTCGTCAGACAGGGAAGCAAGCTGGGCGGCTTCCGCCAGCTGCAGGTCATCCACACCGGGTGCAGGCAGGAATTCATTCGCCATTCGATTGCCGAAAGTAATGGTTCCGGTTTTATCCAGCATCAGCACATCGATGTCCCCGGCCACTTCCACGGCGCGACCGGATACAGCCAGCACATTCCGGCGTACAAGCCGGTCAATGCCGCTGATACCAACGGCACTCAACAACCCGCCGATTGTCGTCGGAATCAGGCATACCAGAAGAGAGACCAGAATGAGCAGGGAAATGTGGCCCTCCGCCCTGAATCCAAACGCCCGGGCGGAATCCTCAATGTATCCGGCCAGGGCGGGAAGGGAAAGAACCACGGTAAGGAAAACAATGGTCAGCGCCACCAGCAGGATGCTCAGCGCGGTTTCATTGGGCGTTTTCTGCCGGCTGGCCCCCTCCACCATGGAAATCATGCGATCCAGGAAAGTATGGCCCGGTTCCACGGTAATACGGATAATAATGCCGTCACTGATTACACGGGTTCCACCCGTTACGGCGCTGCGGTCTCCCCCGCTTTCACGGATAACCGGAGCGGATTCCCCGGTAATGGCAGATTCATCCACGCTAGCGATGCCTTCTACCACCTCTCCATCCAGGGGGATGATATCCCCGGCCTCGCACAACACTTTGTCCCCTCTGCGCAATTCTGAAACGGAGACGATCTCCTCCGTTCCCCTGTCCGTCAGCAAACGGGCGTTCACGTAAACACGCATTTCTTTCAGGGCGTCCGCATACGCCTTTCCCCGGCCTTCCGCCAGCGCTTCCGCAAAGTTGGCGAAAAGAACGGTGAGCCAGAGCCAGAGCGCGATTTGCAAGGTAAAGCCGAAAGGCTGTCCGGCAGACAAATCCCTGATAAAAACAATCGTTGCCGTCAGGGCGCCGACAGCCGTGACAAACATCACGAAGTTCTTGGACAGGACTCGCGGGTCAAATTTGCGCAGCGCATTCAGGAAAGCCGTTTTCAACATGGCTCCGTCATACCAGGATTGACTCTTTTTCTCCTTCATGATCATAAAACATCCGGATTGCCGGCAAAGGCGCCTTAAAGCATGGCTCCCGAATACAGGAGCAAATGCTCCAGAATAGGTCCCAGAGCCAGGGCCGGGAAGAAAGTGAGGGCGCCTACAACCAGCACGACAGCTACCAGCAGGACCATGAACATCAGGTTATCCGTCTCCATGGAGCCCTGGGCCGGCGGAGCGTTTTTTTTGGATGCCATGCCGCCAGCAATAATCATCACCGAAATAATGGTTCCGAAACGGGCCAGCAGCATCGCCAAACCGCCCAGCAGGGAATAAAAAGGCGTACCCCCTACAACCAGACCGGCAAAGGCGCTTCCATTATTCCCGGCCTGGGAGCCGAAGCAGTACAGGATTTCCGTCAGACCATGGGGGCCGGCATTGCAGATGGATGCCCGTCCAGCTTCCGCAGCGGCGGCCAGCCCGCTCATGGCCAGGACGGCTATGCCGGGCAGCAGGACGCCCACCATGGCCCAGCGTACTTCCCGGGCTCCCAGTTTTTTACCTAGAAATTCCGGGGTTCGTCCTACCATTAAACCGCACAGAAACACAGTAATCATGGCAAACATCAGCATGCCGCATAAACCGCTGCCCAAGCCGCCGAAGATTATCTCACCCAGCAATATATTGAACAAGGCAATGCCGCCTCCCAGCGGGGACATGCTGGAGTGCATGCAGTTCACGGAACCGTTGGAGGATGCCGTCGTAGCGACGGACCAGAGAGAACTGTTCGTAACGCCCAGGCGCGCTTCCTTGCCTTCCAGCATTTCCATACCCGGGAACAGTGGGTTTCCCGCATGTTCCGCCCACTGGGACAGGCAGATAGCCGCCACAAGCAGAATCATCATGGCGCCGAAAATAATCCATCCCTGCCTCTTTTTTCCAATCATGACGCCATAGGCGTAGGGGCAGGCGCAACCGGCCAGAAGCAGGGAAAGCATTTCCACCATATTGCTGAAAGGCGTGGGGTTTTCAAAAGGATGCGTGCTGTTGTTCCCGAAAAAGCCGCCGCCGTTTGTTCCAAGCTGTTTGATGGCTATCTGGGATGCCGCCGGGCCATTGGGAATCATCTGCGCCACGCCATCCATGCCAGGCACGGCAGTGGGTCCGTCAAAGGACTGCACCACCCCCTGAGAAACCAGCAGAAGAGCAACAGCGGAGGAAACAGGAACCAGAAAGTACAACGTGCTGCGCGTCAGATCCGCCCAGAAATTCCCCAAGGTAGAAGCGCATCTTCTTTCCAGCCCGCGGATCAGGGCGGACATGACGGCAATTCCCGTGGCGGCGCTGACGAAATTCTGCACGCCCAGCCCGGTCATTTGAACAAAATAGCTGACGCCTTCCGGCCCTTCCCCTGAATAAAACTGCCAGCCAGTGCTGGTCACGAAGCTGATGGCCGTATTCAAGGCTATATCCCACCGCATATTTTCCGTTCCGGCAGGATTCAGAGGCAGCCATTTCTGGCACAGCAGGGAAAGGAAAAGGACGAGGAACCCAGCGGCGTTAAACAGAAGAACAGCCGCCAGATACTTTTTCCAGTCCATTTCCCGGGCGGGGTCCACGCCAGCCATACGGTAGACGCAGCGTTCCGCGGGCTCCAGAACCGGGGAAAGCCATGTCCGCTTTCCCTGCAAAACATTCGCCAGCCATTTTCCGAGAAACGGGGTGAAAGAGACCAGTATGCCTATAAACAGGACAATGATTAACAAGTCGTGTGAGGACACAAAGCAACTCTACGCGTACTCTGGGAATTCCGGGTAGTTAACAAAGGGCTTCCGGACATTAAAAAATTATTAATTCTCCTCCGGAAGCCCGTTTTTAACGCCAGCGCTCCGTTAAAATTCCACGCCAAGGCGGAATCCCAGCCAGAATTCGTCTCCGGCATCTCTGCGGCGCAGCACCGTGGCCGCCTGGGAATAATTGACGGATCCGGAAAGCGTATAATGTTCCGCAAACCGCCACGTCACGCCCAGGCTCCAGTCAATGCAGTTGGAACCGTCGTCATAGTCCACGTTATAACCGCCATTATACCCGTACCTGACCATGGGAACCACGGTCACATTTTCCAGGGGAGACCACTCCAACCTCACAAAGGCGCTGTAATAGGCTTCAAAATCCTGATGTTCCACTTTCACCTGGGTTTCCGCTCCTACAGCCAGCCAATCCGTTACGGCATAGGAGACCGTCAGCGCCGGATTGGCTACATTATAATCCTGCGTAAAATAGAATTGATGCTCATACCAGGGATTGACAGTCCATTTCCCCAGGCTCCAGGCGTAACCCAGAACCAGATCCAGTTCATCGTAATTGGCGGAATCTCCCCCGGCATACCAGGCACTGAGCGTAAAATTCTTCCAAGAAATACTCGGAGCCACTTCCCAGATGCCGCTGCCTGGCAGGCAGTCCAGCCCTTCCGTTACATATTTGCTGGACCACCCCGCAGAGAGAGAAAAGGCCCAGTCCGTGTCCGTAGAGGGGATGGCAGCCTCCTGCATATTCGTCAGGGAGGCCGCCGTCGGGGAAGCCGTTTCCCCGCCTACGCAGACGCTTCCTGCTATCATGGCGCAGCCCAGGGCTGCGGCTCCTATGTTCTTCGCATTGTACTTGATCTTCATAAAGACGTATTAAATACGCCTTGAATCCTATACATCATGTTGGCCTGCGTGAAGTTAAGCTACCTTCTCCAACCGTTATGAAAAAATATATTTCCCGGTTGCCTCAGATGATGCGCCACTATTTTTTACGTCCCGGAAAAACGGGAAAAGGGTTACTCGGTGCCGTCCGCCACAATTCTGTACCCCAGGCCGGATTCCGCGCGGATAATGCGGTTTTCCGGATCGGAATCCCCCAGCTTCTGGCGCAGGTGGGCAATGTGCACCCGCAGGTAGTGCGTGTCTTCCTCATGCTGAGGCCCCCAAATTTCCCGGAGCAGCTGGCGGTGGGTCATCACCTTGCCCTGATGGAGCAGCAACAGACGCAGAATTCCGTACTCTTTGGAAGTTAAATGAATTTCTTCTTTCCCCTTTTCCACGCGCCGGGAACTCAGATCCACGACAATGGAGCCCAGCCGGAACACAGACGGTTCCCGGTCCGGACGATTACGCCGAAGCATCACGCGCAGGCGCGCCAGCAATTCACGGCCGCTGAACGGCTTGGTCAGGTAATCATCCGCCCCGGCATCCAAGGCATCCACCTTTTCATCCTCCCTGTCCCAGGCCGTCAAAATCAGGATAGGAACCTGAGTCCACTCCCGGAGCTGTTTCAGCACTTCCAGGCCGTTGATATCCGGGAGACCCAGATCCAGAATAATGGCGTCCGGCCGTTTCAGCGCGGTCTCACTCAGGCCAAGCTGCCCGTTTTCACACTCGCGGACACGGTAACCTGCGCCGGTCAGCGTCAGGTTCAGAAGACGGCGTATCTGCCGTTCATCGTCAATAATCAGGATATCTGCAGGAAAATTACTCATGAGGCAGAGGGGAATTACTCTTCAGGGACACTATCATGCTCCATCAGGGGAAGGACAAGCCGGAAACATGTTCCGACGGAAACGGGAACCAGGGAAACAGTACCACGCTGGGCTTCCATGAACCCGCGCACAATGGGAAGCCCCAGGCCCAGGCCGCCGGGCCGCGTCGTCCGGAAACGCTCAAAAATGGTTTCCGCCCGTTCAGGAGGAATGCCCGGCCCCATGTCATGAATATCCAGCCAGACCTGACCGCGCCCGAAGTCGGCACCACCTTGCAACGTAACAGAGGTTCCCTCAGGAGTATGTACACAGGCATTCAACAGCAGATTGACCAGCACCTGTTCCATCAGGGAAAAATCCGCCTTCACCAGCGGATAGTCCGGCGGCAGGGAAACAGACACGGGATGATTCCGGCGCGCTTCTCTGGTAGCAGCCAGAGCCCCTTCAATAACATCCCCCAGATCGCACCAATCCAATCTGGGTTTCAACGCGCCGGATTCCAGGCGGCTCACATCCAGCAAATTCTTCACCAGGCGGCGCAGACGGCGCGCGGCCAGCAAAATTTCCCCGTATTCTTCCCGTTCCTCCGGTGCGGACGCGGCACGTCCGGCCAATTTTTCACAGCCGCCTTCAATCACGGCCAAAGGCGTTTTGAACTCATGGGAAACGCTGTCCAACAGGGATCGGTGCAGTTTTTCCGATTCTTCCATAAGCCGCGTACGCGCCCGTTCCGCCCTCAATTCTTCACGCTCCAGCGCCATGGCCAGCTGCGCTCCCATGCTTTCCAGCAAATCCTTCTGCCCGGCCGTCAGGCGTTCACCTTCCTCCGGCCTTACGCCCAATACGCCCATGCAGTGCTCCCCGGACATCATGGGAAGGTAAAACCCTTCCGCTACCGGGATCGTATCCGTAAACCTTCCTGCGGGGCGGCGGTGTTCCATGCACCAGACGGCCACGCTCCATTCCTTCTCATCCATGGAGTACTCTCCGCCGGTCTCCCAAAGCCTCAGCTTGCCGCCGCTTCCCTCCGGCGTCATGACAGCCAGGCGCACCCCCATAATCTGGCTGATCTGTCCCGCCGCGACGGAAATGAGGGAAGGCACGTCCGAAGCGGATCCAATGGCCCGGGAATACAGGAACAGGGCATTGGTCTTTTTTTCCCGTTCCCGTTCTTCCCGCTCGCGGATTCTCAGGCGGGAAGTGAGCCGTCCCGTAGAAAGGGCCACCAAAAAGAAAAAGAGGCACATCAACGCATCCTCCAGCCGCTCTATCTTGAACGTCATCACCGGGGGAATAAACAACAGGTTCCACAACAGGACGCTCAACGCCGCGGCCAAAAGCATGGCCCAGCGGGAACGGATGAAAAAACCCAGTCCCACCACTCCGGCCAGATACAGGAAACCGGGAGCAAAATAACCGGTAAATGCGGAAACCAGAAGGCCGACTCCCGTGACGGCCGCTGTCACGCCTGCGGCCAGCCAGTAATCCCGGCCATCTTTCTCCGTTTCCCGGTGCCAGCTTTTCCAACGGTTACGGCCCGGTCCCGGAGCAGCGGGAACCACGTAAATGTCAATCTGGTCGCTGCCCTTCACCAGCTTATCCACCAGGGATATGGGCCGCACCAGGCCCCACAGGTAGCTTTCCTGCGGTTTGCCCACCACAATCTGGCTGACATTTCTTAAAAAAGCCATGCGGAGCAGCGTTTCCGCCAAATCGGAACCGGGCATCACGATTACTTCCGCGCCCAGCCGCCGCGCCAATTCCAGGTTGGCGTCCAGCCGCTGCTGCCGTTCAGGGGGCAAGGGCACGCCCGTATCCACGGAAAGGGCTATCCACGGAGCATTCAGGGCATAAGCCATGCGGCGCGTCCAGCGCACCAGCCGGGCGGAAAACGGGCTGGGGCCTACCGCCACCATCAGACGTTCCCCGCTGCGCCAGATGGAGCGGTCCCCGGAAATGGTACGCACCTCCGTCAGCTCATGATCCACCTTCTCCGCTACGATGCGCAGGGCCAGTTCCCGGAGGGCCGTCAAATTGGACTCCTTGAAAAAATGATCCAGAGCGGCGGAAGCCTGGGGAGCGCTGTACACTTTCCCCTCCCGAAGGCGCGTCCGCAACTGGTCCGGAGTAATGTCCACCAGCTGGATGCAATCCGCCTCCGCCAATACGGAATCCGGCACGGTTTCCTGCACGGGGGCGGCTGTAATGTCATGAACGGTATCGGAACGGCTTTCCAGATGCTGCACATTCAGCGTGGTGTAAACGTCTATTCCCGCAGCCAGCAAATCCTCCACGTCCTGATAGCGTTTCCTGTGGCGCACTCCCGGGACGTTGGTATGCGCCAGCTCATCCACCAGAATAAGCTGGGGCTTCACGCGCAACGCCTCCTCCAAATCAAATTCCTCCATTTCCACTCCCCGGTAAACCATCTTTTTCATGGGAAGGCGCGGCAGCCTGCCGATGAGCCGCATCGTCTCTTCCCTTCCATGGGATTCAGCCACGCCGATAATGACTTGCACTCCCTTGTCCGCCGCCTGAATGGCTGCCTCCAGCATGGCGCATGTCTTGCCTACTCCCGGCGCCATGCCAAAGAAGATTTTCAGCAGGCCGCGGCCGGGACGGGCTTCCTCCCTCCGGATGGAGGCCAGAATCCTGTCCGCCCGCTGGCTGTCCGAATGCGTTTCTGAAAACATGAAAAGAGGAATCGGAATGATATCCGGCTTAAATGTTGGAATCAACCTAATGTAAGAACGTTCAGGGCGCAAATAAAACAACCTGGAAAAAACATTAAAATTTTATTAAATCCTCTCCCCTGTTTTCAGGCTTTCCTCACCCTTTCCGCTACCAAGCATTTCTGGAATCTTTTTTCTTTTATGATTTTCCCCTTCCAGGTTTCGCACCGTATCTCTACCTTGCCTCCGTCCTGTTTTTCCTGTATCCGGCCATTGGAAAAGCGCCGCATGGACAAGAATATCTCCGGAAATTCGATTCCCCCCCAGAAAAGGGCTTTACTGCCCTCGTTACTGTCCCAGGGGCAGTGAAAAAAGCGGCGGCAGCCTTCCCTGACGTTTTATTAAATTCCGGGGGTATCCCCCGGACAAACCAGGAAACTCCCTCCGTCCGGGAAAAAGTTTAATGAATGAAAAACGGGAATGTTTCTCCCTTTCCTAATTGACAAACGATTTCCTTTCTTCTTAATGGATTAATGTTTATCAATCCGGTACATTGTCTGCCAGTCTCTCTCTGCACATGCGTATTGCTTCCGGCAACAATCGCCTCCCTGCATGCGGAAACGGCTTACAGTACGCCCTGCGGCTATATCCAAACAACCCTGTACGCCAAAGCAACGGGTTACCTGGGTTTAGGGGTGCATCCGGAAGCTTTGGTACAGCACACCCTTGAAGAAAGTAACATTACCATTTCCGGTAATAAAGTCACCATCACGGATCCGGACGTTAATTTCAACGGCCTGATGAATGAAAATTCCGCCTATGTGCTGGTTCTTCACTTCGGCAATGAAGTTATAGCTATTCCCTTAAACCGGGATGGATGGAAAAAACCGGGATCTTGCTGGACGGAACATTCCATTAAAGTGGATGACCGCCTTCTTTCTGATCTGGTAAGCAAGGGAACTCTTCCCGATTCATATGTTCTGCGCAAAACGCGCACTCTGGATGATATTCTTGGCGGGGATAACCAGTTTGGTCTGAAAAGCGGCTCCGCCATGTCTGCAGACACGGTTAATATCTTTAATTCGGCAACCACCAAGCTTGCCGCTTATTATTCTGGAAATGAATGGAGAAGAAGAGGATCTACGGAAAATATCGGCAGCATGCCGGTGTTCAGCCATGAACCCCTGACTATTACGCGCAAAGCTGGCCTCGATGTTACAGCTGTGGTTATTGGGGAAGTATCCCTGAAGAACCAGAAGCTGGTCGTTCCCGCATTCAATTCCCTTCTTCACACTCGCCTGCCCCTTTCCCAGACCTTGGCTGAAATAGCTTTGCAATTGCCTGATGACGCCGTCATCAATATTCCCGCAGATGACAAAAATGCCATGGTCAAGGTCATCAACAACAACGGTTCCTGGAAACGTCAAGACAATGGAGAGGATGTTTCCAACATTCCCTTCAATGGAGTTTTTTCCATCTACTATGAATCTTCCAAGACACCTTCCTACATCACGGTGTCCAGCAAACATCAAACCAACAAATAACCAGCCATGTTCTATCGCTCCCTTTTCACCAATGCTTTCACCGCCTGCGCTCTCTTTTCTGGAGGAATCGCCTTAGCGGACAGTTTCAATATCAGCAATGACGATCCCTCCGCATATTCCCTAGTCAATTCCCTCGGGGAGCCGCTGAATGCAGGCAATGCCATTTTAGGCGCCTTCAGCAGCAATACTTGGAGTTATGATGTGACCACCAGCCGATGGAACTTTCAAGGTAATTCATATGCACAGGATCAACTGAAATACAGTGATCTGATGAGCATGCAGAACAACTTTACCGGCACGTTGACAAATATACCTGAAGAGCAAAATGGCGGCGTCACTAACGGCAGTTTTAATTTGTCTGGAGATTACTCTTCTCCTTCCCTGGCATCCCCGGTTTACTTAATGGTGACGGGACAGGACGGAGAAACAGCTTTCTTTGTCTTTAAAAACGTATCCAGCGACAGTCTGCTTAATTACGATAATATAAATATATCTGGCGCCGAGCCGTTCGATCTGTGGCTTACGACCAAAGAGCAGGCTCTAACAAACGATCTTGACTACTATGCGGAATGCATCCTGGGAAATATCAATCTGGAAAACAATACCATCCAGCTTTTGATTCCGGAACCCGCAACAGCCGCCATGAGTTTGCTGGGCTTGGCAGCTCTGATGGTACGCCGTAAGCGGAAATAAAAGCTTTCTCTTTCGCTAAACCTCTGTACGGGTATTTTCTTACAGAGGTTTTTGTACCGTCAACTATTCATCCCGCATTTCCCGCCAGAATACCCAAGTGCCCGGCAATAAAACGCCCCGCACACTCTGAAAAAGCGGCGGGGCGTCTGTTCAAGCAGCGAAAACCGCAGGAATTATTTCTTAACGGGAATGATATCCAGTTCCGCTACGGCGGCGTAATCCCGCCCCTGCGTTTCACTGAGGGCGGAAAAGCGGAAATAGCGCGCCTTGACGGGAGCCTGGAATTTCACTTCCTGAAGATCCGCACTGTCGGGGAAAGATCCCTTGGCGGCAGGCTGCCATTTCTCTCCGTCCGCGCTTACTTCCACGGAATAATCTTTCACGCGGCCATTGTTATTGCCATCCTGGCGGGGAAGATAAGTAATTCCGGAAAATTTCCGCTCCTTACCCAGATCCACGGCCAGCACATGCGGATGTTTGGTCACGGTTTTATTGTATTCAGAATGCCAGAAAGTGCCGGGATCACCGTCAATGGCGAATTCGGCATCCGCTTCGCCCTGTTCCTGGCTGGTCACGCTTTTAACCGTGTACTTGTCTGTGCGGGCAAGCATGGTCATATCCAGTCGGGCCGCAGGCACGCGGATTTCACCTTTGTAGGACTTGGCGGTAATGGGCCGCATAAAGAAGGACATCGGGTAGGGCTTATTCGCCTTGATGATGTCCCTTCCCATGGGGCCGGGACCGCAGGAAGCTCCCCCCAGGCCGCGCGTGGCGGAAGAGAGAACCAGCACGGTTTTATCCGTCGTCTTCGGCAGTTCCACAGGGTGGTTTGCCAAAATCAAATCCGTGGTGGTATACGGAAGTGCGGAGAAAGCGAACGGCGCGCCCACGGAACCAAAAAGCAGGCCCTTTCCCTTGTCGTCCGTAACGGCCACCCAGCGGGTGTCTTCATGGTTACCGCAATCCTGCGGTCTGCCGTACGGGAAGAAAGAATCCCAGGCCGTCGTTTTATACACGCCTAAAGGCATGCCGCTCTTGCGGTCCGCATAGTTTTCTTCCGGCCCGCGGCCGTAGTAGGCTACGTTGTCCATATTCGCCGGCAACTGGAGCTCGTATCCCAGGCGCAGCAGCTCCAGGGGATTGCCGCGCGGAAGCAGTACGGACTGGCAGACGACCGTTCCATCCGCATAAATAGTCCATTCCAAATTATTAATGAAATGGGGGTTCGTATCGTTCAGGGGTTGCTTCCTGGCCGTAATGGTGGTCTTGGTATCGCCGTAGCCGCTGATGTTTTCGGATTGTTTACCGCTCACCTTGACGGATTGCTTGATGGTGACGCTGTTGCCGTTATCAATGGCTTCGTAACTGAGCAGTTCATGCTTCAGTTCGCGGAGGCCGTTGGCCATGCTCTTGGCCATGACGCCCGGCTCATTGCTGGAAGCGGCGCGCAGGGCGTTCACCGCCATGGGCGCTTTGAACAGAGGCTTGCCGTTCACCGTAAACTGGGCCAGTTCCCCGGTGGCCGCATCAAACTGCACGGAGAAATCCCTGCCGGAAACGGTATGCTTGTCCGTGCTGAGGCTTACCTTGCCCGCAGGGACCTTGAATAAAGGCAGATCTCCCTGTACGGGAAGCTGAAGCTGGTCAAAGGCCAATTCATACCCCTTCTTGGCCCACTCCTTATCTTTCTTCAGCTTGTAGCCTATACGCAGGGCATACTCCACGCCCGGTCTCCTGTTCTTCAACTGGGGAATGTCCGGAATGGGAACCACGATCTTTTCTCTGGGTCCGGCCGGAGGCGTATCCAGCTTGCCTTCAGCCACCACATTACCGTTCTCCGTCAGAGTCCAGGTAATGTCATATGGAGAAAGGTCCGTAAAGAAATTCTTATTGAAGATGGAAATCCTGCCGTCGTCCGTCAGAGATGTGGAGATATTCTGATAGACATGCTTGACTTCAAAATAACCCGGTTCCGGCGTACGGTCCGACAGGATGGTTCCGTTGAACACGAACTGGCCGCTATTGGGATGATCGTTGAAATCACCGCCGTAGCAGAGCATCTTTTCTCCATTCGGCAGGGTCTTGTACAAGCCCTGATCCACCCAGTCCCAGATGGCACCGCCCATAATGCGGTCGGAAGACTCAATAGCCTCCCAGTAATCCGCCAGGTTACCCATGGCGTTCATCATATTGTGCGCGTACTCGGAAATATAGTAAGGCTTGGGGAAATCCTCGTTGCCCGCCATGGAACGTGTCCAGTCCACGGACGGATACTGGTTGGAACCCAGATCCACAATGTCATTATTGCGTTCGTAATGGGTAGGGCGGGACATATCCCTGGCCTTCACCATCTTTTCCGCAGTGCGGAAATTCTGTCCGGGGCCGGCTTCATTCCCCAGGGACCACATAATCACGCAGGGATGGTTCTTGTTACGCTCTACCATCGCCATAATGCGGTCCACGTGGGCCGGCATCCACTCAATGGGATGGGAAAGGGATTCCTTGCCATAATAGTAGCCGTGGGACTCGATGTTGGCCTCGTCCTGCACGTAAATGCCGTACTTGTCGCAGAGGTAATAGAAATAAGGGTCCGCGGGATAATGGGAACAGCGCACGTGGTTGATGTTGGCGCGTTTCATCATCCGCACTTCTTCCTCCATCTGCTCCGGAGTCACGTAATGTCCTGTTTCCGGATGGCTTTCATGACGGTTCACGCCTTTTACCTTCACCGGCTGACCGTTCACCAGGAACACGCTGTCCTTAATCACCACATTGCGGAAACCCACGCGGGCGGAAACCATTTCTTCCGTTTTCCCGTCACGCTTCAGCGTCAGTACCAGGGTGTACAGGTTGGGGTCCTCCGCGGACCATAGTCTGGGTTTGGAATAAATGCCCAGCAGGGAGGTTTTAAAATTCTTCATGCCGGTAAGGCGCAAGGGCTTTTCCAATACGCCGTCATATGGCGCGTCCTTGGGCTTGACAGGCTCTACCAGCTTGCCGTCAGCGTCATACAGGGCCATGGAAACCGTGCAGCCGTCCAGCTTTTCCGTTGCCGGAAACAGATTGCGAACATCCACATCCACCTGAAGGCGCCAATCGCCGTCCACGGTTCCCGGTTTGGCATGGTCAATATTCAAAGCCCAATCCCTCTGGTCCACCGGATTGGTCTGTGCGAAAAAGTCGCGGATGTGAACTTTCGGCAGCGCAAAAATGGAAACATTGCGGAAAATGCCGGACAGACGGAACATATCCTGGCATTCCAGATATGCTCCGTCGGAATGGCGGTACACCTCTGCGGCCACCACGTTCTCCCCCTTCTTAAGGTAGGGGCTGATGTCAAAACGGGCCGGATTCCGGGAATCTTTGGAAAAACCTACATACTGCCCGTTGATCCAGAGGTAGAAGAAGGAATCCACGCCGTCAAACTGCATGTACACTTCCCTGCCGTCCCAGTCCGCAGGCACTTCAAAAGTGCGGCGGTAGGAACCTACGGGGTTCCGTTCCCTGTAGGACGTATAATTCTTGTTGGAAGGCTCCTTCATTACATAAGGCCAGGAACGTTCAAAGGGATACGGCTGATTGGAATAAATGGGGGTGCCGTAACCCTGCGTCTGCCAGGAGGAAGGCACTTTAATCTCCTTCCAGTCCTTTACGTCGTAATCCGGCTTGTAGAAATCGGCCGGGCGGCTCTGGGGATCCTTCGCCCAGTGGAACTTCCACTGACCGTTCAGGGACCTGCGCCATTTGCTGTTTTCAGGCAGCACCTTCAAGGCGGACTGCAAATCGCTGAAAGACGCGAAGAAAGCGGTTGGAGCTTCCTTATTCAAATGCAGGTTCTGTTCCTGTTCCCATTCCAGCCCTGTGGGGGCTGGCGCTGGGGCGGAATCGCCCGGTGCTCCCAGGCCGCACATGGCGGAGCCTACCGCCAGCGCGGTACAGGATAAAAGCCAGGATCTGGTCGTTCTCATGGAATCAATATGTGTCGGAGTTGATATGCACAAACGGATTGTCCAGTTACATACGAATCCGCAATTCTAATTCTAACAGCAAACTTGCCCTTTGCAAGCTGCTGTCACGTTTATGCACGTTCTGCAAAACGCAGCCGTTAAAAAGTATGCCGAAGCTGGAGAACGCCCACACACTGCATGGATTCCTGTTGGGTATACTCCTTAGTCATGTAATGCAGGCCGAAAAGCAACTCCGAGCGCCTGTACCGGAGGCCGAAGCCATAGCCCCATTCTCCCACCACAGGATACTTGTTCACATACTTGGGGGAGGAACGAAACACCGTACCATCCAGATACAGGTCATGGGCCACGGCTCGCACGGCGGCGTGAAGATAACCGTAATACCCCCAGTTGGAAACGGACGTCCTGTTGTAAACGAAGGGAGGCGCTGCGCTGGCCGCGCCGCGAATACTGTTTTCCGGAGAAGTATTGCCCAGATTATAGCCGAAGCGGAAAGACATGCCGCCCCCCGCCTGCACTTTCACTGTGCCGGCGTCCGCGTGCCAGTAAGCCAGGGCGTCCGTTTCAAAACCAGAGCCGTAGCGCTTTTCCAGTCCGCGCAGGCGGTAATACCGCTTAAAAAATAAATTGGCGGTCATCTCTCCGGGGAGCTGGTTGGCCCAGCCGGGCCATTGCTCCATACCCCACAGCTTATGAATAAAATGCTGGGAGCCTTTCGCCAGGGAATTCGTGCCCGTGGTACCCAGCTGCAATTCCAGGGAATTGGCCCTGTCTTCATTCTTAACCAGGGAAGTAAGGCCCAACGTCAGGCTGCCCACATAAGGATGCTGGTTGTACAGGGGATAGGTGGCCTTCTGCTCCGGAGTATACATAAGCTGAGTCAAGTCAAGTCCCCACTGCTGGCGCAAATTGGGAGAACCGTCCATTCCCATGAACCGGCGCCAGGAATCTGAAGCATTCGTACCCCCCAGAACCGTCCCCAGCATGCCGGAAAAAGTCCGGCTTCGGGATGTGGTGCCGGACATCCAGGCAAATCGGACGCCGTTGGTATAATTGTCATCATCTCCCACGAACATATCGTTTTCCAGATGAAAACTGATAACGGAGCCCTCCTGCGGCGCTTCTATCTGCTGGGTTCCCGCCTGAAGGGAAGCCACCGGCAACAAGGCGGCGCACATGCACAAAGCCGTACATTTCATACGGGGCAGTTTGTGCGTTTCACTTCCGTGTGGCAAGGAAAAATCAGGCATGCCCTGCGTTTGCTCTTTTCAAAGCCGGCAAATATCCACAAACTTCCCCTGCCCTTCCGGGGTTTCTATGCCATGATCATTGACACGCATTGCCATCTGGCCTCCGCCCAATTCGACCAGTCCCACAGGGAAACCTACGTTCAGCATGCCCTTCTGGCAAACACGGACCGCATGATCACACTGGGAGCACGGCCGGATGACTGGGAAGTAAACGCGGCATGGGCGCGCCAGTTCCCGGGTGTGGTCTTCTGCGCGCTGGGCATCCATCCGGACGATGCCCATGAAGCGCCGGAAGGCTGGACGGACCGTCTTTTCCGGATGGCTCAGGACATTCCCCTGGCCGCCATTGGGGAAACGGGGCTGGACTATTTCCATGCTCCCCCCCGGGGCTGGGAGCCGGAGAGTTTCCGCCGCCTTCAGCAGGACCTGCTGGAACGGCACTTTGACCTGGCGGCGCGCCTGGGCCTTAATATCGTCCTGCATACGCGGGACCGGAAAGGCTCCGCAAGCTTTGAGGATGCCCTGGCGATTGCACGGAACTACGCGGGCCGCGTGCGTCCCGTATTTCACTGCTTCATCGGAAATACAGCTCAGGCCACACGAATCTTTGACGAACTGGACGGCATGATTTCTTTTACCGGAGTGGCCACTTTTAAAAACGCCCCCGTAGTGGCGGAAACCGCACGCTGGTGCCCGGAAAACCGTATCATGCTGGAAACAGACTCCCCCTATCTCAGCCCGGAACCCCTCCGGGGCCGCATGAATGAACCCGCCCATCTCATCCATACAGCCCGGTTCATCGCCGCTTCCAGAGGCATGAACCTGGAAGAGCTGGCCCATGTGACGACCCGAAATGCAGAAACCTTTTATAATCTGGGGAAGGTCTGAAAAAAAATCCCGACAATCCGCGCTACCGCCTTGAATCCGAAACCATAAATTAGTATGAACAGGGCACACATGAAAACGCCATTTATTTTAACCTGCGCCTGCGCTGCCGCGCTGGTGTTCCCTTTCTCTTCCTGTTCCACCCAGAATTCATCTACGGCCGGTTACGACACTGCGGAACCGGCCAGCGGCGAAATCCCGCCGTGGATTGCGGAAAGCTCAGACCCCGCTTATGAATCCGGCCATTACAGCCCGGTTCAGAGTTCCTCCAGCTACGCTTACAATCCCCCCGCCAAACCTTCCGTCACTAAAAAATCATCCGCGCGGAAGAGCACATCCGGCAGCAAATCCTCCCGCAGTACAGCTGCCAGAAAGAGCTCCTCCCGTAAATCCGCTCCCAAGGCACGCACTTACACCGTGAAGAAAGGCGATACGCTGGGAGCCATCGCCCGCAGGAACGGCACCTCTGTCAAGGCCCTCAAGAGGGCTAACGGCCTTAAGTCCGACCTGATTCACATCAACCAGAAGCTGACGATTCCGCGTTCCAAGTAATCCGGGAAATCCTCCCGGTTTCACCACTTATGAAGCCTCTCTTTGTCCTGGCCGTCTTCCCCGTGGTTCTCATGGGGTGGACGTCCTGTTCCCACTCCGGCACGGGCCATACGGCCCTGCCGGATCCGCGTGCCGTGGACAAATCCGTCCCGGAGTATAAAAACCCGTTTCATCCTTCTACGTACGCCCATTTCGTGGCCCGTAAGGACTACCGGAAAACGTACGATGTCTATAAGGATGATACCTTGTTGAGTCGCCAGCCGAAAAAATCCCGAAAAATCTTCGTCTGCCTGGACGAACAACGGGGCCAGTATCTGGTGGACGGCCTGGTCGCCATGGATTTCCCCCTTTCCTCCGGCGTAAAAGCCTATCCGACCAAAACGGGAGACTATACTGTGATCTCCAAAAAGGAAGACCACGCCTCCAACCTTTACGGCAAAATGTATGATGCTGAAGGCAAATGCATCAACTATAATGCCGAATCCACGGATCCCGTTCCGGAAGGCGGCCGCTTTGACGGTTCTCCCATGCCCTACTGGCAGAGACTCACCAACGCGGGCCTTGGCCTGCATGTGGGAAAGGTGCGCCGCCATCCCATTTCCCATGGATGCGTCCGCTTGCCACGCAACGTCGCGGAAATTCTCTACAGGCAAACCACCATAGGAACGCCCGTTACCATCCGGAGAACGCCGCTCCCCGTGCCGGAAGCACAGAAAATCCCTCCCGTGCAACAACAGGGAGCCGGAGGCCACAAACAATAGGCTACCGGGGAAATACTCCCTTTAAAACACAAACTATTTTAAAAAGGACTGCCCGAAAGGCAGTCTTTTTTTCATGCCATTTTTTCTCCCGAGGCATAAACATGACGTACAAAAAAATTATATTCCCTGAATTATTGCATTATTGTTGCGGCCACACAACGAAAAGGAGCGTTTTGTAATCCTCATCGGAGGGCAAATAAAAATGCCGGATAAGATGACTGGGTAAAACCAATCACCTTATCCGGCATTTTCTTTTTCCCGGCAAAAAATAATCATAAGAATAACAGACACATATGAAAAGAAATGCAATTGATTTAGGCACACTGGACGTATGCACATTATTCAGAAAGTATTTTATACCGACCTTATTCGGAATGCTCAGCATGTCGGCAGTAACGGCAGTAGACGGAATACTCGTCGGCCACGGAATCGGAAGCGACGGCATTGCCGCTGTCAATATATGCATCCCTCTGCTGATGCTGTTTACCGGAATAGGACTCATGGCAGGCGTAGGCTCATCCGTAGTCGCTTCCATTCAGCTATCAAAAGGCAAACTGGAAGCAGCGCGCCTTAATGTCACCCAGGCATTGTTATTCGTTACCATTGCCGCCATTGTGCCATCTGCCTTGATGATGGCATATCCGTCAGCTACAGCCCGATTTTTAGGCGCTTCCGAATATCTTGCCCCCATGGTGAGGGAATACCTGTTGTGGTTCGTCCCCTCGTTGATATTCCAAATGTGGTGCTCTGTCTGCCTATTCATGATTCGTTTGGACGGCGCTCCGAAGTTGGCTATGATGTGCAATATCATTGCTGCAATCATCACCGTAATACTCGGTTGGCTGTTTATCTTTCCATTGGGCTGGGGATTGATGGGAGCGGCTTTCGCCGCAACCATAGCGCTGTTTGCGAGCGGCGCCACAAGCCTTGTCTATTTATGGAAATTTGCACATAAACTGCGGCTTTATCCTATTAAATGGAGCATCAGAAGTTTTCGGTTCTCCCTCCTTAATATCGTCTGTCAATGCCGCATCGGTTCTTCCGCTTTGCTGACTGAAGCGACACTGGCCACTCTCATGTTCGTCGGGAACCACATATTTATGAAATATCTGGGAGATAACGGCGTAGGAGCGTTCGGCATTGCCTGTTATTACCTTCCGTTTGTATTCATGGTAGGCAACGCCATAGCGCAATCAGCGCAACCTATCATCAGCTATAACTTCGGGCTTGGAGAGAAAAAACGCGTAGCCGATACAAAACGGATCGCATTATATACCTCCGTTGTTTGCGGCATAGTCACGACGGCGGCATTCATTTTGTTCCCGCACATTCTGGTAGGCTTGTTCGTTAATCCGGACAGCGCTGCGGCGTTTATAGCCATTGAGGGATTTCCATATTTCTCCTTGGCATTTGTTTTCTTCATCATCAACCTGATGCTCATCGGTTACTATCAAAGCGTAGAAAATGTAAAACTCGCCAATTTGTTTGCCCTGTTGCGAGGATTTGTTTTTCTTATTCCATGCTTTATCCTGTTGCCTGAAGCAATGGGAACGAATGGTGCGTGGCTGGCACTTTGCCTGTCGGAAATATTGACCACATTAACAGTTGCGATCCTATTCATCGCAAAAAGAAAACCACTTCCGCACCAAATAGGTGAAGGATATCGTTAAAAAAATTTTTTCAAGCATGCCGCTGCACGCACATAGAATACTTGCAAGCGAACATTGATGGCTTAGCAGTTTGTACTCCCCAAACGGGCTGTAGCTTTTGAAAACCATTAAACAAAAGATGCTTCTTTGACAAAGTTTTTCTGGGAAAACGGCAGGATGGGGATTACCCTTCCTCTGCTGGAACCCCTGATAAATTTTTGTTATGCCTGTATCTCCGGAGCGCATTCTGGAAAATTTGTTCCCCTTCTACCGTCAGGAAGAATTTCCCGTTCTCCTGCATCAGTATAAAAAGTGGTCGGAAAGCCGCCCGCTGGATGGATGCCGGATTATTGACGCTTCTCCCGTGTTCCGGAATACCTGCGCCAAATACGCCTCTCTTCTGGCCGCAGGAGCGGAGCTGACAGTAGCGATATCTCCGGTAATGCCCCATGATCCGGAAACAGCCGTATTATTGGGACAGTATGGAATTCCAGTGGTGGAAGCGGAACGGACAGACGGCCCCTATGATGTGGTAATGGACTGCGCCGGAGCGCTCAGCCATGTCCACAGCCTCTGCGGGTATGTGGAATTAACCCGTTCAGGCGCGGAACGCTATGCGGCATGTCCACAGCCCGTATGGATGGTGGACGCCGGAAAGATTAAACAGATAGAAACCTGTCTTGGAACCGGTGAAAGTTTTTTCCGGGCGCTGGAAACGCTTGGAATAAAAAACGAACAGGGGCAAACTCTGCTAATCATTGGATATGGAAAAGTTGGCCGTGGAATAGCACTGCATGCTCTCAACCGGAAACTGAATGTCATTGTGGCGGATGTGGAGAAAAAACCTCTGCCTTCCGCCTCTTTTGTTCCGGCAACGGACAGGGAGGCCCTTACTGGCGCAGTAAGGCGTGCTTTCTGCGCCGTTACGGCTACAGGGATGCGGAATGCCATGTCAGGGCTTATTGACCCGGCCGTACTCTTATCTTCCGGCATTTTGCTTGCCAATATGGGCGTGGAGGATGAATGGGGACCGGAAATTCCGAAAAACCGCCAGCTGAACGAAGGCCGTCCTCTTAATTTTATTCTGCCGGATCCTACGCAAATGCGCTATATTGATCCACCTCTGGCGCTTCACAACCAGGGAGCCCTGGAGCTTGTTGCAGGCCGGGTTTTGCCGGGCCTTTTTCCACCGCCGCCGGAAATGGAAGAACGTTTTCTTTCCCTGATACGCTCCTGCGGTTCCATACCGCCTGGCATGCTGGACTGGATTTCCTGACTTATCACCTTGTCTTTGCCGGAACAAAGAGGTATCATACAGAGTACGGTTGGGAACTTAGCGTTCCATGGTCAATCTGACGTTTCATTGACTTCGCAACTCATGAACACTTATTATTTCTACCGCAGTTACCGGCTGGGAGGGAAAATCCTCGGAACCCTGGGGGGCGGCCTGGCCTGGGCTTTTTTCGGTTCCGGCTGGTGGGACTTTCTTCTCGGCTCCCTTCTGTTGTTCCTGTGGCTTCCCGTTATCCTGGGCAGACCTTATTTTCTCACAATCACTTCTTCATCCATCTTCTGGGGCAACAGCATTTCTCGCAGAGAAATACCATGGGAATTAATTGAACGCATAGGATACACACCAAATAATGAAGCAGAACCCGGATTGATGATAAAACTGAAGGACGGGCGTATTCTGAACGTGGAGCACTCCTGTTTCAACTCCATGTCCTCCGTCCGTGAAGCCATCCTTCAGGCATCCGTTTTTTATCCCTTTCATCTTGCTCCGGACTTGTTCGCCCCTCCTGGGCTGTTGGGTGAGTAATACGGCGTAAAATTTGTCAGCTCTCTGAATATTCTGTGCCGTACCTTCTCATTCCCGGATAATGGCATTCTTCCGGCCGTTGCAGAGGTTTCCGGTGATGCCTCCTCGTGCTCCATACAGGAATTCTGCCTTTTCAAGGGAGGGGATCACAGTTTTCCCATAATGGAAAATAAAAAATGTTCCACGTAGAACATTTATGTGAATAACATATTTATCCCCCTCATTTTCAGTCAATAAAAAACAGGCGCCATGTTGCCACGGCGCCTGTTCCTCTGTATGAACGATTTTGTGCCACCAAAATCAATTAGGAGATCTCATCGGCATGAGCACATACAGGAACTCATCTCCGATCTTCAAAACTCCCGGACTCATTTCATCAATGAGATTCAGCGTAATAACCGTATCCCCGGCCATCGTCTTCAGGGGAGCCATAAAGAAATCCGGATTGAAGGAAATGGAAAGCGTTCTTCCGGCATAAGTGATCGTCATGGATTCATGGGCTTCACCCACGCCTTCCGCACTGGAAGCCACTTCCAGCTCGTTTTCACGGAAGTTCAGCTTAATGTTCGTACTCTTGTCCACGGAAAGGAGGGAGACGCGGCGCACCGTTTCCAGCAGCTCTCCACAGGGAAGTTCAATGCTTTCCCTGCAGTCCGTCGGGATTACCTGGCGGTAGTTCGGGTAATTGCCGTCAATCAGTTTGCTGATCAGTAACGTATCATTGATTTCAAAAGCCGCCTGGTTGCGGGTGAAACGGATGGTGACAGTTCCCACCTCATCCAGCAGACGACGAAGTTCACCAACAGCCTTGGTAGGCAGGATAGCGTCCAGCTGCTGTTCTTCCGGAAATTCCAGGGCGGTCTCCGCCAGGGCCAGACGGCGGCCGTCTGTGGCCACCAGGGTCATTTTGCCGTTGCGGAAAGAAAGGGAAATGCCGTTCAGCACGTAGCGGGTCGTATCTGTGGAAATAGCGTATTCCGTGCGGCGGATGCAGTCCCGCAATACATTCTGGTCCACCTGGTATACGGTTGCCTGTTCAAAGGACGGCAATTCCGGAAATTCATCCGCCGGAAGGCCGTTCAGCTTAAACTGGGAACGGCCGCATTCCACAGTAGCCTGGTTGCGCTGGTTGACATCCACCTGAACTTCGGCTTCAGGAAGTTCGCTGATGATGCTCACCAGCTTTTTAGCGGGCAAGGTCACAGTGCCTTCACGCAGCACATTCGCGGGAACCACGCCAGTAATGCATACATCGAGATCGGTAGCCGTAAAACGTACCTGGCCGTTTTCAGCTTCAATCTTGACGTTGGAAAGAATGGGCAGCGTTGTCTTGGAAGACACTACGCTGGCAACCTGTCTCAGCCCGTCGAGAAATACTTGCTTGGAAATGGTAAACTTCATGTGTCTGTGCTTTTATCTGCCTCGCATCTTCTCATAAGCGCCTTTCATGATTCAAGCCATTTCTCCGTCAAACCCTAATATTTGGCAGTATTTTTTTAAAAGCATACTATATATAGTAATGCGTAATTTCTCCGAGCATATCTTGCATGAAAGGTTTTTTCAAATTATTTAAGCATTCTTAAAAATCAATTCCAGGGAATCAGATTTTTTCAATATTCTTATGCGGATTACAAATCCGAATATTATCTCTTTTTTCCTAGGAGGCGGCAAGTTTATTGGGAATGTGCGCTTTCTTTCCAATAGGAATACCGTTTCTGTTTTTCCTCCTTTATATTCTCCGTAATCTTTTTTCCGTTAAATGATTTGTTTTCAGAAAAATAATTTGACCCCGGATTTGTAATCCGCTAATCTCCAGCCAAGTTGGTTTTAAACTCATATTTCAGAATTTCCGTGAAACGCTCACTTGTTATTTTGGCTTTACTGGCAGCGGCAGGCATGGTCCATGCGGCTACTCCTATCTATTCCTGGGAATGGACTGAGGAGGGAGAACAAATAACCGCCTCCGGCTGGAACGGCTCTTTCAATTACACTTCCGGCAATGATTATGCCACGTTCGGCAGCGGTTCCGGAGGAGGCACTCCCTATAACTCAAGGATAACGGGAATCCAGGGCAGTTTTACCGTAAGCTTTGACCTGAAAAACCTGAGTTCCACCAGCAACGGGTGGAAAGACATTTTCAGCTTGTATTCCAATGGGACGGTCTCCGGAGAATCCAACAGCATAGTGCTGGAATTCACTAACAATGGAGAACTTTATCTCTACAATAAGGGGTTTGGCGGCCAAACCGGCGGAAATATCAATACGGGGTTGACCTGGACAGACCTCCAGCAGGACAGTTGGAATAATCTGAGCATCATTTCCGATCTTTCCTCCCAAACGCTTTCCGTTTATGTCAACGGTGCTCTGGCTGGCACGATTACCGAGTGGAACCCATCCTCCCCTGCCCTGACAGGCTCCCAGTTTGGGGCCTCTTTCGGAAACACCCGCCCCATGAACGGCACTATGGATATCAACAACATCAAATTTTACGACAGCGTCGTGCTTCCCGTGCCGGAAGCGGCCACGGCTTCCCTGAGCCTGCTGGGGCTGGCCTCCCTGATGATGCGCCGCCGCCGGTGTTGCTGAAGCAATTTTAACCATTCCCCAAAGGCCGCATGCGGAAAAACTTCTTCCGGCATGCGGCCTTTTAGGCATTCAGGAAATTTCCATTCTGTTCTTCACGCCCCCCCGTGAATACCTCCCCCGGCCTGGTCCAAGTACCGGGAGAAAGAACCCGTCCCGGCAAAACAACAGTATTGGCACCCAGCCGCGCATGATTTCCAATGACGGCGCCAAGCTTGTTTCTTCCAGTAAATTCCAGCCTTCCTCCCGCCATCATTTTGTGTTCGCCGCCATCGTGGCGAAAATTGGAACATACCGTCCCAGCGCCGAAATTAACGTCACTGCCAATGATGGAATCCCCCGCATAACTCAAATGAGGGATAAATGTGCCGTCTCCGATAATACAATTTTTCAGCTCCACTCCCTGCCCTACTATGCAGTTATTCCCCAGAGATACATAACCCCTTAAATGGCAATTAGGACCTATGCGGCAGCCATCTCCCACCCATACGGTCCCTTCTACAACCACGCCCGGCATTATGACAGTACCGTCCCCTGCCCGGAGTGCTCCCATAACATAAACCCCTTCCCTCCCGGAGAAATCTTCCCACTCCACCTTCTCCATCACTTTTTCCTGCCATTCCAGCAGATCCCAGGGATAAACGAGACGCTCTATTACCGCCTCCCTCCGCGTGAATATCCGCGTCAATCCGTTTTCCCCGCCTTTCCGGGCCAGCAAATGCCCCTCTTCACTTCTTGCCTCCCCTGCCCTGCAGGAAGCAAGCCATATGGCCGCCTCCGGGGAAAAATCATGCATGGATACTTCTATGATTTCCCCTTTTTCTTCCGAAACCGGAGTTCCCGGATCAAAAACCGCTTCAAAGCCCATCTCCCGAAGGCGGGCAGCGCAGTAGGCGGCTATATTCACTCCAGCCACAGAAAAGCCGTGGAAGGGCCCTTCAGGGCTTGTAGCGGGAAAAGTATGATCCCTCTCCGGAATATAAATCAATCTGGCAACCTTCACAAAAGGATGGTATGCTTTCCTCCGGGGTCTCTGCAAGGAGGAATGCGCGGATCCGTTTCACATCTGTATCTGCCAATAACCTTGTGAGAAAATATGCTAATTAACTGTGTGTATGATGTGAATAACTTATTCAGATACTATTCACATTATTGCGAGTCAGATTTATTGACATCAAAAATAAATCTCAACACGTTCATTCCCAATAATTTGAAATCTTATTCACATTAGACACATGCCAGAAGAAGAAGGAATTTAATATTGTTAAACCTAATATTCTTCAATCACACAACATGGTTGTCCTTCTTCCGGTTTTCATGCTACAAAACGGCGTGAATATGAAAAACCAGGATGACTGTTGGATGAGTATGGCCATAAAACTGGCCTCAAATGGAATCGGACTTACAAGCCCTAATCCGTGTGTGGGAGCGGTCATTGTGCATGAAAACCAGGTAATAGGTTCAGGATTTCATAAAAAAGCCGGTTTACCTCATGCGGAAAGAGAAGCCATTGCTGACGGAATGGCGAGAGGCAATACAGCCCTGTTCTCTGATTCAACTTTGTATGTTACTCTGGAACCATGCAGTACTTCCGGAAAAACACCGCCTTGTACGGACGCCATTTTGAAATATCGTTTCAAACGGGTGGTTTATGGTTCGGAAGATCCTAATCCCAGGCACCGCGGCGCTGCAGCTGGTATTCTTGAGCAGGCTGGCATCAAGGTTACTCGCGGGGTTCTGGAAAAAGAATGCGATCATTTAATCAGGGGATTCAGGCTGAATATGCTGGAAGGACGTCCATGGGTAATTGCAAAAAGCGCCATGTCTCTGGATGGCCGCATTTCCCGCAGTCCGGAACGCTCCCAATGGCTGACGAATGAAAAATCCAGGTCTTTTGTGCATACCCTGCGTGCTGAATGCGATGCCGTCCTTACCGGAGGGAATACCGTGCGTCTGGACAATCCATCCCTGACCATTAGGAAACCGGATCGTCCTGTGTCTCCCCTCAAGAAACAACCCTGGCGTATTATTCTGACCCATGATTCCGCTTCCATACCTTCGGATTCCATTTGTTTGACGGATGAATTTAGTGACCGCACCTTGATTGTGGAGAATGTTTCCAATTATTTGGAACTATTAAAAAAATTGTATACTGATAAAAAAATAGGAACTATCCTGCTGGAAGCGGGAGGATGTCTGGTTCGGGAATTTTTGAAAGCCGGTTTGATCGACGAATGGGTGGGATTTTATGCTCCCGTCATTATCGGCGGCGGTGCGGACGGCGTAGCGTCCGGTCCGTTTCTGGAGCATGAAGCCTGTCTTGAAAAGCCTGTTGTGAATGCCTTTGGAGATGATGTGTGCATCCGGGGAGATATCTGTTACCGGTAATGGATGAGGTTTTTGCCTATTTCTTATCCGAAGAATTTTAAACTTGGGAAAGTAGCTTCCATTTCCGGATGAATTTGCCATTTAATACTTCTTGCGCCCCCTGCTCCTGAAGACTTTAAAAGTCAATCCTCTTTACAGCGGTATCATTGAAGGCGTAAGCCCCAGGTACTGTCCTTTCATAAAAGATAAAATTGTGCGCTTTTCTTGAAGTAAGCTTATCATTCTGCTATTTGTCATCGCCAGTATTTGAATGGAATCCGTGAAAAATTGGTGATGTTTCTTAATGATTTGCAATGGATAAATTAAAGAAACCGGAATTCAATAATAATAAAGGGATAATTCCATTTCTTTTTACAACGGGCAGATGAGCGATGATTATTCAGATGGAAGGAAAGCTGCTGCTGCACAAAAAGGTATTTAGAAAACAGGATTGAATCTCTTTATCAATTTTTCAAATGACGGCAGGGCAATACAATGGTTATCATTAGGGATCAGGAAAGCTTTTGTCATATTTATTGTTTCATGATCCCGGCTCCTTATGTCTCCTTAAACTGGAATTTCTGAATGAAAGAGACACAGGATATTATGTTTGCTGCCTGCTGCGTTTTTGCAGATGCACGAGCAACAGGGCGATATCTGCCGGAGTAATTCCGGGAATGCGGGAGGCCTGCCCGATAGTTGCTGGGCGTATATTGCCCAGCTTGATGACAGCCTCTTTTTTTAAGGCGTGGACATGTTCGTAATCAATATCGGTGGGAATAGTTTTATTTTCCATCCGTATGATTTTTTCCGCCTGTTTTTTCTGCCTTTCAATATGACCTTCGTACTGTATATCCGTAGCAATGGCATCCAAATGTTCCACGTGGAACATTTTTTTCAGTTCTTCAGGCAATAGGGTCCAGTCATTGCCTGGCCTTTTAAGCCATGTGGAAAGAGAAACCCCTTCATGCTTGAGGGCGGCGGCTTTTTTTATTCCGTCCTCAACGGCGTTTTTTCTGTCTTCCGCCTTCCGGGCCATTTCACGGGTAATAAGGCCCGTTTCAAAAGCCAGAGGGGCCAACCGCAGGTCTGCATTATCCTGACGCAGCAGCAGGCGGAATTCTGCCCGGCTGGTGAACATACGGTAAGGTTCATCGGTTCCCTTGGTAACAAGATCGTCTATCATGACGCCGATGTAAGCCTGGTCCCGGCGCAGCACCAGAGAAGGTTTTCCCTGGGTTTTCAGGGCAGCGTTCGCTCCCGCCATCAAGCCTTGCGCCGCGGCTTCTTCATAGCCGGATGTACCGTTGATTTGACCTGCAAAGTACAGATTTTCCACCAATTTGGTTTCCAGTGTGGGATGTAATTGCGTAGGAGGACAGAAGTCATATTCCACCGCATATCCCGGACGGATCAGCTGCGCATTTTCCAAACCGGGAATGGTATGGATAAAATCGCACTGAGCGGAGTAGGGCAGGGAAGTGGAAACTCCGTTAAGGTAGAATTCCTCCGTACTGCGGCCTTCCGGTTCCAGGAATACCTGATGGTTTGTTTTTTCCGCAAAGCGCACGATTTTGTCTTCTATGGAAGGACAGTACCTGGGGCCTATGCCTTCAATGATACCGCTGTAAAGAGGACTGAATTTCAAATTTTTCCGGATAATGTCGTGCGTAGCCTGGTTGGTGTAAGTGATCCAGCAAGGCATTTGCTTCATCCGGAAATTCTCATCTCCCCATGTGTTCAAAGTGCAAAATGGTTCGGAGTCACGTTTCAGTATATCGCGGGAACGGTAACTGAACAAGGCTTCCGGAGTGTCTCCGGGCTGCATTTCACAGACGGAAAAGTCGATGGATTTCCCATTGACGCGGGGAGAAGTTCCTGTTTTAAGCCGTTCCACCTGAAAACCCAGCATAACAAGATCGGCGGAAAGGCTGGAAGAGGCGCAACCCATTCGGCCGCCAGTTATGTGCTGAAGGCCTACATGAAGCAATCCCCTCATGAATGTCCCGGAGCAGATAATCACGCTGCGGGCATGAATGGCGCAGTCCAGAGAAGTAACAACCCCTGTTACCTGTTGCTCACCGTTGACGAGCAATCTGACCACATCTCCCTGAAACAGGCGTATGCCGGAGGCGGTTTCCAGAACCATTTTCATTCTTGTCCGGTAGGCTGTTTTGTCGCACTGGGCGCGGGGGGCGCGCACGCTGGGCCCCTTGGAGGCGTTAAGCATGCGGAATTGAATGGCGGTGGCATCCGTGTTCAATCCCATGGCTCCACCCATGGCATCTATTTCCCGGACGATATGTCCTTTAGCAAGTCCCCCAATAGCCGGATTGCAGGACATTTGCCCAATGGTATCCAGGTTGTGAGTTAGGACAGCGACGGAACATCCCAGACGGGATGCTGCCAATGCCGCTTCAATACCTGCGTGCCCGGCGCCGACGACGAGAACGTCAAACAAGGGGAAAACGGAAGAAGGGGAGGAGTTCATCAGGATGCGGAGCAAATAGCAAGACGATGCAGAATCAGGCGGGGATCAAGAGAAGAGGACACTAAGGCTTTATCTGCCTTCATGCATTCTTTCAAAGTTTGCTTCAGCCGTTCCGTCTTGAATTTGGAAGCGTTCTGCGCTGCCAGAAAAAGCGGATAAGCATTGGGAGTACCGTCTTTTTTCAGGGGAATTAACGCAGCTGCATAAGAGGGCAGGGAAGAAATGCGGGCCGTAAATTCCTTGAAATTGGTGGGCTTCAGGTTGAATGCGTCACATAAAAGTCTGGCGGCCAGAAGATTCCTTAGCGTAGGGATGAATGCGGCACGCATGATGGTGATGGCGTTTTCACCGCGTTCCAGTTGAAAGTCAATCAGAGAGATAGCCGCATCGCTTTTCTTGTTTTCCAGAGCCCGGGAAATTTCAAAAATAACGCCTGTACGCGTCAGCGGGACCATGCGCTCCACGTCTTCCGGCATGACGGTGCGTCTGTCCGCCCCCAGATAAAGATCCAGTTTTTCAATTTCAGAAATGATTTGGCGGGAGGATTCGCTGACGCGGTGAATGAACAGTTCCAGGGCGGCGGAATCGAAATTCATGCCTCGCGCTGCCGTTTCCTTATTAATGAGGGGCATTAGACTGCCTTCCCATCCTGCTTTAGTGATGTCCGGCTTATTCAATTCTTCCGACACGGCGGATTGAAGCAGGAATTTGTTAAAGGAACGGCGCTTGTCAAATTCAGAGGCGGAAATAAGCAGCAGGACGTCCGGCCCCAGACCGCTTTCCAGAAATTGCCTGAAAGAATCCAGAGCCGCTTCCGTAGTGGAAGAACGTCCCGTGACGGAGTCTCCCAGGAAATTGCAGTTCTTCATCCAGACTACTTTGCGTCCCGGAAAAAATGGAAGGGTTCGCAGGGCTTCCGTAACCTGGCGTATCACCTGGGCCGCTTCATCGGAATCACCGCAGGCCGCTTCCAGAATTTCATGGGAAAATTCATTTGTGCCTTCCGTCAGAGCGGCAAAGATGCCGGAAGCCTTTTCACGCACCATTCCTTCATCCGTACCGAATACGAGATGAATGGCTTGTTGTTGTAAAGTGCTGGAACCCATAAAACCGTAACCGCATGATATCATAAAGTACGGTTTGTTAAAAGGCGTATTTGTCATTTACAAGTTTTTTCATTTGAAGAGAAAAGGCTTAAATAGTATCAATGGAGCCGGAATGTCGAAAAGCGGGCTGAAGCTTGACAGGCTCCGTTTTCAGGCATCCCCTTGTGATCAAGCCGCAAATCGTTTGATCGTTATTACGGCAGCGCATTTCCATGAGATCGACCATATGGACACGGGCTTTACTTGTCATCATGATGACGGTTATGATGACCGTGGTCTCCGTTGCCTATTGGAGGTGGAACAGTCGTGTTACGGAGAAAAATGTTTCTTTCCGGTCAGAAGTGTTTACCCTGGCCCAGCAGCCTGAATTGAAGGAGGAGGATATTCCTATTTTGCACCAGCTTAATGAGGAATATTCACGCGTTGCCCGGTTGGTGGAACGGGTATTGGTCAGCATAGACACCACAGGCGTGACAAGCGTTCCGCAGCCTTCCGAGGACGGTGATTCCATGATTGAAAAAAGGCTGACGGTTCACGGTTTGGGTTCCGGCGTCATCGTTACTGAAGAAGGACATATTATTACCGCTTATCATGTCATTCAGAACAAGCATGCTCTGCGCGTTACGCTGAGCAATGGAAAAAGCGTTTCCGTGCGCCTGGTGGGAGTGGACCCGGAACTGGATATTGCCGTGTTGCAGGTAGAAAACCCGATGACCTTTACTCCCCTTCCGTTCGGCAACAGTGATGAAATTGCGCCCGGCATGATTGTCCTGGCATGCGGCAATCCCTATGGGCTGGGCACGACGGTTTCCCGCGGCATTATCAGCTCCCGCGAACGCAAGTTGGTGGATTCCGGCATTAACTTGATCCAGACGGACGCCAGCATCTTCCCGGGGAATTCGGGAGGCCCCCTCATCAACATCCGCGGGGAAATTATTGGCATCAACAAATCGGTGCTTCCCAACGTGGAGAAAAATTACGCCGGTATTGGGTTTGCCATTCCCTCCAATCTGGTGATGCACAGCTTTGAACAGATTTGCAAGCATGGGCGCCCCATGAAAGGATATTTGGGTTTGGATATTGTGCGCAATACTCCCCCGCTTCGCAGCTTCCTGGATTACCATGAGGCGGGAGGCGCAGTCATCAACATCGTGAAGCATGGTTCCCCGGCGGAGCAGGCGGGGCTTCAAACGGGTGATGTAATAGTGAGTTTCAACGAAGTTCCTATCCAGACGGATGAGGAAGTGAAGGAGCGCATTGAAAATCTTTCCATCGGAGACAAGTTCCGGTTGAAAATCTGGCGCAAGGGACAAAAGATGAACGTCACCCTGAAGGTGGGAGATAGCATTTTAAAGAATGTTCCTTCTCCTTGGGAAGACTTCATGGAAGGAGTGGGAATGCATTTGCGCGAACTGACCGCGGAGGAACAATCCATCGGCGCTCGGGGGTTGCTGGTCATTCAGGTGAATCCGAAGAAATCCGTGGGGCAGATATTGCAGGCCGGCGATATGGTCTTTGCCGTAAATCACCAGAGTGTCAGCACTAAGGAAGCTTTGGTCAAAGCCCTTAGGGAGGGGCCGGCGTTGCTGACCGTTTCCCGCGACGGGCAGCAATTCAATGTGAAAGTGGATGCGCGCCCTGTTTCTGAAAAAACATTGCTTCCCCGCATTCCTGAGGCGACAAAAGGCAACGCCATTATACCGCACGAGCTTTGATCCGGCCTGAATGGTTCCCGCCGGAATCTCCGTTCGGAAAAACGTTTTTCGGCATCGCCGCCCGCAGGCTTGACTGGCAGTCAAAAGTGCTTACAATGCATCACCTTTAAGAAATTAAATTATGACTCGTCATACTATCTCCGTACTTGTTGAAAACAAATTCGGCGTGCTTGCCCGCATTGCCGGTTTGTTTAGTGGACGGGGCTACAATATTCATTCGTTGAACGTTGCCCCTAGCCAGGACCCGCGCTTTTCACGGATGACCATCGTCGTACGCGAAAAGGAGGATGTTCTGGACCAGATTATCAAACATCTGGAAAAACTGGTCAACACGGTGGAGGTAGTAGATTTCCGCAATACGGATAATGTGTACCGGGAAACGGTATTGACCCGCATTGGCGTGGATTCCGCCACGCGGCATGAAGTCATTGAGTTCTGCCAGATACTGGGCGCCCACATTGTGGATGTCACGCGGGACGCCCTGACCATTGAAGTAACAGGCGGCGAGTACAAGATAGACCGTTTCCTGTCCCTCATTGAGGATTATGATGTGCAGATGCTGACCCGGAGCGGCCGTATTGCCCTTCCCAAACCCCGTCAGTAAAAGCTTCCTTCCGGCTTTTTTCTTCAACCCTGCAGGACGTTCTTGCAGGGTTTTTTCTCATCTTCACCATGAATATTGCTTATCCGGATCTCCCCATTTCCCGCCGCCGGAATGACATTCTGGCGGCAATGCGAGAACACCAGGTCATTGTCGTAGTGGGGGAGACGGGATCCGGTAAGACTACCCAGCTCCCCAAAATGGCCATGGAGCTTGCCGGGGAGGCGCGGGGAAGAGTAGGGTGCACCCAGCCCAGAAGGCTGGCTGCTGCTTCCGTTTCCCGCCGAGTGGCGGAAGAATTAAACTGCGGCCTGGGAGGTTTGGTGGGTTACCAGGTACGCTTTGAGGAAAAAACCGGGCCGGACACGCGCCTGAAGTTCATGACGGATGGGATTCTTCTGGCGGAAACGCAGCATGATCCGGATCTGCGCCAATATCATACCCTGATTTTGGATGAGGCGCACGAACGCAGCCTCAATATTGATTTTCTGCTCGGATATCTGCGGCTTTTGCTGGGCAGACGGAAAGACTTGCGGCTGGTTATCAGTTCCGCGACGCTGGATGCTGGCGGGTTTTCCGAATTTTTTGGAGGCGCGCCTATTATTCAGGTGGAAGGCCGTACTTATCCGGTGGACCTCCACTATCTGCCGCCGCTGCATGACGATGAGGAGCTTCCGGCTCATGTGGCGCGTGCCGTGGATTGGCTGGACACCCTGGACGACCACGGGGATGTGCTTGTCTTCCTTCCCGGAGAACGCGAAATACGTGAGGTGGCGGAAAAACTGGAAGGCCGGAATCTGAAGAACACGCGCATTCTGCCTCTGTTCGCCAGGCTGGGTCTGGCGGACCAGCAGAGGATTTTTCATCCGGAACAGGGATACCGCCGCATCGTGTTGGCTACAAATGTGGCGGAAACGTCTCTGACAATACCCGGCATCATTTACGTTATCGACTCCGGCCTGGCGCGCGTCAGCCGTTATAGCCCGGCGCGCCAAGTGCAGCGGCTTCAGATAGAACCTGTCTCCAAGGCCAGCGCCCGCCAGCGCGCCGGCCGTTGCGGCCGTGTGTGCGAAGGCGTGTGCATCCGCCTGTATAGTGAGAATGACTGGGAGGAGAGGCCGGACTTTACGGATCCGGAAATCAGGCGCAGCGCATTGGCCGGGGCGCTTCTCCGGATGAAAGACCTGGGGTTGCCGGAAATGCCGGAGTTCCCGCTTCCGGATCCTCCTTCATCCAAACTGGTGACGGAAGGTTACCGCACTTTACGGGAGATCGGCGCTCTGGACAAAGCCCGGCAGCTCACGCCCGTAGGCAGAAAGCTGGCGCGGTTGCCTATTGACCCGCGGCTGGCACGCATGCTGCTGGAGGCACAACATGAACGGGCGTTGCCGGAAATGCTGGTGATTGTAGCCGGCCTGAGCGTCATGGATCCTCGCGAACGTCCTGCGGATGCCGCTCAGAAAGCGGACCAGGCCCATGCGCAGTGGAAGGAAGAAGACAGCGACTTCCTGTCCCTGCTCAAGTTGTGGAAGGCTGCATGGCAATTCCGGGAGGGGAGGCGCTGGCGCAAAAACCAGCTTCGGAAATGGTGCGGGAAAAATTTCCTCAATTTCAACCGCATGATGGAATGGTTCAATTTATGGGAAGACCTTTCCAGACTGGTCAGGGAAACCCTGAAATGCAAAATTTCCCCTTTGGAAGAGGAAACGGAGCGACAGGCTTCCTTTGCCATGATTCACCGGAGCATTCTGGCGGGTGTTCCGCGTCAGTTCGGCCTTTGGGATGCGGACAACCGGGAATATCGGGGCGCTGGAGGGCGTTCCTTCGGCATTTTTCCCGGTTCTGCTCTGTTCCGCCGTAAAAAGAGGAGCGAATGGGTAATGGGCGTGGAGCTGGTGGATACCACGCGCCTGTGGATGCGCCGCGCCTCCATTTTGGAACCGGAATGGGTGGAACGGGTTGCGCCCCATCTGTGTGAATCACACTATTCCGGAGCGCGGTGGGACAAGGAACAGGGTGCCGTTTACGCAGTGGAACGCGTCGTATGCGGCGGTTTGCGCATCATTGATAACAGGCGTGTGCACTATGGCCGTATCAATCCCGTTCATGCGCGGGAAATAATGATACGCGAAGGGCTGTTAGGCGGCGGTTTCCGTACGAAACCCGCCTGTATCAGGCATTTGGAAACGCTCCGGGAAGAGATTCGGCAGATAGAGCTGAAGTTGCGCCGTCCGGACCAGGTCTGGTGCGAGGAAGGAGTTTTTGAATTCTTTAACAAGCTTGTTCCTCCGGACTGCTGTACGGCCAGGGCTTTTTTGCGATGGGCCGCCGGAGTGGAGAAGAAGAACCCGGAAGCTCTGCATGTTCCGCCGCAGGAAGCCATGTACGAATTCTGGGGGAAAGATTTGCTGGATGGTTTTCCGGATGAAATTACCTGTAAAGGCGCGGAATACGTCGTGTATTACCAGAACGATCCCGGCGCGGAAGATGACGGCGTAACTTTGGGCGTTCACATTGACCAGTTGCCGGACATCCCCGAATGGTTGCCGGAGTGGGGGGTTCCCGGTCATCTGGCCCAGCGGGCGGAATGCCTGCTGCGTTCCCTTCCCAAGGATTTGCGCGTCTTTCTCCAGCCTATCAGTCAAAAGGCCGCTTACTTTGCGGAACTGAGGCATGGCCTGGAACCGGACGGGCCGCTGGCGGGGAAACTGGCGGAATTTGTGGAAGTGGAAACGGGAAAATTTTGCGCGCCCTCCTTTTTTGACATGAACCGTCTTCCTGCGGAGCTGGTTACGAAAATATGGGTGTGCGATGATGAAGGGGAAGAGCTTGCCATGGGCACGGATGTTGCGGAACTGAATAACCGCCTGGGTAAAAAACTTTCCCGCCGGTTCCAGGAAACAGCGGAGGATATCGTGTCCGTAACCGGCATGAGGGAATGGGTCTGCGGAGATTTGGAATACACGGTGGATGTGGCGGGAAGGCCGGGTTATGTGGCTCTGGTGGATGAAGGAGCATCCGTGGGCGTCCGTGTCTTTGAGGATGAACTGAGCGCTGCGGAATCCCACCGGGAAGGATGCCTGCGTTTCATGCGCCTGCGCCAGACGGACCAGCTTAACCATCTCCGCAGAAAATTTCCGTTGAAGCTGGAAGGAAAGCTCTCTCTTCATATGCTCGGACGGGAGCCGTCTACCAATGCGGAAGACCTGGTGGACGTTGCCGCGGAGATAGCTATGGGCCGTCCTTTGCCGCGCACGGCGGAACAATTCGCTGCTGCGGAAATGAATCTGCGGCAAAATCTTTTTGATGCGGCGCATAACGTGGCGGATATATGGGAACTGGTGGCGGGTACGGAACATGCCGCCAGGGACTTTATGGCGTTGCAAAAGGGCGTGCGTCATATGGAGCGCATCACGGCTGACCTTCGGCGCCAGCTTGACTGGTTGTTACGCCCCCGTTTCCTGTGGGCGCATGGAGCGGAACGCTTGCCGGACCTGAAACGGTACATGCAGGGAATTGCGGAGCGCATTAGACGCATCGGCCAGCAACCCCTTGCCAGAGAACTGGAACGCCTGGATCTCTTTGAACGCGTCTATGTTCCCTGGCACCAGGTTTTGAAGGAACATGCCGGAGACCTGCGCTGGATGCAATACGGTTATTTGCTGGAAGAATACCGCCTGGCCGTTTTCGCCCCCGCCATTTCTGTCAAAGGCCGCATCTCTGAAAAACGCCTGATAGCTTCTTTTGAGGCGTTATCAAACCAGTAAAACAGACTGGCGGCTGACTGGTAAGGCAGCTTGGCCGTTTTTCTGAAATGGGGAGGAGTACCCCCCCAGTTTACTTGCGGAGAATGGTTTACAATCCCTTGGATAATTGGGCGAATTCAATCAGGTTTGTTTCCTTGCCGAACAGGACCAGAATGTCGTGGTCTTCAAAAATGAGATCCGGGGAAGGGGTGCCGATGACGGGAATGCGCGGGATGGACAGGATTTCCCGGCGGCCCTGCGGAGTCTGGGCTTCCCCGCGGCGGATGGTGAGCAGATTAAGGTGGTGTTCCGTGCGCAGGCCCACATCCCGCAGGCGTTTGCCCACCCAGATGCGCGGCACGGCTATTTCCACGATGCTGTGGTTTTCATCCATGGGGGAGACGCGCAGGAATTCCGGGGATTCCAACTGGCTGGCAAGCTGCTTGGAAGCCACGCGGGACAAGTTGATGAGCGCATACACGTTCATCTGGCTTAAAATATGTTCATGCACCGGACTCATGACGCGGGCGTAAATGTAGCGGACGCCCATTTTCTGGAGGTGCGTGACGACGAGGAGATTTTCTTCAAAGCTGTCTCCGATGGCGACGATGACGGCGGACTGGTCGTCCAGTTCCAGTTCACGCAAAGCAGCCGGATTAGTGTAATCCGTCACCACGGCATAGGTCACCAGGTCCTTGATTTGCTCCAATTCTTCATCCGTGGAGGCAACAGCCACTACTTCAATATTGCGGGCGGAAAGTTCTGTGCAGAGTTCCTGTCCAAACTGGCCCAGGCCGATAACGGTGTATCTCATAATGGTATATTCAGGTTAACGGGATTTTGACGGATGGATAGCGGTAATGACGCGGAGTAGGGGTGCCGGCCAGTGCAATGAGAAAAGCGAAAAGCCCCACGCGGCCGGCAAGCATGTTGATGATAAGAAGATATTTGGAAGGATCGCTTAAATCTGGAGTGATGCCCCGCGACACGCCTACCGTAGCAAAAGCGCTGCAGTTTTCAAAGAAGATATCCAGAGAGCTCATGGAGGGCTCCAGAGCGCAAATCAGGACGGTAAAGCAACCGATCCAGGCACAGGAGACTACCACGGTAATCACGCAGCGCGCCACGGTGCGCTGGTCTATGCGGCGGCGGAAAAATTCCACATGATCCCTGCCGCGGAGGATACGCAGGATTTCCGCGCCCGCAATGGCGCAGGTAGTGGTTCTCATGCCGCCTGCCGTCCCGCCGGGGCTGCCCCCCACCATCATCAGACCGCACATAATAAGGCTGGCCGCGGGCAGATAGCGGCTGTAGTCGCTGATATTGAATCCCGCCGTGCGAGCCGTGACGCTGTCGAAAAAACAAATCCAGAGGTGTTCCCACAACGGTTCCGCAGCATGGGGAGAGGAAACGGCAAAAATAGCCAGGGTGCCCCCCGCCAGAAGAATCCCCGTGGAGATCATCACCAGCTTGAAATAAGGGGTCCACTGCATGTGCAGGCGGCGGTTTTTGGAAAAGAAGCGGTTTGCCAGACGTGAATTGATTTCCTTGTAAATGCCGAATCCCAGGCCGCCGCATATGATCAGCGCCATAATAACCGCCTGCCCGCTGTGGCACAGGCGGATACCCGGTTCCATCAAATTCATCGGGAAAGTTGAAAAACCCGCATTGCAGAAGGCGGAAACGGAGTGGAACAGGGAGTGCCACCACAAAGGTTCCCCCATCAGGTTGATGTTCTTCCCTTCCCAGGAGAAATAAAGAAGGACGGCGCCGCACAGTTCGATGAACAACGTACTGACCACAATAGTGGTGATAAAAGAGACGACAGCCCCCAGATTGTCTTCATCAAGCAGATCCGTCAGCAGCACTCGGTCTCTCAGGGAAAAACCCTGGCCCGCCACCATGGCTACGAAGTAAGCGAACGTCATGATGCCGAATCCGCCAATCTGGATAAGAGCAAGCGTAAACATTTCCCCCAGCGGGGTGAAAGTATGGGCAAAATCTACGGCGTTCAGACCGGTGACGCATACCGCGCTGGTGCTGGTGAACAGGGCATCCGTAAAACTGAGCGTAATACCCGGATATGTGGAATTGGGAAGCAGAAGCAATCCGGTGCCTGCCAGGATGACCACTCCCAGAGAGGCTACAAACTGCATGGCAGGGGCCATGAGAGGCCGGCCTTTTTTTTGCTTGCCCACCAGCCATTCAAAAATCCTGGTCAGGGACATCAGCGTGGGAATGGCAATCAGCCCGGCCGTAATCACCAGGCGGGAAAGCTCCGTGAACCTCATGTATCCCGCTTCCTGTTGTTCCCTGGCAATCAGGAGGAAAATCATGAGGCAGCTGACTATTTGGAAAATCAGGAGCCTCAGGGAAGGGCGGTTGATTTCCTTCCGGAAATAGGATCCCAGAATACCCGTCAGATGGCCCAGCGTGGCGACGGCTGCGATCAGGCGTGACCATTCATATTCCGCACGCGTCAGGGGCCATCCCAGTTCCCAGACCACCGCCCCCAGAAGAATGGCAATGCAGACGGCTGCAAGTTTGGTGAATCCCGAGCGTGTGGTGGTCATGAATGGAGATGCCTTATGCGGACTCTACCACCTGGACATGGAAAGGAAAGCTCTTAGGCCGTTTTATGCATATGCGGGCGAGAAGGGACACATGCCGCACAGCGTTGCTTCATGGCGGGGCAGGGCCAGTCGGAAAATGGGTTAATGATATTGATAAATTTCAATAAATTTTTTATTGGGATATATGAGTGGCAGTACTGCTGAAAAGGGCATCGGGTCAAAAAGAAGAGGTTTTTTTATCAAAAGGCATCCCGCGGCAAGCCGTATTTTAGGCTTTTCCTTTAGCAGCGGTGATGGCTTGATAGGGCCCGTGCTGGCTAAAAGAATTATTCCGTGTCTGGACGTAACGAACGGCAGGGTCGTCAAGGGGACCAATTTCATCAATCTGAGGGATGCCGGGGATCCGGTAGAGTGCGCCAGGGCGTATGATGCCCAGCAGGCGGATGAACTTGTTTTTCTGGATATTACCGCTTCTTCCGATGGCCGTGCCACCATGGTGGACGTTGTGCGCCGCACGGCGGCATGCTGTTTCATGCCGCTGACGGTGGGCGGCGGCATCCGTTCCGTGAAAGATATGCGCGAAATGCTTTTGGCGGGTGCGGACAAGGTCTCCCTGAATACGGCGGCTATCAACCGGCCGGAACTGATTAATGAAGGTGCGGCGGCTTTCGGCAGCCAGTGCATCGTCGTCGCTATTGACGCCAAACGCCAGGCTTCCGGAAAGTGGGGCGTTTCCACCCATGGAGGCCGGAAGTTCGTTGGGCTGGATGCCGTGGAATGGGCCGTGGAGGCGGAACGCCGCGGGGCCGGGGAAATCTTGTTGACCAGCATGGATGCGGACGGTGCCAAAACGGGTTATGATATTGAATTGACCCGCGCCGTAAGCAGTGCGGTACGCATTCCGGTGATCGCCAGCGGGGGTGCGGGTAATTTGGACCACATGGTGGATGTGCTGGTGGAAGGAAAGGCGGATGCCGTGCTGGCGGCTTCCATTTTCCACTTTGGGGAATATACGGTGCCGGAAGCCAAGGCTTATTTTGCTTCCAGAGGAATACCCGTACGTCCTTTGGCGGAGTAGCGGAAACAATTTTTCTTTTGAAAGAAAAGGGAATTCCGGCGCATATATATATGTGTATGCGCTATCTTTTTTTTCCTCTGTGTTCCGCCATTGCCTTAACGTCTTTTGGCCAGGCCCAGTCCCTGGAGAGGCATCCCCTGTATGAACCCGCCCTGATTTCCTCAGGCACCCCAAGCGATGCGGGCAATTTATTTGCCGGAGCCAAAGTAACCGCTTCCGGTCATTACGGCAGTGACCGTCCGGAACTGGCCGTGGACGGGCAGGCGAATAACGCCGGCAAATATTGGGGGTGTGAGGGCATTCCCGTCTGGCTTCAGATAGATATGGGAAAGCCCCGGGCACTTTCCGCCCTGCATGTATGGCCCTATTGGGAGGGAGGACGCATTTACAAATATAAAATAGAAGGTTCCGAAGACGGAAAGAATTGGAAAATGTTGGCGGACCAGTCTTCCAACAGCATTGCCGCCACTTCGGAAGGCGTTCCCTTCAAATTCAATCCACAGACGGTCCGTTACGTTAAAATCACTTTTTTAGGCAATAGCGCCGGCAATGAGAAGGGGGGGCACCTGGTGGAAATCAAAGGGTACGGCCCCGATGCCGCCCTGAGCCTGCAAGCTGCAGCAGTGAAGGATTATGACCGTATTCCTTACAACGGCGCTCCCGGGAAGGAAATGCTTCAGGATGCTGTGCGTCTGTCTGGCTGGAGAGGCGAACGCGCCGGCGGCCAGATTGCCGTCTGGTCTTCCCAGGCGCAGCCCCAGTTATCGGCATCCTGCGCCGGGGTAAAAAACGCTGCCGGACAGGTTATCCCTGTCCGGACGGCCTTGATACGCTACACCAGGGGCGGTAACAGGCTGATTTCAGATATCATCGGCAGCGAAAACAGCTGCGATCTGCAAGCCGGAGGCGTGCGTCCGGTGTGGGTGGAGGTCAATATCCCCCCGTCTGCCAAACCCGGCGTATACAAAGGAAAAATAGTGGTTTCCGCTGAAAGCGGCTCTCCCGTCAGTGTGCCGGTGATTCTGGAGGTGGCGCCGGAATCCCTTCCCGCTCCCGCCCATTGGCAAGTTCATCTGGACTTGTGGCAGCATCCGCAGGCCGTGGCCCGCTGGCATGATGTGGAACCGTGGTCTCCGGAGCATTTCGCGCTGATGAAACCGGTGATGAAGAGGCTGGCGGACGCCGGGCAGAAGGCCATTACATGCTCCCTGATTGATGAAGCCTGGAATGCCCAGACTTATGACTGGTTCCCGCCCATGATTGAATGGGTCAAGGGCAAAAACGGAACCATGCGCTGGAATTACGCCAATTTTGACAGGTGGGTTTCTTTCATGATGAATGAGGTGGGCGTCAAGGGGCAGATATCCTGCTACACCATGATTCCCTGGAACATGAAGATCCGTTATCTGGATGAGACGACCGGGAAGTACAAATTTCTGGATCTTAAACCGAATGATCCTTCCTATGAAGCTATCTGGGGGCCTTTCCTGACGGATTTCCGAAAACACGTCAAGAGCAAAGGCTGGCTGGACAAAACCTGCATCGGGCTGGATGAACGGCCGGACGCTATGGTCAAGGCGGCCAAGAATGTGCTGGACAAGTATGCCCCGGAATTCAAAATCGTTTCCGCCGTTAACCGGCCTACGGCCATGACCCGGGACGTTTATGACGTCTCTCCCGTCATTGATCATGCAGGCACGGTCACGGGCGATCTGCTGGCGCAGCGCAAGAAGGAAGGAAAAAAGACGACGTTCTACGTGTGCGTCCATCCCAAAAAGCCCAATACTTTCACTATTTCCCCGCTGGCGGAGGCGGAGTGGCTTCCCCTCTTTGCGGCAGCCAACCATCTGGACGGCTTTTTAAGATGGGCTTATAATTCCTGGAACCGTAATCCGTTTGAAAAGACAGACTTCGGGAACTGGCCCGCGGGAGACTGTTACCTGGTTTATCCCGGCAATCTCAGCTCCCTGCGGTTTGAAAAACTGAGGGATGGCCTGGAGGAATTTGAAAAGGTCAATATCCTGCGTGCCCGAGCCGCGAAAAATCCCAAGGCGAAAGCCGCCGTAGCCCGCATGGATGAAGAGCTTTCCAAACTCTTTACCGTGGAAAAAAGCCGTGGGGATTCCCATGAGGATGATGTGCGGAAGGCCCGTGAAATCATCCGTAAAACAGCGGAAATTTCCCGCTGACCTTTCCGCAGGGGGAAAAGGGAACCACTGTATTTCATGTCCTTCCGGAGGCTTGGCTCAAACGCCGGACAAGGAGGATCAGCGGTTTTCTCTTTGGTATTTCGATCCCCATTCCGCCATGGAGGCCAGGATGGGGCGCAGACTGCGCCCCAGTTCCGTAAGAGTGTATTCCACGCGCGGGGGTACTTCCGCATACACCTTTCGCGTAAGCAGGCCGTCCTTTTCCATGGAACGCAGGTTCGCGGTCAGGACCTTCTGCGTCACAGGGCCAATGGACTTGCGGAGCTCTCCAAACCGCCGGGTGCCTTCGAGCAGATCGCGGAGAATGAGCACTTTCCAGCGGGAGGAAATCAGTTGGAGAGTAGTTTCAACAGGACATGATGAAATATGATAAGCCATTTATTTTAAAGGATAGTTTCTTTCAGGAACCTAGGGCACTATTTTCTGCCTACTTTACAGAAAGGATGCTGCTGCCTATTTTAATAAGCGCCTGCCGTTACGGCAAGCATGAACAGATAATGTCATGAACAAGATCATCATTGCCAATTACAGGGAGACGGAGCCTCAGGTTATCAGCCGGGACGGCAATTCCTTTGCGGTAAAACCCGTCATTCGGGAAGCGGATGCCGGAAAATGTGCGGCCAATTTCGTGGAAGTGGAGCCGGGGGCGTACGCCTATGGCTATCATTACCATGAAGTGAATGAAGAGGTATTTTATATCATCAGGGGCCATGCCGTTGTACGTACTCCTGAGGGTGAGATAAATTTGAAAGAGGGGGATGCGATTGCATTTCCCGCCAGCCCGGAGGGAGCGCATGTTATCCGCAACGGATCCGCAACAGAGAAGCTGGTCTATCTGGATGTGGGCACCCGCCTGACGCCCGATGTAGTGCATTTTCCAGATACGGCATCCGGAATGGTATTTTCTTCCTCCGGCGTGCATCATTTCCGGGAATCTTGAAGAAACATACCTGTTTTGAGACCTTTCTCCGGTTTCTCCGCTGGCGCGGCCCGCAGGAAAGAGGGGCCGCGCTTCTCTGGAAGGAAGGCGTGAGGTAACGGTATTTCCCTGGTCGTATGAAGTGCTCGCCTTTGCCCTGAGCGTAGCTGGCAGCAGGAGTCTGCGGCTCTATTGAAGGCCTCCAGAATCTCCATGCGGAGATTAAACCATATCATATGTTGAAGACCAGGTCTTGTAGCAGAGTGTGCGTTCTTTTTTTGTGTTGCAGGGGTGGGGAAAATAAATTCCGGTTTCCGGGAAAAGCCGGCACTGGCTAGGAAAACCTGCTTGCACGGCTGCATGATGGAAAAACGGCCTCCTCCCAAATATTCATGGTTTGTTTCTCATGAATATCCGGCAGTAAAAAACGCCCCTGCCGGATGAACCGGGCAGGGGCGTTGAAGTTAAGCGGCCTATACCTTATTCCGCAGGTTTGTCGGCACCCATGCCGGCAATGCTCTGGTACAGGTTCCAGCGGTGCCAGACATCCTTCTGGGCTTCTTCAAGGAGTTTTTCAAATCCTTCCTTATTGGTTTTCGCCAGAAGCTTGAAGCGGTTTTCGCTGAGCAGCACATCACGCAGATCGCCTTTCGGGCCCTTGCCTTCCACAATCAGCGGATTTTTGCCCTGGCGGGCCAGATCCGGATTATAACGGTAAAGCAGGACTCGGCCGGAGTCCACCCATGCCTTTTGCTGCTGCAGGCCCTTGGCCATATTGATGCCGTGGGAAATGCAGTGGGAGTAGGCGATGATGAGAGCCGGACCATCATAAGCTTCCGCTTCCACAAAGGCTTTCAGCGTGTGTTCGTCCTTGGCGCCGAGGGCAACGGAGGCCACGTACACGTTGCCGTAAGTCATGGCCATGAGCCCCAGATCCTTCTTCACTCCGGGCTTGCCGGTCGTGGCGAATTTGGCTACTGCGGCGCGCGGGGTGGATTTGGAGCACTGGCCGCCAGTATTGGAGTATACTTCCGTATCCATGACCAGTACTTTCACATTCCGTCCGCTGGCCAGGATATGGTCCAAGCCGCCGTAGCCGATGTCGTAGGCCCAGCCGTCTCCGCCCAGAATCCACACGCTCTTACGGACAAGTTTGTCCGCAAGGGTCAGAAGACGCGCGCATTCCGGCTTGCCGGTGATTTTTTTCTTGAGTTCTTCAATGTTTTCACGCTGCTGGGCGATGTCCGCCTCATCCTTCTGCGGATTAGACAGTATCCGATCCACCAGTTCCTGGCCCACGGTGCCGGCGGCTTCATGAAGAAGCTCAATGGCGTGTTCCATCTGCTTGTCCAGGGAGACGCGGAAGCCAAGACCGAATTCGGCGTTGTCTTCAAACAGGGAGTTGGCCCAGGCGGGACCGCGCCCTTCGGAGTCATGGGACCACGGGGTGGTGGGCAGGTTGCCGCCGTAAATGGAGGAGCAGCCTGTAGCGTTGGCGACCACCAGGCGGTTGCCGAAGAGCTGGGAGAGCATTTTTACATACGGGGTTTCACCGCAGCCAGCGCAGGCGCCGGAGAATTCGAACAACGGGCGCAGCACCTGCATGGAGCGGATGTTGTCCGTCTTCACCTTGGTGCGGTCCACATCCGGGAGGCTCAGGAAGAAGTTCCAGTTGGCTTCCTCCTTGTCATGAATCTTCCCGGCCGGAACCATGGTCAGGGCCTTGTGCGTCGGATCCGTCTTGCTCTTGGCTGGGCAGACGTCTGCGCAGAGCGTACAGCCCGTACAGTCGTTCGGGGAGATCTGAATGACGAATTTTTCTCCCTTCCAGTCCGGATGCTTGGCATCCAGGCATTCAAATCCTTCCGGGGCGTTTGCAAGGGCGTCAGGAGAGAAGAATTTGCTGCGGATGACCGCGTGCGGACAAACGGCGGTACATTTGCCGCACTGGATGCAGAGGGTTGGATCCCATTCCGGCAGGTCCAGGGCCAGATTGCGCTTTTCGTACTGGGACGTGCCGTTCGGGAATGTGCCGTCCACGGGCATTTGGCTGACCGGGATGCTGTCACCTTCACCGCACATCATTTTGCCGAGAACGTTTTGGACGTAGTCCGGAGCGTCCGGGGACATGGCGGACGGAATGGCATGCCCGTTGACAGTTTTGCCGGTTGTGTCCACCTGATGCAGATTTTCCAGCGTGGCGTCTACGGCGGCAATGTTTTTGTCAACAACATCCTGCCCCTTCTTGGCGTAGGTTTTGGCAATGGCCTTTTTAATGTAGCCGATAGCTTCATCCGCCGGAATCACGCTGGCCAGCTTGAAGAAGCAGGTCTGCATGATCATGTTGATGCGGCCGCCCATGCCTGTCTTACGTGCTACGGCAAAGGCGTCAATCGTGTAGAGCTTGATGTTCTTGTCCAGAATCTGCTGCTGCATGCGGGCGGGCAGCGTGTCCCAAAGCTTGTCCGCCGGGTGCGGGCTGTTCATCAGGAAAGTGGCGCCGTTGGCGGCATTCTTCAGGAAATCGAACAGGTCCAGCAGGGAAGGCTGGTGCAGAGCCAGGAAGTTTGCCTTGGTAATCAGGTACGTGGATTTGATCGGACGGGGACCGAAGCGCAGGTGGGAAATGGTGGAGGAACCTGATTTTTTGGAGTCATACACGAAGTAGCCCTGCACATACAGATCCGTATGCTGGCCGATGATCTTGATAGCGTCCTTGTTGGCGCCCACGGTGCCGTCAGAACCGAGGCCGAAGAACATGGCCCGCGTCACGTCGTCCGCTTCCGTGGAATAATCTTCATCATACGGAAGGCTGGTGCCCAGTACGTCATCGTTGATGCCGATGGTGAAATGATTCTTGGGAGCGTCCAGTGCCAGGTTGTCATAGACACCCTTGACCATGGCGGGAGTGAATTCCTTGGAGGAGAGGCCGTAGCGTCCTCCCACCACCTTGGGCATGCCGTTGGTGAAGGGCAGCGTGCCGTTGGCCTGGGCGTCGAAGAGGGCCTGGATGATGTCCTGGTGGAGCGGTTCTCCCTGGGAGCCGGGTTCCTTGGTGCGGTCCAGCACGGCGATTTTCCTGACCGTAGCGGGAAGGGCTTTGACGAGTTCGGCGGCGGGGAAGGGGCGGAACAGGCGCACCTTCAGCACGCCTACCTTGGCGTTTTCCCGGGTCATCATGGCTTCTACCGTTTCTTCCACAGCTTCAGCGCCGGATCCCATCAGGATAATGACGCGTTCGGCGTCCGGAGCGCCGGTGTAATCCACCAGATGGTAGGAGCGGCCGGTAAGTTCCGCGAACTTGTCCATGGCGTTCTGGACAATGGCCGGAGTGGCTTCATAGAAACGGTTGACCGTTTCACGCCCCTGGAAGTAAACGTCCGGGTTTTGGGCTGTACCACGCAGGACGGGAGCATCGGGAGTCAGGGCTCGTTCCCGGAAAGAATCCAGCCATTCCTGCTTGATCATGCCGTTCAGGGTGTCGTCCGTGATGTCTGCAATCTTGCCGATTTCGTGGGACGTGCGGAAACCGTCAAAGAAGTTGATGAAAGGAATGCGGGATTCCAGTGTGGCGGCGTGGGAAATGGCGGCGAAGTCTGCCGCTTCCTGGGTGGAGGAGCCGCACAGCATGGCCCATCCGCAGGAGCGGGCGCTCATCACGTCGCTGTGGTCACCGAAGATGGAAAGAGCCTGGTAGGCCAGGGAACGGGCGGCCACGTGGAACACGGCGGGAGTCAGTTCCCCTGCGATTTTGAACATGTTCGGGATCATCAGCAGGAGTCCCTGAGATGCGGTGAACGTGGTTGCCAGCGCTCCGGTCTGGAGGGCGCCGTGAACGGTGCCTGCCGCGCCGCCTTCACTCTGCATTTCCACCACGGAGGGAACGGTGCCCCAAAGGTTCTTCCTGTTGACAGCGGCCCAGCTTTCAGCTGATTCACCCATCGGAGAAGATGGTGTAATGGGGTAAATGGCAATGACTTCAGAAAAACGATAGGCTACGGAGGCTACGGCTTCGTTAGCGTCAATCGTGCTGTAAGTTACGGTTGTATGATCACTCATAAGTCTGCACGGATAGTTATATAATTGATAAATAAGGTGCGTCTTAACGAGGGTATTTATAACATGTCTGGTGCCAAAGGTAAAAGCAATTATGCGTATGTGGGGTTTTGCCGGCCATTTTTTAATAATAAGACCAGTTTCTTTTCAATTCCTTTGAATATCGTGCTTTATGTGGTTCTGTCCAGGCTTTTTGCAGGAGCGGCCGGAAGGCCGGGGCATGTTCCGGTTCAACCCCGGCTGCCAAAAATGCTCCTCTGCCTGACAATGCGCTAGCCAAAACGGAAGCAAGCCTTTAAAATCCCCGCACTATGTCCGAACAACAGCAGGCACATCCGACCACGACGGAATCCGAACTTATTGCCGTGCGCCGCGACAAGCTCGCCAAAATCCGCGAGCTGGGAATTGATCCCTATGGCGCAAGATTTGACGTGACCACCACTCCCGCCGGGTTGAGAGCCGATTTCCAGGAAGACAAACAGGTAGCCGTCGCCGGCCGCCTTCTGGCTATTCGAGACATGGGCAAGTCCCAGTTTTTCGTCATTGGCGACGTACGGGGTAAAATTCAGGGGTTTCTGCATAAGAATGAGGTGGATGAAACCACCTGGAAGCTTTGGAAACTCCTGGATCGCGGGGACTGGGTCGGCATTAAGGGAACCACGTTCCTGACCCGTACCGGAGAACCTACCGTGAAGGTATCCGGTTTAACCATTCTCTCCAAAAGCCTGCGTCCCCTTCCGGACAAATGGCACGGGTTGGCGGACAAGGAGGTCACCTACCGCAAGCGTCACCTGGACCTCATTTCCAATGAGGAAAGCGCCTCCCTGTTCGTTACGCGCTCCCTCATGATTGCGGAAATCCGCCGCTTTCTCCAGGAACGCGGCTATCTGGAAGTGGAAACCCCCATGCTTCAGGATGTGGCCGGTGGGGCCGCCGCCAAACCGTTCGAAACGTACCATAACGCGCTGGATATGCCGCTGACGCTGCGCATTGCCCCGGAACTTTTCCTCAAGCGTCTGATGGTGGGCGGCTTTACCAAAATTTTCGAGCTCAACCGCAGCTTCCGTAATGAAGGCATTGATCGCCGCCACAACCCGGAATTCACCATGCTGGAAGCCTATTGCGCCTGCGGAGATTTTGAAACAATGGCGAATATGGTGGAGGAACTCATCTGCCATCTGGCGGAAAAATTCTGCGGAGGCCTTCAGATTGACCACAAGGATGCGGAGGGCAACGTGCTTTATACAATCGACCTCAACCGTCCCTGGAAACGCGCCGATTATCAGGACCTGATCCGGGGTGTGGCGGGAGAAGACTGGTTTGACATTTCCCCCGAAGCGCGCCGTGTCCGCTGTGAAGAGCTGGGAGTGGAAATCAGCCCGGATATGAAAGATGTGGACGTTTCCCAGCAGGTTTATGAAAAACTGGTGGAGGAAAAGACCATGAATCCCTGCTTCGTTACCCACGTGGCCAAGGACCTGGTTCCCCTGGCCAAGCTGAACCGGGAAAATCCGGACGTAGTGGACGTCTATGAACTGGTGATTAACGGGCAGGAAATTTCCCCCGGCTATTCGGAATTGAACGATCCTGACGTGCAAAAGGAACGCCTGGAACACCAGGCTGCCGGGGAGACCCAGCGCGTGGACTATGATTTCATTGAAACGCTGGAATACGGAATGCCCTCCGCAGGCGGCATCGGCATCGGCATCGACCGCGTCGTCATGATGCTGACGGGGGCCTCTTCCATCCGTGACGTGCTGCTCTTCCCGCAGCTGAAACGTAAGGACAGTTAATCCGAACCACCGGCCGCATGGTTCCCCGCACCCCGGATATTCTGGACTGCGCTTCCGCCCAATGGATCGGCAAACGCCGCGAGCAGGAAGACGTGGTTAAAAGTCTTCCCGCCGCCGGCGGGATGCTGGGCATCGTATGCGACGGCATGGGAGGGCATCTTCGCGGGGATTGCGCCTCCTGTGTGGTGGCGCAGGAATTTGCCGCGGTATTTGCGGAAAGCGGCATCGAGGATATCCCGGAACGTTTAACGGCGGCTCTGCATGCCGCCAACAGGGCGTTGGCCGCCATTCAGAAGGAACCGGAGGAATCCGGGACCACGTTGTTGGCTGTCTTCATCCGCGACCATTTCCTGTGGTGGATCAGTGTGGGAGACTCCCCCCTGTATTTATGGAGCGGGGCGGACAGCTTTCGCATGGACCGGCTGAATGAAGACCATTCCATGAGACCGATTGCGGATAGCCTTTACCGGAAGGGGAAAATGTCACTTCAGGGTGCGCTTCGGCAGCGTTGCATTCTCCGTTCCGCCGTTATGGGCGGTCCCATGGAACTGGTGGACATCAGCGCCATGCCCCTGCTTCTGCATCCGGGAGATGCGGTGCTGGCCTGTTCGGATGGCCTGCAGGTTTGGAGCGAGCTGTTGAGAGAACCTTCTTTCCTGGCTCTTCAAAAGGCCAGGGATTGCTCCAGCCGGGAGCTGGTGGGAATTATCATGGAACAGGTGAAAGATATGCTGGAGCCCCAGCAGGATAATGCCTCCGTCTGGGCCGCTGTCATGCGGAAGCCCTGTGCGGGCGGTAAATAGGCTGATTCCGGCAAAGAAAATGCGGGGGCATGGTTTTGTACGGGCGGAGAATATTCACGCTGTTTTTATTTCGCCTTAAACAAGGCTGTTTCCGCAGGCCAGGGGATGGAGAATTCTGAAGATGCGGAGTTGGAGGAAGCCGTCAGGCATGGTGCTTTTTTACGGGAGCAACTCCTCCGGAAAGAACTGGGCCGGAGGTGATTTCCCCATTGTCATTTGCCCGGCGGAGGGGTAGAATGCACTCCACACAACATGATTGCCTGGATAGTTCTCTATATTGCAGCTTCCTATCTGATTGGAGCGGTTCCGTTCGGCTACCTTGCCGGCAGAGTCAGGGGGCTTGACCTGAGACAGCAGGGTTCCTGCAACATAGGCGCTACCAATGCGTGGCGCGTGCTGGGCTGGAAATGGGGACTTTCCGTTTTCATTCTGGACTTTTTAAAGGGATTCATTCCTGTATTCGGCGCTTTGAACTGGCTGCCGTTCCTGACGGGGGATGCGGGAGGCTGGGATTTCAACGTCTTGGTCGTTCTTTCCTGTTTCGCTGTCGTGCTCGGCCATACTTACACCTGCTTCCTGGGATTCAGGGGAGGAAAAGGCGTAGCGACAACCGCGGGGGTTTTGTTTGCCCTCAATCCGGTAGTGGCTTGCGTGGCTCTGGCTTCCTGGCTGGTGGTCATGGGAATCTCCGGCATCGTATCCCTGGCCAGCCTGGTGGCCGCTGTGGTGATGGTCGCTGCCGGATGGTGGATTTATCCGCTTTTCCAGGCCGGGGCTGTTTCCCCCCGGATACTTTACGTCGCCTTTTTCACGGTGGTAGGCGCGTTGGTCATTCTCAAGCACCGTTCCAATATCATAAGGCTTCTCAACGGAACGGAACACTCTTTCTATTCCAAAAAGTCCAAGTAAAATGATGAATCGGTTACATAAAATAGCAGTCATTGGTGCCGGTTCCTGGGGCACGGCCCTCTCCATGGTCCTGGCGACCCGGGAATGTGAAGTCGTCCTGTGGACGCCGGAAGAGGCTCAGGCCAGACAGCTTGCTGAAACAAGGCACAGCCCGGTCCTTTCGAAAACCGCCCTTCCCCTGGCCGCCAATATTCATCCTACTTGCGACCTGGATCAGGTAAAGGATGCGGAACTCATTGTAGTAGTGGTTCCTTCCGTAGCCATGCGTTCCGTGGCCCAGCGGCTGCGCAGCCTGCCGGTACAGCCGGATGCCGTCATCGTCTCCTGCACCAAGGGCATTGAACAGGGAACCCATAAAAGAATGACGGAAATCCTCCAGGAGTATCTGCCCTCCAATCCCATAGGCGTGCTTTCCGGTCCCAATCATGCGGAAGATATCTGCCTGGGGCTTCCATCCGCTTCCCTGATTGGATTTGAAGATCCGAAGTATGCGGACTGGGTGCAGCAGATATTTGCATCCAAAACCTTCCGTGTTTATTCCGCTACGGATATCATCGGCATGCAACTGGGCGGAACCATCAAGAACGTCTTTGCTATCGGGGCCGGCTTATGCGAAGGGCTGAATCTGGGGGATAACGCCCAGGCCGCTCTGCTTACCCGCGGCTTGGCGGAAATGACGCGCATCGGCGTAGCCAGCGGGGGCCGCAGGGAAACTTTCATGGGCCTTTCCGGAGTAGGTGATCTGATTGTTACCTGTTATTCCCGCCACTCCCGCAACCAGACGGTGGGGCGGAGGCTGGCGGAAGGGAAAAGCCTCCAGGAAATCCTGGATACTCTGGGAATGGTGGCGGAAGGGGTGCCCAACACGCTTTCCGTCTATGAAATTGCACGGGAACTGGATGTGAGGACGCCCCTGATTGACGCCGTTTATTCCGTTCTTTATGAGTCCAAACCTCCTATGGAAGCACTTGCGGAACTCATGACGCGTGACCCCCGGCCGGAGTCAGATTGATTTTCTGTTTTTTTGAGTTGCTTTTCCTCGACAAATTATACTATATAAACAATCAGTATGAAACGTGCCATCATCTCAGCTCTTTTTGCCGCCGGCGTCCTTGGCGTCGCCAGTGCGGACATTCAGGCTCCCCCCGCTTCCGAATACACCCCCACCCGCAAGCTGGGCCGCGCCATCGCCAACCTTATTTATTCCGTTGAAGAAATCCCGCTGGGAATCATCAACTGGACGAGCCGCGAGGGGGATTATGCCGGTTTTTCCGTAGGCATTGTTGATGGCACCGCGACTATGTTTGAGCGCATGGGCTACGGAATCTATGAACTTGTCACCTTCTGGGCTCCCACTTACAAATGCACGTACAAGCCTCCTTATCAGGGACGTTGCGGCATGAGCGGCCTTAAGGAATACAATCCCAATGGCGGTCTGAGCGAATTCCCTGCGGAACTCGGCTTCCAGAGCTACTACAAGTATTCACGCCAGCAGCGTGACTAAGGCCGGCCTGTTAAAAATTTCAAAAGGGCTGTCCGCTTGCTTGCGGGCAGTCCTTTTTTCATACCGTGGCCCTGACAATAGCCGCCATTGACGGGGAAGGGAGGAAAACGTATTCTTCCATGCCGGAAAGGCTTCCATATCATGAATAAAACCGCTGCTTTCATTGGCTTGGGCGCTGCCGTTTGCATAACAGCTCCCTCATTTGCCCAGGACTCCCATCTTTCCCTGACCAGACAGAGCGTTGCCAGCATGCATGAAATTACGGCAGCCTTGGATAAGGTGACGGATGAACCCGGAGCTGCCGCTGCTGTGGAAACAGTTAAAAAAGTGCGCAAAAAACTGCTGGATCTTGGAAAAAGGCAGCTGGAACTTCCCGGTGCCACACTCCAGGAGCAGGCTCAGGTTTCTGCCCAGATGACGGAAGTGCAGAAAATTTCCGACGAATTGGTAAAATCCCTGGCCCGTTTAAAAAAGGAAGGACTGCTTACGCCCGATTTGCAAAAAGCCCTGGCGGATTTGCGGTCTGTTCAGACGGAACTGGCGCAGGCTTCCCGGGACAAGGCTGAGCAGGCGGAGCCGTTCCCGGAGGATGCAGAGGGCAATACGCATGAAACCCTGCTGGTCAAAACTGTGGATGAAGTCAAAAAGCTTGATGATTCCCTGGCCAAGGTAAGGGATGAGGAAACCAGCAAGGCTGCTGTGGAACAGATAGGCCGTTACCGGGCGGCTTTGCTGGACGTTGCCAGGAAACAGGCCGCCCTGCCGCCCCTCACCCGCAACCAGCAGGCCAAGCTGATGGGAGTACAGCAGCAGCTTGTGGAAATGATGCAACCCATTGTCAAGCATGTGACGGCCATCATGCTTTCTCCGGATACTTCCAAGAACCTGAAGGAAGCAGTGAATTCCCTTTCCGAATTACCTAAGGAAGTTCAGAAAATCCGTGAAGAGGCGGCTAAGTGAACTTTTTAAAGGATGCGTCCTTTTGGGCTGGTCAAAAAATTATAATTGTTCTAAATTGGCTGTCCTGAAAAATGCGCCCGGTTTTTAGTGAAACAGATCTCAATGAACGCCCCTTCCTGGTCTTCTGGGAAGTGACGCGCGCTTGCGCGCTTGCGTGCAGGCATTGCCGCGCTGTCGCCCAGCCGCGTCCGCACCCGGATGAATTGACTCATGAGGAGGCATTGCGCCTGATTGACCAGTTGGCGGAACTGCGGCCTCCCATGCTGGTGCTGACGGGCGGCGACCCGGTCATGAGGCCGGATATTCTGGAATTGGTCCGTGCGGCTTCCGGCAAAGGGCTGCATGTAGCATTGAGCCCGGCTGCTACCGCCCGGCTGCTGCACACGGATTTCCGTGCATTGAAAGAAGCTGGAGTCCAGAGCATGTCATTGAGCCTGGACGGCGCGCATGAGAGCACCCATGACGCCTTCCGCGGCGTCCCCCACACATATGAACGGACTCTCCGGGCTGCGGAAATGGCGAAGGAAGCCGGCATGCATTTGCAAATCAACACCACCATCACCAAGAGCACACTGGGCGAATTTGACGACTTTGTGGAGCTGATGAAAAGAATGAAGCCGGGCATGTGGAGCGTATTTCTTCTGGTGCCCACAGGCCGCGCCGCCATGGATGAAATGCCTGCGGCGGAAGAAGTGGAAGCCATCTGGAAAAAACTGAGCAAGATAAGCCATGAGGTATCCTTCGGCGTTAAAACTACGGAAGGGCACCATTATCGCCGCGTGGCGCTTCAGGAAGCCCGCGCTCAGGGAAGCAAGCCCGCCCGCCGCGCCATTCCCACCCGGGACGGCAAAGGCATTATGTTTATTTCCCATACCGGGGAAATCCAGCCCTCCGGTTTTCTTCCCATGACGGCAGGAAACGTCCGGACGGATGACCCTGGAGAAATCTACCGCACGCATCCTCTTTTCCTCAAGCTCCGGGATGACAACGCGTTGCAGGGCAAATGCGGGCGGTGTGAGTACCGTACTATCTGCGGAGGTTCCCGGTCCCGTGCTTATGCCGTTTACGGAGACATGATGGCGGAAGACAACCTCTGCCCTTATCAGCCCAGGCTTTCACAACACCATGATTAATATTACCAGACTTTGGACAGGGGCGGAACAGCCCGCGGACCATTTGAGATACGGGCAGGGCCACGGGCACGGCCGTTTTGCAGGGGGCGCTGCGGAATCCTGTGCGCCGGCTTCGTCCCGTATGCGCAAGCCCATTGTGGTCTGGAACATTACACGCACCTGCAATCTCAAATGCGTACACTGTTATGCGGATGCTTCTGCCCGGAAATTTAAGGGAGAGCTGGATTGGGAGCAGTGTTGCGCAGTCATTGATGATTTGGCGGACTACAAGGTGAACGCCCTCCTTTTTTCAGGAGGGGAGCCGCTGGTGCATCCTCGTTTTATGGAACTGCTGGAACGTGCCACCGGGAAAGGGCTGAAAGTGACCATTTCCACAAACGGTACCCGCATCACGCCGGAAGCTGCAGCGCGGTTCAAGGAACTGGGCGTGGCGTACGTAGGCATTTCCCTGGACGGCATTGGCGCTGTTCATGACAAATTCCGCGGTGTGGAAGGTTCTTTTGAGCAGGCGGTGCGTGGGTTCAGGCTTTGCAGCGAAGTGGGGCAGAAGACGGGCCTGCGCCTGACGCTGACCCGCAACAATGTGCAGTGCATGGGCCAGATTTTGGACTTTATTGACGCCAACGACATCCAGCGCGTCTGTTTTTACCATCTGGTTCCCACTGGCCGCGGTGTGGAAGTGCAGACCCTGACTCAGGAAGAAGCGCGGAATGCCATGGATACGCTGATTGCCCGTGTGGAGGAATGGAAAGCGGAGGGAAAAAACCGTGAGGTGCTGACTGTGACCCAGCCTGCGGACGGCATTTACCTGCTTCTGCGCCAGCTCCGGGAAGGTTCCCCCCTGGCGAAGGAAACCCTTGGCCTGCTCCAGTGGAATGGCGGCGGCGCGAACAGTTCCGGCCGGGGCATCGCCAACATTGACACGCAGGGAGCCGTGCATCCGGACCAGTTCTGGCAATCCGTTACTCTGGGTAACGTGAAGAGTGACCGGTTTTCCGATTTATGGGATGCCAGGGCCGGAGCTGCGGTAGAAATGCTGCCTGAGCTGCGCGGCTCTGACGACCCTCTGGAACGGCAGAAAAAAATTGAAGGCCGTTGCGGCCGCTGCGCTCATTTCGCCCTGTGCGGCGGAGGTTTCCGTACCCGTGCCGCGTTTGCCCATGGGCACTGGTACGGATCAGATCCCGGCTGCTATCTGACGGAAGAGGAAATTTCCACCCCCTTGCCGGAAATCAGGTAATGATGTCCCCGGCTTCATTCGCCGGAACACGGTTGCCTCCGGGAAAGGGTGATTGGCGGAATTGCCGTCTCATTCTATCGTGGGAGTCTCCCGCACGCAGGTAAAACGCCCCTGTCTTTGCAGCTGATTTACCGGGAACAGGGGGGGTTGTGCAGGGAAAAACACAGGTGCGTGTTTCGGCGGGGAATGGGGCGAATTTGTCCATATGTCTGGTTTTCCCTGCTTTACAAGGCAGGCGGCATGGCATAGCATGCCCCGCATGATGAGTCAGGAATTGAGACCGGAGACCCTGTGCGTACAGGCGGGCTGGGCGCCTAAAAAGGGTGAACCCCGCGTATTGCCCATTTACCAGAGCACGACGTTCAAGTACGAAACCAGCGAACAAATGGCAAAGTTGTTTGATCTGGAAGAAGCCGGATTCTTTTATACGCGCCTCCAGAACCCCACCAATGAGGCGGTTGCCAGAAAAATTGCCGAACTGGAAGGCGGCGTGGCCGCCATCCTGACGTCTTCCGGCCAGGCGGCTTCCTTCTTTGCCGTTTTCAATATTTGCGAGGCTGGAGATCATATCGTCAGTGCTGCGGCCATTTACGGAGGCACATACAACCTTTTTGCCGTCACATTCCGGAAAATGGGCATTGAAGTCACTTTCGTGGACCAGGACGCCCCGCCGGAGGAAATCTCCAAAGCGTTCCGTCCCAACACGAAAGCTTTCTTTGCGGAAACTATTTCCAATCCCACGCTTTGCGTGCTGGATATCCGTAAAATGGCGGACATTGCCCATGCGCACGGCGTTCCCCTCATTGTGGACAATACCTTTGCCACTCCCATTAATTGCCGTCCGTTTGAATGGGGCGCGGATATCGTCACTCACTCCACCACCAAGTATATGGACGGTCATGCCGCCGCCGTAGGCGGCGTGATTGTGGACAGCGGCAACTTTGACTGGGAAGCGCACAAGGATCAGTTCCCGGGTTTGACGGAACCGGACCCCTCCTATCACGGGCTCTCCTACAGCAAAAGCTTCGGCAAGGGCGCCTACATCACCAAGGCGACTGTCCAGCTCATGCGCGACCTGGGTTCCATTCAGTCCCCGCAGAATGCCTTTTTGCTCAATCTGGGCCTGGAAACCCTCCATCTGCGCGTGCCGCGGCACTGTGAAAACGCGCAAAAAGTGGCGGAATTCCTGCAAGGGCAGGAAGATGTTGCCTGGATCAACTATCCGGGTCTTTCTTCCAATGAGTATTATGAACTGGCGCAGAAGCAATTCCGCGGTGGCCAGTCCTGCGGTGTAGTAACCTTCGGCATCAAGGGAGGCCGTGAGCGTTCCATCAAGTTTATGGACAGTCTGAAGCTGGCCGCCATCGTGACCCATGTAGCGGACTCCCGTACCTGCGTTCTCCATCCCGCCAGCCATACGCATCGCCAGTTGACGGATGAACAACTTATGGAGGCGGGTGTACGGCCTGACCTTATCCGGTTTTCCGTAGGGACGGAAGCTGCGGAAGACATTATTGCGGATCTCAAACAGGCTTTGGAAGCTATTCGTTAAAAATTTTTTTGGAGAGAGCCGCCTCACTGTTGCTGAGGCGGCTTTTCTTTTATCATTAGGGATTGGATAAAAGGAACAGCGGATTGTTAATCCGCTTTTTTTCTTTCCGTAATATCAGGAGGGAGTACTTGGAACTATTTCATACAAGAATAGTTCACAATAACGTTTGATTTATAATAATTAATAATTTATGAAATAATATAAGGCATGTTAGAATGCAGGAAGCGCAAGACGCTGTATTTATAAATACTCTTGACTCAGAAAAGAAGCTTACTGCCGGAATACCGCTTTTTCAACTTTTTATGTTGACAACGGATTAACAATCCTCTAATCAATGCAAAGCGTTATGAGAGTTTATCATTATGTTTTGTTAGCCAGTTGCGTATGTATGATGTCCGCCCAGGCGGCTACGGTTATTGCCGAGCTTCCTGAATCGCAAAGCGTATCACAGACCGCCACTATGGCGAGAACATCGGGGCAACAGCTTCTGGACAAAGTAAAGGATCTGCAAAATGGAATATATGCCGGCGGCAATAACAACTCCATTTCAAATTGGGGTATAAATAATGAAGGCACTTGGGTGAATGAGAACAATGTAGGAACTATTACATTATGCGGACGCTCCGGAGTTAGCGGGGATTCCTTTGCCATGGTTCTTGGAGGGCCGCAGCAGGGTGATTCCGTTTCTTCCATTACATTTTCCTGCAATACTCCTTCTTCTGTAATCAGCAGTTATTCCATGGTGCTTGCCGTATATGATTCAACCGGCACTTTGGTTGAGGAACTTTCCAAGATACAGGACTTTTCGTTTACCTCTACATCGGAAACAACGACAATTTCCCTGGATATGTCGGCGGCTCCCCTTACCTGGGAGGAAGGTTATAAGGTAGTTGCCGGAGTACGCGGTGGTGCTGGAAGCGCTACTTCCGCTTATACAATTACAGGTATACAGGTTTCCTATGAAACGGTTCCCGAGCCTGCCGCAGCGTCTTTGGGCCTGCTGGGCCTAGGAGCTATGCTGCTGCGCCGCAGACGCTCGTAGTAAAACTTTCGTTATTAGGGAGGCAGCTGAAAAGCTGCCTCTTTTTTATTTTCCGCACGGGAATATATTTTTTCGTTTTGAATCGCCGCGCAAGAAAAGGGGTTAATGATGTTAATCCCTTAGCGATTGCTCGAAAGACCGGTACTGCACGGCTTCGTACAGATGTTTATCCTGAATGTCAGAAGTTCCTTCCAAATCCGCTATGGTTCGGGCCACCTTTAAAATGCGGTCGTAGGCTCTGGCGGAAAGAGCCAGTTCTTCCACGGCACGGAGCAGGATGGCCCGCCCTTCCGGCAACAGGCGGCAGTATTTCTGGAGCGCTTTTCCGGAAAGGGCCGCATTATTACGGAAGGGCGTTCCTGCGTATCTGCTGGATTGGAGCCGCCGTGCGGTTACCACGCGTTCCCGGATACTGGCGGAACATTCTCCGGCAGGTGAGGAAGCCAGAATGGAGGGATCCACGGCGGGAACTTCCATCAGCAGGTCAAACCGGTCCAGAAGCGGGCCTGAGATCTTACGGCGGTAGCGCGCGATCTGCGCCGGGGGGCAGGTGCAGGCTCTTCTTCTGTCTCCCAGATAACCGCAGGGACACGGGTTCATGGCGGCTGCCAACATGAAACGGCACGGAAATGTCATGGTGCCGGAAGCGCGGGAAATGACTACCTGGCCGGTTTCCAGCGGCTGCCGCAGGGTTTCCAGAGCGGCACGGCGGAATTCCGGCAATTCATCCAGAAAGAGGACGCCGTTGTGGGCCAGGGATACTTCTCCCGGCGTGATATTTGTTCCTCCCCCCATCAGCCCGGCATCAGAAATGGTGTGGTGGGGGGCCCGGAACGGACGCTGGTCCACCAAACCGTTCCCCCGTTTCAACAGGCCGCATACGGAGTGGATTTTACTGGTTTCCAACGCTTCCTCCGGACTCAGCGGCGGGAGAATGGTAGGGAGCCTTTGCGCCAGCATGGATTTGCCGGAACCCGGAGAGCCGCAAAGCAGGATGTTATGGCCGCCTGCCGCCGCAATCTCCATGGCGCGGCGCGCATAAGGCTGCCCCTTGATTTCGTCAAAGTCCACAGCGGCGTCTTTATCCCGCGGAACGTGAATCTCTTGCCCTGAATCCGTAAATGGAGGCGGCAGGGTGCTGGAAGTAAGCAAATGCCAGGCTTCCCTCAGGGAAGAAACAGGATAAATTTCCACGCCCTGTACGGGCAGCCCTTCACAGGCGTTGGCGCGCGGCAACATGATGCGTCTCCTGCCCATGCGCCGCGCTTCCATGATTTGCGGCAGAATGCCTTGCACGGGGCGTACGGTTCCGTCCAGGGCCAGTTCTCCCACAATGCACCAGGCAGAAGCGTCCATCTCCTTTTCAGCCGCTCCCGCAACCATTCCCAGGGCGATGGGAAGGTCGAATCCGGGGCCCTGCTTCCTTAAATCCGCCGGAGCCAGATTAACGACGAAGATACCTTGCTGAAAGGGAAGGCCGCTGTTTTGTATGGCCGTGTCCACGCGCTGCCCGCTTTCTTTCACGGCCGCATCCGGAAGACCGACAATAAAGGTGCGTTTTTCCGCCATGGGGCGGAAATCCACTTCCACCTCCACTTCTACGCCATCTACGCCCAGGACGGTGGAGGAATACAGTCGCGTCATCATTCATCCATGCTAGGAAATGGATGGCAAAAAGGAAGGAAAATAACGAAAAATATAAAAATATCTAACAAATAGTTTAGCGCCGGGAAGCGCGCCGGAGAATTTCCCGTTCCTCCTCCGTCAGGCTGGACAGGCCGGACCTGGATATTTTTTCCATGATTTCATCAACCTCCTTTTCAGAGGGGTAAGCCTGTGCCGGGCGGCGGCTGGAAGGCTCAGGGGAATAGTGGGAAGAAGAGACGTCTTTCCGTCTTGGGGAAGACAGCTTTTCCTTCCATAAAATCAGCAATGTCAGAATAAATCCGGCGAACATGCCGCCCAGATGGCCGGCTTCCCCGCCCGCATTGTTCCATTGGAAGATAATGACGGCTGCGGCAATACCGAGAACGGCCAGGGCAAACTGGCGTACGCTCAAATTAACCGGAGGAAACAGAAGTTGTACCCGGGCATGGGGAAAGAGCACCGCGCATGCGGCCATGATGCCGTAAATGGAACCAGAGGCCCCTACCATGGGAATGAAGCGCCATTCCGGATCAAAAAATCCCATGTACCCCAGCAGGGAGGAAAACAGGGCTGCAGCCACGCCGCAAAACAGGTAATACAGCAGGAAACGCCCATGGCCGAAACGTTCTTCTACAACCGGGCCGAAAAACCACAGGGCAATCATGTTGAACATGATGTGCCCCAGATTGGCGTGAAGAAACTGGTAGGTAAACAACCGCCACAATTCCCCTTCGTGAAAGCACGTATATTCGCTGTAAGCTCCGTAAAGCTGGATCAGGTCCAAATGGACAGGCGGGTAAATATTCCTTGGGATGTCCACCTGGAAAAAGAACCCCAGGATAAAGACAACTACATTGAGCAGAATCAGCCAGTGCACCATGACGGAGCTGCGCTGGTCAAACAGACGCTCCCGTACCGTATCTCCCCAGTTCTCGTTCTCCGCTCGCATATTAGGCCGCATGTAATCGCGTTCAGAACCTTTTGACAAGGAAAATAGCTGTTCCGTTCAAGGAAGGGCGACAGGTGCCCCGCATTATTTCCAGAGCGCGGCAGGCTGCAGATCCGGAGGCAGATCCGTTCCGTGCACAAGATGCCCGGCAAGCTGGGCGGCGGACCAGGGGGAAGTAGTCACCCCCTTGCTGCCAAGCCCGGAAAAGACGAACTGGCCGTCCAGTCCGGGAATGGGGCCGGCGACCGGCTGGCTGCGGCGGATGATGGGGCGGACGGCGGCACGGGCGCGGATGACGTCCATGTTCCCGGAATAGCGTTTAACAAGGTCCAGCATCAATTCCTGGACGGCGGGGGCTTCCGGAATGCCGGGTGCATCCCATGTCCACGCGTAAGTGGCTCCGAAGCGCCAGAAAGAACCGTTATGAACCAGCCAGTGTCCGAAATGCAGGATGCCGGCGTGCCAGTCCAGTTCTTTCAAATCCAAATCCAGAATGGTTCCTTTGGAGGGGCGCCCCTTCAGCGGAGACATGTCCGGATGAAGCCCGGCTTCCCAGCCGGTACACCAGACTATGTGGGAAAACGTGCGGCCGTTCCAATGGAAAAGACCGTCTGCATCCGGCCGGATATCTGCGGGGGATACATCCGCTTCCACAAAACGGCCCTGTTCCATAAAAAAACGCCGCATGGCAGTAACCATGTTTTCCACGTGCAGCACGGCGGAACCTCGCGTATAGGCGGCTTTCCCGCGGCCTTTCCAGCGTTCCGGCCATGGAAAAAGAGGCCCGGCATAGGTGCAGGATTCCGGAGCCGTCTGACGTTCCTGCCAGATTTCAAACTGGTCCTCCGTCTCCACTTCCCGGAAAATTGGAGTTTTCTGCCACCAGGACCCGCCTAATTCCCGTTCTGTCTCCGGGTAAAAGGCTTCCGCCGCCGCCAGGCATTCTTCCTGCCGCCATCCGGGCCGGAAGGCACGGCCCGTCAGGGGGTTCACCAATCCGGCCGCCACCCGGGAGGCCGTTTCCGCTACGGGGCGGTCTGCAACCGTGAAATCCGCGCCGCGGCGTTTCAGTTCCCACGCCAGACAACTTCCGGCAATTCCCTGGCCGATGATAAGGATGTTCATGATAGATAGATAAAGAACCGGAAAATCCCGGAAATGAAAGAGGAAAGCGGAGGGGTGGCGGTACCGCTCCCCCCCCCCCCCGGAGGAAAGGCGTGCCGCAGGTGTCCCTTCCCCTGCGGCGCCGGAAGAACGGCCCCGCTTACAGGGCGGCGATGATGGCGTCACCCATTTCCGCCGTGTTCACGCGGATTTCTCCGGGAGCTCCCGTAGCCAGGTCGCCTGTGCGGCAGCCCTGGTCAATGACGCGGCGGACGGCGGCGTCAATGGCGTCTGCCGCGGCTTTTTCTCCCAGAGAGTAGCGCAACAGCATGGAAAGGGAAAGAATCTGGGCGATTGGATTTGCAATTCCCTTGCCGGCAATGTCCGGGGCGGAGCCTCCGGAAGGTTCGTAAAGGCCGAAGAACAGGCCGTTGTCCTGCGCGCCCTGGCACAGGCTGGCGCTGGGCAGCATGCCCAGGGAACCGCAAATCATGGCCATTTCATCGGAAAGAATGTCCCCGAACAGGTTTTCCGTCACCAGCACGTCGAACTGGCGGGGATTGCGCACCAGCTGCATGGCGGCATTGTCCACGTACATATGCAGCAATTCCACGTCGGGATAATCCCTGGAAACTTCAATCATTGTCTCGCGCCACAGCAGGGAATTGGTCAGCACATTGGCCTTGTCCACGCTGGTGACGCGCTTGCGGCGGCCGCGCGCGGCCTCGAACGCCACTTTGGCGATGCGCACCATCTCGCTTTTATGGTAGCGCATGGTGTCCACGACGACTTCGTCGTCTCCCTCCTGTTCGCGGAAACGGGGTTGGCCGAAATACAGGCCTCCAGTCAATTCCCGGACGCATAAAATATCGAACCCGCCTTCAATCAATTCATTCTTGATGGGGGAGGCATGAGTCAGGGCCGGAAGGCATACGCCCGGACGCAGGTTGGCATACAAGCCGAAATGTTTTCTCAGAGGCAGCAGGGCTCCGCGTTCCGGTTGTTCATTGGCGGGGAGATGCTCCCATTTGGGACCACCCACGGAGCCGAACAAAACGGCATCCGCCTCTTCGCAGGCGCGAATGGTTTCTTCGGGAAGGGCCTTGCCGCAGTGGTCAATGCCCGCACCCCCTACAAAAGCCTCCTTGCGGCTTACGGTGAAGCCAAACTTGCCGCTTACGGCATCCAGAACTTTCAGGGCCTCTGCCATGACCTCGGGCCCGATGCCGTCGCCGGCCAAGACAGCAATATGATGGTGATGTTCACTCATGTCGCTGAAAGTCTGGTCATTCTCCCTTCAAAGGTCAAGAAAACACCGTTGACATGACCGCGTCGCGGAGACCTTTTTGCGTCAAAAAGTCTGCAAGAGTAAAAAAGTACTTGCCAAACGCCTGTCTCTCCAGTAAAAATCCCTCCGCGTTCCATGGAACGCAAACTCCCCTGTAGCTCAGCGGTAGAGCGGGTGACTGTTAATCACTAGGTCGTTGGTTCGAGCCCAACCGGGGGAGCCACTAATTTTCTAAGCCCTGTAATTTTAATGGATTACAGGGCTTCTTTTTTGTCTGTTTTGAGGCTGGAAAGGTGAAAAACCATGAAAAAACAGCCACAAATGATAACAAAATATCATTTTTTGATTCCGTTCTGGCGTAAAATTAGCGTTTCGGAGAAAATCATAAAATGCCTGAAGTCCAATCTGACGGTATGCTTAAGGCATGTGCTGGCATGTTCATGTTTCGTCAGCAATCCGGATTGCAAAAAGGGAAACACGGTTATTTTTCCTTCAGGAGGGAAATGATGGGTGTGCCGTCTGCCTGGAAGATGCGGTTTGGGAAAGAGCATAGGGGAAAGATATTGGAACCGGGAAATGGCTTTGAGCCGTACATTTTCCCGTTCACGATAATTTTAAGCAAGTTGTCATTTCCGGGGCTCCGATCCTGGAACCGTGTATGCCGCCGCAGTTTTTTGAATTCTGGACATAGCGAGGATGCCGAGGGGAAGGAAAGAAGGTTATGACGCCATGGATAAGGAGTTTTGTGGATGGCGTTACTCGCTAAAAAGCGCAGGTATTTTGAGAAGGAGAGTAATGACAATAAAATTACTGAAATAATTGCAGTAAAAACATTGACCTGCCGCAATAATTCAGTAGGTTGGTATTGCTGATGGAAAATAACGGATGATAAGCTGCTGCGCATTTGAAAACATGAAAAAACATGATGTCGCTTATTTATGCAGGAATAAAGGCGCTGCAACCCTGTTTGAAAGAACATGGGATATCCCTATGAACTGCAGGCTGCAAGAGTGGGTTCAGGGAAAATGCATGGCTTCCGGCGATCGTATCCGGGCCAGCTTGTTCCCGCCCGGCAGGGAGTTGGCGGCGGATGGCGGAAAACAGGCTTTGGAAAAATTGTGAAAACATATCTGGACAAAAATGTTTATGAGGCGGCTTTAGAACGCATCGCCTATTGTTTCCAGGAGTTTGACAATGTCCTGGTGTCCTTTTCGGGCGGCAAGGACAGCGGCGTCATGCTTAATCTTTGCTATCGTTACGCCGCCGAACAGGGCCTGCTGGATAAATTGTCCATGTACCACCTTGATTATGAGGCCCAGTACCAGATGACGACCGAGTATGTAACCAGAACTTTTCTGGAGCAATTTCCCGGCATTCGTAAAATGTGGTATTGTGTGCCGATCAGGGCCCAGTCCGCATGCTCTCTGGGGGAACCCTACTGGACGCCGTGGAGCGCCGCCCAAAAAAAACTGTGGGTGCGGCCCATGCCGGAAAATCCCTATGTAGTCAACGAAAAGAATCTGGATGTTCCGTTCCGGCACGGCATGGTGGACTATGAATTCCAGGATAAACTTTCACGCCATTTTGCCAAAAAACACGGAAGTACTGCCGTCATGGTAGGGCTGCGGGCAGATGAAAGCCTCAACAGATACGCCGCCGTTGCCCGCGGCAACAAAAGGACGTCTTATGAGGGAAGGAAGTGGATTACGCGGGCTGATGCCGTGACCGTCAGCGCCTACCCTCTTTATGACTGGCGTGTCAGTGACGTCTGGACAGCCAACGCCCGCTTTGGTTTTGACTACAACCGCCTTTATGACCTTCTGTACCAGGCAGGCCTCACTATTGGGCAGATGCGGGTGGCAAGCCCGTTCAATGACTGTGCCCAGGAAAGCCTGAAGCTTTACAAAGTTATTGATCCTGCCAACTGGGCGCGCATGGTCGGGCGCGTCAACGGCGTCAACTTTACGGGTTTGTACGGAGGTACGACGGCCATGGGCTGGAAAACCATCAAACTGCCGCCCGGCCATACCTGGAAGTCTTATTATGAATTCCTGCTTTCCACAATGAACAAGAAAACGGCGGATCACTACAACAACATTCTGGAGAGATCCAAAAAGTACTGGATGAAAGGGGGAACCGTCGATCCCGGAACTGCCGATGAAGTGCTGGCCGCCTATCCGCTGGCGACCGTGACGGGAAAGTCGGGCCGTTACGTCGACCGCGACGTCGTCCAGTTTATGGGCTACCCTGACGACATGCCGGTCAGCAATTTCCGGCAGGTGCCTTCCTACAAGCGTATGTGCATCTGCATCATGAAGAATGACTACTTTTGCAAGTATGCCGGGTTCGGTCCAACCAAGGGAGCGATTGCCCGGCGCCGGGCTGCCGTTAATAAATACCGCAACATTTTATGAAAAGCTCCTATCAATCTCCCGTTTACAAAATCCGGCGCGTTCCCCTGGACCAGATACGTTCCAACGCCTACAACCCGAACAGCGTGGCGCCCCCCGAAATGAAGCTGCTCTACCAGAGCATCAAGGAGGACGGCTATACGATGCCCATTGTTTGCTATAAGCTGGAGGATGGAACCTATGAAATCGTGGACGGTTTCCACCGCTGCCAGATTATGAAAACCTACCGTGATATTTACGAACGGGAGGGCGGCATGATGCCGGTGGCCGTAATTGACAAGCCTCTTGGAAACCGCATGGCTTCCACCATCAGGCACAACCGTGCCCGGGGATCTCATAATATCGCCCTCATGACCAATATTATCCAGGAGTTGACGGAAGCGGGCATGTCGGACGCGTGGATACTTAAAAATCTTGGAATGGATGCGGAGGAATTGCTGCGCCTCAAGCAGCTTAGCGGAATTGCCTCCCTGTTCCGGGACGGGGAATTCAGCCGGGCATGGGAATCGAAATAATATCGACCCGGAATCCATGAATAAATATGTCGCGCAGCTTCTGGAAGCCATTCAGAAGAAAACGGGCTGTGACACGAGCGGCGCCGTGCGCTGGCTGGCGAAACAGGCCGGGGTGTCGGAAAGAACGGCGTGGTATTGGAAACAGCAGGAGAAACTGAGAAAAGCAACGGAAAAGAACCTCGGCAGAATAGCCGAAGAATTGAAGAAATGAGTAAGATAATTTATTCCATGCCGTTGGATGTTGCAGGGGCCCTGTTTTCCTTGTTGAACTTGCCGCCCATTCCCAATGGCTGCATGGTTGATTGCCTGGGGCGTCGCGGGGTTTTCCTCCGCTCCCGGTCCGGCAGCGAATGAAGATGTTCCGGATCAGGCTGCCCACAGATGGCCGCATCCATCTGTCTCCGGCCGCATAACATACGGGAACGGTTCCGCTAAAGAATAGTTGCGGCCTGATATTTTTTAGATTATATCATTTTTCATGAAATGGCTTTTGATTTTCCTGATAAGTCCCTGCATGGCTTTTGCCGAAAGTATCAGGGGAGTCGTGATTAACGTGATTGACGGCGACACGGTCATCCTTTTGGAAAAGACGCCTGAACAGATGCGTACGCACCGGATACGGCTTGAGGGAATTGATACGCCGGAAAGGGGGCAAGACGGGTATGAAGGCGCCAAGGAATACCTGGAAAAGCTGATTTGGGGAGAGACGGTTACAGTCCGGTATACCGAGAATGACAGGTACGGCCGTATTTTAGGGGAAATATGGCATGGAAAAATGCTTGTCAACGAAGAGATGGTGAAGGAAGGATGGGCGTGGATTTATAAAAATTTTTCCGCTAGCCGGAAACTCGTTTCTCTTGAGAGGGATGCCAGAAAAGCCCAAAAAGGCATCTGGTCTGATCCGAACCCCATATCTCCGTGGGAATGGAAAGCAGCAAAAAGAAGAGAAAAATCTAAGGGAAAGAACACTGGGGAGATTTCTTATTAAATCGTTTTCCGGGAAAATACCCCGTTCGTGATGCTGCTGAACAGGGGATTTTCAATAAGCAGGAAAAACGGATGCTTTTAATGGCGGGCGCGGTTCAGGAGCGTTTCCGTTGTGCCCTGCCCGTTTGCGCCGGTTCAAAGATGGCGGGAAGGGGAGTGTTTGCCCCGGAGCCTTGCCAGGGCCATGTTTCAGGGGCAGAGCGGTAAGGCAGGAGATAGTCCACAGCTTTTTGAATGGACGCCCCGGCGGGTGTTTTCCGGTGACGGTAGTTTTTGTCACCCATGCATTCTGCAAGATGCACCAGGTATCCCCATGCCTGAAGGGTATAAACGCTGTATTGCCAGGATTCCGCCCGTTTGAGTTCTTCGGGCTGGGAGCCGTCGGGGGCGATATGGCGGTCCATGTTGGCGAAAGCTTCCGCCAGCCATTGGGCCGCTTCATGGCGGCGCCCCAGGAAGGATGCCAAATAGGCGCATTGCGCCGCATAAAACAGATAATGGTTGTTGCTGCGCGTATGCGCGTGCCTGCCCTGCCTGCTGGTGGTCAGCCATGTGTAATACTGGTTCAGCCACGCGTCCACCTGCTTCCATTCTTCTCCCGTTAGGGCATTGGAACATTTCAATGCCGTCAGGGCTTCCAGAAATTCAGGCATGCGGTAAAGGTCGATGATGCCTCCTCCATCTCCCTCCGTCCGGCGTCCGGGGCGAATCTGGGCGTATTTCAGATGGGGCTGCATGCGGGTTGCCGGAGCAATGAACCAGGCTTTCAGCCATTGGCCGGCCCGGGAGGCGGCTCGCGGATTCCTGTCGAGTTCATATTGCCGTCCCAGGCTGCAGACCGTGTCGATGAAAGCGGCCATTCTGCCGCTGTCGTCCATGCTGCGGAGCCGTTTGTTCTTTTTGCCGTCAATGGGGCGGTAAGGGCCGTCCGGATTGTCGGGATCCGGCCAGTAATAGGGGGCATAGCTGACATATTCATTGGCCTGCGCTTTTTCACCGAACAGGCTTTTTTTCTCTCCAAGGGTGATGACGGGTGCGTTCAGAGGGTTGCCATGCACCATAGAGAAGAAAAGCGCTGCAAGAGGGAAAAAGACGGAATAAAACGCCCGGAATGCCATTACCTGCTATTCAAGCAGGAATCTTTTGCCGGGACAACCGGGAAATGGGGTCACGCCCTGGTTTCTTTGCAGAGCCGTTTCCAGCCGTTTTCCCGGTTATCCGGAGATGCTGCCTGCAGTTACTTGCAGAGCTGTCCAGATGGGGGGGGCAGGGGCTACCACATTGACCCGGATACCTCAGGGGGCAACCTGCCGGGCGCGGCTGAACGCGATGATGGCCGCTTTTGCGGAAGCGCAGACCACCAGGTTCTTGCCGGGCTGGCAGGACTGGATGGTGTCCGCGGCAAAGACCGGGGAGAGGAGGAAAAAGATATTCCTTCCCTTCCTGTTTAAGAGCGGAAAAAAGGAATGAAAGAAAACGGAGTCAGTTTTCCTCCTGTTCCAGTTTCACTTTCCTGGCCAGGATTTTTTTCATGACGGCACGGCGATCTCTTTCCGGTATTTCCACGGGATTGCCGCGATAGTCGCTGGTCATGGCGGCCAAGGCCCCCCCTACGTGGCGCATATTGAAAATCGGCAGTTTCCAGGTGGAAGGTTTTTCCGGATCGGGTACGTAGGCAAAGTCAGAAGCGGGATGTTCCTCCCCGTCCACTTTTTTCGTTTTGGATTCATGGTTGCGGTTCATAAGTAATAGACGCCGCTCTTGCCGGTTATGGTGGAAAGTCCCCGGGATAAGACACACAAATCCGCCCGCCCAACCATAATCAATATGGGAAGGAAGTTTATTCCGGGCTGTTTTCTTTTTCCCTCAGGGCGTACCGGCGCCGCCCATTTTCCGTTTCCGCGTTTTACCCTTTACAAGAGGGCTGTGATAGATAAGCATGTTCTCATTAATTTATAATTATTCTTATTTATGGAAAATACATATCATCATACCCGGCTTCCGGAAGGGCGCATTCCCGCCCTGCGCGTGGAACCCATGCCTGCAGACACCAATCAAAGCGGGGAAGTATTTGGCGGCTGGGTGATGAGCCAGGTGGACCTGGCGGGAGCCAATACCGCCATGCGCTATGCGTTGAGCCGCTATATCGTGACGCGTGCAGTAAGCAGCCTGACATTTGAAGCTCCCGTGCTGGTGGGCGACGTCGTTTCCTTTTATACGGAGATTATCAGGGTGGGCCGCACTTCCGTTACCGTAAAGGTGGAGGTGTACGCGGAACGTCTGACGAAGCTCTGCAATAATATTGCCAAGATTACAGAGGCGGAGCTGGTTTATGTAGCCCTGGGGGAGGATAAGAAACCGATTACCCTGGAAGAGTCCCGCACCCGGTTTGCGCAGTGCTGTTCTCTTGAGACGGGAGCATCCTCTTCCTGTTCCTGAACAGGGGCGGAGGTTTTCACCTTCAGGCTGCTTTTCTCTGTTTGCGGGTGATTCCCTTGTCTTTGTCCACCAGGGCGAAGATGAAGGAGCTGGCCGCGGCAATAGCGCCGATGGTGGCGAAAGTGGCATGGAAGGCGGTTTCCACAGCCTTTCCGGAGGTGGCCGCATGACCGCCGAAATTGTCCAGCAGCAGGGAGGCCACGGCAATACTGACAGCAATGGAGAGCTGCATGATCGTGGAAAGCAGTGAGTTTCCGCTGCTTGCGTCTGCATTGGGGAGGTCAATCAGCGTCAGGGTGTTCATGCAGGTGAACTGGATGGAGTTGGCTCCCCCCAGCATTGCGAGCATGCCCAGGAGAATGAGTTCATGGGTTCCGGGGCCTACAAAATGAAAGGAGGCAAGCAAAACACCTATGGTGAAGGTATTGACGACCATGATGTTCCGGTAACCAAATTTTCCGAGTAGACGCGGCGCAACCGTTTTTGCCAGTAAATTGCTCAGAGCCAGCGGAATCAGAGACATGCCGGACTGAAGGGCGGAATAACCGAGCACCACCTGGAAGAAAAGAGGGATCAGGTACGGCAGGCAGCTTCCGCCCAGGCGGCAGACGATGTTGCCGGCGATTCCAATGGCAAAGTTTCTGATGCGGAACAGGGCCGGGCTGAAGATGGGGGTTTTTGAACGGAACGCCAGCACCCAGTACAGGAGTTGAAGAATGCCTCCGGCAGACGTGAGGATGGCCATGCGCGTCTTATCGGTTACGCCTCCCGCGGAGGAGAGGCCCATTGTAGCCAGGACGGCGGAGGAGGAGAAGAGGAAGAACCCCGGCCAGTCAAATTTTTGTTCCCGGACCGCTTTCAGGTCCGGCATCAGCTTCCAGGTGGCCCACAGGCCCGCCATGCCTACCGGGATGTTGATCAGGAATATCCAGTGCCAGGAAGCGTATTGTACGATGACGCCGCCCAGCACCGGCCCCAGAAGGGGGCCCAACAGCGCCGGAATCGTCACAATGTTCAGGACATTGACGAACATGGAGCGGGGATAGGAGCGCAGGATAACAAGGCGGCCGACGGGCATCAGGAAGGCGCCTCCTATTCCCTGGATGACGCGGCACACTGTCATCATGGGAATGGAGGTGGAAAGGGCGCACAGCAGGGATCCCGCAGAAAAAACGGAGATGGCAAATAGGAAAGTACGGCGGGAGCCCAGCTTGTCGGAGATCCATCCGGAGGCCGGTATCAGGACGCAGACGGTGAGCATGTAGGCCGTTACCAGGGAGTGGAGCTGCAATGGATGGCTGTTAAAGCTGCGGGCAATGGTGGGAATGGCCGTGTTCAGGATGGTGGCATCCAGCATCTGCATAAAAAATGCCGAGGCCACAAGAAAGGGCAGGTAGCGCAGAGCTTTGGAGGATGTCGGCAGTTTTTCCATGAAAGACCGCCGACAGTATCCGGCCTGCCCCCGTCCGGGGCAAGGCAGATGTTTGTTCCGCTTTACGCTCTGGATTCCGGAGGGCGTCTCTTCAGCACGCGTTTGGAAAGCCATGCGCGCACGGGCTCGTCATAAAGCTTAAGGCACCCGCAGGCTACGGCTATACAGAGGAATAAGACGCCTGCCGCCACCGGGAGCGCACGCGAAAGGGGGACTTCCGCGTCGTGAATCCAGGCCAAGTAGAGATATACGATGGGGTAGTGGGTGATGTAAAGGGGATAGGAGATGTTTCCCAAAAACCGGCTGGCTCTGGAGGAGATGTCCCCGGGGATGTCGCTGGCCCCGAGTAAGATTACCGCGGGAAAGATGACTATGATGCAAAAGGCATCGTACAGGCCGTTCAGGCGGAAATTTTCCGCACCTCCTACATGGGGGGCCGCCAGCACCCCCACCAGAAGCAGGCTGCACCACCAGAAGCCATGCCTGATCCGTCCCGGTTTACACAGGCGGAACAGGAGCAGACCGCCGAAGAAGGGGAACATGAGCCGTGTAAGCCCCACACGGCACTGTTCCGCATCCAGAGTCCAGCCGCCGATGTTGTTGCCCTGCGTGTAACACTGGTGAATGAGGGCGCAGCCCGCCAGAAAGACCAGGACCGCCAGCCATTTGCTGGTAAACTTTCTGATGAGCATGGCGTAAAGGATGTTGGCTACGTATTCGAAGAAGAGGGACCAGGCCGGACCGTTCAGCGGGTGCATTTCCGACCATCCGCGCACATCCAGGGAAACGGGAACGGGCAGCAGCGTGAATCCCACGGTCATGACCAGCAGCATTTTCCATACAGGGGTTTGCGCGAGGTTCGGGAAGATTTCAGAACCCTGAAAGTAAAAGAGGCCCCCCCCCAGCAGCATTCCCATGACTACCATGGGTTGAAGGCGCACCAGCCGCCGCTTGCAGAAGTTCCACAGGGTCATGTTTCCCCAGCGGTCGTCATAGGCGTATCCGATGACGAAGCCGGACAGCATGAAGAAGAAATCCACGGACAGGTAGCCGTGGTTGATGATCTGGTCCGTGTGGAACTGGAGGTCCCTGGCGCTGCCTTCAAACATATGGAACAGAACCACCATGACAGCGGCCACTCCGCGGAGGCCGTCCAGAGCGGCGTAGTGCGGTTTGGGAGCCAGAACGGAGGCAGGGGGCGGAGCGTTCATAGTATATAATACGGCGGGAAATGGTGGCGTTTTCATCAAAAACTGCCGCCTTTCCCCGGATTCCTCCTTCTGCCCGGCAGAAGGAGGATGAGAAAGTTCCGTATTTCCGTGAAATACCCACAGGCGCATTCAGCGTAACTGGAGCGTGACGCGGTTGCGCAGAGGTTTTCCTTCCAGAAAATCCCGGATGTTACGCAGGGTGACTTCCGCAATATTGTGCAGGGCTTCTTTCGTGAAAAAGCCCTGGTGGGAAGTCAGGATGACGTTGTTGAAGGAAAGAAGGCGGGCCAGGGTGTCGTCATCAATGATCCTGTCGGATTTGTCTTCGTAGAAATATTCTCCCTCTTCTTCGTACACGTCCAGGCCGGCAGACCCCACTTTTTTTGATTTCAGGCCGCCAATCAGCATTTCCGTGTTTATTAGCTTGCCGCGTCCCGTGTTGATGATCATCACTCCGTCCTTCATTTTTCCGATGGAATCCGTATTGATCAGGTGTTCCGTTTCCGGAGTAAGGGGGCAGTGCAGAGAAATGATGTCAGAACGGGCATACAGATCATCCAGAGTGGTGTACGTGATGCCGGCTTCCTCCGCAAAGCGCTGGTCAGGGTACGGGTCATAGGCCAGGATGTTCATCCCGAAGCCTTTGAGAATGCGGATGAGGATTCTGGCGATTTTCCCCGTTCCGATGATGCCGGCCGTTTTTCCATTCATGTCAAAGCCCATCAGGCCGTGAAGGGAAAAATTGCCATCCCTGGTGCGCCAGTAGGCGCGGTGTATTTTGCGGTTCAGGGAGAGCATCAGGGCTACGGCATATTCCGCCACCGCATAGGGAGAATATTGGGGCACCCGCACAACGGGCAGTCCCTCTTCCTCCGCCGCTTTCAGATCCACATTATTGAATCCGGCGCAGCGCAGAGCCAGCAATTTGACGCCGTTTCCCTTCAGGCACCGTATTACTTCCCGGTTTGCCGTGTCGTTGACGAAAATGCACGCTACGTCCGTACCGCGGGTCAGCGGAACGCTGTCCGGAGTGAGGTGCCCCTTGAAGTAGCGGATGTCGTAATGGAATTCTCTCCCATTGACAGGATTGAAGAAATCCCGGTCATAAGGCTTGGCGTCAAAAAACGCAATGCGGCAGAAGTGGTTGGTCATAGGGAGGAGTGGTGAGGTTAGTCTGCAGGCGTTTTTTTCTTTGCGCTTCCCTGGCTGGCGACGGCTGCCATGCGTTTGCGGATTTCTTCCGGGTTCCCAAGAAAATAGTCTTTTTCCAGGTTCAGGGAGTCGTCAAATTCAAACACATAGGGGGTGGCGGTAGGAAGGTTCAGGGAAAGAAGCTGTTCGTCAGGAATGTTTTTCAAATACTTGATCATGCCCCGCAACGTGTTGCCGTGGGCCACAATCAGGATATTGTCCAGCGTCCGGAGAGAAGGAAGAACGGTTCCTTCCCAGTAGGGCATCATACGGTCGATAGTTTCTTTCAGTGATTCCGTTCGCGGAAGCTCGCTGTCCGGCACTCCCTTGTAGCGGGGGTCCCATTTGGGGTTGGCGGGATCGTCCTCCGCCAGGGGAGGAGGCGCCACGTCATAGCTGCGCCTCCAGATCAGTACCTGTTCATCTCCGTATTTTTGGGCCGTTTCACTTTTATTCAGTCCCTGGAGCATGCCGTAGTGCTTTTCATTCAACCTCCAGCTTTTGGAGACGGGCAGCCAGTCCTGGTCCAAACGGTCCAGCACGCAGTTGAGCGTTTTCACGGCCCTCTTAAGATAAGAGGTGTAGGCATGGTCAAAGGCCATTCCCCTTTCTTTCAGAAGGTCGCCCGCGTGGTTGGCTTCCTGTATTCCCAATTCCGTCAGATCCACGTCCGTCCATCCGGTGAATCTGTTTTCACGGTTCCACGTGCTTTCTCCATGACGCAGAAGAACAATTGTTTTCATATTAATGAATTTGGACAGGCGTCCTCCGGTTTTCGCACAAAGGAATGAAAATATATGACATGATCATATTCCGCGGAACGGAGGGCATTCGTGCCGTCCGGCCCTGTCAGATCCCTGGCGGAGGGAAAAGGTATTCCGCAGATCCGGAGAAGAGGAAAAATTGTTATTGGCAACCGTCCTCAAATGAATTAACTGTTCAATATGATGAAGCAATATGGTTTCAGTTGGTCTGCCGCACTGATGGCCGTCGGGGTAGGAGCATTGGCATGGGCTGGCCCTGAGGCTGTCCAGAATGTACAGAAACCCGCTCTTTCCGGCGGAATTCCCGTTGTGTTCGGGTTCGGCGGGGAAGGGAACCAGGAGTTCATGCTGAACGGTAAACCATTCCAAATCCGCGGTGCGGAGATACATCCCCAGCGCATTCCCCGGGAGTACTGGAGGCACCGCATCAGGACCGCCAAGGCTATGGGGCTGAATACTATTGCATTTTACGTGTTCTGGAATGACCATGAACAGCCGGACGGCAGCTTTGACTTTAAAACGGGTAATCGGGATCTGGAAGGGTTTCTCAAGTTATGCCAGGAGGAAGGCATGTGGGTTTTGTTCCGCCCCGGCCCCTATGCGTGCGGGGAATGGGATCTGGGGGGGCTGCCCCATTATTTGCTGAAGGATCCCAAGGCCAAATTGAGAACTACGGAAGACGCCAAATTCATGAAGGCGCAGACGCGTTATCTGGAGGCCGTAGCTCGTGTGGCGGAACCTTTTTTAGCCAAAAACGGGGGGCCCATTTTGATGACCCAGCTTGAAAACGAGTACGGGAGCTACCAGCGGAAAGACCGCAAGTATATGGAATGGCTGAAGGCGTTCTGGAGCAGGAAGGGTTTTGGCCCCTTTTACACATCCGACGGCGCGGGAGAGCATTTTCTGAAAGGAGTGGTGCTTCCGGGCGTGGCCGTAGGGCTGGATCCGGGTCTGAACGACGGCCATTGGAAGGTGGCTAATAAATGCAATCCGGGAGTTCCCGTTTTTTCCTCGGAAACGTATCCTGGCTGGCTGCGGCACTGGGGGGAAGGGAATTGGGCTCCCACCCCTGGAGTTGTCAACCACGTCCGCTGGTTTATGGACAAGGGGCGTTCCTTCAGCTTGTTCGTTTTCCACGGAGGCACCAATTTCGGATTCTCGGCCGGAGCCAACAACGGGGGGCCGGGAAAATACCAGCCGGACCTGACAAGTTATGATTACGGCTCTCCCGTGGATGAGCAGGGGCGGATGAATGAATATTATGCCCAGATGCGGGAAATCATCCTGGAAAAGTTGCCTCCAGAGGCCGCGGTGCCGGAACCTCCCGCAGACATTCCGGCCATGGAAATTCCGGAGTTCACTCCCGTAGTGCATGCCGGCCTTTGGGAGAACCTCCCCAAGCCTTTCCGGTCCAAGTTCCCGCAGCCTCCCTATTTCGAACAGTGGAATCAAAACCAGGGTATTGCCGTTTACAGCACTGCCGTTCCGGCAGGATCGCCAGAAACGCTGGAATTCGCCAATGTCAATGACTATGCCCAGGTGTATCTGGATGGGGAGCTGGTCGGCACGCTGGATCGGCGGCTGGGGCAGAAGAGTGTGAAACTGCCGGAGCGCAGGAAGCCGGGGACGCTGGAAATTCTGGTAGAGGCCATGGGGCATATTAATTTCCATATCAGCATGGAGAGTGACCGCAAGGGGGTGTACGGCCCTGTGAAGCTGGGAACGCGCGAGTTAAAGAACTGGACAGTGAGGGCGCTTCCCCTGAAAGCCGACTCCATTGTGCGTGCTCCCAAAGGAAAGGGGCTTTCCCAGAGACGGGAAGGGGCGCATTTCCGGGCCGTCGTGAATATTGAAGAGCCTCAGGACACGTTTCTGGATATGTCCCGCTATATCAAGGGGTATGTATGGGTGAACGGAATCAACGTGGGGCGGTATTGGAATGTAGGCCCTCAATTAAGGCTGTATGTTCCGGCTCCATTCCTGAAAAAAGGGGAGAATGTGATTGATATTCTGGACCTGCATGAAAAGGAACCCAAGCCTGTCCGCGGCATGAAGGAACGCAACAAGGAACCCGGAAAGATAAATACCAGAAACCTGGACAATCAATGGTAAAGCTGGTGCTCTTTCCGCTTGCGGTTCCGGATTTTTCATGAATTTGAACCATGGGAAAGACCGCGGGCGGAGAGGGGATTTCCTGGTGCTGCGGTTTCTCGGAAATTCCGGTTTGAACGTTTTTCCGGCCAATGAAGCGAGGCTGGCATGGCAGAACCGGGGGTGTTCGAAGAGTTTGTTCAACAGTCCATCAAACGCTTTTCCCGTCGTTGCCGGGTTGCCCGGAAGGGCGCTGTTTCCGACTGGCCGGCAACAGTTTCCGGAGTTTTTTTCTCAATGGGGACGATGGTCCCCATGACGTTTTTTCGCAGGCATGGAGAAGAATCGCCGCTGGGACGGCAAGCATCACAGTATTCCGGTGCATGATTTTTTCAGGAATCGGACGGATAGCCGACGCTCTGGGCGTACAGGACTTTTTTGAGAACGGGGAGCTTCAGGCACTTCTGGATATAGTTGGCGTTAATCATGGCGCGGAAAACGGTGCCGAGCCCTTCGGAGGCACAGAAAAGATAAACGTTTTCTCCAATGAATCCCGCATCCGTGCAGGCTGTAACCAGCTTTCTCCTGGCATCAAAATCTCCCGGTTGTTTGGACTGGTCTACTACATAGACAAGGTTTAACGGCGCAGTAGCCGCAAATTCCTGTGTTCCCGTAGCGGCCCGCATGTCGCCCGGAGCCACTTGCTCCAGCTGGTGGGTTTCCGGCTTGTAAAGATAGGCGCCCTGCGGCAGGACGACATAGATTTCTATTTCGTTGGAATTCCGGGAGGACGGCGCCGTACGGTAGTCGGGATCATCCCGGTTGACGCCTTGCGCAGCCCAGAGCAGGGAGGACAGGATTTCCACTGGGATGGGTTTGTCTGCAAAGGACCTGGTGGAATGCCGTTCATGAAGAACCTGCATGAGGGGTTTTCCACCCTTTTTGTCTGGCGGAGGCAGCACGATATCGTTACAGAGGGCCGTTCCGGAGAAGAGGCTTCCCGAAATGACGGCCAGAAACGGACTGAGATGAGAGAAAGTGTTCACAGGCAACGGGAAAAAAGATGATGGTTAGGAATAATCAGCAGGATAATTGTATTTTTCTCATGTTTTTGGAAACACGAAGAGGACTGATACTATAAAATGGCTATGAAAATACAAGAAAAAATACTCTGTTTTGATTCTCAAAGAGTTTTAGTGAACGAACCTTCCGCAAAAGACCATTGTTTCAAGTTGACCTCGGAAAGGTATTGCGCTTTTATGTCACACGGGACAGGGATAAGACCGTTTCATTTCCCCCTCCGTGCCCAATTTGCTCCAATGCGTTCAAGCTGCATCCCATGAATCCTGCCAATCCTCTGCGTCCCGGTTTTGCCAAGCATAAAAAATCTTCTTCCGGAGGAATTATTATGACTATTGTCCTGGTGCTGGCCCTTGCCGCCGGCGGAGTGGCTTACCACCGGGTTTCCGTTCAACGTAAGGCGGCTGCCGCTGAGTTGGCGGCCAGGAAAGAGGCGGAAGAGAAAGCGGCGCGTGCGCGGAAAGCTGCGGAACTGGAGGCGGCGCGCAAGGAGGCGGAGGAACGGGCGCGAGCGGAGGCGGAGGAAAAAGCCCGTCTTGAGGCGGAACGCCTGGCTGCTGAGGGAGCCGCCGGAAAACGGCAGAAAAAGGAGCCGGAGATGGTAGAGCCTTCCCCTGAGGAACCGAAGGAAGAACCTGTGGCCCAGGAGGATCCGCGGCTGGAGATTTTCAAGAAGCCTGTTCTTCTGGTCAGCCTGAAGGCCAATAACGCCGCCAACAGGAAGTTGTTTACGGATGCTTTCAATCTGGCTCTCGAAACGGGCCGCTATGATTTGTACGCCGATTTCCTGCGCTCCAGTCTGGAACGGGATGCCGTGAAGGTTATCAAATTCGGAAAATTTGACGCGTCCATGTACGATCAAAGCCCGTACCTCATGCGCGCCAATGAGCTGTACCAGCTTATCAGCAAGGTGGGAGCGGAACCCATCCAGGAACAAATCAAGGAGAGTTCCTCCAGGTATTTCTATCCATGGCTTTTTTCGGATCCTTCCGATCCCCTGAGGCTTTTCCTGCGCACGATGGCGCGGGAGCAGACACCTGGGGAGGAGTGGGGAGGAATTCTGAGGAAGTGGGCGGAATTCTGGATGAAAACCTCCGCCATGCCCCGGAGCCGGTATTCCTCCCTGGCGCTGGCCTGCGCTATGCTGGATCCCCGCATCGCTTCCAGCCCGTCCAGGCTGAGGGCGTCTTCTTCCACCGGTGTTTCCACCACGCCTTTGACGCTGGAACAGGTATTCGAGTACTTCATGGAGATGGATGAAGCCCGTGAACTTCTCACGGACATTACCAAATTAAGTCCTTCCGAGCTGCTGTTTGTGGTGGATGTGCGTCTGCCGAGGTCGGAGATGGATTGGGCACGCAAAAAAGTGCGCCTTACCCGGAAAGGATGGGGCGGAGCCTATTCCATGATCCGTTACCGGATGGACCGCGCCGCGCTGGGCAAGGATCCGTATACGAATTATACTTTCCAGGAGATTCTGGATGAAGGCGGCATTTGCATGGACCAGGCTTATTTTGCGGTGAATACCGCCAAATGCAACGGCATTCCCTCCGCCTATGTTACCGGGGATGGCAACCGCGGGCCGCATGCCTGGGTCAATCTGCTGACGACGGATGAAACCTGGCAGTCCTACGGCGGGTATGGGTATAATACGGGGCATTTTTCCCATCCGCACAACTGCAAGTCAAAGCATGAATCCACCCTTCTCCAGGGTATGGACAGGAAGGTGAATGGTGCCCGGCTGGATACTTCCCTGGATTACCTTTCCCTGGCGGCCCTGTTTGAGGAAATGCAGAAACCGGATTGTGCCCGGGTGATGCTGGAAGCCGCTACGCAGGCCGCTCCCGGCAGCCCCCTGGGCTGGGAACGCCTGATTGCGCTGATGAGCCGCCCGGAGAGCGGCACGAAGCTGGAGGAATGGGATGAACTGGTGACCATGATTAAGCGCAAGTTCCGTTCCCGTCCGGATTACCTGGCTATGGCCGCCCGCGTGGAAGATGAGTATATTTTTCCCATGAGAGACGCTTCCGCCAACAAGCGCCATGTTGCCCGCGACCTGAAGAAGCTGGAAAAGGAGACGGACGAGGGTCGCAGCGACCTGACTTCCGCCGCCATCAAGCGGCAGGCGGATATCCTGATGGAAAACGGGGACAGGGTCGGGGTGGCTGCCCTGTACCGGAAGTCCATGAAGGATTATGCGCGCCGTGCGGAAGTGTTTGAAGCGCTGATGGGGCAATATTACGGGTACGTTTCCCAGGATCAGGAGGCCGTGCTTCAGCTGGCCAGGGAGGCGGAGTCTTTCTACAACCGCTCTATCCGGACTAAGTCAGGCGATTATTTCAAGGTAAAGAAGGAAGTCGCTATCCAGCGGAAGATAGCCGGGTATTATGAAAAGGGAGGTAATGAGAGAAAAGCCGACTCCCTGCGCAAGGATGCGGAGAAGCGGGAGAAGAACAGCAAGAAAGGAATTCGGGAAGAAAATTAGTGCGGCGATGTCTGCGGCCTTTCATTTGTTCGTTTCCGGCGGCGGCATTCCTGCGGAATGAACGTTTTTAGGCTGGAATGCTGTCTTATCTTCAATTAATACATGGCTTATATGGCAAGAGAACCTTACGCGAACTTCTGGCCCAAAGTGGCGGATACCGCTTTTGTGGCGGAAAGCGCTGATTTGATTGGAGATGTTACCATTGGGGAACATGCCAGCGTCTGGTACCATACCACGCTGCGCGCAGATATCAATAAGATCGTCATTGGTGATTACTCCAATATCCAGGACAACAGCTGCATCCACCTGGCAGACGATTTTGGCTGCTATGTAGGCAAGTACGTAACCGTAGGCCATGGCGTGATCCTGCACGCCTGCACGGTGGAGGATAATTGCCTGATCGGCATGGGCTCTATCATTCTGGATGGAGCGGTCATCGGCCGGGGGTCTGTGGTGGGCGCGGGAGCGCTCATCACCAAGGGTACCGTCATTCCCCCTAATTCTCTGGTGCTGGGTTCTCCTGCCAAGGTGGTAAAAGATCTGGGGCCGGAATCCGCGGATAATAACCACAAATGGGCGGAAAAATACGTCAAGGTGGCTGCCCGCTATACGGAACGGGTCATTAATCCCGGTTTTTAACATGTGATTTCCGCCCGCCATGCCGGATGAAAATTTGATTGCCCTGGAACCTTACGCCCTGCTCTACACCCGGGCCGGGGCGGGAGCGTGCCTGCGCGATCCGCTGACCGGCAAGGTGGGCGTTATTTTCATGGAGCTGACAGACGGCATGGCCCTGGAACGCTGCCTGAACGGGGAACGTCCGGTACGGCCGGACACGCCTTCCCTGCTGGCTCACTTTTTATCCGCCATGGAATGCCGGGTGAGGCTGGTGCTTATCAACGGACGCAAGGATGAAGTCTTTTATGCCCGCGTGACCATAGAGGCCGCCAATGAGGTGATGGACAAGCTGGTGGAGCTGGACGCCCGCCCTTCGGACGCCCTGATGATCGCGGTCCGGTTTGGAACCGGAATCAAGATTGTTCCCTCCGTATGGGAGAGCATGGAGAACATCCTGCCCCAGCTGGAACAGCTGGATGCGGATTCTCCGGACAGCCGCGCGCCAGTATATTTGGGAGATTCGTAAAAGTTGCCCTTTCCTCCCCCCTTGGTTCTGCATCCGCTTTTCTTCCGGCGGCATGGCTGTTGCATATGGGGTTCCAGCTTCCGGGAGGACCTACTTTTTATAAAAAAAACTTGCTAAGGCACGGGAATCCCTATACATTCGCCGCACATCACTTCAAGTGGGTAGATTCCCGAGCGGTCAAAGGGGGCAGACTGTAAATCTGTTAGCATTTGCTTTCGAAGGTTCGAATCCTTCTCTACCCACCACTTTTCATTTTATGGCGCACTCTTTCAGAGTGCGCGTTTTTTATTGTTTCTTCAGCCTTCTGATGCTGGGAAAGGAAAGAAGGAGCGGGGTTCTCCAAGCAGGATGCCTGAAGTGTTTTTTCTGACGGATGCCGATGGAGAGAGGGGCTGATGAATGACTTGTTCAGCCTATCGACAAGATGCGCGGGACATGTTAGATATCCTCCCTTGCCGTTTTTTGCCCCTGCCGTTTACTGTTATGTTGACCACGCTTCTCATTCTGGGAGTATCCGCCGTTTTATTTGTCCAGGGGAGGGTCCGTTCCGATTTTGTCGCGCTGTGTTCCCTTCTCTGCCTGATGATGTTCGGGATTTTGAGCCCGGAGCAGGCGCTTTCCGGATTTTCCAATTCCATTGTGGTGATGATGGTGGGGCTTTTCGTGGTGGGCGGCGCCATTTTCCGGACGGGCCTGGCCAAGATGATAGGCGGCAGAATTATGAAGCTGGCCGGCAGGAGCGAGTTGCGCCTGCTGGTGCTGACCATGCTTGTTACGGCCGGCATAGGCGCTTTTGTCAGCAATACGGGGACAGTAGCGCTGATGCTGCCTATTTTGGTGAGCCTGGCCGCGGACGGAGGCATCCAGACGAGCCGTCTGCTCATGCCCATGGCATTTGCCAGCAGTATGGGCGGCATGCTGACGCTGATCGGCACGCCCCCCAACCTTGTCGTCAACAACCAGCTTCAGGAGGCCGGAATGGAGGGGCTGGGCTTTTTTGCGTTCACCCCCATCGGCCTTGTCTGCGTCGTGACGGGCATCCTGGCGCTGATTCCCCTCAGCAGGAGGTTCCTGGGACGCCATGACGACAGGGCGGAACACGAGGCCAAGGGGAAATCCCTCAGCCAGCTGATAGATGAGTACCAGATTATTAATAATCTTTACCGCCTCCGGGTGCTGGAGGATTCCCCTCTGACGGAACATCCTCTGCATGATCTTCAGATACCGGACCTTTACCGCGTAAATATTGTGGAGGTGCGCCGCAGGCATTCCGGACGGCATTCCTTCCTGCAGACGGTCAGCCAGACCATGGCGGGTTCAGATACGAGAGTGGCCCGGGGCGACGTCATTTATGTCATGGGGGAGTTTGAGGACGTAGCCCGTTTTGCCCGGGAATATGGGGCGGAGATGATTAACCGGAAGACGTCGGAAGATACGGATTCCCTGTTGAAAAGCAAATTGAAGTTTGACGAGATAGGCATTGCGGAAATGCTGCTCATGCGGAACTCGGACCTGATCAACATGCCCGTGAAGTCTTCGGGGCTGCGCGCCAAGTACGGGGTCAATATTCTGGCCATCCAGCGGGACAACCATTACATTTTCCATAATTTGAAGGATGTGAAGCTCCAGTACGGAGATACGCTGCTGATTCAGGGAACCTGGACGGATATTGCGCGCCTGAGTGAGAAAACTTTTGAATGGGTTGTGGTGGGCCAGCCTCTGGCGGAGGCCTCCAAGGTGATCCTGACGCATAAGGCCCCCCTGGCCGCGGGAATTATGCTGCTGATGATTGCGGCCATGGTGTTCAACTGGGTGCCTGCTGTGGCGGCGGTATTGATTGCCGCCGTCCTGATGGTGTTGTGCGGCTGTCTGCGCAATGTGGAGGAGGCGTACCGGACGATCAACTGGGAGAGCATCGTGCTGATTGCCGCCATGCTGCCGATGTCCGTAGCGCTGGAGAAGACGGGAGCCTCGGAGGCCATTTCCCACGGGCTGGTGGTTGGGCTGGGGGGATTCGGGCCATTTGCCCTGATGGCGGGAGTCTATTTCACGGCGTCCCTGCTGACCATGTTTATCAGCAATACGGCTACGGCAGTACTTCTGGCGCCTATCGCCCTGCAATCCGCGGCGAGTATGGGCATCAGCCCCTATCCGCTGCTGCTGGCGGTTTCCGTAGGCACCAGCATGTGTTTTGCCTCTCCCTTTTCCACGCCGCCCAATGCCCTGGTTATGCCGGCAGGGAAATATACGTTCATGGATTACGTGAAAGTGGGCGTTCCCCTGCAGGTGATCATGGGGATTGTCATGGTAGTGGTGATTCCACTGTTTTTCCCGTTCGGGAATGCCTAGCCGGAGGGGGGGAGTTCACGCGGCGGAAAAGGGGCATGGCCGGATAATTTGCATATATTGCTAAAAAAAGAGAGACAACCGGGACGCGCGGGAGTAGAAAAGGATTATTCAAAAACCCCATTTAATCATGAAGTATTTGCTTATTGTTCTGGCCGTTGCGTTCGCGATGCCTTCCATGGCGGAGGAAGACGCTCCCAAGAGAATGACTTCTGCAGAAAAAAAGGCCGCCCTCCTTGAGAAATATGACGTTAATAAGGACGGCAAGCTGGATTCCGAAGAGAAGGCCAAGATGAAGGAAGACCTGAAGAAGCAGCGGGAAGAGGAACGGGCCAAGAGGCACGCTTCCCGCAAAGCCGATTAAGTTTTTCCCGTTTTATTAGTTGCCTGTTTTCCGTTTGGTTTGAACCGGTTTCAGACCGGGCGGGGCCGTGCCAGTTAAAGCGATGGGATGCGGAATTGGTGCCGGATGGGCTGTTGAAGCGGTATGTTCCGTTCTGTCTGCGTGTACGGCGGAAGAATGGGGAAGTGGAACCGGGATCTGGAATAAAACCAGCATGCCGCCGCCGGACGCCGGGCCTCGGACCGCAAGATTATGCTTTAACGGCCAGGAAACTGGCTGAGCACCAAGGGGAAGGCATTTCTTCTGAATTTTCCCGCCGCAGGAGGCTTTTTATTCCACCTGCCGCAGGGCCATCGGCTATCGGCCGCCCATTCTCTTTACTGGCGGGGAAGCCTGTTCCCCTGTTGCCGCGCGCCAGGAATCCAGGTTACGCTCCGGAGCCGGTTCCGCGTCTGCCGCGCGACCTGATTTTATAGGCCAGGGTGTCCACCAATTCCCGAAGGGCATTAAGCGGATTTTTCCGTAAAACATGGCGGCCTTTCAGCACGGCTCCGGGCCGGATGGTTCCCGTCTCCCTGTGGCTGTGAATAACTGCCGCTGTTTGAGCGAACATGTTGTATTTTTCCAGCACCAGGCGCCTTGCCTCACGGATGGCGGGGAGTCTTTTTTCATATTCTCCGTCTTCCATGGCCTTGCGGATGATTTCCAGGGCTTTTTGCGGGTTGTCCAGCGGGATGGGGATGAAGCTTTCCTGCGGGAAGCATTCCGTTGCCAGCGGATCCCCGGCGTAAAAGGGAAGGGTCATGGCGACAAAAGCATCAGACAGTTTTTCCGTCCAGTGGTGGGGTTCCAGGTGGTTTTCCACGCATAAATGATATTTGTAGTCATCCATGGCGACGGTTTTATTTTCTATTTCCCGGATGCCGTGTCCGAACCAGTCCAGTTCCGGAAGACGGTCCGCCAGGTAGCGCGTAAGGTCATAGCGCTTTTTATGCATGGTATGCGTATGCTGCTTGGCGGAGCAGATAGTGGAAAGCATTTTTGTCTTCGGGAATTCCTTCTGATCCAGAATGTCCTGCATGGGTTTGATGTACAGCCATTCAAGGCATCCGCGGCCCAGGGTGTGCCCGGGGTGCGGAAGGTCCCGGGCAGAGTGGGTGGTGAGAACGGTGCCGAACTGGCTGGTGTATGCCCTGCTGTAGATTTTGATGGAGGGGGGTTCCACCGTGATCAGGATAGTCTGGTCCGGAGGGCAGAGAAGGGGTTCCGTTTCATTCCTGATGGTGCCCACGGGAGTTCTGGGAAATTCGTCGTATACCAGAATCCAGTCGTAATCCGTCATGGCGGCGTCCGTGCAGAACAGGCAGTCGCCCCACAACAGGGATTCCGTTTGATCCGGAGAGGCCTTCATGGATTTTCTGATGACCTTGATGCGTGTGGGGCGGGGGGAATCCGTCATGGGAGTGCAGGCATTGGAGAAAGGGGACGCGGCATGGCCTCCACATATTCCGGGTTATTTATCCGGGACCATTGCGGAGGCTTTGCCGCCTGGCGCCAGTGTAGGAGGCCTGTATGCCTTGTCAATGTCAAAGGATTGGATGTTTGCCGTACGAAGCTTCCGTTAGTTGGCAGCTGTTCTTTCCATTCCCGGGAAAAGCTGGCCGATGATGTCGCCGACCGCTTTTCTGGCCCCATAGGGGGAAAGGTGGTTGTCGTCGCAGTACATCAGTTGGCCGCCGTCTTCCGCCAGCCACCGCCCGTGTTTATGGAAGGTGCCGTGGAGGGGGATGAAGCGGCACATGCCTGTGGATTCCATGTATTCCAACAGGGCGAATACCGGACGCTGCCGCGTGTTGAAGTCTCCGCCCAGCAGGCGGTCTGTCCGGTTGGAGTTCAGCAGAGCATTGCGCCGCATAAGCTTGCGAGGGCCGAAAGTCCATTCAGGAACGGGACCCAGCAGTACAGTTTGCTTGCCGGCCTTCCGGAGGCGCGCACAGGTGTGGAGCAGGCCGTCTGCAACCAGTTGTTTCAGGCGCGTATCCCGTTGGTTGTTGACCAGTTCAATCCAGCGGTTGTGAATGAATACGGTCTTGATCTGGGGGGTATTTTCCAGCCAGTCCAGGATTAGTTTCATATTGTGCTCCCAATGAGGGTACATCAGGCGCAGGAGCGTCAGGGAAGAGGGGTCTCCGGAGCCGGAGATGCCGCTCAGAGGACACAGGCGAGCGCGGTAGAACAGGCCGGAACGCTGAAGAAGCCGGGCGGCCTCGTCAAACCCGGGGGAACTGGCCATGGCATGGCTGTCCCCCATAAGCAGGAAGGAAGGGGCCTGCCCGGTTTTTCCCAGCAGGACAAAAGGGTAATCCGTCACATCTCCCAGTTCCGGATGATGGTGCTGAATGGCGTTCCCCTTTTCCACCACCGCCCGGTCGGGAGGCGTGATGCCGAAGGAGGGAGGGAAGGCCGGCCCTTTCCAGTATTCAGGGAATTCCATGTTGTTGGCCGCTACATGCCAGTAATCCCGCGCGCCGTCCGTCCATTTGAGCCATTCGCCGGCAAATCCCAGCATGAGGCACCCTGTTGCCGTGGCCAGAAATGTTTTTTTGGGGAGGTGCCATGAGACGGTCGTTCTGAAGGGAGTTTCCACGAATTTCCAGGAGAGGAAACCCAGAAGGAGGGAGAGAAGGAACATTCCTGCATAATCCCAGGGAGCGCATTCATCGAAGCAGACGTACGTCCAGTACACGATAACCGGCCAATGCCACAAGTACAGGGAGTAGGAGATTTTGCCGATGCCTGTGCTGAGCGGATGTCTGAGGATACGACCGGACCAGCCATGGTTTCCGTAGCGGATAAGCAAAGCCGCCCCCGCGATGGAAGGGATGGCCGTGTATCCGGGAAAAGGAGTGGAAGGCGTATAGCAGGCAAATGGGAGCAGGATGCCGGCCCATCCCGCCGTCCGCAGCCATCCGGTTCCCCGGTTTTGTCCCGCAGCGGGTGCAAGAGCCAGAAGGCAGCCGGCCAGGAGTTCCCAGGCGCGGCAGTAAAGCAGGTAGAAGGCCTTGTTATGTTCCAGATGACCCATGTGGCAGACGGCGGCGAAGAAGGAGAGGCCCAGCACCCCCCATAGAACGGGCTTGACAACTTTTTCCCTGAATTTCCAGAGCAGCCACAGGGTAAGTGGGATCATCAGGTAAAATTGTTCTTCCACGCTCAGGGACCACAGGTTCAGCAAAGGGTTTTCTTCCGCCGCCGGGCTGAAGTAATCCCCTGTGGTTCTGCTGAAATAAATGTTGGTGATGAAAAGGGCGCTGGATCTCACCGTCCTGCCCAGAATCCGCAGGTCATCGCAGTCCAGCACTACGCAGCCGAAAGCCAGCACGGCTGCAATCAGGCAGAAGTAGGCGGGCATGATGCGCCTGATTCTCCGGAGATAAAAGGAGGTCAGGGAGAAGGTTCCCTCCTTCAGGCTGCGGATAAGGCCTCCGCCAATCAGATATCCGGAGATGACAAAGAAGATGTCCACGCCTGTATAGCCGCCCGGGCAGATTCCTTCCTGCAAATGGTACAGGACGACGGCCAGCACGGCAAAGGTACGCAGGCCGTCAATGTGCGGGAAATAGGTTCCATGGACGGCGCCTCCGGCTTGATGCAGGGAAGGTGAACAAAAGGTTTCAGAAAAGCATTTGCTCATGGAGCGGAGAGAAGGTAGATGGAAATGGGGGAAGGCGGGCAGGGAACTCCAGGCATGGGGTTGAATTGCCCGGAAACTTTGGTTAGCGGCGCAGGCGGTTTTTCAGCCGCCGCCATGCCATCTGCATTCTGTGGCCGCGTTTTAAAAAGCGCTGGTAGTAGGATACCCATGTTCCGTCACCTTTGCGGCAAGCTTCCTCCGGAGATTGGTCGAATATTTTGTAAAGTTTGGCCGTTTCCCTTTCCGTTTCTTCCAGAAAGCGGGCTTCCTGTTCCGGTGTTTTCCAGGGGCGCGACATGATTTCACACCACAGGCTGTCGTCTTCGTCCACTTTTTTCACATAGGCTGCGGCGTCGTCCAGGGTTGGGAAGTCGTGGCAGTTGATGAATGAGGAGGCATTAAATTCCCGGCTGATGTCCGGATTCCCCCAGTAGATGGGAATGGTGCCTGCAAGCATGCTGGTAACGATTTTCTCGCTGGTGTAGCCGGGGTACCATGCATTTTCAAAGGCAATGGAGAATTTGTACGGCTTTTTCATGCTGATGGAGGAGGCGTACCAGTCTTCCGCCCGGTGGCCGTCGCCCGGCGTGTTGTTAAGGTGGGGCCCCAGGGAATTGACAAACCGGAAGGCGGAAAGCTTGTGGAACATGGCATCCCGGTTGGGATGGGATTTGCGGTTGGCGTAAATGAAGTTGCAGAAACCCGTTTTGGAGGCCAGGAGGGCATGGACATCCAGACCTTCCTTACCGCCGTGCACTTCCTGCAAATGGTGGCGAAGGAAAGGAAGTTTGACAGTACGGTCGCTTCCGGGCACCGTATCAAGCCCGATATAATAGTCAAACAGCATGAAATCCGGCGCAATGGCTTCATGACAGCCGTACATGACGGTGATATGGCCGGGAGCCCGTTCCAGAAAATCGTAAAAAGCCTCCCGGCTGACGTAAAACCAGGGGGTGGCGACCAGGTAATCGAAATCGGAGTCGTTTTCCACCACATGGTACCGGCTTTTCAGAAGCTGGAGCATTCCTTCCCTGCCGAAATCCGGAGTGGACTGTAAAAAGGAGATTTTAAGCGTTTTCATGGGGAGCGGCGGGTTGGAACGGTGCAGAGTGTATGGGGCGTCTTTTTCTTGTCAATGACAAAGGAAGGCGTACCCGGATGTACGGGGACAGGCTGCCCGGGGTTAAATGCCGGCCGTTTTCACTCCCCATAACGGTACTCCCGGAGCGTTTCCTCATACAGGGCGGCATGTTGTGCGGCAATGACGGGGTAGGAGAATGTTTGTTCCGCGTGTTGGCGGCCTTCCTCCGCCAGGGCCCGCAGGAGTTTTCCGTCCAGGATAAGCCGTTCGCAGTAGGCGGCCATTTGGTTCAGGTCTCCCTGCGGAGCGACCAGCCCCGTTTTTCCGTCCAAAACCGCTTCCGGGACTCCTCCCGTCCGGAAGGTGACAGAAGGGGTTTTGCAGGCCATGGATTCCAGCGCTACGTTGGAAAGGACATCCTGAAGCGTGGGGTTCAGGAAAATGTCCGCTGCGCTGTAAAGCCCGGCCAGCTTATTCATGTCCGTGATGAATCCGGCGTTTGTGCTGGGGAAAGGGTAGTCCACACTTTTTTCCTGGTTGCCGAAAAGCAGGAGATGAAGGTTCCGGTGACCGCGCCGGTATAGTTCCTCCAGCACCAGGGGAATGAAATGGCCGCCTTTGACCGGATTGAACAGGCCGGTTGCGCCGCAGGCGATGACGAACGCTCCGGGCCGGATACCCAGGGCTTCCCGGACGGCATTCCGGTCTTCCGCCGGACGGAAAAGATCCGTGTCCACGGGATTATAAATTTGTACAATTTTTCTTCCAGGGAACATGCAGCTTTTTTCCACTTCCCTTTTTAACCAGAGGGAGGGAGTTACGAGGGTGAGGGAAGGGATGCCGCCGAAGGCACGGCGTTTGCGGGAAAACAGCCACGCCGGAAGGTTGTGGAAGAGGCGGGGAGCACCGAGCTGGGGGCAGTTGCCGCGGCATTCGTCCTGGAACAGGCCGCAGTCCATGGCGCAGTGGCATCCCGCGGTGCAGGCAAATATGTCGTGCAGGGTATAAACCAATGGGCGGCGGATATGGCGCAGCCGCGAGAAATCCACAGTTCTGCCGCCTATCCAGTGCAGATGCACCACATCGGCTTTTTCCATTTGGGCCGTGTCAAATCCCATGCCCAGCACATTCAGGGAGAAAGGCAGGTCTTTTCTTCTTTCCGGCAGTAGAATGTCAAACCCATGGGCCAGATGGCGGCGCAAGGCGTCCGTAACCCTTCTGGCGGGGGTCCTGTGGATTTCCAGTCCGTCAATTCCCTTGAGCCTCCGGAGCAGCAGGGTGGATTTCAGACCGGGTATATGCCGGTTCAGGGCATCGCTCAACCGATAAGGAGCGGAGCTGGCCGATACGCTATGGGAGACTTGAAATATGGTTCGGCATTGAGGAGAAGCCACATAGAAAAGTATGAGGATTAGGAATCCGCCGTCAAGCCTACAAATCTGAAAGAAAAACGTTTTGGGAAATCCAGGCTGTCAGTTTTTCGTGAACTGTAAAAGGCTGACCTCAACGTGATGTTTTTTTCATTTTCATTCCGGTACGAATAGGGGAGAAGCCGGGTTCCGGTGGAAGCATAACCGTGAAGAGAGGCGGGAGAATGCCGGCGGAGGATAGTGCTGGGCGGAGTTTTAGAGTGGAGAGGTATTTTCTTTTATGGACGCAAAACATTCTTGCCCAAATGAAAAGGCCTTGTCCAGATAGCCGTCATTACATTCCGGAAACGGCAGCTGAAGGGTAAAAGAATTTTCGGAATGAAGCCGTGTAAAAGAACGGGGAAATAGTTCATGAAGCGCCAGATTGCCCTGCCCGGAAGCATCGTTCAGTCCGGTTGTTCCGGATGGGGCAGCTTTACCGGATTCCTAATCCGTCTTTTTGGAGGCAAGGATAAGCTGTCTGCATTTTTCCAGCCATCCCTTTTTCCCGGCCCGTGGAATTCCCATGTCCCGTCTGTCCTGGAATGGGAACGAGGAGAGCTGTTCCCAGTTTTCCGCATAGGTTTCCGATCCGTCGAGGGTGGTGATGCCTCTCAGCTTGCATAGGATGGAGAAGATGCTCTGGTCATATCTGTTTTCCACAAAACCTGGCAGGTTGGGGGAGGTGGAAGGACTGTTGTCCGCAAGATGCAGATGGTCGTAAAAGATTTGGAGCCAATCCCAGATCAGACTTTCCGTGAGCGGGTTCTTTTTCAGAAAAACATGCCCGCCCGCAATTTGCTGGGTATGCGTGATATGACCGTCTTCCCCGGAAACGCCGAAGTGGCGGAAGATGTCTCCTTTGGTCCATTTGTATTCCGGCTGCCCGTTGGTGAAGACCAGCATGCCGCGGCTGTCGCGGTCCAGCATGTTTACGTATTCCCGGAAGCGCTCCGTTCCGTTGGTGTTGATATGGCAGCCTGCATCCAGATAAAGGAGGCGGTCACCTTCCTCCATTTCTTGGAGGACATGGTGAATGGCCCAGGGTTTCCAGGACCAGTATCCGAATCCCCGGCAGGACGGCGTCAGATACCGGCCCATGCGGCTGGTGAATTCTGCGGAAAAGTCATGTTCCGTGAAGAGCGTGATCTCATCAAAAAAATCCAGCGCTTCCGCTTGCCTGCCCAGCCGTTCCAGAGCGGCCGACATACGGGAGTCTGCAAATGAGAGAAAACGGTTCATTGATCCGGAATGGGAGGGAAAGCCAATTTACAGGGAAGGCGGCAATGTGTCAAACGGCTCTTTCTGCGAGGCGTTTTCTTTTTGGAACCTATCAGAGCAGACCTGGGAAAAATGTTCCGCAAGCATTTTTTTGCAGGAGTAATAACGTCCTTTTTGTCCGGGAAGCAGGGAGCAGGCGGCCAGCAGAATGCGCCCCCAGCCGTTGGGAACCGGTTCCGCCGAGTTCAACAGATCCGCCAGTTGCCTGTCCCGTCCCGATAGGGCGGAGAGGAAGCGTTTTCCTTCCGCTTTCTGATAGAACAGGTTCCACCAGTCCAGCGCGGAACGTTGCTGGACAGCGGTCATTTGATGAAAAAGGGGATGCTTGGAAACAAAAAAGGGCCTGATTTTCCGAACGCCGTAAGCGAACAGGCCTTCATTTTGCCACCCTTGTTTCTGCCAGTAGTCCACAATGTACAGCAGCCGCTGGAATTCCTGTACGCATTTGGTGTAAGTGGGAGTGTTGCAGCGGTGGGAGAGGGAACCGTTGCGCATAAGGCGGTAATAATACAGGCAGTCGGGAATGAACAGGAGACGAGAGGCATGGGGAACGGTCATCAGCCGGAAGGTTTCATCCTCCGCGCCGGATTTCAGATGTACGTTGAAACGGAGGCGGTGGGCGTCCAGCATGCTTTTCCGGAACAGCTTGCTCCATACGCAGATGTCCATTTTCCCCCAGATGGAGTCCCGGAAAAAGCTGGCTGGGGAGGCGTTTTCTTCAAAATGCCGGGAGGGTGATCTTCTTTTGGCCTCAATAAGCCGGTCTGATGAGTCTTCAAAAACATGGTTGCCGCATTCCACGATGTCTGCGTCATATTCCAGAGCCGCCGAAAAAAGGCGGGAATACATTTCCGGATCCATGAAGTCGTCCGGATCCGCAAAGCCGACATAAAGGCCGCGGGCGGCATCCAGCCCTGCATTCCTGGCTGCGGAGACGCCCGCATTCCGCTGGTTCAGGAGGATGATTCTGCCGTCTTTTTCTTTCCAGCGCAACAGGTGTGTCCAGGTCGCATCCGTGGAGCCGTCATTGATGCAGATAATTTCAATGTTTCGGAGAGTCTGGCGTACCAGGCTATCCAGACAGTTGTCCACGTAAGCGGCTACATTGTAGCAGGGAACAATGATGGAAACATCGGGGATCATAGGGGTGGGAATGTGTGTAACGGATTTACAATCCGTGGTCAATGATAATTTTTGCAAGACAGGTCTTGCCGATTTTTTTTAACGTTGCCAGCATGAAAAGGGGGGATGGGAGACGCATTCTCCGCAGACGGCGCAGGGATTGCGTTCCAATGTCTTTCCGTATGGAATGATCAGGGTTTGGAGTGCCCGGATTGTAAATTCGTTGAAAATTGGGAACCGGGAAACGTCTCAAATGGCAGTTGCCTAGGGACGGGGGTATGTGGTACAAAGAGCCGTACAATTTTTTATTGATTCTTCTCTTATGATTATTATCACGGGTGGGGCCGGGTTTATCGGCTCAAACATTGTCGCCGCTCTGGAAAAAGCCGGTAAAAAGGATCTTGTGGTGGCGGACGAGCTGGGCTCTTCCGACAAGTGGAGGAACATTGCCAAGAGAGAGCTGTGCGCCGTGGTTTCTCCGGAAAGCATGCTCGATTATATGAAGGCGCATGTGGAGGAGGTGGAGGCAGTTATTCACATGGGAGCCATTTCCGCTACCACGGAGACGGATGCCGATTTGATTATCCGGACGAATTTCACGTTGAGCTGGCATTTGTGGGAGTTTTGCTCCCTGTACGGCAAACGGTTTATTTACGCTTCCTCCGCGGCCACGTACGGGGACGGTTCCATGGGGTTTGACGATGACGCCTCCCTGGAGCACGTCAACGCGCTGCGCCCCCTGAACGCATATGGCTGGAGCAAAGCCCTGTTTGACCGCAAAGTGGCCCGGGAAGTGAAAGAAGGGCGTCCGGCCCCCCCCCAATACGCAGGGCTTAAATTTTTCAACGTGTACGGCCCCAATGAATACCATAAGGGCGGGCAGAAAAGCGTAGTGGCCCATATATTCCCCCAGGTGAAGGCAAATGAAACGGTGAAGCTGTTTAAGTCTTATCATCCCGATTACCGTGACGGATGGCAGCTCCGGGATTTCGTGTGGGTGGGCGACTGCGTGGACGTGGTGCTTTGGCTGCTGGAGCATCCGGAGGTGAGCGGCCTGTTCAACGTAGGTTCCGGAAAGGCACGTTCTTTCCACGATCTGGCGAAGGCGGCATTCAATGCTCTGGGCCTTCAGGAAAAGATTGCCTACCGGGAAATGCCTGAAGAACTCAGGGGAAAATATCAGTATTATACGCAGGCGGATCTTTCTAGGCTGCGCGCTGCCGGCTATGCAGCGCCCATGACTTCCCTGGAGGATGGCGTGCGCCGGTACGTACAGGAGTATCTGGACAGGGAAGACAGTTACGTTTAACCCGTATTCCTTTTTCCTCCCATGCCCGTACAGCGCATTCTGATCATCAAGCATGGCGCCCTTGGCGATGTGGTGCTCGCCATGGGGACGATGAAGCGGCTCCGCGAACTTCATCCGGAGGCGCATATCACCCTGATGACCATGGGAATGTTTGTTCCCATGGCGGAGCAGCTCGGGGTGTTTGACGATTTCATCGTGGACAACCGCCTGCCCTACTGGAAGCTGGGCGCCACCTGGAGAGCCGTTCGTTCTATTGTGAAAGGGAATTTTGACGTAGTGTACGATCTTCAGGAATCTTCCCGCACCAGAAAACGCTATTATCCCGCCGTGCGCTTCCTGCTGGTCCATGACATGGACTGGGTGGCCTGCAATTCCGGAGAACGGCGCAAATTTATAAAAAAGAAACCCTTCCGGTGGGGAAAGGTGGAACGGCTCCCGTTCCGTTTGGAACGCGTCCTGACGGATCTTTCCTTCATGCACGGGGAGGGGCTGCACTTTGACGAGCTTCCGGAACGTTATGTGATGATAATTCCGGGCTGTTCCCCCAACCATCCCTACAAGCGCTGGCCTGTGGAAAATTTCTGTGCCCTGGCGAAACGCCTGGCGGCACGGGGCGTGTCCTCCGTCGTGATCGGCACCCGGGCGGAGGCTGCGGAAGTGGAGGCCATTGCCGCCAGTTCTCCCCTGGCTGTCAGTTTTCTGGGCAAGTCTTCCCTGATGGATATTCCCCAGATGGCTTTGCGTTCCCTGGCTTGTGTGGGCAATGATACGGGACCTACGCATATGTGCGCCTATGCCGGGGTTCCCGTGACCGCCATTTTCTGCCACCGGACGCGCAACTCCGCCATTACAGCCCGGTGCATTTCCAACCTGATTTCTCCCGGCGCCATTGAGGAAATTACAGTGGACCAGGTATGGTCCGCTCTGGAACCCTTTCTGCCGCCGCAGGAAGGACTTGAACAAATAAGGGCGGCAGGCTCTCCGCTGGCGTCATGACGGCTCCCGTGAACATTTCCGTGCTGGTTCCGGTTTACAATGTGGAGCCGTACCTGGCCCAATGCCTGGAAAGCATTTGCTCTCAGACGTTCCGTGAGTTGGAAGTAGTTTGCGTGGATGATGCTTCCACGGATGGTTCCCTGTCCATTTTGAGGGAATTCGCGGAACGGGACCCGCGAGTGAAAGTGGTGCAGGCCCCGGAAAACGGCGGCTTATCCCGCTCCAGAAATCTGGCGATGAACCATGCTGTGGGAGAATATCTGTTTCTGGTGGATTCCGACGATTGGCTGGAGACGGATTTGCTGGAGGAGATGTATTCCCGTGCGAAGGCGCTGGATGCCGATAAACTGGTATGCGGGTTCCGGTATTATTACGAGGCCGACCCCGAACGGTCGGACCGGTTTCTGCCGGAGGACATGGCCCCTCCGGAAAAGGGGTGGATTCCATGCACTCCGGAGACTATTGGGAAAATACATCATGGAGCGGGAGGCATGATGATCAGGCGTTCCATTGTAGAGAAACATGGCATCCGGTTCCCTGAGGGCGTTGCCTGTGAAGACCTGTATTTCCATTACGCCGTTTTTCCGTGGTGCAGGAGGGTTTGCGTCGTCAGCAGGGCGGCTTACGTTTACCGCAAGCGGGCCGGGTCCATTACCGGCGGTTTCGCGTCCGGCAGTTCCCTCCAGTCGCTGGATTACCTGACGGTGGCGGAGCTGGTGCTGAAGGAATGGAAAGAAGCCGGAATTCTTGCGCAATACAGGACGGCATTTTTGAAAATGCTGGTAATGGGCGTGAGAAACATCCGCAAATATGCTCCTCATGCCGTTCAAAAGGAGGTTACCCGTAAGGTGGCCGATATGCTCCGTCAAGAGAATCTGTACCGTCCCGGAGAGGATGATTCCAGCCTGTCCCGCCGGGAAGGAAAACTGCTGAAAACCTGGATGGGCGGAAAATCCGGCCTGGACTTTTCCTATTACTGGAAGAAGATGCGCAAGGCGGGAGCCCGGTTGCTGCGCCGCTGATACCACCTGAATGAACGATCCGATGAAAAAGAATGAATTTGCCGTCGTCCTGGCCAGTGACAACCGGGGCATCCTGCCTTTGAGCGTTACTGTTTTTTCTCTCCTGAGTACTGCCGGGCCGGAGACTTTTTACAAAGTTTACGTGCTTTCCGACGGCATTGACGGAGAGAGCCGGGCAAGCGTGGAGCGTCTGGCCGCTCCGTTCGATTGCCGTCTGGAGTTCATAGACGTTTCCGGCATTTTGGAAGAGCACGACTTCCCCCATACGGAACAGTGGCCGGTTCCTGCCTGGGGACGCGTGTTTATCCCGGAATTATTGAAGGAAGAGCGGGGCAATATTCTGTATCTGGACATTGACGTTCTGGTTTGCCGGGATTTGACGGAGCTGTTCCGGACGAATATGGACGGAAAAGCAGTAGGGGTGGTGTTTGAGAATTTTTCCAGACCCGGTTCCCATTTTAACGAGCGTCTTGAGATGCCGCTGACCTGCACGGGATATTTCAATTCCGGCGTGCTGCTGATGAATGTGGATGTTTTCCGGGAGAGGAATCTGGTCAGTGCTGTGCTGGATTATGCCGTCACTCACCGGGACAGGCTGACTTGCCCGGACCAGGATGCCTTGAACGGGGCCCTGTGCGAGCTGACCGTGCCGCTGCACCCGCGCTGGAACTGGCATGACGGCCTGACGCGCCGCATTTTGAAAAATGATCCCCGGGAACGTTTCTGGCGCGGCGTCACGCCACGCCAGGCGGTGGAAGCGGCTTTGGAACCGGGCATTCTTCATTACCAGGGGGTGCACAAGCCCTGGCGGTATAATTGGCGTTATGAAGGGGAACGTTACGAACGGGTTATGCGTGAAGCCGGGCTGCTGCGCGGTCCGCTGCCCGGAAGAACGCTCCCGGCCATCTTGAAAAAGCACCTTTACCGGCCTGTTTACCGGATGACGGCCAGAAAGATTTTAAGGCTGAAGGAAGGGTTTGATAACCGGCTCCTTTGAAAATATGGAACCCGGCCGTTCTTTTCCGTTTTCCTTATGGATTGCCGCCGGCGTGGAGCGGAGGGGGAGGAAACCGGGAAGAAGGGACTGTATTTTTAACGGGAGGAATGGGTCAATGCAGTTCCAGCAGATAGATTTCCGGCGGGCAGTTGAAGCGGAGGGGGAGTGTGCTTGTCCCCAGTCCTTTGGTGATCAGGTAGGTATTGCCGCCGGAGATATGCCAGGGATAGGTGTAGGGTAAGGCATGATCCGGGCTGGCTTCAAACCGCAGGAGGCCGAAAGGAAGGCAAACCTGGCCCCCGTGGGTGTGCCCGCTGATGACAATGTCCACGTCTCCATGGGAAAGTATGCGGTCCGTTTCCGGACGGTGGGAAAGTAGGAAATGGGGGATGTCCGGCGACTGGCGATTGGGCAGCCGTTTTCTGACGTTGCGCGTCGTATCCAATATTCCGGAAAGCTGGAGCTGCCTTCCGTCCTTGAACGTGACAAGAGCGCTCTGGTCTTCCAGCACGGTGATTCCCGCCTGTTTCAGTTCCCTGCTCCAGTTGTTCCAGCCGAAGGTGAAATCATGGTTTCCCTGAATAGCGAAGACCCCGCAGGGAGCCGTCAGGCCTTTCAGCAGCCGGGCGGCCGTGGCGGGATCCATGCTGGCGTTTTCGCTGCTTCCCCGGGCATAGTCCCCAACCAGCAGAATCAGGTCCGGCCGGAGCCGCATGATCCTCTGAACATAGCGCAGGGCCCTCACTTCATCAAACGCGGTGGGCATCAGGTGCAAATCGCCGGCAATAACGACTTTAACGGGTGTTCCCTTCCCTTCCCACTGGGGGACACGGTAGTCCACTTTCCTGACAAACAGAAGATTGGGTTCTATCAGGTACGCCCAGGTCATGCCGACCACGCCGAGCGCGCAGAGGCTCAGCAGGAGAATGCCGAAAAACCGGAGTATTTTGACGGAAAAGGGCATGAAAAGGATACAGCTTGGCAGAGATTATAATTACAGATAACCCCGGGCGAGCGATTTATGCGTCTTGCCATTTTGGGAAAGGCGTCTCCTTGGGAGATTTTCGCAAATTTGATTGACGGGCGCCCGCATGGTATGCTTTTATGCTCCAAGATATTTCCATATCCTTTATCACCCATCATTTAACCACGCATATGAAGAAGATTACCGTTATGGCTCTTGCCGCTTTTGCGGCGAGCATCATGGCTTCCTGCTGCTGCCAGGATCAGGGTGCTCCGCCCCTGACCCCCCTGCCCAAGTTCAATGACCTGAACCAGCCCGCCGTGGATGTGGCTCCGGTGGTCATGAAGTCCAAGAAGTAATCCTCTTCCGGGATTAAGTACGACTTTTCAAGCCGCACTTGGTGATTGTCCAGGTGCGGCTTTTTCTATAAAAACACGGCAGTACATATGGAAGATTGGAAACATTGTCCCCAATTCGCGCCTTTGGCGGATCTGATCCGCGGCCATGGCAGTTTTGCGGTAATTGCGCATATTCATCCGGACGGCGACGCTATCGGCTCCACGCTGGCTTTGGGAGAAGCCCTGAAGCAAATGGGAAAAAAGGTGGTGATGATGAACGAGGACGGGGTGCCTTCCAATCTGGCCTTTATGCCGGGTGTGGAAAACATTATTCCCACGCCTGATGAGCCGGTGGATGTGGAAGTAGCCATTTCCGTGGATAACGGCGCGCTCAAGAGGCTGGGAGAACGTAGTTTGGAGGCTTTGGCGGGAGTGAAGGTGTGGGCGAACATCGACCACCATCGGACGAACGAACTGTTTGGAGACGTTCAGTGCGTTTTGCCGGACGAATGCGCCACGGGGGCGGTTTTATATTACTTTTTCAAGTATCTGGGCGTTCCCGTCACTCCGGTGATGCGAGACGCCCTTTACGTGGCCGTCAGCACGGATACGGGGTCTTTCCAGTACCAGATGACGACGGCGGCCGTCATGGAACTGGCTGCGGATTTGATCCGGATGGGCGTTGACGTCCAGGACATCAACCGCCAGCTTTACCAGGAAAAGCCGTGGGTGAAAATGCAGTTGATGCGCGAGGCGCTGAACGGAATGAAGCTGACGCCGGACGGCAGGATTTGCACGTTTTGCCTGACGAATGAGGCAAAAGCCCGGATTGGAAGCCGTCCGGAAGATACGGAAGGACTGATTGACCTTCTGCGTTCCGTGCAGGGAGTCTGGCTGGCCGCTTATCTGGAAGAAACGGAGGACGATCCCCGCATCCGTATTTCCCTGAGATCCAAGACGCCTGAAATATCCGTCGCGGAGCTGGCCTCCCGTTTCGGCGGCGGCGGCCATTCCATGGCCGCCGGAGTACGTATCCGGGGGCCTATTGACGAAGTGCGCCTTACTATCCTGAAGGCTATGCGGGAAGAAGTGGAACGAGTGCTCCGACAGAAGATTTCATGAATGTTTCAGATTCCATCCAGATTCCTTCGGGCGTCCTGTTGATTGACAAGGCGCGGGACATGACTTCCCACGATGTGGTGGCAATTGCGCGCCGTTCCCTGGGAATTAAGAAAATAGGCCACTGCGGCACGCTGGATCCCATGGCTACGGGATTGCTGATGCTGGTGGTAGGGAAGGCGACCAAGCTTCAGGACAAGTTGATGTGCGAACACAAGGAATACGCCGGAACCCTTATGCTGGGCGTGGAGACTTCCTCCCAGGATGCCATGGGGGAAGTAATAGCGGAGCATTCCGTGGACGGAGTGACGGAACAGGCTGTACGTGAGGCGTTCAACCGGTTTGACGGAGCTTTTGAACAAATTCCTCCGATGGTTTCCGCTATTAAAAAGGGCGGGGTTCCGCTGTACAAGCTGGCCCGGAAAGGTCAGGAAGTTGTGCGGGAACCGCGGCCTGTGGAAGTGTTCGGTCACAGAATTTCACGCGTGGCCATTCCGGAAGTGGATTTTACCGTTCAGTGTTCCAAAGGTTTTTATGTGCGTTCCTATGCTTATGATATCGGGAAGGCACTGGGCTGCGGAGCGCATTTGAGCGCCCTCCGGCGCACCAGGTCCGGTTCTTTTACGCTGGACCGCGCCATTACGGTGGACACCCTGAAAACCGCTCCCAGGGAGGAACTGTTCCGGGCCATGCTTTCCCTGCAGGAGCTGGCGGATATTCTGATTGCCGGGTAGCATATGGTCATTTACCGGGAATTCAAGGAATTGAAAAACCTTTCCGCCCCTGTACACTGGGCCATGGGGATGTTTGACGGGGTGCATCTGGGACATGCCGGAGTGATTGCCGCGGCGGTGAAAGGGGCTGCTCTTGACGGAGGAATTCCCGCCGTGCTGACATTCCGCACTCATCCGCTGGCCCGGGTGAGGCCGGAAAGCGTGCCGCCCGCCATCATGGGGGAAGATGCTGAAAAATTTGCCTTGATGGAAGAGCTGGGAGTGAAGGCGGTGCTGTCGCTGGAATTTTCTTCCAGGCTGGCGTCCATGAGCCCGGAAGAGTTTATCGGGGAACTTTGTTCCTCCTGCCTGGTGGCTCAGATTGCCGTGGGCGAGGACTGGCATTTTGGCCGCGGCAGGGCAGGGAATGTAGAAACCCTGCGCCTGCTGTCCTGCCGCTACGGGTTCCGGGTGACGGCCGTTCCTTCTATTCTGCAGGACGGGGAGCGCATAAGCAGCACCCGGATTCGCGAAGCCGTGCGCGCGGCGGATTTTTTACAGGCTGCCGGCATGCTTGGCCGCCCCTACCGCTGGAAGGGACCGGTGATTCACGGGCGCCAACTGGGGCGCCTGCTGGACTACCCCACGGCCAATATAAGACCCGGTTGCGGGTTACAGCCTCCCCATGGCGTTTACGCCGTGCGCGCCCGGGTGGCCGGCAAAAAATACGGAGGCGTAGCCAATCTGGGGGTGCGCCCCACCGTGGAAGGTGAGACGGGGGAACTTTTGCTGGAAACGCATTTATTCGGCCACCCGGGTGATATTTACGGGCGGGAGATGGAAGTGGAACCGGTCCGTTTCCTAAGGCCGGAAATCAAATTCCCCTCTTTGGAAGAATTGAAAAGCCAGCTTGCCCGTGATGCCGCCCATGCAGAAAAAGTGCTGAAGGGTGGTGAGTAAGACACAGAAAACCGGAAAATGGAGGATGACGGCTTGACCGGAGGGACGATCGGGGGTTTGTTGTTCGAACGTCATGTTGGTTGAGCAGTTAAAATCAAAAATTCATCGCGCCATGATTACCCGTGGCGATGTTCAATATGAAGGCAGTATTGAAATTCCTGCCGATCTGATGGCCGCCGTGGATTTGTGGCCCGGGGAAAAAGTTCTCGTGGCATCCGTTACGTCCGGGAACCGTCTGGAAACATATGCTCTCCAGGGGCCTGCCGGCACGGGGAACATCATCATGAACGGCGGTGCGGCCCATTTAATCAAGACGGGCGAACGGGTGGTCATTATGAGTTTTGCCTTGTCGGACAAGCCCATCATTCCCAAAAAAATCGTCTGTAACGAACATAACGAAATCATTTCCTAGACTTTACAAATCATCCGAATTCACACATACTCCCCGCGCTCATGAACCTTTTTTTAGCAGACTCGCTTAATATCAGCATCCAGTTGCTTTTTGCCGTCCTGGTGGTTGTATCGCTTCTCCTTCTGGGTGTGGTGCTTATGCAAAGGCCCAAGCAGGAAGGGCTGGGAGCCGCCTTTGGCGCAGCCATTACGGACCAGGCCTTTGGCGCCCGGACGACGGATGTGCTGAAAAAAGCCACGGTGTACTTCGGAACCGCGTTCATGGTCCTTTGCCTGGTGCTGGGCATGCTGATCAACCGGCAGCACGTTAAGAGTTCGGAAAGCCTGTTGAGCCCGGAAATGATGAAGGCTGCCGCCAGGCAGGAAGCCTCCGTTCCTGCCAAGACGCCGGAAGAACTCCAGCAGGAAGAACTGCGCAGGCGCGCCGCTGAGGCGGAAGCCGCTTCTTCTCAGACTCAGGCTCCTGCTTCCACAGAAACCCCTGTCCCCTCCAACTAAAGGAGCATTCTTTTTAAACACCCCGGCTGCCGGAAGGCACCGGGGTGTTTGTGCACCGGGGGGTATTCCGTCCGCTGCCGTTCCGGGAACAGGTTTTGAAATTGGCGGCGCCGGTTGTTTTCCGCTTGCCCTGAACCGTAATTGCGCTACTCTTGGCAAAGTATGAAGACACCTTTTTTGAACCGTAAATCCAGGGGATTCACGTTAATTGAATTGCTTGTGGTGATCGCCATTATCCTGACGCTGGCCGGCATCGCCATGACGGTGGTGAACGGCGTGATGGAAAAATCCAAGGTTACCACGGCGCGGAGCGACTGCAACGGCCTGCAGACGGCTGTGGAAAATTACATGCTGGACAACGGCCGCGTTCCCGTGGCCTGGAGCAGCCGGGAAATGACCAAGCAGGCCCACAAGGACGGGCAGTATTACGTGACGACCGCCGTGGACGACGATAGCCGCATCATGAGCATCCTGACCAATTATATGGACCGGGCGGATGAGGACAGAAAGCTGAATCCCAAGAAAACGGCTTATTTCAATACGACGACTACGGATGTGGAAGGCGCTCCCGGCCTGTTTTTTGAAAGCCGCGGCCGTGTGGGCCTGATGGATCCCTGGGAATCCCCCTATTACATCATTTTGAATGCCAACCCTGACGACCGTACTCCCCGTGTTCAGGTAGGTTCCCGGATGGTGACCAAGAACGTGGCCGTTTACAGCACCGGCAAGGACAAGCAGGGCAGCACGGCGGACGGCCATATCAACAATCCGGAATTGACGGAAGACAATGTGACTTCCTGGTAATGCATGACGGCGCCTCTTGTCGGGAGGCGCGGCCGCTTCATTTTGCGGGGCTTCCGGCTTATGGCCGTGAGGCCCCGCGGTATATTCAGGCATAAAGCCCGCAAACCGTATTTTTTTCTTTTCAACTTCTCTCAAAAACCTCTCAATAAGCCCCAGACATGAACTGGTTCAAAACAGACGACATACGCATTCAAGACATTGAGCCCCTGATTTCCCCTGCCATTTTAATCAAGGATTATCCGGCAACCACCGAAATCGCCAAAATGGTGGCTACGACCCGCAAGAATGCGGAGAACATCATTTCCGGCCACGACGACCGCCTGCTGGTGGTGGTGGGGCCGTGCTCCATCCATGATCCCCAGGCTGCCGTGGACTATGCCTCCCGCCTGAAGGAACAAATGGCGCGCTTTGAAAAGGATCTGGTGATCATCATGCGCGTGTATTTTGAAAAGCCCCGTACCACCGTGGGCTGGAAGGGCCTCATCAACGATCCGTTCATGAACCATACCTTTGACATCAACCGCGGCCTCCATATGGCCCGCGGACTGCTGCTGCGCCTGGGGGATATGGGAGTGCCCGCAGCTACCGAGTTCCTGGACACCATCACGCCGCAGTACATTGCGGACCTGATCACGTGGGGCGCCATCGGCGCGCGCACCACGGAAAGCCAGGTACACCGTGAACTGGCTTCCGGGCTTTCCATGCCTGTGGGATTCAAGAATGGCACCAGCGGCAGCCTGCAAATCGCTGTAGACGCCATTGTTTCCTCCTCCTGCCCGCACTGCTTCCTTTCCGTGACCAAGCAGGGAGTTTCCGCCATTGTTTCCACTACGGGCAATAAATCCTGCCACCTGATCCTGCGCGGTTCCTCCTTGGGGCCGAACTTTGATGAAGATCATGTAAAAGAAGCGGAAGAAGCCTTGCAGAAGGCCGGCATCAACAACCGCATCATGATAGACTGTTCCCACGGAAACAGTTGCAAGGATTATCGCAAACAGCCGGCTGTGGCCGCCAATATCGCGGAACAGATATCCAGCGGGTCCGAACAGGTTGTTGCCGTGATGATTGAAAGCAACATTGTGGAAGGAGCCCAGCCGTTGAGTTCCGACCTGGTGTACGGCAAGAGCATCACGGACCAGTGCATTGGGTGGGAGACGACTGTGGAAGTGCTGGAAACCCTTGCCGACGCTGTCCGCAAACGCCGTGCCAAACGGCAGGAAGCGTAAGCGTGCCCATATTCCGGAGGATTATTAACGGAGTTGGAGGCTGGCGAGACTGCCGGAAACTGCAGGTCTCATCCTGTATATCCGGGTGATTTTACGGCTCTTCGGTGTTTTTGCCGAAGAGTCAATGATCGTCCCCCCACAGATAAGAATGGCGTTCGGAAATCGTTTTGCCGCGGTTGTCCTTCAGGACGAGCTTCCATGCGAGGATTTCCCCTTTCCCCTTGGCTTCATCCCCGACGAATTCGAAAATGGAGTTTTGCGTGCCGCCTTTTCTACCGGCGGGATAGGAAATGGATTTCGTCAGGACGGTTGAACCTGTTTTTCCCTGGCGGTACATCATGACCAGAGTTGCCGCCTGTTCCGGATGGGCATCGTTCCAGGTGACGAAGTAGTATTGGCCCAGACGCTGAAGACGCTGTTGCTGGGAGACGGCACCGTGCAGCAGGTAAGTGGCCTGGGTGTGGTGCATACCTACGTCTTCCGCAGGAACCACTATGGTTTTTAAGGGAACCTCCCGCACATGTTCAATCCGGGAAACCTGCTCCGCGCAGGAAAACAGAACCGGCAGCATGGCGGCGCAGAGAGGAGCAGGAAATTTCATGAATCCATTCAATACATATCCGACTGGGGAGTCAACCCAAAGGTAGGGAAGCATTCAGCATGGAATGCAGTATGGATGCGGAAATTTCGGCAGGGAAATTATTCCGCCGCCGAATCCTGCGGTTTTATTTCCATCAAGGGGCGGGACACCGGGAACGGAATCCTCCGGAAAAGCGGAAGATGTTGCGCAAGCGGGCCGTTCCAGGTCATCCGGGGATTGATGTCGCCATTATCTCGTTAATACAATGGTACGACCAGGGTGGAACCAAGAGCCAGCCAGCAGGGCAGTGTGAGGAAAGAAGCCACCGTCGTTGTCAGAAGGATTTGAGTGCCCAAATCCGGATAGCCGCCGAAACGTTTGGCCAGAATGACCGGAATGACGGCGGAGGGAATGGCTGCCTGGATGATGATGACGCGCTTGATATAATCATCCACCGGCAGGAAATAAGCCATCAGGAGCAGTAGCGCGGGGGCCAGCCCCAGCCGCGTCAGCAGGCCGCAAATGATGGGTTTGGGTTCCCACTTCATGTTATGCCATAAATCCCGCATGGAACATCCGAACAGGATCAGGCACAGGGGTGTGGCGCAGTTGCCGATCATTTCAAAAGTCTTCATCAGGGGCGGTTGGGCTACATAGGTTCCCAGGCCGGACCAGGCGAGCGCCAGGCCCACGATAACGGCCAGCAGGGGGCCGCGGAAGAAGACGCCCATGTTCAGGTTGCCCGGACCGCCTGCGATGATGATGACGCCGATGCTCCAGACGACCAGCTCACATCCTACATTGTGGACGAAAAGGACGCCCAGCGTGGGATCGTTGCCGGCGGTAAACAGCATCTGGATGATGGGGATGACGAAAAAAGCGTAGTTCTGCACTCCCGCCGTCAGGGTGAACGTGCGCAGACCCGTGCCGATGCGCATGCGCAGCATTTTAGCGACCAGCCATGCGGCCGCGATACCCAGCAGAAGTTCCAGCGCCCCTGCTGCAATGGCCTGGAGGGAAAAGGAAACGCTGCTGAGCGTCTCATTTCCGGAGAGCACCATGTATTTCATGATGCTGTGGAAGACGAGGCAGGGGTAGGCCACATCCATCGCGATGCGCATGATGGGGGCGTCATGGTCTGCCTGGATGACTTGCTTGTGGCGCAGATAGAAACCCGTGGCAAAGAAAAGATAAACGGGAATGGTGGAGAGAAAGGTGGTGAGGATGACGGCGCCGGTATCCATGGCAGAAGGAACTGTTTTTGGATAATATTATTAAAATATAAAATAATTTTAAATTATTTTAATTTATATTTTATTACAGTAGGTGTTATTTCTTGTATTTCGTATTTATCAGGAAATAATTTAATAAGATTAAGGAATTTTTTTCTTCCATAAGTTATCCAAGTGCATCCATATGTTTTTTTTAAGTAATATGCAGCTGCTCCTATAGGAGCATATCCATTAGGATCCTGATTTTCTTTGACTGCTTCTTTTAACATTTCATGAATAGGGGGAACAGTTATTCCGTGGATGGCTGGGGCAGTTTGAGAGGATTTTGATGGAGCCGCATTCGTTTTTATGTCAAGATCTTCCAGTTTAATAAACTTATCACATGCTTTTTGGAAGGATTCAGGAGTGTCCCTTTTCCCGATACCGATTACATAAACACCATGTTCCCTGACATATAGGGAAACGGGAGTGAAATCACAGTAGCTCGAAACAATGGCGAGGGCATCGTAAGATGACTGATACAATAAATCCAAGGCGTCAATAGTCAACGCCATATCCGTCGAGTTTTTTTTGGGAGTATAATTAAATTGCTGCTCCGCTTTTATGCCAAACCGGTTTAGCGAGTCTTTCCAGTTTTTTAAACTTTCCTTGCTCCAGTCGCCATAGGCTCTTTGAATCACAATACGGCCATATGCAGATATTTTCTGAATGACGCTTTCAAGCTTATCCAGAGCAATGTTTTCAGCATCAATTAGAAGAGCCAGTTTTTGAAATTTTTCCATCATGTTTTCCTTATCCAAGTGAGGAGTATCTTCTAATTATTTCTCAATGGACAGGAATAATGTCAATTCCTTTATGCTGGGAAAAACTTTTGAGGGGTTGGCTTTTTTCAATCCACTGACGTCTGCGGTCGTTGCCCAGGCGGCGGACAGGCAGGTCACTCCCGCTTTGTTGCAGGCGGCCACATCCGAAACCGCATCCCCGATATAGTAAAATTCATCTTTGTTCAAGCAGAAGTCGTGCAGAAGCTCTTCAATAGCTTCCGCCTTGTTGGGTCTGTCTTCCGCTCCGGTTTTGACGGAACAGAACAAATCTTGCATGCCGAATTGCTCAAGCGTAATGCGGCAGCTTTTGTCTCCCTTCCCGGTAATCAGGGCGACAAGCACGCCAGCCTTGTGCAGGGTTTCTATCAATTCACGTATGCCTTCATACGGAGCCGGGCATGATTGATGCATTTCTTCATAAACCGGGTAGAAATCATGGAGAGCTTCCCGCCATTTTTCTCCAGCGACTTTCTTGATCATTCCTACTTCATTCAGGCCGAAAGTCTGCGTGATCTCCCGTTCGCTCAGTATGTGGCCGGCGTAGGGAGAAACTGCTTTTTCAAATGCCCTGATGCACATGGGGACCGTGTCCCCTATGGTTCCGTCCAGATCAAAAGCGATCAGCTTGATCATTGTTCCCGACTTCCGTTGATTTTACGAATAACCTTGCAGGGGTTCCCCGCCGCCAGACTGTCGGGAGGAATATTTTTGGTGACCACGCTGCCGGCACCGATAACGCTTCCTTTTCCGATGGTAATGCCGGGCAGGATAATGACGCCGCCGCCAATCCAGCAGCCGTCTTCTATCGTTACCGGAAGAGCGTAGGTATGGCGGATGTATTCAACGCCTTCATCCGTTTCCACGGGAGTAAGGCGCTCATCCAGCTCAATGGGGTGCGTAGCGGTGTAAATCTGTACGTTAGGGGCGATCAGCACATTGTTGCCGATGGTGATCCTGTTGCAGTCCACGAACGTGCAGCCCGTATTGACGGTGACGTTGTTTCCGATATGGATGTTGCGGCCGTAATCGCAGATGAAGGAATGGCCGATGGATACCTTGGCGCCGACGCTGCCCAGCATTTCCTGCAGCACTTGCCGCTTTTCCTCCTTATGGTCGTAAGGCAGGGAATTGTATTTCATCAGGAGCCGGTGCGTCTTGTTCTTGAATTCCAGAAACACCTTGTCATGGCAGTCATACCATTCGCCCGCCATGCATTTTTCCAGTTCAGTCATTATTTTCTCCTTTCTTGATTTTTTGTTACCGGAGAGGAGGAGCGGAGGCACCCTGCTGAACGGCCGTCAACAGGGTGTGGAAGCTTTACTCCCACTCAATGGAAGCCGGGGGCTTGGTGGAAATGTCGTAAAGGACGCGGTTGATGCCCTTTACTTCATTGAGGATGCGGTTGCTGGTTTCCCTAAGCAGGGCCGGGGGGAGTTCCACCCAGTCCGCCGTCATGGCGTCTTCCGACACGATGGCGCGCAGGTTGGTGGCCCATTCATAGGAGCGTTCGTCCCCCTTCACGCCCACCGTTTTTACGGGAATGAGGCCGGCATAGGCCTGCCAGACTTTGTCGTACCAGCCGTATTTCTTCAGGTTGCCGATGAAAATGGCATCGCATTCCCGGATGATGTCCAGGCGTTCTTTGGTGACCACGCCGGGGCAGCGCACGGCCAGGCCGGGGCCGGGGAAGGGGTGGCGCCACAGAATATCATGCGGGATGCCCATGGAGGCGCCCAGTTCCCGCACCTCGTCCTTGAACAGTTCCGCCAGAGGTTCCAGTACTTTCCCCTGCGCCTGGAGCTCCAGCACGCGTTCCACGCGATTGTGGTGGGTCTTGATGACGGAGGCCTTGGATTTGGCGTTGGAGGCGCTTTCGATCACGTCCGGGTACAGGGTGCCCTGGGCGAGCATTTCCGCGTCTCCCACGGCATCCCAGAAAACGTCGATGAACAGGCCTCCGATGATGCGGCGCTTCTTTTCCGGATCGCTTTCTCCGTCCAGGGCCGCCAGGAAGCGTTCGGAAGCATCCACCGTTTCAATTTCCACGTTCATGCGGGCGAAATTGGCCCGCACTTCCTCCGCCTCGTTTTTGCGGAGCAGGCCGTTATCCACAAAGATGGCGCGCATGTTCACGCCCGCTTCATGCAGAAGAACGGCCAGCACGGTGCTGTCCACGCCGCCGGAGACGCCGCAGACCACCTGCCTGTCGCCTACGCGTTCCCGGATTTCCCGAATGAGTTCCCTTTTAAAGTCTCCGATGTCGAATTTTTTGAGGTTGGCCGCGCAGGAAAGGAAGTTGCGCAGGATTGTGCGCCCTTCATGGGAATGGGTTACTTCCGGATGAAACTGGATGCCGAAGGTGGTTTCTCCCCATTGGAGGGAGACGGGGACGCCTTCCGCATTGCGGGCGATGACGCGGCAGCCTTCCGCCAGATGATCCACCGTGTCCGAATGGCTCATCCATACCTGGGAGGAGGGGGACATGTCCCGGTACAGGCCCGCGCAGGTTTCCGGCAGCAGGGCGGCGGGGCCGTATTCCCGCTTGTTGCTGGCTTTTACGGTGCCGCCGTGCTTGATGTTCAGCAGCTGCATGCCGTAGCACACGCCCAGGACGGGAACATTCAGGCTTTGGAGCCATTCAAAGTCAATGTCCGGGGCGTCCGCGTCCGTGGTGCTTTTGGGACCGCCGGAAAGGATGACGGCGCCGGGTTCGTGAATCTGGTCCAGGTCTTCCAACGCATACAGCTTGGCCATGTAGCCCAGTTCGCGCACGCGGCGCACGATGAGCTGGGTGTATTGGGAGCCGAAGTCAATGACGGCTACGAGGTGCTTGTCGTCCATGTGAGGGAGGAGTTAACAGGAATAATTGACGGGTTCTTCCGTGATGGTGATATCGTGGGGATGGCTTTCTTTCAGGCCGCCGGAGGTGATTTGAACGAACCGGGCCTTGTTCCGGAGTTCCTCCAGGTTGTGCGCGCCCAGGTAGCCCATGCCGGAGCGCAGGCCGCCCATGAGCTGGAATACCACGTCCGCCAGCATGCCCTTGTACGGAACGCGCGCTTCCACGCCTTCCGCGACGAGTTTGCCGGAGCTGTTCTGACCGTAGCGGTCGCCGGAGCCGCGGCGCATGGCTCCCAGGGAGCCCATGCCGCGATACTGCTTGAAGTGGCGGCCCTGGTAATGAACCACCTTGCCGGGGCTTTCTTCCGTACCTGCCAGCAGTCCGCCCAGCATCACCAGGTCGGCGCCGGCGGCCAGGGCTTTCACAATGTCCCCGGAATAGCGGATGCCGCCGTCCGCAATGACGGTGACGCCCGCGGGACGCGCAACGGAGGCTACCTCCTGAATGGCGGTGAATTGGGGCATGCCCACGCCGGAGATGACGCGGGTGGTGCAAATGGAGCCGGGGCCCACGCCCACCTTGATGGCCTGCACGCCCGCCTTGATGAGGTCGGCCGCTCCTTCCGCCGTAACCACGTTGCCGGCTACGATGGGACGGTCCGTCAGCTTGCGGAGGTTGGAAACCACATCCATCACGCGGGTCGTGTGTCCTGTGGCGGCGTCAATGAACAGGGCGTCCGCTCCGGCGGAAATCAGGGCTTTGGCGCGGTCCAGATAATCGGGGCCCACACCCACGGCGGCGCCGCAGCGCAGGTGGCCGTGTTCATCCTTGGAAGCGTCTGCAAACATGGCGCGCTTCTGGATATCCGTTTCCGTGATAAGGCCGGCCAGCACGCCGTGTTCATCCACCAGGGGAAGCTTTTCAATGCGGTGGGTGTAAAGGATGTGGCGCGCTTCCTCAATGGTCGTGGTGGGAGCCGCCGTGATCAGGCGGGCAAGGGGGGTCATGACATCCTCGACCCGGACATTCTGATAATCGTCCACGCCGCGCATGTCGCGGCCGGTGATGATACCTTCCAGCTTGCGGTTGGCATCCACGACGGGGAAGCCGGAATAGCCTTGGTCCATCATGATCTGGTGGACTTCCTCCAGCGTCATGTCCTTGTTGACCGTGACGGGGTTCGGGATGACCGCGTTTTCAAAACGCTTCACGCGGGAAACCATGGCCGCCTGGATGTCAATGGGGTTGTTGCGGTGGATGACGGCCAGGCCGCCTTCCCGCGCCAGGGCAATCGCCAGTTCCGATTCGGAAACGGTATCCATGGCCGCGGACAACACGGGGATTTTCATGTCAAAGCCGGGAACAAGCTGGGAACTGATGTCCGCGTCGCCGGGAAGAATCGCGCTCAGGCGGGGCAGCAGGAGCACGTCATCAAAACTTAATCCAAGAGGGAAATCTGCCATGCGATAATCTACAGCCGGACAACCTCTGACGCAAGCCGAAACACAGGAGAATCTTATTTTTGAATGAGCGGCGCAGTTTCTTTCTTTGCCCCATGCCATATTCGCGGGCGTTTCCGTTTCCCGTGCAGAAACTCTTCCCTCTTGAAATGGGGAGGCTGCCTGCCTATCCTGAAAAAGAAATGACGTCCATGAGTGCTCCCGAACCTTACCGAGTCCTGTTTGTCTGTCTGGGCAACATCTGCCGCTCTCCTGCCGCGGAAATCATTTTCAAAAAAATGGTCGCAGAACAAGGTCTGGAACATTTGATTGAGAGCGATTCCGCCGGAATGATCGGTTACCATCGGGGCTGCCCTCCGGATAGCCGGATGCTGACGGCGCTGAAAAAATACGGATATGAGGATCCGGGGCTTAAGTCGCGCCCCGTGCGGAAAGAGGATTTGGAACAATTTGGCCTGATTGTGGGAATGGACCGTGAAAATCTGCGGGATTTGAAACGGTTGGATAAAAAGGGACAGTGGGCAGGCAAGATAGCGCCCATGTGTTTTTTCACGACTCGTTTTCCGGATGAAGAAGTGCCGGATCCCTATTATGGGGGGCAGGAAGGCTTTGAATATGTGGTAAAACTGCTTCAGGACGGTTGCGGCAATCTGCTGGAGCGTTTGAAGGAGCAGCTTTCCTTGTAAATTCAGGCGTGGAGGCTGGGAAAGTGGTGGTTTATCCTGCTTTCTCTCCATTCAGACATGCCGGGGTTGCTGAACATGCCCGCAGGCGATAACCGTTTTTATGGATTTTGGATTTCTTTTCCAATTCAGGGAGATCATGCTTTTTCCGTTGAAGAGTTCATGAATCCATGTTAAATGAAAAATTGCTGTGTTTCATGGCGCGCAGTTAAAGGCCATTTGGATATGTTGCTTCCGGAATTTTCCATATGGGCCAGAGTTTTCCATTCGGAAGCGCAGAGAAGAAATTTTTACCATTTATTGAACCACGGCTGAGGCCAGGGGGCATCCCGTGTTGGACGTGTTGAAACAGGAGGTTTTGTTGTTATGGATAAGGAACGGATAAAAATTATTGCAGTTTTTCCAAGATTGGGATGATGCAATGTTTGCGTTTCAATAGCTAATCCGATTCAAACCATGAAAGAACAATCCTTTGATAACGATGTCAATTCCCTGACGGGCATGAGCAATTCCAATAGCGGAGCTCCCTCCGCGATCGACGAACAAGCGCCAACGGACGCTTTTGAAAGAAGCTGGGACTGGGATTTTGAAGTCAGGGAGCTGGGGCCTGATGAAACGGCCGAATGCAAGGTGACCATGGGCGCCGACGATCTGGCTAACTTGACCGTGGATGGAGAAGAACGGCTGGACATTGGCCCGCGCGGACAGTACGGAGGCGGCAGCTACGAACCGCAGACGGCTTCTTTCAGCATTGAGCCCGGAATGCATCGGGCGCATGTGGACTATAGCAATATTTCCATTCCCAATGCCAATAACAACATTGCCAAATTCACCTTTGACCTGAAGGTGGAAATTACCAACCGGCAAACGGGTTCTTCTTCTTCCTATGTGCCCCCGGAGGCGGAAACGGAGCCAGTGGACAACAACGACGAGGGCGACGATGATCCATGCGGAGGCTCCAGCAGCGGAAGCAGCAGTTCTCCCAACAGCAGTTCCAGCAATCCGTGCCCGAATGGCGACAACGGCGGGGATGAGGATGAGACTGATCCGGACAATCCCTTTTCCCCGGATGACTGCATGGACAACCGGGGCGGTTCCCCCAGCGCGTCTGCCGTGCGCAGCCTGGTTTCCTCCGCCTCCGCATATGGAAAGTTCTCTTCCGCAGGCAAACGGGTAACTGCCCAGACGCGGAAAACCAGCATGGTATGGCGCACCAGCTTCGGTTCCTTCCGCGGTATGGAAGGCGTGCCGTACGGGATGCTGGAAATTGTGGCTTATCACTTCTCTTCCAGGTTGTGGACGCCCGCAGCCCTGCAATACCTGCATCCCATGGCCAGCTGTATTCTGCCCCCTTCCGGTCGGGAGTTGGGGGCTGACATGGCATTCCAGATCCGGAACGGAGGCACCCGCGCCAACTATTACTGCTATGCCGGCGCGGCCAGTGCAGGCTCCATCGGCGGCTCGCGGAAAAGGACGGGTTCCGTTTCCATGGCGTATGCCGCGGCAGAGGGGCGTGTTGTCTCGGCTTCCGCCAGCGCGGCGGAAATGAGGGTCAGCAACGCCGGGGGCAATACAGTCATCTACGGCGGTTCTTCCGTTTCCGCTTTGGGCGCGGCCTCCGGCTACCGGACCAGGCTGGGTTCTTCATGGACGGCTCAGGATTTTGCCAATTACCTGGACATCGTCCGAAGCGCAGATGATGTCATCCGCCAGGTCTGGAACCTGTGGGACGGTCTGGCCAATATTGAGAACGTGACGGATACGGGCTATGTGATCGCCTTTTATCTGCCCGAGCAGGTGGAGGCCAAAAACGTTTCCACCGGTCTTTACGCCGTTACGGGGACGCCTTTTAAAACCTTCACCATTGAGGGCAATGCGGAGACCGGCAAGCTCACCGTCACGGAGCAGGCGGAAGGGCGCGAGCCTTACGTCACCCGCTACTGGCAGGGAACGGGAGGGGCCTGGTGCATGTCTCAGGGGGAAGGGGAAGACGCGATTTACACGATCCGTGAAAGGCAGGAGGTGTCTTCGGGGATTTGGAAACTCTTCACTACCGTGCAGCGCGGGGAAAACGGCGCTCCTATTTCCCGGGTGTGCGAAACCTATGAACAGGGCCGCAGCGGCAACCTGTGCACCAGCCGTATGGAGGCTTATGGAACCGACTATGCCCGTGAAACGACTTACGCTTATAACGCCGTGGGCAAACTGATCCGGGAGACGGCTCCCGACGGAAGCGAGAAGACCTGGTCCTACGACGCCTTCGGGCGTGAAACCGTCCGGATGGAACCCTGGGCGGGCGGGGGAAGGAAGGGCACCTACACCTATTACCGCTGCTCCGACCATGCCGATCCGGATATTGCGCACCAGTACGTGGTGCTCACTATGAACGCCGCACGGCTGGCGGATACGCATTACACCTATACGGAAGTCAACCATGTGCGCCGTGTGGAAAAACGCACCACGGCGTTGGGTGCGGAGGGAGAACAGCTGGAAGTGACGGAAACGTGGCTGCCGGCGGCGCCCAACGAATATGCCCGGGGGAGGCTGAAGATGAAGCAGTCCGCCAGCGGCGTGCAGACGGTCTATGGCTATGAAGCGGCCAGCCAGTACGGCGCCCTCTACAGGGAGACCAGGGAAACGCAGATAGCGGGGCAGGCCGTACCGGGGCACAGCACTAGGAAAGTCACGTACGTTTCCGCTCAGGGAAATAACACGCGCATTGAGAAATACGCCTTGCTGACGGATGGAACCTGGACGCTGACGGATACGGCGGATTACGAATACGACAGGGAAAACCGGTGGATTAAGCGTACGCGCGGCAACGGCAGGGTGACGGAACGGGAGATGATGTGCTGCGGCCCCTTATGGGAAAAGGATGAAGACGGCATCATGACCACCTACTCCTATAATACGGCGCGCCAGCTGGTGGAAGTCAGCCGGTCGGAAGTCGCGGACGGAGAAACGGTCGTCACTCCTGAAACCATCGTCAGCTACAAGCGGGACGCCTTCGGCAGAATCCTGCAAACGCGCCGGGACGTCGGCCCCATGACGACGACGGAAAGCAAGGTTTACGATCTGCTGGGGCAGCTGGTGCAGGAAACGGACGTCTTAGGAAGGAGCAGTACGCGTGCCTACAGTGCGGACGGCCTGACGGAAACCGTCACCACGCCGACGGGAGCGACGCTCGTCACTATCCGCCATGCGGACGGGACCGTGCTGGAACAAAGCGGCACGGGGCAGAGGCATCTCCTCTACCGTACGGAATACTCCGCGGAAGGCGTGGTTCGCTCCACGCTTCTTCCCCGGGCGGAGGGAGAACCGGAGCTGGTGGAACAAACCGTCACAGACGGAAGGGGCAACATGGTGCGCGTCTCCCGGGCGAACGCCAACGGAGGCCTTGTTCATGACCGGCGCGTTTTTGATCTGAACAACAGGCTTTTGCGGCAGCAGGTGGATGGAATGGCTCCTTTGCTTTATGACTATGACTCGTTTGGCAATATCGTCAAAACCACGCTCAAGCTGGTCGAGAACCCTACTCCCGCCAACTCCCTCGTCACGGAGTACGCCTATGCCCGCCGGCAACGGGAAGACGGCGTGTACCGGGTAACCACAGTCACGCGCTGCAACAGCCAGGGAACAACATATGCGGAAAGCACGGCCGAGCTGGTTTCTTTCCTGTCCTCCTCGCTGGCCGGAAAAAACATCTCCACCGATCCGCGGGGCAATGAAACCCTGCAATGGACGGAATACACGGCTCCGGCCAGACGGACGGTAAAAACACAGTCCCCGGCTTCTTCCGTCATTGCGGAAACTGTCGTCATAGACGGGTACACCGTATCCCGGAAAGACCATGCGGGTGTTCTGACCGCCTCTTCCCGCGCTTATACGGCCAGCGGCAGCACGGAGACTTATACGGACGCCCGCGGCAATGCCGCCGTTACCGTCTTTGACATCGCCGGCCGTGAAACAGCCAGGACGGATGCAGCCGGCAATACGACCACCATCCAGTATGACCCGTCCACGGCTTCTCCCTCCTGCGTCACGGATGCTTTGGGCAACACGGCCTGCTACGCTTATGACCCGCGGGGACGCAAAACCGCCGAATACGGTACGGCCCTCCAGCCCTCCGTCTTTGCGTACGATGATGCGGACAGGCTGGTATCCCTCATGACGTTCCGCGTTCCGGGGGAAACCATCGCTGCCGATCCGCGGGAACGGACGGACGGAGACATGACGGCGTGGAGCTACGACGACGCCTCCGGTCTGATGACGGCTAAAACCTATGCCGACGGCCATGGGGAAAGCTACTCTTACGATGACTGGAACAGGCTGGCGGTTAAACGACAGGCCCGGACGGTGGACGGGCAGGGAACGCCTCTGGCAACTTCTTATGCCTATGATCCGCAGACGGGCAACCTAGTCTCCGTCATTCACAACGATGCGACTCCTTCGCTCAATTATGTCTACAACCACCTGAACCTGCTCACTCAGGTTGCGGATGATTCCGGAACAAGGACGTTGGCTTACAACCAATATAATGAAGCGGAATCGGAAACTACGGCAGGGCTGGCGGCAAGCGCGCTCAACTATTTGCGCGACGGTTTGGGGCGGCCTTCGGGCTACAGTCTGCATTATGGAGAGGGTATTGTCCAGCAGACGGCCTGGGAATATGACGGCTGCGGACGTCTTTCTACGGTCTCGCTCAATAACGGCGCCGATCCCTTCGTCTATGGCTACCACGCCGTCAACGGACTGCTGGAAACGCTCGACTACCCCAATACCCTCCGGAGATGGTACACCCGGGAAGAAAAACGGGATCTGCTGACCAGAATCGACTACCTGCGTCCCGGCAGCGCCAACTACCCGGCCAAAACCGACTACGCCTACGACGCGCTGGGGCGGCCGACGGAAAAGAAGGACTACTTCAATACTCCTGCTCCCGGCCTGACGCACAGCTACAGCTACAACAGCCGCGGCGAACTGATCGCCGATGCGATGAGCCGGGGAGGGACATACGCCTATGCGTATGACAACATCGGCAACCGCGTCACCTCTTGGGAAGGTTCGGGCGCGTCAGCGGAGGTGTACACGGCCAATAACCTGAACCAGTACACGGCTATCACCCGGGAGGAAGGAGCGTCTTTTGCACCTGCCTATGACCCCGACGGCAACCAGACAAAGATTCAAACATCCATGGGGGAATGGGAAGTCTCTTATAATGCCCTGAACCAGGCGGCAAGGTTCATTCAGGGGAACAGGCGGGTGGAGTGCCGCTACGACTATCTGAACAGACGGATTGAGAAAGCCGTCTATGAAGGAGAGATCCTGATGTCGAAGAAACGGTTCATCTATCACGGCTACCTGCAAATCGCGGAACTGGATGCCGCCGCGACGGAATCAGCGATGCCCGTACTGCGAAAAACCTATCTGTGGGATCCGCTGGAACCGGCAGCCACGCGCATCCTGGCCATGAGCCTCTTTGATGAGACGGGAACCTGGGTGGAAAACCTGTACTACACGCACGACCTGTTGAAAAACACCACGGCGCTTTTCGGCATCAGAGCGGGACGCCGCGCCTTGTACGAATACGGCCCGTATGGGAATATTCTCAGGATGGAAGGGAATGCCGCAGAGGACAATCCGTTCCGGTTTTCCAGCGAATACGCTGATGACGAACTGGGGCTGGTTTACTACAATTACCGCTATTATAATCCCCAAAATGGCAGGTGGATTAGTAGGGATCCTATTATAGAGAAACAGAAAGATAATGTTTATTCATATGCGTATAACACACCTTCTATTTTGATTGATGTGCAGGGGCAATTCGCGTTTGCGATTGCTCTATTTAATCCTATAGGAGCGGCGGTGGTAGCAGCGGCGGCAGTAGGTGTAGCTGTTGCGGTAGTGGTGGTAGTTGCCGAAAAAGTAATAGATGAAATAAGCTCGGATACTACAAAGAAAACAGTTCCAGAAACAGTTCCAATAGCAATTCCTCAAAAACCTAGATATGGAAATTGTTCAAAACAAAGACATAGTGAATTAAATAAAGAGGTTGGTCGTAAGTGCAAAGGTTCATCAATGCATTGTAAAAACAAAAATATGTGTAAAAATGAAATAGAAAGAAATATAAAAAGATTTCAAGACTGTATTGATGCAAGAACAAAAATAAATAATGAATGCTTCAATGGTGGAGATAATGCACATAATGATGAAATTGAGCGCGCTTTAGCGGGCAAAAAACGTTGCCAAGATAAACTCAATCAATTATTATGAAATTTTCATAGTCAAAAAATAAATTAAATTTTTTATCTATTATGGATACTAATTTATTGTCCTATCAATCCTTTCTTGATATAATGAAGGTTATATATCCTGTGTTCCCGCTTCCAAATAATAAACAATTCAAAATATGCATTGATTTTATAAAGTCTGAATCTTTTGCGCTGCCTGTAATTGAATTTTGTGAATATGTCCATGTTCATAAAATAAATTGGTTAAAATGTTCATGGGAGTATGATTTAATGCCACTTGAATATGATACAACAATTTTGCCGCATTATATATTTTCAACATCTTTTCTTAGGTATTATTTTCCGACATGTTTAAATTTAACTATTAAATATTTTTTTGGTGATTATCATAAATATGAAATTGGAAATATCGATTCATTTGTAGGATATACAATTGGTGCTGTTATTGAAAATTATAAGAATTTAAATGAAAGTGAAAAGAATTTGTTGGGAAGAATATTAAAACTAATGGAAAATAATTCGTTTTATGATTATAAAGATGAATGTATAAAATTGAAAAATAAAATTATGAATAATTAGATATAATAATTTATATTATCGTTCTATCCCCAAGATTGAGGATATAGAATTTTCTTTATTATATTCATCATATATCGAATGATCATGTGGAATATATCTGATTCGACATTTCGAAGAAGATATCTAAAAGTCCCTTTCATATCCTTTTCCAGAAGAAACTGCATATCAAATTCTTTCTAATGGTTAATATAATATAGCAGATCTAAATTGGAACAGAAATATTCAATAAGAATGGCCAATGGTTCTTACAAAATCTTGAATTAATAGTATTATGAGGCCATATTACAATATGATTGGACAACGGAATCAGCGATGTCCGTACTGCGAAAAACCTATCTGTGGGATCTGCTGGAACCGGCAGCCACGCGCATCCTGGCCATGAGCCTCTTTGATGAGACGGGAACCTGGGCGGAAAACCTGTACTCACGCACGACCTGTTGAAAAACACCACGGCGCTTTTCGGCATCAGAGCGGGACGCCGCGCCTTGTACGAATACGGCCCGTATGGGAATATTCTCAGGATGGAAGGGAATGCCGCAGAGGACAATCCGTTCCGGTTTTCCAGCGAATACGCTGATGACGAACTGGGGCTGGTTTACTACAATTACCGCTATTATAATCCCCAAAATGGCAGGTGGATTAGTAGGGATCCTGCCAAAGAAGAAAAAACTAACAATTTATATTGGTTTGTCAGAAATCATCCGTCAATACATTTGACATATTGGGAAGACAATGTCCAGATATGTCATGGGTACAACCAGCTGCTATGGACGCATATATAAAGCACATTGAAAATTATTCTAAAAAATTGCAAGATTGTTTAAATGACTGTGAAAATCGTTTACAGGCACAATGTGGAGGATGGTTAAATTTCATATGAGCGTGCACAACAATTTAACTCTTCTATTGGAGGACCGTCTGTAGAAGAGAATAAAATTCAAGGCATTCTATTTATTATTGCATCAGCTTTTATTTTTGTTGACAATAGAAATTGTAAATTAAAATGCAAACAGATATATGATTAAATCAATCAAAATTATGAGAAAAATATTTCTGTTTTTTATTTTATTATTCCCGATGAGTGTCTATTCTGATGTGAATAATTATCAGGATTCAGACTATGTTAAAAACAATTTTTCAATAAAAGAACAAGAATATTTAAAAAAGTATATACTTCAATCTTCTGCATTCTTAATGCGTGCTGTAGGTAATTCCAAGTATTCTTCTTCTATATTAAGTGATCAAAATAACCACTTTATATTGGAGCAATCTATGAATTTTTATCGGAAATTCGATGTTAAATATTTACCGAAGATAGTTCAAAAATATCTTTTTCAGTGTTTTCTTATAAATCAAATGATAATTAACAAGAGTGAACGTAATTATTTCAAAACCGTGATTTTGTTAAATAAAAAGAAAGTAATTGAAAATCAATTTTATAATGAAATGAAGAAACATGGATATGATTGGAATAGTAGAAGCATATTGGCTCATTTCATAGGAAAAAATCCGGAAGACGTTCTGAAAAGATTAGTTACAGACAGTTTTGAAAAAATTGCCGGGAACAGAACGATAGCTATTGATCCCAAAGATAAAAGAACGATGGAAATAATCATAAAAAATGCATACGTTGAATTTGCCAATTATTTAGATGATGAATCTCAGAAAAAGTAATTAATTTCTTGAAACAAAAGTTATCTGATAAAGAAGAGAATTAAATTGAATAGGTTTTTTATTGGTTGCATCTTTTTGTGGAGATCGATGTTTTAGTTTAAGTGATATATTAATATTATTTAAAAACAGAACGAAAAAAGATTTAGTGCAAATTTTGCAATAAATGTTTATTGATTAATGGAATTGTTTACTTTAAATTTGTTTTATTCATTTTTTCTATTTTCATCTGAATAATTTTCTGAATATCAATAGTCCAAATGTTCTGAAAATCTTACGGCAAGACTATTCTACATAAATCCATTAATTAATGATACATTCTCTCTATATTGTTGGATTTCCATCCCTTTACGGCGGTGCGGGAGCCGAGCTTTATCACCAGATTAAGGTTTGGAGACAGATGGGGATGGAAATGCATCTTATCCCCACCCAGAAAAATGCATACTGTGCCGGGCTTTATCCGGAGATGATGAATTTGGGTGTTACGGTGCATGAAGGCTATGATTGGGAGGCCATTCCGGCAGGGGCTCCCGTCATCAGTTTTTGTAATGAAGAGTTTCTGGCTGCTCTCCCGAAGATACGAAAACGGACGGGAAGGACAGTTTTCGTCAATTGCATGACCTGGCTTTTCGGCAGGGAAAAGGAAGCCATGAAGCGTGGAGATATTTCCCTGTTTCTTTATCAAAATAGCAACGTAATGGGAAACGTCATTCCTCGCCTGAGGGCTTTAAATCCCGACCCGGCCATCCGGTTCATGACGTTTAGGCCGTATTTTGATGCGGCAGATTTTCCTTTTGTTGCAGGGCGTTCCACGGACTGGTTTGGAGCCGGACACATTTCCCGGCAGGATGAAGATAAGTTCAGCAAGGATACGTGGCATATTTACGAGCATTTTGCTTCTCCGGTCCGGAAGAGGGGAACTTTTCTCGGTTTTGACCAGCGGAGCGAGGTGAAGACTGGCAGGCCTCCCGATTGGGTGGAGACTTTCCATGATCAAAAGTCTTTGTCCCAACAGGAGTTTTACCGACGCTGCCACATCGTTTTGCAGCCTACCGATACGACGGAGAATTGGCCGCGTGTGGGTTTTGAGGCCATGGCAAGCGGGAGCGTGCTTGTTGTGGACAGGCGCGGAGGGTGGGAACAAATGGTGGAACACGGGAAGACCGGATGGCTGTGCGAATGCCCCGGGGATTTCATCACGTACGCCACTAAAATGGCTTGGGAGCCCCACTACCGGGAAGACATGGCCGCTGCCGCCCGTGAGCGGGGCATGGCCCTGGGCGGGCAGGAAGCTTCCATGGAAAGCTGGCAGGAGGTGTTTGAGGCAATCAGCCGGATACCTGATTCCTAACTGCCGTTTTTGTTCTGACCGGAATGCGAACCGCTTCTTTCCTGCGGGTCAGATGAGCCATGTGCCGTATTGGCGGAGGTTTTTCTGCCTGTCCATGCTGTAGGCGATAATGTATTTGAGGAGGTCCTCCTGGGAGTAGCCGTGTTCTGCGGCCGCCAGGCAGATGGAGCCGCTTTTGCCCAGGTGGCAGCAGATGTTCATTTCCAGAATGCGCCGTTCTCCCGTCTCGAAGTCGATTCTATAGTCGATGCGGAAATAGTCCATCGGCCCCAGAGCGCTCCAGATTTTCCGGACGTCACTGGCGATGTCCTGCTCCATATCCTGAACGGAGACCAGCTGATAACCCAGATGGTCGTGCAGTTTCAGGTCTTCCGTGATGATGCTGCCTGGTTTGTCGGATTTCGGCTGCACATATCCCAGGATGACGGGGTTTTCCCCACCCAGTACGGGAACGGTGACGTCAATGCCTTCACAGTATTGTTCCACGAGCACTTCGTGCCCTTCTTCCATCAGGCGCCGGGCGCATGAACCCACGGCTTTCCAGGAGCTGCAGATGCTGTCTTCCCGGATGCCGCCGGAAGCGGCTCCAAAACGCTTTTTGACAAAATAGGGGCCTGGGAAAGGGGCCTGGGCCGGAATACCTTTTTCTCCGGAAAGTCCAATGCCTTCCGGAACGTTCAATTCCAGGGAGCGGAATACCATTTTGGTCAGCAATTTATCTTCCGCTATGGCGCGGATGTTGGGAGGGGCGCCCAAGTAGGGAATCTGAATGAATTCGCAGTAGGAAGAAATGAATATTTCAGGCCTGGACATGGCGAACCTGTTCATCAGGGAGAATACATAGTCCACGTTTCCTTTGGCGAATTGGACGGAATAGGGTTTGGAGGAGGAGACGACGTCGTAGCCTATGTCCTGAATGGCTTTATAAATGTTGTAGTGGTACTGGGGATAGCCTCCATTGCCCGTGTAGGGTTTTTTGGAAAAATCGGGAGCGTCGGGGGCATATGGAGCCAGGAACATGATCCTTGCCGGCTTGCCATATTGATTGAGTTGGATGTCTGGTATTTCAAACATGGCTTATGGCTATTACGTGTAATGTTTCTTGGATTATGGAATGGGCCGCCATGTTCAAATAATATAAAAAAGAAGGGACGGCATAGCCGTCCCCGGAGGTGGTGGAATAGAAGAGGGAGAACTTCTTCCTTATTTTCTGGACATTCCCCTGGCGACGCGCTGAACATATTGTTCCATGGCCGGAAGTTCCTGTTCAATGCATTCCACCAGTTTGAGCTGCGTACGGCAACGGATGAGATTGTGGTTCGGGCGCGAGACCTTGAAGTATTGGTCTCCTTCCAGATAGTCCGTTAAAAAACGGATGCCGATTTCCAGCGTGATGAGTTTTCCTGAGAAGGCAAGCTGGTCTATTTCCGCCTGGGTCAGGAAACCGTGGGCGGCGGACAGATACCCTTCTACAATGGATTGGAACATAGGCATGCGCATGCGTACCTTGTCCAGGTCTTCTTCGTCTTCTTCCGTGGGCGGAGTGACGGTGCGCACCATATCGCCGAAGTCGTATAGCACAAGGCCGGGCATGACCGTGTCCAGGTCAATGACGCAGACGGCGTGGTCTGTGTCCTCATCCAGCATGACATTGTTGATTTTGGTGTCGTTATGAGTGATGCGGGTAGGGAGGACGCCTTTTTCCTGAAGATCCAGCAGCCGGTCCACATCCTGCTCACGGGCTTTGATGAATTCCAATTCAGGCAGACAGGAGGAAAGACGCCCCTGCGGGTCCAGCTCCGCCACTTCCATCAGGCGGTTGAAGCGGTTCCGGGTATGGTGGAATCCGGGTATGGTTTCCACGATGTCGTCCGGGTTCATGTCACTGATCAAATCCTGGAAAGAACCAAAGGCAAATCCCGCCTGGTAGGCCTGGCGGGTGTTTTCCACCACGTCGTAGGTGTGCGTGCCGGCCAGGTAGTTGTAACAGCGCCAGATGCCGTCTCCGGGGATGTCGATGTAGTTGCGTCCTCCCCGGGCCGGGTAGAGGTTGAGGGTTTGGCCGGCGGAGTCCTTCAGGCGGCGCAGGACTTTCCAGTTGATATGCCGCGTGACTTTTTCCACATTGCGCATGACGGCTTTGGGGTCTTTGAAGACGTAGTCGTTGATGCGCTGGAGGATATAGGAGTCTTCCGTCCCGTCGCTTTTGCGGTAGGTGGCCTTGTAGGTGGTGTTGATGTGCCCGCTGGGGATTTCCTTTCCGGTGACGAATTCCCCTTCAATGGCGAAGAGGTCTCCAATTCCGGCGATACGGCACAAGATCTGGTCGGTGTCTGTTGTTACGGGGAGAGAGGTAGTCATGTCAAAGGTTGAGAGAGAGAGTTGAGTAAAGAAGTTAGCGGATGAATTTATAACCTACAAGCTCATCAAGCTTGCTCTTGAGCCGGGAAACACCGTCCCCGTTAAGCGCAGAAATGGGGATGACGTCCACTTTCGGGAAACGCATGCGGAAGTTAACCAGATTTTCTTCCGCTCCTTCCAAGTCCATTTTGTTGGCGACGACAAACCAGGGCTGTTTGGCCAGGTCTTCGCTGTACAGTTTAATTTCTGTGCGGAGGTTCTGGAGGTCTTCAATGGGATCGCGTCCTTCGCTGCCAGCCATGTCCAGGACGAAGACGAGCACCTTGCAGCGCGTGATGTGGCGCAGGAATTCATGCCCCAGGCCCCGGTTGCTGTGCGCGCCTTCAATGATGCCGGGAATGTCAGCCACAATGCAGCGGCGAAAGCTGTCGAATTCCACCACTCCAATGATGGGCTGAAGCGTGGTAAAAGGATAGCTGGCTACTTTGGGCTTGGCTTCTGAAATGTCTCCAAGCAATGTGCTTTTGCCCGCGTTGGGGTATCCTACCAGCCCGGCGTCCGCAATGCGGCGCAATTCCATGAAGAAGACGCCTTCTTCCCCTTCCGTTCCCATCTCGGCTTCCGTAGGCGCCTGGTTGGTCGCGGAGCGGAAATGCCAGTTTCCCTTGCCGCCGATGCCGCCCTGGCACAACGTGAACCGGGTGCCGATTTCCGTCAGATCCGCGATTTTTTCCAGTTCAATGCCTTCACCTTCCCGTTCCAGCCAGGTTGCCTCCGCCATGGAGGAGGCATTGCTGCGGTAGATAATGGTGCCGGGAGGCACTTTCCCGATGACGGATTTGCCGTTCTTGCCATGTTTCTTGGCGCTTTGGCCGCCTACTCCGTCTGTGGCGATTAATTTGGGATCATAAAAAAAAGAACGCAGGTCATTCGTGTGCGGATCCACTTCCAGAATGACGCTTCCGCCATCGCCTCCATCCCCGCCGTCCGGGCCTCCCTTGGGCACGAATTTGGCCCTTCGGAAGCTGACCAGCCCGTTTCCTCCTTTTCCTGCCCTGGCGAATATGCGGATGTTGTCAACAAACATGTTCTAAATATGAATCATTTCCCTTCAAAACGCAAGACATGTGCAGGGCTGCAAGGCTTTTCCTCGGTGTAGGCCTCTGATTTTTCCGATGCGTCGGAAGGCTTTCTGATGAAAAAGGATTTCATATTCATTACGGAAACTCCGGATGTTTTTGCGATGGCCCGGATTGGTTTGTGCCGTGTCGGCTGTTTTCACAGCAATAGATGAAGAAAAGAATTCTTCCTATTAAGGGAACCGGGGATAGGAGCAGCATACCGCTTTTATTGGCGCCATGCAGTCTCTGCATGTGACGGACAGAGAGCCCCGGAGTAAATAGACTCCGTGCTGGAGAAGGCGGGGATGGCCATTTTTTCTTATACGTGACGGGGGAACGGTCTTTTGGATTGAAAATGAACATGGGCGTGGCATGATTTCCGGGAAACATGCCACGCCTTTCCATCTACCTTCCCGACGGTTCCGAAAAAACCATAGTTCTTCCGAAGAACGGTGAATATTTCGCACGCATCGGACGTGACGAGCATTGTGAGATAGTGCTTCCTTTTCAATCGGTTTCCGGGGAGCATGCTTTGCTTCAGTTCAAGGAAGGGGGATATGTCCTGGAAGATCTTGGCTCTACTAATGGGACTAAAATCAACGGACTGACGCCGATGAGCTCCGCTACTCTTTACGATGGCGATGAAATCGCTTTGGGGGATGCCAGACTCCGGTTTGCGGAAGAGCCTTCTCCGGGATTCTCCGCCGAATTTCCCAAGAGGGAGGAAGAGGCAGCCCCTTCGACCGCCATGCGGAATTTGCAGCAGTTGGCGGATGAAGCCACCCGCACGGCCCGGAATCATTATTTATGGATGGCCTTTTATGCCGTCCTGATATTTTTTCTGGCTGTTTTTGCCGGATTAACCTACAAGCATTACAGGGTGACGGGCGAATTGCTGCCTCTTCAATGGCTGGGCATTGAATCTCCCAAGGCCGCCTTGAAATCCATGCCTCTTCCTCAGGCGGAAAACGGCATGCAATATTGACCGGAATTTTCCAGCCCTGCTGTTTTATGAACTGGCCGGGGTATCTCTGGGCATGCGTTCCACATCCGGGAACAGCGTGAAAGGAGTGGCGGATCCCTGTTCCAATTCCAATAGGTATTGTTTAATGGCCAGGCCGCTTGCGTAGCCGGTCAGTTTGCCGTTGGCCCCAATGACCCGGTGGCAAGGGATGATAATGCCGACAGGGTTCCGGTTGTTGGCCTGTCCTACTGCCCGGCATGCTGACGGGCGTCCTATTTGGCGGGCAATATCTCCGTAATTTCTGGTTTCTCCGTAGGGGATAGTTAGAAGGGCTTTCCAGACAATTCGTTCAAATTCGATCCCTTGAGGAGAAATCGGCACGTCAAATGTGCGGCGGGAACCTTGAAAATATTCATCCAGCTGGTCGGCCGTTTGGCGCAGCAGGGGTGTTTCCTTCCATTCCAGATGCTCTGGCTGTGCCATGCGGCTGAAGAAAAGATGGGTGACGGCTGTGCCGTTTTCCACAATCACGACAGCCCCTGCAGGCGTCTGATGGAGGAGCGCCCGGGCATGGGAAGGGAAAGAAGTTTTCATACCATGACCATAGCATGCGACGGGCTAAGGACTCTATTCATTTTGCAGGGTATTTCGCCATTTGGCAGGAAAAAGGAAGTATGAGGCCCTGAATAGATGTATTTTGTTTGAAAGGCTGCGGAACCGGGTGCAGTATTGCTCCATATGAAGAAGAGCCTGTTTGCCGTGCTGTTGACCGCATGCCTTTGCATGTCTGTAAGAGGAGAAGACTCCAAACCACCGAGGACCCTCCCCGGCGGGTGGGTTTATGTCTGGGGTGACGAGTTCAATGGTTCCAGGATAGATGCCAAGAAATGGAAGCCGGAGTTGGGAGTAATCCGCAACCAGGGGTCCCAGCAGACTTATACAGGCCGGCCCAAGAATATGAGACTGGAGGATGGCTGCCTTGTTTTGGAAACCCATTTTGAGAAGTTCGCCAATATCAATTACAAGAAAAGTTCGGCGGATTGGATCAAGAATACCAGGTTTATGCCTTATACCTCCGGTTCCGTTACGACGATCAAGACGAAAAATTTTATGTTCGGCAGGCTGGAAGTGCGTGCCAAGGTCCCCAAAACCAAGGGCATCTGGCCTGCCATCTGGCTGCTTGGCAAGAATAAATGGGGCTGGCCCGCCAACGGGGAGATTGATATGCTGGAGAATATTTCCCAACAGCCGGATGTGGTTTATTCCACTTTCCACTTGAGTCCAGACGGCGTGTCCAATAGGGATGTTTCCCGTGGAGGGACTGTGAAGATTGATCATCTTTCCGATGATTTTCATACCTATGTCATGGAATGGGACAAAGATTCCATCAAGTTGATGGTGGATGACAAGCTGGTGAAGTCCATTGACCTGAACACCACCAATTATGCCAATGGCGCGGGTAATCCGTTCCGTACGCCGTTTTACCTCATTCTCAATTCCGCCGTGGGCGGCACCTGGTGCGAGAAAGCTCCTAAAGACGGGAAAGGGTATCCTGTAAAATTCCTGATTGATTACGTTCGGTTCTATCAGACGAAAGAACATGCCCAGCAAGCCAAGCAGTTTGATCCGGAAACCGGATTGCCCAAGAAGAAATAGCCTTGCTTTTCCGGGTTGAGGCATGTCCGGCGTTGTGGCCGGACATGCAATATGTCGCTTGCCTTGTTACATCACAAGCGGAGCGGCTTTTAATTAATGTTTGATCTTTCCACAGCGTTTTGGAACGGGAGGCTGTGAAAGCTGCGGGCCTTTATTTCCAGAGGAGTCTGCCGTATTGCCGTTGCGGGAATCTGCTTGCCTGTGTTTTCTTTTTTGTATTTAACGCAGTAACGCAAAAAACGGCTCCGCCGGACGACGGGGCCGTTTTCTTTGATTAAAAGGGGGGAAGCTGGTTCTAACAGGATGTTCCCGTGGTCTGGGCCAGTTCCTGGAAACGGGCAAGGATTCGGGCTGTGACAGGACCGATTTTTCCAGAACCTAATTGATAGCCGTCCAGCTTGGTCACGGGAACACATTCCGCGGCGGTACCGGTCAGGAAACATTCATCCGCACAGGTGATAGTAAAGCGGTTCATGGTTTTTTCTTTCGCCGGGATTTGCAGTTCCCGGCAGATTTCCAGTACTACTCGGCGCGTAATGCCGTCCAGGCAGCCGTCCGTAACTGGCGGAGTGAACACGGTGCCGTCCTTCACGATGAAAATGTTGTCGCCCGTGCATTCGGCCACATTACCCAGGTCATTCAGCATCAGGGCTTCCGCCGCCCCCTGGCGCACAGCTTCCATTTTGGCCAGGATGTTGTTGAGATAATTGAGCGACTTGACCTGCGGACAAACAGTATCCGGACGGTTGCGCCGTACGGAGCTGGTAATCAGGGCCAGTCCGTTTTCATATACGGCCGGATCGTACAGGGAGATTTTATCCGCAATGATGAAGACGCAGGAACGTTTGCAGTTGAAGGGGTTGAGTCCCAAATTGCCGACGCCGCGGGTAACTACCAGACGGATATAGCCGTCGTTCAGGCCGGAGGCAGCGACCGTTTCACATACGGCGTTGGAGAGTTCTTCCTGAGTGTAAGGAATATCCAGCAGCAGATAATGGGCGCAGTTGTACAGGCGATCCATGTGGTCTTCCAGGCGGAAGACGCGTTTGTTATAGAACCGGATACCTTCAAAGATGCCGTCTCCGTAGAGTGTGCCGTGGTCAAAAACCGAGGTTTTCGCTTCCTCTTGTTCCACCAGCTTTCCATCTAACCAAATCTTCATTGTTATCTAGAATTGAGAAATTACTTGTGCCCAAGCAGAATACTCCTATTTGAGGAGGGGGGGAAGCTATAAATTCACCGGAGGAAAATAAAAGTTCCACCACTTGCGGCAATAAGGGCAGGGTGACTTGCAAATGCTGAAAATATAGGCGGTATTCATGGAGCAGACTTGACATTTATTTTCCAGTGTTTTTAGCTCTCGCGCGCAATGTCAGACCCTTCCAAGTTCCGCAACCTCGCCATTATCGCTCACGTTGACCATGGGAAGACGACCCTGGTTGACCAACTTTTGCAGGCGGGGGGCGCCTACCGTGCCAACCAGGCCGTGCAGGAACGCGCTATGGATTCCATGGATTTGGAACGTGAGAAGGGCATCACGATCAAGGCCAAGAATACATCCATCCTCTGGAATGGGTACACGATCAACATTGTGGATACTCCCGGTCACGCGGATTTCGGCGGGGAAGTGGAGCGCGTGATGAAAATGGTGGATGGAGTGCTTCTGGTGGTGGACGCTTTTGAAGGGCCGCAGGCCCAGACGCGTTTTGTGCTCCGCAAGGCCCTTCAGGAAGGGCTGATGCCCATTGTCGTCATTAACAAGATTGACCGTCCGCATGCCGATCCCGCCGCCGTGCATGACCAGGTGCTGGAGCTTTTTCTGGAGCTGGGTGCCACGGATGAACAATTTGAAGCCCCTTTCGTGTACGGTTCCGCCCGCGACGGCTACTTCATGAATTCCATGGAAGGGGATCCTCCCGTGGACTGCACGCCTCTTTTGTTCAAAATTGTGGAACATATCCCCGCTCCGAAGGATGCCGATCCGGAGGGCGAATTCAAGATGCTCGTTTCCAATATTGACTGGGATGATTATGTGGGCCGTGTGGCCATTGGCCGCATTACTTCCGGTACCGTGAAGAAAGGGGATACCGTGTGGCTCCATCAGAGCGACGGCTCCTGCATTTCCGGAAAAGTGACCCGCATGTTTGAATATTCCGGATTGAACACTACGGATTCGGCTATCGGCGTGGCAGGCAACATCGTGGGTGTGGCAGGGTTTGAAAACGTCAATATCGGGGAAACCCTGGGCGGTTCCGCAGATACGGAGCCTCTGCCATTCGTGGCGATTGATCCTCCTACCATTTCCATGGAATTTTCCATTAACAACGGGCCTTTCGGAGGCCGCGACGGCAAGAACGTGACTTCGCGCGTGATACGCGACCGCCTGATG